>Ga0209754_1000018_pt1 | contig 248859 bp, 233 predicted proteins | sample MesohylBB_FD_187295 | JGI IMG/M metagenome (GOLD analysis project Ga0209754, IMG submission 187295) | Host-associated microbial community of the marine sponge Aplysina aerophoba from Gulf of Piran - sponge mesohyl, lysed by bead beating... | ecosystem: Host-associated > Porifera > Sponge >... | reverse complement strand
GCCGGCATATCCTGATCAGTCACAGACATGATCCTTCCCGGCCCGCAGCACCCGGCCGCGGACCCTCAGATCACGCCCGATACACAAAATTCCTGACAGACCCCAGGAATACTCATGAACGATCAGGGTTAGTCGCATACCCAACTCCAGATAGGGCTATAGTTTACTCAAACTCGGAAGCAGAAGCGCCGAGGTTGGTGGCGTTTTCGGAGACTGTGCGTTGGGTGGACTCTTTGAAGCCGTCGAGGTTGGTGGCTCGGACTTCTAGGACCAGTTCGACGTCGGGGCCGAGGTGGGAGCTGACGTGATCGGCGATTTCGCCTAGCTGCTTGATGCAGCGAACGGGGTCGAGGGCGAACTGGGCGTAGAACTGGGTTGAGTCCTGGGTAGCTGTTAGCTCGGGGTCATCCCTCTCGCCACTTGGTGGTGGAACTCCGGTGCCAGCCTCGGGTTTCTCAAGTGTTGGCTCGGGTTCCGTGGGCTCGGGCAGTCGGTCAGGGCGAATAAGTAGCCCGCTTGGGGTTGGGTTGACGTGTTGGCCGGTTTGGACTCCGACCCAGGTTGATCCATCGTGGGCGTCGGCGTAGGCGAAGGTCTCTTGGGCCCAGTCTGTGCTGGCGGTCCCGGAGCTGATGGCGGCGTCGAGTACGTGATGTGACGACAGTCTGGGCATGTGGGGATAGCGGGCGTAGACCTCGCACAGCTTTCCGACCGCCACGTCGCCCTGCTCTGTCCACAAGTCGCGTCGGTCGATGTCCATGCGCACCCGCACTCCGCTGTAGTTCGCGATCATCTTCTCCTCGGTGGCCAACTTCTTTGACACTCGGGCACCGATGTCGCCATTTGCGGTCGCCCTGGTGGTCTGCCACTCGATCTCGGAGGTGCCTGCCTCCTGCTTGGGAGTCAGCACCTGAGTGAAGGTCTCAGAAATGAGACTGTCCACTTGTTGGGAGATTTCCTTGACCTTGCTCTCGGCTTGCCCCTTCTGGTGGGGCGTTAGGTCGAGAGCCTCGTGCTCGTCGACAATCGACCGCCAGGCCAAGTACAAACGGGCTGCGGCACGTAGTTCGCTCAAACGGTTGGCCGCCGCTGCTACAAACACCAGCAGATTGCGGTTCAGCCGGGGACCGCCGTGGCGCTGGTCCAAGATGCTCTGAGCCAGCGCCACTGCTGGTGAGTGCTCATCGTTGGCCGAATGGGTCGCATCGGGGGCCAGCACAACGAGCCGTACACCGTCATCGTCGTCGGGCACATCACCCGGTCCTTCGGCGAATACCTGTACCGCGGCAAAGTCACCTCGATCGCGCTGGCCGGCAAGCCGGGCCTTAACTTCATCATCGGCGTGGTCGTCGGTGTAGTTCGACGCCGCGCGGTCAGCAGCCATTCGAGTGACATTGGGTTGGAGCGAGTACCAGTACTGGGCCCCGTCCACATATAGGTGAGTGGCCTCACCCGACAACCGCCGAAGCGCATCGGCAAACTGTCCAACCGGCTCGCCGGGTTGCACACAACCCAACACCACAGACTTCAGATCTACTCCCCGCTTGCCGTCAGGCCGGGGAGCCGAACCCATGTAGACGGTTCGAGCCGCTCGCCTCGTGGCCGAAAGCCGCCCAAAGTGCGGATACTCATTGTCGATACGAAGGGGCAGAGCGTTGGCACCATCCACGTCCGACTTGATCACGGGATCCCAGGCTTCCTCCAGATACTTCTTCATCTCGCTGACCAAAGCACCCGAGTCCATCGGCAGGTTGCCCGGCATTATCAGAAGCGACTGGTCGCCTCGCTGCCAGAGCTGAGATATGGCCAACGCCATCAGCCGCAGCACGCCTCGCGTGCGTTGGAACTTATCGAGAGCCGACCAGTCGTCAAACAACCGGTCGAAAAGCTCGGGATGGATCGGGTACGACAGTTCCATGCGCTTTCGATAGTCGGCCTCACCCACGCCCGAGGGGAACTCCTTGCCCTGGTCGCGGTACATGTCGCTGAAGGCCCGGATGACCCCGTCGCGCACCCTTGCCTTGTCAGCTGGCACCGGGTCGAACAGGCGCCGGCGAACAATTTCAAACGACTCATCGGGCGACGCCGGCTGCCACTGGGCGGCCTTGCGGGTGACCACGTTCTTGAGCTTCTCCAGCGCCGTGCGGCCCCGCTCGCCGCCTACCTCGATGTCAGATGCGGGAATTGACACCAGCACCACCACGTTCGGGACAGCAGCAGCGGCCTCGGTGAGCGCCTGGGCGAAGGTGAACTGGGTGTCGAAGTCTCCCCCGACAGTACGGCCCCCTTCATCGTCGTTTCCGCGTAACTGGCGGGCGTATGCCACCCACTCGTCAATGAGAATCACCGCCGGACCGCACTGATCAAATAGCGTCCGCAATGCCGCGCCCGGATTGGTCCCCGCCTCGTCGTCGGCTCGAACCAGCTCATAGGCCTCCCGACCGCCGAGCTGATAGGCCATCCGGCCCCACAGCGTGTGCAGCGAGATGCCGTCCTCAACTGGCTCCGGCGTTGAAACAGAAACCATCTGGCCGACCAGCACGGCCCGAGACACCTCATCGGGCAACAGCAGCCCTTCCTCGGCGAGCATCTCACCAACACCGGGCAAGTCCTTGGCCGCCATACCCGACGCCAAGTGGTAGAGGGCGATCAAGCTGTGGGTCTTGCCGCCGCCGAAGTTGGTCTGAAGCTCGATAACCGGGTCGCCGCCGCTTCCCGACAGCCGGCTCACAGCACCCACCAAAAGATCACGCAGCCCTTGGGTGATATAGGTGCGGGCGAAGAACTCTCTCGGATCCTGATACTCCGGCTCGGCATTGCCTTTGAGCACCTCGAACAAGTCAGCAGCGAACTCCGCTTGTTCAAAGTTGCCCTGGGCCACATCTGAATGCGGCATGATGATGTCGCGCCAGGCGGTCAACCCCGCCGTCGGGTGCCCCTCGGTGGGTTTGGCCGCCGTCTTGCGCCGCTGGGCCCGTGACTCCTCATCCACCATCTGGCGCATCAAGTCGCGCCGCAAATCCCGGATCTTCTGACGCTCATCCAGGTTGCCAAAGGCCTCCAGCAGCCGCTCCATGGAGTCGAGCGCCCGGGCCGTGTCGTCGGTGGACAGCGCCTGCTGGTGCGCCCAGCTGTTGCGGGCGTCGGCCACCTCGAACACCAGCGCCCGCACCGCCGGCGGAAAGCCGTGGCCGAACACTTCCTGCCAAGTGGCCTTCATCCCCTTGAACAGAAACGCCGCATCCTCAGTCGACGGGCTGCGCTCGGGAGTGTGCAGCCGCCCATTGACCGCCTCGAGCCACCCGTCGCCATAGAACCCTCGCCACGTGTCCTCGCACTTCGGCCGCAGCCCATCGCGCAGCAGATCGAGCGCCCTTGAGATGCGCTCGGTATTGGCCATCACCATCGGCGGCACCTACCTTGCTGCTCACGCACGGGGCGAGCATACGACAAGAGCTCCAAAGCGCTTAGAGTCTGCGTGGTATTGGGCGCTGGAGTCCGAACACAGGGGGCTAGCATGAACGGACGACAGGGCAGAAGTCTGAAGAAAACTCTGACTCCTATTGCTATTCTCATGACTATTCGGTATATCTAAGGCAATGTTGGATCGCAAAGACCCGATGAGCGCCATCCCGGCGCTTACCGAAGAGGAAAAGAACGAGATCCGAGAAGAGTGGGCCGACTACGTGCCTGACCCCATCATCATCTCGGAAGCCCGCAAGAAGGAGCTCCGCGAGGAAAATGAGCGGTACCTTGCCGAACTCATCGAGGAAGTAGGAGAGCCAACGGCCGAGGAAATGGCCCGCGCCGAGGCCTGGTGGCGCCCCATCAAGGAACACCTCACAAAAGACATCCACCAGTGAGGGCCCTCATACTGGACTCCGGGGCAGTAACCGGCCTCGCGCGCCAGTATCAGCGATCGCCCGCCAATCTCCGACTGGACGAAAGTCCGGACACGTGGTCGGCAGTCGTGCCTTCCCTCGTTCTCGTCGAATGCCTGTCGGGTCGACAGCGCGCGGACGCGATGGTCAATCGCTTCTTGAAGAGATGCCAGGTAGTTGACGGCCCCCACGAAACCCTTGCACGGCGCGCGGGTTCTTTGAGGGCGCAGGCTGGGCGCGGCTCAGCCGTAGATGCTGTGGTGGTTGCCATGGCCGAGCCTGGAGGGGCCGTACTAACCGGTGACCTCAGAGATCTCAAAGCACTGGCGGCCTACGCACAAGACGTCAGCGTCTTCAGCATGTAGCAGCCAATCTCCGGCTGGACACCTGCTCTTCGGTCTCGTCGCGCGGTACAAGGTGCCCACTTTCGGCTATTGGCGCAAGTGCCGTCAGAGCATCGATTCTTGGACGGGGCCCGTGGCCGCGGCTTCGGTGGCGTCGGCGCCGGAGCGTAGGTTGGGCCAGGCGGTGATGAGCCCGTTGTAGGCCCCGGCTTCGGCCGCCCACCCCTTGTCGTTGGCCTTCTGATACAGGAGATAGGCGAGCTGGCGAGCTCGCTCGCCGTAGCCGCCCAGAGTGTGCAGCAGTTCAGACGCTTCCGACTCCGACCTCTCCAAAGCGGCAATCAAATGCTGCACCGACTCCCAAACCGTACGCCGAAGATCATCAACGGGTGAATAGCCCGGTGGAAGCTCCGAGCGCTCATAGAGCCGGAACTTGCCTGCGCGGGCCTCGCCGATACCCGATTCCTCGACCCCCGCCAGCGACGTGTTCTTCGCCCGGGCCACGCTGTCGGCATCCCCCGACGGCCCAGGGGTGTACCCATGCTCAGAGAACCAGGTGAGCGCGAACCGGGTGTCAGCATCCAGTTCCGCATCCTCCCCATCGAGCACCTCGCCCAACACATCGTTGATGATGGCCAACGCCGCCGACACCGGCATCGCCGACCCATCCGCCTCCACCACCTTGGCATACCGCGAGAACACCTTGATCCCCGGCCCAATAGTGGACTGCGCCATGTCTACCGGGGCGATGTTGCCGGATTGGAGGATGCGCACCGCGTCGGGAAGCTCCTCGCGCAACGCCGCGATGAACTCGCCGCGCGTGGCGAGCGATGCTTGAGCAGACCGAGGGCGACAAGCCAGCACAATGGAGGATGCCAAAGCGTTAGTTCCCCGGGCGAGGATTCGCCCCGGAGATTCTGTCCTGATCGGCCAAGTAGCGTTGACCTGCAGTCCAGCGTCAAGCACTGCTTGGAGGAATGTGTCCCAACCGGTGGCGCGTACTTCGCCGTCGCGGGTCTCAGTTGCCTTGTAGGCATAGTAGATCGTAGTTGGCACATCGGCATTCTGGTATTGGACTACTTGGGCCATGAAATCGGCCATACCCGACTCAAAATGCTCCTCAGCCTCTTGCCTTGAACCGGCCCGATATCGGTTGGCGATCAATTCCTCGGCCTTCGGCGTCAGCAGAGTGGAGCACTCGTCGGGCCACACCCTGAAGAGGTTCTTGCGCAACCAGACGTAGAAGAAATCTGATAGATCAGCGTAGGAGATGTTGTCGTAATAGGGCGGATCGGTAGAAATGATCGAACCTGCACACTCGCGCACGCGGGCTCGAGCGTCTCGCTGCACCGCCTCCGCCTCGCCCTGGGCAAGAAAAGCGGCAAGTGATTTGCACACTTTTGACAGGCAAAGTGACCAACTACCCCCAGAATTAGAAAACGGATTGGCCTCTGCGAAATCCCAGGTCATAGGAATCGCCTGCCTTGCAAAGGACTCCCGAAGAGCTCCCCGGTCATTCATCCAGGTCACAATGCTTGACCAAAGGTTTGCGCACTTGTCCACAGCGAATGCCAGATAGGTGACCACAGCGTCCGCGTAGGCTGTTGCTCTGCGACCGCCTTCGTGAAACCGCACGCCGTCGCTGGCCATGCCCACGGCAAGTGCATCCGAGGCCACCCGCTCAGCCACCTCTCCAAGCAGATCAGAGAATGTGGTCAACGCTGTGAGCTGACGAGGTGTAAACAGCTTCCACCACTCGTCGAATCCATATACGTAGACGGTGCCTCCAGTCAGCTTCTCTGGGTTCTTGCCATCCGGCTTCCATTCAGGTTCTCCACACTTTGCGGCTTCCCGTTCTTCAGGCATGACAGGGAGGTAGCTACGGCCGCCAACTCCTTCGGCCACCACAGCCATCAATTGCTGGCTCATACGTCCGGCGCGGCTTTCAGTCTTGATGTATTCGCCGGAAATCGCCGCTCCAGTGGCGATGCAGGTGCCATTGCCCCGGTTCACAGTCCTTTCGTATGCCGGTTCGCCGCCATCCCGAATCACGTAGCTGATGGTCTGGGTTTCCCTGTCGATGACCGGCTCAATCCATACCTTCGGCTTGCCCGGACGGTTGGCCAGCGTCCAAGACGCCACCAGAGGCACATGGCCCGACCAACTCGGATCGGGCGACTCCACGGTTCGGGCCCAGATCCACGCAATTGGTGTCAGCTTTTCACCGCTGGGTCCGGTGGCACTTGGATAGAGGTGCCCAATGCGCCGCTCAGCCTCATCTCTCATCCAATGGCCGTACGCCTCCACATCGGCTGCCAACCCCTGAGCCCGCTCCCATGTGGTGAGCGTCTTGTCAATGTCTGGATGAACTGGTGGTACGCCAGCAAAGCGTGGCGGGATCTCGATCATCGCCTTGTTGATCAGCACCGCTACCGGATTCAGGTCACCTGCCAGGGCCTTCAACCCAAGTCGTTGAGCTTCCAGAGGAATCGCCCCACCTCCGGCAAAGGGGTCAAGAATCGGCGGGGGCCCATCCGGAAAGCACCGGTCAATCTCCACACGTGCCTCAGCAAGCACCTCAGGGTTATCGGAGTTTTCCCACTTCACCAGCCGCTCCAAGATGCGAAACAGCCGCTGCCGTTCAGCCTCCTGCTCATCAGGCGTCAACGATGTATCCCCCGATGGATCATCCACCAGAGACGCCCAAATCACCGCCCGAGCCGCCGCCAACGGCCGCCGAGCCCACCACAAGTGCAATGTCGACGGATGCCCATGCCGAATCGACTTCTCCCTCGCCGCCTCCGCATTGATCACCGCCAACGGCAACGCCACCTCAATCAGCTTCGGCCGATACGCCTCGCCTGCCACGAACGGCCACGGTAGCCAACTGGGGCGGCAAGATTATGGCGCTGGCCGGAACCGCAGCACCTGATCGATAACTTTAGTGCTATTTCAATATATTTGCTGTACTGTAGAATACGAGTGGATCGAGTAGCCATGAGGACAGAAGCAGCACCTTGTCACCCCCGTACTACAACAGCTTGCCGGCGCAGTTTCAGTTGGAGTTGGAGACAGCTCGCCGAATCGGCCTCACGCCTGTCGAGATTCCCAGCACAGCATTCGATGCCTTGGCGGCCGAAGGTGAGAGGATGATCTACGTCGTAGCGGGCGGCCAACTGTTGGCGTCCAAGCGACAAGTGGGCGTTGAGCACGTCTCCCATGCGGTGCTCGCCCATGACGGCCCCGTACAAGCCGCAGGCGAGTTTGAAATCGTGGGTGAAGATGGGGTGCTCGTTGTGTCGGCGCTCAACAACATGAGCGGCCACTACCAGCCAGCCGCAGAAAGCCTCGAAGTTGCCCAACAGGCGTTCGAAGCCGCTGGAATCCGTATACGTTCGGGTGCTGTTCACCGCTACGATTTTGAGGCACCATGACTGCTACTACAACGCCGAACCCGCCCGTCGAACCGACACAAGAGATAGTTAACTCCGCGCTGCTGCGCATCGAAGAGGCGACGGACTACTACGCATTCGAGCAGGCATGGATCGATGGACTGCGCAGGCTGTCCGCCTCAAGCGCCGGCGACATGAGAGTGCTGCTATTGGCAGAAGCTGGCAGGCGGCTCAATGTGTTTGACGAGGTGGCGGACGACGTGGCGCGGCGGAGCTGGCTTCGCCAAGTGGTCGAAGAGGTGCGGTTGCGCGGTGACGCAGTCCAGGGTGGAGAGCTTGCGGCAGTGGCCGCCAAAGAACTCCGAGAGGCCTTTGCTCGCGCCCGTCCAGAGATTGCCGATCTGCGGGCTGCGGTAACTGGCGGGGAGAACTTACAAGAATTCGCTATTCGATGTCCCCTCGCTGCGGATCGAGTCCGTGACCTCGGAAGGATTGCTGAAGGGCTGAGCAGCAGCGGACTGCTGGCCCTTGGGCCTGCCGAAGACCACGGTATGGCCCGCGACCTCGCGAATGCACTGACCCCTCCGGTTCCACTTATCCCCTCGGTTCCTGAATCCCTGCGGGTGACTCGGGACGAACTGCTGGTGTGGGCGAAAGCGGGCGGCTCGGACCAAGTGCTGCCCCGCCTGGTTCGCAGCCTCATTGCCGAGACTGAGCCGTCCGCTGAGTGGCTCGATATGCCTGCGGGCACCGCGGTCACATCGTCCGGTTGGGACGGCATCGTGCGATGCTCACGAGGCAATCGCTACGTGCCAGCCGGTCAGTCGGTCTGGGAGTTGTCAACCAAACAGAACGGCTCGCATGAGAAGGCTGGCCGCGACTACGCGAAGCGGGTCACCACATCACCACGTGAAGAACGAACCGATTTGGCTTATGTGGCCGTTGTGTCAGCCCCGTGGACCAAAGCCCGAGAATTCAAGCAGTACCGCACGGCGAAGGGCGACTTCCGGCAGGTGGAGGCCCTGAACGTCGACAGCTTGGAGGATTGGTTGGAGTGCGCGCCCGCCACCACGGTATGGCTGCGCGAGCAGATGGGGGCTCCGGTGGCAGGAATCGGCTTGCTCTCGCCATGGTGGTCAAAGTGGTTGGAATCGACCAGGACACCCCTTGACGAGGGGTTTGTACTGGCAGGACGCGAACAGGCCGCGGGGAACTTGCGTGACCGCTGCCGACAGGGTCGGGGGGTCGTAACCGTTGGGGGCCGCATCCAGCGCGACGAGATCTTGGCGTTCGTTGCGGCTGCGCTTGTCGCAGGAGACACTTCGGAGGCATCGTTCGGCGACGTGCTGTACGTGACTACCCACGACACCGCACGTCGTCTGTTCGCTGTGGATGCACTTTCGGGCAACCAGGGGCGCAGCCGTCTGACCCCCGCGCTGACGGTGGTCGTACCGTCGGCAGAGTTCGCTGAACATCTACCCGCAGGGAGCCCGCATCGAATGATCGTGCCGGTCCCAGGCTCTACACAGGCCGAGATTGTCCTTGATGCCGTCGACTCAGGACTAGTGGCCCAACGATTGCAAGACAATCGAGTGGAGCTTCATGCGGCACACAAGCTCGGAGGAATGGCTCGAATGAGCCTGATGGCACTCAGAAGGCACCTCAGCGTCGACCCCGCTTTGCACACGCCGGAATGGGCAAAGGGGCAGGCCAGCAAGATGCTGCGACGGAGCCTGCTGCTCGGCGGCTGGAATGAATCCCATGAGGGCGACCGCAAGACCGTAGAGGGGTTCACCGGCCTTCCATCCGATGCGGTTGCCGAGGCTTTGCGACAGTTCGACGCTGGTGATGCCCCCATGACTACGACCGGCGAACTGGTCCATACCGTTTCACCGGCGGATACTTGGCTGCTGTTGCACGATCAGCTTTCTGCCAGCGACGTGGCGGAATTCGCGGAGGTCGCCCACGAGGTACTGACTGATGCCGATCCACTGTGGGAGCTAGACAGGGAAGAAGTACTCCGTGCCCAGATTGAGGGAATCCAGGCGAGGTACTCGTCTCAGCTCAAACAGGGAGTCGCAACTACTCTTGCACTGGCTGGCAGCAAACCGTCAGCGTCGGGCGGGGCCACTTCGTCGAGTTCGGGAATGGCTGAGGGCATCACTCGAAGATTGCTCAGATCAGCAATGGACGACGAAAGCCCTAGAACCTGGGTTGCCGTTTCCGACACATTGCCGCTTCTAGCGGAGGCCTCACCCGAAGCCGTGCTCGAAGCCCTGCGTACCTGCCTCGCCGAGTCGCACGCCTTCGCGCAAGCTATGTTCACCGATGGCGACTCTGACTGGTTCGGCCATACCGCTTCGTCGCCCCATTTTCGCATCCTTAATGCTCTGGAAGTCCTCGCGTGGTCGCCTGAGCATCTATTGGCCACCGCGGACGTGCTCTCTCGGCTAGCCCAGATCGACCCCGGAGGCCGGTACTCGAATCGACCGGATGAGAGCCTCGCCTCAATCATGTGTCCGTGGCTACCCAACACATCGGCAGACTTTGAAGTTCGTCTCGCAACAGTCCGGATGTTGCGACAATCCCATTCAAATGTCGCCTGGGCGTTGATGCTGTCGATGCTGCCAGAACGCCATGGTGTCCAGCACCCGAGCGAAATGCCTCGATTCCGCGACTGGAGGCCAGGTCAGCCAGCGGTGACACAGCGAGAGTACGCCGAAACAACCATTGCAGTCGCAGAGATGCTCATTGAGGACGTCGGTGTGGATTCTGAGCGCTGGACAGCTTTGGTCAGACACATCGCCGATTTACCAGGCGAGGCGCGTCGCAAGGCAATCGCAGGAATCAGCAGAATTGCTGCAACAGGCGCCGATGAGACATTCAAGTCGAGGATGTGGCCGCTGTTGCGGGACCTAGTGGCTCGTCACCGCCGCAACAGTGAAACCAATTGGGCGCTATCGGAAACCGATTTGGAATCGCTAGAACAGGCACAGGACCTTCTTCGTCCGGCTGCGCCTGCTGTCTCCTATGGCCAACTGTTCTCATCGGGCCTGCTGCAAATCGATGGTGTCGAGGCGGCAAATGGGTACGAGGAGTTCCAAGCGACGTTACGGCCAAAGCAGGCGGAAGCAATAGGGGCAGTCTTTGCCGGCGGCGGTCTCGAGGCGGTGTTCGAATTCGCCGGTTCGGTGGACGAGCCTCGCCGAGTTGGCTCGGCCCTAGCCAGATACAACTCGGCCCTTGACAAGAACATTCTCAGGGCCATGGAAGCCGCATCCGGGGCGGTCACGGAAGTCGCCTTGGGCTATTTCGACCACCGGTTCGCCGAACTGCGATGGGAAGGACTGGACGGGCTTATCTCAGAGAACCATGTGTCGCCGAGGGTCGCCGCTGACGTGCTGCGGGCACCGCCGCCGGTGGAGTTGCCCTGGACTCGGGTAGACGCTTGGGGTGAAGAGGTTGCGACCGAGTACTGGAGTCGGGTGGGCTACTACGACCTCGGGATTCCACAGGAGTTGAGCCAACTGCTCGAGGTGTGTCGTCGACTGCGGAAGGCGGGACGCCTCGAATTGGCGGGGAACCTGCTCTCGATCCGCTCGACCACCCATGAGTCTCATTCGGACTTCGCCGACGAGGCTGCGGAGTGGCTTGAGCAGCGGATCAAGCGACCTGATACCGAGACCGAATATAACGACATGACCTACTGGCGATTGGTCTCCCTATTCAAGGTGCTGGACAAGCACCGGGACCACCTCGGCACCAGTCGAGTCGCCATCCTTGAGTGGCACTACCACCCGCTCCTGCACCACGACCCAGATTTCAGTGCCCCAAACCTGTATCGGGAGCTGGCTTCTGACCCCGAACTCTTCGCCCAGTTTGTTGAGTGGGCTTTCAAACCAGCCACCGCTACGCCGGATGAGCGACCTCCGTTGACCGAAGCCCAACAACAGATGGCGCTCAGCGCTTACCAACTATTGCGTAGCTGGCCTGCCTCGCAGTTCGTACCCGCACTCGACGACGGCGGCGCGCTGGACGCTGCTTCGCTCCAAGCTTGGATTGACAGCGCTCGTTCACGTTTGGCCGCAAGTGACCGATCTACCATTGGCGACGAGATGATCGGTGCCGCCCTCGCCGCGTCCCCCAAGGACCCGGACGGCGAGTGGCCTGGCCTTGCTGTCCGCAACCTACTGGAACGACTGCAATGCGACAGCCTTGAGGGAGGATTCCTAATGGCCGTTCGAAACCAACGCGGCGTCACGTCCCGCTCCTTGACGGCCGGCGGTGAGCAAGAGCGGCATCTCACCGAGAGCTACAAGGAACAGAGCCGCCGATTCCAGGAATGGCCCCGCACAGCGGCCATCTTTAGCAAGCTCGCCCGCAGCTACGAACACGAGGCCCGTCTTCACGACCGCGAAGCCGAGACCGTCCGCCGAGGCCTACCGACATAGCTCCACCGCACAGTCAGCAAGCACCTAGATGGATTCCTCGGCGGCACCCGACACTCCCACGAAACTACTCCGCTCCACAGTCCCCGCCCTCAATTTCCGGCTCTCCACAAAAAGCGGGGAAGCTCACTCGGTTGGTACCCAACCTCGGCAAGTCAGCAATGGGGGCGTTTGCTCGTACAGGAGCCTCACATGAACATTCGATAGGGATAGGCGCTTCGCGGGAGATCCGGCACATTTGCGATGATCCGGGCTAGGCGCTGTGAATAGCGAATCGTAACTGGGACTGGGTCGTACAACGCGTCGTTGTTCCAGTCCATCTTTGTGAGAGCTAGGAGTTCGGATGCGATGACTTCAAGGGGCCCGCGACCCATCTGCCTGGTAAGGACCAAGGGAGATGGGATACTCTTCCCACCCTGAAAGAAGCTGCTCCCTCGTTGTGCTACCGAGGGAGCATTCCCAGCCACCCAAAGCAGTGCTGAAGTTCCCGAGAGGGGGACCATCGTCCCACGGTGCACGGGATACCCATCGGGCTGGCTCTTGCTCCCTTGTTTCTGCGGTGCCTGAAGCCAGACTCCCCGCCACTTCACGTCCGTGGTCACCTTCACACACTCAACTTCTTCCACGGCGACCAGTGCATCGGACACGCCGGCAAGCTCTTCCTCCTTGAAGTCCGTAGTCTTGTGTACAGCCACTCGCTTCGGTACCTGGCCACCGTTGCGGCGCCTGTACATATCCAGGCTCCTTGCCAGAACAGCCCGCATGTCCGATCGGCTGAGGTATGGATTACGCCGAGCGTCCTCAGAATTGTCGAGGGGGTCTCGAGCGTCGTATGCCACGAACTGCATACCGCCGCCGTCCGCATCGAACAACTGGGAGCAACAGGTTACGAACCTGGCCTCCTTCGGGTTGCCCCGGAGAGCATAGGCAAGCCCTATGTAGGCGCTTTCCGAGGGAACCCCTGGAAGCGGAGCTAGTCGCCACGGCGTCCCGCCAGCTTTGACATAGAGAGCGATGGCTAACCGCCACGAGAGTGATGCCACATATGGAAAATCAAATGTGCGGTCGTTGATGACCTGCGTAGGCATTGACAGCTCTGCGCCAATCGCCTTTAGCTCGTCGTGGGCGTCGAAGCCCTCACCATGGAGTCCAGGTTCCCAACCATCGGGCAAGTGGACAACTGCAACATCGAACTGGTCCCTAACATCTGCCAGTCGCCGGAGATTCTGTGATATTGCTCGGCGGACTAACTCATGGGGAGGTCCATCCCCGAGTTCATCTAGCTGAGATGGCCAGTCCAGCCGTGTGCATTCGGGGGCTGGAACAAGGGGTACGCCAAAGAGCGGCTCAAACCCAGGATACTCGAGGACGTAGTCGCGGCGATCCGAGGGCCGTTGTGTCTGCCTCAGGTTGCCGAGGACCTTTCTGCGTCCCTCGCTGCCCGAATCTGGGCCTACGATGGCGACTCGCACCGAGTCGGACCAATCAGCCAGGCAAGCTGACCGGTCCTCTGGCCGAACGTACGCGCGAAAGCGTCGGATGAGATGTGGTCAACCACGAGCCTGGTCCTGAGCGATTGTGGCCTCCTGATCCCCACCGAGTTGCAGGAGGCCTTCCAACGGCTTGCAAACACCCCTTGAGGAATCGTTCTTGTTCTCCAAGACTCGGTTCAGGTGGTTCATCGGCTGGGCCTGCTTGTAATTACGCTTGCGTACTTTGGGACGCTCACTATACCTGCAAAAACTTCAAAGCGCCAGAGCAGTTTGTTGCAACGGATTTCTCCTGCTTGACGGCCCTGCCACAAGCCCTACCCACATCATCTAGGCCGCATCACGACCCTTCTGGAAGCCAGAGATTCTCAATGCCCCCCACAACCGAAGGTGTGATGCAATCGGCTAACTCTGTGGAAGTCAATGCCTAGTTGGCATCCTCCGTAGGACTTTCAACTGCTTCCAGGAATCGATACATGCCGGACGAGGGGTTGTTGTTCGGGAATTTGGTGTCATTGCCCTCATGCCTCTCGGCCAGGAAGCGAGCACGTCGTGCCGCTTCATGGCGGATGTGCATGTACATGGCGCCTTCGAGTCCCTTGCCCTTGGTGCCATCGTGTTTTGCTAGCTGACGTTTCGCTGCGTTCGTGGAGAGTGCAGCTGCCTGGTCTTGGAAATGCAACAATTGCCACAGTTCGAAGCAAGGATTCGAAACCGCGACTGGGATGCCTAGGTTGTTGGCAAGATCCATGGCCTCGTTCAGCCTGGGGTGTCTTTTCGGCTGCTCGACATCGAAGATGCACCAGACCTCGTCGATCTCGCTCCTCTGGTCCTTGGCGTCCCTATGGGCAACGGCGGCCTTTCTCACCAGCGCCAAGGGGTCAAACCCAGCGGCGGTCTCGTCTATCTCGATGGCGACCGAGGCAATGTCGCGCACCTCGGGCTGTCGCTTCAGTGCTTTGAGGTAGTCGACCTCCGTCCTCTTGCCTTCACAAAACGCAAGGACAGTGCGCCTGGGAGAGCGGGTGGCAGTCTTGCGGCGTAGCGACTTGTCCTTGCCTTTCCTACCTCGTGTTGATCGAGCCATCAGGTCGATTGCTCGGAAAGGCCGAGAGCTCGACGCACGTCGATGTGATCGATTTCGGGAACTGCACCAAACCGTCCCTGCAAGTAGGCCCGCTCAAGATTCAGCGACTGCCTCACCTTGTCGCCGCCGAATTCTGCAAGGGCTATGAGGCGAGTTGCGCCGTCGGAACCCTTCTCGGTGAGCCAGACCTCATCGCGATTGAGCGTGCTGAGCAGGGACGTGTCGTGGGTGGCCAAGATGAGCTGGGCGCCGTGGGGGTTGGTCTGCGGGTCTTGGAACAGTTCGACGAGACGGGCCGACAATCGAGGGTGCAGGCTCGCATCGGCCTCATCGAACAAGAGAACCTGTCCCTGCTTCAGTGCTTCAAGCGCTGGCCCCAAGAGGCTGAACAGCATTTGAGTGCCTGCCGATTCCTCGTTCGGCCAGAACTTGATGGGCTTTTCTCCATCGTGATGCACAAAGACCAGCTGTTCATGGGTGTCACCGGTGGTTCGATCTTCCAATTCGATGATGTCGAAGTCTGTGATCCCCGGATCAGCAAGACGCAGCAACTCCATAGCCGCCTCACCACGGGTAACGGAACCGAAGACCTGTTGTTCGCGTATGCCCGCGTCTTCAAATTGTGAGTAAGTGTCCGGAGCAAGGAAGGAAATCCAGATAGGCAGTCGACCCCGTCTCCGATTGAATCCGTGGGCATTGATTTCGGCAATCCGAGAGAGCTTGCGGCTCGCGGCCTCGATTGCAGGATCGCCTACACGTTTGCCTGCGGAGAGGACCAGCGTCGTTGGGGTAAGAAGCTCCTTGGTCCCCCTAGTGCCGCTCAGTCCGCGGCGGAAGTGGACCGCCTCGCCTTCCCTCTCGAAGAGCATCCGTCGTCTCCGCTCGGGGTAGCTGCACAAACTTTCGTACAGCACGGCAGAGTCATCGACTTCAAGCTGGTAACCATGGCGAACGCCGTCGACAATGAAATCCATGTCGAACGTCGAGGGCTGATCCGGCCCCTTGCCAAAGCGGTGAAGATCTCGAGCAATGGAGTCCCCTCCTCCTCGTAGGGAGGTAGCCACGGCATACGACATCCAATGGAGAGCATCCAGAACGTTGGACTTGCCTGAGGCATTAGGGCCGTAGATGCCGGCGGTCGTCAGGACGCGCTCTGATAAGCGGTCAAAGCCGCGCGTGGCGGCGCGGTCTTCGTCCACGGCAATCATCGACAACTCCACAGGATCGAGGATCGAGCGGTGATTGGAAACCTGGAATCGCAGCAGCATGGCAGAGCCCTCCCAGCCATACGATAGCAATCTTGTTTCTAATTTCGTCAGATTTATACGAAATCACCGTGCAGAATGCTGTTTGTTGCTCAGAAAGGACCTTGGGAGAGGGTAGCGACGTTGAGCACCAGACCGGTTTGGGCAAAGTGGAAGTAGAAGTCACGGAAGAGGCCGATGAGGTAACGGACGGTGGGGACCCCATAAGTGGCGAGGTTGTCGAGCCCCCCGGCAAATGGCCTTGCCATTTGGATCGGAAGACGTCGATGCTGCAGCACGAAATGTCGGGTGCCCTCAGGAGAGGCCTCCATCCGGACACTTCCAATCGCTCTTGCGGGCAAATTACATGCATGATAGAAGGAGAGGTCCCATCAGCGGATCAGCTAGCGCCAGGAACTGATTGGACAAATATGCCGCAGACAAAGGACCACGAGAACGTCCACGAAGGCCAGCCGCGTGACTCCAAGGGCCGCTACGCCTCCTGGGGACTCGCTGGAGATGGGATCAACGAGTCCGCAAAGGTGCTCGAGCACAAACTCGTTAGCGGCTCCACAGCCGAAATCGTGGCCGCCTCCCAACATCTCATAGCCGCTGTCAACCGCGTGCCAACCCTCACCCCACTCGAAGCCGAACAGATCTCCTCGGTGGCCAAGACCTTCGGAGCCGGAGCAATCCCAACCGACATCTGGCTTGAACTCGACCGGGCATGCCGCAACGCATCCTCGTCCGCCAGAGACCATCGCGCCACCATCGACAAGAAGCGCCTAACCGCCCGAGCCCAGCGAGACAGGGCCGAAATCAATAGGCATCAGTAAACGCCATGCCCCAATCCCTGCGAGAACTCCCCTCTGGCACCAAAAGGAGCGGCGACTGGTACGCGATCACCAGCTGCTGCGTGAACTTCGACTGGCTGGTGGCACTCAATCGTCGGGTATGCCAATGAGCCCCCGATTGCCCGACATCGACTTCAGGCGCATCCGACCCTACGGTTCTCCCGCATCGCGGGATGGTGGGTTCGAGGAGTTGGCCTGCACCCTGATCGAGGAGGCGGTCTGCGAATGGCCCGAAGGCACCGAGTTCGCCCGCTTTGGCGATCCCGACGGGGGCCGCGAGGGCAGGGCGACTCTGCCCGACGGCACGGTCTGTGCTTGGCAGGCCAAGTACCTGTTCCTCTTCGACGCGTCGGCAACCAGCCAAATCGAGCGGTCGGTCGAACGGGTGCTGCAAAACGAGCCGATGTTGTGCCGGTATCTGGTGGTGCTCCCAATCGACCTGCCGGCAGGCGACACGCCAGGGCGCACATCGGCCCGTTATCGCTGGGAAAACAAGGTCGGGGAATGGCGGGAATCGGCACTAGCATCAGGCAGGTCGGTTGAGTTTGCGCTCATTGGTAAGCATGAACTTGTTAAGGCGCTGACAAGCCCCGGGCAGGCAGGGCGACTGCGCTACTGGTTCGACGAATCATTCATGGATGGTCCCTGGTTCCAGTACCGGCTCGACGAGGCCATCGAGAAGGCGGGTCCTCGTTACTCCCCCGATGTCCATATCGGAGTGGAGGCAGCACAAGTCTTGGAGGGGCTGGGCCGCACTGATCGGTTCACAGCAGAGTGGCGAGAATATTTGGCAGTTCTCCGGGAGAGTCGCCCGGGGCACTGGACAGCGCCCGAAGGCGACACGGGAGAGCTTGCTGAAGCGCTGTCTGCCTGCAAAGCCGCTATTGAAGAGGTCGACAGCGCGATCAGCTCGATCATTTTGGCACTCGGCGGCTACGGAGATCTGCCCGCTCCGGACAACGAGATTCAAGTTGCCCAAGAGGAGATTTGGAACATACTCGGGTTGCTGCGTGCCAACCATCTGTCGAAGACCGGCTTCTACGTGGGCGACGCGGCCTTCTTGCACCGTGATGCGACTCGGGCGTTAGGCGCGCTCGACAACCTGGCAGCACTCGCTGGCTCGATGTCGACCGGTGCGGCGCGGGTAGGCAAGGCGCTGATTGCTGGCAAAGCGGGGACAGGAAAGACCCATCTGTTCTGCGATATCGCCAAGGTGCGGGTTGAGACCGGGTGCCCCACCGTTTTGGTCATGGGCCAGGACTTCGATCAGCGGGCACCTCACCTCCAGATCCCCGAGTTGACGTCATTCGATGGGTCTGCCGAGGAGGAGGTGGAGGCGCTGGCTGCGGCTGCTGAGGCGTCGGGCGTCGTGGGGCTGCTGATGATCGATGCTTTGAACGAAAGTGAGCGCCCTGAGGGGTGGAATGACAATTTGCGAGTGCTCCAGCGGATTGTCGCCCGGCACAAGCAGGTTGCCTTGGCGGTGAGCTGCCGCTCCGAGTTCGTGTCTGAGGCGGTGGGTGATACCACCATGCCGAATATCGAGCACGAAGGCTTCGGCGAGGCCACTGAAGCAGCGGTCGTGCGGTATGCCCAGCACTACGACATTGGGTCGGTGAGCTTTCCGGTGCTGAATTCCGAGTTCTCCAATCCGCTGTTCCTAAGGCTGGCTTGCGAAGCGCTGGCAACGCTGGGCCGCGACAGTTTCCATCTGGACTCTGCCGGACTCACCACGGTCTGCGACGCTTTCCTCGAAGCAGTCAACGACCGTCTCTCCCACCGCGAACGCTGCGACTACGACCCGGCGCGCCGCCTCGTACAGCAGGCGGTTCGCGTCCTGGCCGAAGCCACTGAAAGTCCGCCCATCGAGTGGGAGGCAGCGGAACAACTGCTCCAAGACATCCACCCCTCTGCTGGATGGTCCAAGTCTCTTCTTAAGGGCCTGATCGATGAGGGAGTCCTCATCAAGACTCCAGCCGGGGTCGGCTTCGGCTACCAGCGACTCGGTGACCTCGCCCGAGCCGCTCTGCACTCCGAGAAAACCGACGCGGAAATCAGGCAATGGGCAACGAGCCTCGGCCGCCGAAGGTGGAGCCACAGGGGAGTTCTCGGAGCGCTGGCCGTCATGCTCCCCGAGACAAGAGGCGTAGAGCTTATCCAAACCCTCGCCGATGACGAGGGAAAGGTCAGCCGCGATCAACTCGATCTGTTCGTGGACAGCCTGGTCCTGCGGTCCGCGGGGGCAGTCAGCACAATCACCGTCGGGATTGTAAGGCAATTGCTAGGCAACGATGACCTGCGGGAGCTGCTATTCGACCAGCTTGTGCGGCTGTCCTGCGTTCCGGGCCATGCTCTCAATGCCGATCTGTTCCATGCATGGCTGATGGAACAAGATCTGGCCGAGCGCGACGCGCAATGGTCCCTCTTCCTCGTCGACCAGACGGAGTACCAGACACCGGTGCGGCGCCTGATCAACTGGGCACGAGATAACAGCGGCGGTGCCAAACCGGAGGTCAGGCGGCTAGCGGGGGTGATGCTCGGATGGATGCTGACAACCTCCGACAACCGCGTCAGAGACCAGGCGACTAAGGCCCTAGTCGCGCTCTTCGAGCCAGCACCCGACACCGCCGCAGAAGTGCTGCGGTCATTTCGTGGGGTAGACGACCCCTATGTGCTTGAGCGCCTCGCCGCAGCTGCCTGTGGAGCCGCGCTGCGCTCGTCCGACTCCACAGCCCACCACAAGCTCGCCAACGGAACCACTGACATGTTCGCTGACGGGTGGCCCGCCCACCTGCTCACACGCGACTACGGCCACCGCATATTTCGGCTCGCAGTGAGCACGGGCTGGAATCCGCCTGGGGGAGGCAGTCCAGACGGGCATCCATACGGCGGACCGCCCTACGGGGCAGAGCTTCCTGTCCCCACCCGTACCACTAGCCAGATCGAAACCATGGCCGGACCACCCAACTACCGCTACGGGTCAATATGGCGCTCCATAGATGATGGCGATTTCGGGAGATACATTTTGGCACCGGCCCTCGGCCACTTCGATCTCGACCGCCAAGGGGATCTGATCGACTTGGCGGAGCGAACGGTGTTCGACCGGGTTGTCGAACTCGGATGGACCCCGGAGGTATTCCAAAAGGTTGACAGATCGCTGTCTTCGACATCGGGAAGAGATCACGCCGTAGAGCGTGTCGGCAAGAAATACCAGCGGATCGCGTTCTACGAACTACTGGGACGCCTAGCCGATAACTACGCAATACGAGAATGGGGCGACAGCCCAGCGATGCCGTACAGCCACGCCAAACAGTTGGTCTACCGCGACATCGACCCCACTGTCCTCACCCGAAAGCCCGAGACCGACCCACCAACACCGTGGTTCTCGCCGGCACAGGCAGCCTTCGATCCGAAAGAGGCCGGGAAAGAGCCGACCGAAATCGAAGGGACTCCCGACCCCCTCGACTTGATTGCCGCGACGGACCAGAACAGCGAATCGTGGCTCGTCCTCGAAACATACGCCGACTGGAAAGAACCACTGGCTCCCGAGCAGAAGGCGCTCCGCCCGCCCGAAGTCTGGGTCCGCCTGCAAATCTGCGGCTACCTGATCCCAGAGGACAAGCTCACCGAAATCCGCGAGTGGGCCGAGGGTAAAGACTGGAGCGAATTCGAGATACTCAAATCGCCTGACGTCTACAACGCACTTCTAGCGTCTCACCCTGACGACCCGGCATGGGCACAAGCCTCCACCGAACCCGACCGCTGGCTGCGTCAATCGGAGCAACTGCCATGCGATCTGTTCCCTGCCGCAGCCCAATACGCCGGAACCGGAACCGACAGAGATTATTCTGCCGCCCAAGAAACCATCGGATACGTCCCAAGCGGTCGGCTCCACAACCTGCTCCGCCTCACCCGCTGCGGCGACTTCGAGTGGAAGAACCAACAGGGCGTCACCATCGCAAGAGATCCGTCCGTCACCGTCGGCGGACCCGCCGCACTGCTCGCGCACCGCGACGAAACAGTCGAGCGGCTTTCAGAAGCAGGGCTGACGATCTTTTGGACTGCCCTAGCTGCAAAAGACCTCATACAGCAGGATTTTGGCCAGCCCGCCAACCCTCGATGGGTTACCGCCAGCGCAGCATACGCCCTTGACAACAGCGACGTGGTCCTCTTGTATGCCACTGCCCGGTCCTATGTGGGCCCGACAGAGACCGACAAACAGTCTTGGAGCGACATACTGAGAGACCGTGGCTAGATCCTTGTCAGGCACGCAGAAAAACACGGTCTTGTAGAGGCCGCTGACCCGGGTTGACGCTTCCCAGCGTTAATCAGGCCGCAAGAGACGTAAAGGGGGTGTAACGGCCTTCGATAGCTCGAACTGCCTCCCGGCCCCCTTGCGGGTGTCACACGTAGAGTCGAACCCCAACTAGCCGTTCATTCGACTTGCACTACGTCTTCGAGGGAGTCAGGGACCCCGGTGGGAAACGACAACACCAGGTGGCGCACCCAAAGCCGTCGCGACCCGGGCAAGGGTGTCGACTCAGTTCCGCTCGCCACCGCCCTCTTCGAGTCGGGATATGACCGACTGAGTGGTGCCCATGCGCTGAGCCAGTTCCCTCTGGCTGAGGTTGACCCCGCGGCGCATGTCATAAATCAACTGGCCCAGGGCCAAGTCATGCTCGATGCCAGCACGGCTCTCCTCTGAGGGTTCGCCGCGCTGCTTCTTGATGCTGTCCCATCGCGAGTGGTTGGCCACGGTGTCCTCCTTCAAGGATTGCGCCGGGCGTATTCCTCGGCGACCTTGCGAGCGCAGGCGAATTCGGATCGCTCGTTGTCTCGCTGCTACGAGAGCTAGGAGACTATATCGACAGATTTAACCTCCATTGCAACGGTCGCTTGCAACGCCGCGTCGCCACCGGTACGATGGCAGTACCCACCCGGTGCTCACCTAGGGAGTCAAACCTCACCTAGGGTGTGCCGGGTCTTTCTATTCTGGGCACCCCCAGATACTCACTAGCTGCTGCTCAGCAGGGGGCTTGGGCGTCCTTGAGGAGGGCGGCGACGGTGAGAGGAACGCCGGGTTGGGCGAAGTGGAGGGTGACGTCTCGGAAGGGGTCAAGTAAGTAGCGGACTGTGGGTGGCTCGGTGGGGTTGTCGGGGACGGAGACGACGGCTAGGCGCCAGTGGTCGGGGAGGGACTTGGCTTTGCTGATCTGCTGGGCACTGATGTGGATCTCGGTGGTTCGGGGAAGGTGGCCCTTGACCTCGATGAAGTAGTGGGTGCCGGTCTTGGGGTCGATTGAGAGCACGTCGTAGCCGGGGTTGCTGTGGGCCTGAGCTTCGGGATTGCGGCCGAGGGCTCGCTCAGCTTCTAGGACGGCGGCGACGGCTCGGCGGTCGGTCTCCATCTTGTCGGCGGTTTCTTCGGGGTCGGGCGGTGTGCCGCGGAGCTGATCAATGAGCCCCTGAGGCACGACGATGGCAGCGCCGACGATGGTGGGTGGGCTGTTGTGGAGGTCGTCTTCTCGGTCCAGTTCCAGGCGACGTCGAGTCAGGCGGGCAGCTAGATCGTCGGCCCTGGCGCGGGCACGGCCCGAGTTGAGGCGGGGCTTTTGGCCGGCGAGCTCCTGTTTCTTTAGTTCCTCGGCTCGCTGGTCCCAGTAGCGGATTTCGGCTTCGAGGCGTTCCCGTACTGCCTCCTTGACCTTCGCCACTCGAGCTTCGGTTACACGAACGATCTCCTCGAAGTGCGGCTGAGAGAGGTGTTCTATGGCCCAGCTCTTGGCCGTCTCTTCAGCGGTGTGGTCGGCCCAGTCCAAGTCGAGTTGGCCTTTGAGAAGCGCGCGGTCTTCCTCGACTAGCGGTGCATAGCCGATATAGGGCTCGTTCCCAGCGCTCTTGGCGTTGCCCTGTTGGTCGATCTCCACATACTGGAACCGACGAGATACCACCTGGCGATGGCCGTGGACTTGTCGCCCGTCGGTGACGGAATGATCTAGATAGACCAGAAGGCGGGGATCGGTAGAACGATCCTCGGGGTCAACCAGAGTCGCTCCCCGGACCAGCGTGTGCTCGTGGTCGGCGAGCACTTTGTTGATGACTGCGGTGAGAAGTGGCGTGCCCGGTGAGATCAGCTCGGCCCGGTCGCCTCCGTCGACCTGGATGCAGGCTTTATCAAAGGTCACCCGCTCGTAGCGGTCGTGCACCGGGCCGAGCGCTAGATGAGCATGCGAGCGGATCGCCGCTGGGATTCGGGTGATCTCGTAGCGGCCTCGTTCCCGTCCGGTTATGCGGCCGCCATACTGGCGAAGGGCTTCGGAGAAGAAGGCATGCACAAACCACGGCTGCAACTTGCGGGCTCGGGCACGCTCCATATCCTCTCGGATCTTGTCGTTGGCCGCCGGATCGGCAAGACCGCCGACCAGAGCCCGTTTTTCCAACACATCCACCAGTTGATTGCCGATGTCACCCTCAATCACTTCTTGCATGTATTCGAGGTGGGCAGGATCGTCGTCGGCGGTGATGGCCTTGAGAAGCAATTCTTGGAGGGAAGTGTTGATATGAGAGTCGCCTAGCACGTCATACACCTGGTCGCCGTAGACGCCCCGCTGCTGCTCGATCTTCTCAAACAATCGCGTGAATACAACACCTTCTCTGGTCTCGTGTGCGACCAAGTTCCACAGGTGGCAGGGCCGCTGCTGACCTATGCGGTGGATGCGACCGAACCGCTGTTCGATACGGTTCGGGTTCCATGGCAGGTCGTAGTTGACCATCATGTTGGCCACTTGAAGGTTGACGCCCTCACCAGCAGCATCAGTGGCCACCAGTACTCGCACCGTGGGGTCGACCCGGAACCGGTCTTGGATGGCCCGGCGGTCGTGACGCTTGATGCCGCCGTGGATCACTGCCACCGCCTCGGGCCGGCCCAGCTCGGCGGTGACCCTTTCGGCCACGTAGTCGAGGGTGTCCTTATGCTCGGAAAAGATGATCAGCTTCCGAGGACCGGAAGGCGTGTCGTCGCCATCAGGGTTCTCTCCCTTGCCGGTTCGGAACTGCTCCGAGCGCAGCAGCCCCCGAAGCTGGATCCACTTCTCGTCGACACCACTGTTGCGCACTGCCTCGGCCAGCGTGGCCAGTCCTTCTAGTTCAACGACCTCGGCCTCGATCTCCTCGGCAGTGGCTGAAGCGGTGGCAGCGTCTATGACGTGGTCCTCAAGCTCCTCCAGCTCTACATCGTCGAAGTTGTCGAAGTCGAAATCCTCCAGGTCGGCGAATCTCACTCCTTTGGGCAGGTCGGTCACCTGCACTGGTCTGCCGCCAGCGGTCAGGCGGCGCAGCTCAGCTGCTTGGTCTGCCAGTCGGTCTCTTCGACGGCGCAGAGAGTGGTAGATGGCCGCGGGGGACGAAGCCAGACGGCGCTGGAGCGCGGCCAGGGCGAACCCGAAAATGATCCCTCGCCGGCGGTCCCCCTCTTCCTGCATACGGCTTGCCCGGTCCATGCCGTTTCGCACGTATTCGGTGACCGCCTCGTAGAGGTCTTGTTCGGGATCCGACAGCTCGAAGTTGAGGCTCTTGGCAAACCGCTGAGGAAACAGACGCCTACCCTCGAAGGTGGTCAAGTTCTCCTTCACCAGTCGGCGCATCACGTCGTCGGTTTCGGGCATCTCGTCGTCGCGCAGCCGCCCAGCGAACCGCTCGGGGTCGATGAGGGTCATGAAAGCCAAGAAGTCTTCGTTCTTGCCGTTGTGGGGAGTGGCCGACAGCAACAGGAAGTGACGGGTGCGCTCGCGCAGCACTTCGCCCAACTCGAAGCGCTTGGTCTTGCGTAGTTCGTCGCCGTAGAGGTGGGCCGACATTTTGTGGGCCTCGTCGACGATCACCAAGTCCCAGTCGGCCACCTTAAGCTTTTCGATGAGGTCCTCGGCCCGCGACAACTGGTCGACGCGGGCCACCAGCAGGTTCTTCTCCAGAAACGGGTTGCCGGTGCGCGACGCCTCGACCGCCGAGCGGGACATCAGCTCGAAGCTGAGGCCGAACTTGTCCCACAGCTCGTCCTGCCACTGCTCCACCAGGCTGCCGGGGGCGACGATTAGGCAGCGGGCCACGTCGCCCCGAAGCATGAGCTCTCGGATCAGCAAACCCGACATGATGGTCTTGCCAGCACCGGGGTCGTCGGCCAGCAAGAACTTGAGCGGGCGCTGCTCCAAGAAGCGGTTGTAGACGGCGTCGATCTGGTGGGGGTAGGGCTCGATATTGGAGGTGTCCACCGCGGCATAGGGGTCGGACAGGTGAGCCGACTTCATGCGACGGGCTTCCGATGCCAGGCGGAACGCGGCACCGTCGGCGTCGAAACTCCACCGCTGTTTGGACACCTCACCGATCCCGGCCAGGTCGTCCACCGTGATGATGCGCTCGCCGAGGCTCCCGCTGGCCGAGCGGTAGGTCAGGGTGGCCGAACCAGCCCCGTGGACTTCCAGGGCCACCACTGTCACGTCGCCGTCGGCCACCACTCCCGACAGCCGTATTCCAGCTGTGAGGTAGTCGAACTTCAGGCCAGTCATCCGGGCAACGCTAGCCTGCGGCCATGAGCGAGAGGCTTGATGGCAAAGCGGCGATGGTTACGGGGGCGGGGAATGGGATTGGGCGGGCTATCGCGCTGCTGTTGGCGGAGCATGGGGCGCAGGTGGTGGTCAATGATCTGGGGACCGACGAGTTGGGCGACGGGGCTGATGCCTCCCATGCGGGCCGGACGGTGGCCGACATCGAGGCGGCGGGGGGCACGGCGGTGGCCAACCACAGCGACGTGGCCACTTTCGAGGGGGCCGGGGATGTGGTGCAGCAGGTGGTGGACGCCTATGGGCGCATTGACATCGCGGTGAACTGCGCGGGGGCGGCCATCGGGGGGTCGATATATGAGATGGCACCGGAGTTGTATCACAAGACCATTGCGTTGCAGATGTCCCAGAAGTGGTACATCGCCCGCCATGCGGTGCCGCTGATGGTGGCCCAGGGCTGGGGCCGGGTGGTGAATACCACCTCACACGGGGCGCTGGGCGATCTAGGCCAGCCGGCGTTCGCCGCGGCCATGGGCGGGGTGATCTCCATGACTAAGGCGATGGCCACCGAGACGGCGGGCACCGGGGTGACCGTGAACTGCCTGGCGCCGGGGGCAGCCACCCGGCTGCACGCCAAGTCGCATGACGAATTCAAGGCCTGGCACGAGCAGGGGATCATCGACGACGAGATGTGGAACAGCTACCTCACCACTCCCCCGCCCGAGTACGTGGCACCTGCGGTGGTGTGGCTGTGCACCGACGCGGCCGACTACGTCAGCGGCCACGTGGTCCACGCCGCCGGCGGGCAGGTGGCGGTGTTCAACGAGCTGCGGGAGGAACGGGCCATCTACCGGGGTGACCACTCCCAGGTCGACCCCTGGACCCTCGACGAACTCGACCACCTGTTTCCCCGCAACCTTCTGCCCCGGCCCTGAGGAACAGCCGCTCGACCGGCCATTCCAAACTTCCTTCCCCGGCCCTGACGACTGGCCGCGCCGCCCCAGCGCTCAGAGGGCGTGCTGGCACACCCAGCGATGCATGGCGATACCCGAGGCCACGCCGGCATTGATGGAGCGGGTAGAGCCGAACTGGGTGATGGCCAGCACAGCCTCACAGGCGGCCACCGCCTCGGGGGACAGGCCGGGGCCTTCTTGGCCGAACAGCAGCACGCAGCGCTCGGGCAGCGAGTAGCCCTCGATGGGCACAGAGCCGGGGCCGTTGTCGATGCCCAGGATCGTCAGCTCGGCCTTGCCGGCCCAAGCCATTAGGTCTTCCAGTTCGGGGTGGTGCAAAACGTGCAGGTAGCGGTCGGTGACCATGGCCCCCCGCCGGTTCCAGCGGCGGCGGCCCACGATGTGCACCGCGGCCGCCCCGAAGGCGTTGGCGTTGCGAACCATGGTGCCGATGTTGAGATCGTGCTGCCAGTTCTCCACCGCAACGTGGAACCCGTGGCGGCGGGCGTCGAGGTCGGCCACGATGGCCTCGTGGCACCAGAAGCGGTAGCAGTCCACCACGTTGCGGCTGTCGCCACCCTCCACCAACTCGGGGTCGAGGTGGGGCGGGAGGCGCTCAGCCCAGCGCGACAACGCCTGCACCCTCGTACCTGCTGCTCATGCCCTGAGTACCGTAAGCAGGATAGCCAACTCGCCTGATGCCCATCGGACGACGGTACCAACTCCCCGTCCATCGGCTAGAAACAGTTCATGAAGACCCGGGACTCCAAGCGCCACCGCTTCGCGGCCACAACCTCGATCCTGCTGGCCGTCTGCCTGATGGCGTCGGCGTGCAGCGACGCCGATGGCCCGGCCCTGGGCGACAGATCGCTCGGGGTCATCACCATACGCCCGGGCGAGGCCGTCCAGATCCGGTCGCTCAGCTCATTCGACATCCCCGGTGCCGGCCCACGGGACTACATCAATGCCGTCGAACTCGCCATCGAGGACTACGGGCCGATCCACGGCGCGTTCGCCGTCGAACTCGGCGACCCCATCAACGACGAGTGTACGGCCGAAGACGGCCCGCAAGCAGCCCAGGCCGTGCTGGCCGATGCGAGCACCGTGGGAGTGATCGGCTCATCCTGCTCGGTGACCGCCACCACTGCCGCGCCGCTGATCACCGCCGCGGGGCTGGTGATGATCTCCATGTCGAATACCTCGCCGCTGCTCACTTCCGACCTGGCCGGTACCCCCAGCCAGCACTACCTGACGGGGTACTACCGCACTGCTCACAACGACCTCTATCAGGGCGAGGCGGTAGCCGACTTCCTGCACGACACGCTCGGACCCCAGAAGGTGGCGGTAGTCCATGAGGGCGACGCCTACACCGAGGGGCTGGCCCAGGCGTTCCGCAGCGCATTCGAGCGCCATGGCGGCACCATCATCCAGTACATCAAGATCGAGTCAGGCACCACCGATGTCGCCGAAGTGTTGACCCGGATCGCAGCCGGCGAGCCCGATGCCCTCTTCTTCCCGCTCTACCAGGACACCGGGGCCGACTTCATGGCAACCGTGAGGCAGCATGGAGGCTTCGAGGACACAGTGCTGGTCTCCGCCGACGGCGTCCTCCACTATTCGTTCATGGAATTGGACCACTCCGGTGGGGTGTATATCTCCGGCCCCGACCTGGACTTCGGCGACAACTCCAATCAAGCCACCGGCATGGACGCCGAGCAGGCGACCGAGCGGTTCACCCACAATACGGGAGCGCCGCCGGTGCGGGCCTTCTGGGCCCACGCGTATGACGCCACCACGCTGCTGCTGGACGCCGTCACGGCCGCCTCCCGCGTCGAGCGCGGCAAGCTGGTAATCGACCGGGAGGGTATCCGCCAATATCTCGACCAAGTTGCGAACTACCAGGGCATCATCGGCGATATCACCTGTGACGCGTTCGGAGATTGCGGTTCAGGAAGGATCTCCATCATCCAGCACCTCGATCCCAGCAATCCCGACGCATCCTGGGACAATGTGGTCTACCGGTTCTCCCCGCAGTCGCCCACCTCAACCGATACCCACGAATAGCAGCCCGGTTGGGAGATCAGGCGCCGCTCAAACCATCGCAGCGATGCGCTCAGCGTGCTCGTCGAGTGATCCGAAACAGGGGGTGAGAGCCCAGGCCCGCTTGAGGTAGAGGTGGGCGTCGATCTCCCAGGTGAAGCCCATGCCGCCGTGGACCTGCACGCAGTCTTTGCCGTTGTGGTCGGCGGCCTCGGCGGCCAAGATGCGGGCCCCCGATATCGCCCGCACCATCACCTGGTGCTCGCGATCGCCTCGCGCGTCGCCAGGATCAATCGTGCAGCCCTCGAAGTACAGATAGTCGCCGGGGCCCGCGGGCAGGCCGGGGCCGTGGGTGGCATCCATTACACAACCGGCGTAATACAGGGCGGCTCGGGCCACCTCTTCCCGGCTGTACATGTCGGCGCACTTGTGCTTGATGGCCTGGAACTGGCCGATGGGCTTGCCGAACTGCTGGCGCTCCTGGGCATAGGCCACGGCCAGCTCCCGGGCGCCGGTGGCCAGGCCAACTTGGAGGGCTGAGTAAAGGAACACCGCCTGATTGGCCCAGCCGTAGCAGTAGTCGACCACTGCCTCGCCCTGGGGCAGAACAGCCACCCGCCCCACCGGCGTCAGCGGGTCCACCGAATGGGCGGCTTCAAACGACAGGTCAGCGGCGTCCACTCGCCACACGCCGTCTTTGTCCACCACCAGCAGGGCGTCAATCACGTCGGGATACTCCACCAATGCGGGCCCGATGGGACGCTCGATGAGGCCGACCACGGCGTCGTCAGTCCACCCAGAAGCCAACAGCGTGCCCACCAGCGGTCCGGGCACCAGGGACCGGCCCAACTGCTCGAATACCAGGCCAGCCTCGGCCCAGCCCAAGCCGACCCCGCCGTCTTCTTCGGGCACCACCAGCGAGAACACGCCCGTGTCGGCCAGCTCTGCCCACAGACGGCGGTCCACTCCGCCGCAGTCGGCCAGGCCCCGCACGGTGTCGATGTCGAAGCGGCCCTGGCACAGGTCCCGGATGCCGTCGCTCAGCGCGACTTGGTCGTCGGTCAGCTCGAAGTCCATCTACCGCTCCTTGGGCAAGCCCAAGATGCGCTCGCCGATGATGTTTCGTTGAATCTCGGAGGTGCCCGCCGCTATCGACAGACTGAGGACGTACAGACGGCTGGCCACCATGTCGCCGCCGGTCTGCTCATCGCCGGCTTCGCTGCCAAACACCAGGGCCTCCCGCTCCAGCATGCGGTGGGCCAAGTCGGCCATGCGCTTTTTCACGTCGGCGTAGTAGAGCTTGAACACCGAGCCACCCGGTCCGGGCATCCCGGTGCGCTGGGCTTGCGACACCACCCGCTTGGTCAGCGCCCACAGGGCGTCGTATTCGGCCTGAAGGCGACCGATCTCCCGGCGAATTTCGTCGTCGTCCCAGGCAAGAGATCCGTTGCAGGAAGTGTTGCGGGCGATGTCGGCCATGTCGGCCAGTTGGTTCAATGTGCCGAGCAGTTCGCTTATGAAGGCGGTGCCCCGCTCGAAGCTGAAGGTGACCATGGCCACCCGCCAACCGTCGTTCTCGTCGCCCACCCGGTTCTCCACCGGGATGCGGACCTCGTCGAAAAAGACCTCGCAGAACTCGCTGGATCCGGCAACGGTGGTGATAGGGCGGACCTCGATGCCGGGTAGGTCCATGGGACAGATCAGCCAGGTGATGCCGCGGTGCTTGGGGGCGTCGGGGTCGGTGCGCACCAGCAGCTCGCAGTAATCGGCCACGTGTCCGAACGATGTCCAGATCTTCTGGCCGGTAACCACGTAGTGGTCGCCGTCGCGAATGGCCCGGGTAGACAGCGAGGCCAGGTCGGATCCCGCGTTGGGCTCGGAGAACCCCTGGCACCACACCTCCTCGCCCTTCAACATGGCGGGCAAGTGGCGGGCCTGCTGTTCGGAAGTGGCCTCGAGGATGAGGGTGGGACCGGCGTGGAGCTGGGCCACGAAGTTCATCCCCACATAGGGGGCACCCATCCGGGTGGTCTCCTCCAAGAAAATCAGGTGCTCGGTGGGGGTGGACCCCCGGCCGCCAAACTCCGAGGGCCAATTGATGCCCGCGTACCCGGCGTCGTAGAGCTTGCGCTGCCAGCCCATGTCCCACTCCCGGCGAGCGGGCCAATCGTTGCTGTCTGGCGGGTCTCCCAGCGTAGGCAGCACATCGGTGAGCCAGGCGCGTAGCTCGTCGCGGAATGTGGCCTCTTCCGCGGTGAATCGAATGTCCATCGGCAGCGATGGTACCTAGCCTTAGAGCAAGGGCAAGAGTTGATCCATCAGAGCGTCGATCTCGCGGACGCAGGCCACGAACTCGTAGTCCTCTCCTCCCCCGGGATCGACCACCTCCTCATCGCGGGGCACCTTGGCATCGTCCAGGTTGAGGGCAGCCACCCGCTGGGCCAGCGGTTCGGATCCTGGTTTCAACTCGACCACCAAACGCTTGATGGTGGCGGTGCGGGCCGCCGCCTCGGGATGGACACGGCGCACGTAGTCCACATGCTCGGGAGCGAAGGCCACAATGAGGTCGGCCCCTTGAGCGTCGGCCGCTGTGAGCTGGTGGCTGCGATGGGTGCCGTCGGCCAATCCCAGAGATTCCAGAGCCCGCCGGGTTCGACCGCTCATAGGCAGGCCCTCGATGCTGTGGGTGCCCGCGCCGACGAAACGCACTTCGTCGGTGCGGTCCCGGCCAATGACGGTGGCCATCACGGAGCGGGCGGCGTTGCCGGTACACAGCATCACCACTACTGGGTTGCTGCCAGATTCAGTCATAACCGCTCGGCGGCAGGTCGGACGAACAGAGCCTCGGCCTCGGCGGTAAGCAAACCCCCGGCATGGCACTGGCCAGCAGCAGTGACCCGCCGGCTGCGGGCGTCGGTCAACCACCCAGTTAGCACCAGCTCGGTATCGAGAGGGGTGAGTGCCCGGTATCGGACAGTCAGTCGGCCAGTGAACGCCCCCCTGCGCCCAGTCATCTTGTAGGGCAGCACCCCCAGCAAACTGTCGAACATGGCGGCCAGGTAGCCGCCATGGACACTGCCTTCAGGACCTTGGTAGTCCTCGCCCAAGCTCACTACCGCGGTCACGGTGGGACGTCCCAACTCGTCGACGTTGTAGCTCACATCCAGTGCGGGTGGCAGCAGAACGGGGGCTCGGAGCTGCTTCGATTCGCTCACGCCGATGGGGCTCGGAGCTGCTTCGATTCGCTCACGCCGATTGGGCTCGGCGCTGGGCCTCCTCGGCGATGCCGACAGCCATCTTGCCTGTCGCCGAGGACATGACCTGGCGCATGATCCCACCGGTTAGCGGAATGACGGTCTCGAACCAGGAGTCCCAGTGAAGCGTGCAACCGCTGCCGTCCTCGTCGGACACCAACAGCAAATCGGAGCGGCAGTTGCGCACCGGCATCGGCAGGCTCAGCACTCGGTAAGCCATGCGGTTGGGGGGGTCGAAGGTGGTGATCTCCTCCCGGGTGCGCATAGGGCCGATGTGGAACACCCGAATGGCGCCCACACCGTTGCGTTCGGGAGAGCCCTCGACCTCCAGATCGACCATGGAGCGGGGTACCCAGCGGGCATACAGCTCATGGTCGGTCATTACCTCCCAAGCCACTTCTTGGGGGGCGGCAATCGGTGTGGATGAAGAAACGGTGTGCATGAGTGATGAGTTCTAGCCCAGGTAGGCGTCGCGGACCGCCGTGTTGTTGCGGACCTCCTCGGGCGAGCCCTCGCCGATTACCCGGCCCAAATTCAGCACGGTGATCAGGTCGCACTGGGCCATGACAAAGGCCACGTCGTGCTCCACCAGCAGCACCGAGCACTGGTCTTCAGACCGGATGGTCTGGATGATCTCACCAAGTTGGTCGGCCTCATCGTGTTCGATGCCCGAGGTGGGCTCGTCCAGCAGCAGGACTTTGGGACGTGACACGATGGCCCGGCCCAGTTCCACCATACGGGCCCGGGCGATGGGCAGTTCCCCCGCGGGAGTGTCCCGAATGTCGGTGAGGCCACACAGCTCCAGCACCTCGTCCACCCGTTGGCGCCTCTGAGCTTCGATACGGCGTCGGGCGGGCCACGCCACCAAGTCGGCGGCGATGCCGCCCCCGCCGCCTTCCCACTCCAATGCCGCCAGCACGTTGTCAGCCACCGACAACCAGCCGAAAGGCTGCTGGCGCTGGAACGTTCGGCGGATGCCCAGGCGGGCCCGAGATGTGGCCGGTCGGTCGGTGATTTCCTCACCCTCCAGCCAGATGGAACCGGCCGCAGGGGTGTTCACCCCGGTGATGCTGTCGAACAGAGTCGTCTTGCCGGCACCGTTGGGCCCGATGAGGCCCCGAACCTGGCCGGACGGCACCGACATGGTCACGTTGTCCACCGCCAGCACGCCGCCGAAGCGCACCGTGACCCCCTCAACTGCCAGAAGGGGCTGATCCGATTCGGCGGGACGCTCCGCCACCGCAGTGGCACCCTCTGTGCTCATCTCGGCCACGCTACTAGGTCACAAGCGGGAGATCACCGAGTCGGCGAAGGCAGCCATGGTGTCGCGCTTGAAGTCAATGGAGGACGTGGGCAGGCCGTGGCTGAACAGCCAGGGAACCACGTTGTAGTCGGTGACCCCCAGCTCGATGAGGCGCTCGATTTCGCCCAGTGTCGGCGTGTGGCCGAGGGCAATCATGATGCGGAAGTCATCACGGTCGGCGGTGCCGGCCTCCTGGCGGGCCGCGCTGAGCTGGCCCACCTTCTCCTCAAGTTCGTCGATCTCGAAGTTGATGCCCAACCAACCGTCCCAGCGGGCTGCGCGGCGGAGTGCCGGCTTGGACACCCCGCCGATGAGCACCGGCACCGGCTCTGTGGGCACCGGTTCCATCTGCACCGGAGGGAAGTCGTAGAACTTGCCGGAGTGGCTCACCATGCCTCCACCCAGGAACTTTCTCAGCACCTCCAGCATCTCGTCGGTGTGGCGACCCCGGCGGTGGAAGTCTTGGCCCGTGAGCAAGAACTCGTCCTTCATCCAGCCCACGCCCGCGCCCAGCTCCACTCGGTTGTCGCTGAACACCGCGGCAGTGGAGATCAGCTTGGCCACCGAGAACACCTCCCGAAGCGGGGGTATGTACACCATGGGCATGAACCGAAGTGTGGCGGTGTGCTGGGCCAGCACCGCTGCGGCCATCCACACATCAGGGAAGTCGGTGTTGGGATCCCACCAAATGCTCCCATCTTCGGAATAGGGGTAGGGAGCCTCGATGGTCTGGGGCGTGACCAGGTGATCGGCGGTAGTCAGGCCAGTAAATCCCAGCTCTTCGGCGGCGATGGAGATGTCAACCAACTGCTCCGTCTCCGCAAACGCGATGCTGTGCCAAAAGCGCATAAGGCCCTCCGAGTTGTCCTTGCCGCCGCAGCGTAACCGGACCAGCAATCAGCTGACCCGTTTGGTGGCTGTTCTACAAGCCCAGAGCGGTGGCGATGCGGTTTCGGTGCCAGGCGGCATCGCCCCAGGCGGCGGACAGGGCCCAGCCTCGCTTCATCCACAGGTGCAGGTCGTATTCGAAGGTGTAGCCGATGGCGCCGTGGCACTGGAGGGCGGTGCGGGAAGCCAGATCCACCGCTTCGGAGGCCAGCGCCTTGGCCATGGACACGTCCCGACTGCGGTCGGGATCGCTGGTAGCGATGCACCAAGCGGCGTGTCGGGCGGTGGGGCGGGCGAATTCGATCTTGAGGGCGGCGTTAGCTAGGTGGTGCTTGACCGCTTGGTAGCTGCCCACCGGCTTGCCGAACTGGTAGCGCTGGGCCACGTACTCCACGGTGGCGTCCAGAAGGTGCTGGGCCACGCCAACGCACTGGGCGGCCGCCGCGGCGGCGGAACGGTCGAAGGCCAGCGCAGGGTCGGCGTCGAGGGTCACCGCGTCTCCCTCCACCTCGAACAAACGCCGGGACCCGTCCACCGATCGGTGTTCGACGAGCGACGCCCCGTCCACTGGCACGGCCCGAACCCGTTCGCCGATGAGCAGTATCAGATCGCAAGACGCTGCACCCACCGCGTAACCGCCAGCGGGGCCGGCGCACAGCGTTACCTCCCCGGATGCGGCCCGCTCAAGCCATGCATCGGATACGGGTCCTCCGGCTTCGGCCAGTGTGGGGATCCCCACCGCGGTGTGCTCCAGCAGGGGCTCGGGCAGGGCAGCCCGACCGGCTTCCTCCAGGAGAAGCACCAGATCGGTTTCGTTCATGCCCAGCCCGCCCGCCGACTCGGGGGCGGTCATCCCCACAACGCCCATCTCGGCAAGGGCAGTCCACAGTCCGTCGGTTCGGCCGTTGTCGTTCTCCCAAGCGGCTCTCACCACTTCAGGGGGGCATTCGTTTACCAAGATGTCCCGCACCGCCTCTTGGAACATCACCTGGTCGTCGCTGAACGAGAAATCCACGCCTACCGCCTCGGAAGTCCTAGAACTCGCTCGGAGATGATGTTTCTCTGGATCTCGTTGGTGCCGGCATATATCGGGCCTGACAGGGCGAACACGTAGCCGTCCATCCATGAGCTGTCGGCTCGCTCCCCATCGCGGCCCAGAAGCCGCAGGGCAGTGGCGTGCAGTTCCACGTCGAGTTCCGACCAGAGCACCTTCATGAAGCTGGCCTCTGAGCCGATGGGAGCGCCGCCCCGCAGGCGAGCCTCGGTGGCGTAGGTCTGCCAACGGTAGGCCTGCGCCCCCATCCAGGCGCTCACCACCTGGTCTCGCTGGTCCAGATCGGGTCCCCGGCTCTCGGTAAGCTCCTGGTACAGGCCCACCAGCCGGTCGGCGGCGGCCATGAACCGGCCGGGTGCCCGCAGATTCAGCCCTCGCTCGCTGCCAGTGGTGGCCATGGCCACCGCCCAGCCCTCACCTTCGCCACCCAGCAGGTAGCGCTCATGCACCCGAGCGCCTTCGAAGAACAGTTCGGCAAAGCCGGGCTCGCCGTCCAAGCGGCCGATGGCCCGGGCCTCCAATCCCTCAGTGTCAGCGGGGACCAGCAGGTAGCTCAGGCCAGCGTGGCGCTCAGATTCCGGGTCGGAGCGCACCAAGCAAAAGAACCAGTCGGCGAACGCCCCCCGCGAGCACCAGGTCTTCTGGCCGTCGATCACGAAGTATTCGCCGTCGCGCGGGGCTTTGGTCTTGATCCCCGCTAGGTCTGACCCGGCATCGGGCTCCGACCAACCCTGGGCCCAGACCTCGTCGCCCCGGGCCATGGGGCGCAGGAAGCGGTCCTGCTGCTCGGGGGTGCCGAAGTCGAAGATGGTGGGAGCCAACAGGCTCACCCCGTTGGACGACACCCGACCCGGCGCCCCTGACGCCCAGTACTCCTCCTCGAAGATCAGCCACTCCACCAGAGAGGCCTCCCGGCCGCCGAAGCGCTCGGGCCACGACACCACCGCCCACCCGGCGTCGAACAAGATGTGCTCCCACGCCCGGTGCTCCTCAAAACCACCGGGAGTGTCCATCGACGCCAGCGGCTCCGCGGGCACATTCTCGGCCAGCCAGGTGCGGGCCTCTTCCCGGAATTCCCCTTCCGCCAGAGTGAACGACAAATCCATCAGCGCAGAACTCTAGGGCCAAAAGGCCGGTTGAGACGATGCCTGGTTGCCCCCTCATAGGCTGGATGGGGCAACGGCCAGATTCTCAGCCACCGCACCGTCATGAAGGCGGCGGTCCCACACGCCCATCACGAGATCAGAAACGCCCAGCTCCAGGGCGCTGGCCAGGTGGACGGCATCGGCACCGCGCAGGCTGTGCCTCTTAGCCAGCTGGCCGGCGGCCATCTGCACGTTGCGAGTGAGCTCAACCGGGCGCATTGCGGCCCAGAACCCTTCCCAGTCATTCTCACACCGTGCCAGGCTGGCTTCGTCTAAGAGGTGGTTGCGCCCCGCCGCGGCCAATGCCGCCCGTACCTCCGGATAGGCAAGGCGACTCGACACGGCCGCATCACATCCATCCCATAGCGCGGCCGCGATGTCACTCCCCGACTCCTCGACCACAAGTTTCACCAGGGCGCTGGCATCAAAATAGACGACAGCCACAGATCAATCGCGCTGTTCAGCAACCAGATCGGAGACCGGACTATGGGACCGAGGTCGCTGGCGGCCGGTGGCCACAGGCCGACTTTGGGCTGACGGCCGGGCAATGACCCCCTGCTGGACGAGAGATTCAATTGCAGAGGCGGTCTCCAACCCGACGATCTTGACCACCGGTATCCCCCGCTCAGTCACGACAACCTCGTCGCCATCTCGAGCCCGACTCAGCCAGTGCCTCAGATTGGCCCGAAGCTCAGCAACTGCTACATCCATGTTCAGAAGTGTACAACTTGCAGCGAGTGCTCTGTACACAAGATTCAGTTGGCGATGGCACCGGCTTAGGGATCAGCCGTTCTGTTCAGGGCTAATGGGTGGCCAGGCGATCCAAGACTTCCATGGCCTCGGCGATGATCGAGTCGATGATCTCCTGGCAGCTGGGAAGGGCGTCGATATTGCCCACGACCTGGCCGGTGGGCAAGATCCCGACTTCGGGGTGGCCGTCGACCATGGCGGCCTTGGTCATCATGGGAGCGTTGGCTGCCATGGCCATTTGAGCCCAGGTGAGGTCCAAGCTGCGACGCATAGCCAATCCCTCGGACAGAAGTTGGCGGTAGCCCACTCCGGTGAGGGCTCGGAACTTGAGCGCGTTGCGGGCGGCCCGGATGAACGACAGCGGTCCCGAGCGCTCCAGCCGGGAGACCACATCGGTGTTGATCACCCGTTGGGGCACGCCATCGACTGCGGTGGTAACCACCGTGCCGGTGAGCTTGGTGTCCAGATACACGGCCTTGACATGGTCGGGGACGTCGCTGTCTGACGACAAGAGGAATCGGGTGCCCATGGCAACCCCGTCGGCGCCGAAGGCCAGGGCGGCGGCCAGCGAGCGTCCGTTCACCATGCCCCCGGCGGCAATGACCGGGATATCCACCGTGTCGACGACCGCGGGCAAAAGCAGGGAAGTGGCGATGGGGCCGGTGTGGCCTCCGCCCTCGGCGCCTTGGGCGATCACCGCGTCGACCCCCCACTCGGCCACCTTCTCGGCATGGCGGGGAGCGCCGATAGTGGGAACCACCACCACCCCGGCGTCCTTCAGCTTCTTGACGATGGCTTCGCCGGGGGCCTGAGCGAAGCTGGCCACCGGAATCCCCGCGGCGATGATGTGGTCAACCCGTTGGTCGATGTCGGCGGCATCTGTGCGGAGATTCACCCCAAAAGGCCGGTCGGTGGCGGCAGCCACTGCGCTGATGGTCTCCACCATCTGACTGAATGTCAAGGGCGCGGCCGCAATGATGCCCAGACCGCCGGCATTGGATGTGGCTGCGGTTAGCCGAGCCCCGGATACCCAGCCCATGCCGGTTTGCACGATGGGGTGCTCCACCCCGAACAACTCGCACGCCCGAGTCCGCAGGCGGGGGTCAGCTGTCACCGTAGAAACCCCTTGAATCGAATACGGGGGCCAGCGCTCATCTGGAGCTCAGCGGAACTCGGCCTTGCGGGCGCCACCAGGGTCGATCACCTCGCGGATGAGGCGCAACTCTTCCGCAGTGGGCAGCCGGGTTTCAGCCACGTCTTCGGTGCCAGCCAACTCGAAGGCAGTGGCCTCCGCTACCTGCTCCACCGTTACACCGGGGTGGACAGAGGCGATCCTCATGCGATTGTCGTCGGTCTGGAAGTCGAAAACCCCCAGGTTGGACACCACCCGTCGCACCTCGTGGAATCGGTTGCCCGGCGCGCCCAGTTCCCGCATCCGGTCGTATCCCGGCCCCGACACCACGTCTACTGAGGCCACGAACGAGCGGGTGGAGTGGTTGGGCACCCAATAGCTGGTGGGGTGGTTAATCAGGTTGCCAGGAGCGCCCCGCAGGCCGAGGAGTTGGGCCTTGGGCTGGCGGAAATCGCCGATAGCGGCGATGTTCTGGTTGCCCCACTGGTCGATCTGGCTGGCCCCCATCATCACGTGACGCTTGCCCGACCACACGATGTCAAACACGGTGCGGTACGGCACCCATGACTCCACCATCTTTGGAGCATCGGGATCGCCCACCAGGAAGTCGTTGGCGGGCAGCACCGACACGGTGTCTGTGTACACCAGGTCGGGCTCGAAGACGGCCCGAGCCAGCCGGCCACCCACGATGGGCACGGTACCGATGGGATTGCACAAGATCTCGCCGTCGCCCCGGAAGGCTTCGGCGCAGGCCACCACGCAGATCTCGTCGATGGTGGCTTCGACGGTGGTGCTCATGATCGGGCCTCCAGCGCTTTGAGGTACTCGGCATGGGAGGGAGCGTCGAGATAAGTGGAGCGAAACGCCTCCCAGGCCTCGGGATCGCGGGCCGTGGCCGCATATTCCCGTTGGAAGGATTCGTCGCGTCCGTAATCGGGCGGGCACTCAGTGAAGTGCGCTCCCTGGGGCGCCTCCACCACGCCGTCGGTGAAGATGCGCTGGATTCGCAGCGTGTGCACCGACCCCTCGTCGAGCAGGTTCTCGGTGGGCACGATCTTCTCGGTGCTCAGATAGGTCTTGTCGGCGGCCATGGCGAACAGATCGTCAAAATAGAGATCGGGACCCAGAAACTGGCCATTGCCGGCGGCGTCGGCCCTGTTCATGTGAATCAGCGCGGCATCGAGCCTGAAGGCGGGGATGGCCACCAACTCCTCCCCGTCATCATAGGGAGAGGTCACTGTGCGCAGGTCGGGGTTCATGGTCAGCATGTCGGAACCCAACCCGGCCCGGGTGGGATAGAACGGCACCCGGTGAGCGGCGGCCAAAAGTCCCAGGTAGAAGGCCCCCTCGTCCAGTTCGGTGAACTCAATGGCCCCACTCTGGCGGGCTTGGCGGAAGTGGGGCTCCAACGGGATGGAGTCGAGGGAGACGAACCCGTATACCGCCCGGCGAAGCTTGCCAGCGGCGCACAGCAGCCCGATGTCGGGACCGCCGTAGGCCACCACGGTCAGATCCTTGAGATCAGAGCGCAGAATGGCCCGCACCAGTGACATGGGTTTGCGACGGGATCCCCATCCGCCGATCCCTATGGTCATGCCGTCTTTCAATTCGGCAACGACCTCGTCTTCGGTCATCCGCTTGTCGACCATGGCGGCGACGATAGCCCGCGCCTAGGACACGGCCCACACTGGCAGCAATGGTCTCCGAGAGCCAGTGGGGTGCCCGCCACACTCCCCATAGGGCACACTGGCAGCAATGGACGACCTCGATTTCACCGGCAAGACCGCCATCATCACCGGTGGCACCAAAGGGCTGGGCCGGGGCATGGCCACCCGTTTCCTGTCGGCGGGCGCCGACGTGGTGATCTGCGCCCGCCGCCCGCCGGACGACCCGGTGATCGCTAACGGTCGGGAGGCCGTGTTTGTGGCCGCCGATGTGCGGGACCCCGAGCAGGTCGCCGGAGTGGTGACCGCCGCGGTGGAACGCACCGGGCGGGTGGACACCCTCATCAACAACGCGGGCGGGGCGCCTCCAGCCGACTCGGCCACGGTGTCGCCCCGGTTCAACGAGAAGATCGTGGCCCTGAACCTGATGGCCCCAATGGCGTTCAGCCAGGCGGTGTACCCGGTGATGCAGAACCAGGACAGCGGCGGGGTGATCCTCAACATCTCCTCGGTTTCGGGCATTAGGCCCAACCCGATGGGCATCGCCTACGGGGCGGCCAAGGCCGGGCTGTTGAACCTGAGCGAGACCCTGGCGGTGGAGTGGGGACCGAAGATACGGGTGCTTACCGTGACGGTCGGGCTGATCGTGACCGAGGACGCCTATTTGTATTACGGAGACGATGCCGGCATCGCCGCGGTGGGAGAGACCATCGCCCTGGGCCGCATGGGCCAACCCGACGACGTGGCCGACGTGTGCTTGTTCTTGGCGTCACCCATGGCCCGGTGGATGTCGGGGGCCAACATCAAGGTCCACGGCGGCGGGGAGAAGCCGGCCTATCTGGGCGTCTCCACCGGCGAGGTGGCCGCCGAGGACGGGTAATCGCTCCACGATGGCGGTGAGCATTCCGTTCGTGACCGAGCCCGAGGTGGACTACGGCGCGGTGGTGGAGATGGCCCCCGGTCTGCGCCGGGTGATGGCCAACAATCCCAGCAAGTTCACCTACCGGGGGACCGGGACCTACATCGTCGGACAGGGCCGGGTGGCCATCGTTGACCCCGGCCCCGACGACGCCGACCATGTCGCCGCGGTGCTGGCCGCAGTCGACGGTGAGCAGGTAGAGGCCCTGCTCATCACCCACACCCACCGGGACCATTCCCCCGCGTCCCGGGCAGTGGCCGAGGCCACCGGAGCTCCGGCCTACGGCTTTGGCCCCCACCCGGCGTCTGACACAGACGACGGCAAGAGCGAGGAGCGGGGCGACACTGACTTCGCCCCCGATATGGCCGTGGTGCACGGCGATGTGGTCGAAGGGCCGGGGTGGAGCTTCGAGTGCCTTTACACCCCCGGCCACATCTCCAACCACGTCGCCTACCGCTGGCGGGAAGCGGACGGGGTTTTTACCGGTGACCACATCATGGGGTGGTCCACCACCGTCATCCCTCCGCCCGACGGCAACATGACCGACTACCTGTCCAGCCTTCGGCTATTGGCCGATTCCCCCGGCGACCGCGTGTACTGGCCCACTCACGGTCCGCCGGTCACCGAGCCCCATGCGTTGGTGGAAGCCCTGTACGCCCACCGTCTAGATCGAGAGCGCCAGATCCTGGAGTGCCTGGCCACCGGGCCGCAGACCATCGCCGAGATGGTGGAGGTGATGTACGCCGACGTGGCCACAGAACTGCATGAGCCCGCCGCCCGCTCAGTGCTGGCCCACCTCATCGCCATGGTTGGCGACGGACGGGTGGATACCGACGGAGACGCGTCCGCAAAGGCGGTGTACTTCCGGGAATAGCAGGCGGAGCGGGCTGCGACCACCTCGCCCTGCTGTTCGACTAGGAGACCGTTGCCGGAGACGCGTTCAAGTAGCAGGAGGTGAGGGCTGACGCCACCTCGTCCTGAGCCTCCCCGAAGCCCTCTCCGGTGTCGACCACCATGGCGTCTCTGACTACGGCCCGCAGCCCATCAACCGAAATTTGGGAGGCGATGCACTCGGCTCGATCAATGGGTTCACCCTCTGAGACCAAGACCTGGACCACGAAGTTCCGCCAGTCAACGCAACCCAAGGCAAGATTCTCAAGATCAAACGCCTCTCGATCGGAAATGTCGAACCAGTCCCCAAACACAAACAATCCCGGCTGCCGATATGCCTCAGCAAACGACTCCGGGTTGAGCCCCAGTTCGCCCAAGCGTTCGTCGGTGAACACGGCAAATGCCTCCTCGGCCAGGCAAATGATCTCCTGTCGCGACATAAACGTGGTGACCAGTTCGTCTCCCATAACCAGCTCTGAAAAGGTGTCGGTCAACTCTTGCCTGTTGGGCCCGGGTGGATCGCCATTACCAGCCTGGTCGCCATTGTCGGGGACAGCGGCGTCGGTAGGCGACGAACTGGGGGCTTCGACCGTCTCAGTGGACTGGACAGCGGGAGCCTGGGTAGCGGGGACAGACGGTGCGCTGCCCTCGCTGTCGCTCGAGCAGGCCGCTGCCACCAGGGTCAATGCGAATATCGGAATGAACCAGCCGCGGCACATAGGTCAACCCCAGCGTTAGCCGATTTCTTCAATGGTGACCGAGTTGACGGTTACCGGGGGTTCGGGGCCTCCGCCCAGTGGGTTGTCGGGCTGGTCGACGTGGCTGGCCAAAATGGCCTCGGCCACCGCCAGGCTGTCGGCGTCCATCTGTCCGAATACCACGTAAGTGCCCTGGCTGTTGAGCAGGGCGGTGTTCTCGTTGACGGCAAAGAAGAACTGGGCGCTGGCGCTGTTGGGCGCCCCGGTGCGGGCCATCACGATCTGTCCCGGTTCGTAGGTGAATCCGAAGCCCTCATCGGGAATGGTGTAGCCCGGTCCTGGGTCGCTCGGCGAATTGGTGTGGGGCGCCCCACCCTGGATGATGCCGATGCTGGGGTCGGTGCGGAACAACAGCGTGCCGTCGTAGTAGTGATACCGGGCCAGCACTGCGAAATTGTTGGCCGTGATTGGCGTGTTGAACATGTCGAGGCTTATCCGCATCTCCCCCGCAGTGGTGTCGAACACTGCGGTGTACTGCTTGGCCGGATCCAAGCACAGGGGCTGGAGGCCATCGAAATCCAACACTGTGGGTCCCGATCCATCGGCAGGCGGACATGGACCCGAACCGAAACTCTGCACCGCAGCGGGGCCGCCAGAGCCAGAATCGAATCCGCCCATTGCCTCAAGCTCTTCGGGGGTTAGGCACCGGTTCTGGAGGGCCGAGAGCTCGCCGAACATCTCTGCGATTTCCTCATCGCTCTCAGGCTCCTGGGCCCCGAGCATCATGGCGACAAACTCATCGGACAGCCCGTCGGCCACGCACCTAGCACTCTCCTCAGATAGCCCGTCTTGGACAAATGTCTGATAGAGCATCTCCCGAACGTCGAAGCAAGCCTGCGACGCTGCTTGGACCTCCTCTGGCCCTATGCCTAAGTCATTCTCCGACTCGGCAATCACCACGCTCATCGCCATGGCCCGAATTCCATCATCTGAAATCTCCGACGCGATGCAGCGGGCCTGCTCGCCTGGGACACCCTCAGCCTCGAATCCCTTAGTGAGTACCCATCGCCAATCAACACACTCCACTGCCCTGTCCACCATCTCTGAAATCTCATCTTCGGTGATTGCATAGGTATCGCCAAGGGCAAGAATCCCTCTTTCTCGGTAAAACGCAGCTACCGACGAGCCGCTTATACCCAGTTCCACGAGCCGGTCGTCAGAAAGAACTCCGGCCAAGCCGTCGGCCAAGCAGCGAACCTGGTCTTCGGGAATGGTGAATGGACGGTATTCGTCCTGCATCGTGTCGTCTTCGTGAATCGCCGTGAACAGCGCGTCCGCCAAATCGCGTTGACCATCTGTGAGCACGACAGTGGCGTCGGTCGGATCAGGGGCAGGGGTTGCCGCGACCTCGGTAGCCTCAGTGGGCTGGGGCACCGCCGTGGTCGCTGCCGCAGGCGGTGTGCTGTCGTCGTTGTCGCTAGAGCAAGCTGCGGCAACCAAGCAGACCAGGGCTAAAGGCAAGACCATTTTCAATATGCGCATCAGGGCACCCATCCTTCCAATCACCACCTACGACGCTCCAACGGTACCCACGGTTCCTCCAAAAGCGGCGCAATTGGCGGTAGCCACCTCAGGCCACTGCGCCCGATGAGCGGAGCGCTTCCACCTGCTCGGCGGAGTAGCCCAGCTCTGTGAGCACCGAGTCGGTATCGGCTCCGGGAGACTGCGACGTCACCGCGGGCTCTGATGGCGTCCCCTCGAAACGGGGAGCGGGCCGCGGCTGGGTGACCCCGCTGAATTCGAAAAATGAATCACGGGCCTGGGCGTGAGGATGCGACGGGGTTTGCCCCATGGTGAGAACCGGGCTGACGCAGGCGTCGGTGCCGTCGAACACCGCCACCCACTCATCCAGAGTGCGCTGGGCGATGATCTCGGCTACCCGCTGCTTCATCTCCGGCCACCGACCCCGGTCCATCTGGTCGGGCAAATCTTCGGCTCCGGCCAGGCCGATGCCGGCCATGAACTCGGCGTGGAACTGGGGCTCGATAGCGCCCACTGCCAGCCACTTGCCGTCGGAAGTGCCGTATACCTCGTAGAAATACGCCCCAGAGTCCAAGAAATTGGCCCCGTAGTCGTCGGTCCAGAACCCGCTGGCATGGGCGGCATACAGCGGCGACAGAAGGTAGGCCGCACCGTCCACCATGGCGGCGTCCACCACCTGGCCTTCGCCGCCCCGGGCCACCTCCAACAGGGCGGCCACCATGCCCAGCACCAGGAACATCGAGCCGCCCCCGAAGTCGCCGATGAGATTGAGGGGCACCGTGGGCGGCTGTCCCGTCCGGCCGATGTGGGCCAGCGGGCCGGCCAACGAGATGTAGTTGATGTCGTGGCCGGCCCGGTCGGCCAGCGGACCGGACTGGCCCCAGCCGGTCATGCGCCCGTAGACCAGCTTGGGATTGTGGGCCAGACAAGCGTCAGGCCCGACGCCGAGGCGCTCGGCCACCCCGGCCCGGAAGCCCTCGAACATGCCGTCGGACGCCTGAATTAGCCGGAGCACCGCCTCCACGCCTTCAGACTGCTTGAGGTTGAAGGCAACGGTCCGCTTGCCCCGCTCCATGGGACCCGATTGCGAGGCCACCGGGTTGCCTGAGCCGCCCACCCGATCTACCCGGATGACCTCGGCGCCCATGTCCGACAGCATCATCCCGGCGAACGGGGTCGGCCCGATCCCGGCCAACTCCACGATGCGCATTCCCTTCAGCGGACCCATGGCCCTACGGTATGCCTGCCACCCAATGCAACCGAAAGGCGGAGCGACACCGATGAGCGCCAACGAACGGAAGACAGCCCTGGTCACCGGAGCCAGCCGGGGCATCGGAAAGGCCAGCGCCATCGCCCTGGCCCAAGCCGGGTTCGACGTAGCCGTGTCGGCCCGCACCCTGGTGGACGGAGCAGGCCGCGACATGTACAACCCCGATCTCGCCATTCCCGGCGGACTCGACACCACCGTGGCCGCCATCGAAGCCGCGGGCCAGCGGGGGGTGGCATTCACCATGGACTTGTTGGACCGAGAAAGCGTGACGGCGTGCATCGACGGCGCACTGGATCACTTCGGCCACCTAGATGTACTGGTGAACAACGCCATCTACCAGGGCAAAGTGAGCATGACCCCGATCCTGGAGCTAGAAGAGCCCGACGTGCATCGGCTTTTTGAGGGAAACGTATTCGCGCAAATGGCGATCACCGAGCGGGTGCTGACCGCCATGGTTGAGCAGGGCTCGGGCACCATCGTGAACATGATCTCGGCCTCGGCCTACACCGACCCGCCCGGCCCCATCGGAAAGGGAGGCTGGGGCATGGCCTACGCCATGAGCAAAGGGGCGTTCACCCGCATGACCCCCCACATCCATGTGGAGCACGGGCCAGAGGGCATCCGCTGCTTCAGCATCGACCCCGGCTATGTGATCACCGAGGCCGCCCGGGCTCGAAACACCGCCGGGACTTTCCCCTATCCCGGCGGCGAGCCGGCCACCATCGGTGCGGTGGTGGCCTGGCTGGCCACGTCGCCTGACGCCGACGACCACCTCGGCGGCATCGTGTACGCCCAAAGCGAGTTCAAAAAGCGAGGCCTGTCGGCGTGAGGGCGGTGCGCCACACCCCCGAGGGCATCCGACCGGTAGAGGTGCCGATTCCTACCACGGTGGCGGTGGGAAACTCCGAAGGGGTGCGGATACGGCCCCGCTCGGTTGGCATCTGCCAGACCGACCTGAACATGGTGGGCTTCGGACCGAGGGAGATGACCTTCGGCCACGAGTTCGCCGGTGTGCTGGACGACGGAACCCCGGTGGCGATTGAGCCGATGGTGCCCTGCGAGGTGTGCGAGTTCTGCGCAATGGGCGACTACCACTGGTGCGAGAAATCGCACGAGATGATCGCTGGAGTGGCCTTCGACGGTGGCATGGCCGATGAGATCCTGCTGCCGGAGCGATGCCTGGTGCGTCTTCCTCACGGCCTGGATGTGGCCAACGCCTGCTTGTGCGAGCCGCTGGCGGTGAACATCCACAGCCTGATGCTGGGGCGGTTGGAGAGCCGCCACCGGGTGGCCGTCGTGGGCCCCGGCATCACCGGATTCGGCTTGCTGGGCGGGGCCGCGGCCCGCTGGCGGGGCTGTGTGGTGGACGTCGAGCCCGACCATGATCTTCACGCGGCGGCGGCCGAGCAGATGGGCCTTGGCGTAGGCCTGTCAGGCACCTATGACGTGGTAATCGAGGGCGACGGCTCAGAGCGCTCCATCACCCGCTCGGCCGAGGTGGCTCGTCCCGGCGGGACGGTGCTGCTGGTGGCCGGCTACTACCAGAACAAGCTGTTCGAGGTGCTGCCCTGGGTGCTTAAGGAGCTGACCGCGGTTTGGGGAACGTTCTACGGCCACCACGGTGCCGGTCGGGCATTCGACTCCGCGGCGGCGCTGCTGGCCCACCGCCCCGAGATAGCCGATGCCATGATCACCCAGCGCTTCCCCCTCGACGGCGCCGGAGAGGCATTCGCGTTGGCCGCCAGCGACACCCCCACGCTAAAGGTCGTCGTCGAGCCCTAGTTCAGATCAGACCAAGAACGTCTCTCGTAGGCGCTCGATGGTTTGAGGTTTGACGCCATATTCTAGGGCGTAGCCCTCGGGGCCGCCCCAACGAACATCAACGATGTCCAACAGCTCGGACATGGCGCTAATGGGGGCCGTGGTGATGTCGTCGGGCAGCTTTTCCCAAACTTTGGCCATGTCGGGCAGCTCGGCAAGCCCCCGTTCCCGGATAAGGGGAGCCGCAGGAGCAGTGGCCGCATAGTCCCCCACGATGTCCTGGCGGTCTACTCCGACCAATCCCAAAGTCAGCGCGGCCAGACAGCCAGTGCGGTCCTTTCCGGCCATGCAGAAAAAGGCGGTCGGCCACCGATCGGGATCGGCCACCAGCTCGATGGCGGCGGCAAACCGCTCTCCCCCGCTGCTGATCATGTTCTCGTAGAGCTGTCCGAAGGAGCGGCTCAGCAGATCGGGATCGGGGCGCTCATAAGTGTGCATGGTCCGATCTGTCGTGCCGATGTGGTGCTCGACAATGCCCAGTGATGGATCAAGCACTCCAACCCGCTCTCGCTCGTCATTCGCCCGCAAGTCCACGGCGGTGCGGATGCCCAATCGACCAGTGACAACTGCGCCATCAGCCGGGCTGAGACGGTGCATCGAGTCAGCCCTAAACAGCACGCCCCATTTGGTAGTGCCGCCCAATGTGCTGGCATAACCGCCCAAGTCCCGGAAGTTCACGCACCCGTCCAGCGGAATGCGTCGCTGATGGTTCATTGCCTCTGTTCCCGTCTTCTCTCCGGCCCTGCAATCTAGAACACCACTAGCGTGGGATCGTGGTCGGGAAGATCCATGTGCTGGACGAGTTGACAGTAGAACCGGGACTGCTAGACCAAGTGCGGCAGCTCATGGCGCAGGGCTACATGGCCGGTGCTTCTGATCGGGGGATGACGCTGGAGCAGACGTGGCTGACCCCGCCGGTGGAGCTGTTCGACCAGCCCAACACGCTGGTGTACCTGTGGTCGGTGCCCGATGCCGCTGCCTGGTGGGCCATGCGGGGTGCTGCCGGAAGGGATCCCAGTGTCAGCGAATTCTGGACCGAGATGGATGCCCTATGCGTGCATCGGAAGAGGCGATTCCTCGTGACCGATCCGCTTGTTGAGGAGGGGCGATGAGCCGGGAGCTGGCGCTGGTAACCCTGGTTGATGGGGCGGACCCCGACCAGGTGACTGAGTTGGAAGAGTCGGTAGTGCTGGGCCGACATCTGCCGGGCACGGTGGGAGGCGGCCACTACACCTGGGACGGGATCGACGATCCGGTGCCTCCCGGTTTCGAGGACGTGGCCCATTTCGACCTGGTGGAACTGGAGCTCATCGACGGCTCTCTGGGCGACCCCGGATTCACCGGGAAGATCAAGCGCACCCTCCTGCTTCAGGTCCAGACCGATGCACACGCCGACTCAGTGGCCGCCTTCGAGCGAGACCTCATGGCCATGCCCGACCACATCCCGGCCATCGTGAACTGGGCTCTCAGCCGGGTCATCGGCCCGGCCACCACTCGGTGGACCCACTGCTGGGAGCAGGAGTACTACACCCTCGACGGGCTCAAAGTGGACTACATGATGAGCCCCCACCATTGGGGGTTGATCGACGGCTGGTTCGATCCCGAGATGCCCCAGCAGATTGTGGACCTCGATCTGGCCCACGTCTACCACGACACCGACCGCTCCGCTCTGGCCGCCGCCCTCGACTAGGGATGCTGGGAGCTGACTGAGACGATCTCGCCGGTCATGTAGGTGGAGTAGTCGCTGGCCAGAAACACCATCACGTTGGCCACTTCCCACGGTTCTGCGGCCCGGTCGAAGGCCTCCAACGAGATCAGGTCGTCGAGGAATTCTTGGCTGGAAACCTTGGCCAAAAACGGGTGCATGGCCAGGCTGGGGGCCACGCAGTTGACCCGCACACCGGTCTCGGCCGCCTCCATGGCCGCGCAGCGGGTCAGGGCCATCACCCCCGCTTTGGCCGCGGCGTAATGGCTCTGGCCCGCCTGGGCCCGCCATCCCATGACCGAGGCGTTGTTGACGATGACCCCCGAACCCCGCGGCATCATGTGGCGCAACGCGGCCCGGGTAGTTCGCATGGTGCCGTTGAGGGTGACGTCGACCACAACATTCCACTGGTCGTCGGTCATGTCCACCAGGTTGGCAGTGCCACCCAAACCGGCGTTGTTGATCATCACGTCAACGTGGCCCAGCTCGGCTACCGCGGCATCGATCAGGGCCTGGACCTCTTCCTCGACCGTGACATTGCACAATTGCGTGGCGGGGCGAGAACCGAACTCCTCGGCCAAGCGGTTGGCGGCCTCGTCCAGCCGGTGCCCGTGAATATCGCTGATCAGAACCTGGGCGCCCTCGGCAATGCACCGGCGAGCGGCAGCGAAGCCGAGTCCAGTGCCCGCCGCGGCGGTCACCACCACGGTCTTGCCCTCCAGCAGCCCCCGGCCCGGCGGCTCGGGGGGCACATCCCGGCTCACGGCGATACCGGAACCGGCGGCAAGTCCTTCATGGCCTCGGCCAGATCGGCAATGGTCCACTCCCGCTCATCGTCGAGGAAGTCCTGGCGCAGCCACGGGGTGTACCAGCGGACGTCGCCCCCTTTGGCCATGAACACTCGCCTGGTCACGTCGCAGTCGGCCGTGGCCAGCCAGCCCACCACCGGAGCGGGATGGAAGGGATGGAATACGTCAAAGCCCTCGGCGGGCTTGGCCACCATCTCGGCCACTCCGGGCGCCCCCTCGGTCATGCGGGTGCGGCCGGCGGGAGTGACGCAGTTCACCCGCACGCCGTAGCGCCCTAGTTCTTGGGCGATGATCACCGTCATCCCGGCAATGGCCGACTTGGCCGCCCCGTAGTTGGACTGCCCCACCTGGCCGATCAGCCCTGAGGTGGAGCTGATATTGATCACCGAGGCATTGACTGCCTCTCCAGCCTTGGACTGGTCGCGCCACCAGCCCGCGCACACCCGGGTCATGCAGAACGTGGTCTTGAGGTGGCCGCGGATCACCGAGTCCCAATCGTCCTCGCTCATGGAGGCGAACATCTTGTCTCGCAGGATGCCGGCATTGTTTACCAGCACATCCACTCCCCCGAATGCATCCAGCGACTGGGCCAGCAGCGACTCGGCTCCGGCCATCTCGGCCACGTCGTCACTGTTGGCCACAGCGGTTCCGCCGGCAGCGGCGATCTCGTCTACCACCGCCTGGGCCACAGCCGGGTCGGCACCAGTGCCGTCGGCTTCGCAGCCCAAGTCGTTGACCACCACCTTGGCTCCTTCGGCGGCAAACAGCAGGGCGTAGTGGCGGCCAATCCCCCGGCCGGCGCCGGTGATGACGGCAATCCGCCCCTCGAGGGCGCCGCTGGGCATCAGCTGCCCTGAGCCGCCTGGCGCTGAGCTGCCTGCGCTTCCAGCATGGCCATGGTGGGGTGTTCCTCGGTGCCGACGGTGCGGGGCAGCGCCTCTTCGATGCCCTCCGGTGTCCAACTGCTGCCGGGGGCGTACATGGAGCGAAGCTCGCCGAACTGAGCCCACACTGAAATTCGGGGACCAACCACGGTGTACACCTGAGCGGTGATATCCCGAGCCTGGTCACTGAGCAGGTACGCGGCCAAAGGCGCCACGTCCTCGGGCTCGCCGGCCTCGATCTCGAACGGAACGTTCTCCGACATGCGGGTCTTGGCGCTGGGGGCGATGCAGTTGGCATTGATGCCGTAGCGTTTCAGGGCCAGCGCGGCGCTCTTGGTGAGCGAGATGATTCCCCCCTTGGCCGCCGAGTAGTTGCACTGGGAGGTCGATCCGGTGAACGCCCCCGAGGTGATGCCAACCAGCGACCCCCCGGATTCCTGCTTGCGCATGATGGCCGAGGCGTGCTTGTACACGGTGAAGTGGCCCTTTAGATGAACCCTGACCACATCGTCGAATTCTTCTTCGGTCATATTGAAGATCATCCGCTCCCGCAGGATGCCGGCCACGCACACCGCGCCGTCGATCGAGCCCCAGGTGTCCACCGCGGCCTGCACGGCGGCCGAGCCGCCCTCCATAGTGCTTATATCGGAGGCTAGGGCCAGAGCAGTGCCACCGGCCGCCTCGATCTCGGCCACCACCGCGTCAGCCACCTCCGACGACGGATCGGCGCCCGCCAGCGACACGCCGTAGTCGGCCACCACCACGTTGGCACCGGCGGCGGCGCAGCCCATGGCGATGGCTCGACCGATGCCGTTGCCCGCGCCGGTGACGACGATGTTCTTGCCTTCCAAATATCCAGTCACGGGCGAAAACCCTACCCGTCGCTTGGAGCCAGTAGTTGGTCGAAGAGCTGGGCCAATCCCTCGGGGGGGATTCGGCCACTTCCTCTGAGAGCCAACGTCCCGTCCCCGAACACGAAAGCCCAGAACGGGGTGCCCGCCTGACCAAAGGCCACGGCCACCTCATTGTCGGCGCTGTCCACCAGAACAGGGAATGGCCAACCCTCGTCGGCCAACCATTGGCTGGGCGGATAATTGTCCCTACCGGAGTCCACCAAGGTGACCACGCTTAGAAGGTCAACCCCTTCAGGCAAGCTGTTGCCCTCGGCCAGCCAGTTGGTGAGCTCGACAACCTCAGCCTGGCAAGCCGGACACCAGTGAGCCAGGAACACGATGGCGGCCGGCCGCTCTCCTGGTGTCCATTCCAACGGCGAGCCATCTATGGCAGTGCCATTGAGGGCGGGCACCGGTTGGCCGAATGCTGGATCGGCATCAGGTGAAGCCCCAATCGGTCCAAGCGGTTGTCCGACGACCTGCACCGGGGCAACCTCGACCACGGTGGGAACCTGGGTAGCTGTGGGTGTTTCGGCAGGTGTGGGCTGCTCAGTGGCCGCAGGGGTCTCCGATGGCGCGGGCTGCTCAGTGGCTGGGGGCGAAGCGACCGAGGTCGGATCCGGGGCCGTATCGTCGTCGCCTCCACAGGCAGCTGCCAACAGCAGGACAGTGGCAGTCAGCGCTACAAATCGGCGAACGGGGCGCTTTGAATTCATAACCACAGGCTACGGGCTGGCTAGAGCGGCATCACCACGCCGCCGTTGGGCCGCATGGTCTGGCCGGTAACGAACCGCCCGGCCTCAGAGCACAGGTACAAGATGGCGTAGGCGATGTCGTTGGGGTTCCCCACATAGCCCAGCGGGTTCATCTGGGCGATGGTGTCGAAGTGGTTCCTCTGACGCTCGGGGTCGACTTTGCCGTCGTCGTTGAGAAAATGGCGGTCATAGATGGGCGTCTCGATAGAACCAGGAGCCACCGCATTCACCCGGATGGGGGCCATCTCCACTGCGGCGGTGCGGGTAATCATCTTCACCGCGGCCTTCGTTAGGGCATACACCGAGATCATGGGTGCGGGCATGTCGGCACCGGCTGACGACAGGTTGACGATGGACCCCGACTTCTGGTCGGCCATGGCTCGCCCGGCCGCTGCGGTGCCCCAATAGACGCCTTTGATGTTCACGTTCATCACCCGCTCAAGCTGTTCTGGCGTGGTGTCCACGATGAGGCTGTCGGTGATGATCCCGGCGTTGTTCACCATGATGTCGAGTCGACCGTGCCGGTTCGCCGCATCGGCCACCAGCGCGTCCACCGCCGCCTTGTCGCTCACATCAGTGGGAACCGCCGACCAGGAGGCCCCCAGCGCATCCAGCTCGCCGCCGGTCTCGCCCATCCCGTCGGCGTCCACGTCGCCCAACACCACCGAGGCTCCGGCCTTGGCCAGCGTCACCGCCGTCCCCCGGCCAATACCCGAGGCCGCCCCGGTGACCACTGCCACCCGGTCGGAAATATCAAACGCCGCCAAGATGTCGTCATGCATAGCCCCATCATGGCAACTGCACAGCCCCCAAGCCCCACCGGGCCAATCCAATGCTGATTTCAGCCAGCCTTTGAGGCCTCCACTCCCACCGAATTCGACCCTAGCTCGCTGTTTCTAGGACGAGTATCGATGCCCAAAGCAAGCACCATTACGATGGCACCCGCGACCGCAGCAACTCCGAACAGCCAGGGCTGTTGGTTTGCTAATCGAAGACCTGTTCTTTCCCACAACATCAAGGTCGCAATCGAGACAAAAGCGCTACCCAATACAACGAAAGTCTGGTGATATGCTAACCCCAGTCCGAGGTTTTGCGGTGCGAACGACCGAACAACGGCCCCTGCCACCGAGACCTCGCCGATCGTTGCTCCTACAGCAAATACGATCAAGGCGCCGAACCATGCTAAGGGGTTCAAAGCAACATAATCTTCGATCCAACCTGATGTCGACCACTCGCTCCCAATTTGACCAAGCCATAAAGACGAAGCCAGAAGGCACGCACCTGCGACAATAATATACTGTTTAGGGCCTCGCCTGTCCGCTAACCGTCCAACCCAAAGTGGCAGTAGTAACAACCCAGCAATAGCACCGACCATAAGACTGGAAATATGCTCAGCTTGAACCATTATACTGCCGACATCAACAATAAAACTAGACAACCCATACGACAGTAGAGCAGTTCCTAGAGTGAAAGCAACGGCAGCACAGTTCGCAAACAATACATTTCGATTCATGGCCTCTTTGACTGTCAACATCGAAAAATTTCCACGGACAGAATGATAAACTAGTAGGAGAGTTAGTAGCGGACCCATGGCTAAGAAAGCTACAACTCTCCAATCAACCCAACCCCATACTTGTGTCCGTGTAACTACAAACAAGAATGAACCTACCGCACCTGCTGCCAAGATCATGCCGGTAACATCCAGATGCCTTTTAGAGCACTCGTCACGGAACTCCACCAACTTTGTGCCCACTACGAACAGTGTTGCTATTCCAATGACGAGATACACGGTAAGCGCCCAAGCCCAGTCCGAGGAGGAGCCCAAACTCCATTCAAACGGATCAAGTGGAAACTTGAGTAGTTCAACAATAAGAACAATCACTCCGACCATGCAATAGTATCCCCCCAATGCGGTTGATCTTCGACGGGAAGGTACCACCGCTAGCAATATTGCTATACCCGCAGGGAGAACTGCCGCGTTACCAGTTCCGTGCAACGCTCTGCCCAGAATATAAATCGCTCCATTAGGTGCCATCACCTCAAGAGAAACCCCACTTGTAATGAGAGCGATTCCAGCCATGAACACCTGTTTTCGCCCATAACAATCAGCTAATCGGCCAGCAGGCATCAAAAGAGCTCCTGACGTTACAAAATAAGCGGTGCTGCTCCATCGAAATACTTCGATCCGATCATCTTGGAGATATTCGACCACGAAGCTGAAATAGTTGAACGAGGCGTAGAGGACGGACAACACGACCGAACCTGAAATCAACAGGATTACTCGGAGTGGCGGGGACGCCGAAGGCGGAATAGACGGATTGTCCATTGTCAGGCGGGTTCCCAGAAGACCATGGCGTGGGTGTCGTCGTAGGTGCGGGCGTAGGCGGAGACGGGCATGCCGATCTCGACGGTTTCGGGGTCGACGCCGGTGAGGCCGCCGAACATCCTCACTCCCTCGGGGAGGTCGATCATGGCCAGAACGTAGGGCAACTCGGCGAAGGCCGGTACCCCATATTGGCGCACCACGGTGTAGGTGTAGACGTTGCCGGTGCCGGCGGCCTCCATCCACTCGGGCACAGCGGCGCAGGCGGTGCACAGCGCTCGGGGGTAATGCTGGCGGTGGCCGCATTCGGGGCACTGCTGGATGAGCAGACGGCCTTCGGCGGCAGCGGCAAAGAACTCGCCGTACTCCCCTTCGCCGGCGGGGACCGGCCCCTGCCACTGGAGGTCGCGGACAACCCTCATGACGGCCGGTCCTTACCCAAGATGACGGTGCCGATGGCCGAGAGCCAGCCGCCGGAGCCGCAGGCCAGAGCAACCTCGGCATCAGGCACCTGGGCCTCACCAGCGTCGCCCCGGAGCTGGCGTACCGCCTCGATCAGCAAGAAGATGCCCCGCATCCCCGGATGGTTGGACGACAGTCCCCCGCCATCGGTATTCGTGGGCATCGACCCGCCCCGTCGCAGGTGGCCCTCCTCGACGTAGGCGCCACCTTCGCCTCGGCCGCAGAAACCCAGGCCTTCCAGCATCAGCAGCACGGTGATGGTGAAGCTGTCGTAGAGCTGGGCGGTGTCGATGTCGGCCGGTGCAATCCCTGCCTGGCCCATCGCCTCCGGACCGCAGACCGCGGCCCCCATCTCGGTGAAGTCGGGCATCTGGTGGATGTTCCAGTGGGTCTGGGTACCCGCCGCCCCCAGCACATAGGCAGGGGGCTGTCGCAGGTCGCGGGCGATCTCCTCGGTGGTCATCACCAGCGCCCCGCCACCGTCGGTGATCACGCAACAGTCCAGCTTGTGCAGCGGGTCGGCGATCGTGCGGCTGTTCACCACGTCGTCCACGGTTATGGGGTCGCGGTAGCGGGCATCGGGGTTGAGCCCAGCGAACTCCCTGACCCCTACCGCTATCTCAGCCAGCTGCTCTGACGTGATGCCGAACTCGTGCATGTGGCGGCGGGCGGCCAGAGCATAGGCGCCCACCAGGGGCAGGCCGTAGGGCGTGGCCATCTGCATGGCCCCGGCTACCGGCTGGGCATCGCGCTGAAAGCCGCCGGTGCCCAGCACTCGGCCCATGCGAGTGAGTTGGTCGGAGCCGTAGGTGATCAGCACGGTGTCGCACAGCCCCTGTCGGATGGCCGCGGCAGCGTGCTGTACATGGAACTCGAACGACGATCCCCCCACCATGGTCCCGTCGATGTAGCGGTGGTTCACCCCCAGGTATTCGGCCATTGAGACGGCATCATCGCCGGCTCCCGGCCCCCCGCCGCTGGTGCTGACGTATCCGTCGATGGCCGATTTGGCGATGCCACAGTCGGCAATAGCCCGCCGGGCAGCCAGCGCATGGTGCTGCACCGAGTTCAAATGCGGCACCACCGGATAATCGCTGAGGCCAATACCGCAGATGACTGGGTTTCGGGAAGGCATCAGGTCAGTGTCTCGAGGATCTGGTTGTGCTCGCCCACGTGGGGGGCCCGGTGGCGGATGCGGAAGGGAGACTTGGGGGCGATATAGGGCGCCCCCAGATAGGTGAAGCTGCGGCCCAGGTCCTCGTGCTCCACCTCCACAGGGAAGCCTCGCTCCTTGAAGTGGGGGTCGGCCAGCACCTCCTCAGGCGAGTAGATGATGCCTACCGCTAGCCCCCGATCCTGGGCGCCGATGAAGAAGTCGTAGGCGGTCACGTTTTCGGCGATGAACCGCACCGCGTCGCGGCCTGCGCCGAAGATAGCGGTGGCCTCTGCATCTTGGCCGACCATCGAGAGGTGCAGGGGTTCCTCCCGCTCCGCTCCTATCTCCAAGAAGAACGCCTCCTCGAACTGGTCGCGCAAACCGAGGTCGGTCAGCCAGTCGAGCACCACGGCGAAGTCCTTGGACTTGGTGGGAGGGAACCCGGTGTGGACGTCGATGCCGTCGGTTGCCAGCGCCCGCACAAACGTGGTGGGGTGGACCGCAGCATGGCGACCGGTCTGGCGCTGCACCTCTTGGCCAGCCACCAGCCACTCTGCAGAGGCGAACTCGGTGGTCACATTGACGGCGGCGTGCATGTTCACATCCACGAATTGGCCTTGGCCAGTTTGCTCCCGCACCAACAGCGCGGTCTGCACCGAGAGCACCGCGAACACCGATCCAGTGTGGTACCCCTGATTGCCGCCACCCCGCTGGGGCGGTATGGCGTGGTCGTCATAGCCGCAGCTCCACGCCGGGCCTCCCGCGGCTAGAACGGTCAGGTCAATGCTCTCCTCTTGAGAACGCGGCCCGGTGCGGCCGAACGGGGTGAGGGAGACCCAGATCAGCTCGGTGTGCTCGGCCCGCAGAACGTCGTGGTCTATGCCCAGGTCGGCCAGCCGGCCGGGCCGTTCCGACTCCAGCACCACATCGGCGGTGTCTGCCAGGGAGCGGAACCGGCTTTGGTCGGCTTCGTCCTCCAAATCCAGGGTTACCCCCAGCTTGGAAGAGTTGTAGTGCCACCACCACAGGCTGCGCCCCGGGCCGGGCTCGTCACCCAAGAACGGCTCGAAACTTCGGGTGTGATGACCGCCAGGGGGCTCCACCACGATGACCTCGGCCCCCATGCCAGCCAGCATCTGCCCGGCGAAGGCCGAGGCCTCCCCGGCCAGCTCCACCACTCGAATGCCAGACAGGGCACCGGGAAGGTCGTTGCCAACCATCAGATCACCCCCTCTGAGGCCAGGTCGGTCAATTCAGCGTCGGAATAACCGAGCAGTCCGCCGAGTATTTGCCGATTGTGCTGGCCCAGCAGGGGGCCCCCTCGTTCCAGAACCCAGTCGGTTTCCGAGAAATGGACAGGGATTCCGTCAACCCTCACCCGGCCCATCTCCCCGTGGGTGACGGTGGGCCACAAGCCCCAGGCCTCGGTATTGGGGTCGTTGTCGATCCGGTCCACCGGCTTGGCCACCCCGGCAGCGGCCACTCCCAGCGCTTGCAGCTCGGCCGCCGCCTTGAACCGATCCCGGCCCGATGTCCACGCCCGAACTGAGTCGTCCAGCTCGTCCTCGTGGGCCAGCCGACCGGCCAAGTCGTCGAACCGGCTGTCGTCGATGTCCATGAGCTCGGCGATGGCCTGCCAGTCGTGGTCGTCTCGGGCGGCAAGGGCCAACCAGGCGTCGTGGCCGTCGGCCTCGTAGATGCCGTGGGGGGCCATGGCCGGAAACTGGCTGCGATTGGAGTACGGCATTCCGTCGCGCCGCAGCGGACGCCCGTTCACGGTGTGGTCGAGCGCTACCGGGCCGAGCATGGTGGCCCCGGCGTCGGTACACGACATGTCGATCCACTGACCCTCGCCGGTGCGGCTGCGGTGGATGAGCCCGGCCATGATGGCCATGGCCATGAAGTTCCCGCCGTGGTGGTCCATGTAGGAGTAGCCCCACCCGGCCGAGGGCATGTCGGGAAGCCCGGAGGTGAAGGTGAGGCCGCAGCAGGCCTGAACGATCGGACCCCAGGTCTTGTACTTGCGGTAGGGGCCGACGTGGCCGAATCCGCAGTTGGACACGTACAAGATGTCGGGCTTGATCTCCTTGAGGCGTTGGTAGCCGAAGCCGAGTCGCTCCAGAACCCCAGCAGCGAAATTCTCGGTGACGGCGTCGCTTACCGCAATGATCTCGGTGAGGAGCTCCTTGCCCCGGTCGGTGCGGAGGTTGAGCGTGACCCCCAGCTTCTCCACGTTGTGGTTGTTGAAGCACCCGCCAAACTCGTGGCCCCGGCGCTCGTCCACAAACGGCGACGTTCCCCGGAGCACATCCCATTTGCCCAGGCGCACCGGATCCTCGATACGGATGATCTCAGCGCCGAAGGCGGCCATCCACCGGGTGGCCCCCGCTCCGGCCAGTTGACCGGTGAAATCGCAGATGCGGATATGCGACAAAGCCTCAGATTTCACGGCCAGACCTTACGCGGTCTGATTCCGCGGCGACCGAGTCGGGAAAGGCCGACAGTCTCTAGGCTTCAGCCCGTGCGAGTGCTACACCACATGGAAGACGGACGGCTCGACCCGGTCATCGCCCAATTCAAAGACGTGGATTTCGTGTATGTCCCCCGCCAGGGCGACTTACCCGAGGATGCGTCCGGCGACGTGCTTCTGACCATCCCCCGGGACTATCCCAACCTGGCCGAGCTCCTGGACCGGGGAGTGGAGTGGGTTCACGTGACCAGCACCGGGATTGACGGGTTCCCGCTCGAGCTGTTGGGCGACCGGGTGATGACCTGCTCACGGGGAGCCGGGGCCATCGCCATCTCGGAATGGTGCCTGACCATGATGCTGGCCTTCGAGAAAGACCTGCCCGGGGTGTGGCTGAACAATCCCCCTGAGCGGTGGTTTACCGCTGACCTAGGCGCCCTCTACGGCAAGACGCTGGGCTTGATAGGTCTGGGCGGTATCGGCACCGCAGTGGCCCGCCGGGCGCTGGCCTTCGACATGTCGGTGCTGGCCATTCGCCGCACCGCCGCGCCCTCCCCGATGGAGGGGGTGGAGATTGTCGGCTCACTGACCGAGCTGCTGGGCCGCTCCGACCACATCGTGGTGGCCGCTCCGGCTACTTCGGCCACCCGCCATCTGCTGGATGCCGACGCCTTGGCCGCGGCCAAGCCGGGAGCCCACATCGTCAACATCGCTCGGGGCGACCTCATCGACCAAGACGCCTTGCGGGCCGCGCTCGACAGCGGCCATATCGCCCGAGCATCGCTTGACACAGTGGAGCCCGAACCCCTGCCCGAGGGCCACTGGCTCTACAGCCACCCCCAGGCGCGGGTGAGCGCCCACGTGTCGTGGTGCATGCCCGACTCCTGGGACCTGCTCATGGCCCCCTTCGCTGACAACATTCAGCGCCGCCTCTCCGGACAGCCCCTCTATGGGATCGTCAACCCCGACGAGGAGTACTAGCCACTAGCCGCCAGTCGCCAAGATGGCCGCTACCACGTCGCGGCGGCGGACTTGGAGGGTGGCCGGGGTTCGGGGGATGGCGTCCAAAGCCTCGATGCGACGGGGGTGCTTGTACCGGGCAAGTCGATCGCTCAGGTGGTTCCGCACATCGTCGGGAGTGGGCAGGGTCGCTCCCGGGGACAGCACGAAGACGGCACACACCACCTCGCCCCAGCGGTCGTCGGATACGCCCACCACGGCCACTTCAGCTGCGCCGGGAAAGTCGGCCAGATGGCTTTCAACTTCAGCAGGCGACACCGTCTCGCCGCCAGTGCGGATCACGTCTTTGACTCGGCCGGTAATGGAGTAGAAGCCGTCGCCGTCCACCTCAGCCAAGTCTCCGGTGCGGAACCAGCCGTCGTCGCTGAATGCCTCCTCGGTGGCCTCGGGATTGTCGAAGTAACCGTCGAACATGAACGGGGAACGGGTTTGCAACTCGCCCCGGTCGAGCCGTACTTCGGCACCCGTATGGGCTTGGCCGCAGCTTCCCGGTCGGTATTCCATGTCGGCGTCGTCCAACATGGTCACAGATCCGGCTTCGGTGGAGCCGTAGAACACTCGCCGATGGGCGTTGGGGAACGCGGCTTTCAAGTCGGCCAGCAACTCTGGCGGGGTGGCCGAGGTACCCGAGGTGGCGAACCGCAGCGACGCCATGTCTTGGTGCCGGCCAGCTTCTAGCACTCGGCGCCACACCGCGGGGATGCAGTTCATGTATGCGGCCTGATGGGCCTGCACGGCGTCAATCAACACATCGGCTTCGGCCCGGTCGGTGAACACCACCACCCCCCGTGCCTGCCAGGCCTGTAGGGCGATGGTCCAGGCTCCCATGTGGAACATCGGGTACATGCACACCGTGGCGCCTCGGGGCTCGAGCAGCGCGGGAGTGCGGGTGCGCAGCCAGTTGCACCGGTGCGACAGCACCACGCCCTTCGACTTCCCCGTGCTGCCGCTGGTGAAAAACACCACGTGGGGGTCGGTCTCCCCCACGCTCGACGGGGGCTCCGCCGCAGGGGAAGCCGATTCGGCCTCGGCCACCAAGTCGAGCCCAGGCCCGGTCCCCCCCAACCGGACCAGCGGCACCTCCACCGCCTCTGCTACACCCTGGCCGGCCTCGGCGTGACCAGAATCGGTCACCAGGAGCTTGGGACGGGCCAGCCCCACCATCTCAGCCGCCTCATCTGACGAGAGCCGGGCGTTGGCCGGAGCGAACACTGCTCCCATGCGGGCCAGCGCCACGAACAGCGCCACCGATTCCAGGTTGTTGTCGCTCCATGTCACCACCCGGTCGCCCCGGCTCACCCCAAGCCCGGTCAACACATGAGCCATCTGGTTGGCCCGCCGGCCGAGCTCCCCATAGGAGATCGTCTGCCCACCCAGCACCGCCGCAGGACGAGACGGCACCGCCGCGGCCGCATTGTCGAACACCGAGCCGATCACCAACTCCATCGCCGGGCACACTACCGGGCGACAAGCACCGATCAGGCCTGTACTCACTGCGACCACTACCTTCGATGAAGAATGACGAAACAGACGCCAGCACAGTCGGATGCTCGGAAAAGAGATCTTGCGCTCGAAAAGGCCTACGCCACCAAGGGTCCAGAGGCCAACCGGGAGCTGTACGCGTCGTGGGCCCCGACCTACGAGTCGGGCTTCATCGTCGACAGCGGTTACGTGTACCACCAGGAGGTGGTCAAGGTCTTCTGCGACAGCTTTTCTGAGCTCAGCGGACCGGTGCTGGATGTGGGGTGCGGAACCGGAGTGATCGGCGGCGAGCTGGCCAAGATGGGCCTGTCAGTCATCGACGGCATCGACATCTCGCCGGAAATGCTGGCCGAAGCCGCGGCCAAGACTCACAACGGCCGCCCGGTGTACCGGAAGCTCATCGAAGCCGACCTCACCGGTCGGACCGAGCTGGCCGATGGCGCCTACGCCGGCGTCGTGAGCTCAGGAGCGTTCACCCATGGAATCCTCGGACCGGAGACGATTTCGGAACTGCTGCGGGCGGCCAGCCCCGGTGCCCGTTTCGCTCTGGGGATCAACTCTGCACACTTCAAGGAGTTCGGCTTCGACCAATGGCTGGACAAGCGGCGGTCTGACGGCCATATCGCGGACCTTGAATTCAAGTTGCGGCCGATCTACGGCGACGTCGACGAGGACGACCCCAACCAGTGGACCCGAATCGCCGCATTCGCCGCCGGGTGAGCGAAGCCGCCGGAATCTTCAGCCTGGCTAACGGCAACGTGGCACCATGGAGACATGAGCTTGACGTCCGATCCGCTCCCGGGCACCGAAGAAGACAACGCGTTCGATCCCTTCGCCTACCCCGAGGAAGTCCCCCACGACACCCTGACCGAGCTTCGGTCCGAGTGCCCGGTGGCCCGCACCCCCACCGGCTGGTACCTGACCAAGTTTGACCACGTGCTGGACGCCACCAAAGACGTGGAGACTTTTGTGTCCAGCTTCCGCGATCCCGGCGTGGTGGTGCCCGAGGAGGAGAAGCTAATCAGCGAGATCCCCGAACCGCGCCACGGCAAGGTGCGGCGGATCATCAACGCCACCGTGGCCCATCACAAGTCGATGCGGGCCGAGCCTTTCGTGCGGGATCTGTGCCACCAGTACCTCGACCCGATCCTGGAGCGGGGCCACGGCGAACTGGTAGCCGAGTTCATCACCCCGGTGCCCATCAACGTGATCTCCCACCTCATCGGCGTGCCTGCCGAGGACTGGGAGCAGTTCCACGCTTGGACCGACGAGGTGGTGCTAGGCGACTACCCCCGCACCAACCGCAACGAGCGGGGAGAGGGCCTGGCCGGCGCCCACCCCGAGTTCTGCGCCTACATCGATGCCCTGATCGCCGACCGGAGGGCCAGCGACAAAGCCCCCGACGATCTGGTTACCCGCCTCATCACCACCGAGATCGAGGGCCACCGCCTCACCGATGTGGAGATCCGCACCCAGCTGGCCTTCCTCATCATGTCGGGCAACGAGACCACCCGGCATCTGATCGGCAACCTGCTGTGGCGCATCATCGGCGACCCCACTCTCTTTGGCACCCTCAAGGCCGACCGCAGCCTGTGCGAGCGGGCAGTGGAGGAATCGCTGCGGATCGACTCCCCTGCCCACATGCTCATCCGGGATTGCACTGCCGACACCGACGTGTTCGGTACCCCAATGCAGGCTGGCGACAAGATCGTGTTCGGCGTGTCGTCGGCCAACCGGGACGAGGATTACTTTGACGACCCCAACGCATTCCGGCTCGACCGGGACCGCCCCAAAGATCACATCGCCTTCGGTGGCGGCCCCCACATCTGCCCCGGCGCCAGCCTGGCCCGCCTCGAGGGCCGCGTGGCTCTGGAGGTGTTCTTGGACCGGGTGGCAACCGCCGAGCTGGCTCCCGGCTGCGTCCGCAAGAAGACCCCGGTGTTCTGGGCCAACGGACCCGACCGCCTCGACGCCTTCTTGACCCCGGAATCCGCTGGCTAAACAAAGGCAACCAGCCTGGTACTTAGCAGGCTATGATGTAGTAACGTTGTTACAAATAAGGAGGTCCGGCTGATGCCCCCCGCTGCAACCAGCATGAGCAGTCGAGAGTTCAACCAGGGCACGGGGAATGCCAAGAAAGCGGCATGCAGCGGACCGGTTTACATTACTGACCGAGGCCGACCTGCCTTCGTGCTTATGAGCTACGACCACTACCAGCAGCTTCTCGACGATCAGCCAAGCCTCGTCGACTTGTTGAGCCTCACCCCCGGAGTAGGCGACATCGAATTGGAGATTCCCAAGCTTGACGATTCGGGCAAGCCCGCCGTCTTCGACTGATGTACGTGCTCGACACGAACTTCGTCTCCGAAATTCGCAAGATCAGAACCGGAAAAGCCGATCCAGGGGTTGCGGCTTGGGCCCGCCGGGTAGCAACCGGTCTCACATACATCTCGGCTATCACCATTCAAGAATTGGAGCACGGTGTGCTTTTGGCTGAGCGCCGTGACCCAGCCGCAGGGTTAACGCTGAGAAACTGGCTCGACAACGACGTATACGGCGCATTCGAGCAGCGGATCCTGCCAATCGACGCGACGGTCGCCCGTCTGGCCGCGGCACTTCATGTCCCCAACCCTGCTCCCGTCAACGATGCGCTGATTGCGGCAACGGCCATGGGCAACGGAATGGCCATCGTCACTCGCAACTCCAGCGACTTCGAGCGCTTCGACAGCCTTCAGGTCTTGAACCCGTGGACGCAGGCATGACGGACAGCCAGCCAATCTCAGACACAGACACTGCCTGTTCCGGCGGAGAGCGCTACACCCACGGCTACCACCAAGTGATCGTGGGGTGGCACTCACGGCGCACTGCCGAGGCATGCGCCGCCTTCTTGCTGCCTCGACTGCGGCCTGATGCCGAGGTGCTCGACATCGGTTGCGGCTCGGGCACCATCACCACTGGCCTGGCCCGCCGCGCTAGCCGCGTGGTGGGTTTGGACATGTCGGCTGAGGTCGTGGACGCAGCCCGGGCCCACGCTGACGACTGTGGCTTGTCCAACGCATCGTTCGAGGTGGGTTCGGTTTACGACCTGCCGTGGGACGACAACAGCTTCGACGTGGTGTACGCCCATCAGGTAGTCCAGCACCTCTCCGATCCGGTCCGAGCCTTGAAGGAGGCCGGGCGAGTACTGCGGCCGGGCGGACTCGTGGCGGTGCGGGACTCCGACTACGAAACCATGGTCCACGCCCCCGTGTTCCCGGCCATCGAGCGCTGGCGGGATCTATACCACCAAGTGGCCTCCGCCAACGGCGGCGAAGCCGATGCGGGGCGCTATCTGCTGTCGTGGGTGACAGAGGCTGGCTTCACCGATATTGAGACCACCGCCAGCACCACCGCCCATACCGACCAAGAGGGTCGGACTGTGTGGGGGGAGATGTGGGCGGTCCGGGTGATCGACAGCGACTTTGCCAACCATGCAGTGAGCAACGGGTTCGCTACCCGGGCCGAACTGCAAGAGATCTCCGACGCCTTCCGCCAGTGGGCCGCCCAGCCCGACGGATTCTGGGCCTGGATAAACGGCGAGGTCATCGGGGTTTGCCCGTCGGACTGACGGGAAACCGCTAATCGACCGGCGGGCTCTCGATCAGCTCCACGCAGGTGCCGTCGGGGTCCTCGAAGAACAGAGCCCGGAGGTCGGACGGCAGCCCAGGGCCCATCTCCAGCGCCACCGGCGGGGAGTAGCAGGTGACCCCGGCATCCACCAGCGCGGCATAGTCCCGGCCGATGTCGTCGGTGAGCAGCGCCATGCGGAAAATGCCCAACTCGTTTGCCTTCCGACGGGCGCTGCCGGTGGGCTGAGGCTGCTTCCATTCCACCAAGTCGAGAATGAAGCCAGATGGCTTGGCTCCGGGGGCGCCGATGAACCAGGCATCCCAGGCAACGTCCCCGTCCACTCGGAACCCAGCACCAGGCTGGAACTCAGTTGGACAGGAGCGGATGCGGGCGTCCAGCCCGAGCACGTCGTAGTAGAAGTGGCGGGACCGCTCCAGATCGGAGCAGTTCACGTTGACATGGGCCAGGCGAGTGCTGTCGGCCTGCACGAATTGCACCGCAGTGCCGTCGGGATCTGAGCACACGAACAGCTCAGGGGCGGCCATTCCCTCAGCCCCCAAGTTGACCCGCACTGGGGGCGACCACACGTCGTGTCCCGCCTCGGTGAGACGGTGGTGCAGCCCGGCCAAGTCGTCAGTGAGGATGCACAGCCGGGCAAAGCCCAACTCGGTGACCGACGCTGGGGGCGACCCCGACGGCCGTGGCACCTGCCACTCCAACAAGTCCAGCACTACCCCGCCGGGAGCGTCGTCTCCAGCCATGATCCAAGCGTCCCACTGCACCTCGTCCAACCCGAACGCCCCACCCGGCTGAGGCCGCTCCGGCCGAGTGCGAACCGTCGTCTTCAACCCAACCAAGTCCCGGTAAAAGCCCAGCGACCGCTCCAAATCAGAGCAATTCACATTGACATGAAAAAACCGCAACGGCCCCACAGACATGGGACGTTGACTACCACACCCATGACCAACAATCCCCACCGCGAATAAGGGATGTCGATCAGACCGATCAGCCCTTGATGGTGAGGAGCTCTAGGAGGTTGCCGTCGGGGTCGCGGAAGTAGACGGACTGGCCGCGTTCGCCGTTGCTGGCGGGGCGAGGGGCGGGGCCTTCGATGACTTCGATGCCGTGTTCGGCAAGGTGGGCCTGGGCTTCAGCAATGGTTGCGCCCCAGCGGAAGCACAGGTCTACCGAGCCCGGGGTGGGGAGGCGGGCGTGGGGGGAGGCCGGGGCGGCGCCGGGATGCACATTGATGCGGTTGGCCCCCACCTGCATCATCACGATCGGCATCTTGCCGGCCCGGAACTCCTCCAGGTACATGGGTTCCGCCCCCAGTACCTCGCCGTAGAAGGCCACGGTGGTTTCCACGTCGGCCACAGTGATGGCCAGATGGTCGAATCCCTCAACGCTCATGATGTCTCCGTTCGCAAGGGGATACCCGCGGTGGAGCCCCCGTCGATGATGTACTCGTGGCCTGTCTGGTACGACGCCGCTTCCGACACCAGATAGCAGGCCAGATCGGCCACCTCGGAGGCCACCCCCGCCCGTTGGAGAGGCACATGGCCGAATAGCTCCGGACGGCCGTGGCGATCAGCCGACAACATGGCGGTCTCGATCGGGCCGGGGTGGATGGAGTTCACCCTGATCCCCTTGGGCCCCAGCTCAATGGCCGCCACCTTGGTTAGCCCCCGCACCGCCCACTTGGTGCCACCGTAGGCCGCGTGGAGGGGGATCCCCTCCATTCCCGCAATCGACGAGATGTTGACAATGCCCCCGCCGCCGGCCTCGGCCATGGGATCGGCCACGGTCTGGATGCCCAGAAACGTGCCCAGGTAGTTCACTTGCCAGATCCGGTGCAGGCTCTCGGGGGTCTCGTCGGCAATGGAGGCGGTCCAGTGGACAGCGGCGTTGTTCACCAGTGCCCGCAGCGGTCCCCGCTCCACCGCGGCGGCCACCACCCGAGTCCAGTCGTCGGGCGAGGACACATCGTGGCGCAGGTATAGAGCCTGGTCCCCCAGATCAGCGGCCACCGCCTCCCCCTGCTCGTCGAGCACGTCGCCCATCACCACGAATGCACCCTCGGCTACGAATTTCCGGGCCTCGGCCTCGCCCTGGCCCCGGGCCGCTCCGGTAACTATCGCTACTCGTCCGTCAAGACATCCCATGAGGGATGTTCTAGCCGATCAGCTCACTGCGGCTGGGAGTAGTGTTCTCAGCCATGCCATACCCGCAATCAGTCCTTGACATAGCCGCCCGCATCAACAACTGGGGGCGATGGGGAGAAGACGACCAGATCGGCACGCTCAACTTCCTCACTGACGAGGTGGTGAAGGAGGCCGCCCTATGCATCCGCACCGGCAAGCGCATCTCGCTGGCTTATCCCCTGCACAAAGACGGCCTCCAGACCGGTGTCATCCCTGGCCGGGTCAACCCGCTGAAGACGATGGTGTCCCTCAACCACGGCATGCTGGGCGACCCCGACATGTTCCACACCAGCGATGATGTGGTCACAATGGGCCTGCAATGCGCTACCCACTGGGATGGGCTGTGCCATGCGATGTACGGGGGCAAGCTCTACAACGGCCACGACGCCTCCACCATCACCGAATGGGGGGCATCGGTGTGCGGCATCGAGCAGGTCAAGAGCCTCACCGGGCGAGGTGTGCTGTTGGACATTGCCAAGCTCCACGGCGTGGACGTGCTGGAACCGGGCCACGCCGTCGGCTACGACGACCTGACCAACGCGGCCGAGGCCCAAGGGGTGGAGATCCGTACCGGCGACATCATCTTGGTGCGCACCGGCCTATTCGCCTACGCCAAGGCCGGTGACCTGGACAGTTACTACGGCGAACCCATCCCCGAGATGGGGATCGTCCGCTCCGCCGGCATCGGGGTGACGGCCTGCGAGTGGTTCTACGACAACAACATCGCCGCGGTGGCCACCGACAACATCGTGTTCGAAGTACTGCCCTTTGACCCGGACTTCGAAGGGGCGATCATCGCCATTCACTGCCTCAACCTGGTGGATATGGGCCTCACCCAAGGCCAGAACTGGGATCTGGAGGAGCTGGCCGCCGACTGCGCGGCCGACGGCCAGTACGACTTCTTCCTGGAAGCCTCGCCCCAGCCGTTCGTCGGCGGCCTGGGCTCACCGGTCAACCCGGTGGCCATCAAGTAGCCAGGCGCTCAGACCTCTGCGGGAGGCGCTTCCCGATTGGCGGCCGCCTCGGCGCGCTCCTCTTCGGAGCGGATTTCCTGGCGCAGCGGGATCTGGCGGATGAATAACGCGGCCAGAATGCCCAGAGCGATAACCGGCGCGCCCACAATGAAGCAGCGCTGAACCCCTACCGAGAACGACTCCAGCACAACATCGACAATGGAGGGATCCTGGATGGCTCGGATCTGCTGGGGGCTGCCCAACAGCTTCTCGGGATCGGGCAGCGTCGCCAACTGGTCAGGGGTCACCTTTGACTCCAGCGAGGAGTTGAGCCCAGCAGCGTAAATGGCACCCATGACTGCCGCCCCGATGGTGCCGCCCAGCGACCGCACAAAGTTGGTCGCGGCGCTCACCATGCCGATGTCGCGATGGGGGCTGGCGTTCTGCACCACCAACACCAGCACCGGCATGGTCATCCCCAGTCCCAGGCCGATGACGAACACCATGAGGCCCACCTGAACCTGCGTAATGCCTTGGTCTAAGAACAGCGCCAGCAGCGCCATTCCGACGGTCATCAATGCGGTGCCCAGCACCAAGAACTCTTTGTAGCGTCCGAATTTGGTGAGCAGCCGTCCCGATACGACCGACGTGAAGATGATGCCGATGAACATGGGCATCATGTTCAGCCCCGAGCCAGTAGCACTCACCCCCGTCACCACCTGTAAGAACACCGGGATGAACAGGGTGGCCCCGAACATGACCAGCCCGATGAGCAGCATCACCACCATGGACCAACGCACGACGTCGTTGGAGTACAGCCGGGACGGGAGGATTGGATCCTCAGCTCGGGTCTCCCACCAGAAGAACGCGGGCAGCAAGACGGCCGATGCCAAGAGGATTAAGACCATCCCTATCGACGACCAGGCCAACTGGTTGCCACCGAGGCTGAGGGCGATCAGCAGCGGGGTGAATCCGGCGATGAGCAGCCCGGCGCCCAGCCAATCGATCGGGCGGGACACCACGTCGAGGCGCACGTTGAACAGCACGGCAATAGCCGCCATTGAGATCAGGCCCACGGGGACGTTCACGTAGAACACCCAGCGCCAGCTCAGATGATCGACGAAGAACCCGCCGATTAGCGGCCCGGCCACGCTGGCTGTGCCGAACGTGCCCGCGATGTAGCCCTGGTAGCGGCCCCGCTCGTTGGGGGCCACCACGTCGCCCACGATGGCCATGGGCAGGGCCAGAAGGCCACCGCCGGCCACCCCCTGCAAAGCCCGGAACAACACGAGCTGCAACATGGTCTGTGACAGGCCGGCCAGCGCCGAGGTGATGATGAAGAAGCCGATGGTGATCTGGAAGACCAGCTTGCGGCCGTAGATGTCGCTGAGCTTGCCGATGAGCGGGGTGGAGATGGTGCCGGTGAGCAGATAGGAGGTGATGACCCAGGCCACCTGATCTTGGCCGCCCAACTCGCCGGCGATGGTGGGCACCGCGGTGGCCAGCACCGAGTTATCCAGCGCAGCCAGGAACATCCCGGTCATCAAGGCGATCATGATGATGTGGACCTGGCGGGGGGCGAGGTCCTCCGGTTCCACCAATTCGGGATTGAACATTCGGGCCATCATTTCAGCCAGCCCCCGCGTTCAAACCGTCCACCTCCTAGATGGCTCGGGTCTTTCCTTCCCAATAGGGGTCCCGCAGCCGGCGCTTGTACAGCTTGCCGTTGGGGTCGCGGGGCATTTCGTCAGTGAAGTCGATGGAGCGGGGCCACTTCTGCTTGGCGATCTGGTCGCGGAGGAGCTCCATGATGGCTCCCCTGGTGTCGTCGTCGGCGGCTACCCCGGCGGCGGGCTCAATCACCGCCTTGATCTCCTCGCCGGTGTCCTCGTTGGGGATCCCGAACACGGCGGCGTCGCCCACCAGCGGACTCTGGAGCAGCGCCCCCTCGATCTCCGCGGGATAAATGTTCATTCCCCCCACGATGATCATGTCGTTGGCGCGGTCATTGAGAAATAGGTAGCCGTCGTCGTTGAAGTAGCCCACGTCGCCCACGGTGAAGAACTCCTCCCCCAAACGGGCCTTGTCGGTCTTCTCCTTGTCCTTGTAGTACTCGAAGGTCTGACCGGTGGGCATCTTCATGTAGATGGTCCCGCTGGCGCCGGGCGGAAGGCGGTTGCCGTCTTCGTCCACCACGATGACCTCTGACCCCGGCCAGGGGCGGCCCACCGTGCCGGGATATTGACGCCACTCCTCGGGCGGGATGTAGGTGCCGCCCCCCTCGGTGGCCGCGTAGTACTCCCAGATGCAGTCGCCCCACCAGTCGAGCATCTTTTGCTTGGTCTCGATCGGACAGGGGGCGGCGGCGTGGATCATACGCCGCAACGAAGACACGTCGTAGCGCTCCTTCACCTCATCGGGCAGTTGGAGCAGGCGGTGGAACATGGTGGGAACCATGTGGCTCTGGGTGACCTTGTAGCGGTCGATGCGCTCCAATGCTCCTTCTGCGTTCCAGCGCCCCATCACCACCGCGGGATGCCCCATGTGCAGCGAGGTTGTGCACCAGATGTTTACCGCGGTGTGGTACAGCGGAGCCTGAGTGATATGGACATTGTCCTGGTGGGGCATTATGCCCAGCAGCATGAACAGACCGCCGGAGCCAGCGGCTGACTCATCAGGGTGAACGCCGGGGAGCGCCCGCCGCACGCCCTTGGGCCTCCCGGTGGTGCCCGAGGTGTAGAACATGAACGAGCCGGTGGTGAGGTCGTCGGGCCGGGCGGCAGGTTGGGCGTCGACCAACTCAGACAGGGGGCGGAAGCCGTCGATGCTGCCCACTGAGAACCGGTTGGCGGCCGGTACGTCGCTGTCCTCCAACACTCTGAGGGCCTGATCGGCAAAGTCCTCGTGAACAACAAACGCCTTGGTCTCGCTGTCGTTGACGATGTAGGCGATCTCGGGGCCGGCCAGATGCCAGTTCACGGTGGTGAGGTAGAAACCCCCCTGGTAGGCGGCCATGGACACCGCCACCTGCTCGATCCCGTTGGGCAGCACGGTGGTCACCTGGTCGCCGGTGGAGAGACCCGCGGCCCGCAGTCCGTGGACGATGCGGTTGGTCAGCTCGGCAAGCTCCCCGTAGGTGATCTCGTTGTAGTCGGGATCGACTACAGCCAGGCGCTCCGGGTCGGCCTCGGCGATCTTCCAGAACCCCAACACATCGGTCTCAGCCATGCGTCCTCCAGTCGGCGTGAGTGCTTGGAGGATGGTAGGCGCAGGCCGATGGAAGGCCGAAACTGTGGCTATAGGCCGGTGAAGTCCGGCGGGCGCTTCTCCATGAAAGCAGTGATGGCCTCTACATTGGCTGGCGCCCCCATCAAACGGCTGAATGCGGCGTTCTCCCGCTCGCGGGCCGCGGCCACCCCGTCATGCCAGCCGTGGGTAATGAGCGCCTTCGATTCCACCAGCGACGACACCGGCAGCGCAGCCAACTTCTGGGCGTGGGCCATGGTCGTCTCCATCAGCTCCCCAGGCGGACAGACCTTCCACACCAGGCCCATCTCCTTGGCCTCCTCGGCGCTGATCCACTCCGCGCTCAGCAGAGTCCACATGGCCTGCTGGCGGCCCAGCAGCAGCGGGAAGGTGTAGCTGCTGGCCGCTTCGGGGGCCACCCCCAAACTGGAGAACGGGCACCGCAGCCGGGCTTCAGAAGAGATGAAGGCCAGATCGGCGAACCCCAACATGGTGGTTCCCACCCCGATGGCTAGACCGTTCACCGCGCAGATGAACGGCTTGGGAAACGAATCCATCTGGTCGAGCATTCCGGCGAATCCGTGCACGCCGGGCTCGATGCCGCCTCCGCCCGGGTTGCGAGCGCCCATCTCCACCAGGTCGGTGCCGGCACAGAACGCCCGCCCGTTCCCGGTGAGCACCACCACCGCCATATCGGGGTCGGCGGCGGCGTCGATCAGCGCCTGGGCGGTGGCGTCGTAGAGGGCCTCGCTGAAGGCGTTGAGGGCATCGGGCCGGTTCAGTGTCAGCACCCGTACCCGGCCGTGGTTGTCAATCTCCAACATCGAATCGGCAGCCTACAACGGGTTCCAGCGGGGCTCACGGCCCTCCCGGAATGCCTCGGAGGCCTCGGCCATGTTCCCGGTGAACGTGCCCAGCACCTGGGTGCGGTTCTCCAGTTCCATGGCGTGGCGCAGGCTGGGTGCGTCCAGGGTGGCGTTAGCCCCCAGCTTGGTCATCCACACCCCGTACTCGTTGTTGGCCGCGATCTGTTGGGCCACTTCAAGAGCCGCCTCCACCACTTGGCCGTCGGGCACCACTGCCGACACCAACCCGATGCGATCGGCCTCCGCGGCATCGAAAATCCTCCCGGTGAGCATCAGCTCTCGAGCCCGGCTAGCGCCGATCAGCCGGGGCAGCAGGTAGCTGTTGCCCACGTCTAGCGACGACAACCCCACCTTGATGAACACCGAGCCGAAACGGGCCGACTCTGCGGCCACTCGCACATCACAGTGCAGGGCGATGGCAAAGCCCCCGCCGACGGCCGGGCCGTTCACCGCGGCAATCACCGGCACCCGCAGCTCGTAGATCTTGAGCATGAGGTTGGCCAGGTCCAACTGCATGTCGTAGATCGCCCCCACCCGACTCTGGTCGGGAAGCTCAGAAAACTCCTGTTCGCCCCCGGCTTTGAGATCGGCGCCTGCGCAGAAGCCCCGCCCGTCGCCGGTGAGAACCACTGCCCGCTGGGAGCGGTCCCGCTCCACCTCATCGAGGGCAGCGTGCAGATCGGAGATGAGCTCGGGGCTGAGGGCATTGAGCCGCTCGGGGCGCGACATAGTGATCACGGCGATGCCCGGCTCGGAGTTTTCGACCGAAACAGTAGGTGGCGATTTCACGGGCCTCAGGCTATGTCGCTGCCGCGATGCTGCCCGAGTTGCGAGCACCCGCCGTCGCGGGGCAATATCACGTTTCAACCTGAAACCCCTGGTCAGGGTATTTTCAAATGCGGGCCAAGGGCGACGGGGGCGGAAAGTATACGGAAGGGGCGGGGCCGACTTGTGGATTTCCCTGTGAACCAGTTGTGGACAGTGGAGTTCATATCTATAGTCGAGGTTCCAGCGTGACTATCGGGATTGCAGTAGGGGCTTATCTCGTCGTGCATCTGCTCGGCGTCTATCTTCTGCGCGCGTCCGGGGTGGGTCTAGACCTGTTCGGCCGCTTCCGCAACGTTCCCGACCTCCCCGAGCCCAGGCAGCTATCCGAGTACACCGCCTTCGTAGAGAGCCACACCTTCTGGGACACCGAGGAAGGCAACGCCCTTGACGGCTATGACGAGTTCGAGCTCCACGCCGTGTTCTGGAACGAGAGGAAGCGCAGAACCGCCTGATTCTGCCTAGCTGCGGCGACAGGATCAATTGGACTTAGCGTGGAGGCCGCCGTCTACCAGTACCACGGCGCCGTTGATGAATGAGGCGGCGGGGAGCACCAGCGACAGGGTGATTTGGGCTACCTCTTCGGGATCGCCGTAGCGGCGGGCTGGTACACGCCGACGGGCGTAGGTCTCTTTGGCGTCATCGGGGATGAAGGCGGTCATTCCGGTGCGGATCGGTCCGGGGCATATCGCGTTGGCGGTCACCCCCCACCGGCCCAACTCCACGGCCAGCGCCCGGGTTAGCCCCACCACCCCGTGCTTGCTCACCGTGTAGGGCGAGGTGTTGGGCGTGGCCATGATTCCCTCGGTGGAGGCAACGTTGACGATGCGGCCGTCTCCGTTGCGCTTCAGGTCGTCCAAACAGGCCCGCACCAACCGTATCTGCGCCGTGAGGTTTACCTCCATCGTGAACGCCCACACATCCTCGTAGTCGGCAGCCTCTACCGGGCTGCCCGCAGACACGCCGGCGTTGTTGATCACAATGTCCACCGGACCCAGCTCGGCCCGCAACTGAGCCACTGCCTGCTCGATGGCCTCGGGATCGGCCATGTCGCACGCCAGTCCTAGCGCAGTGCCCCCGGCATCAACAATGGCCTCAACTGTCTCATTCAACCCGTCGCGGTCGACATCCAGCGCGGCCACCTTGGCCCCTTCATCGGCCAGCAGCCATGCAGTGGCCCGTCCCATACCCGAAGCCGCGCCGGTGACTACTGCCACCCGCCCGGCCACCGACCGGTTTAGCTTGCTGAGTCGCGCCATCAACCGCGGTGGGAGCGCTCGTGCTCAATCAACCAGGTCTTGACCTCGGGACGGCCTCCGTATTCCCCGACCGAGCCGTCGCTTCGCACCACCCGGTGACAGGGCACGATCAGCGGGATGGGGTTGGTGGACATGGCCGTTCCCACAGCTCGAGCTGCCCTGGAGGAACCGGCCATACGGGCCAACTCTCCGTAGGACACCGTGGTGCCGTAGTCCACTCCCGTCAGAGCGTCCAGCACCCGGCGGTAGAACCCGTGGCTGAGCCGCCAATCCAACGTCAGATCGAACCGTTGGCGGCGACCCTCGAAATACTCGTGGAGCTGGGCGATGGGCTCTTCCAGCCAAGCGGGGTCGCCCTGGCCCATCGAATGGGGCAGTTCAGCCAGCTCAGACATCATGTCTTGTATCTTTTCCATGTAGCCGAAACCGACCCTCACCAGCCCCTGCGACGAGGCGGCCACGTTCAACTGCCCTATGGGCGTGTCCATCGACCCCAGGGCCACGCCCAAGTCATCGGCCTCGAGTAGGGGGGAATCTGTACGGGTCAGCAGGGCAGTTGGAGACATGGCACCGACCGTAGCGGAACGCCAGACTGAGGCGGTGGAGTCTTTGAGCAGAAAAGGCCAGATCTCATGAGTACGCAAGAGTTTTCGAGCTTTGAAATCCCAGGTATCGACGTAGAACCGGTGACCGCGTGGCTAGTTGACAACGTCGCCGACTGCGAGCCCCCGTTCACCTTCGACTTGATCGCCGCGGGCGGGTCTAACCTCACCTTCCGGCTGTCTGACTCCGGCGGGCGACAATGGGCGCTTCGCCGTCCACCCGTGGGGTCGGCGCTGGCCACTGCCCACGACATGGGCCGGGAGTGGCGCATCATGGCCGCATTGGGCGAGGCCAGCGATGTTCCGGTGCCGGAGATGGTGGCCTTCTGCGACGACCACTCTGTGAACGGGGCCGATTTCTACGTGATGGGGTTCGTGGAGGGCCGCATCTTGAGGGACACAGACTCAGCAGTCGACATGACCTCCGCCCAGGCCGAGATCGCCACCCAGAGCCTGCTCGACGTGCAGGTCGCCTTCCACACTCTCGACTTGGATGAGGTGGGGCTGGGCGATCTGGGCCGCCGGGAGGACTACGTCGGCCGCCAGCTGAAGCGATGGCGCCGCCAGGTGGAGGCCGCCGGGGTGCGTGAGGTGCCCCTGCTCATCGAGTTGCACGAGCGGCTGAGCGCGGCCAAGCCCGCCGAGAAGGCCCCCGCCGCGCTGGCCCACGGCGACTACCGCTTCGACAACACCGTGCTGGATGACCAGTGGAAGATCGCCGCGGTGCTCGATTGGGAGCTGTGCACCACTGGAAACCCCATCGCCGATTTCGCCTGGTCGCTCCAATACTGGGCCGATCCCGGCGACGAGATGAGCTTTCTGAGCGACCCCCCGACCGTGCTGGACTGTTTTGTCCGCCGCGACGAGGTGGCCGAGCGGTATGCGGCCCAATCGGGATTCGACCTGTCCGATCTCGCCTACTACTCCGTGTTCAGCTGGTGGAAGCAGGCCTGCATCGTCGAGGGGGCCTACGCCCGACGACTCCAGGGGATGACCGGAGGGATGGGAACCACCGGCGACGTCCACGACATCGCCCGCCGGGTAGACACCATGCTGGCCCACGCCGCCGACATGGCCATCGGAGTGCTCTAAGCGGCGGAGGCCACCAGGGTGGTCAGCAACACCAGGGTCAGCACCGACATGGGCACCCCCAACCGCAGATAATCGGTGAAGCGATAGCGGCCGGGGCCGTAGACCATGGTGTTGGTCTGGTAGCCGATGGGGGTGAGGAAAGACGCTGAGGCGGCAACGGCCACCCCGAGCGCCAAGGTGCGGGGATCCAAACCGGACTGTGCAGCCGCCTCCAGCGCCACCGGGAAGATCAAGGCCACCGCGGCCACGTTGGTGATCAACTCGGTGAGGAGCATGGTGGCGATCACAATGCCCAGCACCACCCCGGCGTCGCCCAAAAAGTCGAATCCGGTGACGATGCCGTCAGCCAGGTCGGTGGCCAAGCCAGCTTTGTCCAGTGCCGCCCCTAGCCCAAACGCTGCTCCGATGGTGATGAGCACGCTGAAGTCCACCGACTCTCGGGCTTCTCGAGGCGTCAGCACCCCGCCCAGAACCACCGCGCCTGCAGCGATCAGCGACGCCTCCAAAACGCTCAGCACCCCTGTCGCCGGCAGTACCACCAGGGCCACTATCGCCAACAACGCCACCGGCGCCCGGCGGGTGGCCCGAGGTGGCGACCCGCCCAGTCGGGACACCAACAGGAAGTCGTTGTGGTTGCTCCACCGCTCATCGAATCCATCGGCGGCCAGCACCAGCAAGGTGTCGCCGGTGCGCAGCCGCACCTGGCCGAACTTGGCCTCTACCGGGTCCCCGGAACGGTGGATGCCTACTACGGCGGCCTGATAGCGGCCGCGGAACCCGGCCTCGGCCAGTGAGCGGCCGCTGAGGGGTGAGGCCGCTCCCACCACCGCTTCGAAGAAGGTGTGGTCGTCGGAATCCACCGCTTCCAGGTGGGGATCCTCGGCAGAGATCAGCCCGGACATGGCTTGGAGGTCGACAACCAGGTCGACCCGCCCAGCAAATGTGAGGCGGTCGCCTCCCCGAAGAACGAAGGTGGGGGCCACGGGGGCGATGACCGTGCCCTGCCGCTCCACCTCAACCAGAAACACCCCTTCGAGATGTCGCAGTCCCCCGGCCTCCACCGACTGCCCGTCGAAGGCCCCCTGCTCCACCACATACATGGACACCAGGTAAGAGCGTCCGATGCCGGCGGACTCGGATTCCCGTCGGTCGGGCAGCAGCCAGGGAGCGGCCAACACGATCAGCACCAACCCGGCACCGGCCAGCGGCAGGCCGAACCGGGCCAGCTCGAACATCTCCAGCTCATCTTGGCCCACCGATTGCAACAGGCCGCCCAGCACCAGATTGGTGCTGGTGCCGATGGCAGTGATGGCCCCGCCCAAGATGGTGGCGTAAGACAGCGGGATCAAGAACCGGGAGGCGGCTCGGCCGTAGCGCTCGGCCCAGCCCCGCACCGCGGGTACCAGCATGGCCACGATGGGGGTGTTGGCCAGAAAAGCCGAGGCCGCGCTGGCCGGCGCTAGCAGCCGGATCAGCGCAACCCGACTCCCTGAGCCCCGATCCAGCACCCGGGCCACGATCGGCTGCAAGGCGTTGGTCTTGGTCACCGCGCCCGCCACCACGTAGAGCGCCCCGATGGTTATGGGCGCGGGGTTGCCGAACCCGCTGAAGGCCTCCTCGGCGTCGATCACCCCGAGTAGAAACAGCCCACCGGCAGCACCCAGCACCCCCGCGGCGGGCGAAAGCCGGTTGCTGATCAGCCCGGCACCCATAACCGCCAATACCGCGGTGGTGAGCACCGCGTCGCCATCCATCCAAACTGATGCTAGGGGTCTGTCTGTGAATTGACGGGGTGGATTGGCGGCTCGATGGCTTAAAGGCCGCCATCCTGCGATATGAAATACCCTCGTGGCTTCCAATTTGATCCAACCCCACGGCGGCGAGCTAGTCGATCTGATGGTCGATGACGCCACCGCTGAGGAACTAAAAGCAGCATCACGCGATCTCCCGTCGTTCACCCTCCAGCCCCGCCACCTGTGCGATTTGGAACTGCTGCTGAACGGCGGCTTCTCCCCCCTGCGGGGCTTCATGGGCCAGGCCGACTACGAGCGGGTGTGCGCAGAAATGCGACTGGCCGACGGAACGCTGTGGCCGATGCCCATCACCCTGGATGTGGATGCCAAGACGGCCGAGGCGGCCCAGGCCGCCGGGCAGCTGGCGCTGCGCGACGTAGAGGGGGTCATGCTCGCCCTGCTCACCGTGAGCGACGCGTGGCGGCCCGACACGGCAGCCGAGGCCGAGGCGGTGTTCGCCAGCTCCGATCCCGATCATCCCGGCGTCGGCCACCTCATGCGCAGCACCGCGCCGATTTATCTGGGCGGGACGGTCCAGGGCCTGCAACTTCCCGTCCACTATGACTTCACCGAGCTGCGCCGCACCCCGGCGCAGGTGCGAGCCTCCTTCGACGCGCAGGGCTGGAGCCGAGTGGTGGCCTTTCAAACCCGCAACCCGATGCACCGGGCCCACGTGGAGCTCACCAGAAGGGCAGCTGTGGAGGCCGACGCCAACCTGCTGATCCACCCCGTTGTGGGCATGACCAAGCCCGGCGACGTGGACCATTACACCCGAGGCCGGGTGTACCAGCACATCATTCAGCGCTACCCCGAGAACTCGGCCATGCTGGCTATGCTGCCGCTGGCCATGCGCATGGGCGGCCCCAGGGAGGCCGTATGGCACGCCATCATCCGCAAGAATCATGGCGTCTCCCACTTCATTGTGGGCCGTGACCACGCCGGGCCGGGCTCCGACGCCTCGGGCAACCCCTTCTACGGCCCCTACGACGCCCAAGACATGTTGCAGGACTACACCGACGAGCTGGGCGTGACCATGGTGCCGTTCAAGATGATGGTGTACGTCCCCGACAGCGACAGCTACCACCCGATCGACGAGGTGGATGAGGGAACGGCCACCCTCAGCATCAGCGGCACCGAGCTGCGCGACCGCCTGGCATCGGGCGACGACATCCCCGAGTGGTTCAGCTATCCCGAGGTTGTGGCCGAGCTGCGCCGAACCCATCCCCAGAAGTCCAAGCAGGGCTTCACCGTGTTCTTCACCGGGCTCAGCGGCTCGGGCAAGTCCACCATCGCCAACGCGCTCATGTCCAAGCTGCTGGAGAGGGGCGGCCGCCCGGTCACCCTGCTCGATGGCGACGTGGTGCGCACCAACCTGTCGTCGGAGCTCGGGTTCTCCAAAGAGCACCGCGACATCAACATCACCCGCATCGGCTACGTGGCCTCCGAAATAACCAAGCATGGCGGCATCGCCATCTGCGCGCCTATCGCCCCCTACGCCGAGCCCCGGCGCCGAAATCGGGAGGCCATCTCAGCCAACGGAGGCTACGTGCTGGTACACGTGTCAACCCCGCTGGAAGTGTGCGAGGAGCGGGACCGCAAAGGCCTGTACGCCAAGGCCCGGGCCGGGATCATCAAGGAGTTCACCGGCATCTCCGACCCCTACGAGGAGCCCATTGACGCCGACGTCGTCCTGCCCACCGTTGATCAGACCCCCGACGAGGCCGCTCAGACCATCATCGACCACTTGGTGGCCGAGGGATATCTCGTATAACCCGGCGACTGAGATGCTGCGCTCCGACAATCTGATTGGATAGCCGGCGGCAATGTCCCGTACTGACGACCTAATCCGGATTACCGATGCCCTGGCCGCGGCCGCCGATGTGCTGGAGCGGTTCACGCCCGGCGAGGTTGAGGCAGAGCTGAAGGACGGGGGCGATCCGCTGACCGCGGCCGACACCGCAGTGAACGACGTGCTGGCCGAGTCTTTGCGAGGCAGTGACGAAGGCTGGCTTTCGGAGGAGACCACCGACGCCGGCGAACGGTTGGACCGGCGGAGGGTGTGGGTGGTGGATCCCATCGACGGCACCCGTGAGTTCATCGACGGAATTCCCGAATGGTGCGTGTCGGTAGGTCTAGTGGAGGACGGCGTACCCGTGGCCGGCGGCGTGCTGAGCCCGCCCAACGGACACCTCATCATCGGTTCGGACGAGACCGGGGTGTCGTGTAACGGCGCCCCGGCCCAGACGACGGACACCTCCGACCTCCGGGGCGCGCTGGTGCTGGCCTCCCGCAGCGAGGTGAAGCGGGGCGAGTGGGAACGCTTTTTTTCCACGCCGATCGCGGTGCGCAACATGGGCTCAGTGGCCTACAAGCTGAGCCTGGTAGGCGCCGGGCTGGCCGATGCCACCTGGACGCTGGTGCCCAAGAACGAGTGGGATGTGGCCGGAGGAGCCGCGCTGGTCAGAGCGGGCGGCGGGAAGGTCTTCGGCACAAATGGCACCGATGTGGTGTTCAACCGTGCCGACCCGCTGATGGACGGTTTCATAGCGGTCGCCCCTGGCCTGTGCGACCAGGTCATGGACCTACTTGACATCCTGTGAATGACCATCAACTGGCTGCACATCTGGCTACGGAGGCAGGCAAGCTGCTGGTTGAGCTGCGGGCCGAGCTGAGTGGACAAAGGCTGGCCCCGTTCGCTGTGGGGGCCAGAGGCGACGCCGCCGCCCACGACTTCATCGCCGCCGCCCTACACCAACATCGACCCGACGACATGGTGCTCTCCGAGGAGTCGATGGATAACCGCCGTCGGCTCGAACACAACCGGGTGTGGATCGTGGACCCGCTGGACGGCACCCGGGAATTCTCCATCCCGGGCCGAACCGATTGGGCGGTTCACGTGGCCCTAGTCACCGACGGTCAACCCACCGCCGCGGCGGTGGCCCTGCCCGCCCAGAGCATCACCTTGGCCACTGAGCCAGCCAGGGCCACTCCAGAAGCCGCCTCCCCGCCCCGAGTCATCACCAGCAGGAGCCGGCCCGGTCGATTGTCCCGCCACATCGCCGAATCCATCGGAGCCAGCATCATCCAGATGGGCTCGGCCGGTGCCAAAGCCGCCGCGGTGGTATTGGGTGAAGCCGAGGTGTACGCCCATGCATCGGGGCTGCACGAATGGGACCTGTGCGCTCCCGCGGCGGTGGCCGCGGCCGCCGGGCTGCACGTTTCCCACCTCAACGGCGCCGAACTGCGGTTCAACCAGTCCGACACCTACATCTCCGACTTCGTGATCTGCCACCCCGATTTCGCCTCAGCCGTCATTACCCGGTGACACTCCCCGCCATCTCCCCGTAGATTGTCCTTGGACAGTTGAGCTGGAACTTCCAAGAACGCTGCCATTTCAACGTCTTGCAAACGTGCGCTGTACTCATTTGCGCAGAACCGTAGATTGGGAGCCGCTGTGAGATTGGTGATCGCCAGATGCTCGGTGGACTACGACGGCCGGTTGGCGGCACACCTGCCCGAGGCCGTCCGGCTCATCATGATCAAAGCCGACGGCTGTGTGGCCATCCACGCCGACGGCGGCGCCTATAAGCCTCTGAACTGGATGAACGCCCCCAACCGGCTGTCAGAGGAAGATGGCGTCTGGACGGTGGTCAACCCTGTGGGCGAGAAGCTGACCATCACCATCCACCAGCTCATTTCCGACACCGATCACGAGCTGGGCCACGACCCCGGCTTGGACAAAGACGGAGTGGAGGCCCATCTTCAGGAGCTGTTGGCCGCGTCGCCCGAGGTTCTGGGTGATGGGTTCCGGCTGGTGCGGCGGGAATACCCCACCGACATCGGCCCGGTGGACTTGCTGTGTCGAGATGCCGATGGGGTCGCCATAGCGGTCGAGGTGAAGCGGCGGGGAGAAATCGCCGGTGTGGAACAGCTCACCCGCTATCTCCAGTTCTTGAACCAAGATCCGGAGCTGGTGCCGGTGCGAGGCATGCTCGCCGCTCAGGTCGTCCGCCCCCAGGCCCGGGCATTGAGCGCCGACCGGGGCATCGAGTGCGTGGAGGTCGACTACGACATGCTCAGGGGCATCGAGCCCGACCAGGCCGCTCTGTTCTGAGCCCCACTGTGAGCGCACCCCGGCCTGAACCCGATCGACAACTCGATCCCGCTACCATCCGATAACCGGCATGGATCCACAACCTCCACTCCGCCTGCGCCGTCCTCCCCGTCCTCTCTGGGTCTGGGCGCTCATGATCACACCGGTCGTGCTTCTGTCCATCTGGCTGGTGTATTGGCTCGTGGATTCCTCCAGCAACGATGACAAGACCCCCAGAGGGCTGAAGATCGAAAGCCCCGCCATCCCCGATATCAGCATCGACATCGGCGGTTTGGACGAGGACGATGTGACCGAGGTCGTCGTCGAGCTGGCCGAGCGCTTCGCCCAGACCCCGGTGGAGATCACCACTCCCAGCCAGGTCGCCTCCACCACCGCGGCGGAGATAGGGCTGGCAGTGGACGTGGAGTCCACTGTTGCAGAGATCATGGAGATAGACAGCAGCACAAGCAACCCAATCGGATGGACGGCCTCGTTCTTTGAGAGCTCGCAGTCCGATCTGCTGCTTACCTTGTCGGCCTCCGCCAACCAGATCGCCGACCTAGAAGCAGAACTGCGACAATCGCCTGTCAATCCCACCATCGTCTTCGACAATGGAACCTTCCAAGTGGCCGCGGGGGTTCCCGGCGAGATTGTGGATCTGGAACCAGCGCTCCTTCGATTGTTGGAAGCGGCAAGGCGGGGAGAAAGCCCGCTGAGCACCGAAGCAGATGTTCGCCTCATCCCGCCCGAGATCTCAGAAACTGTCATGGCCACTACCGCCGACTGGATCAACCAGCGCACATCTCAAGGCCTGCTGGTAACGGTTGAAGAAGTCACCAAGCGGGTGCAGCCGGCCCAACTCCGATCGTGGCTGATACTCGAGAACAACGATGACGAGTGGACCTACGACATCGAACCGCAGCGAATGGAAGATGACCTGGCCGAGCTATTTGTCGAAGTGGCCACCGTGGCCTCCGAGCCAGTGCTCACGGTGATCGACGATGTGCCCGTGCTGGTGAACGAGGTACCCGCCCTCATTTGCTGCGAGGAATCCGCCTACCGCCAGGTGGTGTTGGCCCTGGATACCGAGCTGCCCGCAGTGGAATTGGAGTTACGGGAGTCGAGCAAGATCAACGACCAGAGCTGGCTGGTCGAACGGGGCATCGTAGAGCTGACCGGCCGGTTCACCACCTACTACACGCCGGGCCAAGACCGGGTCTCAAACATCCATCGCATCGCCGAGCTGATTCAGGGGGCGGTGGTCTACCCGGGCGAGACATTCTCGGTCAACGGCTACGTGGGCGAGCGCACCGAGGAGTTGGGGTTCGTGGACGCTGGCGTGATCTACGACGGCGTGTACACCTCAGATGTCGGCGGAGGCATCTCCCAGTTCATCACCACGCTGTTCACTGCGGCATTCAACGCGGGAATGGAGTTCCCCGAGTACCAAGCCCACAGCATCGATATCTCCCGCTACCGAGAGGGAGTAGACGCCACCATCTCCTGGCCGAAGCCCGACTTCAAGTTCCGCAACCCCAATCCGTATGCGGTGCTGTTGTGGCCCACGGTGACCGACGGCAGCGTCACCGTCAGCTTCTACTCCACTGCCTATGCCGAGGTGGAGTGGACCGACCGCTATGACACTCCGAGGAAGTTCTGCACCAAGCGGACCACCGAGCGCACTCGGACCTACGCCGACGGCACCGTGCTGCGAGACTCGGTGATCGCTCTCTACCAACCCCGTGAGGGCATCAACTGCGACGGGGTGTGCACCTCCTCAGTGTTGCCGCTAGACGCCGACGGCGACGGAGAGGCGGAGTTCGACGACGAGGGACTGCACCAGGAGTGCGTCAGCCCCGAAGACTGCATCGGAACTCACGGTCCGGTGGATGTCGACGAAGACAACAGACCCGATCTCTGCTCCATCCCGCCGCCCGGGGAAGAGGGGGAGCCCGAAGAGGGCGAACCGCAAGAGCCCCTGCCGGAGGAAACCCCGACCCAAGAACCTGAGGCGCCACCGGGGCAGGCCCAGGCGTTGGACCCGGAGCAGTCGGGTGAGCAGAGCGCATGAACAATTCAATTCAATGACCGTTGAATGGGACACCGCCATCGTGGGAGCCGGCCCAGCCGGCTGTGCGGCGGCCATAACCCTGGCCCGGGGCGGACAGCGGGTGGTAGTGGTTGATCGGGCTCGCTTTCCCCGTCCCAAGGCGTGCGGTGACGGCCTCACCGCTGGGGCGCTGCGGCTCTTGGAGGGCTTGGGGCTGGATCCGACGCCCATCTCGACGTGGATGCCGGTGGAAGACGTTTGCATCAGGTCGCCGTCGGGCCGCACCGTCGAGTTCCCCCTGCCCCGGGGAGGGGGCCAGTTCGCGGCGGTGGTTCCCCGGGCGGAGCTGGACAACGCGCTGGTGGAGCAGGCCAAGGCCGAGGGAGCGATGCTGGTCGAGGGTGCCGCATGCCAGGGAATTGTCGAAGACAACGGCCATGTGGCGCTAGAGGTGAGCGATCACGGCACGGTGAAGGCGCAGTTTGCCATCGCCGCTGACGGGATGTGGTCGCCAACCCGCAAATTCCTGGGATTGGCTCCCGACGGATACCGGGGGGACTGGCACGCGTTCCGCCAGTACTGGTCGGGGGTGGCCCCCGCAGCTAGCCAGGCCCTGTGGGTTTGGTTCGAAGAGGAGATCCTGCCCGGATACGTCTGGTCGTTCCCGCTGCCCGACGGCCGGGCCAATGTGGGCTTCGGCGTGCGCCGCGGCGGCCCGGTGGCGGTGGGCGACATGGGCAAGCTCTGGCGAGAACTACAGAAGCGGGACCACATCCGGGCTGTGCTGGGCGAAGACGCCGCCCCCGAGACGGCCCACCGGGCCTGGCCCATTCCCGCCCGCATCGACAAGGTCCCGCTTACCTCTCGTCGAACCATGTTCGTGGGCGATGCCGCCGCCGCCACCGACCCCATGAGCGGCGAGGGAATCGCCCAGGCCCTTCTCACCGGCATGGGCGCGGCCAACGCGGTGCTGGCCGGCGGATCAGATGCCGAACAGGTGATGGCCGACTACCGCCACTTCGTGCGCCGGGAACTGTTTGCCGACCATCGCATGGCCCGCCGTCTCGGGCGGGTATTGGCCACCCGCCCCGGAGCGAGGGGCGCGGTCCGCATCGCCGGCCTCACCCCCTGGACCCGGCGAAACTTCGCCCGTTGGCTCTTCGAGGACTACCCGAGGTCAATCATCGCCACCCCTCGCCGCTGGCTCCGCAAACCCCTCACCACGCCCGGCGCTTACCGTTCACAACACTGATCGTCGTAATCTTCCGTTCATGACATTGAGCTTTGACAACCGAGTTGCGATCGTCACCGGGGCTGGGGGCGGGCTGGGCCGGTTGTACGCGCTGGAGTTGGCTCGGCGGGGCGCACGGCTCGTGGTGAACGACTTGGGAGGATCGGCCGACGGCACCGGCTCTAGTGAGGGCCCAGCCCAGTTGGTGGCCAATGAGATCAACGGCGGGGGCGGCGAAGCGGTGGCCGACACCCACTCGGTGGCGACCACCGAGGGCGGGGCGGCCATTACCGCTACCGCCATGGAGGCCTTCGGGCGGGTGGATGTCGTCATCAACAATGCCGGCATCCTGCGGGACAAGACCTTCCACAAATTGGAGGACCAGCAGCTCCATCCGGTGCTCGCCGTCCATTTGCGGGGAGCGTTCAACGTGACCCGACCGGCCTTCACGCAGATGCGGGAGCAGGGCTACGGCCGCATCGTGTGCGCCACGTCGAACGCTGGGGTGCTGGGCAACTTCGGCCAGTCCAACTACAGCGCGGCCAAGATGGGGCTGGTGGGGCTCACCAACACGCTGGCCCTGGAGGGCGCCAAGTACAACATCAAGGCCAACTGCATTGCGCCGGTGGCCACTACCCGCATGACCGAGGCCATCTTCGGCGAAGAGATCAAAGGGGCCATGAATCCGGCATTGGTCACCCCCGTGGTGTGTTTTCTGGCCCACGAGGACTGCCCTGTCTCCGGCGAGGTGTACTCCGCGGCCGGAGGCACAGTGGCCCGATTCTTTGTGGGGCGGACCCCCGGCTACTACAACCCCAACCTCACGGTGGAAGACGTGGCCGAGAACTTCGACGAGATCCGAGACGAGACCGGCTACAAAGTGCTGGGCGACGCCAACCATGAGGTGGGCGTGGCCTATAAGACGATTCAAGCTGCCAGCGAATGACCCCCGAAGAGGCCATCGAAGCCTTCGATGAGGCCGTTGAACAGGTTTTCGACCGGCTGCGAGGAAATCCCGTGGCCGACCGGGTGTTCTACACCGCCTCTGAGCTGGGGAACTTCAGCATCTTGTGGCATGCCTTGGCCTGGGCAGGGGCCACCTCCAAACGGGGCCGTCGCAATGCTCTGAGGGTGTCGGTTACCCTGGCGGCGGAGTCGGCGCTGGTCAACGGACCGATCAAATCGGCCTTCAACCGCTCGCGCCCCCTGGCAGAGCACGAACACCCCCATCGACTGCGCCAGCCCCTCACCAGCAGCTTTCCCAGCGGTCACGCCAGCGCGGCCGTGGTGGCCGCCGTGCTCTTGTCCGAGCCCCGACGCCGCCGCTGGCCATTGTGGGCTGCCGCCTCGGTGGTGGCGGCCAGCAGAGTCCACGTCCGCATCCACCACGCCTCCGATGTGGTGGTCGGCGCCGTGGTGGGCGCAGTGATCGCCCGGCTGTTCAAGAAGATCTGGCCGCTGCGCTGAGCCATGGCCGATCGAGCCACCGTCAGCGTCTATGAGGATCGGGCTGCTGAATGGCGAGCCGAACGAGAGCCCAAATCCACCTCGGCCGCGGAGGCGTTTGCCGCCCTCGACCGGCCCGAAGGGATCACCGCCGATCTGGGCTGCGGTCCCGGCTGGCACACCGCGGCGCTGCCCAGCCCTGCACTGGCCGTTGATGCCGCCCGATCAATGCTGGAAATGGTGGCCGAACACGCCCCAAACGCCCTGCGATGCCGGGCTGACTTGGCGGCCTTGCCCCTGGCCACAGGGTCGCTGGCCGGAGCGTGGGCGTCGCGAAGCTATGTCCACCTAGATCGCCGCCATGTTCCCCTGGCGCTGGCCGACCTGCATCGGGCGCTGGCCCCCGGCTCCCCAGTAGAGCTCCATATTTTCGAGGGAGATGCCGATTTCGAGCCGTTTTCCGACGATGACTTCCCCGGGCGCCGCTTCTCCCAGTGGCCCCAAGACTGGATAGCGCCCCTTGTGGAAGGTGCCGGGTTCGCCCTGGACAGCATGGAGCGGATGGGTCGGCCCCCCAAAGCCGCCACGCTCATCGTCAAAGGACGCAGAGCCCGAACCCTGCCCGACACCGTGGGACCGGAGATGCGCCTGCTGATCTGCGGCTTGAACCCCAGCGTGTACGCCGCCGACGCCGGCGCGGGGTTCGCACGGCCCGGAAACCGGTTCTGGCCCGCGGCGCTGGCCGCCGGCCTGGTGAGCGCCGACCGCGATCCCCGGCGGGCGCTTATCGACCACGGCGTGGGAATGACCGACCTGGTCAAGCGGGCCACCCCCCGGGCCGACGCACTCACCGCCGACGAATACCGCCGGGGCCTCGACCGGCTGGTGTGGCTGGTGAGGTGGCTCAAGCCCGCCGCAGTGTGCTTTGTGGGCCTAGCCGGCTGGCGAGCCGCCGTGGACCGAAAGGCCCAGGCCGGACCGCAATCCCAAGATCTGGCCGGTCGTCCGGTGTACGTCATGCCCTCCACCAGCGGGGCCGCCGCCGGCTATCAGCTCGCCGACTACGTCAGTCACTTCCAAAAGGCTGCGGCGCTAGAGACCTGACCGCCTCCCAGGGATCGATGCCCCCTAAAGGCATCACCATGAGCGTTGAGGTGGTAACACCGTTGTCGAAATAGCGATCGATGTGCTTGCGGCACTCCTCGGGGGTGCCGTGCACAAGCAGGTCGTCGACCACCTGCTCGGGAATGACCTCCAGCGACCCGGCCCTATCTCCGGCCGCCCATCGCTCCCAGTGCTCGGCCAGCAGCTCTCCCCGGCCCAGCCACTCGTGAAAGGCCCGGTACACCGGCACGTTCAGGTAGCCGGCCACGGCCCGCCGTCCCTGGGCCATCACCGTCTCCCGGTCGGGGTTGGGGCATACAAATATGCGGGCCACAACTTCTTTGTTGGGCCCTTGGGCATGGACGATCTCGCTCACCCGCGCGGTGTCTTCGGCCGACAGCCAGTTGATGATGGCCCCGTCGGCCTCCTTTCCCGCCAGAGTCAGCATCTGGGATCGCAGCGCAGCCACCAGGATGGAGGGCGGCTCGGGGGGGACCATTCCCAATCGGAACCCCTGCACGGAGAAGGTCTCGTAGTCGCCACTCACCTTCTCTCCGGCCAATGCCGGCTTGAGGAATCGCACCAGATCGCGCACCCGCCGGTAGGGCTCCTCGAACGGGATCGAGTTCCACCGCTCCACGATCACGTCCGAGGAGCTGCCCACCCCGAGGAGGAACCGGCCCGGAGCCAGCGAGGCCAAAGTGGCCGCCGATTGGGCCAACAGCGCCGGTCCCCGGGTGTAGGCCGGAACGATGGCGGTGCCCAGTCGCAGCGACGGCGCCCACTGAGAGGCCAGCACCAAAGGGGTGAAGGCATCGTGGGAGTTGGACTCCGACGACCACACATCGGTGTATCCCAGCTCAACCAGCTCAGCCATCTGTTCGGCCTGCTGATCCAGCGGACCGAACAGGGGAACCGTCATCCCGTCTCGTCGTGAAACCATCCCGCCACTCTAGGGGTCTGTTGCTGGCATAGACGTGCGGTGATGGTTCGGGAAAGGCTGCTTGATAAAGTTCCCAACCGTGAGTGAAGACGTCGAAGCAGGATCAATCGGAGCCACAGCAGGCGAGTCCGATGTTTTGGACCCGAACTGGGTCGGAGACCAGGTGCTCGACTCGCTCGATCCGGTTTATTTCGCCCGGACCTTGGTCAACGCGGGCATGAAAGCCGCGGCCAACCCGGTAGGGGTGGGCACCGCATTGTTGAAGGCAGCCGCCGGAGCGATGAAGGTGGGAGCAGCCACCATGGCCAAGGCAACCAAGACAGCCGACCCCGATGTTCCCGCTCCCGTTCAGCCCCAGCCCAAGGACCACCGCTGGAGCTCGGAGGCGTGGGAGGACAATCCCTACTTCTTCGGCCTCCAGCAGACCTACTTGCTAACTAAGAACCTGGCCGACGACCTCATCGATGCTGCCAACCTGAACGAGGCCGATCACCGCAAGGCCAAGTTCGCCGCTTCCTTCGCTTTCGACGCGCTGGCCCCCACCAACATGCTGCTCACCAACCCCGACGCCCTGGCCAAGGCAGCGGCCACCGGCGGGGCCAGCGTGGTGAAAGGCGCAACCAACATGCTCCATGATCTGCGCCACAACGACGGGTGGCCGTCGAAGGTGGACGACTCGGGGTTCGAGCCGGGGCTGAACATGGCCATGACCCCCGGCAAGGTGGTGTACCGCAGCGACTTGATCGAGCTAATCCAGTACGAGCCCCAGACCGAGCAGACCTTTGAGACCCCGCTGCTTTTCTGCCCTCCGTGGATCAACAAGTACTACATCATGGACTTGGCTCCGGGGAAGAGCCTGATCGAGTGGGCGGTGCAGCACGGCCACACCTGCTTCACCATCAGCTATCGCAACCCCGACGGGTCGATGCGCGACACCAGCTTCGAGGACTACCTCCGCCAAGGACCCCTCGAGGCCCTGCGAGTGGTGCAGGAGATCACCGGGAAGGAGAAGGTAAACACCGTCAACGTGTGCCTGGGGGGCACCCTCACTGCCATCGCCATGGCCTACGGCGCGGCCACCGGCGACCAGCCCATCGGCAGCGCCACGTTCTTGAACACCCTGACCGACTTCTCCGATCCCGGGGTGCTGGGAGCATTCACCGATGAGCCCACCGTGGCCGGCTTGGAGCGCAAGATGGCCGACCAGGGGTACCTGGAGGCCAGCGAAATGGCCCGCACCTTCGACGCCATTAGGGCCAACGACTTGATCTTCCAGTACGTGGTGAACAACTGGCTGTTGGGCGAGGATCCACCGGCGTTCGACCTGCTGGCCTGGAACAACGACAGCACCAGGATGCCGGCCCGCATGCACAGCAGCTACCTGCGCCGGTGCTATCTCCAGAACCAATTCGCCAACGACGCCTTTGAGATGGACAGCACCATGCTGCACCCCGCCGACGTGAAGCAGGACAGCTACGTGCTGTCGGCCATCGACGACCACATCGTCCCGTGGACGGCGGCTTACCGCACGGCCACCCTGTTGGGCGGACACAACCGCTTCGTGCTCAGCACCTCAGGGCACATCGCCGGCATCGTCAACCCGCCTAGCCCGAAAGCCCGCCACTGGACAAACGACCAGATCGCGGAATCGCCTGAGGACTGGCTGGTGGGCGCCGAACAGCATCAGCAGACGTGGTGGGAAGACTGGGCCAGATGGATCGGCGAGCGGGCCGGCAAGAAGGTCAAGGCTCCCAAGCAACTCGGCACCAAGGCCTACGCGCCGATGGAGGACGCCCCGGGCATCTACGTGAAGATGCGCCCCGGCGACACTGACTCGGCCTGATCAGATTTCTCTAGAAAATTTTCCGGAAAACCCTTCTTTGAATTGCTGATCAAGCCTTTGCTAAGTAAAGTAAGCAACATGACCGACGTCAAAGAAATAACTGAAGCCGTGCAAGAACAGGTTCTGACCGCCCTCAAGATGGGCCAGACCGCCATCGTCGAAGGTGTCCGCACCTTCACCGATACGGTCGGCAGCATCACCCCTGAGAGCCTGAAGATCGATTCCGTGCCCGGCCTTGACTCCCTGCCCGATCCCAAGGACCTGATGAACGTCAGCTTCGGGTTCGCCCAGGAACTGCTCAACACCCAGAAGGAGTTCGCCCAGAACTTGCTGGCCGCAGCGTCCGCCAATGACGCGGCCTCGGCCAAGCCAGTAGCCAAGAAGAGCTGAATCCCCCCTCAGCTCTTTCCTGCAAAACGGGGCCGGTCGCTGACCGGCCCCGTTTTATTTTTCTAACTCTTGCGTACTATATTGAACAAGCAAGTAGGGGCCGCCGGTTTCCGGCGGTGGGAGGGAATAATGAGCACGGAAGCTGGCGCACTGCCGCCACAAGATTTCGAATCGCCAGGAGAGCCGATCAACAAGGTTGGAGTGATCGGCGGCGGGATAATGGGATCGGGCATCGCTGAGGTGTGCGCCCGGGCCGGCTTGGACACCCTGGTGATCGAGGTGGACGACACCGCAGTCAGCATCGCCCGGAATTCGATCGAGAATTCCTTGAACAAGGCGGTCTCCCGCGACAAGGTACCGGCGGCAACTCGGGACCTGGCCTTGGACTCGCTCAGGTTCAGCACTGATATGGGAGACCTGGCCGACCGGGATTTGGCAATCGAGGCGGTCATTGAATCGCTGGAAGAGAAGCTGTCGGTGTTTCGGGCCATGGACAAAGTGATGGCCCCAAACGCCATCCTGGCCACCAACACCTCTTCCATTCCCATCATCACCCTGGGTTCCATCACCAGTCGGTCGGACATGGTGCTCGGCATGCACTTCTTCAACCCAGCTCCGATACAACCCTTAGTGGAGCTGGTGCGCTCGCTGGGTACCTCCTTGGACACCATCGACCGGGTCGACCGCTTTGCAGTGGAAGTTCTGGGCAAGCGGGTCATCCGCTGTCGCGACCGAGCCGGGTTCGTGGTGAACCGGCTACTGGTCCCCTACCTGCTCGATTCCATCCGGATGTACGACGAGGGCAAGGTGAGCGCCGCCGACATCGACAGCGGGATGATGTACGGCTGCGGCCACCCCATGGGCCCGCTGACGCTTTGCGACCTAATCGGACTGGACACCATCGAGGCGGTGGCCGAGGTGCTTTACGAGGAGTTCAAGGGCTCCCACAACGCTCCGCCGCCGCTGCTGCGGCGGATGGTGGCCGCCGGGCATCTGGGGCGCAAGTCCGGCAAGGGATTCTACGAGTACGACAGCTGAGGCCGAACTATGGATCAATCCGCAGTCGAAGCATTTGGGAACTATCTGCGCAGCCAGCGCAAGCTGGCCCAGCTCACCCTGCGGGAGCTTTCCGATCTGGCCGAGGTTTCCAACCCATACCTCAGCCAACTGGAGCGAGGCCTTCACCAGCCGTCGGTGAGGGTGATCAAGTCGCTGGCCACAGCATTGAACTTGTCGGCGGAAACCCTGTTGGCCCAGGCAGCCGGCATCGATGCCGCCAACGGCGAGAACCCCGACGGAGTCTCTGATACTGAAGCCACCATCCGCTCTGATGCCAACCTTTCCGATGAGCAGAAGGCGGCCCTGCTGGAGGTGTACCGCAGCATGACCAGCGGCGGACAAAACCCATAGATCACCCTCTTATCCCACTTCAGAGCAGATTTCCGGAGAATTTCTCCCCTACCCGGCCCAAACTGTCACTCCCGCCGGGATACTGGAAGCATGAAACAACAGCTCATGCTCTTGGAGGCGCCGCCAGACTGGCGGATCGATGAGCGAACCAAGGAAATCGGGCGTCGAGGCCTGGCTCAGGCCCGAGCGGCCTTGCAGGGCCACTCCCCCGCGACCCCACCCACATCCACCCCCTCCGACGACGTTCCCCGTGCTGCGTGAAGCCTTCGGCATCCGCCAATACCCAGGTGCGGACGTCCGGAAAAGCGGTGGGCGCGCTGCTGGCCTTCGGCCTGCTGGCCGTTGTCAGCTGTTCGTCAGGCTCCGGCGGCTTCACCAACCAAGCCGTCACGCCGAGTGAACCAATCACGGCGCTGACTGGGGCGCCCGCGACCGTGGTGGAAGTGATCGACGGGGACACGGTAGTGGTGGAGATGGCCGACCGGGACGAGCGGGTGCGTCTAGTTGGCATCGACACTCCCGAGGCCACTGGCGGCTTCTTGCCGGTCGAGTGCTACGGCGATGAAGCCAGCGTCTTCACCAGATCGCTGCTGCCACCAGGCACCGAAGTGCGCCTTACCCGCGACGCTGAGGCCCGCGACCGCTACGACCGTCTGCTCGCCTATCTGCATCGAGCCGGCGACGGCCTGTTCGTCAACCTCGAGATTGCCGCCAACGGGTATGCCGAGGCACTGATCATCAAACCCAATACCACCCACGCCGATGCCTTCTATGCAGCTGCGGCCACAGCCCGCGACCAGGGACTGGGGCTGTGGGGGGCTTGCGGCAGCGCCGATGTGGTCCTTGAGTGACCGCCTTTGCCGCCAAAGGACGGTAGTTTGGCTGTACCTGTGAGCGAACTACTGGAACGCTTGGGCGGCGCCCCCCAAGGTCGAGCCCTCATTATCACCTGCGACAACCTGGGCCAGTCCCATGCAGCCAACGCGGCCATAGCCGAGTGCTTGGACATCGGAGTGGCCACCGCCGCCAGCCTCATGGTGCCGTGTCCGTGGGCCCGGGACGCAGCCGGGCGTTTCGCCCACACCCCGGTGGGGGTTGACCTCACCCTCAACGCCGAATTCGACAACTATCGATGGGGTCCGATCACCCAGGCGCCGTCGCTGCTAGACGGCGACGGTGGCTTCCCCCGCACTCCGGCCGACTCCTGGGAGCACGGCGACCTCGACGAGGCCCACCGGGAGTGCCGGGCCCAAGTCGAGCGGGCCAGCCAGTGGGGCAGCGACCTGACCCACCTCAGCCCCCACCTCGACACTCTTTTGATGCGTCCTGAATTTTTCGACGTGTACTTGGAGCTTGCCGTAGAGATGGCGCTGCCCATACGCCTGGGTGGAAGCGACCAGGAGCGCCGGGCCGGCTTTCCGTTCCGCCGCCTGGCCGCCGACGCCGGGGTGCTGGCACCCGACCACCTGGTACAGGTCCGCGGCCGCCCTGCTCGGCGGACACTCGAAGAAGCGGTTGAGAACCTGGCCCCCGGTGTGACCGAGTTGGTGGTATCGCCAGCCATCGACACCCCCGAGCTGCGGGAGTTGGATCCGGGCTGGCTCAGCCGGGTAGAGCAATACCTGCTGGTCGCCCACGACCCGTCGCTGCGCACCGCCATCGAACGCTCCGGTGCCCGAATGCTGACCTACGCCGACCTCCGAGACGCCCAGCGGGGGAACTGAGAAGAACGAGACATGCCCTAAAAGTCCGTGTGCTCGGCCAAAGCCGACCGGAAGACGTCGTACTCGGCTGAGTCCAGCACCGGGCGCAGGCCGTAAACCCAGCGGGCATAGTCCCCTTCCAGCTTCATCCGGCCCGACATGTAGGCCAGATCAGGGTGCTCCCCACTGGCCACTTCGGCCCGGGCATCGGCGTACTTGTAGACGATGCTCACGTCGACCTCGGCCAGCTTGCCCGAGGCCATCTCCACCAGACGGCCGTCGCAGATAACCGCGTGATAGCGGATCTTTCCACCGGGTGCCCCAGTCACCTCGAAGTTGGCTGAGCAGTCCACCCCCGGCCGCTCCGGCCAGCCGGACGCGGCTTCAAGGTTCAACCCGAACCACTCATCGCTTAGGAATGGGGCCCTTTCCACGGGCCCTATTCGATCCCGGCGAACAGGTCGGTCTCGGGCAACTCGGATTCCACCAGGCTGCGGCCCAGCACGTAGTCCTCCCACGGGTAGGCATCGGCCATGTGGTGATCGGGCAGGCCGAACCAGAACTTGGAGTCGGGGTCGACCTGCGTACGGTGGGCGAGTAGCGCCTTGGAACGGCGGTCGAAATACCCGGCGCACTGGATTCGGGTGGTTATGGCGTCATCGTTTGACGGCCGGCTGAACCAGCGCTCGTCATAGGGCGACTCCAGATCCAGCTCTGCGAACTTCTCGTGCAGGGCCGTGATCCGATTCCGGGACCAGGTTACGTAGTACATCTTCTGCGGTTGCCACGGCTCGCCTGCTTCGGGAAAGGCATCGGGGTCGGCGGCGGCTTCAAAGGCGGGTTCGCTGATCTCGGCCACCCTCAGGTGGTCGGGATGCCGATAGCCCTGCTGATCTTCCCCGTAGGTCACCACCACATGGGGGCGCTCGGTGCGGATGATGGCCACCAAGCGGCCCACGGCCTCTTCCAAGGGGGCTTGGGCAAAGCTGCGGGAATCGGCGTTGGCCTCGCTATCGGGCATCCCGGAATCGCGATAGCCCAGCCAATGAACGCTGCTGTAGCCCAGCACGTTGGCCGCCTCAACCAGTTCGTCACGGCGGACCTGGTCCAGATTGTCCCGCACTTCTGGGCGATCCATCTCCGGATTCAAGATGTCGCCCTCCTCGCCGCCGGTGCAGCACACCAAAGTGGCCGCCACCCCTTGGTCGGTGTACATGGCCACCGTGGCCGACCCCTTGGACGACTCATCGTCGGGATGGGCGTGAATGGTGAGCAGTCGAAGATCGACGGACATAGCCCGCCTAGGCTAACCCCGCTCAAGCTGGGCTAGGAACCCGTCCCGAGATGCCTTTCTGCCGGTTCCAAGACCATTGAGCCACCTGGGCAAGGGTTATCCTCCGTGGATGCCAAGCCCAGAATTCGAAGCTGTGCGGTCCATGCTGGCGGCCGCGCCCAAGCCCGACCCCTCAGAGACCGCCGCGGAGCGCCGTGCCCGGTTGGACGCCAACGCCGCCGCCACGCCGCTGGCCGACAATGTGGTCAAACAAGACGTCGAGATCCCCGGTGTGCCCGGCGCCGCCTGGCTGCATCCCCAAGCTGCCGACCCGGAAGGACTTCCGGCGCTGCTGTTCTTCCACGGCGGCGGATACCGGGTGGGATCAATCATCTCGCACCAGGGCTTCGCCTCCCATCTAGCCTCTTTGATCCCGGCCCGGATCCTTTTGGTCGACTACCGCCTGGCCCCCGAGGATCCATTCCCCGCCGCAGTCGATGACTGCCTGGCGGCTTACCGTTGGATGCTGGACAGCGGGATCGACCCGGCCCGCATCATGTTCATCGGTGACTCTGCCGGAGGCGGGCTAGTCGGAGCCATCATGCTTGGGGCCCGCAACCAGGGGTGGCCGCTGCCCGGTGCGGGGATTTGCCTGTCGCCCTGGGTCGATCTGACCAACTCCTCGGCAAGCCACACCGAGCGCGATGAACTGGATGTGATGTTCGGCCATGACGATGCGGTGACCGCAGCCAGTTGGTATCTGGACGGGCATGATCCCCGAGATCCGTTGGCCTCCCCGCTCTTCGGCGACTGGGAGGGAATGCCCCCCATGCTGGTCCACGCCGGCGACCACGAGGTGCTGCTGGACGACGCCACCGGGTTCGCCGCCGCGCTGGAGGCAGCAGGCGTTGATGTGGATCTCCGCATCTGGCCGGGAATGATCCATGACTTTCAGATCATGTACCCCAACTACCCTGAAGCGGTCGAGGGAACAGAGGCCATTGCGGCCTTTGTTCGGCGCGTAGGTCGTTGAAATCGCCGGCTGAGGCCGGCGGCTGCTCAGTGCAGTCGGCTCAGGCCGATTCCCGCTCGGTGCGGTGCCGCCGCAGACCGATGACCGGGGTTGAGGGGGCGAAGCCCGCCTCTGCCCGTTCGATCTCCGACTCGCCGCCCCAGAAGCCGAGCTCGCGCTGGTCGCGGGCCCAGTTCCGGCACGCCCGAATCACTCCGCAGTCACCGCAGATGCGACGGGCTGCGTTCTCCCGCCGCTCACGAGCTGACGGGCGTTCGCCAGCCGGGGGGAAGAACAGTTCGCTCTTCCCCTTGCAGTTCGCATTTTCCATCCACCAAGGACGAGGCTCCATTGCCATCTCCACCCATTGCCTCCCGTTCGAGTCCGGGGGCATTCTCCGTTTGGCTATTGCTTCCACAACCGAAACACCAAGCAATTGCTTAGATATCCGCTTGCTTTCAATACAAAAAGTTAGACGCTCGAATAGCGCCCGTCACGATATCCTATATGAATAGTTTTGATAAATCTATCTCGAAAAGTGATAGTGCATCTTCGGAGGGCGACAACCTGCCGAAACGCCAAGTTCTAGTCATCATACTAACGCTAATGCTGGCCCAGATGATGGCGGCGATTGAGGGCACAGTGGTGTCCACCGCGCTCCCCACGATCATCGGAGACCTAGGCCGGCGGGATCTGTACACCTGGGTTTTCACGTCCTATTTCATCGCATCAACTGCGTCCACTCCCCTGTGGGGGAAGCTGTCCGACCTGTGGGGGCGCAAGGGCCTCTACCAAACCGCCATCGTGATCTTCATGATCGGGTCGGCTTTGGCCGGCATCTCGTCGAACATGACCATGCTGATCGTGCTTCGAGCGGTCCAGGGTCTGGGCGCCGGAGGGCTTTTCACTCTGTCTATGGCCATCTTGGCCGACGTGCTCTCGCCCCGGGAGCGGGGCCGGTACCAGGGATACATGGGCGGGATATTCGCTCTGGCCACCATCTTGGGTCCGTTGGCCGGGGGCCTGCTGGTGGACTACGCCCACTGGCGATGGGTCTTCTTCATGGTTCTGCCGCTCGGAGGATTCTCGCTGGTGATGTCGGTCACCCATCTCGAGTTGGCCTTTACCCGCCGCGAGGCCCGGGTGGACTACACCGGAGCGGGCCTGCTCTTGGTGTGGGTGATAGCCATCATCCTGGCCATGGAGTTGGGCGGCGACTCCTGGGACTGGGCGTCGGCCCCCTCGATCGGACTGCTGGGGGTGGGAGTCGGCGGCGCGGCCCTGTTCATCGCCCAGCAGCGACGGACAACCGAGGCAATCCTGCCGCCCCGGCTGTTTCGGCTGCGGCTGTTCAACATCTCGTGCGTGATCCAGTTCATCGCGGGCGCGGCCATGCTCAGCGCGGGCATCTTCGGACCGCTGTTCCTCCAAGTGGTCACCGATGTGAACGCCACCCGGTCGGGGCTGCTGCTGGTGCCCATGATGTTGGGGATGCTGCTCACCTCGGTGAGCGCCGGGCAGGTGCTCACCCGCACCGGGCGCTACAAGCCGGTGCCGATCTTTGGCGCTGCCGTGCTCACCCTGGGTGTGTGGCTGATGTCGACCTTGAGCAGCGAGACGTCGACGTTGACGGCCATGGCCTTTCTGTTCACGATGGGCTGCGGGGTGGGGGCCATCATGCAGGTGCTCTTGGTGGCGGTGCAGAACATCGTTCCTCATGACGACTTGGGGGCGGCCACGTCAGCGTCCAACTTCTTCCGCTCCCTAGGTCAGACTTTCGGGTCTGCGGTAATGGGGGTCCTGTTCACTGCCCGGCTTGACCACTACCTCCCCCGGCTGGTGCCGGGTGGTGATCAGCTCGATATCGAGGCTCTCATCGCCGTGCCGACCCAAATCGGTGCCATCGAGTCCGCCTCGGTGCGCGACGGCATAATCGAGTCGTTCGCCAGTGCCATCGCGGATGTCTATTGGTGGGCCATCCCGTTGACGGCACTGGCCGTTCTTCTGGCCACGCTGGTGCCCGAGTACCGCCTGCGGGAGAAGGCGGCTGTTGGCAACTAGCCGCTAATCGGTCTGATCAGCGGCCTCGCCAGCCGCCCGGATGCGGGCATCTCTTTCGGTGATCAATCGGCCGGCACCGATCCCGGTTTCGCTCAGCGCCCGCATCACCCCCAGCAGACTTTGGTCTCGCTGGCGCTCCAACTCAGCCACCGTGCGCCCGGCCGCTTGGGCTTCGGTGCCCGAGGCCATGGCCTCGATCAGCTCATCGGTGAGCTCGGGCGCCTCAAGATGGGTCCAGGGCAGCTTCAGCGCTGGGCCGAACTGGCTCAGCATGTGGCGCATCCCGCCGTCGCCCCCGGCCAGGTGGAACGTGAGATTGGTGCCCATGGCTGCCCAGCGCAGTCCGGGGCCGTACACCACTGCGTCGTCCAGCTCGGCAGTGGTGGCCACCCCGTCGTTCACCAAGTGCAGCACTTCGCGCCACAGGGCCTCTTGGAGCCGGTCGGACAGGTACCCCTCGATCTCGTTTCGCACCACTAGCGGATGCATTACCAGGTCGTCGTAGTGCTCGACCGCCGCTGCCACCGCATCGGGACTGGTAGCCTCGCCGGCCACCACCTCCACCAGAGGCAGCAGATACACCGGATTGAACGGATGGCCGATCAGCAGCCGCTCCGGGTGGGCGCAGCCCTCGGACAAGCGGGTGGGCAAAAGCCCTGAGGAACTGCTGGCGATCACCGTGTCAGGCGAGGCGGCGTCGTCCAGCCGGTGCAGCAAGGAGCACTTGAGCGCTTCGTCCTCTGGGGCGCTCTCTTGTATCCAGTCGGCAGCTGCGGCGACATCCTCGGGGGATTCGGCCCACCGCACCCGGCTGGGATCGGCCCCCGGGAACAGCCCCAGTTCGGTGACCGACGGCCAGGCCCGTTCGATGGCCTCTCGCAGTCGGTCCTCGGCCCCGTCGGCTGGATCCCAGGCCACCACGTCGTACCCCCGGGCCAGCACTCGCACCGCCCACCCTGAGCCAATGACCCCCGTTCCCACCAACCCAATGGTCTTCGTCGTCATCGCCGGAGACATGCGTTCACCAAAGAACCTGGACGGGGAACTCTCGGAACGCGGCATCTCTGGTCACTAACACAAGCGATTCCAACTCCGCTTGGGCTGCCAGCATCCGGTCGAACGGGTCCCGGTGATGGGACTTATAGCTGCCAGCGCGCAGTCCGTGCTGGTAGGTGACCGGCAAATGCCGCATCGATGCGTCTATCACGAACTCGTTGAATCGCAACACAGCGCCTTTATATTCAGGCAGCCGGCCGAGCCGAAACTTGGTGGCCACTTCCCACGCGCTCGCCGCGCTAACGAAGACGTCGTTTCCCGAATCCCTCAGCGCTTCTTCCGCACTCGGCGACAACGCCGGATTCTCCGACCACCACCACAGCAGCGCATGAGTGTCGAGCAGCAGGTCACTCACCTGAGTACGCGCCCTCCCACGCTGCAAGCTCCTCTTCTGGCAGCGGCTCAAAAAACTCCGGGCCCAACTCAAGTCCAGCAAGCTGCCCGGATCGCCTCTTTTCGCGTGGCGGCAGCGGCATCAGCCGAGCATATGGCTTGCCCGCTTTGGCCAAGATGATCTCTTCGCCTCCATGGGCTCGTTCCAAAAGCTTCGACAAATGGGTTTTTGCCTCGTGAACATTGACCATCTCGGTCATGATTGATCCTCCTGCCTGGTAGTTTGCACTTGTGAATATGACTTAGTCCGATGACTAGACTAATTATGACAACTCACTGCGTCAATAGAATGCGAGGGAGTGATCTTTGCCCTGGCCAAATTGTCACCCCCTTCCACTAACTTGCCCGGTGTGGCCGATGCAGGGACGCGAGTAGTGGGCGAATCCTCTGCGGGTATTGACGTAACCCGCCAGCGATGGCGGCTGAACCGCGCCGGCATCGTCAACGTGTACCAGTACCAGGATGAAGTGCTGCATTTCAGAGGCGGCCGGCTGCTTTTGCGGGGGGTGAACGGCTCGGGAAAGTCAACTGCAATGAACATGCTTCTGCCGTTCCTTCTCACTGCCCGGCAGGGCCGCATCGACGCAGCCGGGGAGCAGAGCGGAATACTCAAGTCTTGGATGCTGAACGGCCGTGACGATGCCCAGCCGGTCGGCTACCTGTGGATCGAGTTCAAAAGGCGAGGCGATTTCCTCGTGTGCGGCTGCGGCATCAAGGCGAGCCGATCCTCGGACACGGTAACCACCTGGTGGTTCATCACTTCCAAGCGGCCGGGCATCGACTTCCGGCTGGTCGAGCAGAACATCCCCCTCCCCACCGAGGGACTGCGAGCCGCCCTAGACGGGGACTTGGTGTTCAACCACCGCCAGCGCCGCGACTACCGAGCCGAGGTCGAGCGCCGCCTGTTCAACGGGGCATCCATTGATCAGCACATCGGGCTGATCAACGTGGTCCGCAACCCCCGGGTCGGTGACCGCATCGACGTGGAACTTCCCCAACACCTGATCGACGCGCTACCGCAGTTGTCGGAGCAGGCGTTGGCCGAAGCTGCTCAACCACTCGACGACCTAGAGGAGCACCGCGGCAACGTCGCCGAGTTGGACCAAACGCTAAAGTCAGTCCGCGGCCTACTCGACGTGTACCAGGCCTACTGCGTGACCGAGCTCCGCCAACGGGTGGCCGACGGCAACAACCGACTCGATATCAAGCAGAACCGCTCGCAAGAAGAGGCCCGAGCGCAACAGGAGGCGGCAGCCGCCCAGGTAGAAGTAGGCCGGCTCGATGATGAAATCTCCAAACTGGAGGACGACTCCCGGCAACTGACCAGTGAGGTAGCGGCCTTGGAGGAGTCGCAGATTTACCGCGACGGCCAAGAGCTCGACGCCTTGCGCCAACTAGTGGCCAACCTCGAGAGCCAGCAAGTGAGCGCGGCAACACGGGTCGCTGACCACACCAAGCGAGTCGAGCGCTCCGCCCGCGAGCTGACCCAAGCCCGACAGCAGAGCCAAGACGACGCCAACAAGCTCAATGCCGAATTGGCCGCCGCGACCGAGTTGGGACAGCGCTGCCGGATCGACCGGCAGCCACCCGGCCCGGTGGCACTGGATGAAACCGATCTGGACGGCGCCAACTTGTCTTGTCCGACCGAGAACTTCGATTCCGAGGCGATCGGTCGCCAAATTGCCACCGCCAACGGGTCGGTGCTCAACCGGCGGGCCGATGTCGAAAAGGTTGACACCGCCCTGGCCAGCCTCGAATCCGCAGAGCAGCAGTTGAGCCTGGCGGAATCGGCCATGCAAATGGCGGCCCATGCGTCCGAGGCTGCGTCCCGGCGCTTGGCGGAACAGCACCAGCGCCTTGGCGATGCCCGGCGGGAGTGGACTGTCCAGACCCGGCAATGGGCGGTCGCGATTCAGCCGCTTTTGGACAAGGCCAGCATCAACGCTCCAACTATCGCCGCGTTTGCCTCGTCCGGTGCCGACGACCGCGAATCGACTGTCGTTGACCGCCAAACCGATCCGTTGGGGACAACAAGCACCGGCCCGGCAGCAGGCAGCCGAGAAGCCGAGCAAACCGTTCTGCTGTCCGAAGCCGAGGCTCTCGTCGGCCACTGGCGCGATGCAGTGGCGGCGGTCGATCAGCGGCTCCTCGTCGAATGGGCGGCTCTCGAGGAGGCACAGGCGCAGTTCGACGAGCTTGCCGCTCGATCCGAGCCCGAGCCACCCCGGCTGGAGTGGCAAACTGGCGCCGATCACTGCCTCGCCGACCTGATCGATTTCGCGCCCCATCTCGACGAACGCGAGCAAGCATCTCTCGAAGCCGCTCTCTACGCCTCCGGGCTACTCTCAGCCAGTCTGGGCGACGACTCCGCGGTGGAGCTGGCCAACGGCGAGTTGGTTGCCCTCGTCGCCGGGGGCGTTTCCCACCCGCTCAGCGAGCATCTCACGGTGACCGTGCCCGACCGGCTGATCGGTGAGGTGGATGAGGGCTTGGTCGCCAAGCTGCTCGAATCCATCTCATGCGATCTGTCGAGCAACGCCTCTACCGCCGTTTCGCTCAACGGCACCTTCTGGGTGGGGTCGCTCCGCGGTCACCATACCAAAGGGCAAGCCGAGTTCGTCGGAGGGACTGCCCGCCGCGCTGCTCTGGACCGCGCCCGCCGGGAAGGCGGCGATTACTTGGCTCAAGCCCAGGCTGTGGTCTCCGCCAGCGAGGCTGAGAAGGCCGAGTGCCAGGCATCACTCGACCAAGCTCGGCGGCACCTGTCAAGTGTCCCGCCCACAAGCGAGATCGTTGCCGCATCCGCTCAGGTCGATGCCGCCACCGCCGCGTCTGACGAGGCCGAGAGCGAACGGGCCGCGGCCGCCAAGCGGGCTGCCGAGGCCGAAGACCGCTCGATCCGTGCCTCAAACGTCCTGCAACAAACGGCGACAACGTTGGCACTGCCCGCAGACCGCGGCGGCCTGGCTCATCTCTCCACCGAGCTAGGTGATCTTCAGGCGTCCTTGGACCGGTGCGGTGCCCTGCTCGACGCTCTAGGGCGTTCAGTCGAAGGCTGGCGCTATGCGGTCGCCCGTTGGCGGACAGAAGTCGACGACCTCGATGCCGAGAAAGCCGCGGAGCGCGCCATCCAGGCCAAATACCACCGAGAGCACACCCGCCTGGCCACCATTGAGAGCAGCATCGGCGCCGACTACGCCGATATCTTGGAAGCCCGCGATCTCTGCCGAAGCAAGTTGGAAGAAGCAGAAGCCCGCTTGCCAATCATCCGAAATGAGCGCGACGAAGCCGTCGGACGACAAGCTGACGCGCGAGCCGCAGCCAGCACCGCCGCCGACCGACGAGTCGCGGCCGAGCAGGCGTGTGAGGAAATGCGTCAATCGCTGGCCACGACGTTGTCGGTGCCAGGACTTCGTGCTGCCGTAGCCGGACCCCACCATCCGGCTGCCAGGCCGGTTGCCTCGACTGCGACTGGTGCCGAGGGTCTGCACGAGCAGATCGAGACGGTCGAAAACCTGTTGGCCTTCGATCCGGCCGGCGATGCCGCAGCAGCATCCTCAACCCCTTCGCCACAGTCACAAGACCCCGCGTCTGCCGACAAGGCCGACATTGCCGTGGTCACAGCCGACGGGGTCCGGCAGTCGCTAAGGCAGCGCCGAGACGCACTAGGCGCCGGCTGGGATGCAGATACCCGCCAGCCCGATCCCAAACAGCCGCTCTCCATAGAGGTGACCGGCCCACTGGGCAAATCACCGCTAGCCGAGGCAGCACAGACGGTGGCTGAGCAGCACCAACGACTCGCGGGCCTGCTCAGCCATAAGCAAGACACCGCCCTTCGCGAGCTGTTGCAGGGACTGGTCGCCCGCGAGGTGGCGAAGAAGGTCCGCGGGGCACAGCGGCTAGTCGAGCTGATGAATCAGCGGTTGGGCACGGTAACGACGGCTCACCGTGTTGGCGTGCGGCTGCGGTGGCGGCGCTCTCCCGAACTCGACCAGGCAACCGCCCGCATGGTCGATCTGCTCGCGACCCTCCCCGACTTGCGAACCGAAGACGACGAGCAGGAGCTGCGCCGGACGCTGTCCGACCGGCTGAACGAGGCTCGGGCGCTGCAACCCGACGTGCCCTATCGACAGCTCATCGCCGACACGCTCGACTACAAGAAATGGCACGATCTGTCGGTGATGCTGAGCCGACCGGGCAGCAGCGACGTCAAGCTCGGGCGCAACACCCCACTGTCAGAGGGCGAGAAGAAGCTGGTCACCTACCTGCCGCTGTTCGCTGCCGTGGCCGCGTCCTACGACGCACTGGCTGAGCGGGACAGCTCATCGAGCGACATGCCACCGGGTATCGCCCGCTTCATCCTGCTTGACGACGCGTTCTCCAAGGTGTCCGAAGACAACCATGATGCGCTGTTCGGGCTGCTCGTCGCTTTGGATCTCGATCTGATCGCCACCAGTGAGCGGCTGTGGGGCACGCACCGCAGCCTCCCCGAACTGGCGATCACCGAGGTCGTGCGGGATGCGAGCCTCAACACAATCCTCCTCGAGCACTACCGATGGGACGGCGCCACCCTAGAGCTCCGGGACACGGCATGACCGACGTCGCCCGTTTCAGCGGCCCCAACAGCGATCCGGCTCAGGCCCGGTACTTGTTCCGCTACCTGGGCGGTGACGAGTGGCTCGAGTACCGGGCAATCCTCAGGGTGTTCGCCAGCACGTTCTTCGCTGAGTTCACTCCTCAGGAGGTGGAATCCGCGGTTTCCCCCGCCGGCATCGATCCATCCGTGGTTGCCGACCGGATGGAGAGCCTCCGCCGCTGGGGCAACCTCACCGTGTCATCATCGGTGGGCAACCCATCGAATCTCGACGACTACTACCGCAAGCGCAACCGCTACCTCATCTCCCGCGCCGGGCAGGAGGTGTTCGATCTAGTCGAGCAGGTTCTAGCCAATGTAGATGAGGTCGGCGATGTGCAGGCCGGTCGGCTGCGTGACCTTCATCTCGCCCTCCAGACGCTGAATGAGCAGAGCAAGGTCGGCTTCGACCGCGTCGACAGCCAAGACCTGGCCGACGTGGTTAGGAAGGTGTTCGATCTCCACAAAGCCTTCACCAACGAGCTGACGCAGTTCTTCACCGAGCTCAACCAGTGGCAGAGCCGCTATGACCTAAATGCCGACGAAGTCCAGTTCTTCGCCGGCGTGCTGGTGGATTACGTCCACGAACAGCTCACCGAGATCGAGCGCATGACCCGGCCGATTGCCCGGACACTAGAGGAGATCCTCCCGCAGGTTGCGGCCCTGCTTCCTGCGCTGCGATCCGGCTTGGCCGTGCGAGTGGAGGAGGCTGGACTGGCCCAGAACGTGGCTGTGCGGCGGCTAGCGGGCACGGAGGTTGCCGACTGGAAGCACCTTGAGGCATGGTTCTCCGCACAGCCGGGTCAGGCGTCAAGGCTCGACGAGCTGACCCGACAGGCGGTAGCCGCGGTGCGCACTCTTACCGCCAATGTCACCCGGCTGTCGCGGGTCGGGCTCGGCGCGGCATCAAGACGATCTGACTTTGTGCGACTGGCGGGCTTCTTCGACCAGGCCGCTTCCTCCAACGAAGCCCATCAGATAGCGGCTGCTGCGTTTGGGCTAGGTTCGTGCCGCCGATTGGGGGAGCAGTCCGCCGACTCGGACGACCCTGCTCCAACAATCACGCCATGGAAGGATGCGCCCCGCGCCATCGTCCCGGTGGCGATGCGGGAGCGCGGCGAGACCGCCCCGCGCGGCCTGACGACTCCGATCAATGACCGAAGGCATGAGCGAGAACTATTGCGCCGCCACCGAGAGCTCAACCGCGTCGCCCGCGAGACCGCAGCAGCCGACCTGTTGGCCTGCGCGAGCGACGACGGGCAGATCGACGGTGCCCGGTTGTCGGCTGCCTCGTTCTCAATGCTGCGCGACCTCATCAGCCGTTCGGGATTGCGGATCGGCATCGACTCCGACCGCCGGTTTGCAACCGAGGTTGGAATCCGTTGCGAGGTGCAGCGGAACGAGGATGCCCGCACCGTCGTCCACTGTCCCGAGGGCAAGCTCTCGATGCACGGACTCATCGTCATCATCACCCCGGCAACAGAGAACAGCGCTGCCACCTCGGCATCCCCATGAACCCCGCGTCTGCTCCAACAAATTCGGCTGACCCTCAACAGAAGCTGGACATCCGCACCGCGGCCCGTCATCTCGTCCGATATCCCCTCGTGTTGGCCGAGAACGATCCGGAGATGCTCCTGCTGATCCGCCGTCACGAACAGGCCCTCGATAGTTTATTCACCCGGCGGTTCGGATACCGCCTTCAAGTGACCGCCGACACCGCCCGTCTGTTCAAATCGTCGGTGGTCGCCCACCGGCGTCCGCTGCTGACCGCAACCAGCCAAGGACGACCGTTTTCCCAGCGTGAGTACACAATGCTCGCCCTATCCCTGGCCGCGGTCGCCGCCGGACCGAGCGTGATCAGCTTGCGCGATCTTATTCATGAGGTCCGCTCCGCTGCCGCTGATGCCGACATCACCCTCACCGAGGAGCCAACCGACCGCCGAGCCCTGGTCACCGCCTTGAAATGGATGATCCAGAACGGCATAGCGAGCGAGATGCACAATCAAGTCGACCGCTATGCCGCCGACGAAACCGCCGATGCCGTGCTTAGCGTTCGCCCCGACCGCGTCGCGCTGCTGCCGCTCCCGGCGCTGGCCCGATCAGAGACTCCCGAGCAGGTACTCGACCGGTCCGATCAGCGACTGTCGTCACGAGCGTGGATGCGCTCTGTCTTGCTGGAAGAGCCGGTGCTGTTTCGCTCCGACCTCACCGACAGCGAGTGGTCTGAGCTTCGGCAGCGGCTGGGGGAAGAAGCCGCTGTTTTCGACGACATGTTCGGTCTGCACCTCGAATCCCGCGCCGAGGGCATCATGGTTATCGACCCCGAGAACGAGCTGACCGACAGCCGCTTCCCGCGCAGCGGAACCCTCGGCCACGCCGCCCTGCTGCTCATAGACCGGCTTGTCCACCTAGATCGAACTCCAGCCGATGTGCCGCCCGGCAGCGGCACTGACGACGATCTCAACTCGGTCAACGCCGGCCGCGTCCCGTTCTCCCGTACCGATGTCATCGACGTGGTGGCCAGCCTGGCCGCTGAGCACCGCCCCCGCTACTGGTCACAAGATGCCGACAACCCTGAACGCCTCACCGTCGATGTCCTTGATCTGCTCTGCGACCACCGCCTAGTGGAAGTGGACGGCGATGTGGTCTGGCTGCTGCCGCCTGCCTGGCGTTACTCGTTAGACGTCCAATACCAGCAAGAGTCGCTGCTTTGAGCTCCCGCCCCGTCCCAGAGTCGCTGCTCTCCCCTGGCCTGGGCGAGGTCTGGTCCGCCGCACGCCACCGACTCGACCGCTACGGACCCCAACGGCGAGGCTCCATCGCCAGCCCGGGGCTCGACCCGGCGAGCACCCTGGCCATGGAATCGCTGCTGGGACGAAAACCGGCCAAGCGGCTGGATCTCCAAGAGTTGGAGGCGGCACTGGTGGCCCGGGCCATCGGCCGCGATCTCTGTGATGCGCTCACCTGCCTTGGCCATCCTCCATCGGCTGAAGCCGCCCAACGGCGATCTGACCGCGCCCGCGCTCAGGAAGCCCGAGAGTCATTGCACTGCGCCGTCGCAGTCTGGGACGAGCCGTGGGCCGCGGCCTGGGCCGATGCGGTTGTGGGGGCCGGACTGCTACGGGATTTCGACGGTGAAAGCGCCGCCCGTCTCGCCACCGATGTTCGCCGCCTGCTCGACCATATCGAGCACCCCCAATTCTCCGCCTCCAGCCGCACAGAGATTGCCGCCACCCTCTACGGGTCGGCGCACGCACTCGACTCGGGCACAAGGCGGGCCAGCGCGGCGACCCACGCTTTACGCCATCGGAACGGCCCTCTCGGTGAGCGAGAACTCTGGGAGGCAGCCGGCATCCTGCCTGATCGGGTCTCGGCCCCCGCGCTTGTCTGGTCGCTCCCGACCGACGGCGCTTCGCCGTTGGACATGCACGTCCGATTTGCCCTCCATGCTGGGCTGCCCCTTCACATCAGCTTGTTTGCCCTGCGAAAGCACCCCATCTCTGTAGATGCCGGCACCCCTGTGCTCGTCGTTGAGAACCCGAGACTGGTCGAGGCCGCGGCCGAGTGCAGCCTTCCAGCCTGCGTGATCTCTTCCAACGGCAACCCCTCCACCGCGGTCACCACCCTGCTGCGCCAACTCCAGCAAGCCGAGGCATCCCTCTGGTATCACGGCGACTTCGACTCGCCGGGCATAGCCATCTGCCGCCGAATGCACGAATTCGGCTGCTCCCCGTGGATGATGGATGCCCGCGATTACGCCGACGCAATCGGGCAAGCGAAGGAGTCAGATGTGCAGCTCATGTCAGATTCCAAGGAATGCGGCCCAACCCCATGGGATCCAAAGCTCCAACCGGCGTTTGATCACCACCGCCTCATCATCCACGAAGAGTTCGTGCTCGATGCCGTTCTCAACCGATTCGGCCGACTCAACCAATAGCTGCATTGAGGCACCGGTCACCAAGTGGGGTTGGTGAGAATGCCGCCGTCCACCACCAGATCAGCCCCGGTGATCCACCGGGCCAGATCGGAGCACAAGAACACGCAGGCGTCCCCTACGTCTTCGGGGGTGCCCATCCTCCCCAGGGGCACGACGGCCATCCAGCGCTCCACGCCCTCAGACCAGTCTTCGGCCAAGCCGGGGCGGTCGATCAGCCCCGGCGACACCGAATTGACCCTGATGCCATGGGGGCCCCAAGCCAGAGCTGCGGCTTTGGCGTGCATGACGAGACCTGCTTTGGAAGTGGCGTAGTGGCCGTGAACCGGGGTGGGGTGCTGGGCCTCGATGGAGGCAACGTGGACGATGGATCCGCCGGTGCCCTGGTCCCGCATAACTGAGGCCGCCGCCTGGGTCAGCCGATGCACCGCGGTGAGGTTGGTGTCGATCATCTCGCCCCACTGCTGGTCGTCGAGCTCGGTGAACGGAGCCACCGGCTGGATCCCGGCGTTGTTGACCAGCGCGTCGATGCGGCCGAAGTGCTCTCGGGCCGCGCTCACTACCGCCGCTGGGCCTTCATTGTCGGTGAGGTCGGCCCGCACCTCCACCACCTCTCCCCCGCTCTGGTCGACAGCTGACGACCGGGTATGGGCCACCACCGAGGCCCCGGCCGCTGCCATGCGCCGGATGATCCCCGCCCCAATACCGCCGCCCGCGCCGGTGACCACCACCACCCGCCCGGTTAGGTCGATCTGCTCCGCAGGAGAGGCAGTCACATGCGTACCAGTTTCGCTATCTCGGCTGAGGCCGCTGGATACTGCTCGGTGAGATGGTCTCCCACACCTAGTTCGAAGCCATCGTGATGGTAAGGCGGCGCCATCGTGGTCCCCACCAGAGACCACTCACCCCGGGTCGAGGCCCCCATCCATGTGTGGCCCGGAACCACCACGCAAGGCCTCTCTCCCCCACCCAAGTCGTCGCCCAAAACCGGCCGATCTACCTTCCCATCCGCCCCCAGCAGCAGCATCTCCACCGCTGCCCCCGCATAGTGATGCCACAACTCCGGCCCAGCCAGCCGGTGCATAGCCGAGAAGTCCCCAGGCTGAAGCAGGAAATAGATGGCCGTGCTCTTGTCATCCCGCCAAATCTCCCGCCACACGCCTCCTTCCTCCGACAATGGCTCCAACCCCAGCATGGCCACTACCTCCGCGCCGGTCAGCCCCGCCAAGTCCTCCCTCTGCCCCATCACCCACCGACCCTAGCTTTCCCACTGCTTAGATCTGATCGCAGTGCGCACAAGGAATGACACTGCCTCCATCCCACCTGGCTCTATGGAATCTGCTTCGTCTAGCTGGAACTCCTTTGAGCCTTTTCGCAGGGCGGACCCCAAGGGCCTCTGACAGGGAGAGCCTTGAAATTCCACAGCCCTTTCTTGGGCGAGGCATCACCTCGTTTGCTGTTCGCAAGCCAGTCGCGATTCTTCCGGTTCGATGGCGGGTTGAGACTCAAGAACTTGATGAGGTCGATTGCCGCAGCCTCAACAAGCTCAGCGGTCTTCTCATCCATGCCATGTCGGAGGACGAAACTCTGGTCTCTCTTGTGGTCCCAGACCCGGTTGCCACTGCCCTTCCCTACGTACACCTCCCCGGTTTCCGTGTTGTAGGTGAAGTACACATAGTGAGCGAGGTCATCTTGCTCTTTGCGAGTGAACATCCCTGGACTCCTTTCTGTTCACGATGTGGCCATGAAACCTAGATCGGGCCCAGATAACAAGACAGTTGCAATTCAGTTGGACTCGGGCGACAGTGGAATTGCCCGCCTGTACTGGTCGGGCGGGCAAACGCGAGTCCCGGAGTGCCAGGCCGAGGACCCCTACAGGAGGGTCGACTAGGACGGGAGCCGGGGCTTCCGCACTCTGACGGACGGTTGCTCGACGGCTGTCTGGATTCCCCAAAATTGTCACAGCCTAGAAGTAGGGTCGTGTTGTGGATTCAAGAGGCAACTCTGAGGGCGCTGAAAGTCACCAGATCCCCCTTCGCGGAAACGAATCCCCCGCCATTACGTCAAATCTCCAGCCAGGGCTACATACTCGACTGGATGTGGGTGTAGATGGTCCGCTGGATGAGCTGAGTGGCCCCCTATTGGTGTGTGGCCCGGCGATCGAAGCCTTGGGATTGCTCCCAGATGGGTGTGTGCAGACTGTAGTGACATCGCCGCCGTACTGGTCGCTGCGGGATTACTCGGCCGAAGGCCAGATTGGCCGCGACGACGCTTTGGGGGAATACGTCAAGAGCATCGTCATGGCGTTCGACCAGGTACGCCGGGTGCTGACCGACGATGGCACGGTATGGCTGAACGTGGGCGACTCCTACACCTCAGGAAATCGCAGGTACCGGGCGCCTGACCGCAAGAATCGGGCTCGGGCTATGGCGGTTCGGCCTCCCACGCCAGAGGGATTGAAGCCGAAAGACCTGATCGGCGTTCCGTGGCGGCTGGCATTCGCCCTCCAGGATGCGGGCTGGTGGCTGCGCTCCGAAGTCATCTGGTACAAGCCCAACGCCCACCCCGAGTCGGTCTCCGACCGCCCCACTAAGTCTCATGAAACCGTGTTCTTGCTATCCAAGAGCCAGGACTACTACTACGACACGTCAGCAGTGAAAGGCCCGAACGGACGCCGGCTACGAACTATGTGGGACATCAACACTGAACCTCGCAGAAAAGAGGCTGGTGGAGTCGAAGATCACCCGGCCGTCATGCCGATGACCCTGGCTCGCCGCTGCATCCAAATCACGAGCCAGCCGGGAGACACCGTCCTCGATCCCTACGCCGGCTCTGGCACGAGCCTTATTGCCGCCCAAGAACTCGGCCGCAACTGGGCGGGAATCGAGTTGAACCCCACCTACGTCGACCTAATCGAGCGCCGGGTCAACGAGTGAGCCAGCGGTACGACAAATTCATCGACCAGGCCAACCTCAAGGCCAGCATTGAATCCCTCACCCCAATGGGTGTCAGGTTCGTGGGCCGGATCATTGACTCGTTATCATCCCCACTCCAGGCCGAAACCTCTGACACCTGGCTAGGACAGACGCCTGGATGGATCGAATACTTCGGCCTCTCCATCTCCGTTCATCATGGAACCACCACAGAGCCTCTCGGCCTTGTCAGCTTCGAAGTCGCATTCCGCAACGCCTGTGAGGCGGTTGGCTGGACAGTCGACGAGCCGGGATCAGCCACACAGCGCTTCGTGGACATGGCGGTCCAAACCGACGATAGTGAAGAGCGAAGGCTCTCCCTGAAATCCACCGCCGCCCAAAGGTTGTCCGAAACCACCGCCCACATCTCCAAGCTCACCGAGGCCGCCTGGATCCAAGATGTCCGAAATGCCAGAACCAGGCGGGACCACACTCTCGACCTATTCCGTCAATACCGATCCGCCGTAGACGCCATCATCATCCTCCGAGCATTCCGCCCCGACCGCGCCGCCGTCCCAACCAAGTACCAACTCCTCGAAATCCCCACCGATATCTTCGCCACCCTCGAAGATGCCCCCCTAGCCGCGTTCGCCGCCGATGGCCCCACTATCGACTGCACTTACCATGGCGATCCAGCTGCTGCCCGCGTCTCCCTCGACCGCGCCGACGCCAAGATCACCATCAAACAAATCAAACTCTCAGCCTGCACCCTCCACGCTGAATGGCAGATCACTTAGGCCTTCCCAATCATCTTCGAGCAATTTACAGATCACGCCAAAAGAAACTCTGCCCTGCCCCACCACTACATCGACGATGCTTCAAGAACCGCGACTCTTGAAGCATCTAACATATAATTCAATTCCTTGGTAAAACAAGATTGTAAAAGATCTGGCTACAATCACAACGCAATGCGTCAGGCTGTTTTGGCCCACTTATGTAGACCCATCCCTGACATTCAGAGCATTGGAATAATGATAATAGATCTGTTGCAGCTCCGACTAAGTCCGCAACATCCGAAGAATAAAAATTGGCCCACTCATTGTAATGTATAGCCTTGTTGAGCACCCAATTGTCATCCTCGTAATCTGTGACAATGTTCATGCGCTTCTTATCCAATTGATCCAACGCCCTCTTCGACTCTTCGTCATTCCACGAATTGGCAATGTTACGGGCTTTACCAATCAATTTGCCATACCTCCCAACGACTGCAGAATACAGATCTCCTAAGTCGTAGTCTCCATCCGACCGGTACGGAATTGGAGCCCGCAGACCATTAGCAAGTTCAGCCATCGCGAATTCCAAGTGATTTCGTAACGTGAATGAAGCATCTGAAATGTTCCCGACACTTATCTGATGTTCGATCTTCTGCCAAACCTCTATCTGCTCTTCATAGGTTGGCCCTGTATCAATTGTCCAGCTATGAAACGTGGCACACGACTGAGCGGTAACCAGCCCATGATGTCGCATCTGCGAGGCCCACACTCTGTCGTGCGTAGTGATTATGAACTGGGTATTTGGAAATCTAGTTTTCAATAGGCGGCAAAATTCTTTTCGATGACCTGAATCGACAGACATAACCACATCATCCAATATTGCAAGAGAAAACGTTTCACTATGTAAATGATTCATCAAGGCGAGATAAAGACAAACCCCCAGTGCGTCTTGATGTCCTTCACTGTGATATGCCGAAGGGGGATAGTACCCTTGCCCAAAAAAGTCTACAGTCAATCCGAGTTTGCCCTCCTGGGGACTAAACTGGGCACGAAAACTGGACTCATCATCGGAATTCAACAGACTATAGAACAGGCTAAAGTCACTTTCAACTTCTTCGTACAGTTGTGTGAGCACAGACTGTGCTTCATCACAATATACATCGTAAATTGAATTGGCGATAAGCGCTACACCCTCTGCATGTGAAGCCCTGTTCAACGCTTCCACATATTTCATGTAGCGATCTTGGGCAATAGTCAAAAATGTCTGCGCGTGGTGTTTTGCGTCTAAATCGGGCATGGCATCAATTGCAGCTTTCAGCTTTTCGAGAGACAGCACTAACTCGTTAGGTATAGCCATCCACCCCGTTGAAAGTCTATCTTGTCGGCGCAAAGCTCCTTCTACAGTCTGTAGGTCATGTACCAATTGGGAGAGATCCTTTGCCCATGTGTCCAACAAAGCCTTCAGGTCGCTAGCACCCTCTCTTGACGCGATATTGACAACAGGACCAATAAGACCTTCAATTGAAGCAACACCATTAGCAATATTCTCTGCCGCTTCCTTGAACTGGATCTGACGAGCTTCAGTATCCTCAAGTTGCATTATCTTAGTCCTCAAGTGAGTCTCAAGGTCACTTTGTGATTCCCAGCTAACGTCGCAAAATGGGCAGTTGGCCGTGTCAATGAGTTCGACTCCCTGTTGCAGGAAAGGTAACTGTTTGAGATGTAGGAGTATACTACGGTCCTTATCTATCTCCTTGCACACCCCGACCAATGTTGCAATTGATGGCGCCAATAGATCAGACCCGCGGAGGCGTTCTAGAAGTGAATTGATATCGTTCTGGGCAGATACCTTGTTGAAAGGCTTAACTTCCTGTTCAACTTTAACCCCGTCATCCAAAGGAGTACTTTCGCTCAAATGAGATAAGTCTTCCAAACCCAGTACTTTCCGTTCATCATTACACGCTTGGACTGCGATTTCCTCTTCAAAATCGTCTATTCCCAAGTGCGTACAAAGAGACTTCGCTGCGTCAGTTGCGTTTTGGAGTTTGGTCTTGTGATCCCCTTTTATCTTGTTTTGTACTGACTTTAATATGGCTCGAGTCGCTCCAATGTTGTCCAATCTCAAGAGGGCTTGGATTTCCTTAGATCGCTCTGTGGGTTCCGCCAAGATAAATTTTATTACTTCACGCCTCGACAGCACAATCTCAGGATGACTCGCCACCTCTCTAAGAACTGTTCGTATTTTATCGTCGTCAGGATTCAATAGTGGTTGATCCGGATCTTTGATCGACCGCGTGACAGTAACTACACGATCAAGGTCCAACAGTCTGATTTCTAGAGAGACCTGGGAATGTTCAAGGGGATTCTGTTGCAATATATGTGGACCATGCCTCCGCACAGATAATGCTCCCGTGCCCTTACCCTTCAGTCTGGAAATGTTTCCTGTCAATCCGAATTCAATAGCGTCTACTACCCCGCTTTTTCCAGAACCGTTTGGGCCACATACTGCAAAAGATTTGGCATTCAAGTTCAATTGCAGGTCTCGGATACCTCTTAGTTCCTGTATTCTTACTTTCTCGATCTTTATCATCCCTATGCTGATTCCTCTTGTTGGGTTAAGATCGCAATCAACTTCTCTGTCTCCGGCTTTTCACCCATTGATAATTGCTCCCGCAGTGATACAATAACTTCATCGGACAAGTCATGGTCGTCGCGGATCCGTTGCAGGGTTCTATCCAGTATTTCGTGTTCAATGGACATCGACTACCTCTCTGCAAATGTGCAGTGTGCATCACATTATTGCCGTGCGGTCCTAATTCTGCCCAACCCAAAATGAGTCGATGAACGGCGTTATGGCTCCAGGACAACCTTGATGGCGCCGGAGGCGCGGTCGGCGGCGGTGGCGAAGGCTTCGGCGGGGGCGTCTAGGGGGAAGCGGTGGGTGATGACGGCGTCGGGGAGCTCGGGGAGCTGGGCCAGGGCGGCGGCGGCGACATCCATGTCGCGGGTGGGGCCGTAGCGGCCGTACATGGAGGAGGGGACCACGGTGATCTCCTTCATGCTCAGCTCTATACCGGGCATCTCAACGGGGTCCCAGTAAGAGCCCAGGATGACGATCTTTCCACCGGGCCGGCACTTCTTGGCGGCGTCGGCCAGAGCTGAGGCGGTACCAGCGGCCTCTACGACGATGTCGTAGGGCTCATCGGTCATCGGCGCGGCCCCCAGGCGCTCGGCGGCCTCCTTTTGGGCGTCGTGGCGGGCTGAAATAGCTGTCTCGCACCCGGCGAGGCGGGCCACGGCCAGCGCGGTCTGGCCCACGGCTCCGCCGCCGATGACGGCCACCCGCATGTCGCCCCGCAATCCGGCCAAGCGGAAGCCGTGCACCGCGATGCCCAGCGGCTCCACCAGGCATGCGTCCCGGGCATCGGCCCCCGACGGCAGGGGAACGATAGCCTCGGGCCACATGAGCACCTCGTCGGCCATGCCGCCATCGCGGGAGATGCCGGCGATGTCGGTCAGGGTGACCGGGCAGCGGTTGTAGTCGCCGGCCAGGCAGATCTCGCAGGTGCCACAGCCGTGGATGGGCTCGATGGCCACCGGGCGGCCGTCGTCCAGCCAACCAGCGAACTCGTGGCCAATGGTGAAGGTGTTGAGCATCCCCAACTCGAGCATGTGCAGGTCGGAACCGCATACCCCCGCCGAGGCCATCTTGATCCGGACGCCCTCGCCGTCGGGAGGCGGTACCTCCACAGTCGCGGGCTGGCCGTCGACGCATCGCACTGCTCTCATTGCTTCATCCTCTCATCGGACGGGCGCTCACAGGCCCTTGGGGCGGGTGCCGATGACCCCGTCGGCTTCCAGCGCAGCGATCTCGTCGGCCGACAGGCCCAGCTCGGCCAAGATCTCATGGTTGTGCTGTCCCAGGGTGGGCGACGGGGAGGTGATCCAGCGGTCCACCGAGGCGAACCGATAGGGCATACCCGGCATGGGATGGGTGCCCACCGCGGGGTGCTCGACCATCTCGAACAAACCCCGATGGGCATGTTGGGGATTCTCGTGCTGGAGACGGGGATCCCAGGCCGGGGCAGCAGGAACACCTGCTTCCACCAACCGGGCCACGGCCTCGTCCAGTTCTTGTTCGGCAGCCCAGGCATACAGCCCCTCGTCGATGGCGTCGTGACCCGCCCGACGGCCGGCGTCGGTGGCGTACTCCGGTTGGTCGGCCCACTCGGGAGACCCCAGCACCTCCACCAGCGCCTGCCACTGCTCGTCGGTGGCCACGGCCAGCGCCAGCCATTGCTCATGGCCCCGACAGGGATACAGCCCTTGAGGCGCGGCATAGGGGCTCCGGTTTCCGGCCCGCTCCATCACGTTGCCGTAGGCGGTGTACTCCACGATCTGCTCGGCCGAGCAGTTGAGGGCGGCTTCTACCATGGTGGACTCTACGAACACCCCCCGCCCGGTGCGCTCCCGCACCGCCAAGCCCAATATCGCGGCGTAGGCGCCGTGCATCCCGGCGATGGGGTCGCACGGCCCGCGCATTATGCGGGGCTGGTCGTAGGGATGGCCGGTGACCCAGGCCATGCCGGTGAGCTGCTCCATGGTCTGGGCGAAGCCCACCCGATCCCGCCACGGACCGCTCAGCCCGAACGCGGGCATCCGGGTGAATACCGCCTGAGGGTTGCGGGCCGAGACGGCCTCCCAACTCAAACCCCACTTCTCCACCACCCGGGGGGAGAAGTTCTCCACAATCACGTCGGCCTCCCCGATGAGCCGCCACAGCAGGTCCATGCCCGCGTCGGTGTCCAAGTCCAGCGTCAGGTCACGTTTGTTGTGGTTGATGGCCACATACATCGAGCTCCACTCCCACCAGTCCTCGGTGCCGAACATGAAACCGGTCATGCGCATGCCGTCGGGGTGTCCGGTGGACTCGATGTGGATCACATCGGCGCCCAGCATGGCCAGCGTGCCGGTGGCCGACGGTCCGGCCCACCAGCTGGTGAGATCCAGCACCTTGACCCCGGCCAGCGGCAGATCAGGATCGGCGTCGGCAGCCGACGGCACGGGCTGGGGGCAAGGTTCCACCGTGCCGGTGTGCTCGCCCAAACGGGGCGCGGGCGTGGCCGGCCGCCGCTCGCCGCCGTCGTCCATCAGGTACGGCGATCGGGGCTGGAGGAACCCCCCGGGGTTGCGCACGAACACCCCCCGGGCCGCGAATTGCTCGTTGTCGAGCACCGAGCGGCCGTCGTTCACCTCGGCCACCGGCACCCGTAGGTCCGAGGCCGCCTTCACAATCTCAGCTACCGAGTGGCGAGACGTCCATGGGTGGACCATGGCATTCCACTCGTCCAGACGGCCGGCCCGCTCCCCGATCTGGCTCCACTCGGTGTCAATCAGGTCGGGGCGCTCGATCATCAGCACAAAGCCCTGGTATTGCAGAGCGGTGTTGGTGTTGAACCCCACCCAGCCGTCGAGGGCGGGCTCGATGGAGGGCGCCTCCACCGACCGGGCCACCCGGTCGAATTCGTGACCGCCGCCCCGCATGGAGTGGGCCAGGTCGCTGAACGTGGTGGCGGCGATGCCCATCACGTCGGCCACCGCCATGTCGATGTGCTCACCGCGTCCGGTGCGCCGAGCCCTCAGCAGCGCGGAGAGGACCGGGGGGCCGGCGTAGGCCCCAGTAGTCCACTCCGCTATGCCCCCTCCGGCGTGGATCGGGGGCTGGTCGGGCCGCCCCCGGCAGGCGATGGCCCCGCACTGGGCTTGCGCGGTGTACTCAGTGGAGGGATGCTGGGCCAACGGCCCGTCCTGCCCATAAGGCGTGACCGACAGCACCACGAGATGGGGATGTCGCTGGGCCCAGGCCCGCCCGATCCCCGACCCGGCGGGAAATGACTCCACCACGACATCGGCAGTAGCCACCAGCTCCTCGATCTCATCGTCTCCCGGCACACCGACAATGCCCCGCTTGGAGGCATTGAGCAGCTGGAACAGCGCACTGTCACCCTCGAACTCGGCCCGAGTGGCCGACCATCGGCGCACCGGATCGCCGCCGGGCCCCTCCACCTTGATCACGTCGGCCCCGGCGTCGGCCAGCAGCTTGGTGGCATACGGGCCAGACACCCCGGTCGAGAAGTCCACCACCCGGACTCCAGCCAGGATCGTGGCCTGCATGTGGGTGCCTTCGCTCATGCTGGCTCCGCCGGCCCGCTGAGCGCCCTGATTGGCCTCATCGGTCATCGCGGCCTCACTGCTTCCCGATCGTTTTGCACTTCGGTATCTTGTCGCATCTGACGTTCCCGTACACTGGCCGACACTCGGCAAACGATCGCAGCAAAGGACAGCCACTGTGAAGCTCACCGAAGTTAACCTGCTCGACCCTGATCGATTCGTGCGCCAAGAACATCACGAGATGTTCAAGGTGCTGCGTGAGGAAGCACCCGTCTTCCTGCACCAAGACCCCGATGGGCCGGCGTTTTGGAATGTGGTCAAACATGACGACCTGGTGGAGGTGAACCGCGATACGGAGCGCTTCTCATCGGAGTTGGGCGGCACCTCCATCCCAGACCCGGGCACCCGCGACAATGGTGGGCCTGACTCCCGGGGAGTGATGATGCTCACCACCGATCCGCCCAAGCACACCCGCTACCGGCGACTGGTGAACAAGGGCTTCACCCCCCGCATGATCGGGCTCATCGAGCAATACCTCCGCCACCGGGCCATTTTGATCGTGGACAACGTGATCGAAAAGGGCGAAGCCGACTTCGTGGTTGACGTCGCCTCTGAGCTCCCACTCCAGGCCATCGCCGAGATCATGGGGGTACCCCAAGAAGACCGCATGATGCTGTTCGACTGGTCCAACCGCTTGATCGGCGTCGACGATCCCGAGTACGCCGGCGGCGCCGAAGACGGCGTGGCGGCTGGCGCGGAGCTGTACGCCTACACCAACCAGCTGGCCAAGGACCGCGCGGAAAACCCCCGCGACGACATCGTCACCAAGCTCATCAACGCCGAGATCGATGGCGACCGGCTGACCGAGCTTGAATTCGACATGTTCATGCTGCTGCTCACCGTGGCCGGCAACGAGACCACCCGCAACGCCACCGCCCAGGGAATGCTGGCGCTGATGGACCACCCCGAGCAGTTCGAGAGCGTCAAGAGCTCCCCCGACGGAGTTACCGACACCCACATCGACGAGCTTCTCCGGTGGTCCACACCGGTGCTGCACTTCCGCCGCACCGCCACCGAAGACACCGAGATCAGGGGCCAGCACATCGACGAGGGCGACAAGATCGTTATGTGGCACATCTCGGCCAACCGGGACGAAGAGGTGTTCAAAGATCCGTTCACCTTCGACGTGAACCGCACCCCCAACGAGCAGATCGCCTTCGGCGGCGGCGGAGCCCACTATTGCCTAGGCGCCAACCTGGCCAAGATGGAGATGCGGCTGATCTTCCAGGAGATTGTCGACCGCATGCCCGACATCCACCGCGTCGGCGAGCCCGAATGGCTGCGCTCCAACTTCATCGGCGGCGTCAAGCACCTCCCCGTAGCCTGGACCCCCGGCCAAAAAGTAAACCCCGGCCCCGCCCCCAACGAAAACCTCTCAACCCTGGTCTGATCAGCTGGCGAGCACGGCCTCTTGGATGAGGGGGCGAAGTAGTTGGGCGGCTTGAAGCTGGCTGTCTAGGACATCGAGGATGCCCTCGCGTTGCATGCGGGCGAAGGCGGGGATTCCGGCGGCGGCTTTGCGGGCCACGCTGCGGTGGCATCCGGCGATTACCTCGGCGACCATCTCGGGCAGTTGCTGTGCATCGGAGGTGGCTAGGCGGTAGCCGCGTACGAGGGCGGTGATTCGGGATGCTCGGTCGGGCAGGACCGGCCACTGTTGGAGCCAGGGATCGTCGTCATCGCAAACGGGGGCGAACTGCCAAAGGGCATGGCCGAGATCCCATAGCGCTGGGGCGACCCAAATTCCGTCCCAATCGATGAATGCCGCCGCCTGCCCTTCCCTGAAGACAGTGTTGCGGGGGGCGATGTCGCCGTGGCAGATGATGTCGCCCTCAGCCAGAGCCTGAGGACCCTCTACAAAGCCGGCATTAGGAGCAAAGCCCCTTGCGCTGTCGTGATACTGGCGCAGCAGCCTGCCCACCGATTCCAGTGCCCCAGCATCGAGCTTCCACCCCTCGGCCTCGTTTGGCACCCATCCCTCGATCCACGTCAGCCTTACCACGCCATCAGGCTCCGAACCCACCACCCGGGGAGCACCCTCGAAGCCGCACTCCTCCAGGTGCGAGAGCAGTTGCTTCATCGACTCGGTGCTGGCAGTGGCCGGTCGCACCACCTCGTCGCCGATTCGGACGAACTCGGTCACCCGCCCGGCGACCACCTCTCCCTGACCAGACTCGCTCCCCACGCCACAAGGCTAACGGGACAGCCTCCAGCGCCATTTCCCGCCGGTCAATCCCCCGGCAGTCGGCTCCACATCACGACGTCGGGTTGGTCGTCTTTGACCGGCTCCCAAGCCCGTAGTACGCCTTCACGCTGATAGCCGCAGCGTTCGGCCACCCTTTGGGAGGCGGGATTGTCGACATGGGTCACCAGATGAACCCGGGCCAGGTCGTGCTCGGAGAAAGCCCAATCGGTGATCAGATTGAGGGCTTCGGAGGCGATTCCTTGGCCCCGGTACTGCCGGTCGAGCCAATAGAACGCCTCTCCCCGCCGGAATTGGGGCTCTAGCAGGATGCCCATTTGGCCGGTGCAGCGGTCCGAGGGAGGCAGTGTGATGGCGAATGCGAAAAGGCCCTGTTCCCTCCGTGCCAGCCGTTGCTCAATCCACTCTTGAGCCTGCGCTTCAGACATCGCTTCGGGCATCATCGTGAATCGGGGAATTTCCGGGTCTCGGCACGACCCAGCGATGTCGACCGCGTCCTCAACTCGAAACGGTCGCAAGAGCACGCGTTCCCCGGCAATCGTAGTGAACGGGACAGCCACAACCTCCAGTCTCCCAGAGCCCGAAGTCTGTGAATGCCCGAATTTGATCACCAACCGGGCATCATCAGGACTCATTGGCCAGTGCGTAGGAAACCTCTGTCTCAATCTGCTGGGATTCTGCATTGACCGATTACAAGGCAGAATTGCAAGCCACCTTGTAGACTGCTCGCATGTCAAGCACGGGAACGCTGAAGGTGTCGTCTCGGGGGCAGATGAGCCTTCCGGCGACGGCTCGCCACCACTGGGGCCTCGACGAAGGGGGCGAAGTCGGATACTTGCATCTCGGCGGCGCACTCCTGCTGATACCGGGCAACGTCGAAAAGCTGCGGGCCGAGTTGCTTGCCGCCATCACCGACGAGATCTGGGAACAGGCCGCAGCTGGCTTCGGCGACCCCGACCTGGCCAGCGAGTGACCCAGCTTGTAGACGACAGGGTCCTCTCCGCCCTGCTGCAAGGGCGAGCCCCGCCGCAGCCTGAACAGCCGGTCTACACCACCGGCTGCTGGTACGTGCGGCTCTGCCAGGCAGCGCTGAGCTCAACGGTCAGCGGTACACTCTCCAGTTCGTTCGCCGAGCTGCCCCCCAAGCTCGTCCCCCGAGCACTCCATTCACTGCTCGAGCTACCCGAAGAGATCGGACTGGTGAGCCTGAGAACTCTGGCCCCGCTGATCGGCCGACTGCGCAGCCGCCATCGCCAACTCAACTTGCTCTCGATTGAAGCGCTGGCCGCCGCTCTGCACCTGGACGCCCAGGTCTACCTGCTCACCCCCACGCCTCCCCTCCAAGACGCCCTCGCCGCCGAAGGCCGCCAAGCCGTCATCTTGGCTTGACGCGCACGCCCGCGGCCATCGGCGCGAGCCTTGGCCAATAAATGGAACGACTAATGGCAATCACCGGGAAGCGTCGATGCAATTTGCCGGGCCCTCCCACGTCAGCATTTGTTGGTCCAAGGTGAGCAAGGGGCACTCTTGGACCACTGCGGTGGCCAAGATAAATCGATCTGCGGTGTCCCCGGTGGCCAGGCCCATTTCTCCCAATCGGGCGGCCTGTTCTGCTTCCATCGATCCGATGGGCAGATCCCTGACTCCGGCGGCAACCAATCGCATCCGGAGAAGGGCCACGTTGAGTTCCACCATCAAGCGCCGCTTGGCCTGCAGCAGGGCCAACTCCCAATACGTGATCGCGCTTACCGCTGCCTCGCCCCGCCGGGTGGCTTGGTCTACCCGCGCGACGGCTTCGGTCCCGAGCTTGCCGTCAGCGACACCCCAACAGAATCGGAGCACGACATTGGTGTCCAGCAGCAGCATCAGCCGTCTTGGTCGGATGGGCCGACAACGAGTTCGGGTTCTTGCCTATCCCAGCTAGAGAGAACTTCCTCAGCGTCCTCCTCATGGCCTGCCCACACGGATTCCTTGTCGAAATCGAACCCTTCGGGCAGTGCGATGATGTCTCGACAAAAGCCAAAGAGCGACCCAGTGAACTCTTCCCGAGGCGAACGTGGTGGCCGGACCTCAGCTACTGGCCGACCGTTCTTGGTTATAACGATCTCCTGCCCATCGCGCACAGCATCCAACAGCGGCCCGCAATTGGCCCGGAACTCGCTCACCGAGACAGCTACAGAAGGCAGGTGATCGCCATGAAGTGCCACTCTGCCCAGACTAACGGCACGATCCTGTTTTGTACATGCTTGTACAACAACTTACGGCGAGCCGGCTAGAGGTCGGCAACCCGGTAGTTCTGCAAAACCCTCAGCCTTTTGACCTGTCGGGCTATACCATCCTCCTGCTCGAAGGAGATTCCGCATGACCGATAAGCCTGATCCGTTGGCTATCCCCTTCGGGACTGTTTTCTGTGACTGGATGACCACGGCGCAAGCCGAAGATGGGCCGCTGGATTATGGCGGGTCGCCAGAGCCCTTCGGGGACTTGACCATCAGCCCGGCCGCACACGTGCTGCACTACGGAAGCTCAATCTTTGAAGGGCTCAAGGCCCACCGCCAGCCCGACGGGTCGGTGGCGATCTTCCGTTTGGACACCCATGTCGCACGCATGGTCACCAGCGCCGCTCTTCTGCGGCTGCCCGAGATCGACCCCGGCATCTTGCACCAGATGATCATCGACGCGGTCGAGGCCAACGCTGATGAGGTGCCCGAGCCGCCCGGGTCTCTCTACATCCGTCCAACGTTTGTGGGCACGGGATCCGATATCGGAGCTGCGGCCCATCCAGCCCCCAGCGCGCTGTTGTTCGTTGTGAACTCCCCGGTGGGCGACTACTTCAAGGGCGGAATACGACCCCTCACCCTTCAAGTAGAGACGTTGACTCCCCGTACCGTCCCCCAGTTCGGCATGGTGAAGTGCGCGGCCAACTATGCGATGGCCCTGGGCTCCACCATGGACGCCATGGCCGCCAACGAGGCGATCGACCAGGTGCTGTTCGCCACCGACGGCGACATCACCGAGACCGGGGCCTCGAACTTCTTTTTGGCAGACGACGAGCGGGTCGTTACCCGGAGCCTCGACGAGTCATTTCTCCACGGCGTGACCCGGGATTCAGTGATCCAGCTTGCCCGGCACCACGGCTACGAAATCGAGGAGCGCCCAATCGATCCTGAAGAGCTCATCGAATGGACCGAGCGAGGCGAGGCGTTTCTGTCAGGCACAGCCGCCGGCATCGCCCCCGTCGGAACCATCCTCTACTCGGGCAAGACACTCACGATCGGCAGCGGCCAGCCGGGCCCCAACACCATGCGACTACGACAAGCCCTCACCGCCATCCAAACGGGCACAGCCCCCGACCCATTTAATTGGCGCACCACAGTCCAGATTCGCGGCTGAATTACCCCCTGTCTGGTACCGTCACTTGGAGCTTGGGGCGGGCCACTGAGAGGGGACGGTGAATCGTCCTCAGCGAGCAAGTGCATTAGGAGGCAGACATGTCAGACGTACAAGGCATGGCAGGCGGAACCGAAACCGGCTACCCGGCACGACTAGATGTCGAGTACCCCGAATCGGGGCTCAGTCGGGTAAAGACGCTTTTCCGCATCGTGCTGCTCATCCCCATCGCGATCTTGGCCGGACTGGTCACCGGCCAGATCGGCGGCATCGGGCTGGACGATAGCGAGGGCTGGCGAGGTTTGGCCGGTGGCGCTCTGTTCCTGCCCACATTGCTGATGATCCTGTTCCGTCGCAAGTATCCGAGGTGGTGGTTCGACTGGAACCTCGAACTCACGAGATTCACCACCCGCGTGGGGGCCTACTTTGGGCTGCTGCGAGCGGAATACCCCTCAACCGATGAGGAACAAGCCGTCCGCCTCGACTTGGACTACCCAGACGCGTCCCGCGACCTGAATCGTTGGCTGCCGATAGTCAAGTGGATTCTCGCCATCCCGCACTACATCGTGCTGGCAATACTGGGCGTCGGAGTCCTCCTTAGCGTGGTGATCGCATGGTTCGCAATCATCTTCACCGGTCGCTACCCGCGCGGCCTCTTCAACTATGTGGTCGGGGTAAACCGCTGGGGACTGCGAGTCTGGGCCTACATGTGGCTGCTCATCACCGACCGCTATCCCCCCTTCTCATTGAAGTAACACTTGCCAGCTCAGCTGGCCCTGAAATCGAAATCGTGGGAATGACACGAGATGGTCAGTTGCTCCGGTAACATGTGGGCTGCCGCTTCGTAGGGGGTTCTAATCCGACAGGTCGGGTTCGGACCAGGGCACGCGGATTTCAAGGCAGGCTTTGCGCATATTTGGCGCCAGGGCCTAGTGAAATCTGAAGGAGCCATCGGTGCCAATTCGCCCTCGGCCCAACCCCTTTGGTTTGGGTCGCCTGACAGGTGTTCGTAGCCCCCATTCCAAGCGCTCTACCGGTCGCCGTACGACCCAGTTCGTTGTTGTTGTTGCGCTGGCTGTCATCGCATCATCGTGCCTGCCGATTGGAACGGCATCGACGAACACACACGCGTCGCTCAAAACGGAATTCATCCCGGCCAACGATCCCGGCCCAAGATCGTCCGTTCCCGGTGTGTCAGCGGCAACGAGGCTGGGAGCCTCCACAACATCTGGAATTGAAACCGCAATTGCATCGTCAGGGATTCGAAACGCCACTGGGTCTGCGCCCGATTCCAACTCCGAAAAGGCCACGCTCTCGCCCCCAGAGGAGGCCCCTGAACGCGTGTGGCTGGTCGCAGACGAAGAACAAGCCACCAATATGGCAGCCCTCGGCTACCAAGTAGGCGAGCGGGTGATCGTTGCCTCCGGCGATCTTCGGACCCTCCCCCCCGAGACGAGAGAGGTGATCTCCCGCGCTTCAGAAGTAAGAGTGGGTCCGGGCCTGGATGAGGACTCAGCCTGGCAATTGGAGGCGATCCGCCGGGGCTATCAGATTCCCGGCGGCGGCCTGCTCATATTCGAACCAGGCTTCGATCGCCGCATGGTGGCCATATACGGCCATCCATCGACATCGGGCCTTGGCGTGCTAGGAGAACAGGGTCCCGATGGAGGTGTCGAGCGCCTCCGATCCATCGCCAACGACTACGGCGCTGACGGTTCAGTTGTGCTGCCCACCTTCGAGATCATCGCCACGGTTGCGTCGGCCAGCGCCGGCGGAGACGGAGACTATTCGGCTATGACCGCTCGGGATGTGATCAGGCCTTGGATCGAGACAGCAGCGGCCAATGACATGTACGTGGTGCTGGACCTACAGTCGGGTCGGACTGACTTCTTGACCCAGGCAAAGGCCTACGAGGAGTTCCTCCGCCTGCCCCACGTCGGACTGGCCCTCGATCCGGAGTGGAGGCTCAAGCCTCACCAGGTCCACCTGGCCCAGATCGGCACGGTGGACGCGGCCGAAATCAACCAGGTCGTAGAATGGCTGGCCGGCATTGTCCGCGATGAAGCCCTTCCCCAAAAGCTGTTGATCGTTCATCAATTCGCATACTCAATGATCACCAACCGCCAACACATCGACACTCCCCCCGAGCTAGCGGTGCTCATCCACATGGATGGCCAAGGCTCTCTGGAGGGCAAGTACAACACCTGGAACAACTTGACCAAAGAGCCCGACGCCGACCAGTTCTATTGGGGTTGGAAGAACTTCTACGACGAAGACTCCCCCACCGCCACCCCCGAACAGGTTTTGGAACTCACCCCCAACCCAGTGTTCGTATCCTTCCAGTAGGACCCTAGGGGGCCTAGGCTTCTCCGTATCAGCTACCGGACCCTGGTCGGCTTGGACTACTAGATTGCTTCCATGACCGCTGTCACGCCCGATTCTGAAACTTCGCCCGGCGCTTTCGTTAAACCGCCGCCAGCGACTGAGGCGGATCCCCACAATCCGATTCACAACGCATTTTGGAGGCGAGACCGCCGGGTGGTGGACGAGGAACTAAAGCAGGTGTGTACCCGGCCGCTCACGTTCTATCCCGGGTTCGAGTTCACGGGTGATCTAGAGAGCGTCCGAACCCCGGGCGCCTGGTTCGTCACCCGGCATTCCACCATCCTCGAGGTGTCCCGCAACTCGCAGATCTACTCCTCGTCGTCGGGAGTCACCATCAATGACTTCCCACCTGAATTCAACGAGTACTTCAACTCGATCATCGCCATGGACGACCCCCGCCATGCCCGGCTGAGAAAGATCGTTTCGGCCGGCTTCACCCCCCGGATGCTGGCCCGGCTGGAAGACTCAGTTCAGGACCAGGCCAAGCTGATCGTGGATCAAGTATGCGAGCGGGGCGAGTGCGATTTTGTCACTGACGTGGCGGCCCGGCTGCCGCTGCGCATTGTGTGCGACCTCATGGGGATCCCCGCATCTGAGCACGACTTCGTGTTCGACCAGTCGAACGTGATCCTGGGGGCGGCCGACGACGAGTATGTGCCCGAGTTCGGGGACTTCGTCACCGCCATTCTCACCGCTGGTGCGGCCTTGTCCCAGCTCATGGACGATGTGGCGGAGACCAAGGTGGGAGTGGACGACGGCGACCTGACCAGCGTTTTGGTCAATGCCGAAGTAGACGGCGAGCGGCTCACACGCGCCGAACTGGCCAGCTTTTTCATCCTGTTGGTGGTGGCCGGCAACGAGACCACCCGCAACGCCATCAGCTGGGGCCTGGTGCATCTCACCGACCATCCCGATCAGCGCAAAATCTGGACTGACGACTTCGAGGGCGTGGCCCACAGCGCGGTGGAGGAGATCGTGCGCGTCGCCAGCCCGGTCACCTACATGCGCCGCACCGTGCTGAGCGACACGGTGCTGGAAGGCCAAAAGCTAGATGAGGGCGACATGGTGGTGATGAACTACTTGTGCGCCAACCGGGACGAGTCGGTTTTCGACGACCCGCACAAATTCGATGTCCTGCGCGACCCGAATCCCCATGTGGGCTACGGCGGCCCCGGACCGCACTACTGCCTCGGGGCGCACCTGGCCCGCCGGGAGATCAAGGTGATGTTCCGCGAGATTTTCGACCGCATCGGCGATATCCGGGCCACCGGCGAACCCGACCCACTCTCGTCAGCCTTCATCCACGGTATTAAACACCTGCCTGCCGAATTCACCCCCGCTGGGCCAACCGGTTGAGCGTTTCCCGGTCGAGGTGGCGAAACACGCCCTCAGCCAGTGCGGTGACTTGGCCGTCTTGGAGTGCATGTCCCTTGACTTCGGTGATGGTGCCGTCAAAGGCCTCCACCCAGCCCTCAAAGACTGTTTCCACGTCTAACAGAGTGGGACGCCGATAGCGCACCGACAGCATCATGGTGGGACCGCTGGCGTTCCTGGTGGAGCAGGCGCTGGTGAACACCATGTCGAAGGCTGAGGCGATGGCTGCCCCGTGGACGCAGCCCGGCGGACCTTCATACACCGTGGTGAACACCGCTCGGCCCCGGGTCTTGGGCGGGTCGGAATCCATGTCCACCACCATTTCCACCGGCACCGCGGCGGGATTGCATATGCCGGTCACGTAGTCGAATGGTGCCCGCTTGTGGGTGATCGGGGGGCCTTCGATATCCGGTCCCCCGGGGCCGAACCGGGGAGGAGGCTCGGCGGGCACATGGGCCTCGATGCGATCAGCTAGGGCGTCGGCCTCCGCCGCCAAGGCTGCGGTATCGGCGGGCGAGGCCGTGTTGGTGACGGTAGCGGCTACCAGTCGGCGCACGGCGTCGGCCAGCGCTCGCAACTCCCGCTCCCGGCCGGCCACCGCCGGATGGTCGATGGCCTGGAATGGGCCGCCTGGCTGATTGATATGGGCCACGACGGCAACGGTATGTTTTGGGCAGCATCCGGGCGCAACCAGGCGCCGAAGAACCTCAACCCTCTAGGAGCCCCCATGCCCATCGACCCAACAGCCGCCGGCGCAGAGAGCGAACCGAGCACCTCGAGCTGGAAGTCGAAAGACGCCCTTTTATATGCCCTGGGCGTGGGTGCCGGTGTGACCGATCCCACCGGGTTCGAGCTGGAGTTCACCACCGAGAACACCAATGATGTCGAGCAGAAGGCACTGCCCACCATGTGTGTGGTGCTGGGCGGCGGTTTGGGCGGCGCCAACAGCCCCTTGGCCAAGATCGGCACCTACAACCCCGCCCTGTTGGTTCACGGCGAGCAGGGCTTCACCCTCCACAAGCCACTTCCGGTGGAGGCCACGGTCAGCTCGGTCACCCGTGTCGCCGGCATATACGACAAGGGCAAGGCCGCATTGGTGGTGTTGGAGGGCGAGGCCACCGACACCGCCGACGGGCAGCCCCTGTTCACCACCACCAGCGCGCTGTTCATCCGCGGCGAAGGGGGCTGGGGCGGAGACCGGGGTCCGGCCAGCCCGGCCAAGGTCCCCGAGCGCGATGCCGACCACGTGGTCACCTACCAGACCCGCAGCGACCAGGCGCTGCTCTACCGGCTCAATGGCGACCGCAATCCGCTGCACTCCGACCCTTCGTTCGCCGCCGCCGGCGGGTTCGACACCCCGATCCTGCACGGCCTATGCACCTATGGCTTCACTGGGCGGGCTTTGCTGCACGGCCTGTGTGACAGCGACCCGGCCCGCTTCAAGTCGATGCACGGCCGGTTCTCTTCCCCAGTGCTGCCCGGTGAGACACTGGATGTCCACATCTGGGACGAGGGCGGCGGATCAGCCCGGTTCCAGACCCGGGTGGGCGACCGGGTTGTGCTCGACGCCGGAACCGTCACCTTCGAATAGTCGTAGGGCGACAGCCCACATCAAGAGCTGCTCACCGGCTACTCGCCGAAAGCCCCGTCTATGTGCTGATCGACCAGCGCGGTGATGGGCAGGTCGACGCCTAGCTCCTCGCCCAAGGCGAGTGCGCCGCCCAAGTCTTTGTGGGCGATGCGGGTAAAGCTGCCGCCGAACGATGGGGGCGGGTAGACGATCGGGCGACTAAAGACGCCCATGTGGGGGCCGATGTTACGGTCGGAATAGCTCACGATGTCGGCGAACGCTTTCAGATCCACTCCGGCAGCCGCAGCCAACGCGATGGCCTCGTAGGCCACGGCAAATTCGGCATAGCTGATGAGATTGCGGGCCACCTTGGCCTGAAGCCCGGCCCCCAGCGGGCCGACGTTGATAACCATGCCTCCGTATCGCTCGAAGTGTGGGCGACCCTGCTCTGTGTGGGCCTCATCCCCTCCACAGAACACCACAAGATCCCGGTTCTGAGCCGAGGCCGCGCCACCGGTCACTGGGGCATCGATCACCGTCACGCCGACTGCGGCGGCCTCGGCAGCCGTCTCGATCACAGTGGCGGGCAGGACAGTGGAGTGGATGGCCACCAGCGCCCCCGACTCGGCAGCCCCGACGATGGCCCCGTCGTCGCCCGTACACACCTGGCGCACCTGGACGTCGTCGATCACTACCACAGCAACCAGGTCTACCTGGCGGGCCAACTCCCCCACGGAGCCAGCCGGGACACCGCCCAGCTCGGTGAAGCGCCCCATGGCCTCCTCGGAGATGTCGTAGCCCACCACGGTCACGTCGTCGTCCCATTGGCCGGTCAGCACGCCCTCGGCGATGGCGCCGCCCATGTCGCCCAATCCGATGATTCCCAGTCGGGTCATTGTTGTTCCTTTTCTTTCTCAGCGGAGTGGTCTGAAGAACTCACGCACTTCTTCCACCAGCTTGTCCGGGTTCTCCAAGGCCGGGAAGTGGCCGCCGTCGTCGATTTCGGTCCACCGGGTGATGTTGTAGAAGGGCTCGGCCAGCTCCCGGGGAGGGCGGTTCTTCTCGTTGAACACCGCCACGCCGGTGGGCACAGAAATCCTTGGCGGCTGGTTGAACGCCGAGCCAGCCCCGAAGCTCTCGTAGTACATGCGCATCGACGGGCCGATGGTGGCGGTGGCCCAGTAGATGGTGAGCAGGGTGCACAGCTCGTCGAGCGTGTAACGCCGGGCCAGGTCGCGCCCGCCGGGGCCGTCGATGTCGCTCCACCGCCACCACTTCTCGATGATCCAGGCGGCCAGGCCGGCGGGTGAGTCGGTGAGGCCCACCGCCGCGGTCTGCGGCTTGGTGCGCTGGAGGTGCACATAGCCCCACTCTCGGTCGCGGTACTGCTTCACCCCTTCCCACCATTCCCGCTGCTCAGCGGTGAGGGCAGCCTCGTCGATGGGCGGGGCCACCATGTTGAGGTGGATGCCCACCATGTGGTCGGGATGGGCTGCCCCCAGCGCCGCGCTCACTGCCGAACCCCAGTCACCGCCTTGGGCCCCGAACCGCTCATAGCCGAGCGCGGCCATCAGCTCTGCCCACAGGTCGGCTACCCGGGCCGACGACATCCCCGGTCGCGACGGCGGCGAGGAGAACCCGTAGCCGGGCAGCGACGGAGCCACCACGTGGAAGGCGTCGGCCGGGTCGCCGCCAAATGCAGCCGGGTCGCTGAGCGGGCCGACCACCTTGTGCATCTCCCAAAAGCAGCTGGGCCAACCGTGGGTGATGACCAGCGGCAGCGGATTTGGACCCCGCCCCTGGGCGTGGATGAAGTGGATGTCGAGCCCGTCGATGCGATGGGCGAACTGGGGCAGTTCGTTGAGCGCGGCCTCGTGCGACCTCCAGTCGTAGCTGTGGCGCCAATAGCGGCACAGCTCGGCGATATAGGAGGTGTCCGACCCGTAGTCCCACCCCGCCCCCGCCAGCGCCTGGGGCCACCGGGTGGCGTCTAAGCGCCGGTGCAGGTCGTCGATTACCTCGTCGGGCACCTCAATCTGAAACGGCTCGGCCACGGCGCCAGGGTAGTCAGACCGCTCGTCGGTTCAGCGGTCGCCGAGGGCGTAGAAGCCGCCGGCTCGATCGGCCACATACATAACGCCGTTCCACACGGCTGGGGTGGACTCAACACAGCCCCCCAGTGACATCCGCCAAATCTGGGGTGGTTCGACCCAGGGGAGGGAGATGTCGAAGCCGTAGATGGCGCCGGCGCAGTCACCTTGGATGAGCACGTCGTCGATAACCACCGGCGATGACCACACCGGTCCTGCCAACCGCTTCGACCAAACAATCTCGCCGGTCTCGCGGCTCAGCCCGTACAAGTAGCCGGCGTTTGTGGGCACGTACACCATCTCATCGGTCAGCGCCGGGGTGGCCCACACCCCGTCGGTGGCGGCGTTGCGAAGGTCTGTCCCCCATACCAGGGGATTGTCGGCTGAGGGGTCCAGCTTGAGCATCTGGCCCAGCTCTCGGCTGCGGGCCGTACCCCGCTCATATTCCACTCCGACGTATAGGAACCCGTCGGCATCGGCCACCAGGGTCGCATCCACATCGTCGCCCGCCCAGTAGCGGAACACCCGCTCGGGGTCTTGCCCCTCGGTCAGGCCGGTGATATCCCAGCCCTGCACCAGGCCACCGGAGTTGGCGAAGTACAGGGTATTGCCCACCACGGTCATCCCGCCCTCGATGGAAACGTTGTTGTCGCCTATCGCGCTGAGCAGTTCCTGATCCCAGCCTGGGCTGTTGAACACCAGTTCGGGATCGATGGCCACCAAGCCGTCGGAGCCGTAGCGGCGGTTCAGCTTCACGATGTGGAATTGGCTGTTCTCCCCGCCCACGAACAAGAAGTCGTCCAGCACCAGCGCGGCGCTATCCCAGTCGTTGTTCCACAGCGTCGGCGACACGTCATAGGCGTACAGCGACCACAACTCAACGGGCTCATCGCGGTCGAAGGCAATGATCCTGAAGTAGTCGTCCCGGGATCCGAAGTACACCAGGGGGTAGCCGTCGGGATCGACAGTCACCGAACCCTTGATCAGGTCTCCTACCAGGAATTCTGGAAGCAGTTGCTCGCCGGTGACAGCGTTCAGGAAATGGACTGCGGGGGTGTACATGCCCGCGATCACCCAGGTTTGGTCATCCCACCACTCGACTATTGCGGGCTGGCCGGTCCACCCGCTGCCACACCACTGGGTGATGCCGGCAGCCCAAGAGGTGAGTGAGCACAGGTCCCGCTCGGGGGTGCCGGTGAATCGCCACAGCACCTCCGGCGATTGGGGGGCGGGGCCGGTGCCGTAGAAGGTCCGAGTGGGGTTGCCCCGGAACGTGAGCAGGCCGGACACCGTCCCGTGGGGTTGTCCGGCGGTGGTCGGATCCACCCACCCCGGATAGGGCGTGGGCGTCGGGGCTGGGACCGGAGTCGGAGTTGGGGTCGCAGTAGGCGTCGGGGTGGGAATGGGCGTTTCAGATGGTGTCGAGGCAAGGGTGGGAGTGGCGGCCGGGACCACCGGTCTGGAGACCGTGGAGGTAGTTAGCACGGGCTCATCCACATCGAAGAGCTGCCCATCGGCCACTACCGCCACTATTCCAACGGCGGCGGCAACCACTGCGATCACAGCCCACGATCTCCACACATGCACTTGCACTACCGTAGAGCCATGGCGATCGAATATCTGGACCCCAAGGCAGAACCGGCAGAGCCGGTGACCCCCTATGCGCTGTCAGCAGGTGGTGGAACTCTCACCGTCGGGCTCTTGGCCAACGGTTTCCCCGACTCGGTACCGTTCCTAGACGCAGTGGGCGAGAGCCTGCGCCGGGTGCGCCCCGACTTGGAGGTTCGGGCCTGGAACAAGGGCAACGCCTCGATGGTGGCCGACGACCAGCTCATGGGCGAGATCACCGACGGCTGCGACGTAGTGGTGGCCGCCTACGGCCATTGAGGAAGCTGCACCAGCGGCACCGTGCGTGACGCCATCGCAGCCGCCCGCCGAGAGACCCCGGCAGTGGCCTTGGTGACCACCAAGTTCTCCCCCCAAGGCGATTTCGTGGCCCGCTCCGCGGGAATGCCCGACATTCCCCGGGTGATCCTCCCTCATCCCGTGGCTGGCACTGGAGAGAAGGCCATGAAAATGGTGGCCGACGACATTGTCGACGAGGTGCTTCAGGCACTGGGCGCCGCCGGATGAGTCAACGGCTCTCGGCCCTCTCCGAGGAGGCCGCCCTCGAGCAGCTCCATGCCGCGGGATGCACCGATGGGCTGCCAGTGGTGATACCCACCCCCGCCCGAGTTGAGCGCATGGTGTTGGCCTCTGGACTTGACGCTGACGTTTCCCTAGGACAGCTCGGACCCAATCTGGGAGAGGCCACCGTGGAAAAGGCCGCTATCGCCTCGGTGATGGCCGGCTGTCTGCCCGATTACTTCCCGGCAGTAGTGGCCGCAGTGCGGGCGGTGTCCGACCCTCGCATGGACATGACGGAGGTGCAGGCCACCACCCACAACCTGGGACCGCTGCTCATCGTGAACGGTCCCGCAGTGGATGCCTGCGGGATTGCTTCGGGGTTCGGCGCGCTGGGCCCCGGCCACCGGGCCAACGCCTCTATCGGCCGGGCAGTGCGCTTGGCCATGATCAACATCGGCGGCGGGCGGCCCGGCACCTCTGACATGGCGTTGCTCGGCCATCCCGGCAAGTTCACGTTCTGCCTGGGTGAAGACGAGGAGGCCAGCCCCTGGCCCCCGCTGCACACATCTTTGGGCTACGACATCGACCAGAGCACGGTAACGGTGGCCTGCACCGAGGGGCCGCATTCGGTGCTGTGCTTTCCCGACGACGATCCCGAGGTGTATGCCGAGCACCTGCTGAACGTGCTGGCCGCCTCGTTGTCGGGTCTGGGAGCCAACAACACTCACTTTGCCCGTGGTACCCAGGTGCTGGTGCTCAACCCCGACCACGCCATCGCCCTAGCCGACGTGGGCCACGACCGCACCACCATTGCCGAGGCCCTGCATGAGCGGGCCAAGCGCTCCTGGTCAGAGTTGTCCACGGTGCGGGCCCGGGGCTCGGGCATCAACCGCCACCAGCGCAGCCAGGGCGAAGACCCCGACTTGGTTGTACCCGCGCTGAGCAGCCCCGATGCCTTGCTCATCCTGGTGGCCGGCGGCACCGGTCTGTACTCCGCCGTCATGCCCTCCTGGGGCGCCGGCCCCCACGGCAACGGCCACCTCACGGTGGAAGTCGACCTCGACCAGTCCTGTGAAATTCCGCTGGTGATGCCTGTTCAATAGGCCCCTATCCCATCGACGCGAAAATGTAGGCATGCGCTGGTAGCGTTGCGCCATGGGTCGATTTCGCCGAACGATGGACACTGCCAAGGCTTCCTGGGCGGTGCTGCAGCATGATCGAGAGTTGGCGGTATTGCCGATTTTGGGGGCGATCGCCTCACTGGGGGTAATCGCCGCGATCGGCATCCCCATCTGGCTGTCAACCGACGGGATCGACGACGGCGGAAGCAGCACCGGCAGCGAGCCCATGCTGTGGATCGGCGGAATTATCATCTTGTTCGCCATCACCGTCATATCTGTGTTCTTCAATGCCGCAGTGGTGTCGGGGGCTCGGGAGCGGTTCAGCGGCGGAGACCCCACCATCTCCAGCGCAATCAAGGGGGCTTTTTCCCGGCTGCACGTGATCATTCCCTGGGCGATTCTGGCCCTGACCGTCGGAATGATCCTGCGGGCCATTCAGAGTTCTGACAACGCCTTTGCCCGAATTGTGGGCAGCCTCCTCAACATGGCTTGGGGGGTGCTCACCTTCTTGGTGGTACCCATCCTGGTTGTGGAGCAAACCGGCCCGTTCAGCTCGGTGAGACGCTCGGGCGAGCTGCTGAGGAACACGTGGGGCGAGAACCTGATCGCCCAGGTGGGATTCGGCATCATCGGCTTGGTGGCCGCCATCCCCGGCATCTTGATCTTCGCCCTTGGCGCCTCGGCAGGTGGGGTCGGCGCAGTGGTCGGGATCGGCATTGGCGTGGTGTGGATTGCCCTGGTGTCGGTGGTGATCAGCACGCTCACCGCCATCTTCCAGATGGCGCTGTACCTCTACGCCACCACCGGCCAGGTGCCCATGGGCTTCGAGAGCTCCGGCATAAACGACACCTTCCATCAAAAGTCCCAAGGCCCCTTGATGAGAGGCTTCGGCAGCGGGCGCTTCTAGCCTCTAGGCGCCTTCTTCACCGGACGGCGCTAGGGCGGCCCGGGCCATTTCCGGGTTGAGGTACTCCCGGGTGAAGCATACCTTGCCGTCGCGAAATCGCCACAGACCGATATAGCGGTTGGAGTAGCGGCGCCCAGTGGGAATGACCTCGCCCTCGCTGGTGTACTCGGCAATCAGCAGGTCGGGATCAGCACAGGGGTGCGCTTCGGTGATATGCAGGGTGAAGCGGAAGATCTTGAAGGCCTGCACCAGCCGTTCCCGCACTACCGCTTTGCCCTCGGTGCGATCAGGGCCATCTACGCTCGCGTAGGGCAATTCCAGCACGTAGTCGTCGGTGTAATGGGCCACCACGGCGTCGGCGTCGCCCATGGAATCAAACACCGATTGGAGAATTTCCAGGTTGGTCTGTGTGCTCACGCCACCAGTTGACCACGTTCTTCGAATCTATGAGAACGCTGGCAGTAGTGTCGCGAACCGTGTCTTCGAATGAACTGCCGCTGAGCGGCCTCCGGGTCATCGACATGGCCGACGTCAAGGGCGAGCTGGCCGGACGACTGTTGGCCGACCACGGTGCCGACGTCATCCGGGTGGAGCCGCCCGGCGGGGCCGCATCCCGCAACATGCCGCCATTTGCCCCCGACGGCGACACCAGCCTGTATTTCGCCTTCCGCAACTTCAACAAGCGGGGGGTCACCGTGGACGTGACCACTGCTGAGGGCCAGGCCCAGTTGCGGGAGCTGCTGGCCGGTGCCGACGTATGGATCGAGTCGACCAAGCCGGGGGCGCTGGCCCCCTACGGGCTGGACCCACGGGAGGTATCCGCCGAGTTCGGGCATCTGCTGGTGCTGTCGCTAACCGACTTCGGCCAAGAGGGGCCGTACGCCCAGTTCGAGGCCACTGACGAGGTGATCCAAGCCATGAGCGGGCACCTGGCCGCCTCGGGAATCCCGGAGAAGCCGCCCCTTCTCATCCCCGGCGCCTTCGCCTACGACGCGGCCGGAGTAGTGGGGGCTCTGGCGGTGCTCATCGGCCTGGTGGCCAAGCAGCGCACCGGGCGGGGCCAGCACCTCGACTTCTCCGTGCTGGAGGCGGCCATTCACCTCAATACCTGGCAGCTAGCCAACATGCAGCCGACGTTGGATGCCGGTATCGACCCGCCCATCGTCCGTTCGGGTACCACCGTGGTGTATCCGTTGTTCGAGACGGCCGACGGCTTCATCACCATGGTGATCCTCAGCCCCCGCCAGTGGTTCGCCATGTGGGAGTGGATGGGTCGCCCCGAAGCCTTCGCCGACGAGATGTGGAGCCAGACCATCACCCGGATCATGAACGGCGACGTGCTCAACCCGGTGATCGCCGACCACTTTGCTCCCATGATGATGGAGGAGGCCGCCGCCGAAGCACAACGCCGGGGTGTGGTGGTCACCCCCATGCTGAAGCCTTCAGACATCCTGGTGAACGAGCACTACGTGTCCCGGACGACGTTTGCGCCGATGGAGGTGGCCCCCGGTGTGGAGGCAGCCACTGCAGCGGGGTTCATGGAGATCAACCGGCAGCGACAAGGGTTCCGGTTCGGGGCGTCGTCGGTGGGCGAGCACAACGTCGAGGTGGCCGCCGAAGCGGCTGGTACCGGACCCCGAGGACCGGTCCCCGCTGCCGAGGAGCTGGCCCAGCCGTTGGCCGGGGTGCGGGTGCTGGACTTCGGCCACGGCGGTGTGGGTGTAGAAGGCGGGCGGATGTTGGCCGAGTACGGCGCCGACGTCATCAAGATCGAGACCCGAACATATCCAGACTTCATGCGACTGGTGATCGGCACGGAGATGACAGCGTCATTCGCCTCGTCGAGCCGCACCAAGCGCAGCTTCGGGGTCAACTCCAAGATCCCCGAGGGCTTGGCCGTGTTGAAGGAACTGGTCAAGACGGCCGACATAGTGATCGAGAACAACTCCACCGGCACCATGGATGCCATGGGGGTGGGCTATGAGACGCTGAAAGAGATCAACCCCGGCGTGTGCATGGCGAGCAGCCAGCTCATGGGCTCCACCGGGGCCTACGCCGACTGGATCGGCTACGGGCCCACCATCCAGACGGTGGGGGGTATCAAGTACCTGTGGAACTTCACCGACGGCGACCCGCCGCCGGGCTCCAACGCCATTCACCCCGATCACCTGGCCGGTCGGCTGTGCGCCTTGGGCGCGTTGGCCGGACTGTTGAGCCGAGAGCGTCGGAGCGGCAAGGGGGCCCACGCCGAGATAAGCCAGGCCGAAGCACTGGTGAACACGCTCGGCGATCTGTTCATGGCCGAGTCGTTGAGCCCTGGTTCGGTGCAGCCGGTGGGCAACGAGTCTGAGCAGGGCGCCCCTTGGGGAGTGTTCCAGTGCGCCGGCGATCAGCAGTGGTGCGTGGTGTGTGTGCGCGACGACGCCGACTGGACCGCGCTCAAGCAGGCCATGGGCAACCCGACGTGGGCCGATCACCCCGCTTATGGCACCGCCGAGGGCCGGATGGGCGCCCGAGAGGCAGTCAACGCCGGAGTGGCCCGGTGGACGGCCGACCTCTCACCACTGGAAGTCCAAGACGCCTGCCAAGCAGTCGGCGTTCCCGGCTCGGCCATGCTCACCGCCCTCGACCACATGACAGACCCACAACTCACCCAGCGAGGCTTCCCGTTGGAGGTATTCCAGCCCGGCGCCGGCAACTTGGTACTGGAAGGCCCTTGCTTCTACGGCAGCGAGATGCCCACGCCCCCGGTGCACGCCGCCCCCCTGCTCGGCGAGCACACCCGCCAAATCTGTACCGAAGAACTCAACATGGACCCCGCCGAAGTCGAACGCCTAGTAGAAATGGGCGCGCTGGAAGTCCCCCTGCCCGAGGACTGATCTCACCGATCGCAGCACGGTCAGCCGATGACTAGGCCTCCGTTGGGGGTGATGGTTTCACCGGTGACGAAGTCGCTCTCGTCGGAGGCCAGGTAGAGGGCGGCATAGGCGATGTCGTTGGGGACGCCGATGCGGCCCGCGGGGGTGATCATCTTGAGGCCCTCGATCATGGCGGTGTCCACCCCGGCCACCATGGGGGTGTCAATCACGCCGGGGCACACTGCGTTGGCCCGGATGCCGTGGGGGGCGCAGAACCGGGCCATCGCCCGCATGAACCCCAAGAGCCCGGCCTTGGCGGTGGCGTAGTGCACTGGCCCCCAACCGGCGAGCCCGGCGATCGACGACATGCAGACAACCGAACCCTTCAGATCAGTGTCGATGATCCGGGACAGCATGGCCCGGGTGCAGTAGAAGGCGCCGTTGAGGTGGATGTCGAGCATCCGCTGCCAGCCGTCGTCGCTCATGTCCACGATCTGGCGGTCCCCGCCGGTGTTGCCCTCCCCAGAGCCGTCGCCAGGGGTGCTGTCCACTCCAGCGTTGTTCACCAGCACGGTGACCGGCCCGAAGCGGGCGTCGATGTCGGCGAACATGGCCTCGATGGCCTTGCTGTCGGAAACGTCGCAGGCCGCGCTCATGGCCTCGCCCCCGCTGGCAATCACCTGATCGGCGGTGGCCGCCGCGGCAGACTCATTGAGGTCTTGCACCACTACCTTGGCCCCCTCGCTGGCGAACAAGGTGCTGATGGCTGTGCCCAGCCCTCCCCCGCCTCCGGTTACCAGGGCCACTTTGCCGTCCAGTCTTCCCATGAGAATGTCCTCCTCGTCGTGGTCGTCGGCGAGACACTACCGACTGCTCAAGTAGCGGTGTGATTGCTGCTATTCGCCGATAAATTTCAGTTAGGCACCATGGCACCCCGATACCGAAACCCACAAGCTGAGGCCGATGCCATCGTGGGCGACGGCCTTTCCACCAGGGTGCTGGAGCCGTCTCCGCCCGCCGTCCACTTCGGTCCATGGTTTGCCGATGACCCCGCTGCGGTTGGCGAAGACGAACAGGCGCGTAGTCGCGTGGTGACCCCGACCAGCGCTGGCGATCTTCGCTGGGCTGACCTCGCCGCGGCAGACGAGACGGTGGCCGCCTTCTGCCGGCCCCGATGGTTGGCCAACTACCAACCTCTGACATCGGTGCCCGATCACTATCCGGTGCGGCGGGACGATCTGCACCGACTGGCTTATGGAGTGGTGTCCAACACCCGCAAAGAAGCCAACGGCAAGTTCGGCCTGCGCTGGACACTGGGCGGTTTCGGCACTCCCTTTTTTGTCCATGACACCCAGGTTCGGGTGGAGGGCAACCTCCTGGTAGTGCAAAACAGGGACAAGGTGGATGCCGAGGCGATCACCACGTTGGGACAGGCAGCCAAGTTCCTGGGCATTGAGGCCAACAGCGACCAGGCAGAGCACGACACCGTGGCGTTAGGCGACTTGGACCGCCCGCTGACCGTGGACGACGAATTGGTGGCGTTCATTACCGACTGGTTCGGAATGGCCACCGCAGCGCTGGAAGAACTGCGCTGCACGCCCGGGGCCCCCGACCCCAGTCGGGTGCAGCTGTGGCCGGGCCACTTCGACGTTGCGGTGGAGATCGGAGATGCCCAGTCCGAGCGAATCACCCGGGCAACCTATGGGGCGTCGCCTGGAGATGCCGCCCACCCCGAGCCCTACCTCTACGTCGGGCCGTGGGGGGCAATCGACCACGGAGACCCATTCTGGAACGATGCCACCTTCACTGGCGCTTCGCTTCCCTTCGCTGCGATTGTGGGCGACCCCAACCCATGCGGCGTTGCCCTGGGCTTCTACCGCCAGGCCTTCAGCCGGCTGATCGGTGGCTGATCGAGGTCACCACCGGGGCGAAGCTGGTGATGGTCTCGGCCAAACCCTCAGCCGCTCTGGAACGGGCCGTGGCCGCCAAATTGAGACTGGCGCTGGCGAACCCCATGTCCAATACGCCACCAAGCTGCTCAGCGCACTCGTCCGGGGTGCCGACGATGGTGAAAGCCTGCACCAGACGGTCGTCGATCAGATCGTCGAGCGCGGGGTCGTCGAATCGGTTGTGGTCAAAGTACCAACCCCGGCTGCGGGCCAACGCAGCCTCAATGGCGGTCATGCGGTCGGAGGCCACATCCAGTTCGGGTGGGCGGATGATCGTCAGATAGTGAGCGGCGTAGCGCTTGACGCTGCGCTTAGCGAGGTCGCCGTCGGGTGAACAGCACAGCGTGAGGCGGGGGGCGATCTCGAAGTCGTCCAGGGTGCGCCCGGCCCGAGCCGCACCTTCAGCCAGCCACGTCCGGTAAGTGTCAGCCAGATCAGCGGAAAGAAAGCGACCTCCGACCAGGGCGATGTCGGCCACCTCTCCGGCTAGGCGCATCACCTGGGGGCTGCGGGTGCCGATGGAAATGGGCACCGGATGGGCGGCGGGGCGTATCAGCCGCTCACCACCGACCTCTCCCCCATCCAACAGGGTGCGGATGTCAGCCACTGCTTGGCGAAGGGCAGCCACCGGCTTGGGGTAGTCGATCCCCAGCGACTCCAGCCCTGCCCCTACCCCCAACCCGCAGAACGCCCGGCCGGGGGCGATGTCATCCAAGGTGGCCAGGGCACCGGCCAGCACCACCGGATGGCGGGTATAGGGGTTGGTCACCATCGCCCCCACTGCGATCCGGCGGGTGGCTTGAGCGCACAGAGCCTGGAGCATGAAGCAGTCGGGCCAATACACCACATCGGAGATGCCCAGCCGGGCAAATCCGGCCTCCTCAGCCAACTGGGCCAGCCGCACCGCCTCTGCGGTGCTCATTCCCGGGCTGATCTCAGCTTCGAGGGTGACGCTCACGGCGAGCGAGAGTCGTGTACTCGTACCAAGTCGGACGACTGGTCGGGATCGGTGGACACTTCGATGAGTACGGGGCCCTCAGCGGCAAGCGAGGAAGCCAAGGCGTCAGTCAGCGCAGCGTCGTCGTCCACCCGATGACCGTCCATGCCGAATGCTCGGGCCACGGCGGCGAAGTCGTGGTCGCCGATATCCACGGCGGTGCGCCGATCCGGTCCCTGGAAGTCGTAGACGTTGCCCAGCATCCGATTGTTGAGCACTAGGAAAGTGACCGGCAGGCTGTACTCCACCGCGGTGGCCAGATTGTGCAGCGACATCAGAAATCCGCCATCGCCGCTGATTGACAGCACCCGCTCGCCGGGATGAATCATGGCCGCGGCAAGTGCCGCGGGCGGACCCCAGCCCATGCCCAGGTGCCCACCGGGCAGATGCAGTCGGCCGGGGGTGCGGGCTTTGAGGTAGTGGTAGGCGAAGATCCGGTTGTTGCCGGCATCCAAGGTGATCCGGCCATCGGCCGGCCACGCCTCGTTGAGCACTTGCATCACTCGCTGGGGTGGAACTGGTTGGGCCGATTCGTGGAGAATCGGCGGATCCTCGGCCCTTGACTTCATATCGGCCAGCTCAGCCCACCGGGCGGCGGCCAGGTCTTCGTCGACCCCCACTTGGGGCACTAGCTCAGCCAGCAGTGCGCCCATCTCGGCGTGGACTCCCAACTCCACTGGGAAGCTCACCCCCAGGTTGGAGGCCTCGATGTCCACCTGGACGATGCGCTGACGGTCAGCGTCCAGCCAGGTGGGCGACTCCACCAGGGTGTCGTGGGGGTTGAGGCGGGATCCCAGCACCACCACGGCGTCGGCTCGGGCTAACAGCTCGAACGCCCCCTGCCAGCCAAACGGGCTTAGCGGCCCTCCCGCCCATGGATGGTCATCAGTGATAACCCCGCGGGCCTTGGCGGTTGTGACCACTGGTACCGCGGCCCTCCGGGCCAGGGCGTCCAACTGGTCGTAGGCCTGGGCCTGGTGGATGCCGTTGCCGGCCACGATCACCGGACGCTGAGCCGTGGCCAGGAGATCAGCCATGGCAGCCACTGCCGAAGGGTCGGGCCGGGGCGGGGTGGCCGAAGCCACCCGGGACCGTCGGTAGAGGCGGGGATGGCGGGCGTCGTCGGTGCGCCGGAAGATGGCGTCAAGGCGAAACAGCACCGCGGTGGGGCCGGGGCGACCCGAAGTGGCGTGGTGGATGGCCAGTTCCACCGCATGCACCGCCTCGTTGGGGGTGGTGGCCACGCTCATGTACTTGGTCATCCCCGACAGGATGCGGGGCAGATCCACCGAGCCGTAATCGCCGGTGGTGCCCTGGGTGGGGGCGTGCTGGGGTATGCCGTGGTCAGTCATCTCGGTGAGCACCAGCATGGGCGTGCCGGACAGGTACCCCTCCATGAGTCCGAACCCACCCGAGGAAGCCGCGAACGGCCCCTGGCCGGTAAACACGCCGGGTCGCCCGGTGAGTCGGCCATACATGTCGGCCATGACCGACGCCTGGTGCTCGTGGGCCGCCCTCACGCTCTGCACCCGGTCGGCCACCGCGCGCAGCCCGTCGAACACCTTTATGGAGTAGCCCCCCGGCACGCCGAATACGTGGGTTATACCGGCGTCGGCCAGCACCTCGGCGATGGCGACTCCTGCGGGGGTGCCGTCGCTCATGCGGCCCCAGCTATGTGCTGGCCGGTCATGCGCCGCCGATCCAGTGGCCGGCATTCACGTCCAGAGAAGCCCCGGTTATGGGCAGCGCCAGATCAGAGGCCAGGAACAAGACCGACCCGGCGATCTCGTCGGCATCGGGTAGGTACTTCAGCGCGGTCTCGCTGGCGGTCTCGTCGTAGACCTCCTGGTAGTCCACGCCTCGGGCGTCGGCCTGGGACTGAAGAAAATTGCGGACCGCGTCGGCGAAGATGTAGCCGGGCAGAACGCTGTTCACCCGGATTCCATCGGGCCCCAGCTCCTTGGCCAGGATCTTGGTGATGTTCTCCAACGCGGCCTTGGAACTGCTGTAGGCCCCCCAGCCCGCCTGCCGGAGGCGGATGGACATGGTGTTGATGAAGATGACGCGCCCGGCCCCGGAATCACGCAGGGAGGGAATGCAGGCCCGGGTCATATTCAGCGAGCCGAAGAAGTTCACGTCGAACACACTCCGCCAATGGTCCATGTCGGCTTTCTCCACGTCTATGACGGGAAAGCCGTCGTTGAAGGCGTTGTTCACGCAGATGTCCAGCCGTCCTAGATTCTCCACCGCCGCGTCGACCAGCGCCTGGCACTCGTCGGCGTCGGTTATGTCGGTGGATTGCCACACCGTGCGGCGGCCCATCGCCTCGATCTCCGCGGCCAGCGACTCCATCAACTCTGTACGGCGGGCGCCCAACACGATGTCGGCCCCCTCTCGGGCGAACAGTCGGGCGATCTCAATGCCCAGGCCTGGGCCGATTCCCGACACCAGCGCCACCCGTCCAGCAAGCATGCCAGCCATTGCTATTCCTCCGTCTCAGCGGTCAGCTTCAGGTGTGTCCCAACCCTCAGCTCCGTTCTCTCCAGCTTCGCGCAACCCGCGCTCGACTCCCCTGCTGAGGAGGGTCGCTGGTACTTTCGTCAGGCGGGAAACCGGTGACGGCAATGAGCGCAGCATTCGGAATCGACATAGGGGGAAGCGGCATGAAGGCCGCGCCGGTGGATGTGGAATCCGGCGATCTTCTCGAGAAGCGCTACCGGATCCCCACTCCCAAACCAGGCACTCCCGACAAGGTGGCCGATGTGGTGGCAGAGCTGGTGACTTCGTTCGGGTGGGATGGCCCGGTGGGCTGCACCTTTCCCGCACCCATTACCGGGGGCACCGTTAAGTGGGTGGCTCATTTGGACGATTCATGGGCCGGCGTCGATATCGCCAAGACGATGAGCGACCGGATCGGCGCCCCAGTGACGATTATCAACGACGCCGACGCCGCGGGAATCGCCGAAATGACCCACGGTGCCGGAGTGGGCCGCTCGGGGACTGTGTGCTTTACCGCTTTTGGCACGGGAATCGGCAGCTCGGTATTCGTGAACGGGAGCCTGGTGCCCAACACCGAGTTCGGCCACCTCTACCTCGCTGGCCATGTCGACGACGTGGAGATGTACACCGCGGCCAGGGTCCGCCAGCGGGATGACTTGGACTGGCGAACATGGGTGGGTCGAGTGCAGGAGTACTTGGAACATCTTGAGAAGATCATCTCGCCTGGCCTGTTCATACTTGGTGGCGGCATCAGCAAGAACTTCGACAAATGGGGCCCGTTGTTGGACATTGACACCGAGTTCGTCGTCGCCCAGATGCGCAACAACGCTGGGATCGTCGGTGCGGCTATGGCGTCGGTCGGCGGAGCCGCATCCCACCGCTAGTCTCCAGGCATGTCGTTTTCTGTCGAAGGCTCCGTGGCCGTAGTCACCGGTGCCACTCGGGGCATCGGCCGCCAAATCGCCTTCCTGCTGGGCCGGGCCGGAGCCCGACTGGTGGTAGTCGGCCGCACCGGGACCGACGACCCCGATGCCGTGTTGCCGGGGTCGCTACCCGAGGTGGTGACCGCCCTGGGCGCCGAGGGGATTGAGGCCCGCAGCGTGCAGGCCAACCTGACCTCGCCCGACGACACCGCCCGCATCGTGGAGCAGACACTGGAGTGGTACGGGGGCTGCGACATCTTGGTGAACAACGCGGGCTACACCTCCAATGGCCCCATCATCGAGGTGCCCTGGTCGCGCTGGGAGCGGGCGTTTCGAGTGCAGGTGGTGGGGCCGATGCAACTCTGCCAGGGCTTTGTGCCCGGGATGCTGGAGCGGGGCTCGGGCCGGGTACTCAGCGTGAGCTCGGGGTCGGCCACCGCCATCAGCCCCAACCTGGCGCTGTACTCCACATCCAAGCAGGCCATGGAGCGGTGGAACGCCTCCATGCACTTGGAGTTGGGGGGCCGGGGGGTGGCGTTCAACGTGTTGCGGGTGGACACCATCGTGTCCACCGAAGGATGGTGGCACGTCTACAACACCCAGGGCTCGGAGATCGCCACCGGCGGCGCCGGACTGGAGACTCTGAAGACCCCCGAGTACACCGCCGAGTGCGCCGACTGGATGATCCGCCAACCCGACGATTGGAGCGGCCAGGTGGTCGGCTTCGACGACATCGCTGCTTTGGGCGGCCCCTGAACCTGCCCGCTCTTTCTGCTAGTAGCGGCTGCGGGACTCGATAAACAGGGAGGCGTTGCTGAGGGCGCACAAGCCGGTCTCGTCGTAGAGCCGGGCTCGCGATTGACCAATACCGTCGGCGTCGGCCCAAGTCTCGGCGTCGATGCAGATGCGACTGCTTGTGGGATAGCGAAGTACGTGGATGCTCAGGTCAGTGTTGATGGACACGTACTGGTCGAAGGGCAGGAAAGAACCCAAGCCGCTGGTGAAATCGGACATGGCCATCAGGTTGACCAGCGGCGATGTCTCCTCGCCCCGCATGAACGGTACCAACAGGCGAACCCAAGTCTTGCTGGGGGTGCCTCCGCGGAAACTGCCGTCCACCCGGTCGAACTCCACCACATGGGGAAAGCCCTCGGGCATCGACTCCTGGGGGTTGAATGCCAGGGGCTTCTCGGCGCTGCCCGGCGGAGGGGGCTGTGGAGCGTTCGGTTGTCGATCGGGAAAGACTTCGATCTCAGCACCGGTGCGCACCGAAACCGCCACTGCGGACGCTACCAACTGGTCTCCGTCGTAGAGGTTGGCTCGCGTGGTCTGGATCCGCTTGCCGGTGCGGAGCACCTCGGTGGAGACGGCCAGCGGCTTCACCGGCACCCGTCGCAACATGTCCAGGGTGAAGCGGGCCACTCGCATGGGTACCGGGGTGGGCACCTGCTCTACGGCCCGGGCTAACACCCCTGCCACCGCGCCGCCGTGCTGAACGCCGTGATCCCACGGTCCCTGCGCGTTGATGGTCGGGACGACGGTGTCGCCGTCCAGGTAGAAAATGGCATCATCACCCACGAAGACTGCAAGGTAGTACCGCCCCGCCAGAGGGCACGAGACGAACAGAGGAGATGCCGATGAAGCTCTGGGATGAATCGATCGAGGGTTATCGCGCTGAGGCGAAGGCTCTATTGGAACAGCTTCCCTTTACCGGCATACCCGAGGCCGACTTGCCTGAAGACCCAGTGGCCCGAGTGCAGCTCATGCGAGAGAACATGCGGGTCATGGAGCCTGAGCCGTCGCCGATGGCCGTTGAGGACACCATCCCCGGACCTGCCGGCGATATCCCAGTGCGGATGTTCGTGCCGGACAACCCTAGGGCCATGTTCCTGCACATCCACGGCGGCGGATGGATCGTGGGGCACCCCCAAATGTCCGACGTGGATAACGAGCATGTAGCCAAGCGCCACGGTCTGGCCGTCTTGTCGGTGGACTACAGGCTTGCCCCCGAGCACCCCTACCCCGCCGGGCCCGACGACTGCGAGGCGGCCGCGGCCTGGATGCTCGAACACGGCCCCGAGCGCTGGGGTACCGACAAGATGTTCATCGGAGGCGAGTCAGCCGGCGGGCACTTGGCCGCAGCCACCCTGTTGCGCGTGCGGGACCGCCTCGGTGCCATCGATCGGGTGCTGGGGACCAACCTGGTATTCGGCATTTACGACCTTCGGGGCACCCCGTCGGTCTACGGCAATGGGGGAAACCCCGACATGCTGAATCCCCAGAATCTGCAGTTCATGATCGAGTGTTTCACACCGAGCATGTCCGACGCAGAACGGCGCAACGCCGATGTGTCACCCCTGTTCGCCGACCTCTCCGGCCTGCCTTCATGCCTGGTTTCGGCGGGCACCTACGACCACTTGCTCGACGATTCGCTGTTCTTCGCCACCCGCTTGGCCGCAGCAGAGTCGCCGGTGGAATTGGCTGTATACCCCGATTCCCCCCACGGTTTCACTTTGTTCCCCTGCGAGATGACCAGAGTCCACACCGCCCGCCTCAACGCCTGGATCGCTTCGAAGATGCCCTAGCGGTGCATTCGGTCAGTTGTCGAAATCCTCTGCATCGAGCACCATGTCCCAGCGGTCGTCGCAGTCGGCGCAGCGGTAGGCCACTGAGTCACCGGGAACGGGCGGGTCGTCTTCGGGCCAATGTGTGATCCGGTGGCACTGCCCCCCACAGTCCACACAGACAATCCGATCAGCGATCACCGCCTCCAGTGTGCCACCCCGTCATCACCAGCTCATTCTTCGCGCAGATTTTCCCACTCGTCGAGGAGGCTGGAGTCGGTGGAGCGCACCAAGTCGCGGAGTTCGGCGGCGAGGCTGTCGAGGGCATCGTTGACGGCAGCGGTGGGGATGGTTTGGACCATGGCCTTGTAGCAGTCGGACAGATAGCGCAATAGCGCGCCCTCGGAGCGTTTGATCCCATAGCGGGAGACGTACTGGTTGAAGGTGTCGCCGACCTCCATGAGGTCGCGGGCAACCGACTTGGGGCTTGGACGGTCGCGGCCCACCCAGGGGTGGTAGCGGGCGAAAACGGCGAAAGCGGGATCGATGAACTCGGCCTCGGGGCGGGGCCAGGTGACCTCTGACAGCCGCTCCAGGCGCTCTTCATAGGGCACCCGCTCGGCCTTGAGCTGGGCCATCAGGTCGTCGCGGGCCTTGTCCCGCTGGGCGAGCAGCACGACTGTGGGATCTTCGAGCACTGACTCGACAACGCTGAGGGCCTGGAAGTGATAGTCGGGTGCCTCCATGTCGAGCGCGTCCAGCGCCTCCACCGCGAACAACCCGAGCGGCTGATTGAGCCGGAACTCGTCTTGCAGGTCAAGGTTCACCCGCACCGGGCGACCCTTCACATCGGGAGCATCCAGCACTTCCACGATCTCGGCGTCGATCAGCGACCGGAACACGCCCACTGCCCGACGGATGTGGACTCGCTGGCGGGTGCGGGGCTCGTGGTTGTCGGTCAAAAGGCGCTTTATGGCCGCGCAACCGTCGCCGGGACGGTCGAGCACGTTGAGCATCATGGAGTGGGTCACCGCGAAGCTCGACTCCAGGGTCTCGGGTTGGCCGTGCCACAGTCGGTTGAGAGTGTCGCCGTCGTAGTGGGCGTAGTTGTGCTCGGGCGGCTTCTTCTTCTTCAGCTTGCGGCGCTTTACCGGATCCGAAGCTGCCTTGGCCTCGGCCCGGCGGTTCTCGATCACGTGCTCGGGGGCCTGCACCCACACGCTGCCCTCCTCGTCGAACCCCCGGCGGCCGGCCCGGCCGGCAATCTGCTGGAAGTCCCGCACCGACAGCACCCGGGTGCGGCGCCCGTCGTACTTGTAGAGGCGGGTAAACAGCACAGTGCGGATGGGTACGTTCACCCCCACGCCCAGGGTGTCGGTGCCGCAAATCAGCTTCAGATGGCCCTGTTGGGCCAGCTTCTCCACCAGCAGCCGATACTTGGGCAAGAGCCCGGCGTGGTGTACCCCCACCCCAGCCAACACGAAGCGGCGCAGGTCCTTGCCGAACGGGGTGTCGAATCGGAACCCGCCGATCGCCTCCTTCACGTCCGCCTTGGCATGGGGATCCAACACGTCAAGGCTGGTGAGGCTCTGGGCCTGGGCGGTGGCCTCCCGCTGGGTGAAGTGGACGATGTACACCGGTGCCTTGTCGGCGGCCAGCAACTCGGCAATGGACACGTGAAGCGCCGACTCCCGGTACTCCACATCCAGCGGCACCGGCCGCTGGGCTGAGGCCACCAGCGCGGTGGGCCGTCCATTGCGATCGCTGAGGTCCCGGCGAAGGGCGGTGGTGTCGCCCAGAGTGGCCGACATCAGCAGGAACTGGGGGCGGCTCAGCTCCAGCAGCGGCACCTGCCAGGCCCAGCCCCTGTCCCGGTCGCCGTAGTAGTGGAACTCGTCCATCACCACCAGATCGGCTTCGGTGTCACACCCCGACCGCAATGCCCGCTGGGCCAGTATCTCGGCGGTGCAGGCGATAACCGGCGCATTCCCGTTCACGGTGGCGTCGCCGGTGACCATCCCCACCCGCTCGGCGCCGAACGCGGCCACCAGTTCAAAGAACTTCTCGCTGACCAGAGCCTTGATCGGCGCGGTGTACACCGCCCGGCGCCCCTGGGCCAGCGCCGCGAACGCCCCGGCCAATGCCACCAGCGACTTGCCCGACCCGGTCGGCGTGGCCAACACCACATTGTCGCCCGCCAGCAGTCGCAGCACCGCCTCCTCCTGATGGGGGTACAGCTCCAACCCCGCCGCCTCCGCCCAATCGCAAAAGGCGCCCAACAGCTCGTCGGGATCGCCCACATCGGGCATGAAGTCACCGAGGGCAGGCGGGGCAGGCATGGCGCTGCCAGGCTAGGGGTGCTCGGAGCGTGACCGGCTACGGGAGATGAAGTTCGGGCTATATCTCATCGGCAGCGCATCAGGGGCTTCGGGACGGCCCACAGCGAGGACAAGGTGCGACGCGTTCTGTGCTAAATCTATCTATTTCGCGAAATTTCTATAAATTTCAACATCTTAATTAACTGCCGAGGAGTTCTTGTCCCGGTTCAGATCCAACCTCAAAATCCCAGGTCACAGGCATGGATTGGGTTATCCACAGGTTGGATTTATTGGATCGGTAAATTACATGCGGCAATACCCCACCTGCCAACCCCCAAGGTGGGAATTGTTTGACAACTTGAATTGCGACAATGCCCGCTCCAATCCCGTCGGTACCGCAGACTGCGGCTCAGGCGGACTAGAGAAGGGAGCTAACTCATGAATCAAACTGTGGAACACCTGGTGGACCCAGCGGTGGCCTGCCAGATGCTAGGTATCGACCAAGCTGACTTGCTGCGCGGTGTCAACGATGGCGTCGTGCCTGCCTATCGCATCGGCGAGGCGGTCCGATTTCGGCCATCAGAGCTGCGCCATCCCGCTCTGACCGGCCTGGCCGAGCACTACCGCCACCACGACGAACACTTCGCCGCCTGACCCCACCCCAAGCCTCCGCCCCCGGCTGCGCCCACCCCCGCGCGGTCGGGGGCGGGGAGGCGGGCTCAGGGCAATACGGTCTCGGTGTCCCGACCAGAGCGGAGGACGGTTCCCGGGGTGGCCCCGGTCACCTGTCCGTCGACCACGATCTCGACACCGCCAACTAGCACGCGGTGAATGCCTTGGGCACCGGCGAACAGGCGCATGCAGTCGCCAGGAAGGTCGGTGCGGGCCTCGATGGGATCGGAGGCCACCGTGGCCGGATCGAATACCACCAGATCGGCGTGCCAGCCTTCAGATACCCGACCCCGGTCCTTCAGCCCGAACAGACGGGCAGGCACATCGGTCATCAGCCGTACTGCCTCCTCCAGCGGAAGCAGGCCCCGATTGCGCACGATGTCGCCGAGGATGATGGTGAAGTAGCGGGTGCCGCACATGCGATCGAGATGGGCCCCAGCGTCGGAGCCGCCCACGATCACCCGTGGATCCCGCCAGTGCTCGGTCCGATGGGCCCAGCTCTCGGCGGAATCGTCGGCGTTAATGGGCCACAGGTCGGTGCGTAGGTCGTCAGCGAGCACGATGTCGCAAAGGGTGTCGAACGGTTCCTGGCCCCGCTCAGCAGCGATGTCGCCCACTTGCCGCCCGGTGAGCCCGTCGTTCTCCGGGGAGTAGGTGGTGCCGATCTCCATGTTCTCCCACTGGGCCATGTGGTAGAAGCCACCGCTGCCCGATTGCGCCTGCTCGTTCAACCACCTCCGCTTTTCCGGGTCGGCCAACGCGGCCATCTTCTCTTCGTGGGGAAGGTTCATGGTGTCCTTCCACCCCGGCATGTTGTACAGCGGGCAGTAGGTGGCAAAGCACAGCTTCAACCCGCCGATGGTGGGCATCGACAACGCCACGATGCGTCCGCCCACCTCGGCAGCGGCATCGGCCGCCCCGAGCTGGTGGTTGGTCCGGTCTTTGGTATCCGCGCTCACCGTCAGCACGTTCCAATTCAAGGGCCGCTGAGCTTGAGCCGACATCTGGCTCATCAGCTCGATCTCCTCCTCGCTGAACATGCTGAGGCATCCCGAGGTTATGAACTCCAACCAGGTGCCGGGGTGATCGGACACTGCCCCGGCCAGGGCCAGCACTTCTTCGGTGGAAGAGAACCGACTGGGTACCGGCTGGTTGTCGCCGTCCCAATGGGTGTAGGCCAGCGAAGTGGAGAACCCCATGCCGCCGGCGTTCAGCCCGTCGTGGAGGGCTTGCACCATCTGGTCGAGCTGACCAGAGCTAGCGGGCTGATCGGCGTCGGACCCCATCACGTAGCGGCGCAGGGCCGAGTGGCCCACCAGGAATCCCGCGTTGACCGCAGTGCGGCCGTCGAGGCGGTCGAGGAACTCTCCGAACGTCTCCCAGTCCCACGGCAACCCCTGCTCCAGCGCCGGCAAGGGCATCCCCTCCACCATGGCCATCATCTCTTGCAGGTAGCGGGCGTCGTCGGGATTCACCGGAGCGAGCGAGAACCCGCAGTTGCCCCCCAGCACGGTGGTCACTCCGTGCATCGGCGACGGTGTGGCCGCCGGGTCCCAGAACAATTGGGCGTCGTAGTGGGTATGGGGATCGATGAACCCCGGAGCCACCACCAGCCCTTCGGCATCCACCGTCCGGGCCGCCTCACCAACCACCTGTCCGATCTCCGCGATCCGCCCCCCAGAAATGGCCACATCAGCCGCAACAGGAGCCGCCCCAGTCCCATCCACCACTGTGCCGCCCCGAATCACCAGATCAAACATGCCCCCCACAGTAGGCGCGCCCCGTGACAAATCCCCTGGCGAAATGGGCCTGCCGAAACAAAGGGTCTACCAGTAGAGTTGTCGCATGGTCGTGGAACTAGACCTCAGCCCTGACTGTGAAGCGGCGTTGCGGTCCGCTGCCCAACAAGCCGGCCGCACCGTGGACGAAACCGTGAACCTCGCCGTCCAGGCCTTCGTCGAGCAGCAGAACAGCGCCATGTGGCTTGCAGAGGCCGAGAGGAACATGGCAGTGCACGCGGAAACTCTTCGCCGTCTCGGAGAGTGACCGCCGAGACATATTTCCCCACGCTGGACGACCTGCTGGCAATAGGTCGAAAACTGTTGGGTGACAACCTTCCAATCAGGGACATCGGACTGCTCGAATCCGCCGTTGCCCGACCACGGGCCACTGTCTTCGGCGATTTGGAGCCGATGGGCGATCCGATCCAGTTCGCCATCGAGGACTTGAGCCTCGAGGAAGAGGACGCTTTCTTCGCCATCATCGAAGACCTCTGATTGGCAATCTTCCCAACGAAAAACAGCCCCGACCGAAGTCGGGGCCGCCGGGCCGGGGCTGCTCACCCCGGCGGGGTTGGCTTCATTCTAACCCAACGGCACTGGGACAAAACACACATCAGGTGGCAGACAAAAATAGCATTACTGCTTGGACAAAAAGTGCATTAGCATAGATGCGGTGCCACTGCCTCTGATTCCAAGGCATGCCTTGGGCCTCGTCACTGAGACGCTAGAGACTGCCAGGGTCGCGTTGATACACGGCCCCCGGCAGGCGGGCAAGACCACCCTGGCCCGATTGGTCTGCGATCGCTTCGGCGGGACCTACACCACCCTCGACAACCCCGCCCTCTTGAACGCAGCCCGCAGCGACCCCATGGGCTTCATCGCCCAGCCAGAGCCACTAGTCATCGACGAGATACAGCGGGCCGGGGACCCACTGGTGACTGCGATCAAGCTGGCGGCAGACCTCGACCCGACACCGGGCCGGTTTCTCATCACCGGATCGGCGAACTTCTTGACCGTGCCCACTTTGTCGGAGTCGTTGGCGGGTCGCATGGGCATTGTCGAGCTATGGCCGTTCTCCCAGGGCGAACTGGCCCGCAACCCCCCGGAGACGTTCATCCGCCAGGCGTTCGACACTCCGGAGGCACTTCGGTCTGGACCACCGGGCACCTGCACGCGCGACCAATACCTAGAACTGGTTTGCGCCGGGGGCTACCCCGCCACTGCCGGCTTCACCCTGGCCCAGCAGCGCCGGTGGTTTCGGGACTATCTGCAAACCGTTGCCCAGCGCGACATCGTCGAGATGGGCGATATCCGCCGTGCCGATGCAATCCTCCCGCTGCTGGAAACTGCCGCGGCACTGTCAGGCCAGAACTTGAATGTGGCCCGACTGGCCCGTGGGGTCGGTCTTGACGCTCGAACCACGGCCAACTACCTGGCATGGCTGAACAATGTGTTCTTGATCCACAGAGTGCCCATGTGGTCGCGCAACCTCTCGACCAAAGCAGCCAAGGCCGCCAAGCTCTTCATCACTGACAGCGGTCTTGCGGCCGCCCTCGCTGGCAAAGATCCCGCTGCGCTGGGACGGCCAGCAGACACGTCGGTCGGCGGGCTGGTGGAGACATTTGCAGCCAACGAGATCGCAAAGCAACTGACGTGGGACGACAGCGGAACTCGGCTCCACTACTACCGAGACCGAAGCGGTGCGGAGATAGACCTCATCCTGGAAGCCCCAGATGGGCGCATCGTGGCCATCGAAGTAAAGGCCGCTATCTCCCCCGGCCCCGACGCCACCCGATGGCTCATCTGGCTCCGAGACCGCCTCGACCGCTTCGGCAGCGACTTCGCCCACGGCTTCGTCCTCCACACCGGACCCACCAGAATCAGCCTCGGCGACCGCCTCACCCTCCTGCCCCTCGACGCCCTCTGGACCCCAGCATGATCCCACCCCGCTCTAGTCCACTAGCAGAAATAGGCTAACGGGAGCACAAGAACCGCCGGTTCCTGGCTGAGGTCAAGCGCATTCTGGGCCAGTTCGACTGCACCGTCTACACGGGCAGCATTTGCATTTGAAAAACCGTTGACATCCCCGCAGCAGCATCGGTATAGTTTCCGTTGCCTGCGGTCCGGTTAGTAAGCGTAAGCCGAATGCAGCCGACATACCGCGGCAACGGGACCCCGGAACGCACGGGGTCCCTTTTTTTGCGCCACGAACTGCCCGGCCCTCTGGCTCCGACACCACCCGATGGCTCGTCTAGCTCATCGACCGCTTCGGCAACGGCTTCGAGCTTGGTGTTGGCTGCTGTGACCATGCGAAATAGCAACTCATCGTCGGCAATGGTTGCATCATCGACGTAGACCTCGCCCGGGTATGGGGTCACAACGAGTAGAAGGGCTCAGCGCGTCGAGGACAGCAGGGTCAGCGCTCGCTCGGCCTCCTGCCGGTGATCGTCGAGCGGTCCCTCGTTCTCAACATCGCAGGCCCGCACATAGACGCTTACGCCACCTTCCGCCCCGACGTCCACCACCAGATCGACATCGCGACTCTCCCACTCCAGCAGCACGCCACCCTCTACTGACGCCATCACCTGAGGCGGTGGGACGCTCCTCCCCCACTCCACGAGGACATCCTCAGCAGCCTTCAATGCTCCCGCGCTCGGAGCCAGCGCCCCGTACCCATCCCAGTTTTCCTCCAAGGCAGTCAAGGGTGCGAGCAATTCACTCACTGCGCCTTGGGCATCTTGGGGACCGAGAATCACATCCGACTCTACCGCGTGGCTACTCACCGCTCCGACCTTATCCGGTTCTCAATGATTTTCCAATATTTTCATTCTTATCGCCTCAACGCCCTGCAACGAGCGCAGGAACGCTCCACACCCCTCCTCACGATCCGAACTCCAATGCAGACTGAGGCCGAAGTGCGGGCTGCTTCTAAGGGTATCTACGGCAGCACGGTTTCGGTGTCGCGGCCGGAGCGGAGGAGGGTGCCGGGGGTGGCTCCTGTGGGGTCGCCGGCGGTGATGATCTCGGTGCCGTTGACCAGCACGTGCTCTACGCCCACCGCGCCGGCGTAGAGGCGTTCGCAGCGGCCGGGGAGGTCGGTGCGCTCCACGATGGGCTCTGATGCCACGGTGTCCGGGTTGAACACCACCAGGTCGGCGCAGTAGTTCTCGGCCACCCGGCCTCGTCCTTTGAGCCCGAACAGGCGGGCGGGCTCATCGGTCAGGAGCTGCACGCACTCCTCTATCGACAGCAGGCCCCGGTCGCGCACGGCGGTGGCCAGCATCTCGGTGGGGAACCGGGCGCCGCACATACGGTCGAGGTGAGCGCCGGCGTCGGAGCCGCCCACCAGCACTCGCTGGTCCCGCCACAGATCGGCCCTCTGCTGCCAGGCCAGGTCGATGTCGTCAGACGACTGGGGCCACAGCGCGGTCCGCAGGTCGTCGGCCACCACGATGTCGAGCAGGGCGTCGAACGGGTCCACCCCCCGCTCGGCAGCGATGTCGCCCACCTTGCGCCCGGTGAGCCCGGCGTTCTCCGGGGCATAGGTGTCGCCGATCTCCATGTTGGCCCAGGTGGAGATGAACTGGAACGGGCCTTCGGAGCTACGGGCCTGTTCATCCAGCCACTGGCGCACCGCGGGGTCGGCCAGCTTGGCCTTCTTCTCGTCGTGGTCCAGGTACAGCACATCGCCCCAGTTGGGCAGCAGATACAGGGCGCAGTAGCTGCCGAAGCTCATCTTCAGCCCGCCGATGGTCGGCATCGAAAGGGCCACGATGCGCCCCCCGGCCTCAGCAGCCGCATCCGACGCCCGGAGCTGGTGGCGGGTGCGGTCCATCATGGTGGAGGCGTGGGATAGCACATTCCAGTTGAGCGGACGCTGGGCCCGCACCGACATCTGGGTCATCAAGTCGATCTCTTCGTCGCTGAAGAACGCATTGCAGCCGGTGATGATGAACTCCAGCCAGGTACCGGGATGCTCAGACACCGCCCCGCACAGGGCCAGCATCTCTTCTCGGTCGGCGAAATACGAAGGCACCGGGTCGTTGTTGCCGTCGGAGTGGGTGGTGGACTGTGATGACGAGAACCCCAACCCGCCGGCCTCCAGCGCCCCGTGCAGCACCCGTACCATCTCGGCCACCTGCTCGCCAGAAGCCGCATTGCCGGTGCCATCGGCCCCCATCACAAAGCGGCGCAGGGCTGAGTGCCCCACCAGGAACCCGGCGTTCACCCCTATGCGCCCCTCCAGCGCATCCAGGTACTCGGCAAAGCTCGACCAGCTCCACGGCAGGCCCTGCTCCAGCGCGGGCAGGGGCATTCCCTCCACCTTGGCCATCATCCGGCGGATGTAGTCGGCGTCGTCGGCCTTCAAAGGGGCCAGCGTGAACCCGCAGTTGCCGCCCAGCACAGTGGTCACCCCGTGCTCGTTGGAGGGAGAGGCCAGCGGATCCCAGAACAGTTGCGCGTCGTAGTGGGTGTGGGCGTCTATGAATCCCGGCGCCACCACTAGCCCATCGGCGTCGATGACCTGGGCCGCAGCCTCCTCAACCGACCCGATGGTGGTGATTCTCCCGTCGCTGATGCCCACATCGGCGACGAACCCCGGCGATCCGGTGCCGTCCACCACGGTGCCGCCTTTGATGATCAGATCAAGCATGGGCACAGGATAGGCCAGCGCGCTGACAAGCTCCCCAGCAGGCCGTGGCCCTTATGCCGCCGAGTACGCTCGGCCCATGCCAGAGATCCCCAAGATCATCTCGGTGGATGATCACATAGTAGAGCCGCCCACCCTCTGGACCGACCGATTGCCCCGCAAATACTCCGATGTGGGACCCCGGGTAGTGCGGGAGACTGTCCGCAAGGACATGGTGGTTGTCGACCATGAGCCTGTGTGGGTGGATAGCGACGTGAAGCGGTCGGTGGACTTCTGGATGTACGAAGAACTCAAGCGCCCCCTTATCCGGCTGAGCGCAGCCTCCGGCTATCCCAAAGAGGAGGTCGACGCCCGGCCCATCAACTACGAGGAGATGCGCCCCGGCTGCTGGCAACAGCAAGCCCGCCTCGACGACATGGATATCAACCACGTCGAAGCCTCCATGTGCTTCCCGATGTTCCCCCGCTTTTGCGGTCAGACGTTCATGGAGGCGGCTGACAAGGAACTGGCCCTGCTGTGCGTGCAGGCCTACAACGACTGGATGATCGAGGAGTGGTGTGCCGGCACCGACAGCCGCCTGATTCCTCTGCCCCTGATGCCCCTGTGGGATCCGCATCTGGCCGCCGCCGAAGTGCGCCGCAACGCCGCCCGAGGCGCCCACGCGGTGGCGTTCACCGAGCTGCCCACCAACCTCGGCCTGGCGTCCATCCACGACTCTGACGGGCACTGGGAGCCGCTGTTCGCCGCTTGTGAGGAGACAGCCACCGTTTTGTGCATGCACATCGGCTCGGGGTCGCGCATGCCGTCCACCTCCCCCGATGCCCCGCCGGCGGTGCCCTCTACCCTCACGTTCAACAACGCCATGGGATCGCTGGCCGACTGGCTGTTCTCCGGGGCGTTCATCCGCTACCCCGACATCAAGATCGCCTACAGCGAGGGTCAGATCGGCTGGATCCCCTACATCTTGGAGCGGGCCGACGTGGTGTGGGAGCACAACCGGGGGTGGAACCGGGTGTGGGGGGTGATCCCCGAGCCGCCCAGCAGCTACTTCGCCGACCACGTGTACGGCTGCTTCTTCGACGACCGCTTCGGTTTGGCCAACCTCGATGCCATCGGGGAGGACAACGTTACGTTCGAGACCGACTACCCCCACTCCGACAGCACATGGCCCCACACCAAAGAAGTGGCCGAGAAGCAGTGCGAAGGGCTATCGGACGAGGTGATTTACAAGATCATGCGGGGCAACGCCATCAAGATGTTGCACCTGCCCTTTGACCAATAGCCCCCGGTCGCCGCGCATGATCTACGACTTCGTGATCGTCGGAGGGGGCTCCACCGGAGCGGTGCTGGCCGCCCGGCTGTCGGAGAACTCGGGCACGTCGGTGTTGCTGCTGGAGGCCGGGCCCACCGAGGCTGATCCCGACGCCGACCGCCTGGGCGCGGTGGACTTCTCCCACACCGGGCGCGATTGGGGCTTTCAGGCCCGCACCTCCGGCGAGGCCACCGCCCCCTACCCGCAGGGCCGGACACTTGGCGGCGGGTCGGCGGTGAACGGCGGGGTGGCGCTGCGGGGGATGCCCAGCGACTACGACTCCTGGGCCAGCCCCAACTGGAGTTGGGAGGCCATGGCCCCGTGCTTTCGCCGCCTGGAAGACGACCCCCTGGGAGGCGAGCTCCACGGCACCGGCGGCCCCATTCCCATCCGTCGGGCGGCCAGAGACGATCTGGTCGCTCCCCAGCGACAACTGCTGGCCGCGGCCCAAGACAATGGTCTGGGATGGGTGGACGACCACAACGACGGCGTGTCAGAGGGCATCGGCCCGTCGCCCCAGAACGTGGTGGACGGCATACGAGTGTCCACCGCCATGGGCTACCTGCGACCGGCCGACGGCCGGAAGAACCTGGAGATCGTTGGCGGCGCCTACGCCCACCACATCGTGATCGAACGGGACCGGGCCACCGCGGTGGCCTACTCCACTGGCGCAGGCTCCAGCGTGGAACAGGTCCGGGGCCGACGCATCGTGGTGTGCGCCGGCGCCCTCAACTCACCGGCGCTGTTGATGCGCTCGGGAATCGGGCCGGTGCGAGACCTCGAGGCCATCGGCATCCGCTCGGTGGCCGACCTCCCCGGCGTGGGCGCCAACCTGATGGAGCACGTAGGGGCATTCGTTTTCGTCGTCCCCCCGGAAGGAAAAGTGACCACCGACATGGTCCAGCACCAGCTGCTGATCCGCTACAGCTCCCCCGACGGCCCGGTGACCAACAACATGCAGATCGGCATGATGAACCACTGGGACCTCAGCCAGAACCCGGCTTTGGCCGAAATGTGCGGTGCCGAGTTGATCTGGGGCATCTGCGCCGGCATCCAATCCCCCCGCTCCAAAGGACGCCTCCGGGTGCTGTCCCCCGACCCCGGCCACCCTCCGGTGATCGACCTGAACCTGCTGGACAGCCCCGAAGACCTAGCCCAGCTCACCGCCGGGCTGCGGGTCTGCTACAAGTTGGCCACTCATGAGGCGCAGTCTGAGAGGTTCGAACGGGTGGCAGTCCTCGACCAATCAGCCTTCGCTGACGGCGACGACGAAGACCTAGCCGACTACGCCCAACAGTTCAGCTTTCCCTGGTACCACGCCTCGGGGACCTGCCGAATGGGGCCCGACCCCGACGCCGGAGACGTGGTCGACGACTTCGGCCGAGTTCACGGCGTCGAACGCCTATCGGTGTTCGACGCTTCCATCCTGCCGATGATTCCCCGGGCCAACACCAACCTGACCTGCATTGCTTTAGGCGAGCGGGCCGCAGAACTGCTGCAATAGAAGCATGACCGAAGGAGCGCCATGAGCCCCACTGCCATGATGATCTCGTCCGACTCCCACATCATCGAACCGCCCGACCTGTGGACCGAGCGGGTGACCAGCGGGCCGATGGCCGAGCGGGTCCCGCAGGTGCGCCGCGAGCCCGGCGGCGACTGGTGGTACATCGACGGCCAGCGGTCCATGTCGTTTCTTGGCTTCCAAGCCGGCAACCGCTTCGACCAAGACCCCACCAAGCTCCGCATCGAAGCGTCGTTCGACGAGGTCCGCCCCGGGGCCTACGACCCGGCGAAGTTCATCGCCGACAACCGCACCGACGGTGTGGCCGCCTCGGTTATCTACCCCAGCGAGGCGTTGTTGGCCTACAGCATCCCCGACTCCGAGCTGTGCTCGGCGACCATGGCCGCCTACAACGACTTCATCGCCGAGTTCTGCGCCCACGACCCCGAGCGGCTCAAAGGCATCGCCCTCATCAACGTGGACGACATCGACGAAGCCATTGCCGAGATGACCCGGAGCCGCAACATGGGCCTGGCCGGGGCGATGGTCAGCGTGATGCCCCCGGCCGGCCAGGGCTACGACCACCCTCGCTACGAGCCCTTCTGGTCGGCCGCGGTCGACCTCGACGTTCCGCTGTCCATGCACGTGGCCACTGGCCGGGCGCTGACCAGTGCCAGCGGCCAGGGCAAGAACGACATCCGGGCGGTGACAGAGGCCGCGTTCTACCTGCAAGACCACTTCGTGCGGAAGTCGCTGGGCGAGATGATCTTCTCCGGGGTGCTCGAGCGCCATCCCAACCTCAAGGTGGGATCGGTGGAGCACGAGGTGGGCTGGATCCCGTTCTGGCTGTTCCAGATGGACTACTGCTACACCGACCGGCCGCTGCGGGGCGACTGGCACCGCTTCGCCGATCCCGACGCCCGCCCCAGCCACTACTTCAGCTCCAACTGCTTCGTGAGCTTCCAGGAAGACGCAGTGGGAGTGAGAGTGCGGGATACCTTCGGCACCCACACGCTGATGTGGGGCTCCGACTACCCCCACACCGAGTCCACCTTCCCCCGCTCCCGAGAGGTGGTGGCCGAGACCCTGGCCGACGTGCCCGACAACGAGCAGCAGATGATCCTCCGGGACAACTGCGCCACCCTCTACGGCTTCGACCTTGACCTCCTTGAGGCCGATCTATCGGGATAACAGGATGCGCATAGCCTTCGGGACCGACGAGCCCACTCCCCTGACCGACGCGATCAAGCAGCATCTGGTCGAAGGGGGCCACGACGTGGTGGCAGCCGCCGCAGAGGGGGCTCCGTGGCCCGACGTGGGCCGGGCCGTCGGCGAGGCGGTGGTCGACGACACCGCTGACGTGGGCGTGGTGTGCTGCTGGACCGGCACCGGAGTGTCGATCGCGGCCAACAAAGTCCCCGGAGTGCGGGCCGCCTTGTGTACCGATGCCGAGACCGCCCGCGGCGCCCGGCGATGGAATGACGCCAACGTCTTGGCCCTGAGCCTGCGCCTGGTGTCCTCCGAAGTGGCCGCGGAGATGCTGGACGCCTTCCTGGCCACCGAGCCCGACCCAGACGAGTCCCCCGAGATCGCCAAGCTCTACTGACATGCGAGTCCGAATCGGCTTTGGCGTGGGCGGCGGGGTGGCCTCAGGAGATCCCGAGGCATTCGCCACCGTGGTGGACGGACTGGAGCGGCTGGGGTTCGACTCGCTGTGGGTGGCCGAGAGGGCCAGCGGTCCTGCGCTCGATCCGGTGGTGGCCATGACCTTCGCGGCCGCTCGAACCACCCAGCTCAAGTTCGGCCCCAGCGTGATGGTGCTACCCGGCCGCAACCCTGTGTTGTTGGCCAAGGCCATGGCCAGCCTCGACCGCATCTCCAACGGGCGCCTGCTGCCCGCTTTCGGCCTCGGCGTGGCCGACACCGCTGAGCATCAGGCCTTCGGAGTGGCCCGCATGGACCGGGCAGCCTGGTTCAATGAGGCCCTGCCGCTCATGCGCCGTCTGTGGACCGAGGATGTTGTCGAACACCAGGGTCCCCGCTTCCACCTCGACGCCGCCCGAGTGGACATTAAACCGGTCCAACAGCCCCTTGACGTGTGGATGGGGGGGATCACCCCTTCCGAGCTGCGCCGGGTGGGCCGGCTGGGCGACGGCTGGCTGCCCTCCTTCGTCACCCCCGACGACGTGCGCGAGGGGATTGCCACCATCAAACAGCATGCTGACGAGGCCGACCGGGAAATCGACCCTGAGCACTACGGGGCGTTGTTGACCTACACCGAGGGCCCTCTTCCCGACCGGTTCATCGAGCTCATCAAGCTTCGTCAGCCCGACAAGAAACCAGGCGACCTGGTGGCGACCAACCACCACGAGTTGCGGTCCAAGATCGAGGCCTTCATCGAGACCGGTGCCTCCAAGTTCGTGGTTATGCCCCTTGGCGAGCCAACCGACTGGGAGGCCGAGATCGAAGCCCTGGCTGCCGATCTCCTGCCGATGCAAGAGTGACAAGGTGATCCTCCAACCGTCTAGAGTTCGCTCCTAATGGTCCTTCATCAAATCGACAATCGCGATCAGCGGTGTTGAACAATGCCTGACCGACGCATGGTGCCAGCCAACGCCCCGCTGCCCTCCCCTTTTCCCGAGGGCTGGTACTACGTCGCAAGCCGCCGGTCATTGAAAAAAGCCAAGCTCATCAAGCAGACCTGGATGGGCGAGGACATCATCGTCTGGTGTGACGACAACGGGAGGGTCTGCGTCTCCGAGGCCTACTGCCCCCACTTGGGGGCCGATCTAGGACCCGACGGAGGGGCCTGTGTGAGCGGCGGTCGGCTCGTCTGCCCCTTTCATGGCTTCGAGTACGACGCTGGTGGCCAGTGCGTGGCCACCCCCTTTGACCCGCCACCCAAGGCGGCTCGCCTGCGAGTGTTCGAGACAACCGAAATCGCCGGCCTGATCTTTGCTTGGTGGGGAATCGGAGGGCGACCCCCGCAGTGGAACCTGCCCGAGGAGGCACTGGACCAAGTCGGCTGGAGCAACCTCAACTTCTGGACTTCCCGATTCCCCGGCCATCCTCAGGACACGACGGAGAACTCTGTCGATCTAGCCCACCTGCGCCACGTCCACGGCTATGACAACGTGAGCCGGGTCGAGCCACTGGAGGTGGACGGTCACTTCCTCCGCAGCCGCTTCGACTTCGCCACCACCCGGAGGATCGCCAAAGTGGGGCGCCTTCGACTCAACGTCTCCGCCAACACCTTGATCTACGGACTGGGCTACTCGTACGTGGAGGTGCGAGAACGCAGTATCGGCCTCGACATGCGCCTTTGGATACTGGCGACGCCCGTCGACGGCACTCACATCGACCTGGCGGTGGTGTCGCAGGTCGGACCCATTCGCAATCCAAATCGCCGAATTGCGGGGGCGACATTTCTCCCGCCGAGGATGCGCGCTCCCATCGTCAACAAATTCATGGCGTACTTCGAAAAGCGAGACGTACTTCAGGATGTGCCCATCTGGAGCCGCAAACAGTACCGATCCCGCCCGCGACTGTCGCGTTCCGACGGTGAGATCATGAAGTACCGCACCTACTGCGCTCAGTTCTATCCCGATCTGCTAGCGGTGGTAGAAGACATCAAGAGGGTGGCCGACCAACCGGCAGTCAACGACTGACAGGGAACAGCTGGCAATGGCAACTGGCAAGAAGCAGGCGATGCCGCGGCGAGTTGCCATCGTCGGCGGCGGTGTTTCGGGGCTGGGGGCCGCATGGACGCTGCATCATCAGCCGGATCGCTTCGATTTCCGACTCTACGAGGCTCAGGAACAGCTCGGCGGCAATGCCATCACCGTCGACATGCCCCAAGACGACGGCGGATCGATCCCCTTCGACATCTCGGTCACCGCCTGCATCCCGTCGGTGTACGACCACATCGTGCTGTTGATGGAGCAGTTCGGCCTTGACCTGATCGATACCAAGTTCAGCTACAGCGTCAAGTATGGCGGACAGATCTATGCCCACGATTTCGATTCCGAGATCAGAGAGCAACTGCAAGAAGAGATCGCCAAGTTCCAACGTCTCCTGCGACGTCTGCACAAGTTCGGTTGGCTAACCCGTTCCCAGTCGAAGGCGCTGAATTTCCTGAACCCGTTCAACTACGTCAGCATGGGCACGCTCTTGAATCTGGGCGGGTTCTCTGGTGACTTCAGATACAAGATTCTCAAGCCCATGTTCGTCAACTTCCTCATGGCTACGAACGTGTTTGACATGCCGGCATCTCTCTTTGCCCGGTATCTGGAGTTCTTCGATATCGAATCGGCTACGCCCATGCAGACTTGGGACCAGGGGTCGCAGCGCATCTACGAACATCTATCGGCCGATTTCGGAGACAAGATCTACCTGAGTCGGCCGGTTCAAAAGGTGTACCGGTCGAAGTCCGAAGTCGTGGTCGAGGACGCAGACGGGGTGCGGGAGACATTCGACGACGTCATCTTCGCCTGCAACGCCAACCAGACCTTGATGATGCTCGACAACCCCTCCGCCCTCGAGCGCTATCTGCTCTCGTCGATACGCTACGAAAGCGAACTCCACAACCACACGGTTGTCCACTACGACTCCTCAGTGCTTCCCGACAACGAGGTGAAGCCGTTGACCACGCGAAGCAACCACGTCGAGCAGTACGGCGCGAGGCCGGACAACTACGAGATCACCTACATCATGCACAACCAGCAGCCATGGGTAAATCGGTCGGACAAGCCCTGTCTGGTCACCTACAACGCCATCAGCCCGATCGATGAGGAGAAGATCGTCAAGAAATGGTGGTTCCAGCACATCGTCCACGATGTGCGCCACATTGCCTGGCTCGTCAGCCTGTTCCGCTTCATCCAAGGCAAAAGGCGAACGTGGCACTGCGGTGCCCACACGCTGATAAACAGCCAGGAAACCTGCTTCATCACCGGGCTCGCTGCGGCAAGGCAGTTGGGTGCCGACTACCCGTTCGACGATGACGCGGCAAGGCGCTCCTTCAACTTCTACGGGAGCCTCATGTACGGCTGGCGGTTCAAGAAGGCCCAGCGCTAAAGCCGGACTTCTCAGGCGCTGAGGGTTAGAAGGGCAGGTCGTGTCGCTGGCCGGCGACGCGGATCTTGAATTTCTTGCTCGGCGACATGGAAGGCAACGCGCTGATCTTGAACTTGTAGTTCTTGGGGGCGATCTCGAGCTCGTAGTAGTGCACCATCATCAGCAGGTTGATGGCCAGTTGCATTTCCGTCCACCGAGTACCGAGGCACGTATGGGTACCCAGCCCGTAGGGGGCGTATTGCGTGCCCACGTGTTCCTTGCGGGGGGCCTGATACCGGTCGATGTCGAATTTCCAGGGGTCGGGGAAGAGGTCTCCCATATAGTGCGTCGCCGTCTGGGCGGCGAATATCCGGGACCCTTCCGGCAGCTCGTAACCCTCGACCACACAGGCGTTCATCACGTTTCGCACCGACACCGGGGCGATCGGGTAGAGCCGCAGGCACTCCATGATGAATCGGCCGGTGATGTCGGTGCCGTCTCCGGTAAGCGCGTCGCTATCGGGATCGCCCTTGGCGAACAAGGCATCGGCCTCTTCACGGATCTTCTCGTGGAACTCGGGTTGGGAGAGCATGGCGTAGACGACGAAGCTGAGCTGGTCGCCCACGTACATGCTGGCGATCAGCGGCGCGGAGAGCACAAATCGCAGGTTCGACTCGGGGAGGAATTGCCGATCGCTGGAGTGCATGTTCAGCAGCTCGTCGGCGAGGTCGCGAGGACATCCCGCCCGCTGGGCCGGGGTGTGGCTGCGCAGCACCCGATCCACCACCTCGCCCACCAGCTTCGCCCGACGTCTCATGGGCGGGGTCTTCAGCATGAACTTGGGAAGTATCTTGACAAGGTGGGTCAAGAGCGCCCGCTCTTTGAACTTGTGCATGTCTTTGGCGACATCTTGCGAGTCAATACTCAACGTCAGCGGCGACAACTCCGCGTTGACCAGGGTGCGGCACATGGTCACCGCGCCCTGCGCCTCTCCAATGTTCCAAGTGGCCAAGTTCTCCCGGGCCTTGGATAACACCAATTCCAGCTGTTCTTCCAGCCTCGAGCGCGAATAACCCGGCTGAATGGACTTGCGGTACCGGAAATGATCGGCGCCGTCAAGGGCGGGCAGCAGTCCTGCCCCGCCATAGACCTTTTCGAAATCCTCCAAGTAATCCCTGGCCCTCAGGTGCATGCGGCCGTTTCTATGCACCCAGTGGTTGGTCTCGGGCCCGGTCAGAAAGATCATGCGTTCCTGGAAGGGCGGCTTGATATAGCACACTGGACCGTATTCTTGGTGGAGCTCGGCAAAGAGTGCGGGGAGGTTGCCGCTGCGAAGGTTTTTGCTCCCCAGGAGCTTCCGCAGCTTGACCCGGGGGATCTCCTTGGACAGGGCAGCCCGCCGGAAAATCGACCCGGTGATGTTCTCGCTGACCGCTTCGGAAATGGAGCGGCCGATCAAGTCCATCTTGAGGATCTGTTGCACCCGTTTTTCTGATTCCTCGTCAATTTCGAAGATGTAGCGCAACACATCACAGGTGTTGATGAGACAGATAATGATGATTTCTCTCGGGCTGGGAATCTCGTCGGTGAAGATCGCTCGGCTGATGCGAGTCTTGACGAACTCGACGGCAGTGCCTACTTCGGAGCTGGTGTGGAATCCCGACATCCAGGCCCCTTGCGCCAGCGACCAGAAATCGCCTTCGTGATGCTGAAGGATCTTCCTGTCGACCAATCGGTCCAAGGTCGCGTCGATCATCTCTTCTGCTCTGGGAACGAGCCGCTCGATCCAGTACTGGGCGTTGTATTGATTCGTCTCACCCGCGATCTCAGAGAGGAGGGGGTCGAGACAGGGGTCGCCCGTTCTGGTCTTGTCTAGAAGGATCAGGGACTCCATATCGGTGTCTATGCGATAGATGAGCGACAGTTCGGCAAGGGCAGCGCCAACGACAGCACAGTTCAGATTCCATCCGGGTACTTGGCGGAAGTAGCCGCTCTCTTCGTTCAGGAGTGTCAGAACGAGCTCGTCAAGCAGCGTAAGCGGCGAGGTTTCCACTTCCTGAACATTTTGGTCCGTGAGCGTCATTGGCCCACTTCCCTCCACCTTGGACTTTAACGATAGCGACTATTGGTAACAACCTCACGTCTTACCGAGAGCCTGCTTTAGATCGGCCAGCAAGTCGTCGACCGTCTCAATGCCGACCGACAGCCGCACGAGTCCAGGGTCCACCGCCAAAGGAGAGTCGGCCACCGACAGATGGGTCATCGTGGAGGGCTGCTCTATGAGCGACTCCACGGCGCCCAGCGACTCGGCCAGGTGAAACACCTGGGTGGAGCTCACCGCGGCTACCGCGGCCGCCTCGCCCCCCGCATGGATGAACGACACCATCCCGCCCGGGCGGCGCATCTGAGCAGCCGCCACCTCATAGCCGGGGTGGCCGGGCAGGCCGGGAAACATCACTCGCTCCACCGCCCGATGGCCGTCCAAGTACTCCGCCACGGCCTGGGCGTTGTTGCAGTGGCGGTCCATGCGCACTCCCAGTGTTTTGATCCCCCGCAGCAGCAGATAGCAGTCGAACGGGCCGGGCACCGCCCCCACCGCGTTCTGGACGAAGGACAGCCGCTCGGCCAGATCTTCCCGGTTCACCGCGATGAACCCGCCCACCACGTCGGAATGGCCACCCAGATACTTGGTGGTGGAATGCACCACCACATCGGCTCCCAGCTCAAGCGGATTCTGGAGGTATGGCGTGGCAAAGGTGTTGTCCACCACCACGTCGGCCCCCGACGCGTGGGCCACATCGACCACCGCGGCGATGTCCACCACCGTCAGCATCGGGTTGGTGGGCGTTTCCACCCACACCTGGCGGGTCTCGGGGCGAATGGCCGCGCTCAGCGCGTCCATATCAGTCATGTCCACCGCCGACCACTCGATGCCCCGCTCGCCGTATATCCGGGCAATGAGCCGGAACGTCCCCCCGTAGGCATCAGTGCCCACAACCACATGGTCGCCGGGGCGCAACATGGCGACCAACGCGTCCTCCGCAGCCATGCCGCTGGCAAACGCCATGCCATGCTCGGCCCCCTCCAGTCCGGCCAGGCAACGCTCCAGCGCCACCCGGGTGGGATTCGAGGTGCGGGCGTACTCAAAGCCCCGGTGCTGGCCGGGCGCGGTCTGCATGAATGTGGTGGACAGATGGATGGGGACGGTGATCGCGCCGGTGGCTTCATCAGGTTCCTGGCCGACGTGGATGGCCCTGGTGTCGAATCCCCACTCGCTAGGGGCGGAGCCGCTCATGACCCTGCGCCAGGAGCGCCCGAAGACAGGAAGCTGAGCACGTCGGTGCTGGTCATCACCGCTCGGGGACGACCGCCGTCGAGCACCAGAAGCGCCGGGGACCGCTCCAGCTTGGTCACCGCCAACGCCACCGGTTCCCCGATGCCGATCTGCTCCAAAGGACGACTCATCACGTTCTCCACCGGCTGGCCCAACAGATCGCCGTCGAAGGCCAGGGCCATGAGCTGAAGCTCGTGCACCGACCCCATTACCTCGGCCGCAGCCAATGGCATCTCCCCTTTGGCCACCGGAAGCTGGCTGACCCCGTGGTCGCGCATCTGAGTCACGGCCAGGCTGACAGGGTCCTCGGGGTTGACATACACCAGCGGGGGAAGCGCCCCCTCCTTGGCATCGAGCACATCCTTCACACAGGGGTGCTCGCCGATCAAGAAGCCATACGACGCCATCCAGTCGTCGTTGAATACCTTTGAGAGATAGCCCCGCCCGGCGTCGGGCAGCAGCACAACCACTACATCGTCGGGCCCGCAGTCTCGGGCCACTTCCAAACCGGCGCACACGGCGGTACCGCCCGACCCCCCGATCAGCAGCCCCTCCCTCCGGGTCACCAGCCGGGCCATGTCGAAGGAATCCTGGTCAGAGATGGGGATCACCTGGTCGACGACGTCGGGATCGTAGGTCTCAGGCCAGAAGTCCTCGCCGATCCCCTCCACCAAGTAGGGCCGGCCCGCCCCGCCGCTGAACACCGAGCCCTCAGGGTCGCCGGCGACTACCTGGATCTGGGGGTTCTGCTGCTTCAGGTAGCGGCCCACACCGTTGAGCGTGCCCCCGGTGCCCGCTCCGGCCACGAAGTGCGTGATGCGCCCACCGGTCTGCTTCCACAGCTCGGGGCCGGTGGTCAGCTCGTGCGACAGGGGATTCACCTGGTTGAAGTACTGGTTGGGCCGGTAGGCGCCGGGAGTCTCAGCCACCAGCCTCTCGGCGGTGGAGTAGTACGACTCGGGGTCTTCGGGATCCACCGCCACCGGGCACACCACCACCTCGGCCCCATAGGCCCGCAAGAGCTGCACCTTCTCCTGGCTCACCTTGTCGGTCATGACGAAGATGCAGCGGTAGTCCCTCTGGGCCGCGACCAAGGCCAAGCCCACGCCGGTGTTGCCCGAGGTGGGCTCGACAATGGTCCCGCCCGGATTCAGCAGCCCCTCTTGCTCGGCCGCGTCGATCATGGCCACTGCGGGACGGTCCTTCACGCTCCCGCCCGGGTTCAGCATTTCCAGCTTGGCCAAAACCTCACACGGCACCCCATCGGCGATGCGCTTCATCCGCACCAGCGGAGTGTTCCCAATGAGGTCGAGGATCGAGTCTGCGACCTCCACGCCCATAAACTACCCGGCGGTATGGGTCGACCAAACATCACGCCGCCGAGCATCGCGGTGGAGCCCGACTGCTGGCGCCGACCCGCGCTGGTAGATGCCGTCACCGCCGGTGGAGGACTTGTGGTGGACCCGTCCGAAGCCGAGGCCTTGGTCTGGGCCGAGCCCGCCGCCCCCGATCTTTTGCCGGAGGTGCTAGCCAAAGCACCGGGCATCGAGTGGGTGCAGCTCCCCTACGCCGGAATCGAGAACCTGACCCACTTGCTCGATAACAAACACCTCTGGACCTGCGGAAAGGGGGTGTACGCCGAGCCGGTGGCCGAGCACGTGCTGATGCTGGCCCTTGCCGGCCTACGGGGAATGGCAAGCTTCGCCCAAGCCCGCAGCTGGTCGCTGCCGGAGGGCCGCAACCTGCTCGGCGGCCGGGTGACTGTGCTGGGAGGCGGGGGGATCACCGAGTCTTTGGCCCGGCTCCTGGCCCCGTGGGACTGCCGGATCACGGTGTTGCGCCGCCATCCCAAGCCAATGCCCGGCGTCTACCGGGTGGTAGGCCCGGAGAGCCTGCACGACGCGCTGAGCGGGGCCGATGTGGTGGTGGTGGCCTTGGCTCTCACCCCAGAGACCACCGGCATCATCGACGCCGACGCGCTGAGCGCCATGCAACCCCACGCCTGGCTGATCAACGTGGGGCGGGGCAGACACGTGATCACCGAGGACCTGGTAGCATCGCTGGCCGCCGGGACTATCGGCGGGGCGGCCCTTGATGTGACCGACCCCGAGCCCCTCCCCGACGGGCACCCCCTCTGGGGCATGGACAACTGCCTCATCACCCCCCATGTGGGCAACACCCCTGAGATGGGGCTGAAACTCCTTGCCCGCCGGGTTACCGAGAATATCCGCCGTTACATCGCCGGCGAGGAGCTGCTCGGCCCCGTGGATGTCGACTTGGGCTACTGATCGGCGCGGGGCCGCTGCCTAACCGCTAGGGGCTGATGATGCGTTCGTACTGGGCATAGGGCTCCTGGATGGCTATGACCCTCATGGGGCGGCTCGCCGCGGCATGGACACCGGGGCCGAAGGTGACAGGGCCGGCAGCCAGCACCTCGCTCTCGAATCGCTCCAATTCTCTGGCCACCGCCCGGGGCTCAATGGTGCCAGCCCGCTCTACTGCCCGAACGTAGGCCTCGATGGCGTCATGGCCGGTGACGACGCGGCCGTCGCTGGCACGATGACCGGTGGCTTCGAGATAGTCGGCCAGCACCTGGCGAACTTCAGGGCTGGGGTCGGTGGACCCTGTAAATACTGAGGCGTACGAGAGCATGGTGAAGTCGCCGACGCCAGGAACCTTGCCGATCCAAGAGTCGCCGTCCATGGTGGAGTTAGCGAAGATTGGCTGGGGAATGCCCATAGCCCGAACCGGGGCCAGTATCTCGGGGGCCACCAGCCGGGTTCCGCAAAAGACAATGGCCTCGGGATTGTTGGTCGCCAACCCAGACAGGATGGGTTCGAGAAGGCCAGGATCGGTCGGCTGGTAGCGGTACAGGCCAGACACCCGGCCTCCCTGCTCCTCAAAGCTCCGTCGGAAGGCCTCGCAGACTGCCACCGCTTCAGTGCTGGTCTGGTCGATTATCACCGCTGCGGTGGTGAATCCCCGACTGGCCACCAATGAGACCAAGAGCGAGGCTTCAGTGCTCACCGGCGTGCCCATAGAGAAGACCCGGTCTCCCAACTCCTCGGTAACCCAGGCGTCGTCGGCTCCACAGGGACTTATGACCAAGGTCCCCAAACTCTCCAGCACATCTAGGGCCGGTGCGGCATAGGCGGCATCGCACGTCATCAACAGCAGGTCAATGCCGTCCACCAGAAGCTGCTCGGCGCCGTTGCGCATGGAGGACAGCTCGGTGTGGCTATCGATGTGGCGGAGCACCACCGGCCGTCCCAGCAGTCCCCCGGCCTCGTTCAAAGCATCGATCCGAATTCGGGCGGCCTCGAGGGCGGGCTCGTCGAAGTCGGCCAGGAATCCGGAGGTGGCCATCAAAGCTCCCACCACGATGGCATCAGCAGGCAGGGGGACCCCGTCGGGAGTGGCCGTGGGCCGCGTGGTGCTCTCGGCAATCGGCTGTCCTTCATCGTCGGTGGGCGGGGCAGGGCTAACCACCGTCCCTTCGCTGAACAGGCCGCACCCGGTACAGGCCACCAGCACCAACACGACCAGCATCAACGCCACCAGCAATGGCGGCCGGATGCCGGGCAGACTCATCAGACCTTGAGTTCGCGGAAGGGAATGCCCTTGTCGGCTCGGGGCTCGCGGGGCAGGCCGAGTATGCGCTCGCCGATCACGTTTCGCTGGATCTCCGGAGTGCCCCCGCCGATCTTGTGGGCGAAATGGCCGACCATTTGCCATACCCAGCTGTCGTCGTTCAGCATCCCCTCCGGGCCCAACAGCTCCATGGCCGTTTGGCTGGTGTCACGAATGTGGTCACCAGAGAGGATCTTCATGATCGAAGCCTCCGGGCCGATCTCGGTGCCCTTGCTAAGCGCGGTGTACACACTCATTCCCAGATAGCGGAGCACTTCTGATCTGATCCACGCTTCAGCCAATGACTGGCGAACCGCCGGGTCGCCAGCTTGGCCCTTCTGGCGAGCCAAATCGACTAAAGCGGAAACGTCCACGCGAGACGATTGAGCGCCAACCGCGGCGCGCTCGCTGTTCAAGGTGGTCTGGGCCACGGCCCAGCCGTTGTTGACCCCGCCGATCACGTTCTCTATCGGGATTCGCACATCGTCCAGAAAGGTCTCGTTGAACTCTGCCCCTCCGGTTATCTGGCGCAGCGGCCGCGGGTCCAAGCCCTCGGTATCCATCCTCACGAAGAAATAGGTGAGACCCTGGTGCTTGGGAACGTCGAGGTCGGTGCGGGCCAACAAAATGCCCCAATCGGCCAGGTGGGCATAGGAGTTCCACACCTTTTGGCCGTTCACCACGAACTCGTCGCCGTCGCGCACTGCTCTGGTCTGGAGTCCGGCCAGGTCGGAGCCGGCATTGGGCTCGCTGAAGAGCTGGGCGAACACCATCTCCCCCCGACGGATCGGGTCCAAGAAGCGATCCTTCTGCTCATCGGTGCCCCACGCCACAAGGGTTGGAGCAGCCATGTCCAACGCGGCCATGAAGATCGACATCACGACGCCGTAAGAACCCTGCTCTTCCTCGAAAATGATGCTCTCTATGGTTGAGGCACCCCGCCCTCCGTACTCCGTCGGCCAGTGCAAACAAGCCCAGCCGTCGGCCGCCAGCCGCGCTTGCCAGGCGCGGGCTCGATCAGCCATTTCTTGCTCCTGGCGTGTATCAGCGTTCGGAGTGAACATCTCATCAAAGGCCTCGGGCGAGCCCTTGGCCGGGGCGTTGGCCGCCAGCCACTCTCGGGCCTCAGCCCGAAATGCTGCTTCTGAGGGGGTGTCGCCGAAATCCACGGGGACAGGCTAAGTCGATTAGGGGCGAACCAGCACTTTGCACTGGTCGGTAGGTGATTTGATGGCCTCGAATGCGTCAGGAAGTCCGTCGAGGTCCACGGTGTGGGTAATGAAGGGGGCTGGTTCGATCCGGCCCTGTTCAATCATGGCCAGGGTGTGGGCATAGTCCTGATGGCGGTAGTACACGGGGAAGGTCATGGTCAGCTCTTTGAGCGATGCGAACACCGGGATGATGGGGTCGGGTCCAGAGCAGATGCCCACCACCGCAACCCGGCCCCGATGGGCCGCCGCTTCGATGCAGGTCTGGATGATGCCCGGTTTACCCACCGCTTCCACCACCACATTGGGTGGAGATCCGGCTAGACGCTCGAAGGCCTGCGCCAGCTCCTCGGATACAGGATCGATGACACCAGTAGCTCCGAAATCGGCCGCCGATTCCCGCCGCACTACCACCGGATCGCTGACCACTACATTTCGAGCCCCCATGTGGCGAGACCACAGGGCAACGGCCAGCCCCACCGGTCCGCCCCCCACGATGAGCACGTCGTCGCCGGTGGCGATGCCCGCGGTGTCTGCCGCGTGGAGTCCGACCGCCAACGGCTCTACCAGAGCACCCACGTCGTAGCCGCATCCCTCGGGCAGGCTGAAGGTCTGGGCGCTGGACACGGTCACATACTCGGCGTAGGCCCCCGGCCGGGTGCCGGTGCCGACCATCTCCGAATGAGGGCAGTGGACCGGCAGCGTGTCCCAGCAGTGCTGGCAGTTCCCGCACCCCACCAGCGGCAAGGCGCACACCGCATCGCCGGTCTTCCAGTTCCCCACCGGGTCGGCCCCCACGGCCACCACTTCGCCGGAGAACTCGTGGCCCATGGTGTAACCGATGGGCAGGTGCTCCACCACCTTCAGATCGGAGCCGCAGATGCCGCACCCCTTGACCGCCAAAACCAGCTCTCCCGGCCCGGGCGCGGGGTCGTCGACCTCGGCCACCTCCAGCGTCCTGTCCTCGGCGATCACTGCGGCCCGCATCAGGCCCTTCCCCCGTCTATGCCCTGGGCGGTCATTGCCGGGCCGACTCCAGCTCACTTTCGACTTGGGCTATCTCTGCCCGATACCACCCAGCCTCTTGGAAGTTTCGCTGGCCGTGCTCCTCGCACAGCGACTGGAGCGCGGCCAGCTTGGCGGCCAGCGCCCCGACATGGCCGGCGTCGACGGCCAGAACCATGTCCACAAGATGCAGGGCCTCCAGGCGGTCACCCGCGGCCAGGCGCTCTTCGGCCCGGGCCAAAAGGGCATCGGCCCCCGCCAAATCCACCACATCGGGGTAGACCGCTTGGGGTGGTGTGTCGTAGAGGTCCAGCACAGAGCGGTAGGTGAACCAACCGGCCAACCCCTCCCAGATGGCCCGCACGCCCCAGTCCACCCGGCCGTACGTCTCGTGCAGGGGGGAGTCGTCGGGCAGGCTGATCTCCTTCATCAGGGTGTAGGGGTCTTTGCCCTCATTCATGCCGGCGATCACCCGGTCCCACACCCACTCCACGCCGTCGTGCATCCGGGTGAGCACCTCTCGGACCTCCTCTTTGCCCACCACCGGCTCAAAGTGTCCGGCCAGGGCGATTTCCGGCTCCAGGTCGCGAACCTCGCGCAGCGACTCCAAGTATTGCTGGGCATCTCGGTAGGGCTCGCCCCGCAAGGTGAACAGATTGGGGAAGGCATCGATGATCGGGCCCCACAGGTCGCCCACGAAGGCGGCCCGCAATTCGGGCACCCAAACCGTGAGCCCGTCGGGGCCTTCGGCTCCGGGGGTGTGCATCACCTCGAAGGTGAGATCGCCCACCTCAAGGGTGTGGGAGCGGTCGACCACTATGTCGGCCTCGATGGGCGGGGTGGGCTCCACCCTGCCGGAGTCGGTGCGGAGGTTCATGGCCGCCCCCCACAAGATCTTGGCCCGGTCCACCCGGAACTGGGTGAGCTGGCGGTATTGCTCATCGCGCTGGAGGCAAAGGCGGTGGGCCACCACTTTGGCTCCCTCGCGCGACCAGCGCCGGTGACCGCCGATATGGTCCTCGTGGGCGTGGGTCAAAACGACGTATCGCACCGGATTGCCGGGAACGGCCGAAAGCTGGTGGTGGAAGCGACGGGCGTCGCCGGCCAGGCCGGCATCGATCATCACGCTGCCCTCAGGAGTGGTCACCTTGTAGGCGTTGGCCGTGCCCACTGCCATCCAGATCCGGTCGGCCACCTCCACCGCGGTCTCCGGCGCGCTCACACCAATCAGGTCAGAAATCCGTTCGTCGGCCATCAGTCTTCAACCCAAACCCAGCGGCCCGACGGAGCCGGCACTCCCTCGGGCCGCTCCATGCACTGCACATCCAAATGAATGGGCAGAAGGTGACGCACGTAGAAGGCGTGCACAGTCACCGTGGGCATCACCAAGTCGTTGTAGCGCTTGATCTCCACCTGGGGATCTTTCTCCTGCCAGGCCTCGCACTTGGCCAAACAGGTATCGACTTCTTCCCGGGAGTCGAAGAGCAGGCCCAGGTGGTCGAACGGCGGCGGAGCCATGGGCTCTTTGTGCTCGGCCAACAAGATGAACTGACTGGTAGCGGGATCGGTGGACAACAGCAGAGCGGTCTGCTTGAGAATTTGGGTGTCGGTGGTGGTCCATCCGAACACATCCCCGTAGAACTCGCGCACCTTGGCTCGATAGTCGTCGGTAAGTGTTCCCAGAGGAAGCGTCAGCTCCATGTGGTTGAAGCGCATCTTGGCCATGCCGCAGCGTAGCCTGAGGCGATGATGCGATCTTTTGCCTCCAAACTGTTCTGGGCCCTTCTGCTGGTTATGGCCCTGGTTGCCGGGGCCTGCGGAAACGACGACGGGGGAACCACCGAGCCTGCGCCCACGGCTGCCCCCACTGCCGAGGCCACCCCCGAGGCCACCGAGGCTCCCGCACCCACTGAAGCTCCCGCTCCTGAACCCACCCCGGCACCGGAGCCCACCCCCGAGGCCACCCCGGCACCCACCGAAGCCCCAACCCCGGAGGCCACCCCGGCACCGGAGCCCACCGCCGAGCCCACTCCGGAACCCACGGCTGCTCCCGAACCCGAGGCCCACCCATCAGGGCTGGACGTTGCCGCCATCAACGCGGCGGCGGCCGACTGGATGGAAGCTGCTGGAATTCCCGGGCTGGTATTGGCCGTGGCCCAAGGCGACGAGGAGCCGTGGACATTCGGCTGGGGCGTGAGCGATCTCGCCACCGAAGAACCCATGACGCCGGGCGACTATGTCCGCATCGGGTCGGTCACCAAGCCGGTCACCACCGTGGCGGTGCTGTCGATGGTGGAAGAGGGCCTCCTCGACTTGGACACTCCGGTCACCGCCTACCTGGGCGACGACTGGTACGGGTCATACGAACACGGTCCCGACATCACCCTTCGGCACCTCATGGGCCACACCGCCGGGTTCGTGGAGTACGCCTTCGACCCGGGGTTCTTCATCCTGGCCTCGTCCCGGTTGGACGTTCCCATCGCCCCTGAGGAGATAGTGCGGTTCACCACCACTTACGGACCGGTGTCCGACTTCGAAACCGAGTACAACTACAGCACTGCCGGACATGTGGTCGCCGGGATGATCATCGAGGCGGTCACCGGCAATCCCGCCCACGTCGAGATCAGGTCCCGAGTCCTCGATCCCCTGGGCTTGGAGAACACCTATCTGCCCCCCGGCGAGTTGCCTCCCGAGCCGGTGGTCAACAGCTACAACGGCGGGCTTCTGTACACCGCTTTCAGTTCGCTGACCAGAGTTCCCGACGAAGCCCGCCACGACTACTTGGGCAACACCTACATCTCCACCAACAGCTATTCCCAGGAGCTTTTGCAAACGGCCGGCTGGACGGGCGGGGGAATCGAGACCCTGATCGGCGACGTTCCGACGATGTTCCGAGGGCTGTTCACCGGAGGGCTCATAGGCGATGAGTCCCTGGCTGAGATGACCTCTGCGGGGGTCAACCCCGGCTACGGGCTCGGTGTGGGGATCGACGACATCGACGGTCTGCTCGGCTATAGCCACGGTGGCGGGACGCCGGCTTTCCGCACCAGGGCGCTCTACATCCCCGAGTTGGATCTGACGCTGGCGGCCAACGCCAACGTATTGCCTCCTGATCCCGACATGGGTGAATTGATGGACGTCCTGCTCCCGATTGTGATGGAGAGCTGGGGGCTGTCCAACTGATGACCCTCGCCGCCTGGAACGAGGCCGCGGCGCAGGTCACCTCGCCGGGCCAGCTTTTCTCCTGGTCGGTGCAGGAGTTAAACGGCGTCCCTCTGCGGATGTTCGACAACGCGCCCGATTCAATGCGGGACTTCTTTGTCGGCACCGCGGCTCACGGCGAGGCCGATTACCTGGTTTTTCGCGACGAACGGCTGTCGTATGCCGAAGCCCATCGTCAGGTGAGGGTCCTGGTCGGCTGGCTGGCTGCCAACGGTGTGGGCCAGGGCGACCGGGTGGCTATCTCCATGCGCAACTACCCCGAGTGGATCATCGCCTACTGGGCGACGGTGTCGATGGGGGCAGTGGTGGTGGGAATGAACGCCTGGTGGACCGCAGCGGAAGTGGCCTACGGCTTGGACGACAGCGCCCCGAGGGTGCTGGTGGTGGACGGCGAGCGCTGGGAGCTCCTGCAATCCCTCGACCCCCGACCCGATGTCCCGGTGATCGTGACCCGCTGCGAGGAGGAACTGCCCGGCGACGTGATCCGATGGGCCGATACGGTGGCCGACCCCGACCCGCCCCAGCTGCCCGAGGTGACCATCGGCCCCGACGACGACCTTTGCGTGTTCTACACGTCGGGCACCACCGGGTTTCCCAAGGGAGCGGTGATGACCCACCGGGCGGCAGTACACAATGTGATGAACATGGGCTTCTACTCGGCGGCCTTGGGCTTGATCAACGAAAGGGCGCCCATCCCCCGCGACCAGCGGGATCAGCCGGCCGGTTTGGTGTGCGTGCCGCTGTTCCACGTCACCGGGTGCAACTGCTACCTGCTCCCAACCACCGCTGTGGGCGGAAAGCTGGTGCTCATGTACCGCTGGGACGCCACCGAGGCACTGAAGCTGATCGACGCTGAGCGGCCCAGCACCCTTGCCGCGGTGCCGGCCATGTCCCGGGAGATAGTGCTGCACCCCGACTTCGACCGATACGACACCTCCAGCCTGGGCTCGCTGGGGGGCGGAGGCTCGCCCCTACACCCCGACCTGGTGGACAAGATCGCCCGTTCGATTCCCAGCGGCAACCCAGGAACCGGCTACGGCCTGACCGAGACCAGCGGGGTGGTCACCATGAACGTGGGGAGGATCTACGTGGACAAGCCCACTACCGTGGGTCAGCCGCTCCCCACCGTCGAGGCCAAGGTGGTGGACGACAACGGCGCTGAGCTGGCATCTGGCCAGCCAGGAGAACTGCTGGTGCGCTCGCCCATCGTCATCCGGGGCTACATCAACAAACCTGAGGCCACCGCCGAAGCCATCGTTGACGGCTGGCTGCACACCGGGGATATCGCCACCATCGACGAAGACGGGTTCATCGCCATCGTGGACCGAGCCAAAGACCTGGTGATCCGGGGCGGAGAGAACATCGCCTGCGCCGAAGTGGAAAACGCCATCTACCAGCACGACGCCGTGGCCGAGGCCATCGTGTTCGCGGTGCCCGACGAGCGCCTCGGCGAGGTGCCCGGCGCAGCAGTGGTGCTGCTTGCGGGCCGCGAGCTCGACGCCGAAGGCCTGCGAACCCACCTCGGCGACCGCCTAGCCAGCCACAAGATCCCCACCCACATCTGGTTCCAAAAGGCCCCCCTCCCGCGCAACGCCTCCGGCAAATACCTAAAACGCCAAGTACGCGATGAACTGCTAACCCATAGCCCAAGGGCAGTCGGGGATTCCGGGTAGGCAGGCTGGGGGGTGGCCCGGCTCAGGGCGCCCGCCGCCCGCAGGTCACGAGGACGGCGGGCTGGGCCGGGACAGGACCCGCCAGCCTGCCGGGGGATGGTAGAGGCCGGTAGGATCATCAACGTATGACGACCGCCACCGCTGACCGCTACACCATCATTTCCTCCGACTGCCACGCCGGGGCCAACCACAAGACTTATAGGGAGTACTTGGAGTCATCCTGGCACGACGAGTTCGACGCCTGGCGGGGCAAATACCGCAATCCGTTCCGCGACCTGCAAGACGACGGCCGCTCGCGCAACTGGGACAACGACCGCCGCATCTCCGAGCAGCACACCGACGGCGTGGTGGCCGAGATCACCTTCCCCAACACCGTGCCCCCGTTCTTCCCCACCGGCACGCTCATCGCCCCCCAGCCCACCGATAAAGACCTCCCCCGCCGCCTGGCTGGCATCCGAGCCCACAACCGCTGGCTGGCCGACTTCTGCGCCGACTACCCCGAGCGCCGCGCCGGCATAGGCCAGATCTTTCTGAACGACATCGACGAGGCCGTGGCCGATGTGAAGTGGATCGCCGAACACAATCTGCGGGGCGGGGCACTGATCCCCAGCATCGCCCCCAACTCCGACCTGCCCCCGCTGTTCCACTCCCGCTACGACCCCGTATGGGCCGCGTGCGAGGAGCACGACGTGGTGATGACCCTTCACTCCGGAGGCACGGGGATGCCCAACTATGGCGACTCCCCCGCGGCCGGGCCGATGTTCGTGATCGAGACGCCGTTCTTCTCCAACCGCTCCATGTGGCACCTCATCATGGGCGGGGTTTTCGAGCGGTATCCCGGCCTCAAAGCGGTGTTCACCGAGCAGGGCTTCGGCTGGGTCCCCGACATCCTGCGCCGTCTAGACGGGCTCCACGCCCAGATGTCGATGACCGGGCGCACCGGCGAGCTGGGCTTTTCCGCCGACTCGGTGCTGCCCGAGAAGCCCAGCTTCTACTTCGACCGCAACATCTGGATCGGCATCAGCTTCCCCGGTCCCAACGAGATGCGCCTGCTCGACAAGGTGGGCGACCACAAGGTGATGTGGGGTTCCGACTACCCCCATGTGGAGGGCACCTACCCCTACAGCCGGGAGGGCATCCGCTACGCCCTCCACGACCGGGACGAGGAGTCGATGCGCCGCATCCTGGCCGGCAACGCCGTCGATGTGTACGGCTTCGACCTCGACGCCCTAGCCCCGTTGGCCGCCGAGCACGGCCCCACCGTGGCCGAGATTGCCGAGCCGCTCGACGAAATCCCCAAAGACGCCACCTCTCCCGCCTTCTGGGGCAAGTAGGCCTCCGCCGCCACGGGGGCGACGCAACAGGGAAATCGCCGCGGGGAAGGGTCAGCGGCTCGCGGAACGGGACTTACTAACCCTCAATGAGGATGGCGTTGGCTCTGACGCACTGGCTGCGCTGGGCGCGAAGTTCGGCAAATGTCTCTGAATCGAGCAATGCCTGGGCCTGAGCGATGCTGTCGAACTGGATAACCGTTACGTTCGCAGGGTCCAAGTCTCCCCCGAGCACAGTTACGTCTCCGCCCCGTACCAGATACCTGCCCCCATGAGCCTCGGTTTCCTCGGCCATTGGACCTGCCAGGCCAGCGAGGCCCTCTGCATCCAGAACCTCAGAATCGATCACCACCACGTAAGCGCTCATCTTCCGTTTCCCTTCAATCGAATGTTGCTCTTCAACTGGTGGTTACCTTAGTCGCAGACTTCCAAAGTGGCTCCGCCAGTGACTTCGCGCTGCACTCACCTGTCCTAGAGTTGCAGCCCATGGTGAAGGACATCCGAGATGTGAGCTCCGAGGAGCATTGGGAGACGTTCGAAGAGATCTGGACCGGGCTCATGTCCTACCGGTATCTCAATAAGACCACGCCGGCGCTGGACATCGGCTTCGACAATGACGAACTGGAGTCGATGCCGCTGCGCCACGACATGCGCAACGCCCACGGCGGCATCATGGCCGCCCCGCTGGCCATTGGCTGCCCCGAGCCCAGCTGGAACGACGACCTGGTGGTACCCGCCCCGGTGGTGTCATTCACCCAGATCCTCGACGACGCTCGAGGGGTAGACCGGATCGAGGTGATTCGCGAGATCATCAACTTCGGGCGGCAAATGGGGTTCACCCGCTCGACGGTGGTTGATGCTGCCGACCACGACCGGGTGATCTCCACCTCCGCCGGCATGGGGGTGAGCCTGGGCGATGTTCCAGACGGCTACGAGGCAGTCGAAAACCCGCTCATCCCGGTAGAGGACTCCCCCGACATGCCCCGGCTGCACGATGTATTCGGTGTCACCAAGGGCGAAGACGGCTGGTATCGGCTCCCCGTGCTGTCCAAGGAGTTCTCCGCCCCCCACGCCGCCCTGCACCTCGGCCCCATCCACATCGTGTTCGACATCACCGCCCACGAACTGGCCGAACAGGCCGCCGGCACCGATCGCATCCAGGTGGAGAACTGGTACGTGATGTTCGTGAAACCCGGCCTCATCGGCCCGTTCCGCTGCGAGGGCGAGGCCATCACCAGCCGCAGCGGCCGCATCAACGTCAACCTCACCCTGTTTGACGAGGGCCGCGACGACCGCACCATCACCACCGGCTCAGGAGTATTTCGCGTCGTCTAGAGCCGCGGCCGCAATTGCGAAGCTGCACCCCGCCCCGCCCAGTACCGTGGGAGCAGGCCCGGGTGGCGGAATAGGCAGACGCAGGGGGCTTAAACCCCCCAGCCTCCAAAGGAGGCGTGTGGGTTCGACTCCCACCCCGGGCACTGTCTAAAACTGACGGCAGGTCTGGGGTCGGCTTTTGGAAACTCAGGGCTTCGACTCCGTTTCGACCCGTGACCTGGGATAATGTCTTGCGGTTCGGCGCGTTCCTATGGTGTGGAGGCAGGATTCCTACTGGCGCGTGCCCCGTTTCGCTGCTGATCAGCCGAATTTGGAGGACTTTGCGAGCACCTTGGACTTGGCGATTCCGAAATGAACATGGTGCTCAGATCGGTTAGGGTGGATGCAGCACCTCAGCGTGCTGTCAGAGCAACGGAAACAGCAACAGGGAGAATCGGCAATGGCCTCACCTGTCGGCGCGGACATGGAAAAACTGACAAGACTGGACGACAAGAAGATGGCCCAGGTCCAGCCTGGTGACTTCATCGTCCCCCTGGACGGAGAAGCAAGACAGAATCTCGAAGCAAACGACTGGGTTCCTCTCTACGATGAGACGCTGCTGGTCACTGGCAAGCCGTTCCCCCTCGGCATAATCCGCCCCAAGCTTGCTTCCGTCCCGGTCACCTGCATGGACGGCACGGAAATGTATTTGAGGCTGCCTCCGGACTACGAGCTTGCCGTATACACCTGATGCCCCATGACAAGACGAGCGCCGAGATCAAACATTGGTTCGGCGGGGGCAAAGCATCTCTCAAACCGCGAAAAAGCTGGAAGCCCAACCTGGACGGATTCTACAAATCGGTCTACGATCCCGCCTTTCACGCCATCGTGGTGATGGTCGAGGTAGTTGTGTTCGGATTCAACGCATGGTGGGGAGTAGGAACTCTTGTCGCTCTCTCCTGGCTGTTGATACACCGCAACAAGAAACGCTCAGAAATGCGGATAGCCTGACCGCCGCCTGTCACATTCAGAAGACGGGCTGAACAAACCCGATGGCACGCTCGACCTCGTACCGGAGAGGATGCGATGTCTCTTGATGCAATTATCTGGATCGTTGTAGCCGGTGTCACTGTGCTGATCGGTGTGGCGGCTCTGTGGGAGTTCAACAGGGAGCGGGCTTTGCATTGCCGTAGATGCGGGCGCAGCGGCCCCTTCCCTGAACGTGAGATGATGAAACTGCGGGGCGGGCGACCGGCCCACTGCCCAGGCTGCGGAACCCAACTATCTCGACGGAGAGTGAGCCGGTCTGACTAGTCGAGAATGGAAGGGCTATCCAGGGGTTTCCCCGTACCGGCTAGATAGCGACGGAAACGGGAGGGGCTGCACGTCCTGACCGTGCCACCGTTGCCCCCCTGCACCAACGAAATCCGCTTCTATCTGATACCCACTTTCCTCGTATAGTGTCCCACCACCAAGCCAACGCAACCTGACGTCCCCCCCCACTCCAACAGAGGCACTTAAACAATGGCACTACGTTTCGATACTGGTTCTGCTCCGCAGACAGTTGATGACTTGTTATCGCTAGCTGAAGCAATCCTACAAGCAGACGCGGAAGACGAATCTGATTGGCTTGAATGGAAAAGGACACTTGATCTCTCAGACAAACAATATCAATTCGAGTTATCAAAACACATTCTTGGTTTTGCCAACAGGCCACCACAAAACGCAAGTCTCCACTGCAACGGATTTGCGTATATGTTTATCGGCATTGAACCCCAGTCTGTGACCGGAGTAGAAAAACTAGACCCAGCTCAACTTGATGACGCAATCAACAACTACGTCGGGTCTGACGGCCCTGTGTGGAAGCACCACTATCTAAGAGTGCATGACGAGGACATACTCAGCATAATAGTTTATCCTCCAAAATCCGGCGATCCACTTCATACTCTTAAGAAGGCGTACAACAATTTCGAGAGCGGTGCTATTTTTGTTAGAAAACCTGGAAAAACAACCCGTGCTGACCCTGGGGATGTCATAAACCTTCAAGAACGGTTGCTTGGTACTAGATTGGACCTAGCGATCACTCTCTCGACCACCGAGCCGATCCCTTGGTTTTATGACACAGACATTAGAGATTCCATTGATGCTATTGCACTGAAACAAAGCGACTCTATGTTGGAAAGGGCGAAAAATACTTTACTCGCAACGGGCCGATCTTCCCCAACATCGAAATTGCCAATGGCCTTTCAGCAAAGTCTCTTATCGCCCGACAAGCGGACGTTTGAGGAATATCAAGTTCAAGTTAACTATTGGCAAGACAGATGGGTGGAGCAAGCACATATTTCTTGGATGCTGAGGTACCTAGAGGGTGGTCACGGCCTATATTCGTTAAGGTTGAAGAATCTAACTGATCGAAATTTTGGCAACGTCGAAGTACAGCTAGTCATTAGAGGGGCAATGGTATTTACCGACCTCGATGAGTTCAAGTCTGCGTTACCAACTCCACCGAGAGAATTTGGTGAGCCAAAGCCACTTCTTGTTCCCACGTCCCACTTGGATTACAGCGCAATTCTTTCTCAACTTAACCAGAACTTTTCACAGCAATCCATTTATGCCGAGAATGGTGATGGCGTGGCTCATGTGCGGTGGGATGCGGGTGACATACGGCCAAGAGCAACTGTTGTTTCGGAAGATATATACATTATCATCAATAACAAATCCCAACATAACGATCTTACTGCACACATGACTGCAACTTCCACAAGTGCAGATGGAGTCAACGAAGGCCAGCTTCATATTTCTGCATCGGAGTCACCAATAGCATTTGACGACATTGAACATGAACTCGACATTGACAAGACTTAGTTGCAGTGTCACTTTGTGATGCGAACCGAAACTGGCTAGCAGAGGTGTTGGCAATCGTTTCCCTTGTCGATGTGCGGTGGTAGTTGTTTGACGTGGGTGATAGATGCCCGGTCGAACCAGACGTTGTGGTATTCGCACGCTGGCGGTGAGTTGCCTGCGATCCTCTCCCACAGCGGATCGCCGGGAGAGATCAGTGCTTGTATCGAGGGGCTCAGCAGGAGTGGCCTTGCGGATCGGTGCTGCAACGCCCAGTGGGGAACCAGGATTGCCTCTCGATGGCAGAGAGCATGGATGACAGCCGCTATCCGGCACAGGTCTTTATAGCTGTCGCTGACCGGGGGATCAGCGATCATCGCTTCCCGGTCAGCAGGGCACCAGTCCCAATGGTTCACGAAACAGCTGTAGGGAACGTGCTCGCGCCTTCCCCCCCTCAGCGATCAACGAGGGGATGTCACAAGCACGCGGATGAAAGAACAGCCTCCGTTCTTCCCCGCCCACTTCCCGCCGTGCCTGCCTGCCGAAAATACGGACGCCCAACACCGCTCCTTTGGATAGGGGCGATGAGGATAACGGGGGGATCACCCGATCCCAATAACAGTCCGGTTGCCCGACCGCTCCCCCAGCTTGGACAGGCCGTTGCCCGACAACAGCGGCGGTCAGCGCAGCGCAAAGGGGGGCGAGACGGTGGGGGGATGGGGCACCCGAAAAGTCTTTTTGATGGCCTGCGAAATTACAGGTACGTTGTTTCGCGCCGCGCTGGAAGGGCCAGCAGGCGCGAAGGGAGTAGGCGATGGGCAAGAAGCCAGAGGTCTTCACCGTCCGTCACGGCGACCGCTGGGCCAACCGCCGCGCAGGGTCGGACAGGGTGAGTAGGACGTACCAGACGAAGCAGGAAGCTCAGGAGGCAGGCCGCAAGACCGCACAGCGGGAGCGCACCGAGCACATCATCCAAAACAGGGACGGCAAGATCAGCCAGCGGAACAGCTACGGCAACGACCCCCACCCGCCCAAAGGGTGACCAGTGGTCGATCCCACCGAGACAGCAGTAACCGACGTTGCACAACTGGGTGACGTGATGTCCGACCCTGTATCTCCCCTGACCTCTGTCACAGCCACTCAATCCAACTCGCCAGCGGTCTAATGCAGAAATTTCTTGTCGTTTCATCAGCGGTGACGATGTTGGGTGTATTCGTCGCGCTGCTAAGCATTGCTTGGCCGAGATTGCAGGCTGTCGCTACCCGCCGCCTTGTTTTCAACCTGGCAAGCAAGGCTTGGAGGCACATACCTGTGTATCCAGCAAGCAGCGTGAAGCGTTCTAGGAGGTTGGTGCTTTGGTATGAACGGAAAGCACACAGCCTGATCGCAAAGTTCGTCCCACTCCACTATCGGCTCTCTCTGACTTCGCTATGGGAGGAAGTTGAGAAGGAGCTAGATGCAAACAAGTTTTCAGGCATCTACTTTCCCCATCCTGAGAGCAATCCTCTATATGTTGAGATTGCAGGGTACATCCACCACAAGGACAGAAAAGCCAATGATAGGGACTGCATGAAGCGTCATAAGGGCGTGGTTTGTGCAGGTGGCTGCGGCACGAAATATGGGAAGAAGCGCAAAGACCACGCCTTTAGCGGTGGGGGCGGGGTGCATGATTCAGGAGGGTGGAAATGCGGGTGGATCAACGTTTCAACTGGCGAGGGGTCATGCTTCCCGAAAGCCACCGGGGATCATTACTGCGGTATGTGCAAGATGGAACGAAAAGGACGGATCGGCAGAGATGAAGCAGATCGCACTCCCTCACCCTCAAATGAGGAACCAACACAACAGCAGCCAGACCAGACTGCGGAACTCGCCTGACCGCAACAGATCAGGCTCTCGACCAGCCCTCTGACATGGGGAAACGTGGCCCATTCAAAATGTGTCTCGCAATTCGTCAAAACGCGTCTCACTTCCAGACAACACGGGGCAGCTACCAGGGGATAGTCGTTTCGCGCGGACCCCTGAAGATCGCTGAAGATGGGCCTAGACTCGACAGGATGGAACGCAAACTCGATGAAATCGGGAATTCTTAAAGCTATTCTTCATTGGACAGGTTGATTCACGTTCATATCCAGATCGCAACGCCTGAAGAACAAAACCCGCTCCAATTAGCAACAGACCCCACCGACCTCGCCACAAGTCCTTCTTCACACTAATTCCTTCAGTTTCCAACTCCCTGAAAATGTCTTGGGCACTCTTGCCTGGGATAACTCTGTCAGCCTTCCCATCTCTAGCAAGGTCTTCCATTAAGACGAGCGCATTGTGGTAGTTCACTGCGCTAATGATCCTCTTGCCCGACGTATAGACAAAAAGGATGCAGACACCAATGACATCGAGGAATAGTCCTACAGTTCCAAGAGTTCTCACATCCCGACGTTCCCACATCGGCATCTGATTAGACAACCACTTCCCATCAGCCCCCTGACCAGGGACAACAACTGCTAGGCGGTGAGGGGGTTGGTTGAGCAGTCAACCGTTTAGGACATGGCATGAACCAAGCTAGGCTGAAAATGCAGTTAGGATCACTCGATGGGGTATAGACGGCCTTCTGACTGGGGTATAGCTTCAGACCCCTATTTGTTTCCCTTGTGATGGCAAGGGAAACGGGAGGTGTCTAAGACCCCACCGTGTGGGACTGATCTAGGACACGGGCGAGATGCGAGTCGTTGACTGTGGAAAGGAAACTGGCAGCGATCATCCCGATTCCAGCCACAAAGAAAAGCTAGAGAAGAATGCGGCTGCGCCTCGCAATACCAGGAAATCGTGGAGTCTTGCCCATGTCTAGGTGATGTTTCAGGGTAGTGATGACCTGGGAGAGTGAAGCCGTCGTTGGTGATCACTCGCCTGTTTCGAGTTTGGAGAGCCGTGCTAGCAGTTTTGGTGGTAGAGCGCCGGGAGCATGGGGTTGGTCGGCGAAGCGGCGGAGTACGGCGATCTCAGCGTCGTGGTCACCGTTTTTTCGGTAGATGATTGCGGCCTGCTCGTAGAACCAGGGGGCGACCCCGCCGCGGTGGGATTCTTCGACCATGATGCACTTGTCGAGAATGGCGAGCGCTGCGTCGTATTGCTCGTTTCGCTTGTGCTCCTTGATGGCTTCGCACCACTCATGGGGGGGATCATAGGGTGCCAATTCGTCGGGCAGCGGGGGGTGCTCGCCGTAGCACTCTTGGCATTGTTTTTCGGACCTAGTTGTGCCTTGGGTGCCGTGGTTTCGCGGCGAGGATTCTGCTTGCGCTCCTGACCGGCCAAGCAACCTCTTGAGCATCTGCGACACGGGTGGCACGCTAGCTGAAGAAGGAGGCGGTCCTGCATCGGGAACTAAGCAGGGCTTGGGAACCGGATTTCCTCCGTTGAGTCATGTGGGGGGCTGGCCGTGCTCCAACCGCTTTGTCCCTGCGCTTCCCGCCGAAATTGTCACTGCCCGCCGGTACGGTCAGGGGGACATGAGCAGAAGGCGCAAGTCGAACAGCCGCCGCCCGAGGAGAGATCGGCCGGGTGGCGCAAATGGGTCAGCGTCATCGCTGGGAAACGATTCGACCCTCTCGTTGTCTGAGGTGCCCTTCGCAGGAAGAGGCCTGTTTTCCATTGCCTCTGATCAGGAGAAGTCCTATGTCAAACTTCAAACAGATGTTGCTGATCGAACATGGCGACGCTTCAGGAGCGGCGACCCGGCTGGAGTCGGAGCAGGAACTGGCTGCTGTGGCGTGGTCCATTGTCAGCGGTGGAGCTTTAGCCGATCTCACCACCGCAGAGTCCGAGGTTGTCAACGCCGCGGATGATACTCCTCTACCGGATACTGGCGAGCTTGTCTCGGAAATCCAACAGGGGGGCGACCCGTTGGGGGATGCGTTTGTGCGGTTGCGGTCCCCGAAGCAGAGGCGCCCATTGGGGGCGGTATATACGCCTCCGGGGATCGTGGAGGCGATGGTGGGCTGGATCGCGGCCAAAGAGCGGCCCGCTCGGGTCGTCGATCCTGGCGGAGGGTCGGGGCGATTTGTGCTGCAAGCAGGACGGATCTTTCCTGATGCTTCGTTGGTCGCTGTCGAGCTGGATCCCTTGGCCGCGCTGTTGTGTCGGGCCAACCTGACCGCAGCAGAGTTTGATGATCGGTCCACCGTGATGGTGGACGACTACCGAGAAGCCGATCTTGGCAGTTGCGATGGGGTGACGGCGTTTGTGGGCAATCCCCCCTATGTGCGCCACCACCAGATCGGGTCTCGGTGGAAGCAATGGCTGACAAACACTGCGGCAAGCCGTGACCTGCCCGTCAGCGCCCTTGCCGGGCTTCACATCCACTTCTTCTTGGCGACGCTTCTCACAGCACAGCCGGGAGACATCGGAGCCTTCGTCACCTCAGCGGAATGGTTGGACGTCAACTACGGGAAATTGCTGCGCGGGATGCTTACCGACGGTTTGGGCGGTGAGTCCGTCCATGTCCTCGCTCCCGAGACCTTGGCCTTTGAGGACGCGGCCACCACCGCGTCGGTGACCTGCTTTCAGATCGGTTCGGAGGCCCGCTCGCTCAAGATGCGCCGAGTCGCAAACGCCGGAGACCTCGCCGACCTCTCAAAGGGACGCCGAGTGAGCAAACAGCGCCTCAAGCAAGAGAAGCGGTGGTCGCCGCTGTTGACTCAGACCCCACCGGTACCGGAGGGATTTGTCGAGCTAGGGGAGCTCTGCCGAGTACACAGGGGCGCGGTCACCGGGGCCAACGCAACCTGGATCACCACGGCCAACGATCCTCAACTGCCAGCAAGGGCGCTTTTCCCGACGGTTACCAAGGCCCGGGAACTCTTCGACGCCGACGACGGCTTGCTATCGAGCCTTAGCAGCCTTCGGGCAGTCATCGACCTGCCCGCTGATCTCAGCGAACTCGATGACGACGACCGGGCGCTGGTGAAACGCTTCTTGCGCTTTGCAGAGCGAAACGGCGCCCATTCGTCGTACGTCGCCCGCCACCGAAATCCCTGGTGGACAGTGGGACTGCGATCCCCCGCGCCGATCCTGGCCACCTACATGGCCCGGCGCCCCCCGGCATTCGTCCGCAACCTTGCCGGGGCGCGCCACGTCAACGTTGCCCATGGGATCTACCCCCGAGACCCACTGTCCGAAGACATATTGGACTCCCTGGCTGCGTCGCTTCGATCTGGCGTCTCAGTATCACAGGGGCGCACCTATGCCGGTGGGCTCACCAAGTTCGAGCCTTCGGAGATGGAGCGCATCCCCGTCCCCAGTCCCCTTCTGCTCGCCGAGATTTCGTCGTGAGCCTCACAGACCCACCTCGCTGGACCAGCGAGGAATTCGACGAGCAAGGAGAACTCGCCAGACAGATCTTCCGCTCTCAACGGCTGAACGAGTCCCAAGGGGTCTATTCCGAGACCTTTGCCCAGTGCCTCGAATACGTGAATGAGCTCTTCGACAAGACCGACAACCTTTCGCGGCTACAGGGAGAGCCCGGTACTTTGGCAATCGATCCTGGACTCTCGGAGGTGCTCGCCAACCCCCAATTGTTGGAAGCACTCCGCTACGTCGTCGGCCCTCCTATATCGGCGGATGATCTGGCCGAACTTGCCGATACTTCGCTTGCTGTTGGCGTGCTGCTCGATGACTCTGGCGCGTCGGTCCGGGTGGTGGGAACTATCGCCCAGGGTCTAGACCCCAAGCGGTTCCCTTGGATCGGCCAAAGTCGCAGAGCCGATGATCACGAACTCACAGCCGCCGCAATTGCAACAGCGGCCCTCATGGCCACGCGACGGGTGGAAACTGCCCGACGAATGCAGTCCAAAGAGCAAGAAGAGTCCGTCAAGTTCTGCTTACGGGAAGCAGGTATGGTCGAAGTCGAGCCCAGGACTGTTTCACCTGGTCTGCTGGATGCCCCGGCACCAGGCGAGTTCTGCGGAGAAGCTCCATTCGGGGAGCGCAAAGCAGATCTCATCGTCAGGCTGCACGACGGCAGGTGCATGCCCATTGAATGCAAGGTGTCGAACTCGTCGACAAACTCAGTCAAACGACTCAACAACGATGCCGCCGCGAAGGCCTCAGCCTGGATCGAAGAATTCGGCAGCGGTGCTACCGTTCCCAGCGCCGTCCTATCTGGCATCTTCAAGACCCGAAACCTCGAACAAGCCCAAGCCCAGCACCTCACTATCTTCTGGGCCCACGACCTCAGGGCCTTGGCGACTTTCATTCGCTCCACAAACCCACACGTGTAGGTGGAAGGTAAACCCCGACTTTCGACGACCCCTATCAGTCTTAGGACGGCTGGGAATAGGCTCGTTGGGGGAGGTTGGCTAACTAGTGACTGGCGATAGCGCCGAACAGCCCATCCGATTTGAGCCTGAGGAGCCCTGTCCTCCACCAATCGCGCTCCTGGTGGGGTTTCAGGGGGCGGCGCTGGTCTTGGCGCCGACGGTGCTGAACGTGGCGATCGCCGTTCGCTCGTCGGGACTCGACGACAGCTATCTGACCTGGAGCGTGTTCTCGGCCATGGTGATCTGCGGTGTCATCACGGCGCTGCAAGCGTCCCACCTGCGGCGCTTCGGCGCTGGCCACGTCGTGCTGGCCTGGCCGGCAGCCATGTTCATCGCCATCATGGTGGCGACGGTCCCCGCGGCTGGGCTGGCGACTTTTGCCAGCCTGATGATTGTTTGCAGCTTGATGCAGGTCGCGCTGGCCTGGTGGCTGCCGGCGCTGAGGCGAATTGTCACGCCGACTGTCTCGGGCACGGTGACGATGTTGATCGCCGTCAGCGTGCTGCCCATCGCGTTCGACGCGGTCGATGACCTGCCCTCCGACGCCCCAACGTCGGCCGGCCCCGTGATCGCCGGAGCGACGCTGCTGGCCTCGGTGATCGTGGCGCTAAAGGCCAGCGGACGCTGGCGCCTGGTCGCGCCGTTCAGCAGCATCCTGGTCGGATGCGCGGTGGCGGCGGCTTTCGGGGTGCTCGACGGCGACCGGATCGCCGATGCCGGCTGGTTCGGCATCCCCGATGTGCCGTCCCTCAGCGTCGACCTCACGCCGAGCAGGGAGTTCTGGGTGCTGTTGCCTTCGTTCGCCGTTCTCACCCTGGTGCTCGGGCTCAAGACGATCAGCGACGGTGTGGTGATTCAGCAGGGCTCCCGTCGACGGCCGCGGGCCATCGAGTTCCGTCAGATCCAGGGCATGGTCAGCGTCAACGGCGTCGGAATGCTGCTCGCCGGCTTCACCGGCACGCTGCCCACGATGGCCAATTCCTCATACAGCCTCTCGCTGATCAACCTCACCGGCGTCGCCGCCCGCCGAGTGGGCGTCGGAGTGGCCATCGTCTCGGTGTTTCTGGCCTTATTCACCAAGTTCACCGCGGTTTTGCTGACCATCCCCGTGCCGGTGTTGGGCGCCTACCTCATGCTCGCCATGGGCATGCTCTTTGTCAGCGGCTGCCAAACGGTGCTGCGCGACGGCCTCGACTCCCGGCGCATGCTGGTGGTCGCGCTGGCCAGCGCGTTGGGTTTGGGATTGCACGGGCACCCCCTCCTGCGCGACCTCTTTGGCGATGACTATGGCGAGCTGCTGGGAAGCGGCGTAACGATCGGCGCCATCGCCGCCATCGCCATGACGCTGCTGGTCGAAGCGATGAGCACGCGCCGTTCTCGCCTCGAAGTCACGCTTGACCCCGCCTCGATTCCGGTGATCGACGAGTTCCTCGCTCAACTGGCATCCCGGCTCAGGTGGAACGAGGTATCTACGCTGCGGCTGCGGTCAGCCGGCGAAGAGACTCTGGCCAGCCTGCTGGCGCAAGAAGACGATGCCGATGAATCGGTGAGTCCGCGCCTGAACATCACGGCCCGACCACAGGGCGCAATGGTGGAGCTGGAGTTTGTTGCCACCACACGCCAGGAGAACATCGAGGATCAGTTGGCGTTTTTGGCCGAAGAGGTGGCCGTGCCTTCAGTAGATGATCTATCCCTGCGACTGCTGCGCTTTCACGCCTCCGCGGTGCGCCACCAGAAGTACCACGGCGTGGACATCGTGACGGTGCAGGTCGAGGGCAGCGGCTCAGCCAGCTAATGGTTGGCCCTGGTCTTTCCTGGCGGCCGTACTAACGGCGGCGATAGACCTCCCGGCGATGGGCGACTCGAACCACGAGGACCACCAGTTCATCGTCGAGCACTTCGTACACCACCCTGTAGTCGCCGACGCGTATTCGGCGAAGGCCCCGCAAGTCTCCTTTCAGCTGGTAGCCCGCATGGGGTTGCTCGCCAAGGCGATCGATGGCATACACAATGCGCTCACGATCCTGGCGAGCAATCTGCTCCAAGTCGCGGGTCGCGCTGCGCTTGATCCGAACGGAGTATGCGGCCACCGGCTACGGCTTCTGCGCCATCACTAATTCTCGGAACGCGCTGCGTTCAATCCGAATTGAGCAGATCATGTCTGACCTGGTCCCAATCGAGCACCGGATCGGCTGGATCTCGCAGGCGCTCAAGGGCGACCTCGAGATCGTCGTAATCCTCTAAATAGCGTTCCAAGGCCTGGCGAATTATGTCAGCCCGACTGCGCTTCAAATCCTCAGCGGCCGCATCCAGCGCCTCAACAAGCTCGCTGGGGACCCGGGCGGTGATTTGGCTCATGTGGACTCCTTGGTCGACTGGATGTCAATCGAGTTGTTTGACATCAATGTAATGTCAGATGATCCCAAAGGCAACAAACTCAGCTGGTGATGGAGCCGCCTGCTAGGGGGATGGTTTGGGCGGTCATCCAGGAGGCTTCTTCGGAGGCGAGGTAGGCGCACAGGGCGGCGACGTCTTCGGGGGTGCCCAGACGGCGGGTCGGGATCGCCCTGGCCAGCTGATCGGTAACCCCGGTGTCGCCGGTGTTCGACATCAGGCCGAGGGCGATGGAGTTCACTGTGACTCCCGTTTTGGCCACCTCAAGCGCCACCGAGCGCAACAGCCCAGCCGCACCTCCTTTACCAGCCGAGTAGGCCGCCACACCGATGTTCACGCCCACGGTGCCGGCCCCCGACACCACTCCGATGACTCGGCCCCAGCCCCGCTCGATCATCCCGGGGAGAACGGCGTGGGTGCAGTTCATGACCCCATCGAGGTTGACGGCCAGGGGTCCGATCCAGTCAGCTGGCTCAGTCTCCGCGAAGGGCTTGACCTGCATCATCTCGGCCCCGCCATTGCCGGCGTTGTTGACCAGGATGTCGATAGGCCGATCGGCGATGGCCGCCCGCACATCGTCGCCGTCGGTGACGTCGAAGGGCAGCGCTTCTGCGGAGCAGCCGGAGGCCGCAATCTGGTCAGCCACTTCACTGGCCCGGTCGGTGACGATGTCGTTGACCAGTACATGGGCACCCTGGGACGCCAGCGTGCGGGCGATACCTGCGCCGACGTTTTGGCCCGCGCCAGTTACCAGCGCCGTCTTCTGGTTGAGCTCGAACATGGGTGAGGCTCCTTTCGCTCCTAGCCCTTGGCTATCTCGGAACTTCTTGCCATGCCATGTCGTGATAGGGGTCGGGCTCGCGGGGCAGGCCGAGTACCTTCTCGCCGATCACGTTCTTGTTGACTTCGGTGGTTCCCCCCTCGATGGTGTTGGCCCGGCTTCGCAGCATTCCCTTGGCGGCATAGGGCATAGCTGCGGCCCAGGCTTCGATGGAGTCTTGTCCGGGGGCGGGCTCTCCGGGCACCCACGCCACCGACGCCATGCCCATGAGATCGGCGGCGGCCAACTGAAGCGCCTGGTTGAGCTGGCTTTGTTGCACCTTGCCGATGGATGCGGCCGGCCCCGGCGTTCCCCCGGCCTTGACCGTGGCCCGGACCCGCTCGTTGGTCCAGCCCCTCACCATCTCCTGGCAATACAGGCGCATGAGCCGGTCGCGCTGCACCGGGTTGAGGCCCGTGTCGCCGGCCCGTTTGAGCAGGCTGTCGATCCCCCCTCCCCCGATGCGGTCGACGCCTCCCGACCCCGCCCCGGCCACCATCTGGCGCTCGCCGGCCAAGGTGGACGCCGCCACCCGCCAACCGTCGCCCGCGGCGCCCACGCGGTGAAAGTCGGGAACACGTACTTCCTCGAGCCACACCTCGTTGAAGTCGATCTCGCCGCCGATGTGGCGCAAGGGGCGCACGTCCACGCCGGGCGAAGACAAGTCGACCAAGAAGTAGGTGATGCCTCGGCGCTTGGGGACGGTGGGGTCGGTGCGGGCCAGGCAGATGGCGAACTCCGACTCGTGGGCCCACGTGCTCCACACCTTCTGGCCGGTGAGGATCCACTCGTCGCCGTCGCGCTCGGCCCGCATGGCCAGCGAGGCCAGATCGGAGCCGGCGCCGGGTTCGCTGAACATCTGGCACCAGCGCTCTTGGTTGGCCACCATGGGGGGAAGAAAGCGCAGCCTCTGCTTCTCAGTGCCGTGGGCGAACAGTGCCGGAGCCGTGTTGTGCAGTCCGAGCGGGTTCAGCCGTCCCAGGTTGAGCGGGGCCAGCACCGTCTCGGCCACCCGGGCCTTGGCCGGCGGGAGGTCGAGGCCCCTGTACTGCACGGGCCAGGTGGCCACCGCCAGCCCGGAGGCGGCGAAGGCGGGATACCAGGTCTCGTAGTCCTTGCGGGGGCGCACCTCTCGGATGGCCCGCCGCCCTCGGGGTGCCGCGTCGCGCCACGCCTGAGGCACGTGTTCGGCTACCCATGCTGACACGGCAGCGCGGATTTCCTCATCGCTGCTGGTTGCGCTTATCGACAACCGCTCGGAGTTCATTCCGCCGTCATCTCGCCGAACCGCTCGACGAGGGCGTCGAGGGCGTCGGCGGCAGTGGTAGCTCCTCCGGGCGGGGTGGGCAGCCGTACCGGGCCGCGCTCTCGGCTGGGCAACAAGATTGTGGCGTGGCCAGGGCAGGTGACTTCGCCCCGCTGGTTCTCGCCATAGATGTCGAGGTCGACCGCCGGAGCGCCCTCGTCGTTGCGGTATTTGCGGGTCACCGTGCCCCGCATCCAGTGGGTGTCGCCCACATAGTTGAACCGCCGGAACTCCACGTCGAGAGCGGACAGCCAGGCGTCGTCTCCCATCCAGTCGGTACACAGATGCACCAGCCAGGTCTCACGCATCCGGCCGTAGTCATAAATCGCTGGGTTGCCGGCCCGCCGAGCCCACTCGGGATCCCAGTGGACCCGCTGTTGGACGTCGGGGATGTTGAGATCGTCGGGGCGGAAGAACCCCGGCACCCGCTGGCGCTGTTGCACTCCGAGCCGAAGCGCCTTGACCCCGTACAGGCCCATGCCCATACCGGTGTGCCACACCACCATGTCGGTCACCCGCATCGGCCCCTTGACCAGCGGGGGCAGCTCGTCGCCCTCCTCGACGTCCTCCCACCAGCGAGGCTCGGCCCCCCGGCGACGCTCCGCCTCGGTGCTCACCGCCTCGGTGATTTCGGCGATCTCCTCGTCGGTATAGGGCTCGATTTCGATGCCGTCGTACTTACCCCCACCCTCGTCGGCCTTGCGCTCCACCGCCCCGCGGTCGGTGCGGATCATCAACCGGTACTGGGCCGAAAGCACCGCGTCCTCGGCGGCGAACACCTCCCCGGTCCACTCGTGAACAGTGCGGGAGGCAAACTCGCTCTTCTTAACATGCACACCAACCAGGGCATTCCGCCGGGTCACCCGCATTCCCGGTCGCAACGGTGCCCACCACTCCCGATAGCTCCCCGAGTAGTAGGCGTGGGCCCCCTTGAGCGGATCGCCCTTGAGGAGCGCCTTGGTGTCGGGATCAAGCTTGTGGACCTCGTTCTCCCCGATGAGCGTGTCGCCCCCGTTCATGTTGGGCGACGCGATCGGCCCTCCCCACACCGTGCCCGCCCCATAGTCGGGATCGCACCACAGCGGATTGTCGTCGCCAAACGCCTCCGCCACCTGCCGAAACGCATCAGTGTTCGGATCCCGATACCACGGAGGCTGAGGATGCGGCTGAGCAATCCCGATTCGAGAACGCAGCCGACCAATGGCCTCGTCGGTGATCGCTCCAGCCTCAGGCACGACTCGGACTGTACCCAACGACCTGCCAAACCCGGTGATCCGGCACCGGAAGGAAAACCAGGCTGTCACGAGTTTGTACACGTTGTACGATCTGGCTTATGGACTCAGACTTTATTAGCGAGACTGAAACCTCGAAATTCATGATCGAGGTGCTCAGCGTCCCAGTGAGCAAGTTCCGGTCCAACATCTCCCAAATGCTCGACGACCTTGGGGAGGACTACAAGGAGATCACCCTCACCAAGAACGGCAAGGTCATAGCCCACATCCTCCCGCCGAAATACCTGTTTCCATCATTCGAAGGCTCTCTCAAGGACATCATTCGCATTCCCGACGATTTCGACATGGACAGCATGACCGCATGCGACCCCGACTGGGAGGAGCAGATGGACGCCAGTTGGGAACGCTCAGAGAACTACCGCAAGTACATGTCAGATAGCGGCAACCGACAAGCATGATCATCCTGGATACCAATGTGACCATGCGAGTCGGCACAGGGTGGGGTGTAGGGGAAATATCACAGAGCGCCAGGGACTTCGTGATCGATACCCAGCGACGGGGTGAGGCCGCTATCAGTGCAGCCACGATTTGGGAAATCGGGGAGCAAGCAGCGAAGGGAAAGCTCCAAGTCGATTATGCCGCATTCTTGGATGGACTGAAAGAAGATGGAATGATCACCGTTCCCATAGACGGAAACATCGCCGCCCGCGCCGTGCAACTCCGCAGCGAATGGGCCGACAAAGATCCCGCCGACCGCTTCATTATGGCCACCGCCCTGCTCACCAACAGCCAGCTGGTGACCATCGACGCCGAAATGATCGCCTGGAGCGGCCCCGCCCGAGTTGTCGACGCCCGGCGGTGAACCCGGGGGTCTAGCCGGTCCCCAAAATGGGTTCGAGGGCGTCGGCCATGTCGTGGACGGAGGTGGGGTCGACGGGTGAGAAGGGGTAGAGGATGGCTAGGTCGAGGCCGGCCGCTTGGTACTGCTCGGCTTGGACCACGACGTTGTCGATGGGGTCTTCGGCTCGGTAGATGAGGTGGGTTGAGGTGGTGATTTCGGCGGGGTCGCGGCCGATCTCCTCGCAGCACTCGTCTAGCCGGGCTTTGACCTCGGCGAATTTCTGCACCTCGCCGCCGGGGAAGTTCCAGTGGTCGGCCCACTTCGCCACCAAAGGCATGGTGCGGCGAGGACCGGCGCCGCCGATGACGACGGGCGGGGTGGGCTGCTGGGGGCCCTTGGGCTCATTGCGGGCGTTGGTAAGGGTGTAATGGCGGCCCTGGAAATCGGTGACCGGCTGGCTGAGCAGCGACACCACGCACTCCAGGTATTCGGCAAACCGGTCGAAGCGCTCGGCGAGGCTGATCCCGTAGGCCCCGGCCTCCACCTCGTTCCACCCGGCCCCGAGTCCCAGTTCGAGTCGGCCGTTCGACACGATGTCGAGCGACGAGGCCATGGCGGCGCACAGCGCGGGATGGCGATAGGGAGCGGCGTTGACCATCGACCCGATTCGGATGCGGTCGGTGGCCTGGGCCAGAGCACTCAGCGCCACCCACGCCTCCAGGCACGGCCCATCCTCGTCGCCGTAGATGGGGTAGAAGTGGTCGAAGACCCACGCCGACTCATACCGGGGATCGGCGTCGAGCTCCCGCCAAGTCTCCAGCATGACCGACCACTCGATGTTCTGGGGCATGGTCTTGAACGCGAGCTTCATGGATTGCCTCCGCTGCCTCTTGTTGGGGTACTCGACAAAATTAGAGTGACCGGGAGCTCTAGAAGGGATCATCCATGACAAACGACGCAGCAGCACGCGAGCGCTTGATGACCGGTGAGGCGTGGAACGACTTCTGCGACACGATGCGAGCGGCCGGGCAAGTGGTGATCGATCGCACTCCCAACGCCGATGAGCAAGACCGGGTGGAGGGGTTCCGCTACCTGACCCGCATGTCGTTGATGGCCTATATGCGCTGCATCGAGAACCTCCCCCCGATGGAGAAGACGTCGATTTGGGTGATCCCGCCGCCCATGAAGGGCGGCCAGGGGGTCCAGTCGCCCGACCAGGATCACATCGTGCAGCCCATTGACGCGGCCAAGCGGTACCGAGTCACCGGCCAAAGGGGCTCCGCCCCCTACATCCACATGTCGGCGTGGACCCCGAAAGTGCCCGATTGGGTGGGGGTCGACTCGGTGGGCGACCGGGCCGTCGCAGTACTGGAGGAGTTCAATCCGAGTTGGTCGCAGACCCCGTTCACCGCTCTGCTCGACGAGTTCACCGACGGCGCCGGCAACGTTGATTTCGTGCTCTCAGCGGACGATCCCGGCGTCGACAACTGGATGCAGGTCGCACCGGAAACCAGGGAGCTGATGATGCGAATCGTCTACGACGACCGTGACGCCCAGTCGTCGCCTCGACTGATGATCGAGCCACTCGAGCCCACCCCGGTGATTCACACCCCGGATGCGGCTGAAATGTCCAAGCGGCTGGCCATCGCGGCCCAGATGGTGCTGTCGGTGCAGTCCGACTACGCAGACTGGACCGACACGCTGGTGAAAGCCGAGAACCAGTTGCAGCTCACCCCCGAGCACTACCTCCGAGTGGGGGGCTCCCCCGATGACCGCCACTTCGAGTTCGGCTACTGGCGCATCGGCGAGGGCGAGGCGCTGATGGTGGAGTTCAAGCCCCCGGTGTGCCGGCACTGGAACTTCCAGCTGTGCAACCACTGGATGGAGAATCTGGCCAACTACTTCACCGGCCAGGGCTACGCCTCGTCCCAAGACGTCGAGGCCGAAGCCGACGGAGTAGTGCGGCTAGTGGTGGCCGCTGAGAAACCGGCGTCGGGAACCTGGGTGGACACCGCGGGCCGCGACCACGGTGTGATGGGCCTGCGCTTCGTCGAACACGAGTCGATTCCGGAGATTGCCACGAAGTTGGTGCGCCTGGCCGACTTAGGCTGACGCGAAATCAGTGGCTGATCAGTAGTCGAAAACCGAGGGCAGCGCGTCGACGGGGCGGGCTTCGGGGTAGTGCTCGGCGATCTCGGCGGCGTGGTCAGAGTCGTCGATGCGGTGGGGATCGAAGCGAAGGTTGATCCCCCGCTCGTCGAGGTCGGCGTTGAACCGGGCGGCGATGTCGCCGCCGCTCAGGGGGTTGGAAGCCAATCGGTTCTTGTGATCGGCGTCGATGTACACGTCGGCCTTCCACAGCACGCTGATGCGGATCTCCGCCAGCGGCGTGCGGTACACCTCTTCGCCGTGGTCGGTGACCGCCCAATCCCCATCGGGACTGGCGGCAGGAGCCAACTGGGCCATCGGGGTGACCCGGGGCGTGCCGATGTCGAAGGGTCCGATGGCGTTGACCTGGTGAAACATGCCGTGGTTGTCGCCCATCAACGCAGTGTTGGCCATGTTGCCCACGTGCTCCTCGGGCGGCTGATCCGGCCCGTAGGGCCAGTAGCGGATGCCGCCGCCCTCCACATCGTTGAGCCACCAGATGGCAGTGGCCTGCGGGAACGACATGTCGTCGAACAAGCCCGACCACAGCATGGCCCGCAGCAGCCACATGGGGGTGTTGGTGCGGTCGCGGCCAGCAAAGCGGGGATTGTCGGTGTGGGCCGGCCCCGCCTCGGGAATGGCCATCATCTGGTTCACATACACGCTGTGGGGCTCGACAATCTCGGCGCCGTAGTAGTCCTTGGCCGATTCGATGTAGGCCGGATGGTGCAGGAATACCTCTGAGCCCGGAACGGCGATGGTCTCGTTCACCCAGTCGTCCCTGAACCACAGCGGACGGGTGCGGGCGTGAGGATCAGCGCCCGGGTTGTACCAGCCGCCCAGCGGCGCATAAGGCGCCTCTTGGGCCAATAGCTTGACGGCCGCTCCCACGTCGTCGAGCACATCGGTCAGCAGAATCGGCGGATCGGCAACATGCATCGACCCGACCGTACCAAAATCAAGGCCATGAATAGCCAGAGGAAGCCATGACCAACGAGCGCCCCAACATCTTGTGGGTGTCGTTCGAGGACTGCTCACCGCGCTTCGGCTGCTACGGCGACCCGGTGGCCCGCACCCCCTACCTCGACCGGCTGGCCTCCGAGGGTGGCCTGTGGACCAAGGCATTCACCACCGCGCCGGTGTGCGCCCCGTCGCGCAGCTCGGTGATCACCGGTATGCACCCGGTGACGCTGGGCACCCACCACATGCGCACCAACTGCGGTCCGCATCACGGCGGCAAGGGCATTCCCCGCTATGAGGCGGTGGTCCCCCACTACGTGCGCTGCTTCCCCGAATACCTGCGGGCGGCCGGCTACTTCTGCACCAACCGCAACAAGACCGACTACCAGTTCATCCCGCCCATCACCACTTGGGACTTGCCGGGGGGCCACTGGCGCGACCGGCCCGACCCCGACCAGCCGTTCTTCTCGGTGTTCAACCTGGATGAGACTCATGAAATTGCGGGATGGGAGGGAAGCTTCTTCGGCGACAACGACATCGACCTCGATTCCATCGAAGTGCCGCCCTACTTCCCCGACACCCCCAAGGTGCGGCAGTCGCTGGCCCAGGTGTACACCGCCATCGAGCACTGCGACCGGCTGCTGGGCAACCTGCTTGGCGAACTCGAAGAGGACGGGCTGGCCGACTCCACCGCGGTGTTCGTGTGGACCGACCACGGCCCCTTGCCCCGAGGCAAGCGGTGGCCCTACGACAGCGGCATCCACAGCCCCCTCATCGTCCGCTGGCCCGGGGTCATCGAGCCGGGAACAATCAGTGACGAGTTGGTGAGCACCATGGACCTAGGACCGACGGTGCTGTCGATCTGCGGAGTGGAGGTGCCCCGCAACCTCCAAGGGCGGCCATTCCTCGGCTCCGATGCCCACGGGGGGCGCGACTACGTCTTCATCTCCCGGGATCGCTACGACGAGATGTACGACACCGTGCGAGCCAGCCGGGACCAGCGGTTCAAGTACATCCGCCACTACGACCCCGCCCGGCCCTACATGATGTGGAACTCGTTTCGGAACAGCCACCCGATCATGCAGGAGATGTGGCGGCTGTATGCGGCCGGCGAGCTGGAAGGACCGCCCGCGCGGGCCATGGCTGACAAGCGACCGGCCGAGGAGCTGTACGACACCGAGGCCGACCCCCATGAGGTCGAGAACTTGGCCGGCGACCCGGCCTACCGAGAGGTGCTGGACCGCCACCGAGCTGCCCTGGAGCAATGGCAACTCGAAGTTGGTGATCTGGGCATGGTGCCCGAGGACGTGATGGTGGCCCAGATGTGGCCGGGAGGAGTGCAGCCCGTCACCGACGCTCCCAAGTTCATCGTGGTGGGCGGCGATCACCATGGCACTGAAGCCAGCCCCGAGGGCGGGACGTTCACAGGCCCGGTGGTCCTCCAGATGCAATGCAGCACCCAAGGGGCGTCCATTGGCTACACATTGGAAGACGACCCCCTGCCCGATGCGCCCGCCGATCTCGACGAGCAGTTTTCCGCCGCGCTGGGCCACAATCCCCAAGCTGGCGACCCCCCGCGCCGACTGCTGTACCACCAGCCGTTGCGGCTTCCTGTCGGCAAGACCCGCATCCGGGCCTTCGCCCACCGCATCGGCTACCAGCGAAGCCCAGAGTCGGTGGCCACGTTCATCGTTGAATCAGACGACTAGGCCGCCGAGCGCCCATACTGGAAGTGCCTTTGGAAAGGACGCTCCCGATGCGGATCCTCTATATCGATATCGACACCCTCCGGGCCGATCATCTGGGATGCGCCGGGTACCACCGCAACACCACTCCCAACATCGACACCCTGGCGGCCGAGGGCGTGCAGTTCTCCAACGTCTATGCGTCCGATGTTCCCTGCCTACCCAGCCGCACCGCACTGATTACCGGCATGTTCGGGATCCGCAACGGGGTGGCCAACCACGGGGGCATGGCCGCCGACCTTCGGCCCCAGGGTGCCGATCGCAGTTTCTTCTCCTCGATCGCGGCCAACTCTTGGGCGTCGCGCTTCTACTGGTCGGGCTACCACACCGCTTCGGTGTCCAGCTTCCCGTTCCGCCACTCAGCTTCCTGGTGGACCAGTGGATTCATGGAGAACATGAACCTCATGCGGGGATTCGGAGGCGAGAGGGCCGACCAAGTGCTGCCCGGAGCACTGCGCTGGCTGGACGACAACGCCGCTCAAGAAGACTGGTTCTTCCACGTCCACCTGTGGGATCCCCACACCCCCTACAACACACCGGACGACTTCGGGAATCCGTTCGAAAGCGATCCCGCGCCGGCCTGGCACACCGAGGAAGTGCGAGCCCACAACTGGACCCTGGCCGGCCCCCACTCGGCTCAAGAACCCTGGGGGTTCAAGCCTGATGAGTGGGGTCCTCCCCCGCCCCGCCAGCCGTGGAACCTGTCGACCATGGACGAGGTCAAGCAGACCTTCGACGGCTACGACACCGGCATCCGCTACGCCGACGACGCGGTGGGCACACTGATGAACAAACTTGCCGACCAAGGCGTGCTGGACGATACCGCCATCTTGGTCTCCTCCGACCATGGCGAGGCCTTCGGCGAACTGGGCGTGTACGCCGACCACCAGGGGGCCGACGAGAGCACCTGCCACATCCCCTCGGTACTGCGCTGGCCCGGGCTCGAGCCCCAGGTGCACGAGGGGCTGCTCTACCACCTGGATGTGGGCGCCACCATCGTGGATCTGGCCGGCATCGACGTACCCTTCTTGTGGGACGGCAAGTCGGTGGCCGACGACATTCGCACCGGCGACCACGGCGGGCGGGAGTTCCTCGTGCTGTCGCAGGGGGCGTGGTCGGTGCAGCGGGGCGTCCGCTGGGACGACCACCTCTACCTGCGGACGTGGCACGACGGCTACCACGCCGCCTGGAACAAGGAAATGCTTTTCGACATCGGCGCCGACCCCCACCAGACGACCGATCTGGCCGATCAGGCCACCTCGCTGCTGGAAGACGGCCGCGACCGTCTCCTTTCGTGGACCGACGACCAGATGAGCCGCAGCTACAGCCCCATAGACCCGTTGGAGATCGTCATGGAAGAAGGCGGCCCCTTCCACTGCCAAGGCCACCTGCCCGAGTATCTGGAGCGCCTCGATTCGACAGGTCGATCCGAAGCCGCGGCGGTACTTCGAGAGCGCCATTCGGGCGACCAGACTTCCACCGGCCTCTCGGGGATCCCCAAAGACGTGCTTGAGAGCCTCGGAGTCGACAATTGACGCCGGAACTGCCCGGTAGGACCATCACCGGGATGTCGGCCATCCTGTTGCCCCATCTCGACCCGACCACGGTGGACTGGTCCTCGCTGGATGCTCACATTGCCCGCACCCATGAAGCCGGGCTCACCCCGGCGGTGAACATGGACACCGGCTACGTCCAGCTGATCGATGCCGCTACCCGGGTGCAGGTGCTCGACCGGGCCGCGGCCATCACCGATGGCGATTTCGTGGCCGGGGCATTCACCGCCGACCAGCCGGGGGCGGCGTTCGACCTGGACGCCTGCCGGCGGGCCGCCTCCGAGATCACCGCCCGGGGCGGCATACCGGTGGTATTCCCGTCGCATGGGCTGAACGACCACGGAGACGCCGCCTGGCTCGATGCCCACGGTCGGCTGGCCAACCACATTGACCGGTTCATCGGGTTCGAGCTCGGACCCATGTTCGTGCCCTATGGCCGTATCGTGTCGCTGGACACTTACCGGGGGCTGCTGGACATCCCCCAGTGCATCGGCGCCAAGCACTCGTCGCTCGACCGGGGGCTGGAATGGGATCGGTTGGCGCTCCGCAACGAGGTGCGCCCCGATTTCATGGTACTGACCGGCAACGACCTGGCCATCGACATGGTGATGTACGGCTCCGACTACCTGCTGGGCCTCTCCACCTTCGCGCCCGACAAGTTCGCCGAGCGCGACCGCCTGTGGGCCGCAGGCGATCCCGGCTTCCACCAGCTCAACGACGTTCTCCAATACCTGGGCCACCTCACATTCCGCCCACCAGTGCCGGCCTACCGCCACAGCGCGGCCACGTTCTTGCAAATGCGGGGCTGGGCTGAGAGCCCGGCAGTGCCCATTGGCGCGCCCACTCGCCCCGACAGCGACCAAGCCATCCTGCGCGACGTCGGCGAACGGCTGGGAGTGCTGTAGCCGATGCCCCGGTTCAAGCAGGTGAAGAACGTGACCAGTGTGGCCGCGCTGGGCGACTACCTAGGGGATCTCGGTGTGGAGATCCCGCTCGACGACGAGGTGGACCCCGCCGGGGTACTGGCTCAGCCGATGGAGATTACCGACGGCTCAGCCGGGACCATGACCGCGCCCAACCGATGGGCCGTGCTCCCCATGGAGGGCTGGGACGGAGAGACCGGCGGGCGGCCGTCCGACCTGGTCCGGCGTCGGTGGGACCGATTCGCGGCCAGCGGAGCCGGGCTGGTATGGGGTGAGGCCACCGCGATTCGACCGGACGGCCGGGCCAACCCCAACCAGTTAGTGCTGGACGAGACCACCGTTGAAGACTTCGCCGCGCTGCGAAATCGACTAGACCCGGCACAGGTGACGGTGCTCCAGCTCACCCACTCTGGCCGCTATGCCCGACCCACCGCCGCCGGACCGGCCCCCAAGACGGCGTACGAACACCCGCTGCTGGATGCCAGGTCCGGTTCAGGGCCAGCCGAAGTGCTCTCCGACGACGAGCTGGAAGAGCTGGTAGAGCAGTTCGTCGAGCGGGCGGTGCTGGCTCGCCAGGCCGGGTTCGATTTCGTGGACATCAAGGCCTGCCACGGCTATCTGGGCCACGAGTTCCTTTCGGCGGTCGATCGCCCCGGCCCTTTCGGCGGAGATCTGGAAGGTCGGACCCTCTTTTTGAGGTCGATCATCGAGCGGATCCGCCAGCAGTCCCCAGAACTTGGGGTAGCAGTGCGACTGTCGCTGTTCGACTTCATTCCCCACACCGCCGGCGAAGGCGGCGTCGGAGTTCCCGAGGCCCCCGGCCCCTACCGCTTGGCCTTCGGGGGCGACGGGTCGGGAGTGGGCGTCGACCTCGCCGAAGCCCATCGGTTGCTGGAGATGCTGGGCGATCTGGGCGTCGGGCTGGTGTGCGCCACCGCAGGCAGCCCGTACTACGTGCCCCACATCCAACGACCCGCCTACTTCCCCCCCTCCGATGGCTACCAACCACCCGAAGACCCCCTGGTTGGAGTGGCCCGCCTGATCGCGGCCACCGACGAAATCTCCCAGCAGCACCCCGAGATGCGGGTGGTGGGTGCCGGCTTGTCGTATCTCCAAGAATGGCTGCCCAACGTGGGCCAAGCCTTGGTGGCCCGGGGCACAGCCGACGCTGTCGGGCTGGGCCGCATGGTCCTTTCGTATCCTCACATGCCCGCCGACGTGCTGGCCGGGAGGGAGCTCGACCGGCGCCTCATCTGCCGCACGTTCTCCGATTGCACTACCGCCCCCCGCAGCGGCTTGATCTCGGGTTGTTACCCGCTAGACGACTTCTACAACCAGCGAGAAGAACGAATCCAGCTCGCGGCGTTCAAGAAGGAGGCCAAAGCTCGACTGCGCTGAATGCTCTACTCAAGGGGCGGTCGGAGCGCGCCCAGGCAAAAGCGCCACAACCCATCAAACCGGGCGTGCGTTGAGCCGATTCGACCAATGGCGAAGAGATGGGCGGCCAGCGAGACGTCGAAGAAGAGATCGGCCAGTTCTTCCACTTCGATGTCCGATCGGATAGATCCGTCGGCCGCTCCATCGGCGATGATGCCGGAGATGAGCTGCCGCAATGGATCCCAGGCCAGTCGCAGGCCATCGGGCCTGCTGGCAGCCAATTGGTTGTGCAAAGCGGCCATGGAGCGGACAATCTTTGCCGGAGGCGCATCTTGGCCTCTAATAAAGTCCCACAATGTCCGCACGCAAATCTCCAGCCTGACCAGCGGAGGGGCTCCAGCGTCAACGGTGGCGGGAACGTGCTCCACAAGCTGGGTGATCAGCTCCTCGAATAGGGCCAAAACGAGGTCGTCCTTGGAGGAGAACAGCTGGTAGAAGCGCCGGAGCGAGCCTCCCGAGCGCTGCACCACATCTTGCACGGTGAACTCCACCGAACCTTCCTCTTCAAGCAAGGCCAACGCGGCGTGTACGAACTCACCGCTGCGAGCCAAGGCCTGGACTCGGGCGCTGTCCAGCGACCGCTCCAGCATGCGCTGCTCCCAGGAACTGAGCGCAGACAGCTCGGAATCTGCGTTCTCTACCTGGTTATCTGTGTTCTCAACTTCGGTTTCTTCGTTCTCAATGCTGATACCTGCGTTTTCAGTGTCGTCTTTCATATTCTCATAGTTGATATTTAAGTTCTCTTGTGCGAGAATTATATTCTCATCAAGGAGAAGCGGGTTATGTCGCCCCCCACATTAGCCACAAAGATCGACTTCACCGACATGGACATGTACGCGGTGGCCGAACCCTACGAGCTCTATGACCAGCTTCGGGCCCACGCTCCCATCTGGCTTCACCCCGAGACCGCCAATGAGGAGTCCTTCTGGCTCGTCACTTCTCACGAACTTGTAACCCAGGCCCACCGGATGGGCGCTCTGTTGTCCCATCAGACCGGGCCAGGCCGCGACGGCACCGGTGGGATCACTCTCCCCGACGTCGAATTGGGCCCCGGGATCATGATGATCATGACCGACCCCCCCGACCACACCCGCTACCGGAAGCTAGTCAGCAGGGGATTCACCCCCCGGATGGTGCGAAAGCTAGAGGAGAGCCTCCGCATCCGCAGCCACCACATCATCGATGCGTTGGACGGTCGCACCGAGGGCGACTTTGTGGTCGACTTGGCCGCTGAACTGCCCCTGATGGCCATTGCCGACATGGTTGGCGTCCCCTTGGAGGACCGCCACAAGTTGTATGACTGGACCAACTGCGCCATTGGTCGTTTCGATCCCGAATTCCAGGACCTCGACGATCCTCACTCGCCGCTAAACGGGCCGATGGACGCCTTCAACATGACCATCTACGCCCAGGAGCTCACCGAGGAGAAGCGGCGCTGTCCCCGCGACGACCTGATGACGGATCTCGCGGAGGCCAAGGTGACCATGGCCGACGGGACGGTGACCGAGCTCAACGACTTGGAGATCTCGCTGTTCTTCACCCTGCTCATCATCGCCGGCAACGAGACCACCCGAAACGCCATTACCCACGGCCTGTTGGCCTTCCACAACTTCCCCGACCAGTGGGAGCTGCTCCGCCGCCATCCCGAGCATCTCTCCACCGCAGTGGACGAGATCATCAGATTCAGCACCCCGGTGCGGTACTTCCGCCGCACCGCAGTTGAAGACCTCGAATTGGGCGGGGCGAAGATTCGAGCCGGAGACAAGGTGGCCCTGTGGTACGGGGCCGCCAACCGAGACCCCAAGGTGTTCGACGACCCCCACCGCTTCGACATCACCCGTTCCCCCAACCCCCATCTGGCCTTCGGCGGGGGCGGCGCCCACTATTGCCTGGGCTCGCACCTGGCCAAACTGGAGTTGAAGGTTCTGTTCGGGGCGCTTATGAATCGGCTGCCGGAGATTGAGGTGATCGGCCCGCCCGAACGGCTGCGCGACCTCCTTGTCAACGGCATCAAGCACCTCCCGGTGCGTTACGGCCCCGTGGCCAGCGCCGAAGCCGCCTAGCTCTCAGATTCCCTTTCCCCGATACTGTGGGGGCCGAATTCGGCAATGAAACTGGCGAGGGAGTTGATCAGTGCCCGACATCCACGTAGAAAAACGCGACCACGTCGTCACCGTCACCATCGACCGACCACCCGTCAATGCGGTAACCACCGCCACCATGGCCGAGATCCGAGACGTGTTCACCACGCTGGGCGACGACCGAGACGTGCGGGTTGCCATCTTCACCGGTGCGGGTGACAAGTCATTTGTCGCGGGCGTCGATCTGAAGACTTCAGGCGCTGAGCCCCGCGACCAGCGTCCCCCCACGGAGCTGACCGACCCAGGTCTGGTGGCTCGAGAGGCCATGTGGGCCATCATCGACTGCGCAGTCCCGGTAATCGGGGCCATCAACGGCTATGCCCTGGGCGCGGGTCTGGCCTATGCCGCCTGCTGCGACATGCTGGTGGCCTCCGAGAACGCCACCTTCAGCACGCCGGAGATCAACGTCGGGCTCCTGGGGGCCAGCGCGCACCTCTCGTCGATGATGGGTCGCCACAAGGCCCGGGAGATGTTCTTCACCGGCGAGCAGGTGTCGGCGCATGAGATGTACCGCATCGGCGCCGTTCGAGAGGTGACCGCACCTGAGAAACTCATGGACACCGCGCTGGACCTGGCCCGAGAGCTGGCCACCAAGAGCCCGATCGCCCTTCGCATGGCCAAGGAGTCGATGAACCGGATCGAGAACCTGCCGCTGCGGGAGGGCTACCGGACCGAGCAGGACTACACAACCCGCCTGATGCGCTACGACGACTCCCGAGAAGCCCGCCGCGCCTTTAGGGAGAAGCGCGACCCCGAGTACAAGTGGCAATAGGGGCCTAGAGCCTCAAAAGAGCTTGCTGTTGTCCCAGTTGAGCATCTTGCCCACCGGAGTGAGCTCGATGGTGGCGTTGAGGTTCTTCTCGTAGTAGTCCCGGGTCTGCTCGGGCATCACACCGCGGGCGGTTCGGAACGGGGCGTACTTCTCGTCGAGGGCCTGAGCGATCCGCTGGGCCAACTCCTCGGAGGGCTCGATAATCCGGCCGACGCACTCCACATGCACCGCCCGCAGCTCGGCCCACCGCTCTCCAGAATCCACTAGGAACGAACACCGCTGGTCGTTGCGCACCCGTACAACCTTCTTGCCCCGGGTGACCATGTAGATCTTCTGGTCCAGCATCACATACCAGACAGGAAGCGAGATCGGCTGGCCGTTGGCCCGCAGGGTGGTGAGGGTGCCGTTCACCGAGGTCTCCAGCATCTCCCAGCACTCCTCGGGCGACATCCGCACCGTGGGTTTGACCTTCTTGTCAGTCATCTTTCCCTTCCAGCGATGCCCGCAGCTCGCGGCGGAGAATCTTGCCCGAGGCCGACTTGGGGATCAATTCGGTGAACCGCACTTCGCCGAGCTGCTTATAGGTAGCCACCTGGTCGGCGACGAAGGCCTTTACTGCCTTTTCGTCGATGGCGGCATCGGGAGCGGCAACCACAAACGCCAACGGCACCTCACCGCTCTCGTCATCAGGCAAGCCGACCACGGCGGCGTCGGTGATCTGGGAGTGCTCAACCAGCATCGCCTCCAACTCGGCGGGGGCCACTTGGAATCCTTTGACCTTTATGAGCTCTTTCAGCCGGTCGACGATGTACACGTGGCCATCGCCGTCGATCCTGGCGATGTCGCCGGTGTGGAGCCAGCCGTCGCCATCAATGGTCTCGGCGGTGGCTTCGGGGTTGTTGAGGTAGCCCTTCATCACCTGGGGTCCGCGAATCCAGAGTTCGCCCTCGACATCGATGGGCTGGTCCTCCCCTGAGTCGGGGTCGACGATTCTGGCTTCGGTGTTGGCCGCCGTCAGCCCCACCGACCCCGGCTTGAAGTTCCCCGGCGGGGTGGCGTGGGTAATCGGGCTGAGCTCGGTCATTCCATAGCCCTGCACCACCTCACAACCGATCCGGGCCGACGCCTCTGCGGCCACTTCGGCACCCAAGGGAGCTGCTCCAGACAGAACCTGACGCAGCGACGAGAGGTCGAAGTCGGCCACCGCGGGGTGCTTGGCCAGCGCCAGCACGATGGGGGGCACGGCGAAGAATCGGGTCACTTGGTGACGCTCGATAAGCGAAAGGGCCTGGGCCAGGTCGAAACGGGTCATAGTCACCAGCGTGGCCCCGTGATGCAGCTGGTCGTTCATGAGCACCTGCATTCCGTAGATGTGGAAGAACGGCAGCACCGCCAACACCACATCGCTGGCTTGGGAGGCGACCGACGAGGCGCATTGCTCGATGTTGTTCACCAGGTTGGCGTGGGTGAGCATTACCCCTTTGGGCAGCCCGGTGGTGCCCGACGAGTAGGGCAGCACTACCACGTCGTCGTGAGGGTCGACCTCGACCTGGGCGATCGGCTCGCCCATCAGCGATTGCATGGACACGCCTTGCGATGGGTTGTCGGCGTCGATCACCACAACTTCGCCCGCTACCCCGGCCTGGTCCATGGCCTGTCGGGCTTGGGCGGCGAACCCATCGGCGGCAAACACCAGCTTCGCCCCCGAGTCGGTGAGCTGATAGACGATCTCCTCGGGCCCGTAGGAGGGGTTGACGGTGGTAACCGCGCCGCCGGCCACCGCCACCGCGTGGAACACCACCGGGTACCACGGCGAGTTGGGCGCAATCAGCGCGGCGACGTCGCCCCGCTGAAACCCCCCGGCGGCCAAGCCTCCGGCCAGGGAATGCACCGACTGCTTCAGTTGGCCGAACGTGAGCGACCACTCCCCCGGCCCGTCGATCACCGCTGGCTTATCGGCCAACTCCGCGGCCCGCTCAAGTACGAACCCCGTTACCGGCTGCGAGCTCAGGGGTTCGTCGGGCAGCGGGCTGGCGTGGACAATCACTGGGTCTTAGGGAGCAGGCGTGATGCCGTGGAACGGGCTGCCGGCCTCTTGATACTCCTCGAGCAGCTTGAAGAACTCCTCGCCGAAGGGGCTCTCACCCCGAAGCGGCATGGCCGCCCGGACGACGGTGAAGTCCAGCGGTGCCAACCGCGCGGCGGCGTCGAAGTGGCGAGCGGCGCCTGCCTCGTCTCCGGCGCGCCGCAGATGGGCGGCGAGGCGGAAGTGCAAGCGGGCGTCCAACTCGTCGTCGTCGAGGTCGGCGATCTCGCTGTCGGCGTCATTGGGAACGACACCCTCGCGGACCCAGGCGCGAATCTGGTCGAAATGGCCCTCGCGAGTGCGGCCGGTGAATTCGCTGAACATATCAGTGCCGAACTCGCTGGCGTTGGGGCGGGCGATGCGACCGTTCTCGTCGATCCACACTACCGCGGGCACGTTGCTGATGGCGTACAGCTCGGTGAGAAGGTGGTCGGGATCCATGAGCACCGGATAGGTGATGCCGTCGGCCAGAACCCGCACCTCGTCGGTGGCCTCGTCGATGGCAACTGCGATGACCATGAAGTCGTCATCGGCCAGCTCATCGTGCAATTCCTGCCACCCGGGCAGGTCGAAGGCGCATCCTCACCAACTGGAGAAGGCGACCAAGAGCCGCTTCTTGCCGGCGTAGTCCGACAGGCTCCGATCCGCTCCGTCGAGGTCGGCAAAGGTGAAATCCGGCGCTTGGCGGTCGCGCAGAGCCGCCTGGCGGGTGGCGTTGGGCTGGCCCAGCACCACGGCGCTGGTTTCGGGATCCAACAGGGTCGGCCGGTCCAAGGTATCAGCGGCCACCGCCAAGTCGATCTTGTCGCCCACCTCAATGGCCGAGCGGTCTCTCACCGGGACACACATGTCGTCACGGCAGAGCCCTTCGGGCTTGAGCGTCCACCCGATTGCGGCCGAAAGGCCATCTGGTTCGACTAGCGGGCGCCCATCAACCCACTCCCCGGCAGCGGTGGCAACCTCGTCGCCGAGGACGGTGATCGTTGTCATGGCAGGAACTCCTTTACTCGACTAACCGACATTCTCGGTCTGGATCGGCTCGCCCACCGGCAGCCAGCTATTTTCTTCGGGGAAGTACTCGTAGCGCCGCACTTGCGAGCCAGCCGAGTGCTGTTCTGGTGAAATGGTCGCCCCGGCCATGGCTGGGAGGTCGAACGTGCCCAGGCCCTCGGCAGCGGCCACGAACGTCTCCGGGGTAATGTTGCCGCCCGCAGCCTCCAGGATCCTTACGGTTAGTACGAAGGCCCGGCAGTGGTTGGTAGCGCTGCCGACCACCTCGGTGTCGGTCAGGTCAAGCGGCTCGCCGCCGAATCGCTCCTGGTAGGCGGCGATGCACTTCTGCACACCAGGATCGGCCAGAGACTCCTCTGGGCCGGGCTTGTCGGCCGTTACGGCAAAGGTGCGGGACAGCACTTCATCGCCCAGAGACAGGTCCTCGGAAATCGTCGAGCGGTCAGCTGCCTGACCATTGGTCAAGGCTATGCGCACGTCCCAGCCGAGGCGCTGCGCCCCCTGGATAATGCCGTGCACGTTGGAGAGGTTGAGGATCAGATCCACGCCATCGGCCCGCATGCGCTGGGCGATGCTGTCGGTCGCTTGTTCATTGGCCACCGTGTCGTTGGTGGGAGCGCCCCGAGGATAGACCCCTACAACGTTGATGCTCGCCTCCTCCAATAACGGCTCCACAGCATCCGCATACTCCTTGTCTGGAGGGGCCTCGTAGTAGATGCCGACGTTGTGCCCGTCAAGGTCACCGGCCCGGATCATCTCGACGACCCCTCCCACGCGCATACGAGTCTGGTTCATCTCGGTGGCGAAAAACAGGCCGTTGGACCGGGCCTGCCGCTCAGCGTTTTCCCCGAAGTGGCCTACATAGGGGTGACCATGCAGTTCGGTGATGCACAAGGCATAGTCCTCAAGAAACTGGCCGATAACCACGAACACTCTCTTGTCTTCCATCAACTCGGTGCACACCCGCTCGCTGTCTGCTGCGCCAATTGGCAGGAACAAGCTGACGTGGACGACGACGTTCCGCCCATGGATGCCGCCCCGCTCATTCAAGTCATCTGCTAGGGCGGAGTAGTAGTTCTCTAATGGGAACGGGCTGAGGTCGATACCGAAGGACACGAGCTGATCTAGGTCGATGACGGCAGCACCAATGGCGATCTCGGATTCGGTCACACCCTGATAGCTGGCTGACAGCACAATCGGTGTGGGGTCTGGCGTCGGCTCTGCGGGGGCCTCGTCTGGCTCTTCGGCCGGTTGTTCGGCGGGCTCCTCGGCCGGAGCCTCCAATGGTGCTTCGCCGGGTTCCTCGGCCGGCGCTTCGGAGGGTGCCTCGGCCGGTGCAGCCGTTTGCTCTTCGGCCGCGGCCGGCTCAGCGGTGTCGGCTGCTCCGTCATCGTCGTTGCCGCCGCAGGCCGCGGCCACCAACGCCAGAGCGACGAGCAGCCACCACCATCTCTTCACTTTTCTAGAACCCCTGTTCATACCGGTCATGTTCTTTCTCCAATGCTGTGGCCGGATAGGCGAAGGTACGTCATTTGAGCCCCAAACGGGCGAATTGGTCATCGGGCGCGTCCACCTCGTTGAGCGCGGTGCAAAGCAGGTCGAGCATCTCATCGGCTGATGACTCGCTGCTGCGGTTCTCCTGCTCGCTGGGGTCGACGTCGAGATCGAACAGGAAGTGGCGGTCGTTGCAGGCATTCGTCGTCGCCCACAGCGGCAGCGTGTCGCCCGGCTCATAGGGCTGGCGGATCACCGGCACCTCCGATCCCGGCATCCGGTCGAGCCAGGCTCGGTGGTCAGGCGGGGGAAGTCCGGGCATGCCGATGTCGCCGAACGGCATGGTGGACCACCGGTTGGACCACATCGACAGCGGAAAGTTCTCCCCGCTTGCCCCCCGGGCGTACTTTCGCTGGCCGTCGTTGATCTGCACCCAGCCGCCGAACACCCCACCCAGGGCCCATTCCCGAATGGAATCGGCCTCGCCCGCCAGCAGGGGCACCATGGAGCGGCCATGGGTGGTCTGCATCACCTCGGCATCGAAGATGTCGGCCACGGTGGCGAAGATGTCCACGTTGGTGGTCAGCGCATCGCAAACTTCTCCGCCGGGTTTGCCGGGCCACGACATCAGCAGCGGCGTATGGCCCAGCGGCTCATACTGGGGCACACCGGGCTTGCCCCAGATGTCGCGGCCCTCCCGCTCGTCGCCCAGGTAGTGGCCGTGGTCGGTGCACACGATCAGCGCGGTGTCGTCCCACAGGTTCTGCTCGTCGAACCGGTTCAGGATCTGCCCGAACCAGTGATCGATCATCGACAGCTTGGCCCCGTAGTTGCCTCGCAAATGGCGGGCCTCCCTCTCCGAGAAGTTCCCTGAGGCGATGCCCCCGTCGATGTAGGGGGGCCAGATGATCCACTCCTCATCCCACGGCTCGTCGTGATAGCGGCCGGCCCAAGGTGCCGGCGTGTCGAACGGCTCGTGGGGATCGAACTCGTCCACGAACATGAACCACCGGTCGTGGTGGGGGGTGTCCTCGGCCAAGAACCGGGCCGCCGAGCTCATCGTCATAGGCCCCGGATAGTCCTCCTCGGCCCGGAAGAAGGTGCGCGACCGGTCGTAGGCCCGATCCATCTCCTTGATCCCCCACATCTTCGACCACCACCAGCCGCCCTTTCGGGCCGGCATTGTCGGCGTGCCGGCCCAGGAGGGGTCGTAGTAGGTGCGCCACGGGTCGCCCTCGTGGCCCCGCAGGTAGTCCCAGCAGTGGAAATCGGTGTGGTAGTTCTCCCCGCCGGTCTCAAACAGATGGGGATGGTCGGTGAACAGTGCGGTGGTCACCCCCTGGCGGCGCAACACCCGGGTGATGGTCTCCTCCCACAGCTCGACCGATCCCCACGGCTTCCACAAGAAGTCCAGCGCCCCGCACAAGATGTCGTGGCGAGCCGGCATGCACGGCAGCGACCCCGTCACATGGCGGGTGAACCGAGTGGCCCGCTCTGAAGCGAACCGATCCAGGTTCGGCGTCTCAAACTCGGTGCCCCCATAGCTCCCCAACATGTGCCGATTCAGCGAATCCAACAGGACTACCGCGACATTGGAAGGTTCGCTCATCACATCTCCTGCCTAGCCTCAGGCATCTCTTCGAGCCACTCACGCTACTCTCATGGGCCAGCGCAGGCAGAATAAGCCACGGGCAAACGGGGGAACTTTGGACAACGAGCAGACCCAGAGCGAATCCATCGACGCTCTGGCGACAACGGTGCTCGAGGGCGAGGCCGCTCGGCGTGATGCCCAAAAGGCCGACGTACTGTTTCCCGACGATTTGCTACCCGGTGTCGGCGGCGCGCAAACCACCCTCAAGGAGGGCCTGCGCAAGGGCGGCTTCCAGACCTTCGTCGTTCTCCTGGCGTTGAACAGCCTCGACGAGTTGGAGAACAGCGCGGTGGCCATCTTGGGGCCCGACATCGGCGAGAGCTTCGGGGTGAGCGACGGGGCTATCACCGCCATCAGCACTGCGTCGCTCATGTTCTTCGTGCTCGGGGCCGGCCCCATGGGATGGCTGGCCGACCGCTTCCGCCGGGGCCCCATCGTGGGCATCGCCAGCGGGGCCTTCGCCGCCTTCAGCGCTCTGTCGGGGGCGGCGGTTAACGCCCTGATGTTCTTCTTCATGCGCTTCTTCGCCGGCATGTCCAAGGCCAACACCATCACCGTGCATCCCAGCATGCTGGCCGACACCTACCCTCTTCAGACCCGGGGCCGCATGTACGCCACCAACGCCGGCGTGGGGCGTGTCTTCGCCGCAGTCAGCCCAATCCTCGCCGGAGGCATCGCGGTGTGGATTGGAGGGGGCGACGGATGGCGGTGGGCGTTCTACCTCCTCGGACTGCCCACCGCGGCATTTGCATTCTTCGCCTTCTTCTTGCGGGAGCCGCCCCGGGGCCAGTGGGAGCAGAAGCACGTGCTGGGCTCCGGCCTCCAGCAGGACAACAAGATGCCCATCTCAGTGGAGGCTGCCTTCACTCGCATCTGGAACATCGACTCCATTCGCAACATGACCATCGCATTCGCGGCAATGGGCTTCGCCCTGTTCCCAGCCGGCTCGATTCAGTCGTTCTTCTTGGAGGAAGAGTTCGGTCTCGACGCCTTGGGGCGCGGCCTGGCGGTTGCCCCCGCAGGGTTCGGGCTGATCTTGTTCTTGCCGTTTGTCGGGCGACGGTTCGACGCCACCTTCCGCAAGGATCCCAATCGGGCGCTGCTGCTGATAGGCGTGCTGCTGGTCCCCATCGGGGTGCTGGTGCCCATCCAGTACGCCATGCCCAACCTGGCCTTGTTCATGGTGTTCTCCGCAATCAATTCCACGCTCTTGGGCGGGGCCTTCGCCATGGTGCAGCCAGCTAACCAAGCGGTGTTCCCCTACCGCCTGCGAGGCATGGGCACTGCCATCTTGACCTTCTTCATGGTCATGGTGGGCGGCGTGGGAGGCAGCATCATCGCCGGCTTCCTCCAGAATGAGATCGGCGAGCAAGCCGCCATCTCCATCATCACCGCAATCGCCATGCCTATTGGTGCCTACTTCGTGCTGCGGGGGGCCGGCCGGGTGCGGCGCGATCTCTCCCTGGTCGTTGGCGAGCTGAGAGAAGAACAGGACGAAGAGCGCCGCCAAGCCGAAAGCGATCCCGACGACATACCGGCCATCCAGATGGCCCACGTGGATTTCAGCTACGGGCAGGTACAGGTGCTGTTCGATCTCGGCTTCGAAGTGCGGAAACAGGAGACGCTGGCCCTGCTGGGAACCAACGGCGCGGGCAAGTCCACTGCGCTCAAGGCGATCACCGGCCTGGTAACTCCAGAACGGGGCGTGGTGCGCCTACACGGCCAAACCATCACCTTCGCCACTCCAGAGCAGCGGGCCGCCATGGGATTGCACATGCTGCCCGGCGGGGCCGGGGTGTGGAGCGACCTGACGATTGGCGACAACCTGCTCATGGGGGCCTACGCCTACCGCAAGGACCCCGACGACCGGGACCGGCGCATCGAGAAAGTGTTCGAAATGTTCCCCGAATTGGCCAAACGGCCCAAAGAGCGGGCCGGCAACCTCTCGGGGGGCCAGCAGCAGATGCTGGCGTTAGCCCGAGTGATGCTGCACGAGCCCGAGGTGCTGATGATCGACGAGCTATCGCTGGGCTTGGCCCCGGTAGTGGTTCAATCGCTGCTGGAGACCATCGAGGAACTCAAGGATCAGGGCCAGACCATGATCATCGTGGAGCAGTCGCTAAATGTGGCTTTGGCAATCTCCGACCGTGCCGTGTTCCTGGAAAAGGGGCAAGTGCGATTCGAGGGCCCGGCCCAAGAATTGGCTGAGCGCGATGACCTGGCCCGGGCGGTCTTCCTGGGTACAGAGGGCGGCTGATGAGCCCTGCCTCTGTCTCGGTGCTGGGAACATGGATCACCCAGCAACTGGCGTTCGACGGGGTGGTCAACGGCTTGGTGACCGGTCTGGTGGCCATGGGGATCGTGCTGATCTACCGATCCACCCGGGTCATCAACTTCGCGGTGGGCAACATGGGCATCATCGCGGCCTCGATGATGGCGCTGCTGATGCTGAACTACGGCTGGGGGTTCTGGCTGGCTCTGGTGCTCGCACTGGCATTGGGTGTTTTGTTCGCCGCCGCAGTGGAGCTGACGGTCATCCGCCGCCTGTTCACCTCTCCCCGGGTGATCGTGCTGGTGGCCACCGTGGGCATCGCCCAGTTGGCCCAACTTGTGGTCTCCCAGCTCCCCGATATCGAGGCGGCCGGCAAGAAATACCCCGTAGTCGTTGGTTCTATATGGGAGGACGTCTGGTTTACCGAGATCCGAGTGCGGGGCCCGCAGCTCACCATCCTCATTGCGGTTCCGCTGCTGGCCCTACTGCTGGGCTGGCTGATGAACCGGACCGCGTTCGGAAAGTCGGTGGCTGCGTCGGCCAACAACCGCGACCTCTCCCGACTCTCGGGGATCAACCCCAAGATCGTGTCCACCTTCGTGTGGGTGATGGCCGGGCTGTTGGCTTCCGTGTCGATGATCATGCTCTCGGGGTCCAGTGGACAGGTGGCCGGGTTGGCCAACCTGGGGCCGCAGACGCTGGGCAAGGCGATGGTGGCCGCGGTGTTGGCCGCCATGGTGTCCTTCCCGCGTGCCATGTTGGCCGGAGTGCTGATCGGCGTCCTTGACGCTCTGTTTAGATTCAACTTCTTCACCGAAACCGGGCTCATCGACTTCGTCATCTTCTTGGCCGTGCTGGTGGCCGTTTACTTCCAAAGCCGGAGTCAGGGCGAAACCGGGGTCTTCTCGTTCACCCCCAAGGTGCGGCCGATCCCCGAGCGGCTGCGACAAGTATGGTGGCTGCGGCATCTGTCGCGGATAGCGCTCGTAGCGCTGTTGGTTCTCGGCGCCATCTTGGTGCAACTCCCCGGCATCACCAATTTGCCCTCTCGCCAGCTTCTGTACGCCACCGTGTTGTGCTTTGCGGTTTGCGGCGTGTCGGTCACCATCATCACCGGCTGGGCCGGTCAGCTGTCTTTGGCCCAGATGACTTTTGCCGGCATGGGCGCCTTGTTCGCCGCTGGCCTCAAGCGGGGACTTTCCATGGACTTCACGGTGGGAACCGGATTTCTCCCTGGCGACGCCCTGTCGTACGACTTCTTTGATGTCCAGTTCGAGACCACCGGTATCCCGTTCCTGGTGGCCATACCGCTGGCCGCGCTGTTCTCGGCGCTGATAGCCGGAGTGATCGGAGTTGGGTCGCTTCGGGTCCGCGGCCTCTACTTGGCGGTTACCACGTTTGTGTTCGCCCTGGGGGCCCAGCAGTACCTCTACCGGCGGCCGTTCTTCACCGGAGGCAGCTCTTCGTCGGTGTCGTTTCGCCGAGGCGAGCTGTTCGGACTCGAGCTCAGGTCGCAGAAGGCCTACTACTACGTCTGCCTGGCCTTCTTGTTGATCGTGGTGATCATCGTGAGCCGACTGCGACGCTCGGGGGTCGGCCGCTCCATCATCGCAGTGCGCGACAACGCCGACTCCGCTTCGGGCTACACGGTGGGGCCGGTGCGCTCGAAGCTCTCGGCGTTCGCACTGGCGGGGGGCATCGCCGGACTGGGCGGAGCGCTGTTGGCCGGACTGGTGCAGAACGTCCCGATCAGCGAGCGGTTCTTCCAGGTGGGCGACTCATTGCAACTCATCGGCATGGTGGTTATCGGAGGACTCGGCTCCTCGGTGGGCGCCGTGCTGGGGGCAATCTGGGTATACGGCCTTCCCAACCTGTTCGACAGCGCCGAAACCGTGGCCCTGTTCTCCTCCAGCATCGGCTTGCTGCTGGTTCTGATGTACTTCCCCGGCGGGCTGGTGCAAATCGGCTATAGCGCCCGCAACGCCCTCATCGGCCTAGCCGAGCGACGACTCGGGCCCGACCCAGGCGGAAAGACCGTTCAGGCCGCGCCGGTCAGTCTGAGTCGGCCGGATGATCCCCGGCCCGCCACCGACCCCATTCTCGCCGGCCGCGACATCAGCGTGCGGTTCGGCGGCGTGGAGGCGGTATCTGGAGCCACCGTGCTTGTGCGCCCCGATGAGATCGTCGGCCTCATCGGCACCAACGGGGCGGGCAAGTCCACCTTCATGAACGCGGTGGGCGGCTATGTGCCGTCCACCGGCCAAGTGGAGTTGCTCGGCACCGACATCACCCGGCTTTCTGCACCCCGACGGGCCCGAGCCGGGATGGGCCGCACATTCCAGGCCGCCGCCCTGTTCCCCGAGCTTTCGGTGCGAGAAACCGTGCAGGTGGCCCTGGAGGCCCGGGGAAGAACGCCGATCATCAGCACCGCTCTGCACCTCCCCCACACGTTCTTCCTGGAGCGGCGGCGTCGGTCCGAGGCCGACGAGCTGATCGACTACCTCGGGTTGGGCCGCTACGCCGACTCCTACATCAGCGACCTGTCCACCGGCACACGGCGCATCGTGGAGATCACTGGCTTGTTGGCTCTGGGTGCCCGGGTGCTGTGCCTAGATGAACCGACCGCCGGGGTGGCCCAGCGGGAGACCGAGGCATTCGGCCCACTGATCGTCAATATCCGCCGGGAATTGGGGGCGGCCATGTTGATAATCGAGCACGACATGCCCCTCATCATGAGCATCAGCGACCGGGTGTACTGCCTGGAGGCCGGCAAAGTCATCGCCGAGGGCACACCCACTGAGGTCCGCAACGACCCCCTGGTGATCGCCAGCTATCTCGGCACCGACGAGCGGGCCATCGCCATCAGCGACGGCTGAGCTCCTTAGATAGAGCAGAAAGGGAAACATGAAGATCGATCCCACTCGCAGTTGGGCAGCCGTCGAAGAGCGCTTGGCGGCCACTGACAACCCCCGACACCGCCAGCTCCTGCAAGTGCTACTGGACCATCTGGAAGCGGAGGCCACCAAGGACTTCGACCGGCTGGTGTCCACCCTGTCGGACGATCCCCAGTACCACTTCTGGATTCCTGACGCCGGCTTCGATGCCGGTCCCAAGGGGTACGACGCGGTTACCGCCCACTACACCCAGCTCTATGAGGAGGGCCGCAACACCGTCCAGTTCGACATCGAGCGGATCGTGGTCGACGACTACTGCATCGTGACTGAGGGGGTATTCCACCAGGTGTACCCGGGGCGGGTGCTGGTCGACAGGGGCCTCGAGGTGGACGACCCGTCCAGCCCCTACGCCCTGACCATGCGGCTGGTGCTGTTCTGGCCCTACGACGACGACGGCAAGCTCACCGGAGAGGACAGCTACTCCGACGGGCTCATGTTCACCCCCGAGCGCATCACCAAACTGAGCCCTGAAGACCTGCCTGCCTCCTACGCAGACGCAGGGGCCTAGCCGTAAATCCGGCCAGGTCGCCCGCTCAGACTCAGTAGCGGGGATTGCGGGGACCGAAGAACAGGCGCTCAGCGTTGGCGTAGAGGTACTTATCGAGCACGCCGTCGCGCAGGTCCAGGTCCCAGGCCTCGGTGATGCAGCGGCGCATGTCGAGGGCCGGATGGTCGGAGGCGAAGATCACCTTGTCTTGGCCCCGGGTGTTCATGAAGTGGACGAACTCGGCTGGCAGCCGCTTAGGGCTATAGGCCGAGGTCATCAGGTGCAGGTTCTTGTACTTGATCATCAGCCGCATGGCTACCCCCCACCATGGGTCGGCCCCGTGGGCCATGCACAGCTTCAGGTCGGGAAAGCGCAGACAGATCCGGTCCAGAAGCATCGGGTCTTGGCCCTCGCCGGGCATGGGCGGGCCAGGAATGCCGGTGTTGATCGACAGGGGCAGATCCAGCTCGGTGCACTTGGCATAGAGGGGGTAGTACACCGGGTCGCTGGGCGGCACGTCCACCCCGAACGGCACCACCCGGGCCAACGCCACCGGGTACTGCTTGACCATGTCCTCCAGCTTCCACAGCACCGGCATCATTCCCCGGGGGTCGAGATGGACGGCCAACGCAAACCGCTCTGGGTACCGCTCCACGAAGTCGAAGGGCCGGGGATTGTCCTCGCCAACCGACACCTGAACCAAAGCCTTCTCCACCCCTAGCTCGTCCATGAGCGGCAACAGCTCCTCGGGGGTGAAGCTGCGGAAGAAGTCGACCCCACCGTGGAGATAGTCCTCCTTCACCCGGATCAAGTGCTCGGGGGGCTCGTAATCCCCCATGTTCACGTTCACCCAGCAGTCGATGGCTCTCGGCGGCATGGCCCGACGCTATCTCGGCTCGGTGCACCGTCGGGACTCGCTGGCAATTCTGCTAGTGGTGTGTCGTGGGTTTAGCGCCGTGGATTGCGTCGGCAGCGGCTTTAACACTTCTGGAGATGCTGCATACATTGGTATGATGACAGCATGCCGAAGCAGCGGGTCACCATCACCATTGAATTGGACCTCCTTGAAGAAGCCCAGGCCGCGGTCAGCAACGGACGGTGCCGATCATTGAGTCAATGGATTGGAGAGGCCGTTGCTGATCAACTGGACAAGGAACGGCGACTGGCTCTACTTGACGAACTCATATCCGAATACGAAGCCGAACACGGTGTCATCACCGCGGAGGCGATGGAAGAGCGAATCCGAAAGGACAAAGAGGCTGCGGCGGCCATCCGAGCTTCGGCTCAAGCTCGGATGGCCGCGCTGCAAGGCGAACGAGCATGATCCTCGACGCGGGCGCTCTCATAGCCCTGGAGGGCAATGACAGGCACATGTGGGAGCGGTTCAATGTGGCGTTGCAGTCGAGCACCCCGCCCATAACCCATGGCGGCGTGGTCGCCCAGGTGTGGCGAGGCGGAACCGGTCGCCAAGCCCGGCTCGCCCGGGCGCTCGATCTTGTGAAGGTCATTCCCCTCGACGAAGAACTAGGACGCCGTGCCGGAGTCTTGCTCTCCCAATCTGGACTAACCGACGCTATTGATGCTGCGCTGGCTGCGCTGGCCAATCCCGGCGATCAGATCATCACCTCTGACCCCGACGACCTCGCTCTTCTTGTCGAAGTCGGCAAGCTCCGAGTCGATATCGTCCCAGTCTGACTGGCGCTAGGGAATGGCCACTGCTCTAGATGGATTGCGGGTTCTTGAACTGGGCTCGGGAGCGGCTGCGGGTATTGCTGGGATGGTTCTGGCTGAGAACGGGGCTGAAGTGGTCAAGATCGAGCCGCCCGAGGGTGACCGGGGCCGGGGACGGCCGGGTTTTGCTGTATGGAACCGAGCAAAAAGAAGCGTGGTCCTGGATTTGAAAGAGTCTGGCGACCGAGAACGATTCCTCGATCTGGCCCAAGTGGCCGACGGCGTGATCGAGGCGTTCCGTCCGTCGACCGCCGAACGGCTTGGCGTCGGCTATGAAACCCTGCACCGCCTGAACGACCAACTTGTGTACGCCTCCATCACCGGGTTCGGCGAGACCGGGCCGTGGCGGGACCTGCCCGGCTACGAGCAGATCGTGGCGGCCAAGAGCGGACGCATGACCACCTACGAAGGGGTGCGCCCCGGACCGGTGTTCACCCCCGTGCCTATTGCCTCGTTCGGGGCAGGGATGCTGGCCGCAGTGGGCATGATGGCCGGAATTTTGGCCCGCGCCCGCCTAGGTCGGGGCCAGCGGGTCCACACCAGCCTGCTCCACGCCTTGAGCGTGTACGACATGACCAGCGGTCACGGGAACCGCACCAACATTCCGCCGGAGCCGGGAAGGGTCTACGGAATCATGCGGGTGCCGTTCATGACCGCGCCCACCAAAGACGGCCGCTTCATCCAAATGTGCAGCCGCCAAGCCCACCACTACCGCAGATGGCTGGCTGAGCTGGGCCTCGAAGCGCTCCTGGACGATCCCGAGTTGGCCAACGCCCCCGACCTGTGGCCCAGCGAAAAGCGGCTGGCCGCGGCCATCGAGGCCATCCAGGCCGGAATGGAGCAGCGCACGGCCGATGAGTGGATGGATGTATTCTCCGCCAAGGACATCGGCGGCGATCCGTTCCTGGCTCCTCAAGAATTCCTGGATCATCCCCAGTGCACCGATAACGATCGACGCCAAGAAGTGCTGGACACCGAGATGGGTCCGACGGTGCAGATCGGCCCGCTCGGGCTCTACTCCAACACGCCGTCGGTGGTCGGACCGCCCGCTCCACGCCTCGGCGAGCACACCAGCGAAGTGCTGGACAACTGGCCGTCTGCACCTTCCCCTGCCCGCGACATAGATCAAGCCGAACCCGTCAATGAGCTGCCGCTGGCCGATGTCACCGTCTTGGACGTCGGCTATTTCTACGCCTGCCCGTTCGCGGCCACGCTGTTGGCTGAGGCGGGGGCTCGGGTTATCAAAGTGGAGCCGCCCACCGGCGATCCCGGACGTCGCAACTGGACCACTGACTACGTGAAGTCGCAGGTGGGCAAGGAGTCCATCGTGTTGGACCTCAAGACCTCCGAGGGCCTCGACATCCTGTACCGGCTGGTGGACCAGGCTGATGTGTTCCTGCACAACTTCCGGCCGGGAACACCCGAGCGGCTGGGCATCGACGCCGACACCGTGCTGGCCCGCAACCCCCGCCTGCTCTATGTGTACGCCTCGTGCTTCGGCAGCCATGGGCCGTGGGCCCATAAGGCCGGATTCCACTCGTCGCCCAATGCCATCGCCGGCGCTGGCGTAGTGGAGTCGGGCGACCAGAATCCGCCCCGCAACCGCACCTACGGCGATCCCACCGCCGCCTTGGCCACCGCGGCGGCCATCATGGCCGGCGTATTGGCCTGTCGATGCACAGGACGGGGCCAGAAGCTGGAGACAACCATGCTCACCGCCACCTCCTACGCCGTGGCCGAATGGGGTATCCAGCATCCTGGGCCGGCAGCCCCGATTGTGGACTCCGGGCAATACGGCTTCCACGCCTACCAGCGGCTGTACGAGACCAGCGACGGGTGGCTGGTCCTGGATGTGCACACCGACGAAGAGCGCCGGGCGCTGGGCGCGGTACTGGAGAGGGAGCTTCCCGAGACGCCGACCTCAGAAACTGCGGCCCGTCTGGCCGAATTGTTCCGAGAGGACACAGCCGAGGATTGGGAGACTCGGTTGCTGGCCGCCGGAGTTTCCGCGGCCCAAGCCGACCGGGGAGACTTCTTGCACAACATGTTGAACGAAAACCACATGCGGTCAAGCGGCGTGGCAGTCGAAGCCGAACAGCACGGTCTGGGCTCGTATTGGAGGGCCGGGCCAACCATGCAATTCTCGTCTGCCCCCACCCCTTTGGCCCCTGCACTCCCCCTTGGTTGGGCCACGACGGAAATCTTGGGTGAACTTGGTATCAATGACGAGGAAATCACCCGACTGCACAATGCCGGGGTGACCAAGCCAATCGGACACGGCCTACCCAGCTAGAGGACCCATGAGCGAACCTTCTGAATTACTGACGTCGGTGTTGACCTGCATGGACCACCGCCTGGACCCCCTGGCCATTTTGCAGCTTGAGCCAGAACAAGCCCATGTGGTCCGCAATGCCGGGGGCTATGTCACCGACGACGCCATCCGGTCAATCTGCCTGTCGCAGCAGCTCGCCGGAACTCGTCGGGTGGTGGTGCTCCATCACACTGACTGCCGAGCCTCCGAAAAGACCGCCGAGGGTTACCGGGCCATGGTGGAATCCGGCACTGGGGTTTCACCGAATTGGGACGTCGCGCCGGTAGGCGACCCGCTTCAGCGGGTACAGGTCGCCATGGAGCAACTCAGGGCATCACCCCTGGTGGACACCTCCCGCTTGGAGGGTCACGTCTACGACGTCGACGACGGCACCCTGACTCCGGTTGAGTAGCCACTAACCTCGCCCCGTGGATTTAGGAATCAGCGGACGACGGGCGCTGGTGGCCGCCTCTTCGGCCGGGTTGGGGTTGGCTACCGCAGTATCGCTGGCCCAAGAGGGATGCCGAGTGGCGATGAACGGGCGCGACTCCGACCGCCTCAACGATGCGGCCCGCAGCGTGCCCGGCGCCATTCCCATTGTTGGTGACGTGTCCAATGCGTCTGGGGCGACCGCACTAGTTGAGTCGGCCAACGAGGCCTTGGGCGGCATTGACATCCTGGTCACCAACGCCGGAGGCCCGCCCGGAGGGAACTGGGCCGACACCGACACCGATCTCTATCCGGCCGCGCTCGACCTGAGCCTGATGTCGGTGGTGGCCATGACCAAGGCGGCCGTGCCGGCCATGCAAGCCCAGGGCTGGGGCCGGGTGCTGGCCATCACCTCAGTGTCGGTGCGCCAGCCACTCGACATGCTCATCTTGTCCAACACCGCTCGTGCCGGGGTTACCGGCTATCTCAAGACCATGGCCAACCAAGTGGCTGCCGATGGGGTGACCGTCAACTCCCTCCAACCCGGCTACCACGCCACCGACCGGCTTCGGCAGCTGTTTGGAGAACGCATGGCAGACCTGGAGTCGACCGCCGCCACCGGATCGGTAGGCGACCCCTCCGACTTCGGTCGGATTGCCGCCTTCTTGTGCTCTGAGCACTCCAGGTTCATTACTGGAGCAGCGCTGCCAGTGGATGGCGGTCTCTGCGCGGGACTGCAATAGGCGAAAGGAAACAGAGATGATCCGACATGTTGTGATGTTCAAGTTCCGAGACGACGCCGATGAGGCTCAGCGCCAGGCGGTGCACGACGCAATCGCCACCATGCCCGAGGCCACCGGCGTGACCGAGACCTACGCCATCGGGCCCGACCTGGGCCTGGCCGAGGGCAATTTCGACTTCGCGGTGGTCGGAGACTTCGCCGACCAGGATGCCTACTTGACCTATCGCGACAACCCTGAGCACCAGCGGATCGTCTTCGACATCATCCGCCCGGCCATCACCGACCGGGCCGCCATCCAATTCGAAATTCCCTAGATGGGCTAGAGGGGCTGAACCCCCGGCGAGGGGTAGCCGGCGGTGTACCCGCCGTCGGACACGAATTCCGACCCCGTGGAGTACGAGCTCTCATCGGAGGCCAAAAACAGCGCCAACCGGGAAATCTCCTCTGGTCCTCCGGCCCGGCCCATTGGGGCCATCCGAGCCGAGTACTCCTCAAGGTGCTCGTGCACCTCCTCGGGAGTCATCACTTCGCTCGAGCCCATATGGGTGCGGATGAAGCCGGGATGAATGGAGTTCACCCGGATGCCCACCGGGCCCAGTTCCATGGCCGCGGTCTTGGTCATACCCCGCACCGCCCATTTGCTAGCGATGTAAGAGGTGAGGTTGTTCATGCCGATCAACCCGTCGATGGAGGAGATATTGATGATCGACCCGCCGCCCGACGCGATCATCGGCCGTATGGCGGCCCGCATCCCCAAGAACACGCCGGTCTGGTTCACCTCGGTGACCTTGCGGTAGCTCTCCAGCGTCAGGTCGGCCAGTGGAGATGGCTCGGCGATCCCAGCGTTGTTCACCAGCACGTGCAGTCGCCCGAAAGTCTCCATCACCACCTCGATGGCCGCGGCCCAGTCGTCCTCGCTGGTCACATCCAAGTGCTGGTACACCGCATTGGCTCCAATGTCCGCGGCCACCGCCGCGCCCTCGTCGTCGAGTACGTCGGCCACCAAGACCTTGGCTCCCTCGGAGGCGAATAGCCGGCAATGGGATTGGCCCATTCCCCGAGCACCGCCGGAGACCAGCGCAACCTTGTCGTCTAGACGTCCCATGTTTCTCTCCGTTTCCTATAGCAGCGGCCACGAGGGTAGCGTTTTTCAAGCGATATGACGGCAACAGCGAACGTTCCCCTGCCCACACCGTTTCCAGAGGGCTGGTATTTCGTGGCAAGCCGTCAGTCTCTCGAGAAGGACAGGCTCATCAAGCGGACCTGGATGGGCCAGCAGATCATCGTCTGGTGCGACGAGAGCGGGAATGTCTGCGTGGCGGAGGCGTATTGCCCGCACTTGGGCGCCGATCTGGGCCCCGAGGCGGGGGGGTGCATACGCGACAACCGGCTGGTCTGTCCCTTCCACGGATTTGAGTACGACTCTGGCGGGCAATGTGTTGCCACCCCATTTGGCCCCCCGCCGAAGGCAGCGCGACTACAAGTATTCGAGACTAGGGACATTGCCGGCCTCGTCTTTGCTTGGTGGGGAATTGGGGGAAGGCCACCGCAGTGGCACCTGCCTGATGAGTCTCCGGACCAAACTGGCTGGAGCAACTTCCATATTTGGATCCCCCGCTTTCCCGGGCATCCCCAGGAGACGACGGAAAACTCTGTGGACCTGGCCCACCTGCGCCACGTTCACGGCTACGACAACGTGAGCCGCGTCGACCCCTTGGAGGTGGACGGACACTTCCTGCGAAGTCGCTTCGACTTCGCCACCGACCGCAGGATCGCAAAGGTGGGGCGCCTTCGCCTTAGCGTCTCCGCAAACGCACTGATCTACGGCCTGGGTTACTCCTACGTGGAGGTACGCGAGCACACCATCGGCCTCGATATGCGCCTATGGATCCTCGCCACGCCCCTCGACGGCGCTCACATCGACTTGGCAGTGGTGTCGCAAATGGGACCGATACGCAACCCGAAGCGCAAGATCGCGGGCTTGGCATTCCTACCGCTGAAGATGCGCGCCCCCATCGTGAACAAGTTCATGGCCTATTACGAGAAGCGAGATGTACTCCAGGACATACCCATCTGGAGTCGCAAGCAGTACCGTTCCCGCCCGCGCCTGTCACGCGCCGACGGCGAGATCATGAAGTACCGCTCCTACTGCGCCCAGTTCTATCCCGGTCCGCTGACGGTGGTAGAGAACGTCGACAAGATCACAGACCAACCGGCAGTCAACGACTGACAAGGGACTGAGTGCAGTGGCATCCAACAAGACACAAACACAGCCGCGCAATATCGCCATCGTCGGCGGGGGCATCTCTGGGCTCGGTGCCGCATGGGGGCTGCATCATCAGCCTGACCGCTTCGACTTTCGCCTGTACGAGGCCCAGGAACAGCTCGGCGGCAATGCCATCACCGCGCAGATGCCTCAAGAAGATGGCGGCTCCATCCCCTTCGATATCTCGGTCACCGCCTGCATCCCGTCGGTTTACGACCACATCGTGCTGCTGATGGAGGAGTTCGGCATCGAACTGCTGGATACGAAATTCAGCTACAGCGTGAAGTACGGCGGGCAGATCTATGCCCACGACTTCGATTCCGACATCAAAGAGCAGCTTCAGTCGGAGATTGCCAAGTTCCAACGGCTCCTACGACGCCTGCATCGCTTCGGATGGCTCACCAATTCCCAATCGAAGGCGTTGAGCCTGCTGAACCCGTACAACTACGTCAGCATGGGCACGCTCTTGAATCTGGGCGGGTTCTCCGGCGACTTCCGGTACAAGATTCTCAAGCCCATGTTCGTCAACTTCCTAATGGCGACCAACGTGTTCGACATGCCGGCATCGCTATTTGCCCGGTATTTGGAGTTCTTCGATATCGAGTCGGCTACGCCCATGCAGACGTGGGACCAGGGAACGCAGCGCATCTACCAACACCTGTCAGCCGGCTTCCAAGACAAGATCTACCTGAACCGGCCGGTTCAAAGGGTGTACCGGTCGAAGTCCGGCGTTGTGGTCGAAGACGCTGACGGAGTTCGGGAGGAATTCGACGAAGTCATCTTCGCGTGCAATGCGAACCAGACTTTGATGATGCTCGACAAGCCCTCGGCCCTAGAGCGCTATCTGCTCTCGTCGATCCGCTACGAGAGCGAGCTCCACAACCACACGGTGGTCCACTACGACTCCTCGGTGCTTCCCGACAACGAGGTGAAACCGCTGACCACCCGCAGCAACCACATCGAGCAGTACGGCGCGAGGCCGGACAACTACGAGATCACCTACATCATGCACAACCAGCAACCTTGGGCCAACCGGTCGGACAAGCCCTGCCTGGTGACCTACAACGCCATCACCCCCATCGACGAGGAAAAGATCGTCAAGAAGTGGTGGTTCCAGCACATCGTGCACGACGTGCGCCACGTTGCCTGGCTGGTCAACTTGTTCCGCTTCGTCCAGGGCAAACGACGAACATGGCACTGCGGCGCCCACACGCTGATCAACAGCCAAGAAACCTGCTTCATTACCGGACTCGCCGCGGCAAGACAGTTGGGTGCGGGTTACCCGTTCGAAGATCCCGCGGCGCGACGCTCCTTCAACTTCTACGGGAGCCTCATGTACGGCTGGCGATTCAAGAAGGCCAGGCGCTGAACGCCTGAGTCTGCTCAGCTTGACGGCGTTGCGTCAGACGGGCAGCTCGTGCCTCTGCTCGACAACGCGGACTTTGAACTTCTTGTTCGGAGACATGGACGGCAACGGGCTGATCTTGAACTTGTAGTTCTTGGGCGCGATCTCAAGCTCGTAGTAGTGCACCATCATCAGCAGGTTGATCGCCAGCTGCATCTCTGTCCATCGAGTACCGAGGCAAGTGTGCGTGCCGAGGCCATAGGGGGCGTACTGAGTACCCACATGTTCCTTGCGGGGTGCCTCATACCGGTCGATGTCGAACTTGAGGGGGTTGGGGAAGAGGTCGCCCATATAGTGCGTCGCCGTCTGGGCGATGAAGACTCGGGCCCCCTCCGGCAGTTCATAGCCCTCGACCACACAGGCATTCATCACGTTCCGCACCGAAATCGGGGCGATCGGGTAGAGCCGCAAGCACTCCATGATGAAGCGGCGAGTGATGTCGGTTCCATCTCCGGTGAGTGCCCCACGATCGGGATCACCGTTGGCAAACAGGGCATCGGCCTCGGCGCGGATCTGGTCGTGGAACTCCGGCTGAGCCAGCATGGCGTGGACGATGAAGCTGAGTTGGTCGCCCACGTACATGCTGGCGATCAACGGTGCCGAGAGCACGAACCGCAAGTTGGACTCCGGGAGGAACTGCCGGTCACTGGTGTGCATGCTCAGCAGCTCGTCGGCTAGGTCACGGGGACATCCCGCCCGCTGGGCGGGTGTGTGGGTGCGCAGGACCCGATCCACTACCTCGCCAACCAGCTTCGCCCGGCGCCGCATAGACGGGGTATACAGCATGAATTTCGGGAGCACCTTGACCAGGTGGGTCATGAGAGCCCGCTCCTTGAACTTGTGCATGTCGTCGGCGACGTCTTGCGAGTCAATGCTCAACAGCAGCGGCGACAACTCCGAGTTGACCAGGCTGCGGCACATGGTTACCGCGCCCTGCGCCTCCCCGATGTTCCAAGTCGCCAGGCTCTCCCGGGCCCTGGAGAACACCAAGTCCAGCCGTTCTTCCAGCCTCGTGCGCGAATAGCCCGGCTGAATGGACTTCCGATACCGGAAGTGATCGGCGCCGTCCAAAGCGGGCAACAGTCCAGTCCCGCCGTAGACCTCTTCGAAGTCCTCCAGATAGTCTCTCGTCCTCAGGTGCATGCGCCCGTTTCGATGCACCCAGTGGTTCATCTCGGGTCCGGCTAGGAAGATCATGCGATCCTGGAAGGGCGGCTTGAGATCGAATACCGGGCCGTATTCCTGGTGGAGCTCCGCAAAGAGTGCGGGGACGTTACCGATGCGAACGTTCTTGCTCGTCAGCAGCTTCCGCAGCTCGACCCGGGGAATCTCCTTTGTCAGAGCAGCCCGCCGTAACAGCGGACCGGCGATGTTCTCGCTGACCGCCTCGGCGATGGAACGGCCGATCAAGTCCATCTTCAGGACTTGCTCAACGCGCTGCTCCGACTCTTCATCGAGTTCGAAGACGTAGCGCAACACATCGCAGGTGTCGATGAGACAGATGATGATGATCTCTCTCGGACTGGGAATCTCGTCGGTGAAGATCGCCCTGCTGATGCGGGTCTTTACGAACTCGACGGCCGTGCCCACCTCGGAACTGGTGTGGAACCCCGACATCCAGGCACCCCGGGCCAACGACCAGAAATCGCCCTCGTGGTGTTGCAGGATCTTCATGTCGACCAAGCGGTCCAGCGTCGCATCGATGATCGCTTCCGCGTGGGGAGCAAGCCGCTCGATCCAGTACTGGGCGTTGTACCGACCTGGCTCTGCCGCAATCTCGGCGAGGATCGGATCGAGGCAGGGGTCGCCTGTTCTTGTCTGATCCAGAATGATCAGGGATTCCATATCAGTGTCAATGCGATAGGTGAGCGATAACTCTGCGAGCGCAGCACCCACGACGGCACAGTTCAGATTCCAGCCGGGTACTTGGCGAAAGTACCCGCTCTCCTCGTTCAAGAGCGTCAGGACAAGCTCGTCGAGCAGAGTCAACGGGGTGTCGACGGTGTCACGTTCGGCGAGCGTCATGAGTTCATTCCCTGTTTCCCACGCTGTGAACCCCAACATCTATCACTTTGGACGACAATCACAGAGCACGCTCTACTGGGTTGCCCTCCCTGAGGCAAGTGGCTATGAGATTAGCTCCCGCCGCTGCCCGGCGATGCGGAACTTCAGCTTCTTGTTCGGAGACATCGAGGCGAATGGGCTGATCTTCAACTTGTAGTTCTTCGGGGCGATCTCAAGGTCGAAATAGTGGGCCATCATCAGCAGGTCTATCAACATGTTGAGCTCCGCCATCCGAGAGCCCATGCACGTGTGGGTGCCTAGGCCATACGGGGCATAAGTGGAGCCGAGATGTTCCTTGCGCGGTGCCTTGTAGCGGTCGATGTCGAAGGTGAAGGGGTCGGGGAACACATCGCTCATGTAGTGGGTAGCGGTCGTGGCAATGAAGACCCGCGCCCCCTCCTCTAGCTCATATCCCTCGACCACGCACGCATTCATCACGTTTCTAACCGACATGGCCAAAGTCGGCCACATGCGGAGGCATTCCATGATGAAGCGGCGGGAGATATCGGTTCCCGGACCGGTGAGCGCCTCGACATCGGGATCGCCGTCGGCAAACAGGGCATCGGCCTCCGCCCGGATCTGTTCGTGGAATTCCGGCTTAGTCAGCATGGCGTAGACGATGAAGCTCAGCTCGTCACCCACGTACATGCTGGCCAGCAGCGGCGTGGAGAGCACGAACCGAAGATTCGACTCCGGTAGGAACTGCTTGTCGCTGGTGTGCATGCTCAGCACATCGTCGATAAGTTCCCGGGGGCAACCCGCCCGCTGGGCGGGGGTGTGGACCTTCTGGACCCGATCCACCACCTCGTCGATTATCTTCCCCCGGCGCCGCATGCCCGGGGTCTTCAGCATGAACTTGGGGAGAGACTTGGCAATATGCGTCTGGAGCGCACGCTCCTTGAATCGTTGCAGATCTTCGATGATGTCCTGCGAATCAATGCTGGCGAGAAGCGGCGACGTCTGGCCGTTGACGAAATTCCGGCACATCGTGACCGCAGGCAGGGTTTCTCCGATGTTCCAATTGGACATTTCCCGTCGCGCGTGGGAGTAGACCACGTCGAGTGACTCCTCCATCCTGGTGCGGGAATACGCCGGCTGAATGGACTTCCGATAGCGGAAGTGGTCGGCACCGTCGAGGGCGGGCAGCAACCCCGCACCACCGTAAACCTTCTCGAAATCCGCGAAATAGTCCCGGGCCCTCAGATACATGCGGCCGTTGCGGTGCACCCAGTGATTCGTCTCCGGCCCGGCTAGAAAAATACTGCGCTCCTGGAAGGGAATGCGGATCTCGAACACCGGTCCGTATTGTTCGTGAAGCTCTGCAAACATCGCTGGCATGTTCCCGGCACGGGCGTGCTTGCTGCGCAACAGCCTCCGCATCTTGACAACTGGGATCGGCTTAGTGAGGGTGGACCGCCGTAACAGCGGACCGGCGATGTTCTCGCTGACCGCCTCGGCGATGGAACGGCCGATCAAGTCCATCTTCAGGACTTGCTCAACGCGCTGCTCCGACTCTTCATCGAGCTCGAAGATGTAGCGCAAAACGTCGCAGGTGTCGATGAGGCAGACGATGACCACGTCTCTCGGGCTTGGAATCTCGTTGAAGAAGATCGCCTTGCTGATGCGGGTCTTTACGAACTCGACGGCGGTGCCCACCTCGGAACTGGTGTGGAACCCCGACATCCAGGCACCCCGGGCCAACGACCAGAAATCACCCTCGTGGTGCTGGAGGATATTCAGGTCGACCAGGCGATCCAAGGTCAAATCGACGATCGACTCCGCTTTGGGAGCGAGCCGCTCGATCCAATACTGGGCGTTGTATTGACCTGGCTCCATGGCAATCTCGGCCAGGATGGGGTCGAGGCAGGGGTCTCCCGTCTTCTTCGTGTCTAGAAGGATCAACGAGTCCATATCGGTGTCGATGCGATATAGGAAGGAAAGCTCGGCGAGCGCGGCGCCGACGACGGCGCAGTTCAGTGTCCACCCGGGTACCTGTCGGAAATAACCGCTCTCCTCATTCAAGAGCGTCAAGACGAGTTCGTCGAGCAGGCTAAGCGGCGTCGCGTTGGCCTCTACCTCGGTTTCGACGCGCGTCATTGGTGAACTCCCCCTGTGTTCCACGCTACGAACTCTAATCCCTAGCGCTCAGAACAACAATCACACTGTTGTTGTTGCAAAGGAATTTCAATATCTAAAGGTCTCTACGTTTTCTACCCGCAGCGGCAACGAGGGTAGCGTTTTCCGAGCCACTCGGAGGGGTAGACATGAGCACGCAGAAAGCAGAGGCAACCAGCGGTAACGGGGAGCGGGACCTGCGAATCGCCATCATCGGCGCCGGGCCGGGTGGGCTGTGCGCCGCCATCCGGTTGCGCCAGTCGGGGTTCGAGAACTTCACCGTGCTGGAGAAGAGCGGCGGCGTGGGCGGCACTTGGTATCACAACCGCTATCCCGGATGTGCCTGCGACATCCAGTCAGAGCTCTACTCGTTTTCCTTCGAGATAAACACCACATGGACCCGTCCCTATGCCCGCCAGCCCGAGATCCTGAGCTACATGGAGCGCTGCGCCGAGAAGTACGGCGTGCTTCCCCACTGCCGATTCAATGACGCAGTCAAGTCGGCCCGCTGGGATGAAGATTCCGCCACTTGGACGCTGACCACCGAGTCAGGCGCTGAAGTTGAGGCCGACGTGGTGATCAGCGCGCTGGGCATGTTCAACGACGTGCCCCTGCCCGACATAGAGGGCTTGGACTCCTTCGAGGGCAAGACCATCCACTCGGCTCGCTGGGACTGGGACCACGACCTTGCCGGTGAGACCGTGGGAGTGATCGGCTCGGCGGCCAGCGCAGTTCAGCTCGTGCCCGAGATCGCCCTCGAGGTGGGACATCTCCAGGTGTTCCAGCGCACCGCCAACTGGGTGCTGCCCAAAGAGGACGACCCCTACACCCCCGAGGAAATGGCCGCCCGCCAGACCGACCCCAGCATCGTGGTGGCCCGCCGCGATGAGCTGTTCGAACAGGTGGACACGGGCATGGCGTTCAAAGACCCCAACCGGCGAGCCGAGATGGAGGCATTGGGCGTTCGAGCTCTGGAGGAGGTGGACGACCCAGAGCTGCGGGCCAAGCTCACCCCCACCCACATGTGGGGCTGCAAGCGCCCGCTATTCCACAACGAGTACTACGCCACCTACAACCGCCCGAACGTGGAGCTGGTGACCGACGCCATCGAGCGGATCACTCCCAAGGGCGTGCTCACCGTCGATGGCACCGAGCGGGTGATGGACACCATGGTGCTGGCCACCGGGTTCTCCACCACCAAGTACCTTTCGGCCATCGAGGTGATCGGCCGAAACGGGTTGGACATCGAAGACGCCTGGAACGACGGGGCCACCGCGTACATGGGCATCACTACCACCGGGTTCCCCAACCTGTTCATGCTGTACGGCCCCAACACCAACAACGGCTCGATCATCACCATGATCGAGTACCAGGTGGAATACGCCTTGGCCCACATCCAGCGTCTGGCCGCCCAACGCCTGGCCTGGGTGGACGTGAAGGCCGAGCCCATGGCCCAGTACAACGAGTGGGTGCAGGAGGGCATCGCCGGCATCGAACCCTGGCACGCCAGCTGCAACGGCTACTACCGCAGCCCCAGCGGCCGTATCGTCACCCAGTGGCCCCACAACATGACCACCTTCAAGGACCAGACCGCCGCCATCGACGAGGACGCTTACGAGGCCGCGGCCCTGGCGGACTGAGCCTGGTCAGAGCAACAAAGAGCACCCAGACCCACAGGAGGCAAAGCAATGGGGGGACGACTGGATGGGAAGGTGGCGCTCATTACCGGCAGCGCCCGCGGACAGGGTGAGGCAGAGGCCCGCCGGTTCACAGCCGAGGGGGCCAAGGTGGCCATCACCGATCTGCGGGATGTGCAGGGCGAGCAGCTGGCCGCCGAACTGGGGCCCGACACCTTCTACCAGCAGCTTGACGTCACCCGGGAAGATGACTGGGACGCGGCGGTGGCCGCCACGGTGGAGCGGTTCGGAAAGCTGGACATCCTGGTGAACAACGCCGGGATCGGTGCGTTCGGCACGCTGGAAGGTCTCGACCTGAAGACCCACCACGAGATGATCGACATCAACCTCCACGGCGTGTATTTGGGAATGCGGGCGGCCAAGGCTGCACTGGTGGCCACCGGCAACGGGGCCATCGTGAACATCTCATCCATCGACGGCATCGTCGGCGTGCTGGGCATGACCAGCTACTCGGGCAGCAAGTTCGCGGTCACCGGAATGACCCGCTCGGCGGCCATCGAGCTAGGGCCTCTGGGGGTGCGGGTCAACTCCATCCATCCCGGCGTGATCAACAGCCCCATGGTGCAGGAGGCCCCGGCCGAGACACGGGCCCGCCTCGACCGGCTCATGGACATGCAGCCCATTAAGCGCATGGGCGAGCCCGACGAAATTGCCTCGCTGGCCCTGTTCCTGGCCAGCGACGAGGCCAGCTACATCACCGGCGCCCAGTTCGTGATCGACGGCGGGCACCTGGCCGGCCCGTGGCGGGACTCATTCGAGGAATAGCGGAAGACAGAGCCATGACCGACACCCTTCCCCCATTCGACCCCCACAATCCCGAGTACTTCGAAACGGGTCTTCCCTTCGACCTTTTGGCCGACCTGCGCCAGCAGGGGCCGGTGGCCAAGACACCTCTGGGCTATTACCTGACCCGTCGCCAAGAGGCCGACGAGCTGCTCTACGCAGTGGACACTTACGGCTCCGACATGACGCCGGGCACCGGGCTCAAAGGCGTGGAGGAAGTGCCCCAAGAGCAGCTGTTCTTGCCTGAGATCGACGAGCCGGTCCACGGGCAGATCCGCCGGCTGTACAACTCGGCCCTCGGTCCTCACCGCACCATGAGGATCCAGCCATTCGTGCGGGAGACCTGCGAGGTGCTGCTCGATGCCTTGGCCGGCGACGACCCCGTCGACCTGCACGCCGACTACGCCGTGCCCATTCCCTGCGAGGTGATCGCCCACATCATCGGGCTCCCCGAAGGCGGTGCCAACAAGCTGAAGGTGTGGTCGTCGGACGGCTCGGTCATGTTCCGGGCGGTGTGCCCTCAGTACTCCCCCGACGGCCCACCGATCACCGGTTACCTGAGAGACCTGGTGGCCCAAGAGCGCCTAGCCGACGAGCCCAGCTCGCACACCTACAAGGTTTTCTTGGACGCCGAGATCGAAGGCGAGCCCCTGAGCGACACGGTGATCGCCCACCAGCTCCAGACCATGGTTCTGGGCGGGGTACACACCACCCGGGGCCTTTTGGCCCACTCCATGCACCGGCTCATCGTCGAACCCGACACCTGGGCTGCCCTGAAAGCCGACCGGGAGCTAATCCCGGTGTTCGTCGAGGAATCGCTCCGCCACGACTCCCCTGCGCCCCGGGTAGCCCGCCGCTGCCTCAAAGACACCGCCCTGGGCGGCGTGGAGATGCACCAGGGCGACTGGGTAGAGGTAGGCCTGGCCTCAGCCAACCGCGATGAGTCCCAGTACGACGACCCCGAGAACTTCCGACTCGACCGCCCCGACCCCCTCAACCACGTGGCCTTCGGCGCCGGTTCCCACGTCTGCCCCGGCGCCAGCCTGGCCCGCCTAGAAGGAGTCACCGCCATCAATACCCTCCTCGATCGGGTGGCATCGCTCGCCCCAGTCGACGGCTTCAAATACCCACCCCTCCCCGCCAACCTCGCCTACAGCGACCTCCCCACCCACATCACCTGGCGTTAACGGCTCAATCCCAATCCGGGTTCCATTGGTTGTAGGCGGTTACTTCGGCTGCGGGGTGGCGGAGGGCGGGGCGGAAATCGGTGCCGAGGGTGTAGGCGATGGGGAAGAGGCCGGCTTGGATGTGGGTGTCGTAGGGGATGCCCAATAGTTCGGCCATCTCTTGCTCGCGGTGGAGGTGGATGGTGGTCCAGGCGCTGCCCATGCCCCGGCTGCGCAAGGCGAGCATAAAGCTCCACACCGAGGGGATGATCGAACCCCATTGGCTGGCGTGGTGGAAGGTTTGGGCATGGCCGGTGCGCAGCACGCCGAAGCGGTCACCCAATACCGGGATGAGCAGGGCCGGCACCCGGTGCATGTTGTCTCGCAGGTAGGCCACCGACTCCGACATCTGCTCGGCCCGCACCGTCTGGCGCTCGTAGTGCTCCCGCCCGGCGGCGATGTCGGCCGAGTATTGCGCCATAGCCGCCCGGTAGATCTCCGATGCCTGCCCGATGGTCTCGGGGTCGTCGAGCACGATCCACCGCCACCGCTGCTGGTTCGAACCGGTGGGTGCCTGAAGCGCCAGCTCCAGACACTCCTCGATCACAACTCGCTCCACCGGCCGCTCCAAGTCCAGCCGCTTGCGAACCGCCCGTGTCGTGGTCAGGACTTCGTCGATGGGCAGGTCGAGGATCGGCATCAGCTGATCCTATTGCGGGAGCGGTCGACTCAGCCGTCTACATCCTCTGGCTGGCGGGCCCCTTCGATGGAGATATTTGGCAGCAGGCGGTCGAGCCACGCTGGCAGCCACCAGTTGCGGGCGCCGAGCAGCTCCATGGTCGACGGCACGATGAGCATGCGCACGAAGGTGGCGTCGATGAACACCGCGGTGGCGAGGCCCAGACCGAAGACTTTGGGGACGCGATCGTCCTCCAGCACGAAGCTGAGGAACACTACAACCATGATGGCGGCCGCCGCGGTGATGACCCGCGCAGTGACGGCGAGGCCGTCAGCTACAGAGTTCACGGGGTCGCCCGTTCGGTCGTACTCCTCTTTGATTCGAGACAGCAGGAAGACCTCGTAGTCCATCGACAGCCCGAATACCACCGCGAACAGCATCATCGGGATGAACGGCTCGATCGGTCCGGAGTCCACACCGATCAGCCCGCCGCCCCAGCCCCACTGGAACACCATGACCATGACGCCATACGCCGCGCCTATCGACAGCATGTTCATGATCACCGCCTTGAGGGGGACGACCAAAGACCGGAAGACCATCATCAACAGGAGGAACGAAAGAGTCAGCACGGCCGAGAAGAACACGATGAGCCGCCCGCCCAGAAAGTCGGAAAAGTCGATGTCGGCTGCCACTGCTCCGGTCACCAATGGCCGGAGGGTCGAGCCGGCCACTGCGCTCGGCACGACGTCGTCTCGCAGGGCATTCACCAGATCTTCGGTCTCGGCATCCTGGGGTGCGGTGGTGGGCTGGACCCGCAACAATGCGGCCCCACCATCGCTACTTGGTTGAGGGGGCGATGCCACCGCAACGCCCGGGGTCTGGTTCAGGACTCCCGACAGCTTGTTGAGCACCTCCAGGTCGGCGGGTCCGTCCACCTCGGCCACGATGAGCACGGGACCATTGGCTCCGGGACCGAACCCCTCGGCGAGAAGGTCATAGGCCTGACGAGCCGTCCTGTCCTTGGTCAGGTTGCTCTCATCGGAGAAACCGAGGCGGAGATCGAGCACCGGCGACGCCAAGAGAAGAAGGAGCGCCGCGCCCCCGATGGCGTACGACCAAGGACGGTTCTGCACCGTCCGGCTGAGGCGGTACCACAGGGTCTGGCGCAGCGGTATAGGCGCTGGCGGCGCAAGCTGTCGCCGCAGAGGGTTGTGTCGAGAGCGGATAAACCCGAGCACGGCGACCACCAGTGCGAGGGGCAAGCCGACCAGCAAGGGGCGGAACCCGAACCCGACGCCCAACAACGAGATGGCCACCAGACCGGCGATGGCGATGCCCCGCCACCGGGTGACGTTGATCCGATCACCCAGAAGCGACAGCACGGCAGGCAGCAGGGTGATCGAGCTGATGACCACCATGGCCACGGTTACCGAGGCCGCCAGCCCGACCCCGGCTATGAACCTCACCCCGATGAAAGAGAGCCCGAGCAGCGAGATGACCACGGTCATGCCGGCAAAAACCACCGAGCGCCCCGCGGTGTCGAGCGCCACAACGGCGGCCGATTCGGCGTCGAGCCCTTGGCCGCGCGACTCGCGGTAGCGAGTGACGATGAACAACGCGTAGTCGATGCCGGCCCCGAGGCCGATCATCAAGCCCAGGGTCGGCGCCAGATCGGGGATCTGCACGACGTTGGTCAACAAAACCATCAGCCCGATCCCCGCGCCCACCCCCAGCACCGCCACAAAGACGGTGGTGCCCATGGCCACAACCGATCCGAGAGCCAGAATCAGCACGACAATGGCGAAGGCCAACCCGATGGTCTCAGCCTCGGGGGGGTCGAACTCGGAGAGGGCGTGTCCGCCGATCTCTACCCGCAGCCCGGGGATGTCGTTCAGCCCGGCGTCTTCGATCAGGGCTCGGATCTCGGCACCGATATCGCCCGATTCGACGTCGTCGACGCTGGGGTCGAGGGTGATCGGCGCGTAGGCGATGGTGCCAGGAGCACTGCCGGCAGATGAGATCAGGCGGAAGCCCTGGGGCTCATAGGGGGAGGCGAGGGTCACATCGTCGATGGCCCGCACATCCTCGAACAGCGCCGTCATGGCCGCTTCAACCTCGGGGTCGCGAGCTCCGGCCTCGGCCTCGAAGACGATTGATCCCGTTCGCCCGGATCCGAACTCCTCAAAGTGGGCTTCGAGGATGTCGAACCCGTCCCCGCTCTCGGTGGAAGGGATCTCTCGCTGGCTGTCGAACGACGAGCCAATGACCCCGATGGCGGCCAACATGGCGGCCAAAACGACCACGCAAACGAGCACGGCTCGCCACGGGTGGCGGAAGCTGGCGCGAGCATAGGAGGCGAGCACAATTGCCTTAGGAGTAGGGGGTGAAGGGATGCCGAAGGTCTGGCGGCGGGGCCAAACCTAGTGGTCAGGGCCATAGGTGTCCTACCCGCACCGTAGGATCACCGCCATGAGCGAAGCAGTGAGGGCCATGGTGCAGTTGGGGCCAGAGCAACTGGAAATACAGGAGTTCGCCCGGCCGCCGGTGGGTGAGGATGACGCTCTGCTGCGGATCGAGGCCTGCGGGATTTGCGGTACTGATGTTGAGACATATTCGGGCAGTTCGCTCATGAATTACCCGGTGATCCCCGGCCACGAGCCGGTGGGAGTCATCGAAGAGGTGGGCGAGCAGTACGCGGCCCGCTGGGGGCTGAAGCCCGGCGACCGGGTAGTAGCCGAAGCCGCCTACGGGTGCGGGCGTTGTCTAGCCTGCCTCGACCAGCAGATGTGCCGGGTGGCGCCCGGCAACCATGGCTTCACCCCCACCGGACGGAATCCGGCGCTGTGGGGCGGATACGCCGAGATGATGTACCTGGCACCGGGGTCGGTCCCCCACAAGATCGACAATTCGATACCGCCTCGCATCGCCGCGCTGTACAACCCACTGGGGGCAGGGTTCGCCTGGGCGGTGTCGGCCCCCGGCCTGCGTTACGGCGACACCGTCACCGTGCTCGGTCCCGGCCAGCGGGGCCTGGCCTGTGTGATCGCCGCCGCGGCCGCCGGGGCGTCGGCCATCTTCGTCACCGGGCTGGGGTCGCAGGACGCCCACAAACTGTCCTTGGCCGCCGATTTCGGGGCCGACGTGACCATCGACGTGGAGACCGAGGACCCAGTAGAGCGAGTGCTGGCCGAAACCGGCGGCCGGGGCACCGACATCGTGGTGGACACCACCCCCCACGCCACCCAGCCGGTGGTGGATGCCGTTTCCATGGCCCGTCTGGGCGGCACCATCGTGTTGGCCGGGCTTAAAGGCCACGGGGTAGACGGCTTCCCGTCCGACGACGTGGCCATGCGCTACCAGACCGTCATCGGAGTGCGCACCGTCGACTACCACAGCTACCGGCAAGCGGTGCGGCTGATCGAGTCGGGGTCGCTGCCGGTGGAGCGCCTCCATACCCATCACTTCCCACTGGAACAGGCGGCAAACGCAGTGCAGACCCTCGTCCAAGCAGGCACCCACAACGCCGTCTCCATTACCGTTGAACCCTAGAAAGTCCTAGGAATCACCTCAGAGGAACCCCCATGAACCCCGACGATCTCATCTTGATCAGCGTTGACGACCACATTGCCGAGCCGGCCGACATGTTCGAGGCCCATGTGCCCGACAGGTACAAGGAGCACGCCCCCAAGGTGGTCACCGACGAGAACGGGCGGGAGCAGTGGTACTACGGCAAGCTGCCCGGCCGGAATCTGGGGTTGAACGCGGTGGCCGGCAAGCCCCGGGAGCACTACAACATCGACGCCAGCCGCTACGACGAGATGCGCCCCGGCTGTTACAACGTGCACGAGCGGGTGAGGGACATGAACGCCGGCGGGCAGTTGGCCGGGCTGAACTTCCCCAACTGGACCGGATTCTCCGGCCAAGTGCTCAACGAGGGGCCCGATCCCGACCTCAACGAGATCATGATCAAGGCCTACAACGACTGGCATGTCGACGAGTGGGTCGGGGCCTATCCCGACCGGTTCATCCCCTGCGGCATCCTGCCCCTGTTCGACGTCGACCGGGCAGTTGCCGAGGTCAAGCGGCTGGCCAGCAAGGGCTGCCATGCAGTGACCTTCTCGGAGAACCCGGCAATGCTGGGCATGCCGTCGATCCACTCCGGGGCGTGGGATCCGCTTTTCGCCGCATGCAGCGACCTGGGCACCGTGCTGTGCTGCCACCTGGGTTCGTCGTCCCGATCGATGGGGGCTTCGCCGGACGCTCCTCCCAGCGTGCCGATGACCCTCTCCTCCGCGCTAACCATCTCCACCCTGGTAGAGCTGGTGTGGGCCGAGTTCTGGGACCGCTTCCCCGATCTCAAGTTCTCGCTCACCGAGGGCGACATCGGCTGGATCCCCTACTTCCTGTGGCGGGCCGAGCACGTGCAAGACCGCCACTCGGGCTGGACCAAGCATGAGTTCGGCATCGACGGCAGCCCCACCGGCGTGTTCCGCAACCACATTCTGTGCTGCTTCATCAACGACCGCATCGGGGTGAAGCTGTTGGATGAGTTCAACGTGGACAACCTGTGCTGGGAGTCCGACTACCCCCACTCCGACGGTACCTGGCCCCAGGCCCCCGAGTACGTGGCCAAGCTGATGGGCGAGTTGCCCGCCGATGTGGTGGCCAAGATCACCCACCAGAACGCCATGCGCCACTACGGGTTCGACCCCTTCGCCCACCGCCCGCCGGAGAAGTGCACTGCGGCGGCGCTGCGGGCCGAGTCACCCGACGTCGACGTGGTGACCCATGTCGGCCGCCCTGCCGATGAGCGCGACGCGGCTTTCTGGAGTCAGATTCAGTCCGGCGGCTGGAAGCGGGAGTAAACGGCTAGGCCAGCGGCAGGGCAAAAAAGGCGATGGCCACGTAGTGGACGGCCACCGCGGCTATGACCAGCAGATGGAAGATCTCGTGGTAGCCGAACCAGCGGGGCCATGGATCGGGGCGCCGGAAGGCATATATGAGCGCGCCCAGGGTGTACAGGCCCCCACCGATGAAGAGCAGCGTCGACCCCGCGACGCCCATGTTGCGCCAGATTTCGCCAATGACCAGCAGCGCGGCCCACCCGACAATCGGGTAAGGGGCGACCAGCACCCAACGGGGGGCGTGGAGCCACATCAACCTACCGATGACGCCGAGGGCGGCGCCCGACCACACAACGCTCAAGACCAGGGTCGCTGAACCGGTCCCCAGCGCGAAGAAACCCACCGGTGTGTAGCTGGCCGCGATGAACACGAAGATCATCGAGTGGTCCAGGCGGCGGAAGATATCTTTCACCGCCGGGGTCCAGTTGCCCGCGTGGTAGGCCGCGCTCACTGCGAAGATAAAGACCACGGCGATGGCATAGACCGCCATGATCGCCCGGTCGGCGCCCCCCGGGCCCAAGGCAACGACAATGGGGCAGAGGACGGTGGCGGCCACCGCGGCCAGTGCGTGGGACCAGCCCCGGAAAACCGGCTTGGGAACGAAGGAGCTGGCAACCGTCAGACGGCCACCCTACATGGGCGAGGCCGCAATGAGCGAGAGTCCCCGGCTACCCGCCCAGCTCGGCCGCCTCGTATTCCAACAGGCGTCCAAATAAATCCCGCAGCTCAGACCGCCGTGAGCGGTCGTTGGCCAAGTTGACCACCTCGTGGGGATCCTCGGCCAGGGAGTACCACTCGTGGTCGTGGTCGTCGAAGTCTGCGTCGGTGTCGAACAGCTTGGGCTCGGGAGCGAGATTACCGGTGCGGTCGATGCCGCCACCCACGCCGTAGTAGCGGGCGTACTTGGTCTCGCCGTCAAAGAAACCTCTTACCGCGTAGCGGCTGTGGCGGAGCAACTCCGACTGGGCGCTGTCTTGGCTGAACAGCACGTAGTCCCGAACCGACGTCGATGGATCGGCCAGCGACGGGGTGAGGTCCTTCCCCGACAGGGTGGGGGCGTTGTCGATGTCCACCCCGCCGAGCGCGGCAACGGTGGCGGCCAGGTCCACGTGGGTGGCCAGCGCATCGGTGGACGCACCCTCTGGGGTGAGTCCCGGAGCTTTGACGATGAGCGGCACCCCCATGACCTCCTCATACACGCAGGGCAGCTTGGCCCGTAGCCCGTGCGAGCCGCAGGCATCGCCATGGTCGGAGGTGTAGATGACCACGGTGTCGTCATAGGCCCCAATGTCGTCGAGAGCGCCCAGAATCGAGGCGATGCTGTGGTCCAGCAGCTCGTGGAGCCAGGCGTAGTAGTCCAGTTGGCGCAGCCAGGAGTCGACGTTGTCGAGGGCCATGTGGCCCACCATGTGCTCCCGGTTTCGGACATGGCGCCAGGCCCGCTGCACCTCGGGCTTGGTGTGGAGGTCGTCGTCGAAGTTGTCGGGCAACTGGGTGAAGCGTCGAGGGTAGATCTCCTCGAGGGGTTCGAGATCGACTTTGCCGCCCAGCATGTGCTCGTGGAGGTAGTTGAACACGCCCATCAGGTCGGGGTTGGACTCCTGGAACGACGGCTGATCCAGCGGATACCACATCACGTCGTGGGGGTTCACCAGCGCCACAGTCAAGAACCATGGGCCGACGGAAGGGTCGGCACCGTGGGTTTGCAGCCAGTCCACCGCCTGGTCGGCGATCACCGGGTCGAAGTGCCGCCCGGTCCACGGTCCGCCGATGTAGTGGCGGTCGTCGCCCTGCCAGCCGCTGTAGCCGAAGGCTTCCATGTCGGGCATCGGCTCGTGGGTCAGGTGGTATTTCCCCAGGTAGGCAGACTCGTAGCCGACGTCGCGCATCAGCCGCCCCACGGTGGGAATGGCCGGGTCCAAAGCGGTGTGGGCCGGGAAGCTCACATTGTCCACCACGCCGTGCTCGGCCAGGTAGCTGCCGGTGTACAGGCTGGCCCGAGACGGCGAGCACGGCGATGAGTGGGTGTAGTACCGGTTGAAGTCCAAGCCGTCGCCCCGCAGCCGATCGTGGGCGGGCATGTCGACCATGCCGTCCAGCCACGGGTTGCGCCGCTCCTCGTCGGACACGATCAACAAGATGTTGGGCTGCTCTGACGCCATCTCGGTCACCCTCCGTAGGTTTCCCGGAGCTGCTTCTTGAGCACCTTGCCCACCGGGTTTCGGGGCAATTCGCCCACGATCTCCAGTTGCTCGGGGATCTTCTGGTTCATCAGCCCGACGTCTTTGCAATGCTCCACCATTTCGACGAAGCCGAACGCCTCCCCGGCCTTGGGGGCCACAACCGCGCAGCACCGCTCTCCCGAGACGGCGTCGGGCAGCCCGATCACGGCCACATCGCCCACTTTGGGGTGGGAGAACAACACGTCCTCCACCTCCTTGGCAGAGATGTTCTCCCCCTTGCGGATGATCACATCCTTCTTGCGCCCGACGATGGTCACAAACCCCTCGTCGTCGATCTCGGCCAGATCGCCGGTGAAGAAGAACCCCTCGTCGTCGAAAGCGGTCTCATTCAACGCGTCGTCCAGATAGCCCCGACACAGCGTCGGACCCTTCAACAGCAGCTCTCCGTCGATCAGCTTCCAGTCGGTGTCGTCGAGGATTCGACCCTCGGTGCTGGCCAGCTTGTCGTCGGAATCATCGAGGAAGCAGTAGGTGACGATGGGGCACTCGGTGAGCCCGTAGCTGGAGATGATCCCCACACCGCCCATCTCGTTCTTGACCTCCATGTGCAGCCCAGCCGGCTTGGGGGCGCCCCCGCCGATGGCCGCCCGCATTTTGGGGAAGATCGGCTGGTCGGGGGTCTTGCGCTGCTCGGCCAAGAAGGCGATGAAGAACGGCGTGCCCGAGCCGGCCAGGGTCAGCCCGTGCTCCCGGAAGAAGCGGGTATCGGCTTCAGGATCGAAGCTCTCCACCATCAACATGGGAGCGCCGCACACCAGGGTGGCGATGAGCAGGCTGATGCCGCCGATGTGGGTGTACGGGAAGGCCAGCGGCCACACGTCGTCGGCCTGCAATTCCAGGTTCTCCCATACATGGCGGGCCGCGGCGATCACCGAGTCGTCGCCGTGCTTGGCCCCTTTGGGGTCAGCGGTCGTGCCCGACGTGTAGTAGATCCACCGCACCGGCAGCCGTCCCTCGTCGTCTAAGGGCGCCTCGAATGGGGCCAGCGTGGCGGGGTCGCCCTCGGGAAGGTCGCCGTCGCACACCAGCACGTCGCAGTTCTCGGTGGTGGCCACCACGGCCTCGGCCATGGCCTGGTAGTCGAAGCCCCGCCACACCGACGGAACCACTAGCAGACTGGCCCCGGTTTGGCGGGCCACAAAGCCCACCTCCCGCTCCCGGTAGATGGGGATGATCGGATTCTGGACGGCCCCCAGCCGGGCCAGAGCAGCCGACAAGATGAGCGACGCCCGGCCATTGGGGAGCTGCCAAGAGACGCGGGAGTCGGCGGCAATGCCCATGCCGGCCAATCCGGCGGCGGCTCGCTCGGCGGAATCCCGGAACCCGGCAAACGTCATCACCGTGCCGTCGGCCTCAATGGTGAGCGGTGCATCGGGGCTGGCGGCGGCTCGGGCCTCGATCGCCTCCCAGTAGGTTCTCGGGTTTCCTATCACCGGGTCATTCTCCCAGGTCGGTGGTCGGGGTCTCGAAGCCCACCAGCAGCTCCACAAGCTGCCCGGCAGGAGTGCGAATCATCACTGCCGCGTCCCACAGGCGGGTGTCTTCCAGCACTTCGCCGCCGTGGGCTTTCACCCGCTCAAGCGCGGCATCCATGTTGGCGACGTTCAGCGAAAGGTGGGTGAGGCCGGGCTCGTTCATCACCCGGGCCGGGCGCTCGACTAGCCCAGCGCCGCGGAAGTTCAGCAGCTCGAGCACGAACTCGCCCTTGCGCAGATACACCGCCCGCAATCCGGGCCGCTCTATCTGCAACAGCTGGCCGGTCGACCCGTCGTCAGCATCCAGGGACCCGACTCGCTCGAAGTCCAGCGCCCCGATCCAGAATTCAGCCTCAGCATCCAGGTCGGCCACCGCCAACCCGACATGGTTGACCTTCTCACTCATCGACGCTCACGCCCAACATGTCAGATCAGCTTAGGCTCGGGCGTCAATCGTGCTAATCGGCCCGTCCCACTCCAACAGCACTGCGTCGGTGGTGAGCAGGTCTGCCCCCAAGACCATGGCCGTGGCAGAGATAAAGCGGTCCGCGGGGTCATCCACCGGAAAATCGAGATCATCTAGGGTGGCCGCCCTCACCGCAATCTCCTCGTCCAGGGGAATAACGGCAAGCCCCGATCGGGAAATGCGGCCCCGCAAGACGCGGACATCCAATCTCGGGAGCCTCTGCTTGGACGCCAGCACACCCATCTCCCAATAGCTGACCACGCTCATGCCCGCCTGACCACGCAATACCGCATCCTCAGCCAAATCTGCCCCTGACGAGCTGACCCGACCATCGCCGAGTCCTGGGCCATCGTCCAGCCCAACCCGCAGTATCACATTGGTGTCCAGCAGAAGCACTCAAGCCTCGCTGCTGGAAGCCGAACCATCCTTAGGATCTGTCTTGTACCCAAGCTCCTCATCCCATTTGGCCAGGTATCCATCCAACCAGTCATCGTCTAACGCCTTCATCGCGTCGATGTCGGCTCCAAGGGGAATCTCGACCAGACCGGTCAGCAGCCCCCGCAGACCAGCCCGACCATGGGTTGCAGGCACAATTTTCGCAATGGGTGTTCCGCGCCGCTCGATCACAACCTCACGGCCATCTGCTGCCACCGCGTTTAGTATACGGGCGCAGTTTGCACGAAACTCACTCATAGGTACTGAATAATCAGAACAAATATTGTCCTCTACAGCACCCTCGCTCATGACTGCCCTTCTCCTGAAATCTGAACGGTACAATGCATTGTACGCTTCAACCTCCAGCCGTCAACCGCCATACGGGACCGTTCGGTGGAAATAGCCCAACGTGCCGGTGGCCTGCGAGGGCTCTCGTGAATGTCCTGCCTAGTCGCGGTCGAGGCCGTAGGCGGCGGCGGAGACCCTCTCGTATTGGTAGGGAGCCCACTGGGTGGTGTCGAAGGCCGGTTCGGGGTGGTCGCCCAGGATGGTGACCCGGCTGATGGCCCGATTGCCGTCGAAGTCATTCACCGCGAAGTGCTGGGTGGCCCGGTTGTCCCAGATGCCGATGGTGCCCTCACTCCAGCTGTAGCGGCAGGTGAAATCGGTCTTGGAGGCGTGGGCAGTGAGCAGGTCCAACAGCGCCTCAGACTCGTCTCGGCTGAGCTGGGGGATACGCCGGGTGAACTGCTTGTTCACGTACAGCGACGGTCGGCCGGTGCGGGGATGGCGGCGAACAATGGGATGCTCGGCCTTGTGATCGGGCTGCCCATAGTTGGCCGCGGTGTGGACGGCGGTTAGCCCATTGATCATCTGCTTCGTGGGCTCGGCCAGGGTCTCATATGCCTTGTACATGTTCGACCACATGGTGTCGCCCCCCGCCGGGGGCATGACCATGGCGTTGAGCACCGAGCAGATGGGCGGGGACTGCTCGAAGGTGCAGTCGGTGTGCCACACGTCGGCCACGTATCCCGATTCGCCCCTCAGCACCACGATCTCGGGGTGGTCCTCATCCAGCTTGGGGATGTAGGGGTGGATCTCCGGCTCGCCGAAGCGAATGGCGAAAGCCCGGTGCTCGTCGGGGGTGAGGTGCTGGTCGGGGAAGAACAGCACCAAATGCTCGTCCAGCAACTCTTGGACGAGAGCGAACTCAGCATCCGATACGGAGGCGAGCGACAGCCCCCGCACCTCGGCGCCCAGCGCTCCCGCTACCCGGCGCACGTCCAGATCAACAGCATCGATTACAGCCATAGCCGCCAGCCTATCCCCATCGCCAAGGGCGTCGAAAAGGTGCCAACATGGGGCCATGTCTGATCGATCTGCTTTGGCCGACCTCGCCGCTGACTACGCCCGCTGTGTGGACCGGGGCGATCCCGAGGGCGTGGCGGCCTGCTTCGCCCCCGACGGTGTGCTGCGCCGCGTGGATCTGCCCAGCGGGGGAACGATACTCAGCGAGCGGACAGGCCGAGAGGAGATCGCCCGGGCAATCTCCCGGATGAACTACAACGCCACTTTCCACTTCCTGGGCCAGCAGCAGACCGAGGTCTCTGGCGACACCGCCACCGGCGAGACCTACTGCATCGCCCACCACCTCACCGTTCCCGACGACGGGACTCCGGCCACCGACTTCATTATGTTCATCCGCTACCACGACCAGTTCGTCCGCCTCGACGAGGGCTGGCGCATTGCAGAAAGGGAGCTGCAAATCGACTGGACCGAGAACCGCCTGGCCGAAGGGGTGTGATGACCTGATCAGGCGGCGGCTGGCGGTTGTGTTTTTGTGGTGTTGTTGTTTTGGGGTTTTAGTTGGTGCAGCCGCCGGGGACTTGGCCGGTGTCGATTTTGTATTTGCAGCGGTAGGTGTTGAGGAGTTTTTCTTGGTCGGCGATGAGTTTGTCGCGGGTTTGGATGTCTTGTTGGGTTGGGGTGCCGGTGTATTGGGGGGTTGGATTGGGGGTTGGGCGGGTTGGCTGTTGGTGCAGCCTCCGGGGACGGTTTGGGTGTCGGTGTTGAAGAAGCAGCGGTAGGTGTTGAGGAGG
>Ga0209754_1000016_pt1 | contig 257405 bp, 226 predicted proteins | sample MesohylBB_FD_187295 | JGI IMG/M metagenome (GOLD analysis project Ga0209754, IMG submission 187295) | Host-associated microbial community of the marine sponge Aplysina aerophoba from Gulf of Piran - sponge mesohyl, lysed by bead beating... | ecosystem: Host-associated > Porifera > Sponge >... | reverse complement strand
AGTGATCGGTTTGGACCGGAATCAGTGATCGGTTTGGACCGGAATCAGTGATCGGTTTGGACCGGAATCAGTGATCGGTTTGGACCGGAATCCCCAGCCGGAGGCGCCGAGCACTCCGATGCCGGGAGATGCGGCCTGCCGTCGGGACGCTCAGTGCCGCAGGCTCTCTATGCTGAACTTGAATCCCTTGTCCGGAAGAAAAGAGGGAAAGAGAGTCCAGCGGACCGATTTCAGTTCATAGGTCGGCGGAACGAGCTCGATTTCGGCCTCATGCAAGAGCGTCGCCACCATCAAGGGGAGCTGCGATTCCGCGAACCCGCGGCCGGCGCAGTGATGCACCCCGAGGCCGAAGGGCGCGTACGCCCCCCGCTGCTTGTGCTCCTCCCGCCCCGGAGGGTAGCGATCTATGTCGAACCGCTGCGGATCGGGAAAGTGCTCCGGCAGGTCTTGAGTGACGTGGTAGGCGAAGATCACATCCTCGCCCGCCCGAATCCGGTGTCCGGCGAAGTCGAACGAAGTGGTCACCCTGCGCTGTATTCCCGGGACCGGCGTGTACATGCGCAGCGCTTCCAACATGATCCGGTTCGTGACGTCCAGCTCCCGCACCTTCTCTCCGTCCGGCGGACCGCCGGCGAACAGGGCATCCGCCGCAACTTATGCGCGTTTTTTTTCGGGTCGCGACGGCCTCCGGTGCCGGGTTGATGGTGGCAAGCCGTTCGCGACCCGTGTCAAGTCGCACGTCTCGCCGGCCTCGAACCGCGACGAACGCAGTCCGGAGGGACTAGCGATGACGCTGCCAGGTGGCGCGGCTCTCAACTCCGTCGTCACCCATCAGCGACAGCACCAGTGCGTCGCCGTCGTCCGCGAGGTCGTACGAGTAGCTCAGCGTCCTGCCCCGCACATCCGGTCGAGACCCGCCCTCGACCTCATGCTCGACGACTCTCCGAGTGACGTTCACGTCATATCTGCCGTAGTAGGCCAGATAGCTCTCACGGCCCGAAAGCTGGACCGACACCCGGCCGCTGGCGTCATACGACAGCATCCCGTCGGTGAACGCCGGACCGTCCGCGGCCGCCCCACCGACCCGCTCGAACGACGAGAGACCGAACGCGCCGACGAACCGGGCTATCTGCTCGGTGGCCCGCGCGCCGTTCAACATCAGCGTCATGCTCCGATTGCCTTCGTGACAGGCAAACTCGTAGATCGGCTCCCCGTTGTTGGTCAGAGGGTACTCCGCCGACCACGGCTCCGTGAACGAGTCCGGGTCGTAGACGGTGTACTCCTGATGCATCGTGGCCTGGTCGATCCGCGTCAGACGCTGCACCAGACGCATACCCGCCCCGGAACCCGCAAAGGTCCAGCGCGGGTCGAAGTTCGTCGATTCGATCACCAGGGTGTCGCCGTCCCAGGAGCCGCGCGAGGTCCCGGTCCACTGCTGGATGGCGCTGGACACCTGCGGCCGGTCGTCCAGCGGGATCGTGATCGTGGCGTTGATGAACTCGTAGTGGATGACCACATGATCCGGGGTCTGGAAGATCCGGGCCGGGAACGCACTCCCTCGGAGCGGCAGCATCCCGCCCACCAGGCAGCGTTCGTCCAGTGCCCGGTCCTCGGGGCCCTCCGGGATGCCGCTCATACGCCGACCTGGCATGCCCACCCGGTAGCGGCCTTCCTCGGTGCGTGGAATCCGCCCGTTCTCGGGTGAGACGACGAGCGACGTGCGCCCGTCCAGCAGCGGATGATCGTAGATGGACTGGTCGACCCCGCCATCGCCCAGCTCGAAGTCGGCGCTCAGGGCCCGATCGAGCCTCTGGCGGATACTGCTCCGCCGCGTGGCAAGAAACTCCGCCTCTTCTTCTTCCGTGAGACGAAGTCTGTCCTCGAATTCGGCCGGTCGCTCGAGGGGCGTCATCGTGGGAAGCGACCAGGTCCCCTGGAGATCCGGCACGCCCCAGGGCGTACGGGGCGGGCCCGCCTCGTCGGCCGGCTGCGCCAGCGCCGAGCACGGAAGCGCCGCGAGGGCGCCGGCCAGCCCGAGGCATCGCAGGACGTACTGAGCCATGTTCATGGTCTCGTCTCCGCTTTCAGTCGCTGCAGTTCCTCCCGCGTCCGGAACTCCAGCTTCGCCACTTTCCCGGCCCCAAGGTAGCCCATGCCGATCTGGGTGCGGCCATTCACCATCACCGCCTGCAGCCCGTGGGTCTTGGTCCCGATCGTCGGCAGGGAATAGCTGGTCCACTCTTCCGTGCTGGGATCGAACTTCGCGATCGAATCGCCATGCGTGAACGGCAGCCACACCATGCCGTCTTCGTCCACCGACGTCTCGTAGCAGTTCCCGTCCTCATGCTCGGGCGGAAAGGGATACATCTCTTCGAGGTCAGAGCGGCTGTCGAGCTTCAGCAGGCCGCCACCGTACCACGAGCAGCCCCAGAACGTGGTGCTCCGCGGATCGGCGCCTGGCTTGCGAATCGCCACGGCGCCCGGCCTCCCGTAGCCGTAGAACGTCAGGCGATCGGCGAAGACCGCCAGCTCCTCCGCGGTGAACAGGTCGCTCCTGTCGTTCACCGCTTCGGGTAGAGGCACGAACGTGGCCTGGCCGGTCTCGAGGTCCGCCTTCATCAACCCGTCCCGCGGAATGGCGGTCGACCACCAGCCATTGCCGGCGCCATCGCCGGTCATCCCGTAGTTCGAGGCGTTCGGAACCGGGTTCTCGAAGAGCGTCCAGTCGCGGGTCCTCGTGTCGTAGCGCATCGCCTTCGCGTCGTTCGTCGCCCCCGCGGCCCAGATGCCACCTCGCCCGTCGCCGCCAATCCAGGGCCCCACGCGTGCCCCCTCGGGCGGGCGAATGACGGCCGATTCGCCCGTGCGCGGGTTGATGCGCCCCAGCGCACCAATGTTGCTCATGTCGAACCACACGACCCCGGCGTCGTCCCGGATGATGTCGTGCGAATTCGCGGGGGGAGCGTCCGGTGTCTCCGACAGCACGAAGTTCGTCGCGTGCCCGGTCCGCCAGTCGTATCTGACGACGGTGCGGGTGATGTTGAACATGTCGGCCATCCACACGTTTCCATCGTCATCCAGCGTGGCGTTCATCGCGTGGTGCTTGGACTCGTCCATGAAATCGACAGGGCCGAGCGCCCAATCGGTGCTGCCATCGTTGAAGAACGGCAATCCGAAACCGGGCTCGGGCGCGTCGTATTCGCGGGCGATCATCAGCGTCGAGTCCCCCGTCGGACGACGGGGCGTGAACGTCATGGGCGACGGGCCCGGACCACGGACCTTCGCCAGCCACGCCGCCAGCTCATCCCGGAAGTGGACCATGATCGCGTTCGGCTGGCGACGGGCCGCGGCGGCCGGAGTGCCATACCGATACGGGTGCATCCGGCTCATCACGTCGATGATGTTCCGCCAGCCGGCCTCGTCGAATCGGCTGATTAGCGTGAAGTTCTGCGGATGACATCCCATACAGGCCGCCCGAAAGACCTCCTTCATCCGGAGGTCCTCACGGGTGCCGTCCGGCAGCGCCGCATACCATTGGCTCCCCGTCAGCTGATTGTGGAAGTCCGCGGTACGGGTGAGCGTGAAGTTCTGTCTGGCCCCGGCCTCGCTCAGCGCCACCTCCGCGCGGCCCGCCTCGAAGGCCTGGGCCTGCGCCCAGACCTTGTAGGGCCGTCCAGTCTCGAGGGGCGGGAAATGGTACTCGCCGTCACTGTCGGTGAACACGCTCGTGGTGACGTTCCGCCCCGGCGCCCGGGCAGACACGGTGACGCCCTCGAGCCTCTCGCCTGACGTCGATGTGACGGTCCCCCACAGGGGACCGGCGGTCTCGCCGAACGACACGGGGTCGGCCACACTCGGCGACGAAAGCTCGACCAGCCGGTCCACCACCGGCGGGCGGAGCGTCTCGACTCTCTTGAGGTAGCCGATGATCGAGTCGATCTGCTCGGGCCGGAGGGCGTACCTGAACGCCGGCATCGTGGCTGAGCCTTCGGAGATGAGCCGTGGCACCGCGCGTTCGCGGTCCTCCCCTTCGACATTCGTCCTGGAGAGCGGCGGCCCGTAGGATGCCGCGTCGACGAGGCCTGCCCCGGCGCCTCTGGTGGTCGACATCGTCGAGTAGTGACAGGTGTTGCAGCGCTGCTTGAACAGAAACGCGCCCTGCCGTTCGCTCGCGCTCAACGACGACAGAAAGTGCGTGTCGGTGACGCCAAGCACCTGCGGCTCCATGCCCCATGCGGTGCGCATCCACTCTTCGACGTCGGCGGGCACGTCCGGCGGTTCTGCTGACGTGGCCGGCTGGGCCAGAACGCCGGACGGGGGGAACAGGAGCACACCGAGCACCACCAGCAGCGACTTCATGGCCATGAATGTTCGGCTCCTGAGTCAGCAGATTATACCTGGAGCGTGTCTCCGACGATTGTAGGATCGAGCACCAAAGCACCTAGGAGTCTGCGCCGTAGAACGGCGTAGACTCCTAGTCCGGAATTCCGTAGGTTGCTAAGGCAGGGCGAATACGAACAGGTTGTTCCCCGCACTCGGACGCAGCTCCGGCGTCAGCCCCGTGAAGTGCGACGACGTCCCCCCGGAGCCGGTGCTCACCGCCACGAACTGGCGCCCGTCGACCGCGTAGGTGATCGGGAAGCCGGTGACCGCCGACCCGAGGTTGATCTCCCACAGGACCGCTCCCGTCTCCTGGTCGAAGGCCCGGAACCGGCCGTTGACGTCGCCGCCGAAGACGAGCCCGCCGCCCGTGGCCACGAGCGACATCGTCGCCGCGCGCTGCTCGTGGAGCCACGTCGTGGCCCCGGTCTCGGCCGAGATCGCCCTCACCGTACCGGCGTTCTCCGTGCCGGGGGCGAGCTGGTGGCGGTAGGCGATGGCGTACAGCTCCGAGCGGCTCTCGTTGCGCTCGGCGGGCGGTGCGTCCTCGGGGAACACCCGCGTCGCCAGCATGCGCGCGCAGGTGTTGCGCAGGGGCATGTACATCGTGTTGGTCAGCGGGCTGTAAGCGCCCGCCTCCCAGTCCTTGCCGCCGTTCCAGGTCGGGCACGCGAAGACCTGCTGCCCCACCGCGGTGAAGGTGACCTCGGCGTTCTCGGTCACCGCGCCGGTCGCCCCGTCGATGCCGCTGATCACGTTCTGGAGCACCGTCGGCGTGGCCCACAGGAATTCGCCCGTCGCACGGTCGAGGGTGTAGACGACCCCGGTCTTGCCGGGGATGCCGGTGACGACCTGGCGCGTCTCGCCGGCCTGCAGCCGCGGGTTGATCCAGCTCACCTGCGAGGGGTCGGGGGCCACCGCGGTGTCGACGAGGATGCGCTCGAATGGATGGTCGAGGTCCCAGTGGTCGTTGAGGTGCTGGTAGTACCAGCGGATCTCCCCGGTGTCGCCGTCGAGGGCCAGTGTCGAGTTGTGGTAGAGGTGCTGGTTGTCGACCCCGCCGAGCATGAACTTGGGCGCCGGCGAGGTGACCGACGTCCCCAGGTAGACGAGGTTCAGCGCCGGGTCGTAGCTCGGGACCATCCACGCGCCGACGTGCGAGCGCTCCTCGAACGGCACGCCGCCCCAGCTCTCGTCGCCCGGCTCGCCGGGACCCGGAATCAGTCGCCGCCGCCACACCTCCTCTCCCGTCAGCGCATCGTGCGCGACGACCACGCACGCCTCGGGCCCGCCCCGCGGCAGGCAGCTCCGGCCCGAGACGGCCTTCCCGCCCGCGATGATCGGCCCCGCGCCCTGCATCGCCGCATTCTCGTGGTAATCGAGGACCTGCGTCTCCCAAACCATCTCGCCGGTCTCGGCGTCGAGGGCGAAGACGTGGGTGTCGACGCTGGTGTCGATGATGAGCCGGTCGTAGATGGCGATGTTGCGGTTGTTGGTCGTGAGGTTGCCCAGCAGGTACTCGCCGACGTCGTCCGGCACGTCGCGCCGGTGCTCCCAGATCAGGTCGCCGGTCACCGCGTCGATGGCCTGGATGACGTCATTGGGGTTGGGCATGTAGAGCACCCCGCGGTAGGCGAGCGGCGTGCCGGACTGGAACCCCGCGGTGAGCCCCCGCGACCAGACCATGCGCAGGTCGCCGACGTTGTCGCGGTCGATCTGATCGAGCGGGCTGTAGCCCCACCCGTCGGTGGTGCGTCGCCAGGTCAACCAATCCTCGGGCGCCGGCGCCTGCAGCATGGCGTCGGTGACGGGCACGAAGTCGTCCGCAGTCTGCGCGTGAGCCGGCACGGCGCCCGCTGCCAGCGACAGGACCGCGAGAACGACCGACGGGACACGCCGCGATGCAGGGCGGGCTCTCATGTTGCGACTCCTCTTCCATCTTTCTCTGCAACCGCTACTCTGCCACTACGAATGGTCACGTCGTGGGCGCCGGAACGCTTCCACGCCGGGTCGGAATGCGGCCCGTCGCGGAGCTGGCGACGCAACGTGACGGCGAACGATCAGAGCGCCTCCAGCGCGCGCCGCTGCCGCTCCAGGCGGGAGGCGCGCTGCCGCGCGAAGCGGGCGATGCCCTGGAAGATCGACTCCTCGTCGAGATGGGCCTCGGCGATGACGTCCGGCTCGGTGCCCCCGCTCCGCCAGCGGTCGTCGAAGTCGGCGTAGAGCGAGTACTCCTCGGTGAGGGCGCCGAGATTGGGGATCGGCGGCACCCGCTTGGTCATCGTGCTGACCACCATGCAGTCGTAGCGCGACGCGTCGGGCAGCAGTTTCTCCCGGTACGCCTCGGGCTGGGCCGCGAACAGCTCCGTGCTGATGACGGACACGATGCGCACGTTGAGGCCCTCGGCCTCCAGGCGCGGAATGACGTTGACGAGGTTCTTCGTGGAGCTCGACCCCTGCACGAAGACGGTGCCCATCGGCGCGGCGCCGGCGTCGAACTCGCGAATCAGGTAGAGGCCCTTCGCCGCGGCCTTCAGGTCGCTGTCGGCGAAGGTCGCCCGATCCGTCACCTCGAAGTCCGGCCGGGCGACGTGGATCACGATGATGCCTGTCTCCTTGACCGCCAGCGCCCGCTGGACGGCCGCGAAGTAACCGGGAGCGACGTCGTTGTAGTCCCAGAAATAGAGGTTGACGACCTGCCCGCGCGGCAGCAGCGTCCATACCTGCGGCGCGAAGATCCCGAAGTGGGTGCGCGCGTCGGCGGCGGTCTCGGGACCCGAATGGCCGGCCAGCACGTGCAGGACCCCGAGATCGAAAGGGCTGTCCTGGTTCATCTGCGAGAACACCCGCGCGGGGGTGTACATCAGCGGCGTGAACGCGCCATAGGTACCCGAGATTCCCCACACGCCGGCGTAGCCGCCGGGATCCGTCGACGCGTTCTGGCTGACCAGACCGATGATGGTCGACGCGTTGCCGGCTTCCTGTATCGCCGCCTTGAGCCGCGTGCCGTGCGGGTTGTCGACCGGGTCGTAGTGGCCGAGAAGATTCGCCTTCTCGACGTTGATCGAGCCGGACAGGTCGGCCGCCATGGTCATGAAGCGCCCGCCGGTGACGTAATTCAACCAGGCGCCGATCTCGCTGACGGCCCGCCGGGGACCCTTCTTCTCCCCCGGCTCGAGGAAGAGGGCGATCCGCCGCTCGACGTCCTCGCCGGTGTGCGGGTTGCGAACCACCACGTTACGCGGCCTGGTCGGGAGGTTCTCCACCTCGAGGCGCGGGTCGAGAAACGGGTTCGCGGCCGGGTCTATGCCCAGCGACAGCGACCGGTCGACCGTCCCCGCGATGTCGAGCAGGCGCTCGGCGATCCAGGCGCGCAGCCCCGGCCGGCGCTCCATCACCGACATCACCGCGTCGACGTTGGTCTTGAACTGGATCAGGCGCTCCGCCTCGGTCGCCGGAACCCCGTCGCGAATGCCCTCGAAACGGATGCCGTAGGCCTGCTCGAAGGACTCGGCCAGCCCGACGAAGTAGTCGCTGTTCATCTTGAACGCGTAGGGGTGGGACGGATAGCCGACGATCTGATCGCGGCTGCCGATGCGCCCGTCGCGGGCCGCCGGCCACCAACCCTTGACCGTCGGACCGACCAGGACCATCGGCCGGCGGTCGTCGGCCGGCCACTCCTCCATCGCCTTGAACGCGGCGAGGACCTGATCGAAGTCGTTCCCGTTCTCGACGGTGAAGACGTTCCAGCCCCACGACACCCACTGCTGCGCGATGTCGTAGCCGCTGTAGCGCGGCTTGACCACGCCGCCGATCAGGCTGTCGTCGATCCCCGCGTTGTTCTGCGACACGAGCACCCGCAGCCGCTTGCCGACCTGCTGCGCCAGCGCGATGTTCTTCAGCTCCTGCGCATGCCCCTCGGTCAGCGCGAACTCCCCTTCGAGCGCAACCACCTTCAGCCCCGGCGGCGCCCCGACATAGTTCCAGAACAGCGCTTTCCCGGCCGCCGTCGCGATGCCGATCCCGGAAGGACCGCCGTTGACGTCGTTCGTCGCGTCGGTCGACTCGGCATGCCCCGACAGCGCCCGGATGCCGCGGCCCTTCGCATCCGCGAACAGCGGGTCATCGGCCAGACCGTTGTCGGCCAGCAGCGTCGCCAGCGCGCCGGCCCCGCGCCGGAAGCCCAGCGCGTCGATCGGCAACATGGCCACTGCGGGATCGCAGGCGAAACGGTCGTCCCCCGTCGCTTCGTGCTGCCGCCGAAGCGCCTCGTACAGGATGATCCACAGCGCGTAGCAGGTCGGAATGCAATGTCCCCCGGCCAGCATGAACTTGTCGGCGTAGGCGAACTTCGGCTCGCGCAGGTCGTAGCGCAGCCCGCCCAGGGCCGGGCCGGCCAGGTGGCAGGCCACGTTGTAGGGCGTGTAGGCCAGCGGGCCGCCGAAGTGCCCGGTCTGGGCGTAGTTGCCCATCAGGCACAGGCTCATGGCGGTCATGAACGCGACGTCGTCGAACCGCTCCCGGTCGTAGTCGGGCAGCTCGATTGCGTGGGCCTCGAGCCGGTCCGCCGCCGAGACGGTGTGGAGCGTGACTGCGCGCGAAGCGGGAACGTGTGTGGTCATGGGCGTGCGATCCAGAGGCCGGCTTCGGATCGGCCGGGCAGGGACTGCATACTACACGTGCGCGGGCGCGGTGTCAGCTTGCGACGGAGCGCGGCCGGGCGCACACGAGACGGAGGCAGTCGGGACATGGACTTCAGCGGCAAGGCCGTACTGGTGACCGGGGCGTCTCGCGGCATCGGACGCGCCATCGCCCGGCAGTTCGCGGGCCGCGGCGCGCGGGTGGCCGTCCACTACCGCGCGGGGCGAGTCGAGGCAGAGCGGACGCTCGCGGGGCTGACCGGGGGACCGCACCTCCTCGTGCAGGCCGACGTCGGCGACGCGGGGGCGGTGGAGCGGATGGTCGACGCGGCGGCGGCAGACCTGGACCGGATCGACGTGCTGGTGAACAACGCGGGTATCTACGAGGCGCACCCGCCGGCCGACTGCTCCTACGAGCACTGGCAGGCGAGCTGGCGGCGGACGGTCGAGACGAATCTGCTGGGGGCCGCCAACGCTTCCTACTGTGCCGCGCGGCACATGATCCGGCAGGGCGGCGGACGCATCGTGAACGTCTCGTCGCGCGGCGCCTTCCGGGGCGAGCCCGGCGCCCCTGCCTATGGCGCGAGCAAGGCGGGCATGAACGCGATGAGCCAGTCGCTGGCGCTCGCGCTCGCGCCGCACGGCATCTTCGTCGGCGCGGTCGCCCCCGGCTTCGTCACCACCGACCGGGTCGCCTCCCGGCTGGACGGTCCCGAGGGAGACGATATTCGCCGGCAGAGCCCGCTCGGGCGGGTGGCGACGCCGGACGAGGTGGCTTACGCGGTGGCCTTCCTCGCATCCGAAGGGGCCGAGTTCACCACCGGAACGATCATCGATGTAAACGGGGCGTCGTATCTGCGGTCGTGATTCGCCGCCACTGCTCGGGTCGCGCCCAGCGGTCGATACATAGCGTGGTGTTTCGACTGCACGAAAGCTGTCTTCCCGATCGGCGGCCACGCTCGGCATCCCACCCGGCGCTGGCGGTGGCAGCGCGCGCGGCGTCGACCGCAATCCCGATCGCGATCTCCATCGCCTTCGCCGCGTGCGGGCCGGCACGGACGGGTGCACCCGTACCGCGGCCGTTTCCCTCGCCGTCCGGGCCCGCGATCGACGCAACGCCCGAGACCGGCCCTGCTCGGGCGTCGGTTGCGCCGTCCAGAGGCGCCGACTTTCCCCTGTATCTCGCCATGCTGGAAGAGGTCGAGACCGGCGGCAATTGCTTCGCCAGACCGGCCGGCGGATCGGCGATCGGCTGCTACCAGATGACCCGCGCGGCGCTGCGGGACGTCGGATTCAAGAACGCCGCCGGAGACTGGCTGGACAACGAGTGGGATGTCGACTCCGACGACGAGTTCCAGAGAAACCGCCGCGCACAGGATGCGGCCATGCTGCGGTATACGACCAACAACTGGCTGCAGGTGGAACCTTGCGTGCGGGACCTGATCGGCAGGACGGTCGGCGGAGTCGCGCTCGACCAGGCAGCCCTTGTGGCCGGCGCGCACCTGCTGGGCGCGACCGGCCTGGTCCGCTTCGTCCGTTGCGGCCTGCGGACGCGCTGCATCTCGCCGGAGGCGGCGGCGGCGAACGGCGGCGGCCGCAATCTCCGCGCGAACGCCATTCGGCGCATGCGTGCCGCCCGCGGGCTGCGCGTGCTGGACTCGACGGCCGGTTCGGGCTCGCGGTGCGGGCTTCCGGGTTGATGGAAAGTTCTCCTCGAAGCGCGACCGCGGGCCCCGGATTGGCGCAAGCGCGCGTCGTCGTCCTCAACGCACCGGAAAGAAGATGTCGGTCCGCCACTGCGATTGGTCCGGCTCCGTGCCGGGATCGGTGACGTAGACCTCCCAGGGTGCTCCCGCGGCCTCGAGGCCCTGCGACTTCATCCACTCCGTCAGTGCGCTCCACGTTTGCCCAAGGTTTTCGTACGGCCCCCTGTGGGTGACGGTCGCCGCCGTCCCGGCGGGGAGCTCGCAGGCCTTGATGCGGTCCGTGCCGGCCATCGGCAACACAACGGGAATCGCGCACTCGACATCGACCGTGCCGCCCTCCATCGAGTGGTAGATCGCGAGGGGCATCCCTGCCGGCTTCTGCCCGTTCTGCAGGATGTACCCGTGCACCTCTCCGAACAGCGGACCCATCAACTGCGCCAGCTTGTCCATGCCGGTCGTCGATCGGATGCCCAGAATGGGCTGCGCGTCGAGTTGCTTCGTCCCGAACTCCAGCTTCATCGGTCCGTTCTCCTGTTGCTCCACGGTCGATCACGCGTCCGGTCAGGGCTGGTCTTCGGCCTCGGCGTCCGGCCGCAAGCTCGCGTCGGGCAGGTACCGCACGAGCCACTGCTCGGTCCGGCGCACGACACCGGACAGCTTCCCCATGACCTCCAGCGCTCCCTGCGCACCGAGGGCGCGGGCCAGGGGAGATCCCTGGTCGAGCGCGGCGAAGCTGCCGACGTGGAAGAAGTGAACGTAGCCGCTCTCGCCGCCGAAGGTGAGGGCGCCGGAAGTGTGGTGCATCTCCGCCTCCTCGAAGTGCGGCAGCACGTCCTCGGCCATCACCCGCAGGTAGTCCTGCTCGCGGCCGGCGGCGACCGTGACCACCTGGATGAGCGCCAGCGACGGCTCGACATCGTCGGGAAGCGGGTTGTCGATTCCCGGCGTGGTGCGCAGCGCGTAGGTGGTGCGGCTGGTGATGACGCGCCGGATGCGGCCGATAATCCCCGCTCGCGCGGGATCGACGGCGGCGGCGCGGTCGAAGCGCGCGAAGTCGTCGAGCGGGCTGATGACGACGAACCGGTAGGTGTCGCCGAAGACGGCGGTGCGGCTGACGTTGCGCCAGGGCACGCCGGCCTCCCGGTCGAGCGCCGAGAGATCGCGCTGGGCGGCCAGGAACTCGTCGACGCGGCCGGGATCGACTCCGACGACGGTCATCTCGATCCACGGCGGCGTCTCGTGCGCCGGAACCGGCCCGGGGATGACAGCGGCCAGCAGGACCGCTGAAAGGGTCCAGTATCCGCAACCCTTCGCTCGAATACGTGCTCGCCGCATTATCACCCCGACTCGACCCGCGTGCAGCCGAAGCTCAGCACGACACGCAGTTGTGGTTGTTCCTGGAGCCGAGCCGCTCGAGCAGCGCCACCGTCGCCGGTATCGGGGAGACGCGCTGCACGGGACCGTTGGCCATGTCGGCCGTGGTCTGGCCGCGGCGGCTGACCGCGGTGACGTCGCCGCCCCGCTCGACCAGATAGAGGATGAGCTCGTCGTCGCCGCGCGCCGCCGCGTGGTGGATGGCGTTGTAGCCGTTGTGGTCCCGCTGGTTGACGTCGGCGCCCAGCTCGACCAGGTACTCGACCGTCGCCAGCCAGGCGTCCGGTGCGTGCCGGTGGGCGTTCCCGGCGAAGCCCTCGCCGTAGCCCACCCCGGAGGCGGCGTGAATCGGGTACACGCCGGGATCGCCCGCCTTGTACGGCGGCAGCCCGGACGGATCGGGACCCATCGTCGTCAGGTCGGTGGCCACCCACAGGCCGGGCGCGGCCGGCAGCGAAGCGAACGGATCCGGACCGTCTTCGTTCTGCGCCGTGGTGCCGCCCCGCGCGCGGCGCGGCGGCGGCGCCCTGGTGGGGATGTGCGGGTCCGCCCCGTGCTCGACGAGCAGGCGCAGCGCCGGAAGATCGGTCGCGTAGGCGGCGCGCCAGAAGGCGGTCGCGCCCTCGGTGTCGACGAGGCCGCAGTTCCGATTGCCGCACCCGCTATAGACCATGTACCAGGGATGCCGGGTCAGGCGCGCGTCGGGGTCGGCCCCGGCTTCGAGCAGCGCCAGCATGACATCCAGATACGTTGCCTGCTGGAAGCCGTGCTGCTGCGGCTGCGGGAACCGGGTCCGCGGCTGCCACTCGGCGTTGACCGTCGCCCAGAGCGGCGTCACCCCGTTGAGGCCGGACGCAAGGTTGGGGTCGGCGCCGCGCTCGAGAAGCATCAGGGCCAGATCGAACTGCGCGTTGATCGCCGCCATCAGCAGCGGGCTCGTTCCGTCGCCCGCCGACACCCGATCGATGTCGGCTCCGCCGTCGAGCAACGCCGCCACTGCGTCGCGGTACCCCTGCCGGACCGCGTGCAGCAGCGCGGTCAGCCCACCCTGGGTCTCGATGGCGGGGGGCCGTGCGTCGGGGTCTTCCTCCGCCTCCGGCGCCTCCCCGTTCAGGTAACGCTCGCGCCCCGCCAGCACCGCGGCCTGGATCTGGCTGGGCGTCGCCTGGACGTCTCCCGCCTCGAACGCTTCCATCACGCTCCGCTGCCGGCGCTGCGCTTCCGCGGCGAGCCGCCGGTCCGCGACGAGGTCGACCGTCTTCGAAGCGGCGTCGGGATCGGCCCCACGAGAGAGCAACGTGCGGATGGCGTCGACGCGGTCCCGGGCCGCGGCGAAGATGAGCGGGGTCTGGCCCCACGTCTTCTCACGGGCGTCGACGTCGGCCCCGTGGTCGAGCAACGCAGCGAGCGCGCCGACATTGCCGGAGGCAGCCGCAAGATGCAGCGGGGTCACGCCGCTGGTGCTCGTCGAGGCCATCGCGTCCGCCCCGGCCGCCAGCAGCAACTCGACCACCTCGGCGTGGCCCGCCGTGCTCGCCACGTGCAACGGCGTGTAGAAACCGATGCGGGTCACCGCGTCCACGGTGGCGCCGGCGTGAATCAGCGCCGTGGCCATCTCGGCGTCGCCCCGGTCGGCGGCCCAGTGCAGGGCCGACATGCCGTCCCCGTGCGCGGCGTTGGCGTCCTCGCCCTGGGCGAGCAGCGCCCGTGCCGCGGCGACGTCGCCGCTACGCGCCGCGTCGGCCACCGGTGTTGCGGTGGGAGCCGCCGAGAGCGCGCCGCCGAGCCCGGCGACCGCGATGAGCGCTACGGCGGCCGCGATACCCACACGACTCGAAGTCGGTAGCAGGTGCACCGGGCTTCCCTCCTAGATGGCGTCCGCCGTGGACGGCGCCGACAGCGCGAACGTGCCGGTGCTGTCACCGAAGTGGTCCATCTCCAGTCCCAGCGACTGCATCAGCGTGAGCATCGCGTTCGCCATCGGCGTCCCGTCGGCCGCCTTCAGGTGCCGGTTGCCGGCGAGGTGGCCGTTGGCCCTGCCGAGCAGGACCAGCGGACAGCGCCGGTGATTGTGGATGTTCGCGTCGGCCATCGGCGAACCCCAGACGATCGCCGTCTTGTCGAGCAGCGACGCGTCCCCCTCCATCGTGTCCCGCATCTTCTCGAGGAAGTACGGGAGCTGCCCCACGCGGTACTGGCAGATCGTGTTGAAGTCCATGATCCGCTCTTCGTTGTTGCCGTGGTGCGAGGCGGGGTGGAACGGCCGGTTGGTGCCGCTCTCCGGGAACACGCGGTTCTGGGCGTCGCGGCCGGTCTTGAACGAGATCACCCGCGTCATGTCGGTCTCGATGGCCAGCACCTGGAGATCGAACATGAGCTGCATGTGCTCGGTGAACGAGTCGGGCACGCCGCGCGGGGCGTCGGGCAGCTCCCGCGTCTCGCCGCCGTCGTTGCGTCCCTCGACCATCTGGATGCGGCGCTCGACCTCGCGGACATCGTCGAGGTAGCGGTCCATGCGGCGCCGGTCCACCGTGCCCAGCTCCTTGCGGACCTCCGCCACGTCGTTCAGGATCCAGTCCAGGATGCTGCGCCGCGTCGCCCGCCGCTCGGCCCGCTCCTCGGGGGTGCCGCCCGCGCCGAACAGCATCTCGAACGCCACGCGCGGGTCACGGATCATCGGCAGCGGCTCGCTCGGCGACGACCAGCTTATCGAGTCCGTGTAGGCGCACGAGTAGTTGTAGGTGCAGCCGCCCGCCTGGTCGAGGTTCTCGATGCACAACTGCATCGACGGCATCGGCGTCGACTGACCGAACCGGCGCGCGTAGAGCTGGTCGAGCGACGTGCCGACCCACAGGTCCGAGCCCTGCGTCTGCTTCGGATGCGACTGCGTCAGGAAGACCGCGGACGACCGGAAATGGTCGCCGCCGATCTCGGGCGGGCTGAACGCCTCGGCCATCCGCACGTCCGTGTTGCTGACGATGGTCAGGTAGTCGCGGAACGGCTCGAGCGACTTCAGGGCGTTGTCGGGCAGCAGCTCGAAGTCGGACCCCACGGAGGCCGGCGCGAAGAGGTGGCGCGTCGCCCCCCACTCGTTGCAGCCGGGCAGGCCGTGAACCTCCTCGACGCAGACCAGGCGCGTGACATCCGCCGTGGCCGCCGTGACGGTGCGGCCGAACCGGCCCGCCGGGGTCATCGCGTCAAGGAACGGCAGCGCCACGGTGGCCCCAATTCCACGCAGAAACGTCCGGCGAGGCAGGTGCTTTCCGGTGATGAACGACATGGTCTCTCCTCTGTCCCGTCGCGCGTCAGTCGCATCCCGTCGCGCGTTCAGCCGCCCCGTTTGCGCTGGAACGCGTCGCTTCTCACTACGCCCATGATGAACGACGCCATCCGGTAGCCGTCCACCTCGGCCGCCCCCGCGATGGCGCGGACGGTCGGCTGATCGAAGTGCTCGACCCGCCGGCCGGTCGCGAAGGCCAGCAGGTTCTCGGTGAAGGTGCGCACCAGCGGAATCGGCCGCGCCAGCAGCGCGTCGACCAGCTCGCTCGGCGAGGTGACCGGGGTCCCGTCGTAGTAGTCGCCGCGGGTGTCGAGCGGAACCCCGTTCTCGCGCAGGCGCCACTTCGCGGTGACGTCGAAGTTGTCGAGGGCCAGCCCGATGGGGTCGATCAGCCGGTGGCACGAGCTGCAACTCGGGTTCGACCGGTGCGCCTCCATCCGCTCGCGGGTCGTCAGGCGCCGGCCGTCCCGGACCTCCTCGGTATCTTCCAGCGCCGGGATGTCGGGCGGCGGCGGCGGCGGCGGCGTCCCCAACAGCACCTCCATCACCCATTTGCCCCGCAACACCGGCGAGGTGCGGTTGGCGAGCGAGGTGAGCACGAGCATGCTGCCGTGGCCCAGGATCCCGCGGCGCGTGTCGTCGGGATACGCGACCCGCCGGAACTGGCGCCCGGCCACGCCGGGAATCCCGTAGTGGCGCGCGAGCCGCTCGTCGACGAAAGTGTAGTCGGCCCGGTAGAGGTCGAGCAGGCTCCCGTTCTCCCGCACCAGGTCGGCGAAGAACAGCTCGGTCTCGCGCCGCATCGCCCGCGCGAGGTTCTCGTCGTAGTTCGGGAAGAAATTCGGGTCCGGCCGGACCTTGTCCATGTCCTGCAGCCGGAACCACTGTCCGGCGAAGCGGCGGCCGAGCGCCGCGGCGCGCGGATCGGCAAGCATGCGCAGCGCCTGACGATCCAGCTCGTCCGGCGTCAGGAGCCCCTCGTCGGCCAGCGCCTGCAGCTCGTCGTCCGGCGGGGTCCCCCACAGGAAGAACGACAGGCGCGAGGCGAGATCGACGTCGGTCAGGCGGTAGCCCCGTTCCGGCGCGTCCACCGGCTCGCGCTCGAGGCGCAGCACGAAGTGCGGACTGGCCAGCAGCGCCTCCAGCGCGGTCAGCACGCCCGCCTCGAAGCCGCCGTTCGCGGCCCCGTCGTCGAAGAAGCGGAGCAGGTCGTCCACCTCGCGGTCGGTCAGGGTGCGGCGGTAGGCCTCCCGGCCCAGCCGCGTGAAGATGCGCCGGGCACAGGGACGCGCCTCGTCGGGTGCGGTCGGGCGGCAGGTGAAAATGCGCCGCCGGCTCGGCGTGTCGGACAGGCCGGTCGCGTTGTAGGGCCCGCTGACGATGACGTCGCGGACATGCGGCAACGTCGTGACGCCCGCCCCGCCCGAGCCGCCCCCGGCGTAGGACCACTCGTGCGGCCGGATCAGGTCCTCGTACGGCCCGTCGTGCCGCCGGATGAACGCCGCCGCCACCCGGTGCGTCCCGGCCCGGACGAATATCGGCGGGGTCGCGGTGCTGACGCCGCCCCGGCCGTCGGCGTCGACCTGCCGGTCGGTGTTGTAGTGCAGCAGGGCCACCCGCTCGCCGTCGATCGAGACGTCGACATCCTCGACGCGCGTGTTGGCCCCGGAAGTGAACGTCAACCCGAAGATGTACTCGGCATCGGCCGGGAAGACGTGGTCGACGACGAGACCGCCGCGCGTTCCGTAGGGCGCCCCGTCAACGTGGTCCCACGGGTGCTGCGACACGTACTCCGAGTTGGTGTAGGTGTGATCGACGGCCCGGCCGCTGCGCTCGCCGACCGCGAGCCGGCTGATGGCGCTCGCCGCGTTCAGGTACGCCTCGAGCAGCGTGGCGGACAGCGTCTGCGCGTCGGCGATGTTGTCGAAGTTGGCGCTCACCGGATCCAGCGGCAGCCAGTCGCCGGCGTCGACCTCCAGGTCCAGCAGATCGCGGATGGCCTGCGCGTACTCCGCGCGGTTGAGGCGCTGGAAGGGCCGGCTGCCCGGATCCGGAGCCAGCGCGGCGGCGTCGTCGAGGCGCCGCTCCAGGGTCTCGGCCAGGTTGAGAAGCGCGGCGCCGTCCGGGCGGCGCGGACCGGGCGGGGGCATCATGCCGGCCCGCAACTTGCGGACCATCCGCTCGGCGACGTCGGCGTGCTCGGCCGCGTCCCTGACGTCGAAGCGCTCCAGAGACAGGTTGCCGCGCAGGGTCCGGTCGTTGTGGCACGTCCTGCAGGTGCGCTGGACGACGCGGTTCGCCGCGGCATCCGCCCGCGCCGTCTGCGTCGAACGCACCTCCGCGGACGGTGCGCGCTCCGCGGCCGCAGTCGCCGCCGCGAATACGGCCGCAGCGAGCAGGACACGGAATCCACCGGCGACGCCAACTCGTAATCTCATGCGTACATGCTCGAAGCCATGTGCGGGGCGACGTATCAGTGTGCCCCGTCTGCGCCCAGGATTCAAGGATCGATGACGGAACCGGGCTCCCGGCCACGCCGGGCGCCCCGTTCGCCAACGGCGGCGCGTTGCGCGTCACCTTCCGTTGACCGAGGCCGGCGCACCCTGGTCGCGCGTGGCGGGACCTGTGGCCGCGTGTGGCATGATCGACGGGTTCGGCGGACAGCCCGCGCCGCACAAGGACTGCACAGATGGCCGCCACCTACCCCCGCATTCCCTACGGAGAAGCGGACATCAGGCGCATCCGGCTGAAGGGCTGGCTGTACGTGGACAAGACCCGGTTTCTCCACCGGCTGGAGGCGGAGAGCTACGCCTTCCTGATCCGTCCCCGGCGCTTCGGCAAGAGCCTCTGGGTGTCGGTGCTGGAGAACTACTACGACCGCACCCGGGCCGACGAGTGGCACGCCGTCTTCGACGGGACCGACATCGGCCGGGAACCCACGGAAGACCGCTCGCGCTACGTCATCCTGCGCTTCAACTTCTCTGCCTTCGACGACACGCCGGAAACGCTGCGGGAACGCTTCGAGGCCTACTGCGAGATGGCGATCCGGCGCGCACTGGAGCGCAACGCGGACCTGTTCCCCGACGCGGCGATCCGCCGCATCCTCGCACCGCCGGCCGCCGACGGCCGGCTCGGCGAGCTGTTCGCCTACGCCGGCGACCACGGCATCCCGCTGTACGGTCTGATCGACGAGTACGACAACTTCGCCAACACGGTGCTCGCGCACCACGGCCGGGAGGCGTACGAGTCGTTCACGCACGGCGGCGGCTTCTACCGCAACTTCTTCGCCACGCTGAAGGCGGGGGCCGGGGAGAGCGGCGGAGCGCTGGAGCGGCTGTTCATAACGGGGGTTTCGCCCATCACCATGGACGACGTGACCAGCGGCTTCAACATCGGCAAGAACGTCAGCCTGCGTTCGGAGTTCAGCGAACTGCTCGGCTTCACAGAGGACGAGGTGCGGGGTCTGCTGGAGCTGTACCGGGATCGCGGCGCGTTCGACCAGGACGTGGACGCGGCCCTGGCGGTGATCCGCGAGTGGTACAACGGCTACCGGTTCGCCAGGGGCGCTCGGGGCGACCTCTACAACACCGACATGGTGCTCTACTACCTGTCGGAATCGGTGCCGAACGGGTCGATGCCGGACAACCTGATCGACGTCAACGTGCGCATCGACTACGGCAAGCTGCGGCATCTGCTGGTGGTGAACCGCGAGGCCGGCGTCCGTTTCAACGGCAACTTCGAGTTGCTGCGCAACATCGCCGGCGAAGGAGGCGCCGACGCCGACGTCAATCTCAGCTTCCCGCTCGAGGAGCTCGTCGAGCCGGAGAACTTCCTGTCGCTGCTCTACTACTTCGGACTGCTGAGCATCCGCGGCGAATCCCACGGCAGAACCCGGCTCGGCATCCCCAACCAGACCGTGCGGCGGCTGCTGTACGGCTACCTGCGCGACGGGTATCGCGACGTAGGGATCTTCTCGGTCAGCCACTACAGGTTCTCGAACCTGGTGGTCGACATGGCCTACCGCGGCTCCTGGCGGCCGGCGCTGGAGTTCCTGGGCGAGGCCATCGCGGCGCAGACCGGCATCCGCGACTACCTGGAAGGCGAGAAAGTGGTGCAGGCCTTCCTGGCGGCCCACTTCAGCCTGATCGGCCACTTCCTGATCCATTCGGAGCGCGAGCTGAACAAGGGCTATGCGGACCTGCACCTGGAGCCGTTTCTGGCCCGCTACCCGGACATCCCCTACGGCTACGTGATCGAGATCAAGTACCTGAAGCGCGGCGAGGCTGCCGACGAGGCGGTCGTCGCGACGCGGCTGCACGAGGCCCGGACGCAACTCCAAGGCTATCTGGCCGATCCGGCTCTGCGCCGCCAGCAGCCGGCGGTGCACCACATCGGCGTGGCGCTCGTGTTCCACGGCTGGGAGCTGGCAGGCTGCGCGGCAGTGGGCGGCGACGATACGGGCGGATAGTCGAGCGGATCAGAACACCGCGAGCGGGTTCACCGCCGACCCGGCGCCGTTGGGCACCCCGTGCGCGACACTCAGCGCGACGACCGGTACCGCCATCCACCTCATGAATCCCTCCGAATCGATCAGAACCGCTGCAGCTCGACGAAGTTCGCGTCCTCGACCGCCAGATCCGAATGCACGCGTGCGATCACCACCGCGTCGCCGGCCTTGACGACCCCGCGGCACACCAGCTCCGGCTTGAGCTTTCCCTGCACGAGCCGGTCGGTCGGCATCACCAGCGGCACCACGCTCCGGTGCAGCGCCAACTGGCGGGACACGCCATCGTCGGCGGTGACCGCATGTACGGGTATCGACGGTCGCAACGCGGAAAGCTGCCGCGCCGTTGCGCCGCTCCCCGTCACCGCCACGATGGACGTGGCGCCTGCCGCGGCGGCCAGCGTCACCGCCGCATCGCACAGCGCGCGGTCGTGCCGGTCGCCGCTGGCGCCCGGGATCACCCGGTCCGGCTGCATCGATTCCGCGTCGCGCAGCACGGCGTCGAGCGTCTGCACCACGAGCACGGGGTACTCGCCGGCCGCCGTCTCCCCGGCGAGCATGATGGCGTCCACCCCGTCGTCCACGGCGTTGGCCGCGTCGCTCACCTCCGCCCGCGTGGGCCGCGGGGCATGCCGCATGGTCTCGAAGACCTGGGTGGCCACGATGACCGGCACCCCGGCGTCCCGCGCCCGGCGGGTCAGGCTCTTCTGGACGCGCGGCACGCGCTCGAGCGGGATCTCCAGGCCGAGGTCGCCGCGCGCCACCATCACCGCGTCGGAGACGGTGAGGATGTCATCGAACCGCTCGATGGCCTGGGGCCTTTCGATCTTCGCCACCAGACCGACTGAATCCCCGCCGTGCGCCCAGGTCATCGCGCGGGCCTTCCGCAGATCGTCCGCGCTCTGGACGAAGCTGACCCCGAGGAAGTCGACGCCCATCGCCACGCCGGCCTCGATCTCGTCCATGTCGGCGTCGGTGACGGCCGACAACGGCAGCTCGACGCCCGGCGCGTTGATGCCCTTGCGGGAGGTGAGCAGTCCGCCGTGCTCCACCTCGGTCACGATCTCCGCCCCGTCGCTGGAGACCGCCCGCAGGAGTATCTGCCCGTCGTCGATCAGCAGGGTCTCGCCGCCCCGCACCGCGGCCGCGAGCGGTTCGCAGGTGGTGGACACACGTTCGGCGTCACCCGGGAAATCGCCGACCGCGATCCGCAGGCGCGCGCCCGCTTCGAGCTGCACGCCGTCCGGATCGGCCAGTTGCCCGATGCGAATCTTCGGACCGGCCAGATCCTGCAGCACCCCGACGATGCGGCCCGCCTGCGCGGCACGGCTTCGCACCAGCTCCACCATGCGCCGCCGGTCGTCGCGCGTGCCGTGCGACGAATTGATGCGGAACACGTCGACCCCGGCCGCCAGGAGGGCATCCACCGTGGCGTCGGATGCCGAAGCAGGTCCGAGGGTGGCGACGATTTTCGTGTGGCGCACGGTCGTGATTCCTTTCGAGGCCGGCTACATCATGACACGCGCACTGCTCGACCCCGCGCCGCCCGCGATACACTTTCGATTGCCCGTACACTGGAAGCGGACCGACCATGCAACACCCCACCCCCATCGACCCGCGCGACCACGCCGTCTACAGACCCGACAAGATGGGAAAGGCAACCCTCTTCCGATCCGACCGCGTGATGGTGGGCCTCAACGCCTTCGAGCCCGGCCAGGAGCACAAACTCCACGCGCACGCCGGGATGGACAAGGTCTATCACGTCCTCGAAGGCGAAGGACTGTTCCTGCTCGAGGACAGGGAAGCGCCGATGCGGGCTGGCGCCCTGCTCGTCGCCCCGGAGGGCGTGCCGCACGGGATCCGCAACACCGGCGCCGGACGGCTGCTGGTGCTCGCGGTGCTGGCGCCGGCGCCGGGATAACCCGACGAGCCGCCGCGGGCACGCAGCGGCAACGGAAGAGAGCGTCGAGAGAGGCACGATCGAGCCTCTGCCGTGCGCCCCTCCTCTCGTCCGCACACCGGACCCGGCACGACCGGCCGCGGAAGCCGCCGGTTACTGGAGTCGCAGACCCTCCTTGGCAATCGCGGCGAACAGGGGATGTTCCTCACGGCAATGCCGATCGAACGCCGCCGCGCTGACGACAATGGGCTCGACGGGCAGCGTCGTCCGCCGCAGCACCTCGCCGACCCGTTCGAAGACCCGTCCGGGAAGCTCCCCCACGACGAGCAGGTCGATGTCGCTCCCTTCGTGCTCCGCCTGTCGCGCGAACGAACCGAAGACGTAGACCGCGTCGATCGCGAAGTCTCGGCGCAGGCCGGCCGCCAGTCGCTTCAGCTCGACAAGGATGCACGCGCGCGCTCCAGGATCAACCGAGCAGACTGCAGACATCGCTTCGCGTCCTCCTCGTCGTAGTAGGCCGACGGGGTCGTCTCGCTGTCGAGTCCATTGGGGTAGCGGGTCGGAATGTAGTGCTGATCGAGCAGTCGAGCCTGCTCGTCGAGGTCCGCGAACCCCACGTCGGTCGCCGCGCTCTCCCGGACGAGCCGGCGCAGGCTGTGCGTGACGATGCTCGTCCGTCCCTGCGCGTAGAGCACGGCCTTCAGCGACTTCTCGCCTGCCTGCTGCGCCTGGAAGCAGGCCCACTCGTTATGGCCGGTGGCCGCGCTGTCCTCCGCCGCGGCGAGATCGGCGCAGGCCTGATCGAACCACACGCGGGCGAGCACGTCGCGTCCGGCCATTGCCTACCATGACACGAGGCGCGTTCCTCGACCAACCGTCCCGCGCCGTCCATCGACATCCTGAAGGAAGCCGCTGGCTTCTATTGACATTCTGAAGAAGATGCAGCAGAGTCCTACAGACGCACAAAAGGAGCTTCCATGCCGCCCGACCGAACCGACGTGCTCCAGGGCACCCTCGACCTGCTGGTGCTGCGCGCCCTCGCCATCGAGCCGATGCACGGCTGGGGCCTGGCCCAGCGGATCGAGCAGATGTCGGGCGACGTGTTCGCGATTCAGCAGGGCACGCTGTACCCCGCCCTGCAGCGGATGAAGCGCAAGGGCTGGATCGACTCGACCTGGCGCGTGACCGAGAACAACCGCCGCGCGCGCTACTACGGGCTCACCCCGCTCGGTCGCCGGCAGCTCGATGCCGAACGCGCGCAGTGGGAGCGTACCGCCGGCGCCGTCAACGGTGTGCTGAACTGGGCCGAGTGAGAGGCCCGACCCGGGCCACCGGACCGGCAGGTGCGCCGGGACGGTGGAAACCTACTGCCTGCCGATCGCCGTCCGGCCCTGCCGCAGCACGTACTTCTGAATCTTGCCGGTCGCGGTCTTGGGCAACTGGTCGACGAAGCTGAACCGGCGCGGCGCCTTGAAGTGGGCCATGTTGTCGCGCGCGTAGTCGGTGAGTTCCTCGGCGGTGGCCGACGCCCCGTCGTTCAGCACGACGAAGGCATGCGGCGTCTCGCCCCAGCGCTCGTCGGGCACGCCGACCACGGCGATCTCGCAGACGGCCGGGTGGCGCATCATCACGCCCTCGACCTCGACCGAGGAGATGTTCTCGCCGCCGCTGATGATGACGTCCTTGAAGCGGTCGCGGATCTCGACGTAGCCGTCCGGATGGACCACAGCGGCGTCGCCGCTGTGGAACCAGCCGCCGCGCATCGCCTTCGCCGTCGCCTCCGGATCGTTGTAGTAGCCGGCAGTGACGACGTTGCCGCGCACCACGATCTCACCGAGCGTCTGCGCGTCCCGCGGAACCTCGTTGCCGTCGTCGTCGACGACGCGCAACTCGCCCGACGTGATCAGCTCGACCCCCTGCCGCGCCTTGACCGTGGCCCGCTCGTCCGCCGACAGGTCGCGGTGCTCGGGACGGGGCTCGCAGACGGTGATGAACGGCGCGGTCTCGGTCAGTCCGTAGACGTGAATCAGCTCCCACCCAAACTCGCCCTCGAGCCGCTGGATGGTCGCCGCGGCCGGGGGCGCCCCGGCCGTCATCACGTCGACGCCGCGCCGGACCGCGCCCCGGGCGTCGGCGGGCGCGTTCGCCAGCATGATCAGCACCGTCGGCGCGGCGCACATGTGCGTGATCGACTCGTCGCGCATCAACCGGAACGCCAGCGCCGGATCCATCGCGCGCAGGCAGACGTGCGCCCCGCCCACGGCGGTCACGACCCAGGTGAACGTCCAGCCGTTGGCGTGGAACATCGGCAGCGTCCACAGGTACCGCGTCCCGCAGCCCATGGGCCAGTGGACGAGGGTTCCGACCACGTTCGCCCAGGCGTTGCGGTGGGTGATCATCACGCCCTTGGGGCGCGACGTCGTGCCGCTGGTGTAGTTGATCGTCAGCAGGTCGCTCTCGTCCACCTCGGCCGCCTCGAAGACCGGCTCCTCTGCGCCGAGCAGCGCCTCGTAGTCGAGCCATCCGGTCCGCGAGCCCTCCAGGGCCACCAGATGCTCGACTCCCGGACAGTCCGCCCGGACACCGTCGACCGCCTCCAGGTAATCGGCGTGCGCGCAAACCACCTTCGCACCGCTGTGGCCGATGATGTAGGCGATCTCGTCCGGAGTCAGCCGGAAGTTGATGGGGACCAGCACGGCGCCGATCTGCGGCACCGCGTAGAACGACTCGAGCTGCGCGTGGGTGTTCGGCGCGACGTAGGCGACCCGGTCGCCCTTGCGGACGCCCAGTCTCTGCAGGGCGGCCGACCAGCGGTCGCAACGCGCGAAGAACTCGGCGTAAGTAAGCCGGTGCGACCCGTCTATTACCGCCTCGCGATCCCCATACAGGCTCCGGGCGCGGCGCTGAAACTCCAGCGGTGTGAGCGGCGTTTCCACGGTGGCCCCGGATGATACCATGCAGGATTGAGCGCCCTACCGCGCGGGCGGAGGGGCGTGCCACCCTGCGGAGTGAAGTGACGCGCGCTCGCGGACCCCGAGCCGGCCCGCGGGGCGCAGATTGCGGAGACCTGTCATGACGTTCGTTTCAGCGCTCGAGCCGAAGCCGGTATGGAGCCACTTCGACACCATCCTGACCATTCCGCGGGCCTCCAAGGACGAGGAGCGGATGCGGCGGCACGTCATCGCGGCGGCAGGAGCTGCCGGCTGCGACCACGCGGTCGACGCCGCCGGCAACGTGGTGGTGCGGAAGCCGGCCAGCGCCGGCCGTGAAGCGGCGCCGGTCACGATCCTGCAGTCGCACCTCGACATGGTGCAGGAGAAGAACGCCGACGTCGCCTTCGATTTCAAGACCGACGCCATCGTCCCGCGGCGGGAGGGGGCGCATCTCTACGCCACCGGCACCACGCTCGGCTCCGACAACGGGATCGGCGTCGCGACGATGCTCGCGGTGATGGATTCGACCGACCTCGCACACGGACCGCTTGAGCTGCTGTTCACCATCGACGAGGAGACTGGGCTCACCGGCGCGGCGCAGCTCGACGCGAGCCTGCTGGCCGGACGCCGCCTGATCAACCTCGACTCCGAGGAGGAAGGCATCCTGTACGTCGGCTGCGCGGGCGGCGGCGACATGCGACTTTCGCTCGGCGTGACGGCGGCCGGGACCGGCAGCGGCGACCGGGCGGTGACGGTGGCTCTGCGGGGGCTCAAGGGCGGCCACTCCGGCTGCGACATCCACCTGCAGCGCGGCAACGCGGTGTGCCTGCTGGCGCGCGCCCTCTGGGCGGCCCACGCCGGCGCGCCGTTCCGCCTCGCCCGCCTCGAAGGAGGCAGCGCCCACAACGCCATCCCGCGCGAAGCGTTCGCGACCATCGTCGCGGGAGCCGCCGACATCGACGCGTTGACCGCGGCCGTGCGGGCCGAGTTCGAGGCGTTCCGGGAAGAGTACCGGCCGGCGGACCCCGGCATGACGCTGGACATCGGCGACGCCGCGGCCGCGAGCCAGGCGTGGGAAGCCGATGCCACGGCCACCGTGCTGCGACTCATCTCCAGCCTCCCGCACGGCATCGAGGCGATGAGCTACGACATCCCCGGCCTGGTGGAGACGAGCAACAACGTCGCCACGGTCAAGGGCTCCAACGGCTCGCTCGTGATCACCACCAGCTCGCGTTCGTCCGTGGACGCGGAGCTCGACGCCTTGCGGCGCCGCATCCGTGCGACCGGGGAACTGGCCGGCGCGGAAGTGGACGTCCGTCCCGCCTACCCCGGCTGGAAGCCGAACATGGAGTCGGAAATGCTGGAGGTCGTCAAGCAGGTCCACGCCCGGGAGTTGGGCGCGGCGCCGCAGGTCGCGGCGATTCACGCCGGATTGGAGTGCGGCATCATCGGCAAGAAGATCCCCGGCATGGACATGATCTCCTTCGGCCCGGTCATCGAGGCCCCCCACTCTCCCGACGAGCGGGTGCACATCGAGTCGGTGGGGCGCTTCTACCGGCTGCTGACCGCCACGCTCGCCGAGCTGGCGTAACCGACCGGCCGGCGCCGGTGGAAGACGACACCCGCGATCCCCGCGTCGCCCTGCGGGGGCCCCGCGGGGCGCTCCCCGCGGGCGGCTCCTCAGTGCCTCGCGGCCGCCTGCTGCCGCTCCTCGTGGCGCGCGGCGCCGAGGATGCCGGTCACGGCGCGGTTCCCCTCGTGGCAGGCGTACTCGTAGAGGTCGTAGCTCATGTCGCGCTTCAGCGGCAGCTCCAGGGTCCAGGGCCGGGTATAGACGTTGGGATCCTCGACGCGCACGTCCCAGTCGAGAACGTCTTCCGCCACCCGGGTGAAGCGCTCCACCAGCCGCAAGTCGGGGCTGACCGGGACGCCGTGCATCCGGCCCGCGTTCTGGTTCGGAGTGATCCAGCCCTTGGGGGTGAAGTTCCGCGTCTCGACGACCAGGGTCTCCCCTTCCCAACGACCGCGCGCGTCGCCCATCCACTGGGCGATCCGCGAGTCGACGAAGGGCCGATCGTCCAGCGGGATGATCCGCGGCTCGCGCACCATCTCGTAGAGGATGACGATGTAGCCGGCGATCTGGAAGATCTGGTTGCCGGTGTTGTAGGTGTTCGGAATCATCGAGCCCGGCACGCCGCGGGTGATGCAGCGGCTGTAGGGGCTCATGTTCTCGTGCGAGTCGGTGCGGTTGGCGACCAGCCAGCGGGCGCGCGCATCGGCTTCCGGCCGGGTCGGCACCCGACCTGTCGGCGGGTCCGCGATCATCGACGTGCGGCGCGTGTAGACGACCGACTCGCGCGGGTCGCTCCAGAAGTAGTTGTAGCCGCGAGCCAGGCTCCCGGACGCGGTGGTCCGCGTGCTGCCCGGCGCGTTGTCGCGCGCGAGCATCTCCCGGCCGCGGCGCTCGATCTCGGCCGCCTGCTCTTCGGTGTAGAAGGCCTGGTCGCCCAGCCGCGCCGGCCGCTCCAACGGCGTCAGCGTGTCGTTGGTCCAGATGCCGGAGATGTCCGGCTGGCCGTCGGCGGTGCGCGGCGCGCGGTAGCCGGGATCGGGCCCGACGCGCGGCTGCCCGGCCGCGATGTCCGTCAGGGTCAACGCCAGCATGGCCACTGCGACCGTGGCTGCAATCCGCTTGTACATCGCTTCTCCGTTCGATTCCTCCGGGCACGGCAATGCCGGAACGTCGTCCAACCGGATCTCGGGCACGTGTTCTTCGGGCTCAACGCTGCGCCGGTTCGCCGCCACCGACGCCGAGCACGGTGGCACCGGACTCGCGCGCGACCGCCGCCAGCCGTGCGTCGAAGACCACGAAGGGCACGTCGTGCCCCAGCCGGTCCTGCAGATGGTAGCAACTGGCGAGCTGAATCGCGTCGGACGCACGCAATGCGTACGCGTGCAGCAAGGCACGTGCGCGGGACGTAACCGCCGGCACGACCTCCACGACCAGGAACGAGGGCAGTTCCCGATTCAGTTTCGCAAGCCTGACGTCACGCTCCTCCACGGTGCAGTGGCCTGTGCGGGCGCGACGCGCGAGGGCGGAAGCAACTTCCACTTCCGACAAGCGACTGACGGCTACCGTTCCTGACGCCAGCAGGTACTCTACCGTCCTGGTTCCGGATTCGTGTACATAGCCCTTGACCAGGGCGCTGGCGTCGAAGTAGCGAATCAGAATCGGTCCTCTCGATCCTCACTGATGGCATCGGCGAAGGCATGTCCACGCCCGTCCGTCCGACTGACGACACGCAGCAGGGGCTTGCCGGTACCGGTCACGACACCTTCGGCACGGAGTTGATCCAGGCGCGCCTCGAGGGACTGACCGGTCAGGTCGACCGGGGTTACCGTGGCGACCGGACGGCCGCGGTCGGTGATCGTCAGGGTCCGCCCCTCACGAACGTGCCGGAGATACGTACCGAGACGCGTCTTGAACTCTCGGGCGCCGACGGCGAGCGGCTCAGGCATGTGGTCATTGTGACTACATACCACCCGGCGCGTCAATCGGATTACTCCACAGGATTGCCGCGCGGGTCCCGGAGGGTTCGGTAGCCGTCCACGCGATCCCGGGCGACGTGGGCGTCGCGGTAAAAGCCGGCCGTGTCGAAGGTGACCGTCACGACCTCGGCGCCGGGGTTCTCCCAGTACCAGCCGTGCACGCCGGTGAAGGGGGCGACGTAGCTCCCGTGCGCCACGTCGTTCTCCTGGGCGTCGAAGCTCTCGGCGTAGCCGGGCGGCGCCCCGTCCGGCGCGCTGTGAAAGTTGTATTCGAGAGGCCCGGTGGCGGCCCAGGAATAGACCATGGCGCCGCCTTCCTGGAATCGATAGGTGTACTCGACCCATTCGCCGGGGCGCACGCGGAACTCGTACGAGTCGATCCGGTACTCGTCGTCTTCCGCCGTGATGGCGACGACCTGCGCCAGTGCAAGCAGACCGAACAGCTCGCCGGTGCCGAGCGGATCGACCCCGCGCTCGGACGGCAGCACCGCCCCGACGAAGACCAGCACCGCCACCAGCAGCGAGGCGAGCGCCGCTATGCCGAGCCGCTTGATGGATGTCGGTGGGACCGTAGACGCGGAAGCAGGTTCAGCCATTTCAGCGACAGGAGCAGGGCTCGGACCATTTCAGGGATAGTAGACGTAGCCGAACAACTGCTGCGCGGTGAGCAGGAACCCGCCGCTCATCAACGCCGCGTTCGTCACGAAGGCGTGGCGGACGAAGCTCGGCCGCATCCGCCAGACGGTGATTGCTATGAGCACGGCGCTCAGCGCCAGAACCTGACCGATCTCCACCCCCACGTTGAAGCTGAGGATGTTGGCGACCAGGCCGTTGTCGGTGACGGTGAACTCCTGCAGCTTCGTGGCCAGGCCCAGCCCGTGGAACAGCCCGAAGATCAGCACCGCCACCTTGGTGTTCGGACGGACGTTGAACACCCGTTCGAAACCGCCCATGTTCTCGAACGCCTTGTAGCAGACCGACAGGCCGATGATGGCGTCGATGAGATACGCGTTCACCTCCAGCCCGCCGAGCACGCCGAGCAGCAGCGTGATGCTGTGCCCCAGGGTGAACAGGCTGACGTACAGCACCACGTCCCGCAGCCGGTACAGGAAGAAGATGACGCCGACGAGGAACAGCAGGTGGTCCGTGCCGGTGACCATGTGCTTCGCCCCGAGGTACATGAAGGGAGCGGGCGCCGGGCCGTCCACGCCCTGGACGAACGCGGCGTTCTGCGTGTCCATGGGGTGGCCGGCGGCGGCCTCGGGAAGCACGAGCGGCGCCAGCAGGAGCGAGGCGGCGACGGCGAAGCGCAGAAAACCGCTCATGCCGTGAAGGATACGGTCCAACGTCCGTACATGCAACGGGTCGGGCGGCGGCTCGCCGCGCCCGACCCGCGGGGTGGTGACCCGTCGGCGCACGCCATGGTCAACGCGCGCCGATACGGAGCCGGCTACTGCTCGTTCGTCGGCCGTCCGCCCTTCGGACCGATAGTGTTCCGCAGCACGCCGACGTTCTCGAGCTCGATCTCGACGACGTCGCCCGGCTGCATGGCCGACGTGGCGCCCGGCGTGCCGGTGAAGATCATGTCGCCCGGCTCGAGCGTCACGTAGCGGCTGGCGTAGCTGACCAGGTAGGCGGAATCGAACAACAGGTCGCGGGTCCGCTGCGACTGCATGACCTGGCCGTTCACGCGCGTCTGCAACAGCAGGTCGTTGTAGTCGACGCCGCGCGCCATGACCGGACCGACGGGCCCGAAGGTGTCGGCGCCCTTGGCGCGGAACCACTGCAGGTCGTTGCTCTGCCAGACCCGCTCGCTGATGTCGTTGCCCGGCGCGACCGCGAAGATGTGGTCGGGCGCGTCCTCGACGGAGACGTTGCGCGTCACTTTGCCGATGATCAGCACCATCTCGCCTTCGAAGTGCAGGTTGGTGGCGTCCTCGTAGTAGGTGATCTCCGCCTCGTGGCCGATCAGCGACGTGGCGTGCTTGTCGAACAGGCCGGGGTACTCCGCCGGCTGCGCGCCGCCGAGGTGGCTGCGGTAGTTGAGTCCGGCGGCGACGACCTTCTTCGGCTCGCTCGGCGGCAGCAGCGTGACATCGGCCAGCGCCACGGTGGCGCCGGTCCGCTCGGGAGACTCGAACACGCTGCCGCTGAGCTGGTGAATGGTCTCGCCCTCGAGAACGCCGTAGGAGGTGGCCCCGTCGTGCTCGTACCGCACGTACTTCGTCACGTCCTGTGCGAACGCCGACGCACCGACGGCCAGCACCGCCACAGCCACGACCGCCGACACGAGATGCATGCGCTTCATTACCCTTCCTCCTCTGGAACTCTGGAACTCGACCGCGCGAGCGAACCGCTCACGCGCCGGGAATATAGCACCCGACGGCCCGGGTCTGGGAGAACGCCAGGGTCTCTCCGGTGGCGAGGCGGCGCAGCCGGTCGTGCAGGTCGCGGGTCCGGGGCGCCCGGCGCGCCACGCCGAAAGACACGTAGCGGTCGTCGATGCGGCCCCGGTAGACCGTCCGCTGCGCGGCGTCGAATACGACCGCCTCCGGAGTGACCGTGGCGCCGGCCAGCGCCACGAGCGCGCCGTCCACGTCGCGCAGGGCTGCGAACGGATAGCCGAACGACGCCCTGTGCTCCTGCAACTCGTCGAGGGGCCGGTGGGCGTCCACGTAGACCAGCCAGAAACGGACCGCGCCCGCGAACTCGTCGTGCAGGCGCCTGACCTCCGGCGCATAGCGGTTCGAGATCGGGCAGTCCGTCATGACGAACAGCAGCACGGTCGCCTCGACACCGGCGGCGGGAGCGAGCGGCCGGACACTCGTCCCGTCGAGCCCGGGCACGGTCACGGCAACCGACGGCGCGGCGGGACGCGGCCCCTCCTTCCGGTTCGCCGAGACTACCGCGAGCCCGGGGACCGCCGCGCACACCACCGCGGCGGCAAGTGCCGCACGGAGCGACCGACGGCCGGATTCATGCGCCATGCCGATCTCGTAGCGTAGCACGCCCGCGTGCTATTCTGCCTGTGAGGATGGTCGGCCGCCGGCTACGCGGCGGGCATGCGCCGTCCGCGCGACGGACCCTGCCATGACTGCCACCGCCGACCTTCTGACACGCGATCTCGCCCATCTCATCCACCCGCTGCACGAAGAACCCCTGCACCGGAACGCACGGGTGTGGGTGAAGGGTGACGGGACGATCCTCACCGACGCCGACGGGCGCGAGTACATCGACGGACTCGCCGGGCTCTGGAACGTCACGGCCGGGCACGGCCGCACGGAGCTGGCCGACGCGATGCGCGAGCAGGCGGCGGAGCTGGCCTACGTGTCCGGCTACGCCGGCAGCTCCAACCCGCGCGCCATCGAGCTGGCCGAACGGCTCTCCGCGCTGTGCTACCCGTCGATCAACCGCTTCTTCTTCACCAGCGGCGGCGGCGAGGCGACCGACAGCAGCATCAAGATGGCGCGCGCCTGCTGGAAGCTGCGCGGCCGTCCGGACAAGACGAAGGTGATCTCCCGAATCAACGGCTACCACGGGGTCACCCTGGCCGCGATGAGCGCCACCGGGCTGAGCCGCTACTGGCCCCTGTTCGAGCCGCGCGTTCCCGGCTTCTCGCACATTCCGGCCCCCGACCCGTACCGCTACGAGGCGCCGCCCGGCGAGAGCCAGGGGGTGGCCGCCGCCAACGAGCTCGAGCGGGCCATCCTCCGGGAAGGCGCCGACACGGTGGCGATGTTCATCGCCGAGCCGGTACAGGGCGCGGGCGGCGTCATCGTCCCGCCGGACGACTACTTCCCGCGCATCCGGGAGATCTGCGACCGCTACGACGTGCTGCTCGTCGCCGACGAGGTGATCACCGGCTTCGGCCGGACCGGCCGCCTCTTCGCGCTCGATCACTGGGGCGTCGAGCCGGACATCGTGCAGTTCGCCAAGGCGATCACCTCCGGCTACTTCCCCTTCGGCGGCATCGGCATCAGCGACCGGGTGGCCGCGACGCTCGACGAGGCCGGCGAGCCGTGGATGCACGCCTATACCTACAGCGCCCACCCGGTCGGCTGCGCGGTGGCGCTCCGGACGCTTCGAATCATCGAGGACGAGCGGTTCCCCGAACAGGCCGCCGCGAAAGGCGACGAGCTTCTCGCCCGGCTCGACACCGCGCTCGCGGATCACCCGCACGTCGGGAACATCCGCGGCAAGGGGTTGATGTGCGCGGTGGAGCTGGTGGAGGACCGGGCGACGAAGCGGTCGTTTCCGGCCGATCACGGGATCGGCGCCGCCGTGCTCCGCGCGTCGATCGACCGCGGACTGGTGAGCCGCGTGAAGGCCGACACCTACGTGCTGGCGCCGCCGATCGTGATCACCAGCGCGCAGATCGAGCGGACCGTCGACATCCTGGCCGAATCGATCCGCGCCGTGCTCGACTGAAGCCGGGCGCGAAGCCCCTTCAGGACCGTTTCGGCCGGCGCCACCAGGACCGCATCCGTCTCGCCGCTTCCGGCCCGGCCAGCGCGGCGCCGCCCCAGAAGATCACCTCCGCGACGACGATGACGGCGGTCGCCACGGTGCCGCGCGCCGCAACGCTGAGGGGCAGGAACGGGACGCCGGGGAGCAGGATCCACAGGCCCAGCGAAGCGCTCATCAGGATCACGCCGACCACCGCCCATCGCCTCGGACGCAGCGCGGCCCGATCCGGCGGGCGTTCAGGCGCGACGGGAGGCACCGGGAGGGTCACGTCGCAGCGGACCAGTTCATGACTCTGCCGGCCGACCGCCACCGACCGTCATCGCCGTGAGCCTCACGGCTCGGTCGACTCCGCCCCGTTCCGCCCGACCGAGAAACGTCCGGTCGAGTGTCCCCGGAAGGTTCCGTGCTCGAGCCATTCGCGCGACGCCTCGTGCATGAAACGGTACTGCGTCGTCTCCCAGACCGCGAAGTGCGTCGCGCAGGCCATCGTCACCAGCACCCTGGCGTCCGTCCCGGTCAGGTCCTCATGGAGCTGCTCGTCGGGTCCGAGCAGGCGGTCCTGCTCGCCGACCAGGATCAGCGTCGGCGCCTGCACCTTGCCCGCGTACTCGCGGTTCCAGCCCCACGAGCCGGCTGAGGTCCGCACCCGCATCACGCCGTGCGGCGGACCCCAGACCGCGCCGCGCTGGTCGTAGGCCATGACCGTCTGCCAGATGATCCTCTGAATGCCCGGGTCGATCTGGCCGTCGCAGGCGACGGTGGAACGCCAGCGCCCGTTCTCCAGGGTGTCCCGCGTCTGGAGGCGCATCGGGATGTCGCCGGCCGGAATCGCCGCCGGAGGATCCGACGGCCCCTGCCGCCTGTAGCCGGGGGCGAACAGGACGAGCTTGTCGATCTTGTCGGGATGGCGCGCGGCGAAGCCGCCGGTGCGCGGACCGCCCGCGGACCAGCCGACCAGGCTGACCTTCTCTACGCCGCGCAGCTCGCGGATGTAGTCGACGACGCGGCCGATCTCGTCCCAGTCCGACTGGCTCGTGGTCAGCCCGTGCCGGTAGCTCGGCTCGCAGTCCCCGGCCAGCGGGTTGGGCGTGACGACGGCGCGGTCCTCGGGCGCCATGTTGCACGGGTCGTCCATCATCGGCCGCGGCGACAGGCCGTAGCCGGTCTGGTCCATCGAGAAGGTGTCGAACCCGGACGCCGCGAGATGCTCCATCCAGGAGTAGTCCTTGTACGGCAGGTCGTAGTCCGGCACGGAAGGGATCGACCCGCCGTGCACGAAGAGCACCACCCGGCCGTCCGGCCGCTCGCCCGCCGCGATCCGGTCGGCGAGTTCCGTGCTCAGCTTTTCATGCAGAAAGAGGCCGACGCGCTCGCCCTCGTTCGCGGGGACCGTCGACGTGTGCGGCACGAAGCGGTCGACGGTGACGAAGGCGTCGTCGGCCGCGCCGAGCCCGGTCGCCGCCGGCAGCAGCGCGCAGAGCATTGCCGCCGCCAAGGCGCTCACCCGCCGTTTCGATGTCGTCGTTTCGAACATGGCTCACCTCTACTGACGACGGCGACTGGCTGACGCCGGCGTCCATCGCCCGATCGAACTTCGTTCCGCCCGACCCGGCAGCGTCAGGAGTCTGCGCCGCAGGAGTCTCGCACCAGCAGACTCCCAACGCGACCTCAGGTCGCGCTGTGACCGTCAACTCGCGCGGCGCGTCACCGCTCCGCCTGAATCGGTCCCTCTGCCGGACGAGCCGTCTCGCCGACTTCGTAGCCCTTCGCCTTCCAATCGTTCAATGCACAGAATTCGCCGGCGCTGTAACCCTGAGACCTGAAGAGCTCCGCGGCCCGGGAGCTCCGCCCTCCGGCGTTTCAAAAGAATACGAGGCGCACGTCCTTGGGAATGTCCGGCATGCGGGCCTCGAGCTCGCCCACCGGAATGTGGATCGAGCCGGGAATTGAGCCGCTCTCGACCTCGTAGTCCTCGCGGACGTCGATCAGCAGCACCCGGGCGCCGGCGTCGAGCTGCGCCTTCAACTCGTCGACCTCGATCCTGTCGGTCTGCGCGGCGACCGTCGCGGCCAGCACCAGGCCGAGCATCGTGAGCCACGCCGTCACGCATGCGCGTGTCGCCAATTGTCTCGCTCTCATCACGGTTACCTCGCTGAAGAATCGAACGACCGCCCGCCGAGTCCCGGAACTCCTGCGTCAATGATGCCCCAAGCGACGCCGTACGCACCAGGAGGTTCCACCACCTTGCCGTCGAGCTCGCCGGGACTGCGGCCGGCAGGGGACATCCCGGCCCCGTCCCGATCCCCAGAAATCCGGGCGGACGCCTGCCGGGACTGGTAGAATGATGGCCGGCCGCGTGACAGCTCGCCTGACCCGCCGCATCGGCATCGCATCCGTCGTCGCGTCCATCGCGATGACTCCCGCGGTTTCGGCTCAGAAACCGCGGACCCTCGCTGTCGCGCCGTTCACCAACATCAGCGCCGAGCCGTCCCACGACTGGATCGGCGTGGGGATTGCCGAGACCGTCAGCACGGAACTGCGCGACGCCGACGGGATCGACGTGCTCAGCCGCGCGGTCGTCGACGGGGCGGTCGCAAGCCTGGGCTACGCGGGTCCCGCAGCTTCGGCCGAGCGCGTCCTGCTCGAGGTGGTGCGGGAGCTCGGGGCCGACTACGTGCTGGCGGGGGCGTTCCAGCAGCTCGGAGATCGACTGCGGCTCACCGCGCGGCTCATCGACGTCCAGAGCGAGGCGGCGGTGGAGGCGTTCAAGATCGACGGACGACAGGACGACCTCTTCGAACTGCAGGATCGACTGACCCGGGAGGTTCGCCGCGCGGTGAGACGGATGCTCGGCCGGGGCGGCGGAACCCCTGTTGCCTCCGACATCGCGGAGACTCGGGAGCGCAACGGCAACGGCAACGGCGAGGACGAGGTCGCGCCGCAGGCCGGCAACGGCAACGGCGCCGGGCGCTACACCGGATACGGCGAAGACGGCCCGAACGGCGGACTGAATGCCTCGACGTCAGCCGGCCCGCGGGGCCTCTCGCCAGGGATGGTTTCGGCAGACGGCAACAGCGTCTCCGGCGGCGAGCTGTTGCTCGGCGGACCGCCCGCGGCGCCCGCGGCGCAGGCCGGACCGGCAGCCGGCTTCGCGATAGGCGGCGGTCGGCGAAGCGTACAGGCGCAGCGGACCAACGAGCCGCCCACCATCGACGGCCGCCTCGACGACGCCGTCTGGCGCGACGCCGTGCTCATTACCGACTTCACCCAGACCAACCCGGTCGAGGGGGCGCCGGCGACCGAGCGCACGGAAGTCCGGATCGCCTACGACGCCGACCACCTCTATTTCGCCTTCTACGCGCACTACACCGACCCGACCCAGATGCGCGCCAACCGCGTCGACCGGGACCAGTTCTGGCGCGACGACTGGATCGCGGTGATGTTCGACCCGTTCCTCGATCAGCAGCGCGCGTACCGCTTCTCGGTCAATGCCTACGGGATCCAGGGCGACGCCATCATCCGGGGAGGGCGGAGCATGCGCGGGCCGCCGGGAGGCGGCGGCGACTGGTCCTGGGACGCGCTGTTCGAGACCGGCGGGGCCGTCGTCCGCGACGGCTGGACGGCCGAGATGGCGATTCCGTTCAAGAGCCTGCGGTATCCGTCCCGCGGGGCCGGCGAGCACCGCTGGGGCTTCCAGATCACCCGCACGTTGCAGACCAAGGACGAGACGCTGGTCTGGGCGCCCATGACGCGGGCCGTCGCGGGCGTGCTCACCCAGATGGGCACGCTGGGCGGGTTGCGCGGGCTGTCCGTCGCCCGCAATATCGAGCTCCTGCCGACGGCGACCGCGATTCAGCTCGGCCGCCTCACCGACACCGGCTACGTGGAGGACGACACCCAACCCGACTTCGGGTTCAACATGAAGTACGGCGTCACGTCCAACCTCACCGCCGACTTCACCCTCAATCCCGACTTCTCGCAGATCGAGGCGGACCGCCCGCAGATCGAGACGAACCAGCGCTACGCGCTGTTCTTCCCCGAGCTGCGGCCGTTCTTTCTCGAGGGGCAGGAGATCTTCCGCACGCCGGGCCGCACGAATCTGGTCCACACCAAGACCATCGTCGACCCGCAGATCGGCGCGAAGCTCACCGGCAAGACCGGCAACACGACGCTCGGCGTGCTGGTCGCGAACGACGCCGCGCCAGGCAAGCTCGACGACCCGGGCGAGTACGGTTTCGGCGAGACGGCGAACTTCGTCATCGGGCGCGCCCGCTACGATCTCTACTCGCAGTCGTACATCGGCGCGATCATGACCGACCGCGAGTTCCTCGACTCCTACAGCCGGGTCACGGGCGTCGACGGCCGGTTCCGGCTCGGTCAGACCCACCGCGCGCAGTTCCTGGCGGTCACCTCGTCGCACCGCGACCTGGATGGCAATACCCTGAGCGGACCGATGTTCAACGCCGAGCTCCGGCGCGACAGCCGCAACCTGAGCTACAGCGTCGACTTCAACAGCATCGACCCGGACTTCCGCACCGATGCCGGCTTCGTCCGCCGCGTCGACATGCAGCAGCTCGACGCAGACGTCGAGTACGAATGGTGGCCGGAGAGCTGGCTGATCAGTTGGGGTCCGCAATTCCGCTACCGGCGAAACGTCGACCACGCGGGCGTTCTGCAGGACGAGGACTACCGCGCCGACATCAGCGCCCGGTTCGCGCGCAACATCTTCTTCCGCGCCGACGGGCAGCGCGAGATGGAACGGTTCCAGGGGATCGACTTCCACAAGACCCGCTTCTCGCTGCGCAACGGCATCAACACGAGCCGGCGCTTCTCGCTCTTCTACGGCATCGACTGGGGCGAGCAGATCCGCTTCGTCGAGAATCCGTTCCTCGGCCGCATGTTCGACTACAACGTCGGCCTGACGGTGCTGCCGACCTCGCGCCTGAACACGCGATTCGACCTCGACACCGCCCGGTTCTCGGACATGCACACCGGCGAGCTCGTGTTCGACGTGAAGATCCTGCGCGCGTTCACCACGTACCAGTTCACCGACCGGCTGCTGGTGCGGAACATCCTGGAGCACAACACCGGCAACGGAAAGGTGGGGATCAACCTGCTCTTCACCTATCGCGTAAACGCCGGCACCGCCTTCTACATCGGCTACGACGACCGGCTGCAGGAAGGCATCTACCTGGACCGGGAGCGGTTCTACAACCGCGACCTGCAGCGGCAGCAGCGGGCGTTCTTCACGAAGCTGCAGTACCTGTTCCGTTACTGACGCCGCGCGGGCGTGATCGAGGGCCGTCGGCCCGGTCCCCGCCGAGGCGTGATGTACGATTGCGGCCGATGGTCGATACCGCGCAACGCTCGTCACTCGACCACCTGCTGCAGGCCGGACTGGAAGACCGCGACCGGCGCGCCATCCGCCGGCGGCTGCGCCCCCTCGACGGCGGCATCGGCCCGCGCGTGACCATCGACGGGCGTTCCGTCATCCAGCTCTGCTCGAACGACTACCTGGGGCTCGCGGCGCACCCGGCGGTGGCCCGCGCGGCGGCCGACGCGGCGCTCGAGCACGGCGCGGGAGCCGGATCGGCGCGCCTGATCGTGGGGACCTCGACCGCGCATGCCGCCCTCGAGCGCGACGTCGCGAGGCTGAAGCAGACCGAGGCGGCCGTCGTGCTCTCCTCCGGGTATCACGCCAACACCGGCGTGCTGCCGATCCTGGCCGGACCCGAGGACGCGATCTTCAGCGACGAGCTGAACCACGCCAGCCTCATCGACGGCTGCCGGCTCTCGCGCGCCGCCGTACGCGTCTACCGGCACGCCGACGCCGGCCATCTCGAGCGGCTGCTGCGCGACGCGGACGGCTTCCGGCGCCGCCTGGTCGTCACCGAGACGGTCTTCGGCATGGACGGCGACCTGGCGCCGCTGGCCGATCTGGTCGCCATCGCACGGCGCCACGACGCCTGGATCGTGGTGGACGAGGCGCATGCGACCGGCGTCTTCGGACGCAACGGGGGCGGGCTCGTCTCCCAGCTCGGCCTGACCGACGCGGTCGACGTTCAGGTCGGCACGCTGAGCAAGGCGCTCGGCTCGCTCGGAGGCTACGTGGCCGGCTCGGCGGCGCTCGTCGACTGGGTGATCAACGCCGCCCGCACGTTCATCTACACGACCGCCCTGCCCCCGGCGGCGGTGGCCGCGGCGCGGGCCGCCATCGCGGTGCTGGCCGCCGAGCCCGAACGGCGGGACCGCGTCTGGTCGCACGCCACGTGGCTGCGCGCGCGCCTAGCCGGGATCGGGTATCGGCTCGGGCCCGGCCGGTCGCCGATTCTTCCGGTCCTCGTCGGCAGCGCCGACGAGGCGGTACTGCTCTCCGAGGCGCTGCTGGCCCGCGGGGTGCTGGCGCCGGCCATCCGCCCGCCCACGGTGCCCGACGGAACGGCCCGCCTGCGGGTCGCGCCGATGGCGACGCACACGGCGGACGACCTGGCCACGGCGATCGACGCGTTCGCCGCGGCGGGGCGCGAGACGGGCCACCTCCGATGAACGAGCCCGGCGAGCCCACGGCGTCCCACGAAGAGTTGCGGAGCCTGGACCACGCGTATCTCTGGCACCCGTTCACGCCCATGCAGGCGTGGTTCGACGAGGACCCGGTGGTCATCGTGCGCGGCGACGGCAACGAGCTGATCGACGACGGCGGACAACGCTACCTGGACGGCGTCTCGTCGCTCTGGTGCAACGTCCACGGCCACAACCACCCGGCGTTGAACGCGGCCATCACCGCGCAGCTCGGACAGGTGGCCCACACGACGCTGCTCGGCCTCACCAACGTGCCCGCGGTGCGCCTGGCCGAGCGCCTCGTGGAGCTGGCGCCGGCCGGCCTGACCCGCGTCTTCTACTCCGACAACGGGGCGACGGCCGAAGAAGCCGCCATGAAGATGGCGCTTCAGTACTGGCATCTGGCCGGGGCGCCGGGAAAGAACCGCTTCGCCTCGCTCGTGCAGGCGTACCACGGCGATACGCTCGGGGCGGTCGCGGTCGGCTACTCCGAGACCTTCCACCGGTTCTTCAAGCCGGTGCTGGCCGACGCGCTGCGCCTGACGCCGCCACACGTGCGGCGCTGGCGCGACCGCCTCTCGCACGCCGACGCGCTGCAGCAGGCGGTCGCCGAGGCCCGCGACGCCATCGCCCGCGAGGCGGACGCCCTGGCCGCCGTCGTCGTCGAGCCGCTCATGCAGGGCGCTGCCGGCATGTGGCCGCACCCCCCGGACTACCTGCGCGCGCTCCGGGAGGCGACCACCGAGGCCGGCGTCCTCCTCATCTGCGACGAGGTGGCGACCGGATTCGGACGCACGGGAACGATGTTCGCGTGCGAGCAGGCCGGCGTCGCACCCGACCTGCTCTGCGTCGCCAAGGGCATCACCGGGGGCTACCTGCCCCTGGCCGCGACGCTGGCGACCGAACGCATCCACGACGCGTTCCTGGGACCGCCCGCCGCGGGCCGCACCTTCTACCACGGCCACACCTACACCGGAAACCCGCTCGGATGCGCGGCCGCCCTCGCCAACCTCGACCTCTTCGCCCGCGACCGGACGCTGGACCGGCTCGGTCCGAAGATCGCCCGTCTCGAACGACTCCTCGCGGACGAGGTCGCGCCGCTGCCGCAGGTAGCGGACGTTCGGCAGTGCGGCGTGATGGTGGGGATCGAGCTCGCGGCGGACGCCGCCGAACGGCGGCCCTACCCCCCCGCCGACCGGATGGGCGCCCGCGTGACGGGGGAGGCGCGCCGGCGCGGGGTGATCGTGCGTCCCCTCGGCGACGTCGTCGTGCTGATGCCGCCCCTCTCGATCACCGGCGCCGAGATCGACCGGCTCGTGAGCGTCGTGCGGGACGCCATCGCCGCGGTCACCGGCACGTGATGGCCGGCCTGTTCATCACCGGCACCGATACCGGGGTCGGCAAGACGTTCGTCGCCCGCGGCATCGCCTCGGCGCTGCGCGCGCGGGGCCGTCGCGTAGGCGTGCTGAAGCCGATCGAGACGGGCTGCGGCGGCGCCATCGACCGGCGGCCCGCCGATGCCCTCGCGCTGCGGGCGGCGGCCGGCAGTGACCTCCCCCTCGACCGTATCTGCCCCTACCAGCTCGACGCGCCGCTCGCCCCCGACGTGGCCGCGCGACTGGAGAACGTGCGCATCGACCCGGCCGTCGTCGTCGCGGCGTTCCGCGCTCTGGACCGGGATCACGACTTCACCCTCGTCGAGGGCGCCGGCGGGCTGCTCGTCCCCATCCTGGACCGCTACACGATGGCCGATCTCGCCCGCGAGCTCGGGTTGCCGCTGCTCGTGGTGGTCGACTCGAAGCTCGGCGCCATCAACCACACGTTGCTGACGCTGGAGGCCGCCGCCGCCCGCAGCCTGTCGGTACGTGGCTACGTGCTCAATCATGCCTCGGCGGCGGACGAGGCCGCCGCCACCAACGCCTCCGTGCTGGCGCGTTGCACCCACATCCCCTGCATGGGCGAGATTTCCTGGACGCCGAAGGCCGAGCGAAACCCCGAGGCTGTGGTCGAACCGGCTCTGGACTGGCGCCGACTGCTCCCCCGAGGCGACGGCGATTGGGCCGGTCGAACGACGTGAAACGGTTGCGGGCTCCGCTACGGCTGGGCGCGGACCGCGGCGGGCGTGTCCCCGTGCAGGCCGAGGCGTTGCAGGAATGCGGCGTCCGCGTCCGGCTCCGGGTTGGGCGTGGTCAGAAGACGGTCGCCGAGAAAAATCGAGTTGGCCCCCGCCAGGAAGCAGAGCGCCTGGGTGACCTCGCCCATCCGCAAGCGTCCGGCACTGAGGCGAACCTTCGACTGCGGCATCAGGATGCGGGCGGTCGCGATCATCCGCACGACGTCGTCCCAGGGGACCGCGGGCCGGGCGGCGAGCGGGGTACCCTCCACCGCCACGAGCGTGTTGATCGGCACGCTCTCCGGCTGCGGGCACTGCCGGGCGAGCTCGAACAGCAGATCGATGCGGTCGTCGTGGCTCTCGCCCATCCCGAGGATGCCGCCGCAGCAGACCTTGATGCCGGCCTCGCGGACCTGGCGCAACGTGTCGAGGCGATCGTCATAGGAGCGCGTGGTGACGATCGACGCGTAGAAGTCGCGGCCGCTGTCGAGATTGTGGTTGTAGTAGTCGAGACCGGCCTCGCGCAGCCGCTCGGCCTGGCCGCGGTCGAGCATCCCCAGAGTCGCGCAGCTCTCCAGCCCCGCCGCCTTGATCGCCCCGATCATCTCGACGACCTGGTCGAAGGCCGCGCCCTCGTTCGCCTGCCGCCAGGCCGCGCCGATGCAGAAGCGATCGGCGCCACCAGCCCGCGCCCGCGCGGCCGCCTCGGCGACGTCCGACACGCGCATCAGCCCGGTAGATGCGACACCGGTGTCGTAGTGCGCCGACTGCGGGCAGTAGGCGCAGTCCTCCGGGCAGCCGCCGGTCTTCACGCTCAGCAGCGACGCGCACTGCACGGCCGCCGGATCATGGTGGCGCCGGTGCACGCCCGCCGCCTCGTAGACGAGGTCGAGCAGGCCGCGGCCGTAGAGGCCCGCCACGTGGTTCCGAGTCAGCGTGTCTTCTTCCATACTGCCTGCAGGCGAGGGATTCCGGCCCATCCCGTCCGGTCGGGTCGACCGCTGCCGGATTATACCGGGTCGCCGGTCGCCCTATAATTGAAGGTCATGTTCGACGGTCTGAGTCACGAAGCCCTGGCGGCGCGCGAGCGCGCGCTGTCTGCAGAGTTCGAGTCGCTGAAGAGCGCCGGGCTCGCGCTCGATCTGACGCGCGGCAAGCCGAGCCCCGAGCAGGTGGCCCTGTCGGATGGGCTCGAGGACGTGCTCGGCGGAGACTACCGCCTGGCTGACGGAACGGACGCCCGCAACTACGGCGGCCTGCTCGGCATCCCCGAGGCCCGGCGCCTCGGCGCCGAACTGCTCGGCGTGCGCCCGGAGGAGACCCTCGCCGGCGGGAACGCCAGCCTCACGTTCATGCACCAGTACGTGCTGCACGCCTGGCTGAACGGGCCGCTCGGCCCCGAAACGGCCTGGCGGCGCGAGCCCGGCCCGCTGAAGTTCCTCTGCGTCGTGCCAGGCTACGACCGGCACTTCACGATCACCGAGAGCCTGGGCTTCGAGCTGGTCAACGTGCCGATCACCGGCGGCGGACCCGACGTGGACCGCGTCGAGGCGCTCGTCGCGAACGACCCGCGCGTCAAGGGCATCTGGTGCGTGCCGAAGTACTCGAATCCGACTGGAGACGTCTACTCGGACGAGGTGGTCGAGCGTTTCGCGCACCTGGCGCGGCGGGCCGGCCCCCACTTCCGCATCCTGTGGGACAACGCGTACGCCGTGCACGACTTCGACGACGATCCCCCCGTGCTGGCGAACCTGATGGAACGCTGCCGGGCGGCGGGCACCGAGGACAGCGTGGTCCTGTTCGCGTCCACGTCGAAGATCACCCGCGCGGGAGCGGGCATCGCGTTCATGGCGGCCTCAGCCGCCAACCTCGCGTCGTTCGGCAGATTCCTCGGGGTGCAGACGATCGGCCCCGACAAGATCAACCAGCTTCGCCACGTCCGCTTCCTGCGGGACGGCGACGGGATTCGCGCGCACATGCGGCGGCAGGCGGCCATCGTGCGGCCGAAGTTCGAGCGCGTGCTCCACCACCTCGAAGCGGGGCTCGCGGCCGACGGCCTGGCGTCGTGGAGCCGGCCGCGCGGCGGCTACTTCCTCTCCGTCGATGCGCCGGAGGGACTGGCCGCCGAGATCGTCAGGCTCGCCGGCGAGGCGGGAGTGAAGCTGACCCCGGCCGGGGCGACCTTCCCGCACGGGCGGGACCCGCGCGACTCCAACATCCGGCTCGCGCCGACCTACCCGTCGCTCGACGAGATCGACCAGGCCATGCCGGTGTTCGTCACCGCGGTGGCGCTGGCCGCGGCGCGGCAGCAACTCCAGCAGGGCGCGGTCCACGCCTGACGGCCGGATCCGCGCGGAGCAGCCAATGAACGCCATGCGAAGCCGGGTCCTTGCGGGACTGTCCACGCTCGCCGTCCTCAGCGGCTGGGTAGCCCCGGCGCCCGCGGCCGGCCAGGCCGCGGTGACGTACGACGACGTGGCGCCGCTGCTGAGCGAGAACTGCGTCCGCTGCCACCGCCCGGGCGGTCTGGGCCCGTTCAGCCTGACCAGCTACGACGGGGCGCGGGCACGGGCCGAACGTATCGCGGAGATGGTCGCGGCGCGGCGGATGCCCCCCTGGCAACCCGCGCGGGACTACGGCGCGAGCGCCTTCGAGGGCGAGCCCCGCCTCACCGGCGCCGACGTCGACATCCTCCGGCGCTGGGCCGCGGCCGGCGCCCCGGCCGGCAACGGGCGCGGAGCGGTGCCGGAAGCGCCCGGCGTCGACTGGCCGCTCGGAGAGCCGGACCTCGTCGTTTCGATGCCCGCTCCCTACACCGTGGCGGCGGGCGGCGGCGTCGAGTACCGCAACTTCGCCCTGCCGGTGGAGATCCCCGCGCCCCGCTGGGTGCGCGCCGTCGACATCCTAACGGACCCGGCGGCGCAGGCAGTCCTGCAGCGCGCCCAGGTGACGCTGGACGACACCGGTACGGGGAGCCGGCTCCAGGAGGAGCAGGACGCCCCCGGCTATCCCGGCCTCGCCCCCGACCACGGCCGCTTCCCGCCCGGCGACTTCCTGGTCTGGTCCGGCGGCCGCCGGACCGCGCCGGCCGCGGTGAACCTCGCGTGGCAGCTCGATCCGGGCACCGACCTGCTGCTGCAGCTCGGCCTCCGGCCGCGCGGACAGCCGGTGGACGTACGAGTCTCCATTGGTCTGTACTTCGCGGACGAACCGCCGGCGCGGCGAGCGCTGGGGGTGATACTCGACGCGCCGGCGCTCGACATCCCGGCCGGCGAGCCGGAGCACGTCGTCGAGGACCGCTACATCCTGCCTGTCGCGGTCGACGTGACCGGCGTCTACGCCTACATGTACCGTCTGGGCGCGGCGGTCGAGGTCATGGCCGAGGTTCCGGAAGCGCCCGTTCGGGGCCTGTTACGAATCGACGACTGGCGCTTCGACTGGCAGGACGGCTACCGCTATTCGGAACCCGTGCGCCTGCCCGCGGGGACGCTGTTGCGAGCGCAGTTCACCTTCGACAATTCCGGTGCGCATCCGCACGCCCTGTCGAGCCCCCCGGTCCGCGTCAGGTACACGCCGGACGACAACTCCGTGCGGGCCGAGGTCTTCCTGCAGGCCGTGCCCGTCAGTCCCGACGACGAAGCGGAGCTCGTCAGGACCCTGAGCCTGAAGCAGGCCCGCAACGACCTGCTCGGCCTGCAGGCGATGCTGCGCGTGGATCCGGACGACTACCGGAGCCACACCGACCTGGCGGCCCGTTACCTGACCCTCGGCCAGCGAGAACTGGCCCGACAGCACCTGGACCGGGCGCTGGCCCTGGCCCCGGAGCACGCGACGGCGCACTACAACCTGGGCTCGCTGCTGGTAGTCGAGGGCGATACGGCGGGCGCCATCGACGCGTTCCGTGAGGCGGTCGCCCTGCAGCCGCGTTACGGTGCCGCGCACAACAACCTCGGCGCCCTGCTCGCCGCCACTGGCTCGCTGAACGACGCGATCGTCTACTACCGGCTCGCGCTGCAGTTCGGGGCGCGCGATGCCAGCGCCCACTACAACCTGGCGAACGCGCTGCTCTCGACGGGAGAAATCGAGGAGGCGATAAGCCAGTTTCGCGAGGCGCTCACCCTCACGCCCGACGATCCGGATGTGCACACCAACCTCGCGCGCGCCCTCGTCGCCACCGATGATCTCGCCGGCGGGGTCACCCACTACCGGCGTGCCCTCGACCTGAACCCGCGGATTCCCCTGGCGCTGGTCGGTCTGTCCTGGCTGCGGGCGGCGGCGCCCGACGCGGCAATCCGCTCGTCGTCCGAGGCTCTCTCGCTGGCCCAGCAGGCGGTGGCGCTGATCGGCGGCGACCACCCGGAGGTCCTCGACACGCTGGCCGTGGCCTACGCCGCGGTGGGCCGCTTCGACGACGCGCTGTCGACGGCGCGCCGGGCCGCCGAGGCGGCCCGCGGCACCGCCTTCGCGCAGCTCGTGCCAGCCATCGAGGGGCGCATCCGTCTGTACCTCACCTTCCGGCCCTACCGGATGCCGGTCCCGGAACCCTGATCGCCTCCTGCGGACCGACACGCCGCCCTTACGAACGCCTCGACCGCCGAGAACCCGGGCTCCACGGGAACGGCATCCGGCAGCCCGGGCACGTCGTTCCGGTCCGCAAGCCACGCGACGCATGGGCGACCGTAACGGACCGCCAGACGAGCCTCACTCGCCGTGCCCGCCGATCCGGGCAGAACGATCACGACGTCCGACGAGAGCACGTTCAGGTGGTTGCGCGAGGCCGGGCCGGCGCCGTGCGCGCCGACTTCGTGGAGATGGGTGCGAACCGCGATCTCCACCCAGGGATTCGGGTATCCCGCTCGCGCGGCGCCCGCCCGGTCGCCCGGCGCGGCGGGCAGGATCCCGATCGCGGCGCCGCGACGGTCCGCCACCCGGACGAACGCCTCGGTGACCGCGGCCATCACGCCCGCTCCACCGCCCGTCAGCAGGTGATACCCGGCCCGCGCGATCCACTCGCCGACGCGGCGGGAGCGCTCGACGTACGGCTCGCGTCCGGACCCCATCACCCCGACGACCGGCAGCCGCGGCGGAGGCTTCATCGGCGCCCACTATAATGTCTTCATGCGGAGCCGACGGCCGCGGGTAGCGCTACCGCCGTTCCCGCTCGTCCTGCTCGTGACGTGTCTGACCGCCGCGTGCGGCGCCGCCGGAGGCGGGTCCTCCGATGCCGCGTCGGGGATGGAGGCCGTGCGGCTCGTCGTCGAGCACCGCTCCGAGTGGCGGCAGCTCTGGATCGAGGGCACGACGAACCTGCCCGACGGGGCATTCGTCGACTACCAGGTGGCGCACGAGATGAGCGACACCACGCCCGCGGACGAGTGGCCGGCCACGAACCTGATCGAGTCCGGACGGGCGTCGGTGGCGGAAGGTCATTTCTGGACGCGGATCAACACCTTCAACTGGCCCCGCGGCGGCGTCCGCATCGTGGTGCAGTTTCCTCTGCCGCCGCAGCCTGCGGAGGTCGAGGCGCGCTACGGCGCGTTCGGCGAGCGGCTCGCCGGCGACAACGTCGTCACCGTGGCGGGAGCGAGGGTCGTCGAGGTCGAGCACGTCTTCGATCACCGCCGGTAGTCGGGTCCGGGTTCACGTCTTCACTCCACCTCGATCCGTATACGGTCCGCAACCTGCAGGTCGTCGAGGATCTCGGCGAGCGACAGGCCCCCTTCCGATGAAGTCGAGTTTCAAAGGCGCCAGCGGCGCCGCGTCCCGCAGAAAGAGCGCGATGGTCTCCGGCACGACCCGGCGCTCGCGGGCGCGGGCGCGTCGCTCGACCAGCATCTCTCACCACCTTCACCGCGGCTCACCGCGAGTGCCCGGAAGCGAGATGTGGTACCTTTCTCAAAGCGTTCGGACGGCCGCTGATCGGCGGGGCGTGGCGCAGTTCGGTAGCGCGCCTGCTTTGGGAGCAGGAGGTCCCGAGTTCGAATCTCGGCGCCCCGACCACCCGCTTCGACAGTGCGAATTCCAGCCCGATTCCCGCTTCCCACGCCGGACCTGCCGGACGGACCCGACGGTGCCTGCCGATGACGGCGCCGCTGAACAAGTCGCCGCTGCTGGTCTTTCTGCTCCTCGGCAGCAGCCTGTTCGCCGGCCAGCGCTGGCTGGCGGACGCGGACGACGAGCGGCGCGTCGTCACGGTGACGGACGAGCAGGTCGACGCGCTTCGCGCCCGCTGGGACGCGCAGTGGGGCCGGGCGCCTTCCGACCGGGAGCTGCAGGGCCTGCTCGACGAGGCGGTCCGGGAAGAGATTCTCTATCGCGAGGCGCTGCGGCTGGCCCTCGACCACGATGACCCGATCGTGCGCCGCCGGCTCGCAGAGAAGATGACCTTCATGCTGGAGGACAATGCGGAGGTTCCGACGCCGACGGACCGTGAGGTGGAGGAGTACTTCAGCGCGCGCGCCGAGCGCTACCGCGAGCCTCTCCGGACCACCTTCCGGCACGTGTTCCTGAGCAACGACCGGCGGGGCGACCGGCGGCGGAACGCGACGGCGGTGTTGCGCGAGGTGCGCAACGGCGAGGAAGGAAGCTGGCGCGGCGCCGGCGATCCGTTCAGGCTGCTCAGAGAGTACACGGACCGCACCGACCGGGAGATCGCGGAGCTGTTCGGCGCGGACTTCGCAACGGCGTTGGGCGGCCTCGCGGTGGGCGGTTGGCATGGTCCCGTCGGCTCGGCGCACGGGACGCACCTGGTCCGGGTGATCGACCGGAGCGCGCCGCGGCCCCCGGCGCTCGACGATGTCCGGGAACGGGTCGCCCGGGATCTGTTGGAGGCGCGGCGCCGCAAGCAGAACCGGGACGCGTTGCAGGCATTGCGAGAACGGTACTACGTGCGGCTACCCGTCTCCGCGCCGCGCGCGGCGCGGCCGTAGGAAACACGATGGCAGCGATCCGGATGGCTGCGACCGCGGTGGCCGGCCCTTTCGGGGAGCGGCCAGGGACCGGCCGGCGGACCGAAGCCCGCGGGCCGCGGCGTCTGCGCCGGCCGCGACGATGGCCGGCGCTGGCTCTGCTGGGAACGTTCCTGTTCCCCTCGACCGTTGCCGCCCACGAAGTGCGGCCCGCCTACCTCCAGGTGACGGAGGTGTCCGCCGGACGCTTCGAGGTGCTCTGGAAGCAGCCGATCCTTCCGGACACCGACCCCGGACTCGTCCTCCGGCTGCCGATTGCGCCGCGGTTCCCCGTGCACTGCCGGAAGAGCGACCGGGCGCTCCCGGACCTGACCGCGTCCGCTCTCATCGAACGCTGGACGCTGACCTGCGACGAGACCGGCCTCATGGGCGCGGAGATCTCCGTCGACGGGCTGCCGCGCACCTTGACCGACGTCCTGCTCCGGGTACGCCTGCTGGACGGGACGTCCGTCGATCACCTGCTCCGCTCGGAAGCGCCTCGCGTGGTGCTGTCTTCGGGGTCGGGCGGCGGGGCGGCGGTCCCCGCCTACCTGCTGCTCGGCATCGAGCACCTGCTGTTCGGGTTCGACCATATCCTGTTCGTCGTCGGCCTGCTGTTCTTCGTGCACCGGCCGCTGCAGCTCGTGCAGGTGGTGACGGCGTTCACCGCGGCGCACAGCGTCACCCTGGCGCTGTCGTCGCTCGGGGTGGTGACGCTGTCGCAGCGGGCGGTCGAGGCGGCAATCGCGCTGAGCATCCTGTTCCTGGCCGTCGAGCTCGCCCGCGGCGCGAGAAGCGAACAGTCGGTCATGGCGCGCTCGCCGTGGGCGATCGCCTTCGGCTTCGGTCTGCTGCACGGCTTCGGATTCGCCGGGGCGCTGGCCGAGATCGGGCTGCCCGAGTCGGCCCGCGCGATGGCCCTGCTGCTGTTCAACGTGGGGGTCGAGATCGGACAGCTCGCCATCGTCGGCGTTCTGCTGGCGCTGCTGCAAACGGTTAGAATCTGGCGCGTCCCGGTGCCCGCGTTCGCCGCGCAGATGCCGATCTACGTCATGGGCACCGTGTCCGCCTACTGGTTAGTCGAACGCGTGCTGTCGATGGTGCCGGCCGTACCCTGATCGCCGCGCCCACCCGGACCGCGTTGGAGGTGTCATGCCACGTCACGACCGCCGTTCAGGAGACTCTCTCGCACACCGCCAGCGGATTGCCGCACGGCTCGGCGCCGTCGCGCTGCTCGGTCTCACACTGTCCGGCTGCGCGGGCAACGACGGCGAAGTAGCGGCCGCGGGGCCACCGAGCGCGGTCGAGCGGCAGGGCGGGGTGGAACCACAGGGCGCCGCCGAATCGGCCGGCGCCGCCGCGACAGCCCCCAACCCGCTGCGCAACGTCTACTTCGGCGACCTCCACACGCACACCAACTTCTCCTACGACGCGTTCCTCAACGGCACCCGGGCCACCCCCGACGACGCCTACCGCTACGCCCAGGGCGAGCCGCTGACCCACGCCGCCGGCTTCGAGATCCAGCTCGATCGGCCGCTCGACTTCTTTGCAGTCACCGACCACGCCAGCTTCCTGGGCATGCTGCCGGCGATGCTGGACCCCGATCAGGAGGCCTCGCGGCACCCGGACGCCGAGCTGGCGCGGCGGATCGCGGCCGGCGAGCTGACCGGCGCGGAGCGGGGAGCGGCGTACGCCGACATCCGGGCCCACACCCTGGGCACGCGCGAGGGCCTGCTCGACCTGGACGTGGTGCGCTCCGCCTGGCGCGAGACCATCGCCGCGGCCGAGCTTCACAACGATCCGGGCCGCTTCACCACCTTCATCGCCTACGAGTTCACCGGCAGCCCGGAGAACCAGAATCTGCACCGCAACGTGATCTTCCGCGGCAGCGCGGCGCCAGAGATCCCGTTCAGCCGCCTCGACTCGTTCAATCCGGAAGCGCTGTGGGCGTGGATGGACCGCAATCGCGAGGCGGGCATCGAGGCGCTGGCCATCCCCCACAACTCGAACGGCTCCAACGGCCTGATGTTCCGGCTGGCCACCTACGCCGGTGAGCCGCTCGACGCAGCCTACGCCGAGACCCGCACGCGCAACGAGCCGCTGGTGGAGATCACTCAGACGAAGGGCACGTCAGACACCCATCCGGCCCTTTCCCCCAACGACGAGTGGGCGGACTTCGAGATCTGGTCCTACCGCATCGGCGGGGGCACCACCCCGAGCCAGCCTCAGGGCAGCTACGTGCGCGAGGCCTACCTGAACGGCCTGCGCCTGGAGGAGGAACGCGGCATCAACCCCTTCCGCTTCGGCCTCGTCGGCGCCACCGACAACCATGCCGGCTCGGGCGCGCCGACCGAGTCCGACTACTTCACCGCCGGCGGCCGACCGCAGCGGGGCGCGTCGATACCGTTCGACCCGCCGCGGCCGGACGGCAGCCTCTACAGCGCCTCGCCGCTGGGAGCGATCCGCGGCGCGTCGGGATTGACCGGGGTGTGGGCGGAGGAGAACACGCGCGAGTCGATCTTCGACGCGTTCCGGCGCAAGGAGACCTTCGCTACCACCGGGCCGCGCATGCGGCTGCGCTTCTTCGCCGGCTACGACTACGCGGACGATCTCGCGGACGATCTCGATCTCGTTGCGGCGGCCTATGCCGGCGGCGTCGCCATGGGCGGCGAGCTGGCGGCGCCGGGCGACCGGGTTCCCCGCTTCCTCGTCTGGGCGAGCCGCGATCCGGCGGGCAACCCGCTGGCGCGCCTCCAGGTCATCAAGGGGTGGATCGACGGCGGCGAAGCGCACGAACGGGTCTATGACGTCGCCTGCTCGGACGGAATGTCCGTGGATCCGGAGACGCACCGCTGTCCCGACAACGGCGCGGCGGTGGACCTCGGCACCTGTGCCGCGAGCGACGACGCCGGCGACGCCGAGCTGCGTGCGTTGTGGGCGGATCCCGACTTCGATCCGGCGCAGCGCGCGGTCTACTACGTGCGGGCGCTCGAGAACCCCTCCTGCCGCTGGTCCACCTGGGAGGCGGTCCGCGCCGGCGTGGAGCCTCGTCCCGATCTTCCGGCCACCATCCAGGAGCGGGCCTGGTCGTCGCCGATCTGGGTCACGCCCTGACCGTTACGGCACAACGCATCGGAACGTGGTGGCGCCGGGAGGCGGCTCCGGCCGCCCGCACGCAGCACGCTGCCGGCGGGGTGCTCGCCGGCATGCTGGTCCTCGCGATTGCCGCCGCCGTGTGGCCGGCGGTGCCGGACGTGTCGGCGGCGGTGCTCGCATGGGTGGCGCTGGCCCTCCTCTGGCCGGGGATCGGCCGGCGGCAGCAACTCCAGGCACTGGTGTTCGTCGCGGCCGGTGTGGCCGCCTTGCTCTGGGGCGCGAGCCGCGGGGCGCCGCTGCGTTTCGACAGCCTCCTGGGCCAGAACCAGCCAATTCTGTCGATGCTGGCCTCCATCACCCTGCTGCGGCTGCTGAACCGCCCGCCGCGCACGAACGATCCCGAGTTGCCGCGCGGCATGGGAGCCTACCTGCAGAGCATGCTCGGCATTCACGCGTTCGGGTCGGTCATCAACATCTCAGCCGTGATCATCATGTGCGACAGACTGACGCGCATGCGGCCGCTGGGGTTCGACCAGGCGCAGCTCTTCAGCCGGGCGTTCAGCGCCGTCGCCTTCTACTCCCCGTTCATCGGCGGCGTCGCCCTGGCCCTGTCCTACACGCCCGGGTCGAGCCCGCTGGTGATGATGCTGTTCGGCCTGCCGCTGGCCGCGGCCGCCTTCCTGCTGCTGTACCGGTTCGCGAGCAGCGGGCGCGTCGGAGACGTCGACGGCTTCCGCGGCTACCCGCTGCACCCGCAGGATCTGAAGGTGCCGCTGGCGCTCGGCGCCGGCGTCCTCATGGCCTCGGTGGCGATGCCCGGCTATTCCGTACTGGCCCTGATCACCATGGTCACGCCCGCGGTGGTCGTGGGCGTCCTGCTCAAGCGTAACGGCGTACGCGGGCTGCGGCCGGCGCTCGCGGAGTACGTGCGGGAGCGCGCGCCGCAGATGGGCGGCGAGCTGGCGCTGTTTCTCGGCGCCGGCGTGCTGGCGGCGGGCGTGGTGGCCGCGGCGGCGGGAGCGGGCGACTGGACGATCTTTCCGCGCCTGGACGCCTTCCACGCGAGCCTGCTGGTGCTGGCCTGCATCGTGACCTCGCTGGTCTGCATCCACCCCGCGGTGCTGGTCGGGGTCACGGTGGCGCTGGTGGAGACCATCGAGGTGGACCCGACGCTGCTCGCCACGGCCTTCGCGATGGGCTGGGGCCTCGGATGCGCCGTCAACCCGTTGTCGGGCGTCAACGTCGTGCTCGCCACCCGCTACGGCGCCGACAACTGGCGCATCGCGCGCAGCAACGTCGCCTTCAGCGCCGCCCTGTTCGTCGTGGCGGTGGGGCTGCTCTACCTGTACGAGTACACGCGGTTGTAGCCGGCGCTGTCAGTGGCCGTCAGCCGACGAGTCGGACCAGGGGCCGCTGACGATCGGAGGGTGGGGCGACAAGCGGAGCCGCAGCGTCAATCGGCGGACTCGCGGCGCTTGAGGGCTTCGATGACCAGCGCCCGCAACTCGCGAATATCCTCCTGGACGTCGTCGAGGCGCGCGTTCACGTCGTCGAAGCGCGCGTCCACATCGTCGAAGCGCGCGTCCACATCGTCGAAGCGTGCGTTCACGTCGTTGAAGCGCGCGTTCGTCGAACATGTCCCGACAGCGAGCGTGACGACGATCGCGCCGACGCCAAGAAAGAACGAAACCCGGTCACCCGACGGCATGCCGCTACGTTAACACACTTGGCGCACGCCTGCCGCGAGCGATCAGAAGAACGCGCGCGCGTGCCATGAATCGGACGCCGGCACCTCCCACCGCCCGGCCCGCACGTCGCCCAGGCTGGTCAGCGTGTTGTTGAACACCGTGGTGCCGGGACCGACCTCGCCCGCCTCGGCCAGCTCCGCGAACGCATCCCGCGGCACGCGGGCGATCTCCCTGCCCTGCCGGAACAGCACCGGGGCGTGGTCGACCAGCTCCACACCGATCTCCTGCTGCAACGCCTTCATCTGCCGGACGAGGGCGTCGACGGAGCAGCCGGACGGACCCGCCGCGCGCTGATCCACCGCGACGAACAGGAACTGGTCGTACTCCACGGCGCGTCCCGCGGTCAGCGGCATCCCATGCGCCCCCCACTGATCGATGAAGGCGTCGACCTCGGACAGCAGCCGTGCCCGTTCCGGCTCGGTCAGCTTCCGCTCCGCCGAAAAGATCCAGACTCGTGCATCCTCGGGCAACTCATCGAAGGCAATCCGCGGCATCCGCTCCTCCTCCCGCTTGGGGCTTCTCATTAGAATACAGCCCCGTGACCACCCGCAGGACAGCCCCCGCTGAGCCGGTCGCCGCCGTTCACACCATTGCCGCGACGATCCACGGGCGCTATCTCGTCGCGCCCGCGGAGAGGCCCGGACCGGCGCCGCTGCTGGTCGGATTCCACGGCTACGGCGAGCACGCCGAGCGCCATCTGGCCGAGCTCGACCGCATCCCCGGCGGGGAGCGGTGGACGCGGGTGGCGGTGCAGGCGCTCCACCGCCACTACAGCGAGAGCCGCCGGCACGTCGTCGGAAGCTGGATGACCCGGCAGGACCGCGAGCTGGCCATCGCCGACAACGTCGCCTACGTTCACGACGTGGTCAGCGCCGCGCTGCGTGCGCACGAAACGACCGGTACGCTCGTCTACTGCGGCTTCTCGCAGGGAGTGGCCATGGCCTACCGCGCGGCGCTGCGCGCCGGACATGCCTGCCGCGGCATCATCGCGCTGGCGGGCGACGTCCCGCCGGAGCTGCGGGCGGACCCCGACATCGCGTGGCCGCCGGTCCTCATTGGACGAGGCCGGCTGGACGCGTGGTACACGCGGGAGAAGATGGACGCCGACCTCGCCTTCCTGGAGAGCGCCGGCGCGCCGGTGACGCCGCTCGTCTTCGACGGCAGCCACGAGTGGACGGACGACTTCCGTGCGGAGGCGGGGCGATTCCTGGGAGGACTCACCTGATGGCAGCGCCCTTCACCGTTCCTCTTGTGAGCGGGGAGTCGGTCAGTGCGCTCGACTACCCGGCCGACGCCCGGCCGGCCGCGGCCGCAACGACCGTTGTCCCCGACACGACGCTCATTCTCGCCCACGGGGCCGGCGCGCCGCAGACCCACCCGTTCATGACCGCCTTCGCTCGCGGGCTGGCGAGCCGCGGCATCGGCGTGGTCACCTTCAACTTCCTCTACAAGGAGCGCGGGCGCCGCGCCCCGGACCCGGCGGCCCGCCTCGAAGCGTGCTACCGGTCCGTGATCGCGGCGGTGCGCGAACGTCAGCCGCGAGCCGGCCGGCGGCTCCTCGTCGGCGGCAAGTCGATGGGTGGCCGCATCGCGTCGCAGGTGGTCGCCGCGGACACCCGGGCCGGGGCGTCACCCGGCGTCGATGGTCTGGTTCTCCTGGGGTATCCCCTGCATCCGCCGGGCCGGCCGGACAAGCTTCGCGACGCGCACCTGCCGGCGATCACCGCGCCGATGCTGTTCGTGCAGGGCAGCCGCGACACGTTCGGCACTCCCGACGAGCTCCGCCCGGTGCTCGCCGGGTGCACCGCCGCGGAGCTCTTCGTCGTCGACGGCGGGGATCACTCCTTCAAGATGCGTGGCAAGAGCGCCCCGACCGAGACGGCGATTCACGCGCGCGTCCAGGACGCCCTCCGCGACTGGATCGACCGGCTGTAAGGGGTGTACCCGCCGCCGCCGGCGGGAGGCGGCTCCGCAGAAGCGTCCGTGGTTCACCTTGACTCGGCACCGGGGCGGATGTAGCGTGCCATCCAAGGATGGATGATCGCGGAGCGGGAATCTGCCCGCCGTCTGCACACTCCAGCATCGTTCGGATCCGACCGCCGTCGCGTGGCGCCCATCGGATGTCCCGTCGTTCTCCGTAACCGGCAAGGAGACGTATCGATGACTCGGAACAGCCCCTTCGACGTGTCCCGGACGAGCCCCGCGACCCCGCTCGCCCGCTGCACCATGCCTGTCGCGTCGAGAAGATTCCGTTCGAGTGACGTCCAGCGCGCGGCCCGGCGCATCGGGTCGGCGCTCATCGCCGCGGTGTTGATCATGCCCGTCGCCGCTGCGGCGCAGGGCCAGGCCTCGGGCATCGCCGGCTCGGTGACGGACGACACCGGCGGCCTGCTGCCCGGCGTGACCGTCGAGGTAGCCAGCCCGGCGCTGATCGAAGGGTCCCGCACCGTCTTCACGGACGGCCAGGGAAACTACAACGCCATCAACCTCGTGCCTGGAACCTATTCCGTCAGCTTCACGCTGCCGGGCTTCTCGACGGTCATCCGCGAGGGCGTCGTGCTGACGGCGGGCTTCACGGCCAACATCGACGCCGAGATGGCGGTGGGCGGGATCGAGGAGACGATCACGGTCACCGGGGCGAGCCCCCTGGTCGACGTGCAGAGCACCGCCGCCCAGCAATCGCTGACGACCGAGCAGCTCGAGACCCTGCCGACCGGGTTGAAGGCCGTGGCGTCGTCGCTCATCGCGCTCGTCCCCGGGGTGACCGGCACCGCCGACGTCGGCGGGACGTCGGGCCTCTACCGGGCCAACGGCCAGAGCGGCGCGCTGTTCTTCCATGGCAAGAGCGACTCCGAGATGCTGTTCGACGGGATGGGCATCGCCGACCCGAACGGGGTGTCGATCATCTACATGGTGAACACGGCGTTCTCGTCGGAAACGGTCCTGGAAACCAGCGGGGGCAATGCCGAGAGCAAGGCGACGCTGGTGATGAACCTGATTCCCGAGGAAGGCGGGAACCAGTTCTCGGGCATGTTCGACGCGCGCTACTCCAACGACAGCCTGCAGGCCAACAACCTGGATCAGGGGCTGATGGACCAGGGCGTGACCTTCACGAACGAGATGCTGAAGTTCTACAACGTCGACGCGACCCTCGGCGGCCCGATCGCGGAAGACAAGGTGTGGTTCTTCGCGGCCTCGCGGGCCGCCCGCAACAAGAACACCGTGCCCGGCCCGTTCTTCAACACCAGCATCGGGAGCCCGACCTTCGAATACACGCCCGACGAGAGTCGGAAGGCGTACCGCACGGAGTGGATGCGGAGCGTCGGCGGACGGATCACGTGGCAGGCCTCGGAGAGGAACAAGATCGGCGTCTTCGCCGACTTCCAGTCGTTCTTCAATCGGGGCCGGGGGGAGTTCTACTCGCCGGAGGCCTTCGTCCACCAGTACAACCTCTCGCCCGAGCAGTTGTATCAGACCACCTGGACGTCGCCGGTGTCGAGCCGGCTGCTGCTCGAGGCCGGCTTCTCGAACATGCGCGGCCGGTGGCCCTATCCGTCGCCCGGAGACGGCGAGTACGCGTCGGTGCCGGGGGCGATCCACCTCCGGGAGCTGACGACCGGTTTCCGGTGGAACGCCCGGCAGTACTACTCCGACCACATCAAGAAGCACCGCTACTCCGAGCGGGCCTCGCTGTCCTATGTCACGGGGTCGCACGCCTTCAAGGCCGGCTTCCAGTTGGAGCACGGGATCTCCGAGTTCCAGCAGGAGATCCACGGCGACGTGGACTACCGGCTCCGGAACGGCGTTCCGAGCCAGATCTGGCAGTATGCGACGTACGCCGACGACCCCAGGAAGGAGCACCTGACCCCCCTGGGGATCTTCGTCCAGGATCAATGGACGATGCCCCGCCTGACGCTCAATCTCGGCCTGCGGTGGGACAACTTCAACGGCCGGGTGCCGGCCCAGAGCTTTCGCGCCACCCCGTTCATCCCGGCGCGCGAGTTCGCGGAGATCCCGCACGCCGTCTCGTTCACGGACATCAATCCGCGGATAGGGGCCGCGTACGATGTGTTCGGCACGGGGCGGACCGCATTCAAGTTCGCCCTCGGACGCTACGTGGAGACGGCGTTGAGCGGTCTGGTCACGAATATCAACCCCTTGGTCACCTCGGTGAACTCGGCTTGGCGCACCTGGAACGACGACAACGTCAACTTCGTGCCGGACTGCAATCTGGCCAACTTCAGCCAGAACGGCGAATGCGGGCCGATCAGCGACCTCAACTTCGGTCAGAACCGGCCGGGCGCGACCACGTACGACGAATCGATCACCCAAGGCTTCGGCAACCGGAACTACACCTGGGACATGTCGGCGGAAGTGGTGCACGAGCTGGCCGCCGGCGTCTCGCTGACCGCCGGCTACTATCGCAACTGGGCCGGCAACTGGCGGGCCCTGGACAACACCCTCATCGGCCCGGAGGACTTCGATCCCTACTGCGTCACGGCGCCGATGCATCCGCAACTGCCGGGCGGCGGGGGCTACGAGGTCTGCGGTCTCTATGACATCAATCCCGCGAAGTTCGGGCAGGCCCAGACGGTGGCGACCGAGGCGGGACAGTTCATCTCGGGAGCCGCCGGGGTCACCTGCGGCGAGCAGCGCACGTCGTCGGGACGCGCTCCGTTCGCCGGCAGGAACTGCGGCACGTCGGACTTCATCGGCGTCAACATCGACACGCGGTTCCTCAACGGCGCGCAGCTCGGCGGGGGCTTCGACACCGGTCGGACGGTCATCAACACCTGTTTCACGATCGATTCGCCGCAGGCCCTGCTGAACTGCGACACCCGGATCCCGTTCAGCGCGCACCACAACTTCAAGATGTTCGGCAGCTACCCGCTGCCCTACGACATCTCGTTCAGCGGCTCGTTCCGCAGCGTGGCCGGGAGACCCATCGACGCGGACTGGCGAGTGCCCAACGACCTGATCGCGCCGTCGCTCGGGCGGAACCTGGCGGCGTGCGGCACGCGAGAGGTGTGCACCTCGACGGCGGCGGTGCCGCTGCTCGCCCCCTATACGCAGTTCCTGGATCGGCGCAACGTGCTCGACCTGCGGTTCTCGAAGGCGGTCGACGCCGGCGGGGCCCGGGTGACCTTCAACCTCGATATCTACAATGTGTTCAACGGCAACCAGGTGCTGGGGGTCAACGAACGGTTCGGTTCCCGGTGGCTCGTGCCGGCGTCTCTGCAGAACAACGAGGTGGATTCGATTCTCGCGGGCCGGCTGATGCACATTGGCGGCTCGCTGGAATTCTAGGCGGGAGGTACGCGACCATCCTCCGCATGCGCATCGAGGCTTCAGGAGCTCGTGGCAGGACCTGCAAGGGAATCGACCACGGGCTCCTGGCCGCGTTCATGACGCTGGCCCTGCTCCCGGGCTGCGGTGCGGACACGACGGACGGCGGTGCGGCCGGTGGATCGGAAGGGGGCGGAGCGCGAACGGCGGCAGGCGACGCCCCCGGGACCGGGCCGGACAACGGGTCCGGATGGTTCACCGACGTCGCGGAGGACGCCGGCCTCCACTTCGTGCACTTCAACGGGATGTCGGGGGAATTCTATTTTCCCGAGATCATGCCCCCCGGCGTCGGGTTGCTGGATTTCGACGACGACGGCGACCTCGACGTCTACCTCGTGCAGGGACGGTTGCTCGGAACGGGGACGACGCTCGACGAGGCCCTGTTCCCGTTGCCGGAGGCGTCGCCGCTGAGCGGCCGCCTGTACCGCAACGACCTGACCGTGCAGGCGGACGGCGCGCGCACGCTGCGGTTCACCGACGTCACGGACGAGAGCGGGATCGACGCACGGGGATACGGGATGGGGGTGGCCACGGGCGACGTCGACAACGACGGCCGGGTCGACCTCTACCTCACGAATCTCGGCCCGAACCAGTTGTTCCGCAACGACGGGGACGGCACGTTCAGCGACGTGTCGCGCCAGAGCGGCCTCGACGACCCCGGCTGGGGCGTGTCGGCCGCGTTCGTCGACTACGACCGCGACGGGTGGCTCGACCTCTACGTGGGCAACTACGTGGACTACGCCATCGAGGCGGACCAGGAATGCCCCAGCGACACGGGGCGGGTCGGCTACTGCGTTCCGCAGGTGTATCGGGCGCAGCCGGACCGGCTCTTTCGGAACCGGGGCAACGGCAGCTTCGTGGATGTCACCGCCACCGCGCTGGCGAGCACGACGTTCGGACCGGCCCTCGGTGTGTCGACCGCCGACTTCGACGGCGATGGGTGGCTGGACATCTACGTGGCCAACGACGGCGAGGAGAACCAGCTCTGGATGAACCGGCGCGACGGGACGCTGGTCGACGCGGGACTGGTGTCGGGCACCGCCCTGAACGCGAACGGCGCCGCCGAGGGGAGCATGGGCGTGGACGCGGGCGACTTCGACAACGACGGGGACGAAGACCTGTTCATGACGCATCTGACGACCGAGACGAACACGCTCTACGTCAACGACGGAAACGGCATGTTCGAGGACCGGAGCGCCCTGTCGGGCCTCGGTCCGGCGAGCCTGGCGGCGACCGGCTTCGGGACCGCCTGGCTCGACTTCGACAACGACGGCTGGCTGGACATCCTGACCGTCAACGGCAGGGTGAGCCGCACCGAGGAGCGCGCGGACGAGCCGTTCCCGTACGATCAGCCGCGGCAACTGTTTCGCAACCTCGGCGACGGGCGGTTCGAGGAGGTCACCGGCCGGGCCGGCGCGATGTTCGCGGTCTCCGAGGTGGGGCGCGGCGCCGCGTTCGGTGACGTGGACAACGACGGCGACGTAGACGTGCTGGTCGGCAACGACAGCGGGCGGGTCCGCCTGCTCGTCAACCGGGTGGACAGCCCCCACCACTGGCTGGGGCTGCGGCTGGTGGGGGGCGCGGAGGCGCCGCGCGACATGCTGGGCGCGCGCGTCGAGATCACGAGGAGCGATGGAACGACCTTGTGGCGGCGGGCACGCGCGGACGGCAGCTACGGTTCGGCCAACGACCCGCGCGTGCACGTCGGTCTGGGCGATGCTGCGGCCGTGCCCCGCGTTCGCGTGCACTGGCCGAGCGGGCAGGTGGAGGAGTGGACCGGCGTGGCCGTCGATCGCTGGACGACGCTGACGGAAGGAAGCGGGCGGTGACTCCCTCGTCACCCCCTGCCCTGCGCGCGGCTCGCCCCTCTCGGCGCTGCGCGGCCTTCCACCACGGGCTGCTGGCGTGGGCGCTGGCTGCCGCGGTGGCCGGCTGCACCGCCGACCCGCGCGCGCCGGGCGCGTCCGGGACGGTGCCGCCCGACGTACCCGGCGCCGAGGCGCTGTTGCCCGCCCCGCTACCCGATCTCTCCGACATGACTCCCGCCGTGCGGGACCAGATCCGCGAGCGCTACGCGGCGCTGACGGCGGCCATCGAGCGTGCGGACGAGGCCGGCGCGTTGAGCGAAGCGTACGGCGCGATGGGCAACGTGCTCACGGCGGCGCGCTACGTCGACACGCCCGAGCCCTTCTACCGCAACGCGCAGGCGCTGGCGCCGGACGACAGGCGCTGGCCGTACTACCTCGGCCACCTCTACACGACCCGCGGCGCCTTCGCGGAGGCCGCTGAGGCCTTCGAGCTGGCCCTCGCGCTGCAGCCGGACGACGTGCCGACGCTGATCTCGCTCGGCGAGGTGCAGTTGGAACAGGGCCGGCCGGCGGCGGCGGAGCCGCTGTTCACGCAGGCGCTGGCACTGCAGCCCGGCTCCGTCTGGGCGCGCATCAGCCTCGGACGGGCGGCGCTGACGAGACAGGACTATCTGCAGGCGGTGGGGCATCTGGAGGAAGCCCTGGCTGTGGATCCGGAAGCCGCCGACATCCACTATCCGCTCGGGCTGGCCTACCGCGGCCTGGGCGAGATGGAGAGAGCCGAAGCGCACCTGCAACAGCGGGACAGCGGCCAAGTCCGCCGGCCCGACCCCCTGATGCAGGTCATGCGTCAATCGTTGGAGAGCCCCAGCACCTACGAACGCGACGGGATTCAAGCGCTCGGCAACGGGGATTGGGAAGCCGCGGCCGCGGCATTCCGCCGGGGCATCGAGCTGGCACCCGAGAACCCGTCGCTGCATCACCGGCTGGGAACGACGTTGTTCATGATGGGGAACGAGCGCGAGGGCCGGGCGCGGTTCGAAGAGGCTCTGCGGGTATCGCCCGAGTACGCCCAGGCGCACTACAGCCTCGGGCTGCTGCTGGAAGGAGAGGGCCGGTTCGAGGAAGCGCTCCACCGGTTCTCGACCGCGGTACGGCACGAGCCGAGCTACGTCGAGGCCCGCGTCAGGCTGGCCCGCCTCCTGCGGCGGATGGGACGGCCGAACGAAGCGCTAGCTGAGTACGACCGGGTGATCACCGCCGCTCCTCAAGGTCCCGAGGCCCGATTCGGATACGCGATGACGCTCGTCCTCCTCGGGCGCTACCAGGAGGCTCGGGACCGGCTGGAGGCAGGGATCACGAGCCATCCCGACCAGGCGATGTTCCGCAAGGCCCTCGCCCGCCTGCTGGCCGCCGCGCCCGACGCGCGCGCCCGCGACGGGCAGCAGGCGCTGGCGCTGGTGGAGGAGCTGCTCGCCCAGGAGCGGAGCTTCGATCTGGGCGAAGCCATGGCGATGGCGCTCGCGGAGGTCGGCCAGTACGCCGAGGCCGCGTCGTGGCAGCGGGAGGTCATGTCGATGGCCGCGCAGGCGGGGCGCGACGACCTCGTGCAGTCGATGGCCGGGAATCTCCGGCTCTACGAACGCGGCGAGCCGTCCCGCACGCCCTGGCGCGACGACGAGATGCCGTGAACGCGGAACGGCGTCATCGCGCACGGAATCACCCTCACGTTCTCGTTCCGGCGCGCCTGCGCGAGCCAAGCCGAATCAACCGCGCGTGACACGGTATCATCCCGCCATGACGGGCGGGCCCGCCACGTGAAGCGCCGGCGCAACCGGCCGCGCGGGCTGCGCGGCGCCGGGCGCGGGCGCCGCGAGTGGGTCGGAGGCATTCTCGCGCCCCCTTTCTACCTCCTCGATCGCGAGGAACCCTACCGTCCCAGGGTCGTGGTCTGGCTCGAGCTGCCGGAGGGTCGCGTCGTCGGCCGGCAAGTGGTCATGCCGGAGGACCTGGACGGCGCCGTCGGGCGCGTGCTGCGCAAGGCGTTGACGGAACCCCTCGTGGGTGCGCCGCGCCGGCCCCACGCCATTCGTGTCGATGACCCCCTCTCTGCCGCGGAGGTGCGCGCCGAGGTGGACGGGACCATCCAGGTCACGGTCGCTCCCCAGCCGGAGCTCGACGACGTGCTCGAGCACCTGGTTTCGACCACGGGTCACCCGCAACGCCCCCTGTCCGTGCGGCAGCGGGCGCAAGTACAAGAAGTGCTGCCTCCGGCCAACGAAGCCGCACACGCCGGGCGACAGCCCACCCCGTCTGTACACGAGTCCGACGAACGGCTGGTCGCTCGTCTCACCCGCTTCGCGCTGCGGGAGTTCGGCGACGCGTGGACCACCGTCGCGAACGGACTTCGACCGTCTGCTCGGAGCCGTCTCACTGGCGGCCCCCTGGTCGGTCTACAACTTCGAGGTGGACGGCCGGACGGCCGCCGAGGCGTATCTCGACAGGCACGGCCGCCGCTGCACGCCGGACGAACGCGCCTGGATGAACGCGCAGCAAGCCGCCTGGCTGTCGGTCTGGGAGGTGCTCGCGGTCGATCCGGGCAGGACGGTGACGCTGCGCGATCTGCTGTCCGACGAGCAGCGAACCGTGCAGGAGAAACGCGGCTCGCGGAGCCTGGTCCCCCGCGACGCGGTGCTCGCCCGCATCGTCGACCACGAGGGGATCTCGCTCCTCTGCGGCATGCATCCGCGTGCACTGCCTCCGTTCGGCGCCGCCGAGGTCGTGCGGTCCGCCAGGGGCCGACTGCTGCGCCGGCGGGGAGCCGTCCCCATCGACCGCCTGCGGGACCCCGCTTTCGGCAGCTACCTGATTCGGCACTGGGAGGAAGCCGTGAATGCCGGCGACGCGGAGAGCGCCGGGCCGCCGCAGTTCCGCAACGTGCGCGTCGAACCGACGGCGCTCGCACTGGAAACCAACTCGGTGGCTCGCGCCGATGCCCTGCGCACTCGCATCGAGAGAGCGTGCGGCACCCGGATACGCCATCGCGCACGCGAGCACACCGACCCGCAGGCGCTGCTGAAGGACCGCAAGGAACCGCCGGCGCCCCCCGTTCCCCGGCTCGCGCGAGGCCGACGCAGTCGCGGAATTCAAGAAACGCCACTACGCTCGCTGGCTCGACCAGCCGCTACCCGCCCTGCACGGGCGGACACCCCGCGATGCGGCGCGCACCGCAGCCGGACGGGCCAAACTCGAACTGCTGCTGAAGCAGATGGAGCACATGGAGAACCACTCCCTGGGCGTCCCGTTCGATTTCTCCGCGCTCCGCCGCGGGTTGCGGGTGGACCCCACCTGAGCGCCAGTCAGATCCTCAGATCGGCATCCAACCGACTCGCCGCCACCGCCCGGACCCTGGCGGCCAGCCGGTAGGAGTCGCGGCCGGCGTGGACGACAATGGCCTCCGAGAGGTCGAGATCGTCGAGCGCCGAGCGCATCGATCGGGTGACCTTCGGCGTGGTGGTGCGCTTGATCTCGACACCGATCCGCCGGCTCCCGCGCGTAATGAACAGATCCAGCTCCGCCCCGCTGTGCGCCGCCCAGAAACGGACTTGGTCGTCCTGCAGCCCCAGCCGGTCGATCACGGTCTCCAGCACGAATCCCTCCCAGGAAGCGCCCGACTTCGGGTGCGCATTCAGTGACCGCATGTCGGTGAGGCCGAGCAGGGCATGCAGCACCCCCGAATCGCGAAGGTAGATCTTCGGAGTCCGGACCTGCCGCTTGGCGATGTTCGCGTGCCATGGCTGCAGTTGACGCACCACCAGCGCGCCCGTCAGCAGATCGAGATAGCGGCGCACCGCGCCGTCCGAGACGCCGAACGACCGCGCGAACTCCGACGAGTTCCAGATCTGCCCGTGCCAGTGGGCCAGCATGGTCCAGAAGCGGCGCAGCGTCGGCCCCGGCACGCGCACGCCGAGCGCCGGCAGGTCGCGTTCCAGGAACGTCCGTACGAAGTTCTCGAGCCAGAGAAACGCCGCAGCGTGCGAGCGTGCCAGCCATGCTTCGGGAAAGCCGCCCCGCAGCCAGCGCCGGTCTAGACTGCCGGTGCCGATCTCGTCCAGACTCAGCCCGCCCAGGCTGTGGTAGTGGATGCGTCCGGCGAGCGATTCCGACGACTGTCGGATCAGGTCCGGCGAAGCGCTGCCGAGTACGAGGAACCGCGCCGGCCGCGGCCGACGATCCGCCAGCACGCGCAGGACCGGGAACAGATCGGGGCGGCGTTGCACCTCGTCGATCACGACTACGCCACGCAGCCCTTCCAGAACGAGGAGCGGGTCGTCGAGCAGTCGGTTGAGATCCGCGGGATGCTCCAGATCCAGGTGATGCGCAGGACCCTGGTGCGCTTCGGTCACCTGCCGCGCCAGAGTCGTCTTGCCGATCTGTCGCGGCCCCAGGATGGCGACCACGGGGAACGCACGGAGCCGTTGACGGATGGTACGCACATGGCCGATCCGCTCGATCATGCCGTCGAGGTTACCAGGAAATCTCGATGGCAAGCATCGACATTTCCTGGAATCTGCCTCCTGGATCCCGGCAACGGTCGCCGTCGGATCGACGACTTTGCCGTCGGATCATGCCGGTGGTATCGTGTTGTTCGACGCAAGATCGGGAGCACGGCCATGGGAGAGATACACGCCGACGTCACACTGGAAAACCCCGGCGACCGAGATCATTTCCGGCGGGGATACGGCCAGAAATCCAACATCTGCCGTTCGACCATCGACGCCATCGTCGATACGGGGACCGTCACGCTGGTTCTGCCGCAGAACGTGGTGGAACGCCTCGGCCTGGAGCAACGGGGTACCGCATTCGTCACGTACCCGACGAACGCCGGGAGGAACGGCCGCTGGCGGGTCCGGTGACGGTCCGGATCGGCAACCGTTCCATGAGCACGGATTGGGTCGTCGGTCCGCCACTCGGCGAGCCGCTGCTCGGCCAGATCGTCATTGAGGCTCTCGATCTGATCGCCGACCGCACGAACCGCACGCTGACTCCGCGATCCCCGACTATCCGCTGCTCAAGCTGAAGTAGTCGAGCGAAGCTGCGCGATGTTCAGTACTTACCACCGTAGCCGATCTTGCGCGAAAAGCGCCCCTTGACGGCAATCACTCGACCGGTTGGCACCTGCGTCGAGGTTCCCGCGTTGTAGGCGCGAGCGAACCTCGATGGCGCAGTCTCGACCTTGAGACGCGACAGAACCTCGACGGCAAGCGCAGGGAGGGGCTTCGCAGGGATCATCCTGCCGGACAGTGGCGAGACGAACGGTCAATCGGCAGCGGGGGCTGAAATCGGCCCCGGACGACTTCCGTCGAACCGCCCGCCTCCTCGCCCCCTACACGTCCTCCTTCAGCGTCACCGCGTCGAGGAACGGCATCATCGCGCGCAACTCGGACCCGACCTTCTCGATCTGGTGCTCCTGCTCCTGCCGGCGCTGGGCCATGAACCACGGCCGGCCGGCCTTGTCCTCGTCGATCCACTTGCGGGCGTAGGTGCCGTCCTGGATCTCCTGCAGGACCTGCTGCATCGCCGCGCGCGTCTCGTCGGTGACGATGCGCGGGCCGCCGGTGTAGTCGCCGTGCTCGGCGGTGTCGCTGACCGAGTAGCGCATGTAGTTGAGGCCGCCGCGGTAGAAGAGGTCGACGATGAGCTTCAGCTCGTGCATGCACTCGAAGTAGGCAACCTCCGGCTGGTAGCCGGCCTTGACCAGCGTCTCGAAGCCCGCCTTGACCAGGGCGCTGACGCCGCCGCAGAGCACGGTCTGCTCGCCGAACAGGTCGGTCTCGGTCTCCTCCGCGAACGTGGTCTCGATGACCCCGGCGCGGGTCAGGCCGAGCGCCTTGGCGTAGGAGAGGGCATGCTCCTTGGCGTGGCCGGTGGCGTCCTGCTCGACCGCGATGAGGGCCGGCGTGCCGCCCCCTTCGAGGAAGACCTCGCGGACCCGGTGGCCGGGGGCCTTGGGCGCGATCAGGGTGACGTCGACGTCGACCGGCGGCTGGATGGTCTTGAAGCGGATGTTGAACCCGTGCGCGAACATCAGCATCTTGCCGGCGCTCAGGTGCGGCGCGATCTGTTCGGCGTAGATCCCGGCCTGCGTCGTGTCCGGAGTCAGGATCATGACGACGTCTGCCCAGGCCGCCGCGTCGCCGCCGGCAACGACGGTCAATCCCTCCGCCTCCGCCTTGGCTCTGGACCGGCTGCCGGCGTGCAGCGCCACCCGCACCTCGACGCCGCTGTCCTTCAGGTTCAACGCATGGGCGTGCCCCTGCGAGCCGTAGCCGAAGATCGCGACCTTCCGGCCCTGGATGTGCGAGAGGTCCGCGGAGTCGTCGTAGTAGATCGTTGCCATCTGCTCAGTCCTCGCAATGTTGGTGGTGAATCGGCGGGTGCCGGCCTGCCGTCGTCGTCGCCGTTTTCGCGGCGGGGCCTTCCAGCCAGCAGTCGTCTGCCCGGCACGCTTCCGCGGCGCGGACCGACGGCGCCTTCTGGTAGATGATCGCCCCGTAGTGGCGATCAGCCGCCACCCGTCCGGGACCGGGGTCCCCTGCCGGGAAACCGGTGAATGCGAATCGAACGCGAAACCCGCAGAGTCTACACCGAGTACGACACGTTGGGGTCGTCGGCCTCCGCTTCCCCGGGGGATGCCGCCGGAGAGAACGGTTCATTCCGCTCCTCGGGATCGATCATCACGCTGCGGGCGCCGCGCGTCATGCCGACGCGACCGGTCCGGACCAGCTCGATGATGCCGTAGGGGCGGAGCACCTCGAGCAGGCCGTCGATCTTGTCCTCGGTGCCGGTCGTCTCGATGACCACCGAGTCCGGCGCCACGTCGACGACCCGCGCCCGGAACACGTCGACGAGCTGCATGACGTGGGTGCGCGTGTCGGCGTTGGCCCCGACCTTGATCATCGCCAGCTCGCGGAAAATCGTGGGACCGGTGGTGATGTCGTGCACCCGCAGCACGTTGACCAGCTTGTAGAGGTTCGCCTCGAGCCGCCGGGCGCCGATCGCGTCGGTGCGGACCACGATGGTCATGCGCGAGGCGCCCGGGATCTCGGCGTGGCCGACGGTCAGCGACTCGATGTTGAAGGCGCGCCGGCGGAACAGCGAGGCGACCCGGTTCAGGACGCCCGGCTTGTCCTCCACGTAGACCACGAAGGTGTGCAGCTTGCTACTCGTCATCGGCGGTCTCGACGATCGGCGCCGGGCTCGGGCGCCGGATCATGTTGTGCAGGTCGGCCCCGGCCGGCACCATCGGGTACACCGTGTCCTCCTGCTCCACCTGGAAATCGATGACCACGGTCCGCTCGTCGGCCCGCGCCCGCTCCACCGTCGGCTCCACCTCCCGGCGGGTCTTCACCGTCGCCCCGCCGAGACCGAAGCACTCGGCGAGCTTCGCGAAGTCGGGGCTCAGCAGCGGCGTCGCCGCGTAGCGCCGCTCGTAGAAAAACTCCTGCCACTGGCGGACCATCCCGAGGTAGCCGTTGTTGATGATGGCGACGTTGATCTTGACGTTCTCCTGCGCGATCGTGGCCAGCTCGGCCATCGTCATCTGGAACCCGCCGTCGCCGGCCACCACCCACACCTCGGCGTCGGGCCGCGCCAGCTTCGCGCCGATCGCGGCGGGCAGCGCGAAGCCCATCGTCCCGAGGCCGCCCGAGGTGATCAGCGTGCGCGGATCGCGGTGGTGGTAGTACTGCGCCTCCCACATCTGGTGCTGGCCCACGTCGGTCACCACGATGGCCCGGCCGTCGGTCATCCGCCAGATGTCGTTGATGACGTGCGCCGCGTAGAGATGCCCGCTGTCGGGCAGGTTCTGGATGTCGCGCACCGCGACGTCGCCCTTCATGTCGTTGATCGTGGCGAGCCACGCGGCGCGGTCGCCCGCCTCGACGAAAGGGGCCAGCTCATCGAGCACCGCGGACAGGTCGCCGGCGAGGGCCACGTCCACCTTGACGTTCTTGTTGAACTCGGCCGGGTCGATGTCGATGTGGATCTTGCGCGCGTTCGGGGCGTAGGTCCGCACGTTGCCGGTGACCCGATCGTCGAAGCGCATCCCGAGGGCCAGCAGCAGGTCTGCCTCCTGGATGGCCGCGTTGACCCACGCCTCGCCGTGCATCCCCATCATGCCCATGTTGAGCGGATGCTCGGCCGGCACGCCGCCGATGCCGAGCAGGGTCATGGCGATCGGGATGTCGGCGCGCTCCGCGAGATCGCGAACCTGCGTCATCGCCCCGGACAGCAGCACGCCGTGCCCGGCGAAGATGATGGGCCGCTTGGCGCTGTTCAGCAGGTCGGCGGCCCGTCGGTACTCCGCATCGGAGGCACGCAGATCGGGCCGGTAGCCCGGCAGCTTGACGTCCCGCGGGTTCCAATCGCCCTCGGTCGACCCCTGCTGCGCGTCCTTCGTGATGTCCACCAGCACCGGCCCGGGCCGACCGGAGCGGGCGACGTACATCGCCTCGTGGATCACCGGCGCGATCTCGTCGACGTGCGACACCAGATAGTTGTGCTTGGTGATTGGCAACGTGACGCCCGTGACGTCGGTCTCCTGGAACGCGTCCGAGCCGATCAACTTGCTGCCGACCTGCCCCGTGATGCAGAGCAGCGGCGACGAGTCGAGCATCGCCGTGGCGATGCCGGTCACCATGTTCGTGGCGCCGGGACCGGAGGTGGCGACCGCCACGCCGACCTCGCCGCTCGCCCGCGCATAGCCGTCGGCCATGTGGGTGGCGCCCTGCTCGTGGCGCACCAGCACGTGCCGGATGGGGTATTCCAGCATCGCGTCGTAGGCGGGCAGGATCGCCCCGCCGGGATAGCCGAAGACGGTGCCGACGCCCTCGCGCACCAGCGCTTCCCAGATGATCTGTGCGCCCGTTCTCATCGCAGCCATCGCCTGTCCCTGCTCTCTCAGCTCGTCACTGCACCAGTAGCAGCCGACGAAACCAGCCGTGCGTACTTCGCCATCACGCCGCTCTTGAAACGCGGCTCCGGCGCCTGCCACCCGGCCAGCCGCTCCTGCAGCTCCGCGTCGCTCACCTCGAGCTCCAGCTTCCGGTTCCGCTCGTCGAACAGAATCGTGTCCCCGTCCCGCACGACGGCTATGGGCCCGCCGCAAGCCGCCTCCGGCGCCACGTGCCCGGCCATCATGCCGCGGGTGGCGCCGGAGAACCGGCCGTCGGTCAGCAAGGCCACCGACTCGCCGAGCCCGGCCCCGACGATCGCGGCGGTCACCCCCAGCATCTCCCGCATGCCCGGCCCGCCGCTCGGCCCCTCGTAGCGGATCACCACCACGTCGCCGGGCTGGATCCGACCCTGCTCCACCGCCTCGAACGCCCCTTCCTCGTTGTCGAAGACCCGCGCCGGACCGCGATGCGTGGCCGGCTCGTGGCCCGCCACCTTCACGACGCAGCCGTCCGGGGCGAGGTTGCCCTTGAGGATGACGAGCCCCCCTGTCGGGGTTATCGGATCGGAAACCGGCCGCACCACCTCCTGGCCGGCGCTTTCCGCCGCGGCGTCCGCGACCTGGCCGATGGTCTGCCCCGTCACCGTGAGGCAGTCGCGGTTGAGGATTCCGGCCTCATGCAGGCGCTTGGCCACGAGGCCGATCCCGCCCGCCCGGTACAGATCCGTAGCCACGAAGCGCCCGCCCGGCTTCAGATCGGCCAGCAGCGGGGTCCGTTCGCTGACGCGATCGAAGTCCTCGATCTTCAGGTCGACGCCCGCCTCGTGGGCGATCGCCAGCAGGTGCAGAACAGCGTTCGTCGAGCCGCCGGTCGAAGCGACCGCGGCGATGGCGTTGTCGAGCGCCTCCCGGGTAACGATCCGCCGCGGCCGAAGGTCCTTCTTCACCAGGTCCATCACGAGCGCGCCGGCACGGCGGGAGACATCGCCCTTCTCCGCCTCCATGGCGGGCACGCCGTTGGCGCTCATCGGCGACACGCCGAGCAGCTCGCAAACCGTCGACATCGTGTTGGCGGTGAACTGCCCGCCGCAGGCCCCCGGCCCGGGACAGGCGACGTCCTCGAGCGCACAGAGCTGCTCGTCGGTCATCTTGCCGGCCGCATGGGTTCCGACCGCCTCGAACACGTCCTGAATGGTGACATCGCGCCCCTCCCACCGTCCGGGCGCGATCGAGCCGCCGTAGAGCACCAGGCCGGGGATGTCGAGCCGCACCAGCGCCATCACGCCGCCGGGGATGGTCTTGTCGCAGCCGACCAGGATCACGACCCCGTCGAACAGGTTGCCGCGCGCGACCAGCTCGATGGAATCGGCCACTACCTCGCGGCTGACGAGCGACGCCTTCATCCCCTCGCTGCCCATCGTGATGCCGTCGGAGATCGACACCGTGTTGAACTCCATCGGCGTCCCGCCGGCGGCCCGGATGCCCGCCTTCACCTCCTCGGCGAGATCGCGCAGGTGATAATTGCACGGCCCGATCTCGATCCAGGTGTTGGCGACCCCGATGATTGGCCGGGCCAGATCGGCGTCGGTGAAGCCGACCGCCTTCAGCATGGCGCGGGCCGGCGCACGGCTCGGTCCCTCGGTAATCGCGGCGCTCTTGCGTGTGCTCATCAGCAAAAAGGCCATCACCCGGTGTCGGATGATGGCCCCTCGTGTCTCTCTGTTGATGGTGTCGGGAACATCATCCGTTAGCGGCCGGCGCAATTGCGCCGGCCACGATAACTATGACCGTGGCGATGTCTGGAAGCTCCCGTGTCGTGTGCATGGATCGAGATGGCCGCCCCGGTGGCTGCATCATTTTACCGCGCCTGCAGGGCCAGCAGTCAAGTTTATGTTCTTTACTCTTTCATAAGCCGCAAGCATCTCCACCACCACCGGATCAGGAATGACACATCCCGCATGGCGCACCGCACTCGCGGCCATCGTGACGAACGGGACGCCGCCCGTCGGCGGCGTTGACCCACTCCGTCGACGAAACGGCGGCGACGCTCCCGATCGCCTGCGCTATCATCAGTCAGGCACAGAGCGCCACGGCAGGCGCGCACCGAAGGAGGTAGAGAAGCATGCGAGAGCGAGCAGAACCGGACGGGGCAGTAATCGGCCTGCGCCTGCTCGCGGTGGCGGCCGTGGCAACGATGGTCGGCTGTTCCCCACCGCCCCCGAACCCGACCGCGACCGTGAGCGAGGTCCAGACAGAGATCGCGATGAACCCGGAGACCGGGAATCCGATGGGCCGCCGGATCACCGGATCGCTTCAGCTCGCGGATCCGGGCACGCCTGCCGCCAGCGATCCGTACCCGCGCATCGAGGCGTTGATCTGGCGTGGCGAGACCGCCTCGCGACGCACCTGCGAGCACACGTTCCCCGACGGAATCGCGACGGGCGAGACGTACGAGTTCGAGATCATCTGCAGTGCACCCGGCAACGATCTGTCGTTCGTGGTCCGCTCGGGCGGAGAGCGTGACAGGACGTACCCGTGCGACGGTTGCGAACGCAGACCGATACTCTAGGAGCCTGCGCCGCACCTCGGGGTCGAATTGCGCCCGTAGCTCAGGTGGATAGAGCATCGGTCTTCTAAACCGAGGGTCGCTGGTTCGAGTCCAGCCGGGCGCGCCACCTCTCGCGGCCTGTTTCCGCAGCAAAAGCGCCCTGTTTTGGCGCTTTTTTGGAGCCCGCCGCGCGATCTGCCGCAGGATCGGAACGGGTCAGAAAGTGCCGGAAACAGGCCCCCTGACAACCTGCCGTCAACGCGGTCGCCGGCCCGTTCTCCACCTCCAGCCGTCCGACGCGTGTTCATCCGGGCCGCAGCCCGGATCCCGGCGCTGCTACGAGAGCGACGGCCGGGCTTTCCTCGACCCGCCGACGACGACAGGCCCTCAGACGCGGCACCCCGGCGTGTCCGAGGCGGCGTCAGCGATCCGCGCGCCGAGGTCTTCAAGTACCTCCGGTTCGCACGCGGCCTGCATCTGCTCGAACAGGATCCGCTCTTCCGTGTGGATGTGCGCCTCGAGCAGCTCGCCGAAGGCGGTCAGCCGCTCCGCGAGGCGGGAGATCGGATCGGCCACGAGGTCGCGGACCATGCCGCGCATGACCTCGTGCTCGGCGATCAGGGCCCGCGTGCGGCTGGCGCCGTCGTCGAGGTCCCGCGCCGCGGCCGGAAAGACGTGCGCCTCCTCGATCTCGAAGTGCGGCCGGAGATCCGTCTCGAAGAAGTCGACCAGACGGGCCGCCTGCTGCGCCCGGTCCGCCGGCCAGTCCGCCCGCGGGTTGGTGGAACGCCCCAGGATCAACCGCCGAGCCAGCACCAGGCCGTGGTGGTGATCGCGGGACAGCGGGACGAGACCGGGGTGTCGCTTCATAGCGTTGCTCGCGTGCGCCCCACGGGCGCCGTTGACCCGGATTGTAGTCTTTGCAGATGCGATCAATCAGCGCGGTTCCGTGGATGCGGCTTCTCGCCGCCACATGCACAATCTTCGTTTCGTCCGCGGCGTTCGCCCAAGGCGTCGGCTTCCAGGGCGGAATGACGATCAACCCGGAGCAGGTCTACGTCGGCACCCACGTCGAGCTGCCCCTCGGATCCGACCAGCTCGTCCTGCGTCCGGCCATCGACGGAGGATTCGGCAGCGGCCTGCGGGTGGCGGCCATCGGCGCCGAACTCCAGTACCGCCTCGAGCTGGGCAACTCGGGCTGGCGGTTGTCGCAGGGCTTCGGGCCCGGCGTGTACGTCGCCAGATTCGCGAGCGGATTCGGGGACGAGCAGGCGACGGACGTGAGCGGCGCGTGGACCTACGCCTTCGGCCTGGTCCAGGAAGGCGGATTCTTCATCGAGCTCAAGGGAGGCGGCAGCCGAAGCTTCGCGATCCCGGTGCTGCGGATCGGCGCGGGATTCACCATCCGGCCCGAACGGCCGTGAGTTACGAGCGGTCGAACCACTCGACGAAGCGGGAGGAAGGCTCCTCGACGATCATGACGCGGACGACCCGCTGATGCTCGTGCATGAGCTGCTTCGCCGCTTCCTTGGCGTCGTCCGCCGACGCATACTTCGCGGACGCCGCCGGCAGGTTGACCGCGCCGCCCCTGACCGTTGTCACCAGCTTGAACATCGTCCTCCCCGAATTGCGGGGCCATCATATCACCGCAACGTCTCTCGTCGTCGCGACGGAGGCGGCCCGACGGCGCCGGGCGCGTCGATCGGACCGGCCAGCTCGCGCCACACGGGGGTTCCGTCGGTGCCGAGCAGCAGATCCACCACCAGTCCGTAGCTGGCGATTCCGGCTTCGACGCGGTTGGCGCGCAGGTACCGGTCGTATACGCGGTTCGCGCTGCGCCGCACCACCGGCACGGCCTCGCGCCGACGGGCCGCGATCGCGCGCAGGTCGGCGCGCGGCCCGTCGGCGAGCCCGGACCAGACCCGATCGCGCGCATCCGCCGGCAGATGGCGCACGAGCTGCGAGGAAAGATACAGCCAGGCGCTGTAGCGGCTCTGCGCGCCGCCGGCCAGGCAGATCAGCACGCCGACGAAGCTCGCCTCGGACTCGTTCGCGTAGCCGGCCAGGTGCGCCCACTCGTGCGCGACGAGGAACGGGCGCTCGAACGGCAGCACGGTTCCGTTGACCAGCACCTCGAGCGAGAAGGGGCTCAGCATGCCGTCGATGCCGGCGCGGCGGAAATACGCCGTCAGTAGGGTCGCCTTGGGACGGCCCGCCGCCGCCGGGCGGCCCGCGCCGAGACGCCGCTGCACCCGGTCGAAAGCCGGTCCGAGGCGCTCCGGCAGGTCCTCGAACGCCGGCCAGGGACCGGCTCCGTGCGCCGGCGCGTGGAGCGCGTTCAGGCGGTCGACGGACTCGCCCGCCAGGGAGGCGAGCGAAGCCGACGATATGCGCGCCGCGTCGTAGTCCAGCTTGGCCGTCAGCGGCTCGCGCCGGTAGTTGAGGCCCCACATGGCCAGGAAGACGAGATAGAGCGCCGCCGCCACGGCGGCGGTATGCAACGTCAGGCGCGCGACGGCCGCGGTTCGCTCCCTCCACGTCGCCCCCGCCCGGCGCAGTCCCCGCCACCACCCGGCGCCGATCCCGAGCACGCCGATCACCGCCGCCGGATCGAGCAGCGAGAATCCCGACAGGCTCGACACGGGGGTCACGACGTTCTGCCAGGCGAGATACCACTGCCGGGAATAGCCGTGCTCCACCCACGGCGCGGGAATCGGCGCGAGCCCCGCGACGACGGCTGCCGCAATGACGCTCATTGCCATCCACGACCGTGCTCCGAACCGGCGGAAGAACGCGGCCACCCCCGCCGGCCCACGTCCCGACTCTCCGCGCGGGCGGCTCGCCGTTGTCGATGCGACGCGGGGTTCCACCACGGATTGCTAGAGCTGATCGAGGCGGACGCCCCGATCGTCGAACACGATGAAGTGCTTCGGGAGGACCCGGACCATGACCCGCTCGCCGGCGTCGAAGGGCTCGTCCGCCAGCGCCCGCACCCGCACGCCCTCGGTGGCGACGGTCACCAGCGACCGCTCCCCGTGCCGCTCGCTCGAGACGACGCGCCCGCGCCAGCCGGCGCCGTCCCGGTGAAGCCGCGCATGGCGTGGGCGAATGCCGACGGTGACGTCGCGGCAGAATTCCTCGGCGATGCGGCCCGCCAGCGACACGGTCTGGTTGCCGAGCAGGATCGCCTGCCCGTCCTTTTCCAGGATGGCCGGCACGAGGTTGATCGGAGGCTGGCCGAAGAGCCGGGCCACGAACTCGTTCGCAGGCCGGTCCCGCACGTCGGCCGGCGTCCCGGCCTGAACGATGCGGCCGCGATCCAGCACCGCGACGCGGTCGGACACGGCCAGTGCGTCGTCGCCGTCGCGCGTCGCGTAGATGATCGTGCGCCGTCCGGGCCGCGGATGCAGGCCGTGCAGATCGCGAAGGAACGTGCGGCGGGCGGCGGCGGCGGCGAAGGCGGGATCGGCGGCGAGATCGTCGACGAGCAGCAGGTCCGGGTCGCGGAACGAGCCGGCGAGCGCCGTGCTCGGGAACCCATAGCGCCGGATGGCGACGCCGCGCCGTTCCTCGGTGCGCCAGCCCGGCGGAGAAACGTCCCCCGGACTACCGGAAAGCCAACCCCGGACGAGGTCCGGCTTCGCCCGGCCCGGCTCGCGCGCGTCGTCCGTCCCCAGAAACACGCCGCCGTCCCCGTCCGACCGCTCCCCCACGAACTGCAGCAGCGTGGACTTGCCGGCGCCTCCCGGCCCGACCACGGAGAGGATTTCGCCCGACCGGGCGTGGAGCGACACGCGGTCGAGGACCAGCCTTTCGGAGCCCTCGCAGCATCGGGAGATCTCGTCGAGGAAGACGTACATGGCACCGGCTCAGGGAAGCGGAGGCCCCATGGTACACTGGCGAATGCCCGCCGAAGAAGACCTGACCTGGGGCCGATCCACGGTCGAGACCGCCTGCCCCCTCGACTGCCCCGACAGTTGCAGTCTGGCCATCTCGCTCGAGCGCGGGCAGGTCACGAAGATCGACCACTCGCCGCGGTACGCCGGCACCAACGGCTTCATCTGCAGCAAGGTCCGCCGCTTCGACCGGCGCATCTACGGCGAGGAACGCCTGCTCCATCCCGGCTCCCGGCGCGGGGCGAAGGGCGAAGCGAGCTTCAACCGGATCACCTGGGATCAGGCCCTCGAGACCATTGCCGGACGCATGCGGGCGATCCGCGACAAGTTCGGCGCCGAAGCGATCCTGCCGTTGTCCTACGGCGGCTCGAACGGCCTCTTGTCGCAGGACACGAACGACGCTCGCCTGTTCCGCACCTTCGGGACCTCGCGGCTCGCGCGCAACGTCTGCGCCGCCCCGACGACCACCGTGACCGACGCGCTCTACGGCCGCATGGCCGGGGTGGACTACGAGGACTACCGCCACGCGCGACTCATCGTCATCTGGGGAGCCAATCCTTCCACCTCCGGGTTCCACCTGGTGCCCCACGTCCGGCAGGCGGCGCGCGACGGGGCGACCGTCGTGGTCATCGATCCGCGCCGGACGCCGCTCGCCAAGCGCGCGGACATCCACCTCGCGGCGCGGCCGGGGACGGACGTGGCCATCGCGCTGGCCATTCACCGGTTCCTCTTCGAGCATGGCTTCGCGGACGAGCAGTTCCTCGCGAAGTGGACGCACCACGCGGACGAGCTCCGGCAACGTGCGTCCGACTGGACGTTCGAGCGCGCCGCCGCCGTCGCCGAGGTGGATCCCGATCTGCTGGAGAAGGTCGCGGAGCTCTACGCGGAGACCTCTCCCGCCGTCATCCGCTGCGGATGGGGCCTGGAGCGCAACCGCAACGGCGGCAACGCGGCTCTCGCGGTGCTGGCGCTGCCCGCGGTCGGCGGCAAGTTCGGGGTGCGCGGCGGCGGGTACTCGATGAGCAGCTCGCGGGCCATGCCATTGTCGGAGGAGGCCTGGATCGAGACCGGCGAGCCCGACACGCGCCTCGTCAACATGAACCGGCTCGGCCGCGCGCTGACCGAGTACGACGACCCTCCGGTCAAGATGTTGTTCGTCTACAACTGCAACCCGCTGGCCACGATGCCGGCGCAGAACCGGGTGCTGGCCGGCCTGAAGCGGGACGATCTGTTCACGGTGGTCTTCGACCAGGTGATGACGGACACGGCGCGCTGGGCCGACGTCATCCTGCCGGCGACGACGTTTCTCGAGCAGTACGACCTGGCCCTCGGCTACGGGCATGGCGCGGTACAGCTCGTGCAGCCGGTGATCGAGCCCGCCGGCGAGTCCCGCCCCAACGTGGAGGTCTTCGCGGAGCTGGCGGCGCGGCTCGGGATCGAGATCGGCGGGCTTCTGCAGAGCGACACCGGCACGCTGATGCACGTGGCCGGGGCGCTGCCGGACAACGCCGGCGAGGAGCTCCTGAGCCGCGGCATCACCCGCGGCGGGGCGCCCGCGGCCCCGGTGCAGTTCGTCGACGTCTTTCCGCGGACGCCGGACGGGCGGATCGACCTGCTGCCGGCCGTGCTGGAGCGTTCCGCCCCGCTCGGCCTCTACCGCTTCCGCCCGGAGCCGGCCCCCGACCGCTACCCGTTGGCCCTCATCTCCCCCGCCACCGACAAGACCGTCTCGTCGACGCTCGGCGAGCTGCGTACTCGGCAGGCCCGGCTCCAGATCCACCCGCGGGACGCCGTCGCGCGCGACCTGTCCACCGGGGACGTGGCCCGGGTCTTCAACGACGAGGGCGAGATGCACTGCGCGGTCACCGTGAACCCGGACGTGAAGCCGGGCGTGGCGAGCCTGCCGAAAGGGCTCTGGCGGCGCAATACGATGAACGGCGCGACCGCGAACGCACTCGTTTCCGACGATCTGACGGACCTGGGCGACGGCGCCTGCTTCAACGATGCCCGCGTCGAGGTCACCCGCGTCGTGACGGCCGAGCTCGGGGGACGCGACATCGCCATCTGGACCGGGCCCGGGCCGCAGAAGCGGGTACACTAGAGACCTGCGCCGCAGAACGGCCGGGCAGGGAACGAGGAAGAGAACGACGATGGCCGACACGCAGCCCGGAGGACGCACCGTCAAGTGCGTCAAGTTCCAGAAGGAGATGCCGGGGCTCGACGAGCCGCCGTGGCCCGGTGATCTCGGACGGCGCATCTACGACAGCGTGTCGGCGGAGGCGTGGACGCTCTGGGAAGAGCGGATGAAGATGATCCTCAACGAGTACCGCCTGATGCCGTGGCAGAAAGAGGCCCAGGAGCTGGTGGCGCGGCAGATGGAGGAGTTCTTCTTCGGCGAGGGGTCGGCGCCGCCGCCCGAGTACGTCCCGCCGCAGGCAAAGCAGTAGCCCGCGGCGCCGGCTGCCCTGGCAGCCCGTACATGGACTCCTACCCCATCGCGGCGGTGACCGCAATCTCCGACGCAACGCGAAACGAGAGCCTGTCGTGGGCGGCGCGGACGGCGGCCACGACTTCCTCGGGGCTCCTCCCCCGCGCAAAGATGAATCCGGGATAGCTCGCTCCCTCGGGCCACGGCACCAACCGCTGGCCGGGCTTCGTCGTGATGACGATGTCCTCTACCAGCGGAACCGCGCGTGCGGCGTCGAGCCCCGCTACGCCCTGGCAGATTCCGGCGCCCGGCACGGGGATCATCATGACCGCGGCCCCCTCTCGCGCCACGGCATAATGACGGGCCACCGGGCGGCCGAGCGTGTGCTGGAATAGCACTTCCTCCAGCGAATGGCTGCCGCCGGCGGGTCCGTTGAAGCGCAGGACCCGCGAGCAGAGCCCGCCGATGGACCGCGCGGCCACCTCGATCACGACGGCGCCGCGGGGGCCGAGGCGGCACTCCGCGTGGATGGGGCCGTGCGTCAGACCGAGCGCCTCGACCGCGCCGCCCACCTGCTTGACCACGTCCCTCCGTTCCTCGAGCCGCAGGCGGTCGGGGGTAACGTAGATCGTCTCTTCGAAGAAGGGACCCTCGAGCGGGTCCGGCTTGTCGAGAATCGCGAAGATCTCCAGTTCCCCGTCCGTCACCACGCCTTCGACGGCAACCTCGTGGCCCGGGATGTACTCCTCGAGCGCGATCGAGTCGTTGGCCGGATCCCGGAGCAATCGAATCTCCGGCGACGCGAGCAGCCGGCGCAGCCGCTCGACCGCAGCAACCAGCTCGACCGGCGTGTCGGCGCGGATGACGCCCCGGCTAGCGGCCAGGCCGAGCGGCTTGACGACGCAGGGATAGGAGACCCGGTCGAGCAGCACGCCGCTGTCGCGGTCCACGGGAATCGACCGGAACCACGGCGTGCGCAGTCCCGCCGCCCGCAACCGCATGCGGGTCTTCAGCTTGTGCCCGGCGACGCGGACGGCGGCCGGGGAATGAGCGGGCAGTCCAAGCACGCGCGCCGCGAGGGCGCCGATCAGCGCCGGCCTGTCGCCGACCGCCAACACCGCGTCGAACGGCGCCGCCGCGGCCGCGTCGGCAATCGCCCGCACCGCCGCGGCCGCGTCGTGGAACCGGATCGGTACCGCACCGTCCCGCCACGGGTCGTCCAGCCGGTGACACCGATCGGTGGCCAGAATCAGCTCGGCGCCGAGTCGCTCGGCCGCCGCACCGAACGACCGGATCTGATAGCCGGTGGTGGCGGCGACCAGCAGCACGCGCGGCGCACGAGTCGGCGGGCGCATTGGAAGAGTGGGATCCACGATCACGGGAGTCGACCGACAGCCGATTCAGACCAGAGCCACCTGCCCCGTCGTGGGCTCGGCTCAGCAGTACCACGGTTCGTTCAGATACGGAACCTCCGCCCGCCGCCTCGCCCCCGTCGAAACCGCGGGTGGCGGCATGCGGCCTTCGTTTGCACACGTTACGACGACGTCGAACACATCGCGCCGCGAGGCGGTCAGGCGCCGGCCGACCAGGGCCGTCACCTCGTCGGCCATCCGGTCGACGCGCGGATCGGGGTGCCGCCACGGGTAGACCAGGAGCTCGCGATCGAACGGGCCGATCCATCCGCGGAGGTCCTCCAGCTCGCGCAGCCGGGATCCGGCCGTCACGAGCAGCCGCAGCGCAAGCTGGATCGGGGCGACCTGCTCAACCAGATCGAGCGCCTCGATCGCGGCCAGCATCCCGCGGTAGCCGTCGAGCGTGGTCCACGGCGTGAAGGCCACGAAGGTCGGCGCCAGGGTCAGTCCGGCCGTACGGCAGAGCGCCGCGGCGCGGGCGATGTCGTCTCGCGTGTGGCCCTTCTCCAGACGGCGCAGGATCGAATCGTCGAACGACTCGACGGCGCTGGTGACGAAGAGACAGCCCGTCTCGCGCAAGCGCGACAGCAGGTCGGCATGGGCGACCAGGTGTTCCACCTTGATCGTGACGTCGTAGGTCAGGCCGGGAAACCGTCGTGCGATCCCATCGACCACCCGCATGGCGTGCCCGACGCCGTTGAAGAAGTCCGGATCGCCGAACGTGACGTGCTCCGCTCCCTGCTCCACCTGCGCCGCCACGTCGGCCATCACCACCTCCGGGCTCACGACGCGGAATCGGCCCCCGTAGACCGGGACGACCGGACAGTGCCGGCAGGCGTGCTTGCAGCCGCGGCTCGCCTCGGTATACGCGACGACCTTCCGGACCGCGCCCTGCTGCAGCGCCGCGTAGCGATCGAGCGGCGGCAGCCCCGCGCGCCAGGGCGGCATCAACTCCAATCGCGGGAGGCCGGGCGCCGGGGCGAAACCCGTTCCGCCGGTCGAGACTTCGGTTGCGAGGCGGACCAGATCAGCCTCGAACTCGCCGCCGAGCACGTGATCGACACCGACCGAGCGGAGGAGCTCCCCGTTCAGCGGCGCGTAGAGGCCGTAGGCGCACAGACGGACGCCGGGATTGAGTCGTCGGACCCGCTTCATCACCGGCACGGCGAGTCTCGTCGCGGTGTGCATGGGCAGGTGAAACGCCACGAGGTCGGCCTCGGCCACGCCGGCGTCGAACGGCTGGCGCGACAGGTCGAGACAGGCGACGTCCATCCCCGCGCGGCGCAGCCAAGCCGCAGGCGACGCCAGGCCGAACGGCTGGCGGCCCAGCTCGTAGGTGGCGACGAGGGCGACTCTCATGGCCCGGCGGGCCGCAGCTCGACCTCCGCGGCGGTGGGAGGCGGGGTCGCGAGACTGACGACCACGAGGGTCGCGATGGACAGGGCGAGCGCCGGGTACGCGGTCTGCCAACCGAAGAGGTACTCCGGATTCCCGTCGACGGCCCGCGCCAGGCCGACGATCTCCCAGACGAGCGTCGTGAGCATGCCGGCCAGGATGGACGCGACGCCCCCCGCCCGCGTCGCCCGCTTCCACAGCAAGGCGCCGAGCAGCGCGGGCGTGATGCCGGCCCCGTACATCGTGTAGGCCCAGAGCGCCATGGCGAGAATGGTCGGGAAGAAATTCCCGGCGACGTAGCCGAGAGCGCCGACCGCGACCACGATGAGGCGCGTGTAGAGCACCACCTGCCGATCCGTGACCGCGGGGTTGATGAAGCGCTGATAGACGTCGCGGATCAGGTTCGTCGACGGGGTCAGCAGGAAGCTGTTCGCGGTGGAGACGACGATGGCCGCGGCGCCGCAGACCAGCAGCACGCCGAGCACCGGCGGCAGCACGTCGGTGGCGACGCGGATGACGATCTCCTCCGATTCCGCCACGCCGAGTCCGCCGAGCGCCAGGCTGCCGAGGATGCCGGTCGAATCGATCAGGGTCTCGACGACGATGGTACCGGCGATCCAGCCGACGACGGCGAGGCGCGCCGCCCGCTCGTCCCGCGCCGAGAAGAACTTCTGGTACATGTTGGCTTCGCCGAGCAGCAGGAACATCGTGGGCAGGAACAGGGCGAACGCCGCCTGCGCGCCCATGTCCCCGAACAGCGACACCTGGTGCGGCTCGAGGGCCGCAAGCGAAGCCGAGAGTCCGCCCGCGTCGCCGATCAGAAACGCGACGCCGAACATCACCGCGACCGTCATGACCAGGCCGTTGCCGACGTCCAGGTAGGCGATCGACAGCATCCCGGCGAGCGAGGTGAACAGGACGCAGAACACGGCCGTGATCAGGGCGCCGGTACCCGGATCGACCCCGGCCACCAGCGCCAGAAGGCGACCGCCGCCGCGGAACTGGTACGCGGCGATGGTGGCATAGGCCAGCACGGTGGTCAGCGTTCCGAGCACGCGCGCGGCCGGCCCGTAGCGCAGCTCGAGGATGTCGGGCACCGTGTACTGCGCGATGCGGCGCACACGCGGCGCGATGAAATAGACGAGGGCGATGCCGACCCACGCTCCGGCCGACTGCCAGAGCGCGGAGAACCCGGATCGGTAGCCGAGCCCGGCACCGCCGAACAGGCTGCCCGAGCCGATCCAGGTGGCGAGCAGCGTAAAGACGAGCACGCGCGCCGGCAACCGCCGCCCGGCGACCAGAAAGTCGTCGCCGGTCCGGACGCGGCGACTGCGCCACGCGCCGACCACCACCAGCACCGACATGTAGACGATGACCGCCGTGAGCATGCCGGCCATTGTGGATCATAATGAGCGGTCGATGGCGCTCGACGAGTACCGACGCAAGCGGGACTTCAGTCGGACGCCGGAACCGGAGGGCGCCGCGGCGCGCCGGAACCGGCGGCGGCAGGCGACCACGGACGGTCCGGAAGGCTACTTCTGCGTCCAGAAACACCTCGCCAGCCATCTCCACTACGACCTGCGGCTGGAGCACGACGGCGTCCTGCTCTCGTGGGCCGTACCCAAGGGGCCGTCGCTGCAACCGGCCGACAAGCGGATGGCGGTGCGGACCGAGGACCATCCCTGCGAGTACGGGAGCTTCGAGGGCGTCATCCCGGAGGGCTACGGGGCCGGCATCGTGATGCTGTGGGACCACGGCGCCTGGAAGCCGGAGGTCGATGACGTCGGCGCCGCCCTCGAGAAGGGCGACCTGAAGTTCTCGCTCGACGGCTACAAGCTGAAGGGCTCCTGGGCGCTGGTGCGCACCCGGGACCGCCCCGGGACGGCGCCGCGGCAGCGCGGCCGCAACTGGCTGCTCATCAAGCACGCCGACTTCTGGTCGGGGCCGATCGACATCACGGAAGTCGCGCCCCTCAGCGTGAAGAGCGAGGGAGACTTCGACGACATCCTGGCCGCGGACATGCCGGAGCTGTGGATCACCGGCCGTCCCGCAACGGCCGCCGGCAACGGGCGCGCCGCCGCCCTGACCCGTGAGGTCATCGAGCGCGCCGCGAGGAAGATCCTCGCTCGCCGGGGTTGACGGCTATTGCAGAAGCCGTTGCGCCAGGACGCTCCAGACGGCGTAGGCGAGACGCCGGCGCGAATGACGGGCGATCTGACGCTGGGAAAAGTGACCGGTGACCAGCTCGCACTCCGCGGGAATGTCGCCGACAGGCAGCAGCTCCTTGTGCTCCTTTGCGTACCGGGCGAGCACGTCCGGCGGCGGCGTGGCGTTGTTGGCGATGGCGACGTCCACGGGCCGGCCGATCGCGTCTCCGACGCGGCGCACCGCCTCGCCCACCGAGAAGCCGTGCATCCCCCGTCCCTCGGTCAGGATGTTCGTCACGAGCACGATGGGCCCCTCGGTCGCGCGAACCGCTTCGGCCACGCCCCGGACCAGGAGAATCGGCATCAGGCTCGTGTAGAAGCTTCCCGGCCCGATCACCACGGCGTCGAACCCGCGGATGGCCTCCGAGGCGGCTCCGTGCACGTTCGGCTCCGGATCGAGCCAGATCCGCCTGATTCGCCGCCCGTCGGTCTGCTCGCGGTCCACGCCGACCTCGCTGACCGCGCGTGAGCCGTCCTCGTACTCCGCGTAGAGGGTCGACTGCTCCACGCTGACCGGCAGGACGCGGCCGTTGCAGTCGAGCAGCGTCCGCAAGCCGTCCACGGCGGCGAGAAAATCGCCGCTGTACTGCTCCATCATCGAAAGGAGCAGGTTGCCGCCGGTATGCCCCCGTAGCCGGCCGTTCTCCAGGGCCGGCAGGCGCGAGAGGAGCAGGCGCCGGGCTTCGCCCTCGTTCCTGGCGAGCGCGAGCGCGCACTTCAGCACGTCGCCGGGAGGCAGCACGCCGAGCTCGTCCCGAAGCTGGCCCGAGCTGCCGCCGCTGTCGAACATCGTGACGACGGCGTTCACCCGCAACCACGGGTTCTGCTTCAGGCCACCGAGCAGGCTGGGCAACCCGGTTCCGCCGCCGAGGCACCCGACGTTGACTTCCCGCAGCCGCACGCGGCGCATTATGCCATACGGCCCGCATGCCCCCGCTGCACGCCCCGAGCACCCCCGCCCCACCGGGCACGGTCTGCTTCATGGGCACCCCTGGCTGAAAGCGCCTCTCGCGTCGATAAGCCTCTATGCCCCTCGGGACCATGGAGCCATGCATACGACTGTCCGGCGCGTCGCTCTCTTCATCGGCGCTCTCTCCCTCGGTGCTCTAGCCTTCTGCCTGCTGGCGCTGCTCAACGTGGGCGGCTACCGCTATGGCGTCTCCGACCAGGCCTTCTACATTCCCATCGTCCTGCAGGGGCTCGAGCCGGGCCTCTTCCCGCACGATGCGGCGCTGCTCGCCGTCCAGAATCGGTTGCTCGCGTTCGACGACTGGTTCGCGCCCCTCGTGCGGCTGAGCGGCCAGAGCCTGCCGGTCGCGTTCTTCGCCGCCTACCTGGCGGGGCTGGCCCTGCTCTATGCCGCGTGCGTGGTTCTCGGACGTTCGCTGTATCGGACGTGGTGGGGCGTTGCCGCCCTGGCCGCGGCTCTGACTCTGCGCCATCGGATTCCGGACACGGCCGTCAACTCGATCGAGGCGTACCTGCATCCGCGGCAACTCGCCTTCGCCGTCGGGCTGCTGGCGGCAGGCCTCTTCCTTCGCGGCCGCACGGCCGGCGCAGCGGCAGCCATCGCCGGCGCCTGCCTGTTCCATCCGACGACCGCGCTGTGGTTCGTGATGCTGGTCGGCGTGGCCGGTCTCGTCGCCGACCCCGCGGCCCGCCGGCCGATCCTCATCGTGGTCGCTGCACTGCTGCCGGTGACCGTTGTGCTCCTGGTCGGAGGGTTCCGCGAGCAATTGGACGTGATGAGCCCGTCCTGGAGCACGCTGCTGGAGTCCAAGGACTACCTGCTGGCGACGCAGTGGCCGATGATGACCTGGTTCGCCAACCTGGGCCTGGCGGCGATCATCGCCGCCGTCTACGACTATCGCCTGTCGCTCGGCATGGCCACCTGCCGGGAGACGGGAATGGTCGCCGGCTGCCTGGTGCTGCTGGCGCTCTTTCTCGTCTCGGTTCCGCTGGCCTCCATTGGAGTGGCGCTCGTCGTCCAGTTGCAGTTCAGCCGGATCTTCTGGTTGCTCGACGTCGTTGCCATTGCCTACGCGGCGTGGCTCGTGGTCGAGAGCCCCCTGGCAGTTCGTGGACGCGGGCTCCTCCGGTCGACGGCCGGCCGTCTGCTCCAGCCGCGCGTGCGCCGCGCCGCCATCGCCCTCATCGTCCTCGCGTCCCTGACGCGCGGAAGCTATGTGACGTTCGTCGAACGCGCCGGCCACCCGCTGATCGAGATCGACCTGCCGGCGTCGGAGTGGACCGAGGTGATGCGATGGGCCGGCGAACGCCCCGTGGGCACCAACTTCCTGACCGACCCGGCGCATGCCTGGCGCTACGGATCGAGCGTCCGGGCGGCCAGCAGCCGCGACGTCTACCTCGAATCGGTCAAGGACATCGGCATCGCCATATACTCGAGGGCCATCGCCGCACGCATCAGCAGCCGCATCGCCGAGCTCGGCGACTTCGCGGCGCTCGAGGCGGCCCATGCGCGCTGGCTCGCCAAACGCCACGACCTCGACTATCTCATCACGGAGCACGCTATCGACCTGCCGCTGGTGCACCGGAACGGTCGGTTCGCGGTGTACGATCTGCGCGACGACGCCCGGATGGCGCGGCGCGATCCCCGGAGCGACGGGGATTGAAACCGGCGGTCACGAACGTGGACATCCCTCGTGAGTTCCTCCCGGCCCGCGGTCTCGACGGCGGGCACAGGATGACCCTCTACACGTGGGCCAGACCACGGCACTTTCCGCGGCTGCCGGCGCCGGTGCGGCGGTACTTCGACGTCGCCCCGGACGCACGCGTGCTGGCGCACTGTCATTGGCAGCGGTCACCGTCGGCGCGGCCCACGCTGCTGGCGCTGCACGGTCTCGAAGGCTCGAGCAGGGCGCACTACATGCGCGGGCTGGCGGACAAGGCGTTCTCTGCCGGCCTCAACGTGGTGCTGCTCAACCAGCGCAACTGCGGGGACACCGAGCATCTGTCGCGAGGCCTCTACCACTCGGGACTCTCGAGCGACCCCGCCGCGGTCATTCGCGAGCTGACCGAGGTGGACCGCCTTCCGGCCATCGCCGTGGTGGGGTACTCCCTGGGCGGCAACCTCGGGCTGCGGCTGGCCGGCACGGCGCCCCCGCGCGTCCTGCGCGCGGTTTGCGCCATCTCGCCGACCATGGATCTCGGACGCTGCGTGGACGCTCTCGAGCGACGGTCGAACGCCATCTATCAGTGGAACTTCGTGCGCAATCTGAAGCGCCGCATGCGGCGGAAGGCGCGCGTCCTGCCCGGCGCGTTCGATCTCGACGCGCTCGACCGAATCCGCACCGTACGCGAGTTCGACGACGCGTTCACGGCCCCGCACCACGGGTTCCGAGACGCCGCGGACTACTATCACCGGGCCAGCAGCCTGCGGGTCGCCGACCGCATCGGGGCGCCGACGCTGATCATCAGCGCCGAGGACGACCCCTTCGTGCCTCCCGAGCAGTTTCGGAGCCCGGCGGCGGCCGCGAACCCGAACGTCACCACTGCCATCACGCGCCACGGCGGGCACTGCGGCTACTACGCGGATCCGACCCCCGGCTTCGACGGGTACTGGGCCGAACGGACGGCGATCGACTTCGCGCGCCGCCATCTCTGCTGACGCCGGGCCGCTCAGCCGCGCTCAGCCCGGGGCCAGGCGGTCCAGCAGACGCTTCGCGAAGTCGGGTCCCGCCCCGCGCTCCTCGTGCTTGAAGTAGACGTAGACCTCTTGACAACCACCGGTGCTGCGGATGATCGTCTCGGCCCAACGGTCGAGGTCGGCGTCGCCGTACCCCTGGTCGCGCAGCCTGAAATAGCCGTGTCGGGCGGTCACGTGAATCGGCGTGCGCAGTCGCTCGCTGTCGGCGATGCACAGCGCCGCCCCGTGCGCGGCCAGAAGCTCCGTGACCGCCGGATCGTGCCACGAGGCGTGCCTGAACTCGAAGGCCGCACGGGCGTCCGGCGGCAGAGTATCGAGGAATCGCGCGAGCACGTCGACGTTCTTGCGGAACCACGGAGGCAGTTGGAACAGCAGCGCCCCGCGCTTGTCGCCGAGGACCTCCGCGGCGCCGCAGAATGCGCGCGTGATCTCCGTGCAGTCGGCCAACCGCGCCTCGTGCGTGATGCGGCGCGGCGCCTTGAGCGTAAAGCGGAAGCCGGCCGGCGTCACGGCCGACCAGCCCGCGAGCACCCGCTCCGCAGGCAGACGGTAGAACGTGTAGTTGATCTCGACCGTGTCCAACCGCTCCGCGTAGTACGGGAGCATCTTCTTCTGCGGAAACTTCTCCGGATAGAAGGAGCCCTTCCACTCGGGGTAGTTGTAGCCGGAGGTCCCGACCCGGTAGCGAGGCATGCGGGGAACAATCGGCAGGCCGCAGTCGCTCCCTCGGGCGCGCAGCGACCTCTAGTCCAGGTCGAAGTCTCGCGCCGGCCGGGTGACCGGCTCGGCGCGCGCCTGCTTCAGCGCCTCGTCGAAGCGCTTCGACAGGGCATCGCTACGCCCTTTCTCATCGGCAACCGACCGCTTGAAGATCGCCTCCCGGCGCGCGGCTTCGGCGGCCAGAATGCGCTGCGCGTCACCGAGTTCCGGTACGTCCTCGCGCGGGGGCTGGCGGTGCGAGATCAGGCGCCGCAGCTTGGCGTCGATCACCAGAATCGAGCCGCAGCAAGGACAACCGACCTCGAATTCGGAGGAGAGCTGCGACATCGGGCTCACGGCAGGCGCTCCGCGGCGAAGCGCCTAACCTTCCTCTTCGTAGTCGCCCTCGATGGGCGGAATCAGCCTGGTCGGCGGGCGGAGCGCTTCGCGGTGGTCGTAGACCGGCAGACCACCCACGTGCACCGGCACCCGGCACGCCGGCCCCTTGCGGTCGATCACGACGGTCACCGGACTGCCCTCGACACCGTCACGAAAGCTGACACGGCACCCGCACGCAAGCCGAGCGTGCTCGAATCCTTTGAGCATACGGAATGATACTACAGCCGCGCGGAATTCCCCGTCGGATCCCCGTTCGGGACGCGCGCGCTGTACCGGGGGCCGTCCGCTACAGCAACGCGTCGATGTCCCGCTGAAACGCTTCGCGGGTGGCGATGCCCATGTGCGTGCGGCAGAGGGTACCGTCGCGATCGATGAAGAACGTGACGGGCAGCCCCCACACCGGCCCGTACGCTTCCTGGTGGAAGTCCTCCCTCCCGAGCCCCACCAGCATCGGGTAGTTGACCTGGAACTGGGCGGCGAACGGCCGGATCTGCTCGGGAGTGTCGTCCACGGAGAGTCCGAGCACGACGAGCCCGTCGTCCCTGTACCGGCGCTGGAACTCGACGAACCAGGGAATCTCGATCTTGCAGGGGCCGCACCAGGTGGCCCAGAAGTTCAAGAGTATGACGTTGCCCTTGAGCTCCGCCAGGTTCACCTCGTTGCCGTCGATGTCGCGAAGGGTGAAGTCGAGCGGCGCGGGCTTGGCGTCGGCGTCGCAGCGTCCCTCCTGGGTCGTGCCGCGCTCGAGAGGCGAAAGCGAGAGCAAGGTGACGCTGTGCGCCGCCGGCAACGTCAGGAACCCGAGGGCGAGCGACGCACCGATTGCTACGATCCACCGCTTGGATGTCATGTCCACTCCTGCTGAATCGGCGCCCTTCCATCCCGGGACCGCGTCCGACGTTCACGGGCGGGTAAGCGGCGGCGCCACCCGCCACCCGCCTCCAGATTAACGCCTGCGGCGGGCGAATCTCAAGCATCCCGGCGAACCCGCTTCCGCCCGCAGTGTCCCCCCGCGAGTCCGCAGGCGTCACCGGCAGGCGACAGTCTCCGCCGTCCCCCCGCCGGCAAGAACGGCACGAGTCTTGCTCTCGAGGATCCCGTAATTGCCGGCGGCCGGACCACGGGATAAGATGGCTGAAGGTGCTGTCCTTCGGCCAAGCTACCCGGCCCGCCGGCCGCCGCGAGGTTTACATGATCCGCAACCACCCCGAACGCCCATCCCGACGGCGGATGACCGCGCTGGTCGTGCTCCTCACCGCGGCGATTGCCGCGCCGGCCGGCGCCCAGCAGTTCGCGCCGTACTACGGCAAGAACCGCGTCAAGTACGACAAGTTCGACTGGCACATCTACACGACGGACCATTTCGACATCTACTACTACCCGGAGCTCGAGGAGCACCTCGAGCGGGTGGCCGCCTACGCCGAGAGCGCCTACCAGCAGCTCAGCGCCGACCTGCGTCACGATCTGGCGTTCAGCGTCCCCCTCGTGGTCTTCAAGACGCACAGCGAGTTCGAGCAGCAGAACATCTTCCCAGGCGGCAGCCCGGAAGGGGTCGGGGCGTTCGCCGAGCCGTACCGCAACCGTATCGCGCTGCCCATCGACGAGCCACCCGACGGGCTCTACCGCCTCATCACGCACGAGCTGACCCACATCTTCGAGTTCGACATCATCCCGCGCTCCATGATCCGGCAGACGGTGCCGCTGTGGGTCGACGAAGGCCTCGCCGACTTCATGGCCGGCGTCTGGCGGCCGCTCGACCTGATGCAGGTCCGGGACGTGGCGGTCGGCGACATTGTCCCGTCCATGACGGAGTTCCAGGGCTACGGCGGCTTCGCGAGCGGACGCGTGGTCTACAACCTGGGCCACGCCGTCTTCGAGTTCATCGAGGAGCGCTGGGGACTCGAAGGCATCCGTCAGTTCCTCTTCGCGCTCCGGCGCAATGCGATCGGCGGCGGCGAGGATCCCTACGAGGAGGCCTTCGACCTCGAAGCGGAGGAATGGGACGACGCGTTCAAGTCCTATCTCGACGACCGGTTCGAGGCGTTTCGCGACAAGGAGCGCCCGACCGACTACGGGCGCAATCTCGCTCCCGATCCCCTGCGGAGCCGCTATCCGGTGGTCTACTCGCTCGAGGCGTCTCCCTCGGGCGAGGTGATCGCGGCGATGGCGGTCAACCGGAAGGACCGGGAAGCCGACATCGTGCTGCTGTCGTCCCGGACCGGCGACGTCATCCTGAACCTGACCGAGGGATTCGATCAGGAATTCGGCTTCGACTACATCTCCCAGACTCCCCGCTGGAACACCGTGCCCTGGATGTCCTGGTCGCCGGACGGCGATCGCATCGCCTACATCGTGCGCCACGGCAAGGGCAAGGCGCTCGCCGTCCAGAACGTCGTCACGCGCGAGCTCGAGCGGCTGATCGATCTCGAGGTGGTCGACGAGCCGGAATCGCCCGACTTCTCCCCGGACGGACGCACGGTGGTCTTCTCGGCGCTGAGCCGCGCCGTGGGCGACATCTACGAGATCGACCTGGAGACCGAAGAGATCACCAACCTGACCAACAGCGTGCTGGCCGACTACGCGCCGTTCTACTCACCGGACGGCCGCTCGGTCGTCTACCTGGCGCGCGTCAGCGGCAACAACAAGCTGTTCCGGCTCGACCGGGAGACCCGACAGCGCCGGCAACTGACCTTCGGAACGCATGACGAGGCCGGCGGGCAGTTCATCGACGAGCGCACCATCGTGTTCGCCTCGACCGCGGTCGATCCGACGCAGCCGATCGACCCGGACACGGCCCGCGACGGCGAGATCTTCAATCTCTGGACCCTCGACCTCGAGAACGGCGCGCTGCACCAGCTCACCGACAACGCGACCGGCGTGGTCAATCCGATCGTCCTCGCGCCGGATGAAGAATCCGACCTGCCGCGCATCGGGTTCATCACCTACTTCAAGTCGGAGTACGGCCTGCACACGATCGAGTACGACGAGCCGCTCTACACGGCCGACGCCACCGATTTCGGCGGGCCGGGCCCGCTGATCGACTTCCAGGCGCCGCTGACCCACACCCTGAATCCCGCCAACTCGCGCCGCAAGGGCCGGTTCGAGAACATGTACATGCAGGGCCGGCCGAACTTCGGCGTCGGCCTGACCAACAGCGGCGACGTGCTCGGGGGCACGATGATCAGCTTCGCCGACGTGCTCGGCGACCAACTGTTCAACATCCAGGCCTACTCCATCCAGACCTACCGCACCTACGGCGCGTCCTACGTAAACCTGGCGGGCCGGCTGCAGTACGCCCTGCAGGGCATCTCGTCCGAGCAGTATTTCTACGGTCTCGGGGCGTACTTCGCTCCCAGCCTGGCTTTCCTGAGCCGCGACGACGCCATCGCCACGCGGCGGTCGAACGGCGGCAGCGCCATCGGCATCTATCCGCTGGACCGCTTCCGGCGGGTCGAGTTCTCGGCGGGCGTCTACAACTTCAACGAGACCTTCGCCAACGAGGCGCTGCAGGCGCAGTCGGACGCGTTTCAACGACAGCAGTTCGGAACCACGCTCTTCCGCGACGGCTCGTTCATGCCGTTCGGCACCCGCTTCTTCCAGGAGACGACCGTCTTCCGGGAGTACGGTCCGGTCGCCGGCAACACGGTGATGGCGGGCTACGAGTACGCGCCCGGGTTCGGCGGGTTTCTGTCGCGCCAGACCGTCGACCTCGATGCCCGCTACTACCTGCGGGTCGCCGAGAACGGGGTCCTGGCGTTTCGCGGGCGCGCGTTCAACAGTTGGGGCGACTTCCCCGACTTCATCTTCTTCGGCGGCCAGTCCGAGATGCGCGGCTACGACTACCTGCACTTCCTCGGCCACAAGGCGTTCTTCGGCAACGTCGAGCTGCGCTTTCCGCTCGTCGAGGCGATGGCGACGCCCATCGGCATCCTGGGCGGCATCCGGGGCACCTTCTTCTTCAACATCGGCGCGGCGGTCATTGCCGGTCAGCCCTGGAACCTGTGGTCCACGGGCGACGAATGGGTGCGACCGATCACCGGCTACCGAGCGAACTACCTGGCGAACGTGGAGGGGCAGGCCTCGGAGCCGATCTTCGGTCTGCCCGTCCCGATCAGCGGGTTCCGTCTCAACAACGCACGCGCGTCGTACGGCTTCGGTCTCACGACGTTCGCCATCGGTTTCCCCATCCACCTCGACTGGACATGGCCGACGCTCTTCAATCGGGAGTGGGAAGACACGGTCTTCGCGACCGAGGCGCAGTTCGCCGGCTTCCTGCGCGGCAGTGACTACTTCCGCAAGGTGCGCATGTCGATCTGGATCGGCTACGACTTCTAGGTCTAGGAGTCTGCGCCGTAGACTGCCAGTCAGGCCCGGTTGGGCGGCAATCGGAGCCGGAGGCGACGATTTGTCGGGCTAGATCTCGGAGAGTCGGAGAACGCTGTCCTGCAGGTCGAGGGCCACGCGGTAGTCACCCAGGAACATGTGGCCGATGATGCCCCCGATGTGGAACCCGAGGAGGGCGCTCGGGCGGTGCAGATTGAGGACGACGACGGCGAGGTTGTCGAACCGGATGCGGTCGAATCCGAGGTTGACGCCAGGCAGCAGAAACGCGTCGTCGTCCCAGCCCGAGGTCCCGTAGACGCGCAACGGGATGTGGCGCACCGGCACCATCCCGAGGGCGTTGGCGGTGCTCAGGCTGATGGAGATGACCTCGCCGCCGGTATCGACGATGAAGCTCTTCTGAACCGATCCGTTCAATACGCCCCGCACCAGCGCCAGACGATGGAAGCGCATCGGGAGCTCGATGTCCGCGGGCGGTCCGGGCGGCAGATCGCGAGCCACCACCAGACGGTGATGCTGGTAGTCGACGATGGCCGACATCCCCAGCGCCAGGGGCGAGAAGCTGTTCTCGCTACGGGTTGCGGGCAGGCCCGTCAGCGGCGGGTTCTTGATGAGAGCGGGAACGTTCTCCACGCGCAGCGTGCCGATCTCAAGGGTGTCCGCGCGCCCCAGCTCGAGCCCGCGCATGCCGACCCGGCCGACGCCGGCACTCAGGGTGTTCGTGATCGGGCGGACGCCGACGCGTTGCGCGGTCTCCTGCGACAGCACCATCTGCTCGGCACCGGTATCCACGACGAGATCGATCTCGTCACCGTTCACGCGCCCGCGAACGATCACCTTGTCGCGCTCGAGTCGGAACGGAATGGTGTGGACCGTGTCCAACCCCTCCGGCGACACATAGACGGGAACGCGCTCACCGAACGAACGCAGGAAGCGGATCTCGGATCGCGCCCATTCGACCTTCTGATCCATACGCGTGCCGGCCAGGCCTTCGACGTACGACTCGAACGCGTCTGCCGCCAGGTCGTACCGCTGCATGCGGCGGTGGACCGACCCGATCGTATGGTAGAACTCGCCGCGCGGGTCCCGGGCGACGGCCGCCTGCAGCTCGACGAGCCCTGCATCGAGCCGGCCTCGCGCCGCGAGGCTGCGACCGAGCCCATGGCGGGCCATGGCGCTCTCCGGGCTCCTCGCGAGAACCTCCTGGTACACCTGCTCGGCTTCCTCGAACAGACCGAACGCCCACAATGCGTCGGCGTACAGCGCCCGGTACTCGGGATCGACGGGGTCGAGGCTGTAGAGGAAGTCGGCCTCCTGCTGCGCACGGGAGAACTCCGCGATGTGCAACAGCGACTTGAGCAGCCCGCTCGACGCGCGCAGGAGCTGATCGTTCCGCGCCCCCTGTTTCGCGTTCTCGTAGGCGGACAGCGCCTCCCAGTAGCGCTGATCTCCATAGAGCAGGTCGGCAAGTTGGAGGCGCACCTCGCTGCGCGCGGAGTCGGTGGTCGACTCGGCGCCGATGAGGATGGGCGCCGCTGCGCAGAAGGTCAGTGCAACGATGATTCCTCGGACCCGCATCAGCTCCTCCCGCACAAGAACCGCGCTGCGCCGTCGGCATCCGCCCCGGCGCCTCGAACCAGCGAATGCAACTATGCCTCATCGCTCCGATCAAGACAAGATCGGAGTCTCATGAGGACCGCCGTTCCGGCGCTCTTGCCGAGTCCGAAGATTCGGGGCTCGAGAAACCGTCGCCGGTGGGACTACCGCGTGTAGTGCTCGATGGGAACGCCGTCGTACATCTCGTCGACGCGCAGGATCTGGGCGTTCCGGCTGTACGTGCCCAGCTCGTAGTCCTCGCTCATGATGAGCGCCTTCACCGGCTTGGTCGGGCAGACTTCCGCGCAGAGGCCACAGAAGGAGCAACGCGACAGGTTGAAGTCGAAGAAGTCGAGCACCTTGATCTTGTGCCCCGGCTCCCGGTGCCCGCCCAGGTTGATCAGTTCGTCCGGACAGGCCTTGGCGCACTGATCGCACACGATGCAGGTCTGGGCGCCGGTCTCCGGCTCCACCTGCAGGCGGAGCACCCCCCGGAACCGGGGCGCCACCGGCCGCCGCTCCTCCGGATACTGAAACGTGAACGCCGGCTGCGGGGTGTACTTGAGCGTGACCCAGAGTCCCTTGAGCAGGTCCACCAGGAACACCGTCCGAAAGAACTTGGCCAGAAACAGCACGTCGACCTACCCCCGATCCTCGACGAGGACAGGCTCTGTCTGCCCCGCCATGATCACCCGCTCCTTGCGGAGGATCGTGTTCTCCTTGCGAATCTTGTCCTGGAGCCGCATCAACCCGTAGAGGAGCGCTTCCGGACGGGGCGGACACCCGGAGACATAGACGTCGACCGGCACGATCTTGTCGACCCCCTGCAGCACGCTGTAGGTCGGAAACGGACCGCCCGCGTTCGAGCAGCTTCCCATCGAGATGACCCACTTCGGCTCCGGCATCTGGTCGTACAGCCGCCGCAACACGGGCGCCATCTTCTTCGTCACGGTGCCCGCCACGATCATCAGGTCCGACTGGCGCGGCGACGCGCGAAACACCTCGGCTCCGAACCGGGCGATGTCGTAGCGCGACGTAGACGTGGCGATCATCTCGATCGCGCAGCAAGCGAGGCCGAACCCCATCGGCCAGAGCGAGGACTGCCGCGCCCAGTTCAGGACGCGATCGAGATTGGTCGTGATGAAGTTGTCTTCGAAGCGATGATCGATGAGACCCATCTGGATAGATTTCCGCTGCCGGCCGCACGCGGCCGGCGGCCGTGGACGATCGCTACTTGCCCTCGTACCACTGGGCGTTGGTTTCGATGAAACTCTCCCACTCGTCCGGCACCTCGTCGTTGGCGAAGATCGCCTCCACGGGGCACGCGGGCACGCAAGCGCCGCAGTCGATGCACTCATCCGGATGGATGTAGAGCATCGTCTCGGCCTCGAACTCTTCCTCGTCCTTGCGCGGGTGGATGCAATCGACCGGACACACATCAACGCAGGCAGTGTCCTTCGTCCCGACACACGGCTCACAGATCGAATAGGCCATTCATTTCCTCCGAACTACGCCAACCAGTATTTCCCGCTCCACAGAATACAGGCTGGCCAGCCTGGGATCAAGGCGCAGCCGGCTGCGCGCCGGCGGGCGGTGGAGCCCGCGGTGGACGCTGCCGAAGGACCCGCGGTACCATCGGATCCAGCATGGCAGCGCCTGTTCCCGTCCCGCTCGTGCGCGGGCGCCCGACGCGGTTCACCCAGCCGCCGCGCGGCCCCAAGCCTCCCTGGCTCCGCGTCAAGGCGCCCGGCAGCCCCGGCTACCTGCGGCTTGAGCGGCTGACGCGCGACCTCGCCCTGAACACCGTGTGCCGGGAGGCGAGCTGCCCGAACATCGGCGAGTGCTGGCAGCACGGCACCGCGACGTTCATGATCCTGGGGAGCGTCTGCACGCGATCGTGCGGCTACTGCAACGTGGTCCACGGCGCCCCCGGCGCCGTGGACCGGACCGAGCCGGCGCGCCTGGCGGAAGCCGTCTTGGCCCTCGACCTCGAGTATGTGGTCGTCACGTCGGTCGACCGCGACGATCTTCCCGACGGCGGCGCTGCGGTGTTCGCCGATTCCATCCGCGCCATCCGGCGGCAAAAGCCGGACTGCCGCATCGAAGTGCTCGTTCCCGATTTCTCGGGCCGCGCCCGCGATCTCGAGTGCGTGCTCGACGCGGGCCCGGACGTGCTCAACCACAACCTGGAAACGGTCGAGCGGCTCTACCGTTCCGCCCGGCCCGGCGGGCGTTACCGGCGGGCGTTGCGACTGATCGAGCATGCGCGCCGTCACCGCCCCGGCACACCGACCAAGTCCGGGATCATGGTGGGCCTCGGCGAATCGCGCGACGAGGTTCTTACGGCGTTGCGGGATCTGCGCGGCGCAGGCTGCGACATCCTCACCATCGGCCAGTACCTGCGGCCGTCCGTGGCGCATCTGCCGGTGGCCCGCTATTACCACCCGGACGAGTTCGCCGATCTCAGGACGCAGGCGCTGGGCCTCGGATTCCGGCACGTGGAGTCGGGACCGCTGGTGCGCAGCTCGTACCACGCGCACGAGCAGGCCGAGGCGTTCGACCGCTACGCCTCGTAGCGCGACGTTCGGCCAGAGGGCGGGAACGGAGTCAGCGCCGCTTCGGACGGTAGACGTGCGTGCTGCGTCCGAAGAAGACCTCGGCGGCCTCGGCCATGGTTTCCGAGACGGTCGGGTGGGGGTGGATCGCGCCGGCAAGGTCGGCCGCGGTCAGGCCCTTCTCCACCGCGACGACGCCCTCCGCGATCAACTCCCCCGCGCCGGTCCCGACCAGTCCCACGCCGAGCACCCGGCCGGATTCGGGCTCGAGCACCAGCTTGGTCACGCCCTCAGGACGGTCCAGGGTGAGCGCCCGGCCGGATGCGCCCCACGGGAAGCGAGCCACCGCAACCCGCTGGCCCGACGCCGCGGCGCCGGTCTCCGTCAGACCGCACCACGCCACCTCCGGATCGGTGAAGACGACCGCGGGCACCGCCCGCGGCGCGAACGAGGCGGCGTTTCCCGTGATCGTGTCGACCGCGACGCGGGCCTCGGCGAACGCCTTGTGCGCCAGCATCGGTTCCCCGGCGACATCGCCGACGGCGAAGATCGACGGCTCGGCGGCTCGCCGCTGCGCATCCACGCGGATGAAGCCGCGGGCGTCGAGCTCCACCCGCGTTCGTTCGACCAGACCGGGCAGGTCCGAATTCGGTGTCCGCCCGACCGCCACCAGCACCTGGTCGAACCGCTCCGTCCGCACGGCAGCGCCGGCCGGTTCGAGCGACACGTCGATCCCGTCCGGGCAGGCGGCCAACCGGTTCACGGCCGTCTTCAGGTGTACGGCGTGGACGGTACCGGCGATCCGCCGCGCCAGCACCCGCACGAGGTCCGGATCCGCGCCCGGCAGCAGGCTGCCGGTCAGCTCGACGATCGTGACGGCCGCCCCGAGGGCGGCGTAGACGGTACCGAGCTCGAGTCCGATGTAGCCGCCCCCGACCACCAGCAGCGATGCCGGAACACGATCGAGATCGAGTGCGCGCGTCGAGTCGAGCACCCGGGAATCGTCGAGGGCCAGCGCCGCCGGACGAGCGGGGCGCGATCCGGTCGCCACGATGGCGTGCTCGAACGCTATCGTCCGAACACCGTCCGCCGCATCGTTGCCGGTCGGGGTGACGCGAAGCGTGTGCGCGTCCTCGAACGATGCGCGGCCCTGCACGAAGGCGACCTTCCGTTGCCTCGACAGCAAGGCCAGCCCGCCGGTCAGCTTCGCGACCACATCGTCCTTCCAGGCCCGAAGTCGCGCGACGTCGATGGTCGGGTCGCCGAACGACACGCCCCAGGCGGCTGCCGCGCGCGCGTCGGTCACCACCTTCGCGGCGTGCAGCAGCGCCTTCGACGGCATGCAGCCGCGGTAGAGGCAGACGCCGCCGGGCCGCGGGGCCTCGTCGATCAGGGTGACGCGCACTCCGAGGTCGGCCGCAAGAAAGGCCGCGGTGTAGCCGCCCGGACCGGCGCCGATGATGGCAAGCTGCGTCTCTTCGGTCATCGTGCTCTACTACACTAATTGTAGGAGGTCGGGGGAGATGACCAGAGCCGCCCTCGTCGCTGTCAGCCTCGCCGCCCTGTTCGCCGCCATGAGCCCCGCGCAGGGCCGGCAGTTCGGAACCACCATGACGCCCCTCTTCGCCCCGGTCGACATCGGCGCCGACATCTCCTCGTTGCCGCGGTCGGAACGCGCGGCGCTCGCGCGGACGATCGACGCGGCCCGCGTCATGGATGCGCTGTTCCTGGAGCAGGTCTGGGCCGGCAACCCCGCCCTGCTGCTCGCGCTCCAGGGCGATCAAGGTCCGGCTCGTCGTGCGCAACTCGCCTTCTTCCTCGTGAACAAGGGACCGTGGTCCCGCGTCGAGGGGAATCGGGCGTTCGTACCCGGCGTGCCGCCCAAGCCGGAAGGCGCCGCCTATTATCCGCCCGACGCCACGCGCGACGAGGTCGCGGCATGGATCGATGGACTGTCCGCAGAGGAGCGGGCGACCGCCACCGGCTTCTTCACCGTCATCCGCCGGGATCCGGACGGCGGATTGCGGGCGGTACCCTACAGCCTGGAGTACCAGGGGCCGCTCGCCGTCGCCGCCGAACACCTGCGGGCGGCCGCCGACCTGACCGCGGAACCGACGCTGGCGCGCTACCTGCGCACCCGAGCGGACGCCTTCGCGTCGAACGCGTACTACGAGAGCGACGTGGCGTGGATGCAGCTCGACGGCGCCATCGAGCCGACGATCGGCCCGTACGAGGTGTACGAGGACGAGTGGTTCAACTACAAGGCGGCCTTCGAGGCCTTCGTCACCATCCGCGACGATGCCGAGACCGCGCAACTCGCACGTTTCGGGGCGGAGCTGCAGGGCCTCGAGGACAACCTGCCGATCGATCCCGCCTGGCGCGATCCGCAGCTCGGCGCCCTGGCGCCGATTCGAGTCGTCAACGTCGTCTTCACCGCCGGCGACGCCAACAGCGGCGTGCAGACCGCCGCGTTCAACCTGCCGAACGACGAGCGGGTCATCCGCGACCACGGTTCCAAGCGCGTCATGCTAAAGAACGTCCAGGAGGCGAAGTTCCGACAGGTGCTGGAGCCGATCGCCACTGTCGCGCTGGCGTTCAGCGAACGGGCCGACGTCTCGTTCTACGCGTTCTTCACCCACATCCTGATGCATGAGCTGATGCACGGCCTCGGACCGCACACCATCGCGGGCGACGGGGGCGAGACCACGGTCCGTCAGGCCCTCCGCGAGACCTACAGCACCATCGAGGAGGCGAAGGCCGACATCTCGGGTCTGTGGGCACTCCATTTCCTGATCGACAAAGGCGTCATCGACCGCTCTCTGGAGCGGCAGATCTACACGACCTTTCTCGCCTCGACGTTCCGTTCGATTCGCTTCGGCATCGGCGAGGCGCACGGTCGCGGGGTGGCGATCCAGCTCAACACGTTCCTCGACGCCGGCGCCGTGACCGTCGGCGTGGACGGCCGGTTCCGGGTGGACCACACGCGCATCCGGAACGCGGTGGAGGGGCTGACGCGGCGGCTGATGACCATCCAGGCCGAGGGCGACTACGACGAGGCGAACCGCGTGCTGGAGACGCTGGGCGTGGTGCGGCCGGAGGTCCAGCGCGTACTCGACCGCCTGGGCGGCGTGCCAATCGACATCCAGCCGCGCTACGTCACGGCAGAACAACTTGCCGGCGGCCGCTGATCCGTGCGCGCGGACCGTTCCGGTGACACCAGCACGGTCCCCTCGGGCAACGAGCACGGCTCGTCGAGCTGCAACCGCCCGCCTTCGACTCTGGCCCTCATGCGCCAACCTCGCAGGGCTGTCCCGTCCCTACGCCGTCTTCGTCGCCGCCGGGCCGAGCACGCGCTCCTCCATCAACTCCTGGGCGCGGGCGAAGAGATCCTCCTTGGCGATGATCCCCGCGTCGACGTCGGCCAGGATGGCGCGCTGCGCGGCGTACTCGGTGTTCTGAATCCCCACCTTGCTCTGCAGCAGGCGCCACGCCTTGCGGCGCTCGACGCAGAACAGGACGAGCTGGCGCGAGAGCTTCATCGTCACCGGCTTGTTGCCCTTCGCCGGCAGCGTCTTGATGTAGACGCCGAAGTCGGGCACGTAGGCGCGGTGCTCCGGATCGAGGTGGCGCCGGTGCACGACGTCGTTCTGGGTCAGACGCACGAGCATGTTCTCGAGCGGGATGAGGTTGGCCGCCTCTTCCTCTCCGCGGACCTTCTTGAGGTGGTTGCGGAAGCGCGCCTCGGTCGCGCACCAGTGGGCCACCGTGTAGCGGTACGGCTCGCCGGTCGCCTTGAACTTCGTCTTGTACCAGTCCCCCTGCAGGTTGGGGTTGCCCTTCAGGTCGAGCGCCTCCTGGTAGGTCTCGCCCATCTGCGGGTTGAAGACGAACTCGGGGGCGCCGCGCGAGTCGCGAACCCGCTGCGCCTGGTCGAGGGCCATGTCGTCGCCGACGCCGTGCTCCGGCTGGCAGGTGGTGAAGCACTGCAGGAACGCGGTGCCGCGGTAGTCGAGCGCGTCGAGGATGGACCGGAACAGCTTCGGCGCGTTGGCGATGGAGACCTGCGCGACGAAGGGCGAGCCGTGGCCGGCGAGGAACGTCTCGGCGACCGTCTTCTTCTCGACGCACTTGCCCTGGCTGGCCGCGCCGAACGCGTTCATGTCGCCGCCGCCGAGCATCGGGGTGGAGTCGGAGTTCTGGCCGCCGGTGTTCGAGTACACCTGCGTGTCGAGCATCAGCGCCTTCACGTTCGGCCGGTTCTGCAGAATCATCTTCGAGACGTTCTGGTAGCCGATATCGCCCATTCCGCCGTCGCCGCCGACGATCCAGACCCGCGGCATCTCGTCGATCTCCGCGTCGGTCATCAGGTTGTCGGAGAAGTGGGTGAACTCGTAGTAGCGCTGCTCGTCGATGATGCCGTCCTCGCGCTCGAGGAGCGAGGTCGCGAGACGCTCGGGAATGACCGACCGGCGCCCGTGGTCCACGATGAAGCTCTCGCCGATCAGCCAGCCGATCGTTGAGCCGTCCTGGAACAGCGAGTTCATCCAGGGGTAGGGGTGCGGGTTGTTCGGCGGCGTCGAGCCGTACACCGTGTTGCAGCCGGTGTGCGCGGCCATCGCCATGACCGACTGGCCGTTCGGCAGCCGCCCGTCGAGCGCCTGCAGCTCCTGGTGGTTGAAGGCCTCCTGCCGCATGATGGCGGTGATGGCGCCGACGACGTCCTCGTTCGAGATGGGGCCGTGGGCCTCGAGGCGGGCCGTCGTGTCCTCGTCGGTGTCGCCGCCGAGTCCCATCAGGGCGTGGGCCACGGTGCGCACGAACAGCTTGTGCTGCTCGGGATCGCGCTCCGCCAGCGCGGCAAGCCGCGCCGGGCCATTGGACTCGAGCTCGGTCGCCACCCGGCGCAGGCGCTCCGCCTTCTCGTGGAAGATCGGCCGCAGGTACGCCTCGGTCACTCCGGCGATGGCCCGCAGGACGCTCTTCTCGCCGCAGCCGGCGCAGGCCCCGTCCCCCGAGACCAGCGCATCGTAGTTGCGGCGGACCATCATCAGGTTGCGCAGCGTCGCGGTCTTCGAGTCGGTCGGGTTCTCGTTGTTGTAGAGGCCGAGGTACTTCTGCGAGGTGTCCGGCAGCAGGTCGAGAAACGCGGTGCCGGTCTCGTGGTCGGCGTTGACCTGCTCGGTCTCCTGCACCATCCTCAGCGCATCGTGGTCGCCGCAGGCGGTCACGCAGGCCGCGCACCCCTTGCAGAGGTCCGAGACGAATATCGAGAAGATGCCGCCGCTGCCCGGACTCTTGCGCTCGGCCGACTTGAAGATGGCGTTCACCTTGTTGTAGGCGAGCGGCTGCTTGTCGATGACGTCGAAGAACTCGTTCTTGGCGGCCTCCGAGAAGCCGTTCAGGTTGTTCGTCACGTCCCGGATGATCTCCGGCAGCGGGGTCTGGACCTTCGCCTTCACCGCCTCGTTCATCGCGCTGCGGACCCGCTCCTCCAGTTCCGGCAACACCGCCAACATCTTGCTCCGCTCGCCGTCGTCGGTGACGTAGTTGGAGACAGCGGTCCTAAGGACCGTGTCGATGTCCTGCGAGCAGTTCGGGAGCGCCGTGTCCGGGCAGACCGAGATGCACTCCATGCACTGCGTGCAGTTTTCGGCGATGAAGAGCGGGGTCTCGCGGCGGGCGACGTACTTCGACGCCGTGTCGCCGCTGCCGGCCGCCATCACGCCCATCGCGGCGAGCGGCGAGGCGGGCTGGTCGTAGCCGTAGTCGGAGCGGAACTCGTTGTCGAAGCTCGCGACCTGCGTGACCGGCGTCCGCTCCTCCTGTCCCTCCGGAATCTCGTGCGAGCGGCACGTCGCGCAACCCTCGCCCCCGCCGTTGCTCGACATCGCGGCCAGCGGCAGGATCGGCAACCCGCGCAGGGTCGACCGGTCGGCCGCCTCGATCTCGCCGATCGCGATCTCGCGCACCCGGCCGAAGCCCTGGGTCATGACCTCCATGTTCGACTGCACGACCGCATCGCCGAGCCGGCCGAACTTCTTCTTGTACTGCTTGTGGACGACCTCCTCGAACTGCTCGCGGCTGATCTCGAACTCCTCGAGCAGCGGCGAGACGGCAAAGAAGGCGCCGAGGAAGGCGTTGCCCTGCATTCTGAGCTGCAGGTCCGGCCGGTTGGTCGCCTTGCGGGCGATGTCGAAGCCGGGCAGGGTGTAGACGCGAATCTTGTGCTTGATGATCTGCGAGCGCGCCCAGAGGGGCAGCCGCTCCCAGGCGTCCTTCGGCTCCTCGTCGGATTCCCAGATCAACGCGCCGCCCTCAGAAATCCCATCGAGGGGATTGCAGTGGGTGAACGCCTTCGGGTCGCAGCAGAGCACCACGCCGACGTGGCGCAGGTCGCAGTTGACGCGGATGCGCTCCGGTGCGACGACGAGGAAGTAGGAGGTCGGCGCCCCCTTCTTCTCGGAGCCGTACTTCGGGTTGGCGCTGACGTGGATGACCTCCTTCGGCCGGCCGTACTCGTCGACGTCGGTGTTGCGCGCCGACAGGAAGTCGTTGAAGTCGCCGATGATGGCGCCCAGGTTCTTGCCGGTCGTGATCGCGCCCCACCCGCCGATGGAGTGGAAGCGGACCGCGATGGCTCCTTCCGGCAGCAGCGACGGCGTCTCGTCGGCCTTCACCTCGTAGGGATGCGGCACGCCGAGCACCATGAAAGACTCGCCGTCCGCCGCCGTCCTGCCGTCCGTTCGCGCCCGGCCGCTCGTGACGTACTCGTACGCCCCGATGACCTGCTCGGGCCGGAAGTCGCGCGAGCCGAGGCCGTAGATGCCGTTGAACAGCCGCGGCATCCGGTCGGGCGTCACCTCCGGGAAGCCGGCCTCGACCGGCTGCCCGTTCAGCTTCAGCGCCTTGTTCAGCGCGGTGCGGGTGTCGCGCCCCATCGGGTTGTCGCCGGCCAGCGGCTCGTCGGTCCGCTCGATGATGATGACGTTCTTCTTGCCCGCCAGCGCCTCGACCAGCGCCCGCTCCGGGAAGGGCCGGAAGACGTTCAGGTGGACGGACCCGACGCTTGCGCCGCGCGTCTGGCGCAGATAGTCGACCGCCGCCTCGCAGTTCTCGGCGGCCGAGCCGAGCGAGAGGAACACCGTGTCTGCGTCGTCCGCCTTGTACTGCGTGACCAGCCCGTAGTAACGGCCGGTCAGCCGGCCGAACTCGGTGTGGGCCTCTTCCAGGAACTGCAGGATCGGCTCGACGAAGTTGTTGCGGCGGGCAGCGACGCCCTGCATATAGTGCTCCTGGTTCTGCACCGGTCCGAGGAGCACGGGGTTGGTGAGGTCGATCATGCGCGGCACGCGGCGGCGGGTCGGGCCGTAGAGCGTGCGCTGCGCCTCGGTCGGACACTCGATGATGTCCTCCGGCGCCCCGAGGAACTCGCGGATGAGATCCGACTCGTGGCGGTAGAACGTGCGCTCGAGGTGCGACGTCAGGAACCCGTCCTGCACGTTCATCCCGGGAGTCAGGCTGAGCTCGGTGACGCGGCGCAGGATCAGCGCCTGGTCGGCCGCCTGCTGCGCGTCCTTGCCGAACAGGATGATCCAGCCGACGTCGAGCGCCCCGTAGACGTCGTCGTGGCCGCAGTGCACGTTCAGGGCGTGCTTGGTCAGCGCCCGCGCCACCACCTCGACGACCATCGTGGAGGCCTTGCCCGGCGCGTGGTAGTACTGCTCGACGCCGTAGACGATGCCCTGTCCGGACGTGAAGTTGACCACGCGGCGCCCGCACACCGAGTAGGCGATCGCCCCGCCCTGCGCGGCGTGCTCGCCCTCGGCCTCTACCGCCAGCGTGTTGCGCCCGAAGACGTTCAGACGGCCCTCCGCGAAGGACTGCTGGTACAGCTCGCCCCCCTCGGTCGACGGCGTGATCGGATAGAAGATTCCCGCATCGGCGATCCGCGCCTCGGTGTGGTACGACACGAGCTGGTTGCCGTTGGCGGTGATCCGCTCGCCGGGATACTTGGGAAGAGTGCTCATGGCAGCGTTCTCCAGGGATGTCGGAACCGGTCAGGCCGCGTTGCACGACCGCGCGCCCGACGAACGGACTGGCGCACCGGTCCACGGTCCACCCGCATTGTAGCGACGGCGGGGCCGCGCGGCAATGCCGGTCGCCGACCGGAGGGGCGGCCCGAAACGATTCGGGTAAGATCGATTCATGCGGCCCACCTCCCTGGGAAGCCTGCGTCGCGCGGTCGACAAGGGCAGGATTCCTCGCCGGAGCATCAAGCGCGAGTTGCGCGACAACCTCATGGCCCGGCTGCGCAGTGACGGCCCCCTCTTTCCCGGCATCGTCGGCTACGACGAATCGGTCATTCCCCAGGTGGTCAACGCCATCCTGTCCCAGCACGACTTCGTCGTGCTGGGACTGCGCGGACAGGCCAAGACACGGTTGCTCAGGGGGCTCGCCGAGTTGCTCGACGAGTCGATCCCGGTCGTGCCCGGCTGCGACATCAACGACGATCCGCTCGCGCCGATCTGCGCCGCGTGCCGCGCCCGCGTCCAGGAAGAAGGCAACGACCTGCCCGTCGCCTGGCTCGACCGCTCGATGCGTTACGTCGAGAAGCTCGCGACCCCGGACGTCACGATCGCCGACATGATCGGCGACATCGATCCGATCAAGGCGGCGTCCGCCGGCCGGCGGCTCTCGGACGAGCTCACCGTCCACTACGGGCTCCTGCCGCGCGCCAACCGCTGCATCTTCGCCATCAACGAGCTCCCCGACCTGGCCGGCAAGATCCAGGTCGGCCTGTTCAACATCCTGCAGGAAGGCGACATCCAGATTCGCGGCTACCCCGTTCGCCTGCGGCTCGACGTAGCGATGGCGTTCACCGCGAACCCCGAGGACTACACGGCGCGGGGCAAGATCGTCACCCCACTCAAGGACCGCATCGGATCCGAGATCCGGACCCACTATCCACGGACCCGCCACGAGGCCATCGCCATCACCGAGCAGGAGGCCTGGGTGGCGCGCGACGCCGGAACCGACGTCGCCGTCCCGCTCTACGTGCGCGAAGTGGTCGAGGAGATCGCGTTCCAGGCGCGGGTCAACAAGAGAATCGACGGCCGCTCGGGCGTCAGTCAGCGGATGCCGATCACCTGCCTGGAGAACGTGGTGTCCAACGCGGAGCGCCGCGCCCTGACGTCCGGCGAGGCGCCGGCGGCCCGCGTCACCGACGTTTACGCCGCGCTGCCGGCGATGACCGGCAAGTTCGAGCTGGAGTACGAGGGCGAGCTGCGCGGGGCCGACGCCGTGGGACGCGAGCTGATACGCGCCGCGGTCGGCGCCGTCTTCGACGGCTGGTTCGACGGCGTCGACACGCATCAGGTCGTCGAGTGGTTCGAGATGGGCGGCACGCTGCAGGAGAGCGACACGACGTCGTCGGAGTCTTTCCTCGCCGACGTCTCGGAGATCCACGGGCTGCTGGAACTGGCCGCGCACGCCGGCATCGCGGCCGGCGACCCGCCGGCGCAGATCGCCGCGGCGGTGGATTTCGTTCTCGAGGGGCTCTGCGCCCAGCGCAAGATCAGTCGCAGCGACGGCGGCGGGTACGAGGCGGTCGAGAAGCCGCGCCCGCCGGTGCAACCCTCCGAGCCGGCTTTCGATCCCCGGCGGCCGATGCCGCGCGCCGGCAACAAGAAGAAGTACTACAACTGACGACGGGCGGATGCGCTATCGCTACACGCGCTACACCGGCGAGGGTCTCGAGGGCATCGACCTCGACGAGTTGGTCTCGAAGCTCTCCCGACTCCTGCTGTCCAGTGGATTCGACAACCCCTACGGCCAGTCCTACGGCACCTCCGATCAGGATGACGACGACCGGAGCCTGCAGTCGCTGCACGACGCCATTCTCGACGCGCTCCTCAACGGCGGCCTGCTCTCTGACGATGCCGTGCAGGGCCTGCTCGGGGACCCCGCCGACGCGGATCAGGCCGGCGGAGAGTCGCGGCTGGAAGAACTGATCCAGGAGCTGATCCGGCAGATGGCAGAACAGGGGTACATCTCCCTGGATCCCGACGAAGCACCCCGCGCGGGTGCGGGCGCGGGCCAGGGACAGGACACCTCTCCCGCGCGCTTCCAGGTCACCGACAAGAGCCTCGACTTCCTGGGCTATCGTGCGCTGCGGGACCTGCTCGGCTCGAGCGGGCGCAGCAGCGTCGGCCGGCACGACACGCGCGAACTCGCCACCGGGGTGGAGGCGGGCGGCGCCTCGAAGCCCTACGAGTTCGGCGACACCCTGAACATCGATGCCAGCAGCACGATCCTGAACGCCGTGCAGCGGGCGCCGGCGGGTGAGGGCGGCGCCATCGACGTGCGGTACCAGGATCTGATGGTGGCGCAGGGCGAGTACCAGAGCTCGTGCGCGACGGTGCTCATGCTCGACTGCAGCCACAGCATGATCCTCTACGGCGAGGACCGCTTCACCCCCGCCAAGCAGGTGGCGCTGGCGCTGGCCCACCTGATCCGCAGCCAGTACCCGGGCGACGCCCTGAACGCGGTGCTGTTCCACGATTCGGCGGAGGAAATCCCGCTCAAGCGGCTCGCACGCGTGCGCGTAGGCCCCTACTACACCAACACCCGCGAGGGGTTGCGCCTGGCGCGACGGATTCTCGAACGCCAGCGCAAGGACATGCGCCAGATCGTGATGATCACCGACGGCAAGCCTTCGGCCCTCACGCAACCCGACGGGCGCATCTACCGCAACGCGTTCGGTCTCGACCCGATGATCATCCGCGAGACGTTCGCCGAGGTGGCCAACTGCCGCCGCGCCGGGATCATGATCAACACGTTCATGCTGGCCCGCGACTACGAGTTGATGAGCTTCGTGCGGCGCGTGGCGGCCATCTGCCGCGGCAAGGCGTACTTCACGACGCCGTACACCCTGGGCCGCTACGTGTTGATGGACTACATGGACAAGAAGACGAAGACGGTGCACTGAGTGTCCAGCGAGAGCCTGCCCGAACGAATCCCGATCTTTCCGCTCCCCAACGTCGTACTGTTCCCGCAGGTCTTCCTGCCGCTGCACATCTTCGAGCCGCGCTACCGCGAGATGGTGGCCGACGCCATCGACGGCGACCGGCTGATCGGGATGGCGCTGCTCCGCGAGGGCTGGCAGCGGCACGCCAGCCCCAATCCCCCGATCTTCCCGATCGGCTGCGCGGGCAGGATCACCCATGTCGCCTCGCTTCCCGACGGGCGTTACAACATCGTGCTGCGGGGGGTGGATCGCTTTCGGGTCCTGGACGAGGACCAGTCGCGGGCGTACCGGATCGGCGTGATCGAACTGCTGGCCGACGGCTCCACGGCCGGACGGCAGACACATCTGCAGGCAGGCCGGCGCCGCATCGAGGACCTTCTCGACCGGCAGACGGCCGCCGGAGCGGCGACCCGGATTCCCCCGGGCATGGCCGACGCCGAGCTGGTGAACGTCCTGTCCCAGTATCTGGCGTTCGAGCCGATCGAGAAGCAGGCCCTGCTCGAGAAGAGCGGCCCGTGCGAGCGGTGCGCGGCGCTGAGCGATCTCCTGGAGATGCGCCTGATGACCAGCGGCAGGCCGTTCTCCGCCGCCGGCGTGCAGTAGCGGAACCAGCGTCCGGCAATTACGCGCCGACCGGCTCGCGCCCCAGGCGGCGTGCGATGTGCTCGACGACGACCCGGCCGTGGAACCGGCCGTTCTCGATGAACACCTCGCCCCGGTTGGCGCCGGCGACGACCGCGCCGGCCAGATAGAGGCCCGGCACGTTGGTCTCGAACGTCTCCGGATCGTGCCGCGGCACGTTGTTCGACGCGACCTCGATGCCGGCGCCGCGGAGGAATTCGAGGTCCGCGAGATAGCCGGTCAGCAGAAAGACGCCTTCCGCGGGCAGCGTCTCGCGCACGCCGTCGCACTCGACGACGACATCCCGCGCCCGGATCTCGACGACGCGGGTCTCGAAGCGCGCCGCGATCGAACCTTCCTTGATGCGGTTCTCGATATCGGGCTTGACCCAGTACTTGATGGACGCCCCGAGCTCGGCCCGCCGGTGCACGAGAGTGACGTGCGCGCCGCTGCGGTAGAGATCCAACGCCGCTTCCGCCGCGGAGTTCTTCCCGCCGACGACGACCACCGGCTTCCGGTAGAACTCGTGCGGCTCCGTGTAGTAGTGCGAGACGTGCGGCAGATCCTCGCCCGGGACACCGAGTTGGTTGGGGTGATCGTAGCAACCGCTGGCGACGACGACCGCCCGCGCGCGCCAGGTCTCCGCGCCGCGCGCCTCGTGCGCCGTCCGCACGGTGAACGCGTCATCGTCGCCGCGGCGAATCCCGGTCACCGAGCAGCCGAAGTCGATGGCCAGGTCGTAGGTGTCGACGACGCGCCGGTAGTAGCGCAGCGTCTCGTCGCGCGTGGGCTTCCCGTGCGGCGTCACGAACGGCAGGCCGCCGATCTCGAGCAGGTCCGGCGTCGTGAAGAAGACCATCTGCGGAGGAAAATGGAACAGGGCGTTGACCAGCACGCCCTTCTCGAACGTGCGGAAGTCGAGACCGGCCTGCCTGGCGGCGATCGCGGCGGCGAGACCGGCCGGCCCGGCGCCGACGATGATGAGATCGTGCATTGACGTCATACCTGCGCGTTCGTGCTCTATCGGGACGCGTACTCGAGTTGCACTTCGCTGATGACGGCTACCGGCCGGCCCGGCGACCAGGTGCGCTCCAGATTGCCGTCGACCAGGGTCACCTCCAGCGTCTGCCCGACGATGACCACCTGATTCAGATTGCCCGGGATCGTCACGGAGACCCGCTCCATACCGGTCGGCGCAATCGCCTTGACACCATCCGGACCCGCGCCCCCGGCGACGCGATCGAAGAGATCCTCCGCGGTTCTGAACTCGTTCAGCACGTAGCGCCGTCCGAGCACGTCGCCCGCCGGCGACGCCACCGCCACCTCGGCCAGGTACCGGGCGTAGGCGCGGCCGCGCCTGACGTCGTCCTCGGAGTACGTGTGCCGATTGTGGAGGTTGAAGGTCAGGGTCGCCTCGCCCCGGCGCGGAGGAAGAACGACGATAACGCCCAGCGCCGGGTCCTGTTGCGCGAGGACATCGCAGAACACGAGATCCGTTTCGACGCCGATGCCGAGAACCGACGGGCAGCGCACCTCCACCGATTCGACGAGACGCCCCTGCCCCGCGGCCGACGCCGGCACGACGCCCGCCAGGAGGCCGATCAGCGCGGGCCACGAACGCCGCCGGCTACGCAATCCGCTCATGTCGGCGCCACCTCCCCGGCGCCGGCCACGAGCCGCGCCGGATCGAGCGCGGCGCGCATGTCGCCGCGCAGCTTGAGAAGCTCGAGGAACTCCATCCGCGTGCGGGCGTCGGAGCGAAACGCGCCGCGCATGGCGCTGGTGAGCGCGAATGCGTTCTGCTTCTCCACGCCCCGCATCAGCACGCACAGGTGCGTCGCCTCGATTACGACGCCGACGCCCAACGGGTCGAGCGCCTCCGAGATGACCTCCGCGATCTGGTTGGTGAGCCGCTCCTGGATCTGGAGCCGCCGGCTGAAGACGTCCAGAAGACGCGGGAGCTTGCTCAGCCCCACGACCCGATCACGCGGCAGGTACGCGATATGGCACTTGCCGAAGAACGGCAGCAGATGATGCTCGCAGAGACTGTAGAAGTCGATGTCCCTGACAATCACCATCTCGCTGCACTCGACCGTGAAGAGCGCGTTGTTCAGGACGGCATCGACATCCTGCCCGTAGCCGCTGGTAAGGAACTTGAGCGCCTCGGCGACGCGGGCCGGGGTGCGGACCAGACCCTCTCGCGTCGGATCCTCCCCGACCTCGGCGAGCAGCGTCTCCACCGCCGCCTTCACGCGTTCCTCGTTCATCGGCAGCGACATCAGTACGTGTAGAACCCTCGTCCCGTCTTGCGGCCGTGCCGGCCGGCCAGCACCATCCGCTTCAGCAGCGGCGGCGGCGCGTACCGCGGATCCTTGAACTCGTCGTACATGATGCCGGCGATGTAGCACGTCGTATCGAGACCCACGAAATCGAGGAGCGTGAAGGGACCCATCGGGTAGCCGCACCCGAGGGACATGGTCTTGTCGATGTCCTCTATGGTCCCGAGTCCCTCCTCGTAGGCGCGAACGGCGTCCAGCAGGTACGGGATGAGCAGCCGGTTCGCGATGAACCCGGGCCGATCCGGTGCGGTCACGGGGTCCTTGCCGACGCTGCGGCCGAACGCGAACACGTTCTCGAAGGTCTCATCGCTGGTCGCGAGGCCCCGAATGACCTCGACCAGCTTCATGATCGGCACCGGGCTGAAGAAATGCAGCCCGATGAACCGTTCCGGCCGCCGGGTCGCCGCCGCCAGTTCCGTGATGCAGAGCGACGACGTGTTGCTCGCGAACACGGTCTCCGGCCCGACCACCCCTTCCAGCGTCTCGAACACTTCGCGCTTCGCGCCGACGTGCTCGACGATCGCCTCGATGATCAGATCGCAGTCCGCCAGGTCTTCGAGACGGCTGGTGCCGCTGACGTTGGCCAGGGTCCGGTCCCGGTCGGCCGCGGACAGCTTGCCCCGCTCCACGCCGGCCGCCAGATACGACTCGATGCGCCCAATTCCCGCCGCCACGGTGGAATCGTCGATCTCGCGCACGATCGTGCGGTAGCCGGCCTGCGCCGAAACCTGCGCGATGCCCGAACCCATGAGACCGCATCCGACGACGCCGATAGTCCGATAATCCATATGCTGATTGCGGGCTGCCGTGGGGCACGCGCAAAAACCCGGATCATAGCAAAGACCCTGCCGCGCGACTGCGCGCGACGAACCGGCGGTGGCCGCCGCCCGCGGCCCCGGCGACGGATCGATTGTAGACGTGAAATCCGCTCGTCGACGCGCCGCAGAAAGAAGACGTGGCGGGGCGCGGGAGCGATGGTTGGCAGGCTTACGGGGCGGCGGCGACATCCGCGTCGGAACGGTCCGGCAACAGCTCCAGGACCGCATCGGAAGGCAGATCGAAGGTCAGGGTCACGTTCGTGCCGGCAGCGGTGAGCTGGATCGAATCGAGCAGGCCTCGCAGCTCCGGGCGCGAACCGACCTGCAGGCGGGCGAGGGCGAGAAAACCCTGCAGCAGATCCCTCAGATTCCGCCCGGTCTCCTCGTCCCGCGCCTCCGCCGTCAACGTCCCGCTCACGCCGCCGTTGACGCGGGCGCCGGCCGCGAACGCGGCGACCTGCGACACCTGCGCTTCGACCTCGTCCGGAAGCCACCCGCCACCCCGCGGATCGTCGAGTCGGCCGATGGTCCACGCGGTGCTGCCGCGTTCGACGTGTCGCAACAGCCCCATCAACGAGTCGTTCGAGTCGACGCCGCCCTCGGCGAACGGCAGGTCGATGGTCCGCTTGATCAGCGGCTCCGATCCGATGGCAATCACCCCCGCCTCAAGGAACGCCATCGCCACCGATTCGTCGGGGATCGTGATCAGCCTGCGCCCCCGGTAGTCGGACGCCGCGCCGCCCTGCTCGAGCGCCAGCGTCTCGAGCCGATCCGCATCGAAGCTGCCCGCGAGGATGGCGATCCCGCGCGTGTCGTCCGGCCCGTCCGGCACCAGGCCGCCGACGATGTAGTCGATGTCCCGCTCGAGGTCGATGCCGGTACGTTCCTGGAACTCGCGTTGTCCGTCGAGCTCGGGCTGAATCTCGCGCAGCCGCCGCCTGAGATTCGAATCCATCACCTCGCGCACGTTGGCGAAGGAGAGGATCGTCGCCTCCGGTGGAACGTACCGCAGCTCGTCGGGCCGCTCCTGCGCGACGAGCGGCGGCAGCCTGCTGCTCACCCAGGCCACGAGCCCTCCCGCGAGCCCGACCGCCATCACGCCGGCGCCGCCGAGCAGGACATACCGCGTGCGCGTCGTCATGGTCATGAGTTCGTAACCAGTATACCGGCGAGGTCGGCCAAAAGTTCCGCCTCGCTCACTGTCCGAGAACGTACTCGCGCCGCTCGACGACGCGCATCGCCGCCGCCAGCGCAGCCGCCCAGATGACGGCCAGCGCCAGCAGGTTCGCCCAGGTGCCCAGCGGCGTCTGAACCGACGTCAGCAGGGCCTGGATCACGCTGAGCGCGTCGCCCTGCGGCATGGCGTGCGGCGCCAGCCCCTGGAGATAGTACGCCACGCTCAGGTACTTCATGTACCCGGGCAGAACGACGACCAGCGGCTCCCATCCGAAGACGAAGACGAGGCCGGTCAGCAGGGGGCGCCGGAACCAGGCGCCGACGAGCCCGAAGACCGCGCCGTAGACGGCGAGCCCCGCGCCAATCAGGCCGAGATCGACCAGCAGGGCGGGAAAGTTGCGGCCGATGTCGCCCCCCAGGAGCGGCACGACCAGGAAGTAGACCAGCATCACGGAGGGCAGTACCACGACCGCCGTACAGACCAGGTAGGCCAGGTACTTGCCGGCCAGAACCGCTCCGCGCGCCACGGGACGGGTGAACAGGTAGGTGACGGTCCGGTCCTCGACCTCGTCCGCGATGAGCGCGGTGCCGTAGAACACGCCGAGCACCGGCACGGTGAAGCGCAGGTAGAACGTCCAGATCATGAGGCCGAAGATGTCCGGCCCGTCCAGGCTCACCGGGCGCCCGGCGATCTGCCCCGCTCCCCCGTCGAAGACCGGCAGCGAGGCCAGCGCCCGCAGCAGCACTGCAATCAGTACGGGTCCGCCCGCGACCAGCGCCATGAAGACGGTTCGTCGCGACCAGAGCATCTGCCCGAGGCCGAGATCGAAGACCCTCAGCGCCGCGGGGCCGAGAGCGGGGGCGGCATGCGAATCGGCCATCAGTGCTCGACCAGATAGGAGAAGACCGCCTGCAGATTGTCGTCCGGCGATGTGACCTCCCTCACGGCGCCGGCCTCGTCGCCCGCCGCCAGCGCCGTGAGCTCGGCATAGAAGGCGTCCGGCCGGCTCGTCTGCGCGACCACGGCGCCGTCCTGCAACTGCATGGCGATAACGTGCGGGTAGCCGAGCAGATGGCGCGCGAGCCGCCGGGGATCCTCCGCCGTGATGCGCACGGTGTGCGGATGCTCGTCGATCAGCTCCCGAATCCGGTGCACGTTCCCCTCCGCCAGGATGCGCCCGTTGTGCAGCAGCAGGATGTTGGAGGTCATCAGCTCGATCTCGTGCAGGACATGGCTGGAGACGACGACGCTGCGACCGTCGCGGCCCCACGCCTTGATCACGTCGATCACGCGTCGGCGCCCGATCGGGTCGAGCCCGGCCAGAGGCTCGTCCAGCACCAGCAGCTCCGGCTCGTGCGCGATCGCCTGCGCCAGCTTGATCCGCTGCCGCATGCCCTTGCTGTAGCCTCCGATCTTCCGGTCGGCGGCGGTCGTGAGCCCGACCGTCTCGAGGGCGCGTTCGGCGGCGCCGGCGGCCCGCTCGCCCTCGAACCCGCTCAGGCCGAGCAGCGCCGTCAGCCATTCCCGCCCGGTGAACCTCTCGTAGAACGCATCGTGATCCGGGCAGTAGCCGATGCGCCGGTAGGCCCCCGGATTGCCCCAGACCGGCTCTCCGAGCACCTGCACGTGCCCCTTGCTCGGCTTGAGCTGGCCGGTGACGAGCTTCAGCAGGGTCGACTTGCCGGCGCCGTTGGGTCCGAGCAGCCCGCTGATGCCCGGCGGGATCGAGACAGTCACCTCGTTGAGGCCGATCACCTGTCCGTACCACTTCGACATCCGGTCGGCGACGACCACCGGCCGGCTCACGTGACGATCTCCACGCCCCGCACGCGCCGGGCGAGCACCCAGGCCGAAAGGGCGATCACGAACCCGACGGCCAGCAGGGAGACGCCCCACGGGGTGTCGTAGCGCGGCTCGACGCGGAAGATGACGTCCCCCACCTGCGCGAGGCTCGCGCCGAACGACACCCAGGACAGTCCGGTACCGCCCGTGACGCCGCGCAGCGTCTGGAACACCGCCTCGCTGAAGATCACGGCCCCTGCATAGAGCATCCCGACGTAGCGCGCGCTGGTCGAGAGCGACGACAGCGCGAGCATCGTGATCGAAGCGAGCAGCACCTGCAGGAATCCGAAGAGGGTGATCGCCGGGATCAGGAACGCGTGCTCCCGCACGAACGCCAGGCTGCCGGTGAACATCGCCTGAAGTCCCAGCAGCAGCAGCGCCGGCACCCAGGTCACGAACGCCAGGAACGCCATCACGACGGCGAGCTTGCCCGCGATGTACTCGATCCGCGTCAACGGCTTGGACAGATAGATCTGCAGCGCGTTCGCCCGCCGGTCGTTGGCGAGGAGCCCGGCGCCGACATAGACGGCCACCACGAAGACGAAGAACCCCTGCTGGTCGAAGAACTCGCGGAAGGTCGCCGGCGACGGCGCGATGACGTCGGCCTGCGGCACGTTGGCGGCCAGGTACAGCATGACCGCGCGCACGAAGAACTGCAGCCACGCGAACAGCAGGACGAACAGAAACGGGCGCGCCGAGAGCATGCCGCGGATGCCGGCGCCGGCGATGACGGCCCAGGCCCGGCCGGGCGGGGTGCGCGTTCCCTGGTAGCGGGCGTAACCGTGATCGTGAATGGGCATCAGGACTCGCCGATCGCCTTCGCGAAGACGTCCTCCAGGGTCTGCACGCTGGGACGCAGATGGCGCACCTGCACGTCGTGGCGCACCGCGAGTGCGAACAGATCCCGTGCGCCCCGGTCCTCGCCGATCAACACCCGCATGACGTCGTCGTCCGTGTCGTGGCACTCGACGCCCGCGCCGCGGAGGCCGCTCACGAAACGCGCGACGTCACCCTTCACGCGGAGCTCGAAGGCCCGGCGGCTCTGCCCCTTCAGCTCGGCGATCGGTCCCTGGGCGACGACGCGCCCCTGGTGCAGCACGACGACCCGGTCGCACGCCGTCTCCACGTCCGGCAGCACGTGGGACGACAGGATGACGTTGACGCCCTTGCGCTGCGCCAGGTCCCGAATCAGCGCAAGCATCTCCTCGCGTCCCCGCGGATCCATGCCGTTGGTCGGCTCGTCGAGGAACAGCAGATCCGGATCGTGCACGAGCGCCTGGGCCAGCTTGATGCGCTGCTTCATGCCGGTCGAATAGGTGTCGACCGCGCGGTAGCGCGCCTCGCCGAGCCCGACGTACTGCAGCACGGCGTGCGCGCGCTGCATCGCATCGGCCGCCGGCAGCCCCGCAAGCCGCCCGCAGTAGGCGACGAAGGTGACCGCGTTGATGCCCGGAATGTGGGCGTCCGACTCGGGCATGTAGCCAAGCCGAGCACGGATGTCGAGCGGTCGATCGACGACGTCCATGCCGAGCACCTGCATCCGGCCGCCGTCCGGACGGACGAATCCGAGCAGCGCCTTCAGCAGGGTGCTCTTGCCGGCGCCGTTCGGGCCCAGCAACCCGACCGCACCGGACGGGAAGACCGCGTCGACGCTCTGCAGGGCGTGGCTGCGGCCGTAGGAAACGGTGACCGCCTCGAGCCGGGCCACCGGGGGCCTGTCTCCCGCGAAGCCTCCCGCAGCGTTTCCGGTCGCCGCATCCTGTGTCGTCGCGTCCACGTCGAACGACTATACGGAAGGAGGAACGTGCAGGTTCTGCGCGTCGGCCCCGACGGGTGACGTCACAGCGAACCCCGGAGGCCCAGCGCTTCCGCCTCGGTCCGCAGGAACCCGATGACGTTGGCGATGTGCTCGTCGAGGGGCACTCCGAGCTCCTCGGCCCCCAGGCGCAGGTCGTCGCGACTGACCGCGCGGGCGAACGCCTTGTCCTTCATGCGCTTCTTCACGGAGCGCGCCTCGAGGTCGAGGACGCTCTTCGTCGGCCGCACCAGCGCCGCCGCGGTGATGAAGCCGGTGAGTTCGTCGCAGGCGAACAGGGTGTGCTCCAGGCGCGACTCGCGCGGTACGCCGCTGTAGTCGGCGTGGGAGAGAATCGCGCGGATCATGTACTCCGGCCAACCCCGCTCGCGCAGGATCTCGCTGCCGCGGAAGGGATGGTCCTTCGCATCGGGCCACCGCTCGTAGTCGAAGTCGTGGACCAGGCCGACGATGCCCCACGCCTCCTCGTCCTCGCCGAACCGCCGTGCGTAGCCGCGGACGGCGGCCTCGACGGCCAGGGCGTGCTTGCGCAGGCTCTCGCCCGCCGTGTACTCGGTGAGCAGCGCCCAGGCGTCGGCGCGCGTCGGCGTCACGAACCCGCCCCCGCCGGCAACCCGTTGACGGCGGTCGGGCTCAACTGCCCCTCGCTCGCCGCCACGACCGTCGCGACGGCCGCGTCGCCGGTGACGTTGGTCGCCGTACGGCACATGTCGAGAATGCGGTCCACACCGAAGATGAGGGCGATGCCGGCGGGCGGCACACCGACGGCCTCGAGCACGATGACCAGCATCACGATGCCGGCGCTCGGCACCGCGGCGGTCCCGATCGAGGCGAGCAGCGCGGTGAAGACGATGGTCGCCTGTGCGCCCAAGCCGAGCGGGATGCCGAGGGTCTGCGCGATGAACACCGCCGCCACCGACATGTAGACCGCCGTGCCGTCCATGTTGATGGTGGCGCCGAGCGGCAGCGCGAACGAGGCGACCTCCTCCGAGACCCCCAGGTCGTGCTCGGCTCGCTCCATCGTCACCGGCAGAGTCGCGGCGCTCGACGAGGTGGAGAAGGCGACGAGCTGGGCTGGGGCGATCCCGCGCAGGAAGCGCAGCGGCGTGACCGGCGTGCAGAACTGCAGCAGCAGCGGATAGGTCAGGAAGGCATGGATCGCCAGGCCGACCAGCACCGTGATGCTGTACAGGCCGAGTGCGCCGAGGAGCTGCGCAACGTCGGCCGGGTCGTCGCCCGCCACCGTCGTGATGGTCCCCGCGATCAGCGCGAAGACCCCTATCGGCGCGACCTTCAGGATCAATCCGACGATCGCGATGATGACGGCGTTGAGGCTCTCGAACAGGTCGAGAAGCGGCTGCGCCCGCGCTCGCGGAAGCTGCATGAGCGCCACGCCGAAAAGGAATGCCACGAAGACGACGCTGAGCATGCCCCGGTTGTTCGTCGCCGCGCCCAGGATGTTCTCGGGCACCATGTCGACGAGCGGCTGGAGCGGCCCGGCTTCCATCGCCTGGTCGATGGCCTCCTGCCGGTCCTCCAGGTCCTCCTGGTAGGTCTCCTGCAGGGTCGTCCGCAGGCTCTCGGGAATCGATGCGCCGGGCTGTACGAGGTTGACCAGGACGAGGCCGATGACGAGCGCGACGAGCGTCGTCCCCAGGTAGATGGCGATCGTCTTCCCGCCGATGCGGGACAGCTTCTGCAGATCGGCCAGCGACGCCACCCCGGTGACCAGCGACGCCAGCACGAGGGGCACCGCGATCAGCAGCAGCAGGCGCATGAAGATCGTGCCGAACGGCGCGATCCAGTCGCCGGTGAACCCGCCCCAGCCCGCGAGCGCGGCCACGACGCCGTAAATGATGCCCAAGCCGAGAGCGACCAGAATCCGCCAGTGCGTCCGTTGATGCCAAGCCATGGCGTCTACTCTACCGCGCCCGGGGCCAAACGCGGAGCTTGGCGGCGGGTTTACCGGCGCTGGCAGTCTGCGCCGTTTCTACGGCGCAGACTGCCAGCCGCCGGGCGCATCGTCCAGGGGCAGTGACGCCTTCGCGTTGAGGTCGAGCGGCGCGGTGACGCCGGCGTGCAGCCGCCGCAACCCCGCCGCGCCGATCATCGCGGCGTTGTCGGTCGCCAGCGCCAGCGACGGCAGAAACAGGGGCAGCCCCGCGCGTTCCGCCCGCGCCGCGGCGTCCGCCCGCAGCCTCGCGTTGGCCGACACCCCGCCGGAGATGCCGACGCTTTGCGCCCCGAAACGGCGCGCGGCGAGGAAGGTCCTGTCGAGCAGCGTCCTCACCACCACCCGCTGGAAGCTGGCGCAGATGCCCGTGATCTCCTCCTCCGGCAGCCTGCCGTCGCAGCCGAGGGCCGCGCGCCGCCGCTGCACGTGACGCTTGACCGCCGTCTTCAGCCCGCTGAAGCTGAACTCGAGCTGCCGGCCGCGGCGCGCCTCGGCCAGACCGGCCGGCCGGACCATCGCCGGACCGGCGTTGCGGTCGTCGTGGGTCATCCTGGCGAAAGGAAAGTCGACCGCGTGGTCGTCGCCGGTGCGCGCGATGCGATCGATGACCGGCCCTCCGGGATAGTCGAGGCCCAGAAGCGAGGCGACCTTGTCGTAGGCCTCGCCGGCGGCGTCGTCGCGCGTGCGGCCGATCAGGCGATGCGACAGTCCCTCCGCGCCCGCCGCGGTGGTCAGATACAGGTTGGTGTGCCCCCCCGAGACGACCAGCACCACCGCCGGCAGCGGCATCCGGCCGCCCTCCACCACCAGCGATTCGATGTGCCCGGCCAGGTGTTGCACCGGGACCAGCGGCAGGTCGAGCGAAGCGGCCAGCGCCTTGGCGAAGGCGACGCCCACCAGCAGCGAGCCGACCAGGCCGGGCCCCTGCGTCACCGCGACGGCGTCGACGTCGGCCCAGTCCGCGCCGGCGTCCTCGAGCGCGCGTTCCACCACGCCGCAGATGTCGCGCACGTGCTGCCGGGACGCGAGCTCGGGCACCACGCCGCCCCATTCGCGATGGATTTCCGCCTGCGAGGCGACCACGTTGGATCGCACGGTCCAGGGCCGCGCCGGATCGCCGGAATCCGCCACCACCGCGGCGGCCGTCTCGTCGCACGACGTCTCGATGGCGAGAATATCCATGGGACGACGCGGTTCACGCCCTGTCGCAGGCCGCGGCCAGACTCTCGCCGTAGGGCGGACGACAGATGCCGCGCTCCGTGATGATGCCGGCCACGAAGCGGTGCGGAGTGACGTCGAAGGCCGGGTTCCAGACGCCCGCGCCCTCGGGAACGACGCGGGAGGTTCCGACGTGGGTGACCTCCCGGCTGTTCCGTTCCTCTATCGGAATGCCGCCGCCGTCGGCGGTCGCCAAGTCGATCGTCGACGTCGGCGCGGCGACGTAGAACGGCACCTCGTGCTCACGGGCCAGCACGGCCACGGTATAGGTGCCAATCTTGTTGGCGACGTCTCCGTTCGCGGCGATGCGGTCGGCGCCGACCACCACCGCGTCGATCGTTCCGCCGCTGAAGAGGGAGCCGGCCATCCCGTCGGTCACGATCGTCGTATCGATACCGTCCCGCAGCAGCTCCCAGGCGGTCAGCCGGCTGCCCTGCAGGAACGGCCGGGTCTCGTCGGCGTAGACAGCGATCCGCTTGCCGCCCTCCACCGCCGCCCGTATCACCCCGAGCGCGGTTCCGTAGCCGCCCGTCGCCAGCGCACCGGCGTTGCAGTGCGTCAGCACGCGGCCGTCGTCGGGGAGCAGCGCCGCACCGTGCGCCCCGAGCGCCCTGCAGCAGGCGACGTCCTCGTCGTGGATGCGCCGGGCTTCGGCCACCACGATCCCGGCGATCTCCGCTGGCGACCGCCCGGCCCGCGCCGCGGCCGAGAACACCCCCTTCATGCGGTCGATCGCCCAGAAGAGATTCACCGCCGTCGGGCGCGTACCGGCCATCGTGTCGCACAACCGGTAGAACTCGGCGGCCAGCGCCGCGCTCCCCTTCGCCCGGCTTTTCGTCACGCCGAGCGCCAGCCCCATCGCCGCGGCGACGCCGATCGCCGGCGCCCCCCGGATCACCATCTTCTCGATGGCGCGCGCCACCTCGCGGGCCGTGCGGAGCTCGACGTAGACCTCCCGGCCGGGCAACTTGCGCTGGTCGACCATGACGACGCGGTCGTCCTTCCAGGCGACGGTCGGCAGCATGGAGGGGGATCATACAACCCGGTCGCCGGCGCCCGGCCACCGCGGCGCGGCGCCGCCGTGGGTGTGGACTACAGCAGGACGGCCGCCACCGAGGCGTTGATCAGGGTCGCCATGAAGCCGGCGAGGAGCGCGCTGGCGCTGAGGCGCGCCAGATCGCCGCGGCGCTCGGGCGCCATGCTGCCGATCCCGCCCAGCACGATGCCGATCGAGCCGAAGTTGGCGAAGCCGGTGAGCGCATAGGCGGAAAGCGTCCGCGCGCGGTCGCTGACCGAGTCCGCGTACTCGCCGCTCAACTTGAGGTAGGCGACGAACTCGTTCGTGACGAGCTTCGTGCCGAGCAGATCCGCCACCGCCGGCACGTCGCCGGCCGGCGTCCCGATGAGCGCGGCGACCGGCGCAAAGACCACCGCGAAGATGCCGGCCATCGACAGACCCGGCCGCAGGAGGCCCAGCAGGTAGTCGAACATGGCGATGAACGCCAGGAACGCGATCAGCATCGCCGTCACGTTGAAGGCCAGTTGCATGCCGCTCGATGCGCCGCCGGCCGCGGCATCGACCACGTTGACGTGCTCCCGCTCCGGATTGACGACCACCCGACCGGCGGTCACCGGCTCCCCGGTCTCCGGCAGCAGTATCTTGGCCAGATACAGGCCGCAGGGCGCTGCCATGACGCTCGTCGTCAGCATCGCCACCGGATCGGCGCCCAGACTGACGTAGATGGCGAACATGCTGCCGGCGATGGTCGCCAGGCCGCCCGTCATCAGCGCGAGCAGCTCCGACTGGGTCATCCGCGCGATGTACGGGCGCACGATGATCGGCGCCTCGGTCTGCCCCATGAAGACGTTGGCCGCCGCCGACAGCGTCTCGGCCCCGCTGGTGCCCATCAGCGGCATCATGACCCGCGCCAGCAGCCGCACGGCCGCCTGCAGGACGCCCAGGTGGTAGAGCACGGTGAAGACCGACGACGCGAAGATGATGATCGGAAACGCGGAGAAGGCCAGCACGAGGCCGTTGGGGAACCGCTCCCCCATCGCCACCGGATCGGCAAGGACCCCGAAGACGAACTGCGCCCCGACGCTGGTGAACTCCAGGAAGCGCGTGATCACGGCGGCCAGCGCGGAGAACACGGCGTAGCCCGGCCGGACGCCGCCGACGGCGAGCTTGAGAATCGCCACGGCCAGGAACACCTGCAGACCGATTCCCCAGGCGACGGTGCGCCAGCGGATGGCGGCCACGTTCGCGGAGCAGGCGACGGCGGTCAGGATGAACGCCGCCATGCCCATCACCGCCCGCAGGCGTGCCGGCAGCAGTTCCTGATACGCGAACGCCGCCAGCGCCAGCAGGACGGCGGTCGCGGCCGCCGCGGCGCGAATCCACCGGGTATCGCGCATCGTCTCCACACGTCCTCCTTGTTCCGCCCGCGACAAGCCTACCCGAGACGGGCTGCTATACTCGCGATCCTCCAGCGGCGCGCCCCGCGACGGGAATCCCGTGACCGATGCCGTGCTCTCGTTCGCCGTCGTCTTTCTCGCCTTCGGGACAACCGTCGCGTGGCTGTCGCTTGGCGCCCGGCGAGCGGATCCGACCAGCGGACAACGGCTCGCAGCCGAGTTGCGGCTCGCCCAGTTCGCGGCGCTGCTGCTGGCACTGGCCGCGGCCGTCCCCATCGGCTTCGCCCTCGCGCACGAGGGCGTCCCCGGAGCCGGCCTCGTCGTGGCCATCGCCGCCGGCTGCTTCGCGGTGGCGGCCCTGGTCACCACGTGGGAACCGGTTCGCGCGCTGACGGCTCTGGCCGCCGCCTGGGGCGCACACGCGATGGCCGGCCTTGCGCACGGCGCCGGGCTGCTCCCGCCGGAGATGGTCCCGCGCTGGTACCCGGCGGCCTCCGCAACGTACGACGTGCTCGTCGCCGCGCTCTGCTACCTGCCGGTCCTCCGGCGCTGAAACGGAACGCGGATTCGGGACTGACGCGGGCGGCCCGGCATGGGCGTTCGCCCTTCCATCGCCGGCTGCCACCCGGGGTCTCAAACACGGGCTGCTAAGCTGTGCTGCATGACTGGCACCATCGAATCCACGTTCATCGAGTCTGCCCGCACGCGCCTCTGCATCCACCTGACGGGACAGATTCGCACCTGCCTGGACGCACTGAAGGTGGAGCAGATCTGGTGGCGCCCCAACGAATCGTCGAACGCTATCGGCAACCTCGTCCTGCACTGCGTCGGTTCGACCCGCTTCTACATCGGACACGTCGTCGGGGGACGCGACTTCGTACGGGATCGGGCCGCCGAGTTCGCGGAACGGCGCGAGCTGCCGGCCGCCGAGCTGCGGGCCAGACTCGACGTGGCCATCGAGGAGGCCGACGAGGTGCTGGCGCAGGTCGATCCGGCCAGCCTGCTCGCCACGACGGAGCGGACGCCTAAGCCCATGACGCTGCTGGAAGCCATCAACCTGCAGTTGACGCACTACGCCCTCCACGCCGGGCAGATTGCGTACGCCACGAAACTGATCGACGCCCACGCCATCCACGAGATCTGGCGGACGACCCCGGGGCACTGAGCGCTGCAGGACCTCCTTCTCGGAACGACCGCGCCGGCGGATCGGCTGGACGGCGTGAACAGCGACACCAGGGAACCGGCGACGCCGTTTGCGCGGCGAGTCCTGACCATAGTGCGCCGCATCCCGCCCGGGCGCGTCGCGACGTACGGGGACGTCGCCGCCCTGGCGGGGCGGCCGCTCGCCTCCCGCGCGGTGGGCAACGTCATGCGGAGATGCACGAGACCGGGGGTGCCGTGCCACCGTGTCGTCGGGGCCGGCGGGCGTCTGGGCGGCTACGGCGATCGCGCCGTCAAGCGCGGCCTGCTCGTTGCGGAAGGGATCCGTGTGACCGGGGACCGGCTGCACCGCTTCGCCGCGGTGCGCTGGCAGGGTCCGATGCTATGATTTCAGTCATGAATCAGGCGTCAATGAGGGGGTCGTGCATCTTGCGCGGGTTGGCCGCCGTGCTCCTCTTCGTCGCCGGCAGTTCGCCGCCGGCGGCCGCGCTGCAACTTGCGGGCAACGTCAGCGTCCCGGCCGAGGAGCTGGCGCTCGGAACAATCGAGTTGCCGCGCCCCGTCCTGGCGGACGGTCAGGCGCTGCCGGCCGGCGCCTACGACGTGCACCTGACGAGCCGAACTGCGAGCCCGGAGACGGCCGGAACGCTGGGCGAGCTCGAACGCTGGGTGGAGTTCCGTCAGGGCGGCGCGGTCATGGGCCGCGAGCTGGCCTCCATCGTCCCCGCCACGGAAATCGGCGACATCGCCGCGTCCGCCCCGCCGGCGAGCGGCAGTTCGCGCGTCGAAGTTCTGCGCGGGAACGACTACGTGCGCGTCTGGATCAACCGGGACGGCACGCACTACCTGATTCACCTCGCCGTCGGCTGACCACTCAGGTAGCCATCACGTCGAACTGCTCGTGGTGCAGCCGGACGTCCGGCTGCACGGTGACCCCGCGTCCGAGCACGCGCTCGAGGTCCCGGAGCACCCCGCGCTGCTCCTGCTCGAGGACCCGCGCGATGTCGGGATTGACCCGCAACTGCACGGCGTGCCCGTTGAGCTCGGGACCGATCTTGCGCACCTCCGACAGCAGGTCGTAGCAGATCGTCGACGACGACTTGATGACCGCGCTGCCGGAGCAGTAGGGACACGGGTCGGTCAACTGCCGCTCCAGGCTCTTGCGGACGCGCTTTCGCGTCAGGATGATCAGGCCGAAGTCGGACACCTGGATCGTCTTCGACGGCGCCCGATCGCGCCGGAGCTCCCGCTCGAACGCCTGCGCGACCTTCTGGCGGTTCTTCCGATCGTCCATGTCGATGAAGTCCGCCACGATGATGCCGCCGAGATCCCGCAGCCGGACCTGGCGCACGATCTCCTTGGCCGCTTCGAGGTTCGTCTTCACGATGGTGTCCTCCAGACCACCGCTCCGCTTGCCGACGTAGCGCCCGGTGTTCACGTCGATCGCGACGAGGGCTTCCGTCTGGTTGATCACGATGTAGCCGCCCGACTTGAGCCACACCTTGCTCCGGATCGCCTTGTCGATCTCGGCCTGCACGCCGTATTCCTCGAAGATCGGAAACTCCTTCGCATAGTGCCGCACCCGCTCCACCATGCCCGGCATGATGCGCTCGACCAGACGCACGACGCGCGCATGCTCGTCGCGATCGTCGATCCGGATCGCCGAGAAATCGTCGTTCAGGAAGTCGCGGATGAGCTTCGCGACGAGGCTCTCCTCGTGATGAATGACCGCGGGCGCCCGCAAGGACTCCATGTTGCCGCGCATCTCCGACCACAGCTCGTGGAAGTACCGCAGGTCGCCTTCGATGTCCTCCTTGGGGCGCCTGGCCGCGGCGGTGCGGATGATGATCCCGCCGGTGAAGCCGTGCTCGTCGCGAAACTGCCGCACGATGCCGCGCAGGCGGCTGCGCTCCTCGCGCGAGTCGATCTTGCGCGACACGCCGATGTTGTCGGCGGTCGGCATGAAGACGAGGAAACGCCCGGGGATGCTTGCGTGGGAGGTGACCCGCGCGCCCTTGGTGCCGAGCGGCTCCTTGACCACCTGCACCAGGATCTCCTGGCCAGCCTTCAGCAGGTCCTCGATCTGCTGCGTCGGTCTCTGCGCGGAGCGCTGGGGCGACCGGCTCCGGCCGTTGCCGCGCGAGCGTGCGGCGTCGCCGTTGGACTCGCCGCCGCCCGCGGGCGCGTCGTCGCCGTCACCCGACTCGAGGCGCTCGAACTCCTCGACGGTGTCGACGACGTCGGAGACGTACAGGAAGGCGTCGCGCTCGAGACCGATGTCGACGAAGGCCGACTGCATCCCGGGCAGGACCTTGTTCACCCGCCCCTTGTAGATGTTGCCGGCGACGCCGCGCTGGTGCTCGCGTTCGATGTGGATCTCGGCCACCTGGTCGTCCTCGAGAATGGCCGCCATCGTCTCGTGGCGGTTCGAGGAGACGATCAATTCCTTGTTCATGCGTAACGATCTCCCGCCGGTCCGGGCTTGCGGCGCCCCGGCCGCGCCGACCCCGCGCACGTCGCGCGCGTGCGCGATCGCACACCGGCACGCCCGCCGGTCGGGCCGCCGTCCACGCGCCTTCGCAACGCCTCGCGCCGCTGCCCTTCCGGACCATGAGCTCAGTTTCTGAATCGGCGCATCCTGACGTTCAGGATGAGCCCGAATCCCATCAGTGTCGCGATGATCGACGAGCCTCCGAAGCTCATCAACGGCAGGGTCAGCCCCTTGACCGGAGCGAGACCCACCGACATCGTGATGTTGTAGACGACCTGGAACGTGAATCCGGCGACGATGCCGGCGACCAGGTACATGCCGGTGCTGTCCCGCGCGACCCGCGCTGCGTCGAGCGAACGCAGGATGACGAACAGATACAGGATCAGCGCGATCGACACCCCGACGAATCCGTGCTCCTCCGCCAGCACCGAGAAGATGAAGTCGTTGTGCGCGACCGGCAGGAAGTTGTACTGGTTCTGCGTGCCCTGCAGGAACCCCCGTCCAGTCAGCCCCCCCGAGCCGACGGTGATCCGCGCCTGCCTCTGCTGGTAGCCGGCGCCCTGCGGATCCTGCTCCGGGTCCAGGAAGCTGGAGATGCGACGCTGCTGATACTCCTCGAGGCCGTAGGCCCAGACGAGAGGCGCCGCGAGCACGGCCAGAAGAGCCACGACCGCGAGGACCCGGATTCGCAGGCCCGCGAACATCATGATCGTCAGGCAGACCGGCAACAGGGTCACCGCGGTCCCGAGATCGGGTTGACGCGCGATAAGCACGAAGGGCAGGGCGACTACCGCACCGCCCACGATCCAGTCGCGCAGCGCGCGCCGTGAGGGACTGTTCCGGGCGTACACCGAGGCGAGGACGAGGGCCAGGACGAGGCGCGCCAGCTCGGACGGCTGTCCGGAGAGCGGACCGATGCCGACCCAGCGCTGGGCGCCGCCCTGCTCGGTGCCCACGAACAGCGTGAGAACCAGGATCGCCACGAGGCCGGCATAGATGAACAGCGAGCGATCCGCCAGGGTCCGGTAGTCGACCATCAGGCAGCCGACGAGCGCGGCCGCCCCGATCGCCAGAGCCATCAGATGACGATAGAACTCGACGCCGACGCTGCCGCTGGTCGGGTCGTAGGTGGCGCTGAACACCATCGCCGCACCGATGGCGCCGAGGATCCCGATTGCGCCCAGCAACGCCCAGTCGATGTAGACGGCCAGGCGATGCTTGAACATCACTGGCCTCCGCTCGCGGCCTCCGCGTGTGCCGCGTCCGCCACGGTCGTCACAGGGGGTCTCGCCGGCAACGGAGAAGCGGGCAGCGGAAGCCCCTCCTCCTTGGCGAAGAACGTCTCGATCACATGGCGGGAAATCTCTGCGGCCAGATAGCCGTGCTCCCCGTGCTCGGCGAAGACGACGCCGGCGATGCGAGCGTCGTCGCGCGGAGCGGCGAAGACGAACCATCCGTGGTCCCGCAAGTTCGCCTCGGACCCCGTCGCCGCCCTGCGGCCGGACAGCGAGACGACCTGCGCGGTACCGGTCTTGCCGATCACGTCGCGTCCCGGCACGCGCGCGCGCCGCGCGGTTCCCACGCCGTTGACCGCCGTCCAGAGTCCGCGCCGCACCGTGGCGAGGGTCTCGGGCGCAAGCTGCGGAACCGCCGCCGCGCGGACCTCCTCCACATCACGCCGACCGGCCCGGCCGTCGAACGCCGACCGGAGCACCCGCGGCGTCGGAACCCGCCCGCCGTTCGCCACCGCCGCCATCATCACGGCCATCGACAGCGGCGTCACGGACACCTGGCCCTGTCCGATGGCGACCGAGATCGTTTCGCCGGCATACCAGCGCTCACCGCGCGTGGCGCGCTTCCACTCCCGGGACGGTATCAGTCCCTGCACCTCGTGCGGCAGGTCGATGCCGCTCATTCTCCCCAGGCCGAGCGCGGTGGCCCACTTGTGAATCAGATCGATGCCGAGCGACTGCCCCAGTCTGTAGAAGTAGGTGTTGCACGACTGCGCCAGCGCGCGCGCCATGTCGACGCTGCCGTGCGTGGAGTGGCACGCGAAGAAACGACCATAGAAGACGCCGCCGCCGCGGCACACAATCTCGTCGTGCGGATCCACCACCCCCTCTTCGAGGGCCGCGATCGCCATGACGATCTTGAACGTCGAACCGGGCGAATAGCGCCCCCGCAGGGCCCGGTTCTGCAACGGATTGAGCGGATCCGCGAGCAACTCCCCCCAGGCGGCGGCGTCGATCCCGGTAGCGAAGACGTTCGGGTCGTAGGCCGGCCGGCTCACCAGCGCCAGCACCTCGCCCGAGCGCGGATCGAGCACGACGGCGGCACCGTCGAACCCGGCCGCCTGGAACCCTTCCTCCGCCGCCCGCTGGAGGTCGTAGTCGATCGTCAGCTCCAGGGGCGCACCCTCCACCGGCGCGACCTCGCGGACCGTCTCGATCTCCCGGCCAACGCTGTTCACGATGACGTGGCGCGAGCCGTCGGTTCCCATGAGCCGATCGTTGTAGGCGTACTCGATGCCTGCGTGGCCGACGATCGCGCCGCTGCGCAGCCCTTCGAAGTCGGGCAGCGAGAGTTGCACGTCGGTGACCTCCCCGACGTAGCCCAGCGCATGCGCGCCGAACGTCGCACCCGGATAACGGCGCGTGGGAACCTGCTCGACGACCAGCCCCGGCAACTCCGGCTTGCGGGCCGCGACGGCGGCCACTTGGGACAGCGAGGCGTCCCTGATGACGACGACCGGGCGCGATGCGGATGCGCGCGGTTGACGCTCGACGATGTCGGCGATCGCCGCTTCGTCGGTGCCGGTGGTGCGCGCCAGCCGGGCAATCCAGGCGTCGATGTCCTCGACCTGCTCACGCACCAACGAGATGTTCAGCGAGTGACGGTTCTCCACCAGCACCTCGCCGTCGCGGTCGAGGACCGCGCCGCGGGGCGCCCGCAGCGACAGGCGGCGCTGGTGGTTGTTCTCCGCCATCGCCAGGAAGCGTTCGTGCTGGCCGATCTGGACGTGCCAGAAACTGACGAGGAGCGCGGCGAAGATCACCACGACGCAGTGCTGGAGCAGCGCCAGCAGCGATCGGGCTCTGAGCACGTCTCGCGACGGCGGCGGGATGCTCATCATGGTGCGTACCGGCTCCGCCAGCCTTCGGCGGCCGGCCCCGGACGCCGGCGCTGCCCGGATCCCTGCCATCGGCGCACCGGTCCCACGGCGCCGATGACGATGCTCGCCGCCACCGCATTCGCGACGGTCTGCGCCGCCACCTCCGTCCACCCGCCGATCGGGGTCGCCGTGGGTATCAAGGCATAGGTCCCGAAGAAGCAACCGGCGTGGAGCAGGGTCGCAGCCGCCGCCATCAGGCTCCGCTGCCAGGTGGTCGTCACGAGCAGTCTCTCACCCGCCAGCCCCACCGCGACGCCGGCCACGCACTTGCACAGACCGCTCACGCCGACGATGCCGCCCGACAGCACGTCCTGCGCGAGCCCGGTCGCAGTTCCGGTCCACAGCCCGGCCAGCGGTCCACCGGACAGCGCGGCCAGGACCACGACCACCAGCGGCAGATCCAGGTTGACGACGGTGCCGCTGAACGACCACGCCAGCGTAGTCTGCACCGTCACCGCCGCCGCCGCGGCGAGTGCTGCCTGCGCGGGACTCATCGGACGTCGCCGGCGGCCGCCAGCCGCTCGTCGTGGGTAACGATCAGGACATGCTCCAGGCGGTCGAACTCCATCGCCGGCTCGATGTCGATCGTCTTGTACAGGCTGGGGCCGCGCCGGACCGAAGTGACCGTGCCCACTGTGAGTCCGTGCGGATAGATGCCGTCGGCCCCGGACGTGACGATGGTGTCCCCCACCTGCACATCCTCGAGGTTCGACACGTACTGCATGCGCAGGGACATGCCGTCGCCGGCCCCGACGACCACGCCCGGCACGCGCGTCCGCTCGACGAGCGCGCCGGCCGCGGCGTTCCGATCGATGATCAGTTGCACCCTGGCCGCCCGCATTCCGGGCGTGCCCACCACCCGTCCCACCACGCCGCCGGGAGCGATCACCGCCAACTCGGTCTCCACTCCGTCACGGAGGCCGCGGTCGACCGTAATCGTTCGGAACCAGGGCGTCGCGTCGATGCCGATGACGCGGGCGCTGAGCGTCATCAGCTCGACCGTCCGGTCGAGCTCGAGCAGTCGCTCGAGGCTGTGGGCCTGCTGAACCAGGGCGTCCTGCGCCTGAAGGCGCAACTGGAGCCGCGCGATCTGCTCCTGCAGCTCGATCTTCTCCTCGTGCGCGCCCCGCAGCGAGACGTAGCCGTCCCACAGGTCACGTCCGGCTGCCACCGTGGAGCTCACCAGTCGCTGCGCCTCGGACAGCAGGCCGAAGGTGACGGCGTGCAGCACGCTCGTACCGGGAGACGTATCCACCTGCACCGAGATGACGACGAGGTGCGCCACGAGCACGCCCAGCACCAGGTAGCCGGCACGCCGTCTCTTCATGCTGCAGTCACCCCGATCCCGGGCAGTCCGGCAACGCCGTCCGCGAGCCGTGTCCGGCTGCCAGTCTCACCCGCAAGCATGCGAACCGCCGGGCAATCAGTCAATCGCAATCCTGCGCAGCAGCGTGAAGTCCGCGAGCATCTTGCCCGTCCCGAGCACCACCGAGTGCAGCGGATCCTCGGCAATCGCGACCGGCACGCCGGTCTCTTCCCGCAACCGCGTGTCCATGTTCTTCATCAGGGCCCCGCCGCCCGTGATGACGATGCCGCGCTCGAAAATGTCGGCCGACAGCTCCGGCGGCGTCTGCTCCAGCGCGACGCGCACCGCATCGACGATGACGGAAACCGTGTCGGCGAGCGCCTCCCGAATCTCCCCGTCGGTCACGATCGCGGTCTTGGGTACGCCTTCGATCAGGTGGCGGCCCCGGATCTCGATCTTCAACGACTCGTCGAGCTCGGCGGCGGACCCGAGCTTCGTCTTGATCTCCTCGGCGGTCCGCTCCCCGATGAGCAGATTGTGCGCCTTCTTGATGTACTGGGTGATCGCGTCGTCCATCTCGTTGCCGGCCACGCGCACGGCCCGGCTGTAGACGATGCCGGCCAGGGAGATGACCGCGATGTCCGTCGTCCCACCGCCGATATCGACGATCATGTTGCCGAACGGCTCCGTGATGGGCATTCCGGCGCCGATGGCGGCGGCCATCGCCTCCTCGACCAGGTGCACCTCGCTGGCCTTGGCCCGGTAGGCGCTGTCCTTCACCGCCCGCTTCTCCACCTGGGTGACCTCCGACGGAATGCCGATGATGATGCGGGGTCGCACCCACACGGTCCGGTTGTGGGCCTTCTTGATGAAGTACGTCAGCATCTTCTCGGTGGCGTCGAAGTCGGCTATGACGCCGTCCTTCATCGGCTTGATGGCCGTGATGTTCCCCGGCGTCCGCCCCACCATGTCGCGGGCCTCGAGCCCGACCGCCTCGATCTGCCCGGTGACGTGATTCACCGCGACGATGGAAGGCTCGTTGATGACGATGCCCTGCCCGCGCGCGTAGACGCACGTATTCGCGGTTCCGAGATCGATCGCGAGATCGCTCGACAGAAAAGAGAGCATCGACCGCAGGCTCACTTCGCCCGCTCCACGTCCGCGCAGCCGACAGGCCGCATTCCCGTACGGTTTCCCCCGGCCGCCTTCATGTCGTACAAGGCCTTGTCCGCCAGATCCAGAAGCCCGGCCCCGGACAGGGCCCCGCCGTTCGTCGTCGCCGCACCCACCGAGGCCGTCAGCCGGACGGCGCACCCCGCGCGCCGCAGAAATACATGGCGCGCAATGCGTGCACGCAGTCGCTCACCGGCCGCGACCGCACCTTCCGCGCGAGTCTCCGGGAGCACGATGGCGAACTCGTCGCCGCCGCAACGAGCCGCCGCGTCGCCCTCCCGCATGCTGTCGCGGACCAGCTCGGCAACCTCGATGAGCGCCCGGCTGCCGCGCAGGTGACCATGTTCGTCGTTGACCTTCTTGAAACCGTCGAGGTCGATGACGAGCACGGACAGCGGCCGGCCGGTGCGCGACGAACGCGCCGACTCCCTGTGAAGCGTATCAGTTAGTGTCCGCACGTTAAAGAGGCCCGTCAGATCATCGGTGCCGGCAAGTCGCTCGGCCTGCTCGAGTCGGCGGGCGTCGTCGAGTGCGAACGCAGCCGGTTCCAGCACCAGACGCAACGCGCGCCGGAGCGCACCGGGCAGGCGGGGCGTACGCGAAGCCACCCCGCTGTCCAGACCCACGAGCGCGGCCACGGTACGCGCGCGGCACGCGAGCGGAAGCGCCACCGCCGCCGCCGCCGGTCCATGCGGCACGCGAGCGTCCCGGCTGAGATCGGCCGAGCTCGCAACGCGCGATCGGCGCAACACCCACCAGCCGAGGGCCCGGACCGCCGGCGCCTCCCGCGGGCCCAGCCCGCGCCCGGCCAGCACGACCGGCGCCCCCCCCGCCTGCGGACCCACCACCGCCCAGCACGGCGCAGGCAGCCAGGCAGCGGCGCGCGCCGTCACCGCGTCGGCGACGCGGCTCGGATCCGGAGCCGCGCCGGCCGCGCGCATCAACTCGACGACGGTGGTCGCGCGACCCAGACGACGGACCAGAAGCGGCGCGCGACGCTCCAAGCGCGCCGCGAGGTCCGGGCGACGGTGCGGAACCGCTGGATTGTCGGCCGCGGATGGAAAGAAGGACGCTCGGCATCGAGGCCCAGCGCCGGAGCCGACGACAGGCCGATCGCCAACGACGTGGACCGGCCTGTCAGACTCCAGGTGAACCCACAACTTGGGTCAATAGAGTATCACAGGCGTGCCGCGCACCCCGACTCGAGTCTCTGGTTGTAGAATTGCCTCCATGACCATGCTCGACCGGATGCGGCGCCACAAGGGGTGGCTCAAGTGGAGCCTCGCACTCGTCATCTTCGCATTCGTCTTCCTGTACGTTCCCGGCCTCATGGACCAGACCGGCGGGGCCGGGCTGCCCAGCGACGTCATCGCGCGAGTGGGCGACCAGGAGATCTCGCTGGCCGACTTCCAGCAGATATACACCCGCCAGCTTCAGGCGTACCGCCTGGAGTCCGGCGGGGAGATCTCCGAGGAAGTGCTCCGCTCGCTCGGCATCGACCGGCAGATTCTGCAGCAGATGATCGACGGCCACGCGGCGCTGGCCGAAGCGCAGCGCCTGGGCCTCGAAGTGAGCGACGCGGAGGTGCGCGAGCGCATCCTGACGCTGCCGGCGTTCCAGATCGACGGACGGTTCATCGGCGAGGCGAGCTACCGCCAACTACTGCAGCAGCAACGCCCCCCGCTGACCCCCGGGCAGTTCGAGGAAGAGATCCGCAGCGAAATCCTGGTCGACCGGCTGCAGGCGGCCGTAACCGGCTGGATGCGCGTGTCGGACGCCGAGATCGCCGACGAGCACCGGCGCCGCAACGAGAGAGTCCGCGTAGACGTCGTCGCCTTCCGCGCCGACGACTTTCGCGAAGCGGTGGAAGCGACCGACGACGACGTGTCGCTGCTCTTTGCCGAGGAAGCGGCCACCTACGAGATCCCCGAGAAGCGGCGGCTGCGGTTCCTGCTGGTGGACCAGACGGCCATCTTCGACAGCCTCGTTCTGACCGACGAAGAGGTGCGTCAGTACTACGACGCGAATCTGTCGCAGTACCAGACGCCCGGGCAGGTGCGCGCCAGCCACATCCTGCTGCGCGTCGACGACGACGGCGACGAAGAGGCGGTCGCGGCGCGCGCGGCCGAGCTCGCGGCCGAGGCGCGCGCCGGGGCGGACTTCGCCGAGCTGGCACGTGGGCACTCTCAGGACGAGACCAACGCCGAGAACGGCGGAGATCTCGGGTCGTTCGGGCGCGGCCGGATGGTGCCCGAGTTCGAAAACGCGGCGTTCGCCCTCGCGGCAGGCGAGATCTCCGATCCGGTGCGCAGCCCCTTCGGCTATCACGTCATCCACGTAACCGAGAAGCAGGATGAGGTCACGCAGCCGTTCGCCGAGGTGCGCGGGGCCATCGAGAACATCCTGAAGCGGGAGAGGTCATCCGCACGGGCGACCGCCCTGGCCCGCGCAATCGCCGCCGAGGCGTCGACGCCGGCCGAGCTCGAGCGCGCGGCCTCGGCCCGCGGCTACGAGTTGCAGGAGTCGGGATTCGCCGCCCGCGGCGAACCGATCCTCGGGCTGGGCCTGGCGCAGGAGGTCTCCGCCCAGGCTTTCGCCGTCGATCCGGGCGCCGTGGCCGGGCCGATCCCCACGCCGTCCGGTCCCGCGTTCGTCACCGTCGTCGACATCCAGGATCCATACATTCCCGAGCTCGACGAGGTCCGGGAGCAGGTACGCGAGGACGTGATTCGCAAGAAGTCGCTGACCCTCGCGCAGGAGCGTGCGGCCGAGGCGGCCGAGGCTCTCAAGGCAGCCGACGACTTCGTCGCGGCGGCCGAGGAGGCCGATTGGGCGGTCGGAGCCAGCGACATGGTGTCGCGCGGCGCCTCCTTCCCGGAGGTCGGCCCGAGCGCCGCGGTAGAAGCGGTCGCCTTCGCGATGACGCCCGGCACGGTGAGCGACGTCGTGCAGACCGGCAACGCCGCGGCCATCGTGCACCTCGTCGAGCGCGAGGAAGCCTCGGCGGCCGACCTGGCGCAGAACCGCGACACGCTGCGCGACGAGCTGATGTTCGAGCGCCAGTCCCGGTTCTTCACCGCCTACATGGACAACGTGAAGGCGCGTCTGGACATCACCATCGATCTCGCTGTCCTGGAACAGGCTCTCGGGCAGGCCTGAGCGGAAGCCCGCGGACGCAGCGAGTCGGCGGGCTCTATCTTCCGACCCGAACACCGGGCATCAGCGCCAGCGGCGCGCCCGAGCCGGCGAGTTCCATCTGCGCCCATCGCGCGTACGCCCCACGTACATACGGCGAGTGCCGCCAACCGGACTCACCGCCCATCGCCCGCGCCATGACGGCGCCGGTCAGCACCTCGACGAACGACCGCGGACCGGGGTAGGGCACCAGCCTCACCTCCTCATCCGCGTCGATGCCTGCCTGCACCTGCGCCAGCGACACGGCGCGGCGGAGTCCTCCCAACTCGTCCACCAGGCCCCGCGCCAGCGCCTGCCGGCCGGTCCACACCCGCCCCTGGGCCACGGCGTGCACCTCGTCGCGCGACATCGCCCGTCCCTCGGCGACCACCTGGAGAAACCGCTCGTAGATGTCGTCCACCTGCGCCTGCATGGCCGCGCGGCCGGCTTCGCCGAACCGATCCACCGGTGAGAAGATGTCCGACTGCGCGCCGTAGGTCACTCCGTCGATGCCGACTCCCAGCTTGTCGAACGCTCCCGCGGCGGCGAACTTGCCGCTGAACACGCCGATCGAGCCGGTCAGCGTGCCCGGCTGCGCCACGATGGCGTGTGCGGGGGCGGCCATGTAGTAGCCGCCCGAGGCCGCCACGTCGCCCATGGATACGACGAGCGGCTTCCGCTCGCGGGCAAGCGACAGCTCGCGCCAGATGATGTCGGCCGCGGTGGCCGCCCCGCCGGGGCTGTCGATGCGCAGCACGATGGCGTGGATCGACGAGTCGTCGCGCGCCGCGCGAATCGCCTCGGTCATCGTCCGCGATCCGACCCACTGCCCGGTGCCCGGCAGATCCACCGTGCTCGAGCCGAGATTGATGATGCCCTCCGCGTACACGACGGCGATCCGCGGTCCGGTGTCCAGACCGAGATCCCGGGGGTCTACGCGCCGGTAGGTCGCATAGTCGACCTGTACCGGCTCGTCGCCGGACGACAGGCGGGCCAGCAGCTCGTCCTCGTACAACAGCTCGTCGACGAGTCCGAGGCTCATCGCATCGGCGGCCACGAACGGTCCCTGGTCGATCACCTCGCGGACGCGCGGCCGCGTCATGCTCCTCCCATCCGCAATCCCGTCGACGAGCTGCTCGTAGAAGTCCCGGGTCAGCGCCTCCGACACCTCCCGGTGCTCCGGGGTGAACCCCGATTCGGTATAGGCGTTGATGGCGGTCTTGAAGTCCCCGGCCGCCAGCATGTCCGCCTCGATGCCCACCTTGTCGAGCGTGCCGCGGAAGAACAGCTCGTACGACGCCACGCCCACGAGCATGAGAGGACTGGTCGGGCTCATGAAGATCTCGTCGCACGCCGTCGCCAGGTAGTACGCCTGCCCCATGCCGAACTCGATATGGGCGACGATTGGCTTGCCCGACTCCCTGAAGTCGATCACGGCGTCCCGGATCTCCTGCACCGTGCCCCACAGACCCGGCGTCGGCGGCGGAACGAGAACCACCGCCGACACCCGATCGTCGACCTTCGCCTTGCGCAGCGCGGTAACGACCGAACCGACGGTATCCTGCTGATCGAACAGACCGAAGAGGTCGTCCGGGACCTGCTCCCCCAGGTTGGGCGGGACGCGCAGCCAGAGCACCGAGTCGGACTCGACCGCCGGCCCGCGGGTGAGCAGGAAGTAGCTGACGGCCACCCCCGTCATCGATACGATGACGGCGGCGACCATGAACAACAGAATGAACCGGACGCCCCTTGCGGTTGCCACGTTCGCACTCCTTGGCCGGCCTCGGACCGGCGATCATGGCAAGTATACGGGCGCGGCGATGAGTTATACTCTCGTGCGTTCCACCCCATCCTGCGGAAGTGGCGGAACTGGCAGACGCGCAAGCCTCAGGAGCTTGTGGGCCTTAGGCCCGTGGGGGTTCAAATCCCCCCTTCCGCACCAAGCCACCGGATCACGAAACGAGAGAGAGCAGGCCGGCAGCACGCGATCCTCGCGAGACGCGCTGCCGGCCGAGCTGTGCGCCGAAAGCGACCGGCGTCCGGACTATCGGGACTCCTGCTGCGCCGCCGCTGCGGCCTTGCGCTCGTCAGCCCGGGTCCCCGAGAGGATCCCCTCCAGCGAATAGTTGCCCTCGTGGCACGCGTACTCGAACAGCGGCAGCTCGTTCAGCCGCATCGGCACCTGCGCCGTCCACGGCGCCGTCCACGTGCCCGGATCGGTGACCGTGAACTCGTAGAGCAGGGTATCGGCATCGACGCGGGTGAAACGCTCGATCAGGTGCCGCTCCGGAGAGGTGCCCCGCCAACTGTGCTTGGCGCTGAAGTCGACGGTCTCGACCACCAGGGTGTCGCCCTCCCAGTGGCCGCGCGACTCGCCCGTCCAGGAATCGATGCCGGGCCGCGGCCCCCCGTCGATTGGAATGATGCGCGAGTCGTGAACCATCTCGTTGAGCACCACCACGTGGTCCTCGGTCTGGAAGAGCTGCATGTTCTGGTTGTAGCCGCCCGGGGTCATCGGCGGCCCCTGATTGAAGCCGAGGATGCAGCGGTCGAACGCGCTGCGGTCGAGCCACGAGTCGGCCGGATGCTCCGCCCTGCGGACGCGCCGCGCCTCGGCCCGCTGCTGTCCGGCATCCGACAACGGGGGCATGCGCCCGTTCGGCGGATCGATGATCAGCGACGTGCGCCGCGTCTCGGCGACGTTCGTGCCGCGGTCCATCCAGAAGTTGTTGTAGGCGCCGACGCTGCCTCCCGCCTCGGTCCGGCGCGCCTCCGCCTCCCAGAGCCGGATGTCGCGCTCGACCGCCTCGCGCTCGAGACTCGCGGCCTCTTCCTCGGTCAGGAACTCCTGGTCACCGAGCTCCTCGGGCCGCTGCAGCGGCGTGATCGTGCGGAAATCCCAGACGCCCTGCAGATCCGGCGCGCCCCACGGCGTCCGGGGCGCCTCGTCCTGCGCGGCGGCGGGCGCCGCCAGCACCGGAACGACCAGCATCGCGGTCAACGCCGCCGCGAGATATGTGCCTCTCATCGCTACCTCCCTGGACGCGGGCAGCCGCGCTGCCAGCCGATTCCCTGCTCAACCCCGATCCTCGTCACGATAGCCGACCCCCGCGGTCGGCGCAACATCCGCGCGGCAACCGGGGCATCCCGCGGCTGCCAGCGTCGACCGGGAACGCCGTTCCCCCGATTCCATTGGTGCGTATCCGCGCCGAGTACGGCATCATGAGGCGCACCAAGCAAAGGAGCGAACGCCATGTTGAGAACACTGACCCCGGCGTGTGCCGGCATCGTCGTCGTGCTGCTGTGGCTCTCCGGGGGCGGCGCCGCCCGACCCGGCGTGGAGGCAGGGCTGGCCGCGGCCGGGCAGGAGCAGGAGTTCGTGCCCATAACCGACGAGATGCTCCGCGAACCGGACCCGGCGGACTGGCTGATGGCGTACCGCACCTACGACTTCCAGGCCTTCAGCCCGCTGGACCAGATCGACCGCGGGAACGTCGGCCAGCTCCGGCTCGCCTGGATGCGCGCGATGGAGGAGGGGGCTCAGCAGATCAGGCCCCTGGTCTACGACGGCGTGATGTACATCGCCCAGCCGGGCTACGACCACCTGCAGGCGATTGACGCCACCACCGGCGACCTGATCTGGGACTACCAGCGGGAGCAGCCGGACGACATCCGCCAGTACGGGCAGTTCGGCAACCGTACGCGGCACCTCGCCCTGTACGGCGAGCACCTCTACCACCTGACCGCCGACGCGCACATCGTCGCCATCGACGCGCGCACCGGCGAGCCGGCCTGGGAGTCGCGCACGGCGAACTACCGCGAAGGCATCAGTCACTCGTCCGGCGCCGTGATCGTCAACGGAAACGTGGTCAGCGGGCGCACGTGCAGCCCCTCGAGCCTGGAGGCGCGCTGCTACGTCGCGGCCCACGACGCGGACGGCGGCACCGAGCGCTGGCGCACCTACACGGCGGCCGGCGCCGACGATCCCGGCGGCGGGACCTGGGGCACTCTGCCCACCGCCCGCCGCGTCCACGTCTCGCCGTGGGGGGTCCCGGGCAGCTTCGACGCGGAGCTGAACCGCATCTTCTGGGGCGTCGCGGTGCCGCTGCCCTATCCGCGGCTCGTCCGGCGCGGGACCTGGGACGTCGGCGACAGCTCGCCGTGCGAGCTGTACTCCAACTCGACCATCGCCATGAACGCCGACACCGGCGCCATCGACTGGTACTACCAGTACCTGCCGTGCGACGACTGGGACCAGGACTTCGTGCAAGAGCGCACGCTCATCGACACGGTGGTCGACCCCGATCCGGAGGCGGTGCGCTGGATCAACCCGAAGCTGACCGGCACGGCCGAGGAGCGCAAGGTCGTCGTGGTGCTGGGCGAGCCGGGCGGCCTGTTCGTCAACGACCGCGAGACCGGGGAGTTCCTCTGGGCCGACCCGTTCCCGTTCGAGAGCACCGAGCGGTTCGTGATCTCGGACGTCGACGTGGAGACCGGCACCACCTACATCAACATGGACCTGGTGGCGCGCGAGGAGGGCGACCAGTTCATCATCTGCGGCCACAACGTGAAGGGCTGGTGGTCGTGGTCGTATAGCCCGGTGACCGGGATGCTCTATGTCCCGATCAACCGCTCCTGCCTGAACCAGACGACGAACTCCCGTACGATCTCGGGTGCCAGCCCGCGGTTCACGATTCCCGATCCGGACATCGGGCCGAACGGCGACCTGACCGAGGTGCGGGCGATAGACATCTCGACCGGCCGCGAGGTCTGGCGCTACAGCCAGCGGGCGCCGAACGCGGGCACTACCCTCGCAACGGCGGGCAACGTCGTCTTCTTCGGCGACTCGAACCGCCGCTTCCGGGCCTTCGACGCGGAGACCGGCGACGTGCTCTGGGAGACCATCCTGGGCAGCCAGATCAGCGGCTATCCGGTGAGCTACGCCGTGGACGGCAAGCAGTACATCACCGTGCCGGTGGGCGGCGTCGGCAACCGGCTGCAGACCTACGCGCCGGAGATGGAGGCGCCGGTCGGAAGCAACATGCTCGTGACGTTCACGCTGCCGTGAGGATGCACGGAGAACGCAACGACAGGCGACGCGCTCGAGTCCGCTGGGGGATCTGGCTCGCCGCGGCGGCGGTCGCGGCGCTGTTGGTCGTCCGGGCGGTGCCGGGCGATGACGCGGTCGATGCGCTCGGCGCCGCGATCACCGCACTCCGGGCAGCGGAAAGGGCGCTCGACGACGCGGCGGTGGACATCGGCGCGGCGGGCGAGGCGCCACTCGGGCAGGATGCGGGGCCAGACCGGCCGCACGCGGCGTCCGATGCCGCGCAACGGGCCGAATCGGCCGCGCGCGCGGCGGGCCGCGCGAGCAGCGAGGCGCGGGCGGCCGTGACTCGCGTCCGGCACATGCGCCTCCAACAGCCCGGGACCTTCACGGAGACCGTGGCTGCCGTGCGGGGGCTGAGAGACGCGGCCCGAGCGTTGACGGCGACTGCCGGGGCGCTCCGCGACGCGGCGCAATCACTCCGCGACGCGGGTGCGCCCCGGGCGGCGCACCGGGCGCTGCTGGCGGCGGACGACACGCTCGACGCCGCCGAGGCGGTGCTCCGGGCAACGACGGCGCTTCTCGACGGCGACCAGGGGTTCGATGCACCGCCCCCCGCCGGACGATCTACTGCTGCTCGCCGCCGTCCTCCGCCGCGGCCCGATCCTCGGCGCGAGCGCCGCTGAGCACGTTCGCGAGGCTGTAGTTGCCCTCGTGGCAGGCGTACTCGTAGAGCGGCCCCTCGGTGACGCCGCGCGACGCCTGGTTCGTGGTCAGCGGGAGCCGGACGCTCCACGGGCTCGTGAACTTCGCCGGGTCGGTCAGGGTGAACTCGTACATCAGCGTGCTCTCGTCGACGCGGGTGAAGCGCTCGACCAGGTGCATGGTGTGGGTCGGCATGCGCCACGTCTGCGCCCAGCGGTCGGCCATCCCGTCGACGAAGCGCGTCGACTCGACGACCAGCGTGTCGCCCTCCCAGTGACCGCGGATGTCGCCGTTCCACTGGCGGACGGTCCCGTGCGGCGTATCTCCGAGCGGAATGATCCGGCGGTCGCCGAACATCTCGTGGAGGATCACGACGTGGTCGGGAGTCTGCACGATCTGGTGATTCGGGTTGTAACCGAGCCAGAACATCGGCACGCCGTCGGTCATGCAGCGCTCGCCGGTGTCGACGTCCACCCACGAGTTGCGCTGACCGCTGACCCGATAGATCGCCTGCAGGCGGCTGCGCTCGGCCATCCCCGGTGTGTAGGGGATGCGCCCGTCAGCCGGATCGGTGATCAGTGCGGTGCGCCGGTCCACGAGCCGCGTGCCCGGGTCGAACCAGATCTGGTTGTAGGTGCCGGGATCGCCTTCGCGGACCTCGCGCTCGACGAAGCGGGTCGCGTCCGCGCGCAACTCCAACTCGGCCGCCTGCTCGTCGGTCAGCAGCTCCTGGCCGGCGAACCGATCGGGCCGCTCGAGCGGCGTCAGCGTCGAGCCGGTCCAGATGCCCTGCAGGTCGGGGTCGCCCCACGGGGTGCGCAGCGTGTCCTGCGCTGCCGCCGGAAATGCCGCCAGGAGGACGAACGCCGTGGCCGCCGCGACCGTTGCGAATGTTCGACGCTCCATGAATCACCTCTCAGGAATGGAGCCGACTGCGACTCGTATGGCGCATCTTCCCGCACGCGCGGCGCGGATGCAACCCGGAATTGGGATCTCGTCGTTCCGGGCCGCGTCGCAAGTTCATGCACGTTGACGCCGAGCCGATTCGCGCGGTACGCTGGAACGGTTCCGGGGCCTCCATGAGCGTGATGCTGTCGAAAACCTACACCGCGCACAAGGCAGCCGACGTGGCGGACGATGTCGCACGTGATGCTGCCGAGGCAGTAGGATCGCTCGCGGTGTCGCTGACCGTCATCAAGTGGATGGTCGGCTTCATGCTGGGCCTTCAGGTCGCGGCGATCGCCATGCTCTTCCAGATTGCGCTGCGGCTCGACTAGGAACCGGTCGGGCTCCTGGCCCGCTAGGCCTGGGACCCGGAGCCTCCGGCGCCGCCAGCCGCGGAGAGGACATCGGCGCGAAGGATGTGCTTCCGGATCTTACCGACGGAAGTGCGCGGCAAGTCATCCCGGAAGCGCACGAACTGAGGGACACGGAAGCTGGCGAGCCGCTCGCGGCACCAGCCGATCACTTCCTCCTCGGTCAATCCGCCGGCCATCTCTCCCTCCTCCACGCCGCGCGGCACGACGACCGCCAGAATCGCCTCGTCGCGCATCTCGTCGGGCACGCCGATGACCGCGCAGTCGAACACGCCGGGGTGCTCGCGGATCACCGCCTCCACCTCGCTCGCGGCGACGTTCTCTCCCGAGCGCTTGATCATGTCCTTCGCGCGGTCCACGAAGTGGTAGTAGCCGTCCTCGTCCTGCCGGGCGTTGTCGCCGCTCCACAGCCAGCCGTCGCGGAGGGTCTCGGCGGTGGCCTCGGAGTTCTTGTGGTAGCCCTTCATCAGCGAGAGGCCCGGCTCGCCACGCACCACGATCTGCCCGATCTCGCCGCGCGCCACCGGCCGGCCGCTCTCGTCGACGAGTCGCGAGGTGTAGCCGGGCGCCGGCAGTCCCATCGACATGTTGCGCCGTTCGCCGTCGAACGGATTGATGATCGGCGGCCCCATCGTCTCGGTCATCCCCCAGAGCTGCATCAGCGGCGCCCGGAACCGCTCCTCCCACTCGGCGAGCTGGGCCGGCGTGACGCTCTGGGCGAAGATCACCGCGCGCAGGTCGTTCCTGGCATGCTCGGGGCGCCGGGGCTGGGCGAGCAGCATCCGGATCGGCGCCGCGAACAGGCTCGAGACGGTGCAGCGGTGGGCGATGGCTCGATCGAAGTACCGGCGAGCGCTGAAGCGCGCCGTCAGCGCCACGCTGGCGCCCGCCGCCAGTGCGCTCATCGTCGAGTAGTACTGGGCGTTGCCGTGGAACAGCGGCAGCACGCAGAGCTGCCGATCCTCCGGCGTGAGGCGAACCGCACGGGCGACCGTTTCGCCGGCGCAGAGGTAGTTGGCGTGGGTGACCAGCACCCCCTTCGGCCGTGCCGTGGTGCCGGAGGTATACAGAATGGCCGCCTCGTCCGTGGGCGACGGCGCCGGCGCCGCGGGCGGCAAGTCGGGACAATGGGCGACCAGCCGGCCGAAGTCGACCAGAGCCGACGGAGCGCCCGCCCCGCACACGAGCACTTCCTCCACCCGCGGGCAGCGGCCGCGGACCTGGCGGGCGAGGTCGAGCCACGCCGACTGCGTGAAGATCAGCCGGCTCTCGGAGTGGGCGACCAGGTACTCCAGCTCCGAGGCGGACGAGGCCGTGTTGACCGGTACGATGACGGCGCCGAGCTTCGCGGCGCCGAACCAGAGCGCGAGGAACTCCAGGCAGTTGGCCAGCAGCAGGGTGACCGTGTCGCCCCGGCGGACGCCGAGGCGGACGAGGAGGTGCGCGGTCCGGTTCACCTCCCGGTCGAATTCGCGGTACGTGCGCGTCGTGACCTGCCCCTGCAGGTCGTCGAAGATAACGAACGGGGCACCGGGGGTCGACCGCGTCCGCGCCTCGAGCAGCGCGGGCAGCGTCGAGACCCCGGCGTCGGACCGCTCGTCCATCGCGATCAGTGACCGGGAGGTCCCATCGGTTCGAGCGTCAGCGCCGCCCCGTCGCCTCCCAGGTCCGCTCGGCCAGCAGCAGGTTGGTCATAGCGTAGTTGCCCTCGTGGCAGGCGTACTCGTAGATGATGTAGTCGGGCAGCCGCGGCATGTGCCGCATGCCGGTCCAGGGCCGCGTGTAGACCGTCGAATCCTCGATGGTGAAGGTGTGCTCGAGGGTGTCGTCGTCCAGGCGCCGGAAGCGCTCCACCGCGACGGTGTTCGGCGAGGACGGGAAGCGGTGCTGGGTCTTGTCGCTGAAGTTGCGCGTCTCGACGACCAGCGTGTCGCCCTCCCAGTGCCCGCGCGAGTCGCCGTTCCACTGGCGAATGCCGTCGGTCAGGGGATCGCGGCCGTCGATCGGGATGATCCTCACGTCGTGGATGTTCTCGACGCGGATCGCCACGTGATCCGGCGTCTGCACGATCTGGTAGGTGTTGTTGTACCCGGTCGACACGGGCGGCACGCCGTGGTAGGTAATGCAGCGGTCCCAGTTGCTCCGGTCGAGGTGCGAGTCGGCCGGATGCTCCGCCCGGTACGCCCGGTCGGTCTCGGCCTGCGCGGCGGTCTCGGCCGTGATGGGCAGACGCCCATTCGGCGGATCGATAATGAGCGACGTCCGCAGATCGGGACTGACCCGGCCTCGGTCGAACCATAGCGCGTTGTAGGAGCCGACGCTGCCGGGCGGCGGCTCGCGGTCGAGGGTCACCTCCAGGTTGCGCGCGGCGGCCTCCTCCTCGGTGTAGCGCTCGCGGTCGCCGAGGCCGGCCGGCCGCTGCAGCGGCGTGAGCGAGGCGTACGACCAGGTGCCCTCCAGGTTCGGATCGCCCCAGGGCGTGAGCGGCTCGCCGTCGGACTGCGTCTGCGCGAGCGCCGCCGCGGGCAGCAGCACCGCGGCGACCGCTGCAACGAGCGACATCGAGAGGGGTCGATTGCGCATCTCTCACCTTCCTTTGGCGTGCGTTCCGGCCGAGTCTCCAGCGGCTACGATAGCTCCCGCCGGCCCGGCGCGCAAGGCGGATCGTGCGGTATCATCAGCGCGAAAGCGAGGGTTCATCATGGCTCGATTCATCGCCTCGTTCGCCCCGACCGCCCTGGTGCTCGCCCTGGTCGGCGGCGCCGCGGCGCCCGCCCACGCCCAGAACGGCGACGGCTGGGATCCGCCCCGGCTCGCCGACGGGCAGCCCGACCTGAACGGCACCTGGAACAACGTCGGCTCGGCGCACATTCCCCTCGAGCTGCCGGAGGCGCTGGCGGGCGCCGAGGTCTCGCAGGAGGACATCGACGCCCTGGTGCAGGAGCGCTCGGACGCTCGCAAGGCGGTCACCTGGCAGGGGCACGAGAACAGCCGCGGCGTGGGCGCCTACGCCAACTACTGGTTCGACTGGTTCTGGAAGGAGCCGGCCGGCGTCGACGCGCCCGCGCTGCTGATCGAACCGGCGAGCGGCAGGATGCCGGCCATGACGCCCAAGGCCGCCGAGAGCGTCGCCTGGCACCGCGAGCACCTGCACGATTCGTACTCGACGATGGAATCGGGCGACCGCTGCGTCTCGCGCGGCACCTACGGCATCATGATGCCGACGGCGTACAACAACGGGAAACTGTTCTTCCACACGCCGAACCACGTCGTCATCCTGAGCGAGATGATCCACAACTCGCGCATCATCCCGATCGGCGCCGGCGCGCACGTCGACGACGGAATCGCGTTGTGGAACGGCGACCCGCGGGCGCACTGGGACGGCGACACGCTGGTCGTCGAGTCGCGCAACTTCAAGCCGGTCGCCAATCAGCGCGGCCCCGGCTCGCGCGCGCCCCAGACCGAGGCGCGCCACGTCGTCGAGCGGTTCACCCTGCTCGACGCCGACACGCTGCGCTACGAGCTGCGCGTCGACGACCCGGAGACCTACACGGCCCCCTGGACGGTCGCCTTCAACTACAAGCGCGACAACGAGTATCTGCAGTACGAGTACGCCTGCCACGAGGGCAACTACGCGGTCCCCAACTCGCTGAGCGGCGAACGGGCGCAGGAGAAGAAGTAGCACCGACGCCGGCGGGAGCCGGCACCGGGACAATCGAGCAGCAACAACGAGGTAACGGAACCCGTGTCTTTACGTGGAGTGCAGATGATGTCGAGAAGGAATCGCCTTGGAATCGCCGCGGCCGTCGTCCTGGGAATCGCACTGGGCGCCGCCGCCGACGCGGCCGGCCAGAGTTATCCCAACCCGTATCGCCTGGTGGACGACTGGGCGCAGTTCACCGACGGGCGCATCGTCGGCGCGGTCGGGGACACGACCGTGGACAACGACGGCGAGCACATATGGGCGGTGCTGCGCTGCGACGCGGGGCCTGAGCGCTTCGGGTGGGAGTGCCTGGAGTCGAATCTCGACTCGATCATCAAGTTCGCGCCCGACGGCACCGCGGTCGAGAGCTTCGGCGGCGGGATGTTCATCTGGCCGCACGGCATCGACGTCGATCCGGACGGCAACGTCTGGGTGACCGACGCGGTGGGCGAGGCGCGCACGCCGGAGGGCGGCAACCGCGGCCACCAGGTGGTGAAGTTCAGCCCGACGGGCGAAGTCCTGATGGTGCTCGGCACGCCGGGCGAGGCGGGCAGCGGCCCGAACCATTTCAACGCGCCGGCCGACGTCGTGGTGGCGGACGACGGCAGCATCTTCGTCGCCGACGGCCACGCCAACGAGACCAACAACCGCGTGGTGAAGTTCGACGCCGAGGGTAACTACCTGATGGAGTGGGGCCGGACCGGGTACGCGCCGGGCGAGTTCCGCACCCTGCACGCCATCGCCATCGACAACGACGGGCGGGTCTTCGTGGCCGACCGTTCGAACAACCGCGTGCAGCTCTTCGACCAGGAGGGCAACTTCCTCGCCCAGTGGACGCAGTTCGGCCGCCCGAGCGGCATCACTTTCGACACCCACGGCCGCATCTACGTCGCCGACTCGGAATCGGACGACGTGCAGAACCCCGGCTGGGAGCTGGGCATCCGCATCGGCGACGCCAAGAGCGGCTGGGTCACCGAGTTCATTCCGTTCGTGTGGGGCGACCCGCGCGAGGTCGCCGGCAACGGGGCCGAGTTCGTCTCGGTGGACGCTGCGGGCAACATCTACGGGGGCGAGCCGCGGCCGCGGACCCTGCAGAAGTACGTGCGGGTGAAGCCGTAGCTGCGCTCCACATCGGCTCCACCTGCCGGAGAAGAAACGGTCGAAAGGAGACCACGACATGAAACGCTGTCTGCTGTTCGTTCTCGCCGCCCTGCTCGCCGCGCCGGCCCTCGCCGCCGCGCAGTCCTCGGACGAAGAGTTGATCGGAAGGGCCACGATGGCCGCTCCCCAACGCGTCCGCGGCGGCGCCGGCGTCGTCCGCTGGGACGCCAACAACAACCGGATCGTGGTGAAGGAGAGCGAGAACGGCCTGGTCTGCTGGGACCGCTCGGAGGTGCCGGGCACGGCGCCCTTCGCCGTCCAGTGCTCCGCCGAGGCCAACCTGCCCCGCTTCGAGCAGAACCGCATGTTCTCATATCAGGCGGCCGACGCCGACGAGCGCCGGGCATTGATGGCCGCGTCCGAGGAGGACGGCACGCGTGTCCTCGCGGCGTTCGGGTCGGTCTGGTACTCGATGAACGGCCCAGACCAGGAGAACGCCAATCGCCACACGACGATTGCCGTCCCCAATGCCACCGCCGAGACGGTCGGCCTGCCCGACCAGCGGCGTTCGGACGGGCTCTGGCTGATGCAGGCGGGCACGTCGAGCGCGCACCTGATGGTGCCGGGGCTGTAGGCTTTCGGACTTCGTAGAGAACTGAAACGGCCCGGCCCACTTCGCGAGGGTCGGGCCGTTGCTTTGTCCGCGGCAAGTGCGAGCCGCCAAGGGTCGAGTGCTACGACCGGGTCGCCGTGCAGAGCCGACGCCGGTTGGGCGGCCAGCCGTTGCAGATCGCCTCCACGCCTGGCAGCGGTGAGACTACTGTCCGCCGCCCGCCTCTTGCGCCTCCTGCAGCCGGGCGCCGCGCAGCGTGTTCTCGATGGCGTAGTTCCCCTCGTGACAGGCGAACTCGTAGATCCGGCCCGTGCCGGGCGCCGGCCGCATGTAGATCCGGGCCGTCCACGGGCGGGTCCACGTGGTCGGATCGTCCATCGTGAACTCGTACTGCAACAGATCCTCGGCGACACGGGTGAACCTCTCGACGAGGCGGAGGTTGCTCGACGCGCCGCTGAAGTTCACGTCGCGCTTGAAGTTGGTGGTCTCGACGACCAGGGTGTCACCGTCCCAGCGGCCGCGTGAATCCCCCAGGTCCTTGCGGATTCCGGCCGGCAGATGCGGGCGTCCGTCGGTCGGGATGACGCGCGCATCGTGCATCATCTCCATCAGGATGGCGACCGAGTCGGCCGCCTGCACGATCTGGAAGTTGCTGTTGTAGCCGCGGCCGGTCATCGGCACCCGGCCGCCCGAGCAGCGAAGCCCGGCGCCGAGGTCTTCCGGCCCCCTCGGAAAACGCGGCCGCTCGACGGCGGCGCGCGCCTCCGCACGTCGCTTCCCCTCGTCAGTCATCTCCGGCAGCCGCCCGTCCGGCGGGTCCTCGATGAGCGACGTGCGGTTGTCGAACCAGCGGTCGATGAGCCAGAACTGGTTGTAGTTGCCGGTGCCTTCCGGATTCTCCTCGGTGACGCCGTCGCCCGACTGATAGTCGGTCCGGTCGGCGAGCGCGGCGCGGAACACGCTGTCGCCGAAGGCAGCGTCGGTCTCGCCGTTGAAGAGCTCGGCGGCGCGCCTGGCGAGCGTCGCCACCTCCTCGTCGGTCAGGAGCGGCGTATCGGCCAGCTCTTCCGGCCGCTGCAGCGGCGTCGCCGAGTCGCTCGCCCAGACCCCTTGCAGGTCGGGATGGCCGTCCGCCGTCCGCGGCACGGTCCAAGCATCCTCGGGTGACTGCGCCAAGGCAGGCGCTGCCAGGGCCGACAGGCACACGCCGAACAGAAGTCGCGCAAGAAAGCGGTTCGTCATAACACACCCCTCTTCTGCAGCGTCACCGCTGCCGTAGTCACCGCTGCCGTAGTGTCGCCGCTGCCGTGGCGTCACTGCTGCGAATCCGCCTCTTCCTTGCGAGCGCCGCCCAGTGCGTTCGGGACGGAATAGTTGCCCTCGTGGCAGGCGTACTCGAACTGCACGTAGCCGTCGTCGCGGTCGTAGGGGAACGCCGCGGTCCACTCGCCGGTGTAGGTCTCCGGGTCGTCCATCGTGACCGAGTAGAGCAGCAGGTCCGGCCCGGCGAACGTAAGCCGCTCGACGGTGCGCTGCGCCTCGGACTGCCGCGAGCGGATGCCGGCGGACGGACCGCGCATGTTGCGGACCGCCTTGAAGTTGGTGGACTCGATCACCAGGGTGTTCCCCTCCCAGCGGCCGCGCGGAACGCCTTCCCACTGCCGGATGCCCTCGTCGACGTCCGCGGCGCCGTCGATGGGAATGATGCGCGCGTTGTGGATCATCTCGCTGTGGAAGACGACGTAGCCGGGCGGCTGCAGGATGAGGGTGCCGTTGTTGTACTCGGTGGGCATCATCATGCCGAGCACGCCCCGCGAGATGCAGCGGTCGCCGGTTTCCATGTTGGCGTAGGAGTCGTGGAGCTGCGCCATGTTCAGTGCGATCCGCTCGCTCGCGTCGGCGGTGTAGTCGGGGACGCGGCCGGTCGCCGGCTCGACGATGATCGACGCCTGCCCGATGTCGGTCGGATTGTCGAAGTACCAGTCGAACCAGTAGAGCCCGTAGCCGCCGACGCCGCCGCGGTTGTTCTCGTGGCCCCGCCACTCCGAGCGTTCGATGCGCCCGCTGCCGCGCGCGGCGGCCTGCTGCTGCAGCTCGTCGGTCGAGATGTCGTCCCGCCCGGCCAGCTCTTCGGACCGCTCGAGCGGCGTGAATATCGCCCGCGTGTTGTTCCACATCCCCTGGATGTCCGGCTGGCCGTCGGCGAGCCGCTCCGGCTGCCAGTCCTCTCCTGCCGTCTGCGCTCCCGCGCCCGGCGCGAACATCATCATCGCGGCCGCTGCCAGCAGGGCTCCCCCCGTACCAACCGGTGAACGCTTGCTCATTTGTCTCTCCTTGCCAAAAACAAAGCGGCCACCCGGAGCGGTGCGACCCGATCGCACCGCCGCGGATGGCCCCAAGAACGTCTCTCGAATCCGACCGTCAGTCGACGGTGACCGTCACGAGGATCGGGGTGACCTTGATCGTATCGTCGGCGTGACCGCGGAGCACGTGGGTCCCGCGCTCGGAGAAAGTGACGGTCGTCACCGCCTCGCCGCCGCGCCCGCCCTCGATGTGCGTGACCATCGGATCGAACGTCACCCTGCCCGGTCCGCGGTAGTGGGTCCAGGTGACGGCCAGCCCGGTCTCGCCGGCCTCGAACGCGTTGACGACGTCCTGGTTGATCGGGTGCGGCCGCGACCGGCGCAGCTCGAGCGCCGCGATTCGTTCCGGTGTCGTCGGCTTCTCGCGCGGTCCCGGGATTCCGTCGTCACTGACGCGCGCGGTCAGGGCCAGGGTGTCCGGGAGCGTGACCGTCAGATCGGTACCCGGCTCGACCTCGATGTACGGGAACCGGTTGTCGGCGGGCCAGCCGTTGGCCCCCATGCCCCGGTTGGCCTTGATGACCCCGTCGTCGATCTCCCACGCCGGCCACAGCGACGCAACCGCCCGGTCGGTCCGGCCGTTGGAGGTCACCGTCCAGACCAGGTCCTTCTCGCCCCAGTCCGCCGGCACCTGCACCCGGAAGACGAACTGCTGGCGCCGCACGTAGAACCGGGTGGGCTGGCCGCGGTCGGCCGGCCCGGGCTCGAAGAAGTTGTCCGCGCCGACCGGCGCGTGCGGCATCTCCCGGTAGTTGCGGTTCATGTACCCGAAGACCATGTTGAAGGTCCCGTCCGGGTTCCGCTCCCACCCCTCGAAGACCGGCGCGACGTTCTGGCCCCTGTCGAACTTGAGCTGCGCCTCGGCGTCGCTCGCCACGACACATGCCAGCCCTACCGCGCCGCACAGCAGCACGAAACGCAAACCACCCCTGAACATGATGACGACTCCGTCAGTTGTCGTTGTTGTTGGCGCTCATCGCCTCCCGCTCTGCGACCGCGGCGGCGAAATCGTCGTCGTCGAGCTCGTAGTAGCTCGTCCACGTGAAGCTCATGTCGTCGCTCGAGCGCTGGCCGAACCCGGCCCAGTTACGCGGATCCGGATTCCAGCGGTTGGCCTCCGAGTTGTCGTGCCACGTGATGGTGTGCATCATCGTGCCGGCCGGCAGCAGCGGCTGCACGTCGTCCGCGTAGTTGTAGACGATGTGCCACCCGAAGTCCCACGTCGCGCAGCTCAGCATCTCGGTCTGCCCGTCCGGATAGATGGCCTCGATGCACTGCCGCTTGCCGCGGTTGTGCAGGTGCGGCTGGAAGCCGGTCAGGCGGACGTTGTTGTCGAACTTGTGGTAGCTGTCGTGGCGCACGTTGTCCTCGCCCGGCGGGATGTCGAGGTCGTAGTTCTGCGCCAGCGCACGCGAGAACAGCTCGTGCTTCGGCGTCTCGCCCTCCGGGTAGAAGGTCAGTCCGACGCTGGTGCGATCGGTCCGATCCTCACCGATGGAGGCGTAGTGCATGTTGAAGCGGATGACGGTGCCGGCCTTCACGAGGCGCCCGGTTCCGGGCGGGAAGATGTCGCCGTTCTTGCCCTGGGCGTACTCGTTGAGGAAGTCGCCCTCGTCGTCATCCGGCGTCTCCTGCACCCGGGTGACCGCGTGGTGCACGACCGGGAAGCCCTCGGACGACGGCTTGGTCTCGACCGCGCTGATCCAGACGTCCTCGGTCAGCCCCGAATCGGCATAGAAGTCGCCCCACCAGTTGGCGCCCTCGGCCGGGACCACGAAGGGCTCGGGGATCGGGACGATCCAGTCGGGCTCGCCGATGTGCCACTGATCGCGGTCGGCGAACTCGCGCTCCGGCGGCGCGTCGGCCGGGTTGCCGCGCGGCGCGCCGGCGTCGACCCAGGCGGAGACGGTGGCGATCTGCTCGTCGTTCAGCGAGCGGTCGTACTTGAAGCCCTGCACGCCGATGTTCTTGTCGATGTACCACGGCGGCATCGTGCGCGTGACCACCTTCTCGCGGATGGCGCGCGCCCACGGCCGCGTCTCCTCGTAGGTCATCAGCGACATCGGGGCGATGGCCCCCTCGCGGTGGCACGTCTGGCAGGAATCCTGAAGTATCGGAAGCACGTCCTTCGTGAACGTGACGTCCGACTGCGCGAGCGCCGTCCCGGGCGCGACTGCCGCCAGGGCGAGCACCGCGAGCACGACGACGCCGAAGGAACCGAACAGCCGGGTTCCGACGCTGGATTTCATTGGGATCTCCCCTCCTGTACTATCCGTGTACTCTGCGCTTCCGGCGACCCGTTGTCAATGACGAACCGCGCCTACCGCGCCGCCGCGGCGGCTTCGGCCTCCTCGGCCCGCGCGCCGGCCAGGATCACCTCCATCGCGTAGTTGCCCTCGTGGCAGGCGTACTCGTAGAGGGGCTCCGGGTTCGACTGCATCGGCACCTCGTACTTCCAGGGCCGCGTCCAGGTGGCCGGGTCGTCGATGGTCGCCTCGTACAGCAGCACCTGCGGCGACACGCGGGTGAAACGCTCGGTCAGGTTCAGGCCGGCGCCCGCCCCGCCGCGCATGAAGCTGGTCTCGCGGATGAATCCGGTCGTCTCGACCACCAGCGTGTCGCCTTCCCAATGGCCGCGCGAGTCGCCGGTCCACTGGCGCAGGCCGATGTGCGGCCGACCGTCGAGGGGCACGACGCGGACGTTGTGGTTCATCTCGTTCAGGAGCACCACGGAATCCGGCGTCTGGAAGACCTGCACGTTGTTGTTGTAGGCGCCCGGCGTCATCGGCGGACCCGAGTTGAAGCCCGTGATGCAGCGCACCTGCAGGCCGTTCGGGCCGAGGTCGTCGACCCAGCCGCCGGGGGTGGGCTCGTGCGGCCCGGTGTTCTTCCGGGCCTCGGCCATCGCCGCCCGCCTGCTCTCGGCCGCGGGGGTCAGCGCCGGGATGCGGCCGTCGGGCGGATCGATCACGAGCGACGTGCGCCGCGTCCCGATGACCGAGTCCCCGCGGTCGAACCAGAACGTGTTGTAGTTGCCGACGATGTCGTCCGGCTCCTGATCGTCGCGGGCCGCGTTCTCGGCCGCCCGGACCTCCTCGAGCTCGGCCGCCTCCTCGACGGTCAGGAACTCCTGGCCCGCGAGGTCCTCCGGACGCTCCATCGGCGTGATGGTGCGGAAGTCCCAGACCCCCTGCAGGTCGGGATGCCCCCACGCGGTGCGGGGCGCCTCGCCCTGCGCAGCGGCGGTGAAGGGCACGAGCGCCGCGAACGACAGAACCGCCAGAACGCACACGAACTCTCTGCGTGCCATCTCGATTCCTCCTGCCCGGCCGTCCGGCTCCGGGCCGACTGCCCGCGCGCCACGCCGTGTCCGGGCACGTGCCCGCAACGCGCCCGCCGCACGCGGGCATCAGGGTCCGCGCTCCGGTGCTGCGGGACTCTCTCGGCGCGAGAATAGCACGCTCTCCGGCTCCGAACCGGCGTTTTCCCCGCCGTCCCGTGCTAGATTCTGCGGTTGGGCATTTCACGCGAAGACTCAGGAGCAGTGCCGTGTCGGAGACATCGACCAGGACGACCCACGAATTTCAGACCGAGGCCCGCCAGCTCCTCGATCTGATGATCCACTCCCTCTATTCGAACAAGGAGATATTCCTCCGCGAGCTCATCTCGAACGCGTCGGACGCCTGCGACAAGCTGCGCTTCGAAGCGCTGACCGACGCGGCGCTGCTCGAGGAGCACCCCGACCTGGCGGTCGAGGTGGAGGTCGACCCGACCGCGCGCACGATCACCGTCACCGACAACGGGGTCGGCATGTCGCGCCAGGAGGTGATCGACAACATCGGGACCATCGCCAAGTCGGGCACCCGCGAGTTCGTCGCGCAGCTCACCGGCGACCAGACGCAGGACGCGCAGCTCATCGGGCAGTTCGGCGTCGGCTTCTACTCGTCGTTCATCGTCGCCGACCGGGTGACGCTGACGACCCGCCGGGCCGGACTCGGGGCCGGGGAGGCGGTGCGCTGGGAGAGCACCGGCGAGGGCGAGTACACCCTCGAAGCCGTCGCCCGGGAGGCGCGCGGCACCGAGGTCGTCCTGCACCTGCGCGACGGCGAGGACGATCTGCTGTCCGGCCCCGCGCTGCGGGCCATCGTGCAGAAGTACTCCGACCACATCACGATTCCAATCCTGATGAAGAAGGAGGAGGTCCCCGGCAGGCAGGCGGACACCGGCGACGTCGAGACCACCGAGAAGGTCAACCAGGCGTCGGCGCTCTGGGCGCGGCCGAAGACGGAGATCACCAGGGAGCAGTACGACGAGTTCTACAAGCACGTCGCGCACGACTTCGACGTGCCCCTCGCGCACACCCACGCCCGCGTCGAAGGGCGGCAGGAATACACCCTGCTGCTCTACGTTCCGCGGCGGGCGCCGTTCGACCTCTGGGACCGCGAGCAGCGCCACGGCATCAAGCTCTACGTCCGGCGCGTCTTCATCATGGACGGCGCCAAGGAGCTCATGCCGGGCTACCTCCGCTTCGTGCGCGGCCTGATCGACTCCAACGATCTGCCCCTGAACATCTCGCGCGAGATCCTGCAGCACTCCCGCGACGTCGAGGCCATCCGCAATGCCGCCGTCAAGCGGGTCCTCGGCCTGCTCGGGGAGCTGGCGGAGAACGAGCCGGACAAGTACGCCGACTTCTGGCGCGAGTTCGGCCGCGTCCTCAAGGAGGGCATCGGCGAGGACGTGGGCAACCAGGAGCGGCTCGGCAAGCTGCTGCGCTTCGCCTCCACCCACCGGAACAGCGCCGAGCAGAGCGTGTCGCTCGCCGACTACGCGGCGCGCATGAAGGACGGGCAGGAGAAGATCTACTACGTCACCGCGGACAGCTTCGCCGCCGCGCAGAACAGCCCGCACCTGGAGGTGTTCCGCAAGAAGGGCGTCGAGGTCCTGCTGCTGCACGACCGGGTCGACGAGTGGGTCATGGCGCACATGCCCGCGTTCGACGGCAAGTCGCTGCAGTCGGTGACGAAGGGCGACCTCGATCTCGGCGGTCTCGCCGACACCGGGGAGGAGGCGCAGCAGAAGGAGGAGACCGAGGCGGACATGAGACCCGTCGCCGAGCGCATCGGGAAGGCCCTCGGCGACAAGGCGAAGGAGGTGCGCCTGACGCATCGGCTGGTCGACTCGCCCGCCTGCCTGGTGACCGAGCAGGACGGCATGAGCGCCAACCTCGAACGGGTCCTGCGGGCGGCCGGCCAGGCCGTGCCCAACGTGCCGCTCGTACTCGAGATCAACCCCGAGCATCCGATCGTGACCCGGCTGAAGGAGGAAACGGACGACGCCCGGTTCAAGGACTGGAGCCACATCCTCTTCGACCAGGCCATGCTCGCCGAGGGCGGCCACCTCGACGACCCGGCGGGATTCGTCAAGCGGCTCAACGAGCTGATGCTGGCAATGGCCGGCGAGCCGCAGTCCCGGATCTGGACGCCGGGAAGCTGAACCGCCGGAGCAATGCCTCCGCGCCGGACGCTCGACCCGGCGAACGCGCCTCTCGTCACGGCGGATGGAGAATGAGCGCGCGCCGCCGGCAGTCGGCCATGATCTCGCGCGGCACGATCCCGATCGCGAGCCAGAGGGCGACGGGAATGATGAACAACTCGTCGATGTCGCGCAGTATCGGGAGGAAGCTCGGGATCAGGTCTCCGGAGCTGACGATGTAGAGCAGCGTCCCGGTGACGAACCACCGCGTGTACCACGGGGTGCGCGGGTCGCGCAGCACGAGCCGGAGCGCCCGCGCGTCGCGGAGCAGGGCTCGCACCCAGTTGGTCCACCGCAGCCTGGACCTCGCGAACAGGATTCTCTTCACGCTCGCCGCGCCTCGGTCAGGTCGTCTCGCCCCGGCGGATGCGCTCGATCCGCCGGTCGCGATCCGAGGCGAAACGGGCGAGGTCCCGGCGGTGATTCGCCTCGATCTCCTGGAGCGCCTGCGCGTCGGCGGCCCCCGCCAGGGCCGACTGGTGCAGGATGCGGCACTCGGCGACCCGCGCCTCCCAGGTGCGCCGGGCCTCGGCGATCGCGTCGATCTGCGCCGGCGACAGCTCGACCGACTCGACGCCGGCGGCCTCGTCCTGCCGCTTCAGCTTCTCCATTGCGATCTCGTACGCGCTCTTCGGTGCTCCGTCCACCACGTCGACTCCTTGCCGCGTCCCCGCGCCGGCACCGCTACCGCGCCCGCCCGGCCCGGAACGGCTCCGAGCGCGTCGCGGTCAGCCCTCGTGGAGAGTATAGGTGCGTAGGAGTTCCGCGCCAGCGAACTCTCAACGCGACCCCGCGGGTCGCGCCGCGTCCGGGAACCGGCGGCCTGCCGTCACGTACTTGCCACGCGGCCGGCGCTCGGGTATCTTCACAAACGGTCGGCGTGTTGGACGTCTACCCGTGCGTCGTCCTGCTTTGCCACGTTGCGAGCCGATCGAGCCTGTAAACCCGATTCTCCTCACGGCGAGCGCTGAGCAGCGCGCTTCGTCCCGACCGGCGAGCGCACACGACGCCGTCAACCTGTCAGGAGGATCGCCATCTCTTCCAGAGTCTTCGTCGGCAACCTGAGCTACGAGACGTCCCGGGAGGAACTGGAGACCGCGTTCTCCAGGGTCGGCCAGGTCGTCGATGTCGTCCTGCCGGTGGATCGTGCCACCGACCGGCCCCGCGGCTTCGCGTTCGTGGAGTTCAGCGACTCCGACCTCGTGTCGAAGGCGATTCAGGAACTCGACGGCGTCGAGCTCGGCGGCCGGACGCTGCGGGTCAGCGAGGCGCGCGAGCGCGCCCCCCGACCGCCGTTCGGCGGCGGCGGCTGGGACGAGGGCGGAGGTCCCGGCGGCGGCGGAGCGGACAGCCGGCCGGGGTGGAGCCCCGACCGCCCGCCGAAGTCCTCCCGGCCGAAGGGCAGCCGCCGTGGCGTGCGCGGCCGCAAGCGCGGCTTCTAACCCTCGCGCCGAGCTTCGCCCGCCACCGCGTCAGTGCACAATGAACATCCGTTTCCGATCACATCGTTCAAGCAGTCTGGAGTACGCAACATGGCAGTAACCGGCACCGTCAAGTGGTTCAACGACAGCAAGGGGTTCGGCTTCTTGACCCGCGACGACGGCGAGAAGGACGTCTTCGTGCACCACTCCGCCATCCAGGGGCAGGGCTACAAGAGCCTCGCCGAGGGCCAGCGAGTCGAGTTCGACGTCGTACAGGGCCAGAAGGGTCCGGCCGCGGAGAACGTCGTCGCCGTCTGACGGCGCGCCGTCGGTTGAGAGGGCGGGCGGCGGCGGTCCCGCCACTCGCCACGTTCCTCCGTGGGCCGGAGCCCCGCCCGGTCCGGAGCGCGATCACGGCTCCAGCGCCGCGTCCCGCTCCTCGGCCCGCGCCCCGCGCAGCAGGTTCTCCATGCCGTAGTTCCCTTCGTGGCAGGCGTACTCGTAGAGCGGCAGTTCGCTGCGGTTCATCGGCAGCCGCCCGCTGAACGAGCGCGTGAAGCTCGCCGGATCGTCGACGGTGAATTCGTAGAGCAGCGAGTCGCCGTCCACGCGGGTGAACCGTTCCTCCAGGTGGAGGCCGCCGGCCGAGCCCAGGGCCAGGCCGGTGAGGGCGAAGCTGGCGGTGCGGTCGGTGAAGTTGCGGGTATCGATGACGAGCGTGTCCCCCTCCCACCGGCCGCGCGAGCTGCCCATCCACTGGCGGATGCCGTCGTCCAGGGCGGGCCGGCCGTCGAGCGGCACCACGCGCACGTCGTGGTTCATCTCGACGAGCAGCACGACCGCGTCCGGCGTCTGGAAGATCTGGACGTTGTTGTTGTAGCCGCCCGGCAGCAGCGGCGGTCCGGTGCTGAAACCGAGCAGGCAGCGCTCGGCGAGCCCCCGCTCCTCCGGCCCGGCCGTGCCGTAGCCGCCGACGCGGATCCGGACCGGCTGCCCGTCCGCGGCCAGCCGCGCCTCCTCGCGCGCCTCGGCCTCGGGGGTGAGGGCCGGTATCCGCCCGTCCGGCGGATCCACGATCAGCGCCGTCTGCGTCAGCGCCGTCGCCCGGGCGCGATCCGTCCAGACCGCCTGGCTGTACCCGCCGGGGTCTCCCGGCGGCGCCGCGAGGTCGCGCGCCAGCGCGGCCGCGTTGGCCTCCTGGGCCACGACGGCGGCTTCCTCGACGGTGAGCGTCGCCCGATCGGCAAGCTCCTCCGGCCGCTCGAGCGGCGTGAACGTCCAGTAGTCCCACACCCCGCCGAGGTCGGGGTCGCCCCACGACGTACGCGGGGCGTCCGAGGACTGCGCCGGGACCACCACCGGCAGCAGCACCGCCAGCGCCAGGGCGAGCGCGGCGCGCGTCGCGAATCGTGTCGTGCGTTCTTGCATCGGGGTCCTCCTCCGGCATTGTGCTCCGTAAAGGGAGCTCGACCTGCTGCGATCTTAATCCGGGGCCGGACGACTGCCGCACGAAGCCGCGAGCGGGACCGATCGAGGCGCACGAAGCCGCGTGCTACGATGACTCGGATGGCGGATCTCGGACCAGTCTCCACCGCCAACCCGGCGACGATGTACGTCGGGCCGCTGGGCTCTATCGTCCACGTCCTGCGCGCCGACGCCGGGACCGTGGCCGCGCTCGCCGCCATCGACTGGAACCGCTGGTTCAGCCGCGTCCGCCTCGATCCGGTTCGCGGGCTCATCACCCTGATGAGCCCTTCGCGCCTTCATGACGAGCTCGCCGAGATTTTCGACGACATCGTGGACGCCGCGGCGAGCGCCGCCGCCGGCGCCTCGAAGAGCTTCCGCACCACCCGCCTCCGCAAACCCGACGACCCGCCGGGTACCGGCCTGGAACCGGACTGCGCGTTCTACCTCGACGAACGGGCGCGAGCCTATATCGCGGCGCTCGCCGAAGGCGAAGCGGCGGCCGAGGCGTACTTCCTGAACACGCCGCCCGACCTCGTCGTCGAGGTCGAGATCACCCACGGCGACGACGGCCGCATCGAACGCTACGGCGCAATCGGCGTGCGCGAGCTGTGGCGCCTGCATGGCCGCAAGGGCACTCGCACCCTGCGGGCGGACTTCCTGGCCCTCGGTCGCGGGACGCCGCCGCGGGCGCTCGCCGCCTCGGAGGTTCTCGCCGGCCTGACGCCCGCGGACGTCTGCGAGGCCACCGAGAGAGTGCGGCTCAGCGCCACCCGCGACGAGCGCAGCGCCGCGGTCGCCCGCATCGTACGCCGCCGCCGGCGCGCCAGCGTGCGCGTTCGCGAAGAAGAGACGCCGTACGGCGCCGCTATCAGCAACCGGTGATCGGCAGATATTCGGATGTCCTGGCCAGGTTACAGTGCTGAAGCTGGCATCTCCGACGCGGGTGTTGCGGGAGGTCAGTCCTCGTACACCGGACCGTGCACCGTGCGGTGCGAGAGGTACTTCCACTCGCCGTCCCGCTGGGCATAGACCCGGACGTACCAGAAGCTGAAGCTGCGCTGCTCGGCGACCGGCCCGCCGCTGCGGGCCCGAAGCCGCCCCATGGTAATGGCCACGTCGCCGTGCATCTCCACCTGCTGCGAATCGACCTCCCTCTGCGAGTAGCGGCCGTCCAGCGAGGCCAGCCACTCCTCGCGCGTGTCGACGCCGAGTATCTCGCCGCCCGTGGTCCAGCCGTCGCCGTGCGTGTAGGTGAAGTCCTCGGCAAGCACGCCGTCGAGGAACGCGACGTCGGCGTGCAGGACCGCCTCTTCCATCCGCCGCTCCAGCGCAAGCACATCCGCCACGGCATCCTCCTCCGCGTCAGGGAGCGCGAAGACGTACAAGGCATTGCCGCTGCCCGGGTAACGCACGTCAGGTGCGAGCATGCGGGGCATCAGCCGCGGGCTGCCGCCGCCGAGGCCGGTCGACACCGCGACGTACTGTCTTCCGCCGGCCCGGAAACTGATCGGAAAGCCCTGCACCGACGTCCCGAGGCGCGCCCGCCAGAGCTCTTCGCCCGTCTCCACGTCGAACGCACGGAAGCGGCGGTCGAGGTCGCCGGCGAACGCCAGCCCCCCGGCCGTCGTGAGAACGCCGGTCAGGAACGTCGGCCGCTGCTCGATGCTCCACACCTCCTCCAGGGTCTCGGCGTCGTAGGCGGCCAGCTTGCCCAACCGGCCATCCGTGCCGGGCATCTCGTGAAACGGCCGCGAGCTCATCCCGACGCCGCCCGAGCCGAGCTCGAAGGCGACCTCGCGGGCGGCCAGCTCCATGCACGACTGCGCGAGCGGCAGGACCAGCAGACCCGATCCCGGGTGGTAGCCCATCGGGTGCCAGTTCTTCCCGCCGGCAGTGCTCGGACACGCGGGCACGAGTTGCTCGAACTGCGCATCGGCGATGTCCTGCCGGTAGGTGACGGCGCCGGTCTCGGGATCGATGCGGTCGAAGACGTTCTGGTAGACGGTCTCCTTGTGTCCGAGGAACGCGCCGGTCTCCCGGTCCAGCTTCCACAGGATGCCGTGCTTGCCGGCGCTGAAGACCGCCTTGCGGCCTCCGGTGTCGACCAGCACCCGCTCGTACACCTCGTCCAGGTCCAGGGTCTCGCCCGGCACGTGCTGGAAGTGCCACTCGAGCTCGCCGTCGCCCGGCCGCAGGGCGACGGTAGAGTTGGTGTAGAGCGCGGGGTCGTCCACCGTCATGCCGCGGCTGCGCGCCACCCACGGCTTGGCCTGCGCCACGCCGAAGTAGACCAGGTCGAGGCCGGGATCGTAGCTGCCGGTGATCCACGTGTCGCCGCCCCCGCGGAGGTAGTCCGGCACGTTGGCCCAGGTGTTGCCGCCCGGCTCGTCGGAGCGGGCGACGGTGTTGAAGCGCCAGAGCCGCTCGCCCGTGTCCGCGTCGTAGCCGCTGATGAAGCAGCTCTCCAGCGTGTAGCGGTCGCACCCGCTGAGGCCCTGCACCAGGGTCCCGCCGATCACGACCGGCCCGCTCGTGTTGCGGAAGCCCTCGGCATGGTCGGCGATGACCGTGTCCCACACCCGCTCGCCGGTGCGCGCGTCGAGCGCGATCAGCCGCGCGTCGGGAGTGGCCATGAACAGCTTGTCCTCGTAGATGGCGAGGTTGCGGCTCATGCCGGAGTAGCCGGTGGTCGACACCTCCACCTCGTGCTCCCAGATGAGGTCGCCGGTGGCCGCGTCGAGCGCCTGCACCACCGGACCGATGCTCGCGAGATACATGACCCCGTCGTGGACGATCGGCGACGGGGCGTTCCAGCCCCCCTCGTTCATCGCCCACACCCAGGCCAGCTCGAGCTCGCCGGCGTTGGACCGGTCGACGTCCGCCAGCGGGCTGTAGTTCCACGCCTGGTAGTTGCGGCGGATCATCAACCAGTCGCCGTCGTCCGGATTGCGCAGCATCGCGTCGGTGACCGGGCGGTAGTCGTCGACCGTACCGGCGACGGTGACGCCGCCCGGCTCGGGAGCCGAGGAAGGAGCCGCTGGCGCCGCCGCCGATACCGGTGCGCCACCGCCGGCTGCCTCCGCACCCGCGGGCGCGCCGCCGCCCGCCTGCGCGACGGCCGGGGACGCCGCGCTGACGGCCGCCCCAATGGAAACGGTCGCGGCCTCGGTCAACGCCGCGCCGCCTGCCGGAGCGCCGTTGGCCTGCAGCAGGTACGCCACGACGTCGAGGTACGCCTCGCCGGTGAGGGACCCCGCCTGCCCCGGCGGCATCGAGCCGCTGATGCGGACGAGCAGATCGCCCGGACTCAGATCCCCCCAGAACTGCAGGAAGCTCTCCCCGGCGAGCTGCGGCGCCTCGAAGGTGCCCTGCAGGTTGGACTGGTGGCAGACGGCGCACTCGCGCTCGTAGACCGCGCGGCCGGATTCGGCCTGGGCCGTCGTATAGCCGCCGCCTGCGGGCGGCTGACCGGCGACTGCCGCGCCCGAGCCTGTCGCCAGCATCATCATCATGGTCACCGCCGCCGCAAGCGCCGGTGTCCACATTGTTCGAGCGCGTCCGTCCAGTGAGCAGTTCATGGCCACCTCGTCTGAAGCATGCAAGTCGTCCGGGCCATTATCGCCTCTCCGGTCCGCTTTCTATCACCCTCGTCTCCACCGCAGAGAATCGCTCGAGTGCCGGTGAGGGACCCGGCGCGGCCGGTGTAGACTCGCGCATGTCCCAGCCAACCAACGACGGCGGCGACCGGCCTTCGCGCCGGCGGTTTCTTCAGGGAATCGGCGGATTCGCGGCGCTCGCGGCGTCGTTCGGCGCGGGCCGGGGCGCGGCCGCGAGTCCCCGAGGGGGTGCGCGCCCGGCGCCGGGCGGCACGGCGCTCGAGATGCAGGGCCCGCGCATCACGGTCCGCGAGGTCGAGGCCTACCCCATCTACATCAACCAGCGGTCCGAGGGCCTACTCGACCCGCCGATCTTCGACGGCGACGACGACCCGCGCCGCTGGCGCTGGGGCGGCCCGTTCGAGCAGCTTCCGTCGGCCATCATCGCCGTCATCAAGACCGACCAGGGGATCGTCGGCTTCGGCATGGGCGCGGGCGGCACCGCGGCGGTGGAGATCATCCGCGGCCACCTCCGCCACCTGCTGATCGGCACGAGCCCGCTCGACGTCGAGCAGCGCTGGGACCAAATGTACAGCGCCGGCGTCCTCTACGGCCGGCGAGGGCTTTTCCCGATGGCGCTCAGCGCGGTCGACAACGCGCTGTGGGACATCGCCGGCAAGTACGCGGACCTGCCGGTCTCCCGCATGATCGGCGGCTGGCCGCGCGAGCGCCTGGCGATCTACCAGACCGGGGGCGACATCCCGGCGGCGCTGGCCCGCGGCGTCCGCAACTTCAAGATCGGCACGCCGGTCGGACCGCACACCCCACCGGACCAGCAGCGGCGCGTCGTCGAGCGGGTCCTGGCCGCCCGCGACACGATCGGGCCCGACGCCAACCTGATGATCGACTGCGTCTCGCGCAACGGCACGGCCGACTGGGCGGTCGGCTACGCGCAGCAGTTGCGGCCGGCCAACCTCTACTTCATGGAGGAACTGCTGTCGCCCGACGACGTCTACGGCTACGCCGAGCTGGTGCAGCGGATCGGCGGCGGCGGCCCGGGCTGGACCCGCGTCGCCTGCGGCGAGCACGAGTACACCGAGCACGGCTTCAACGTGCTGGTGCGCACCCGGGCGGCGGAGGTGCTGCAGCCCGACATCACGTGGTGCGGCGGCCTGACGGCCGGCAAGCGCATCCGGGATCTGGTCGAGGGCGCCGGGCTGGAGCTGATCCCGCACCGCGGCGGGAGCGTCTGGGGGCTGCCGATCGCGTTCACCGCGCGCACCTGCACCATGGCCGAGAGCTTCCCGGCCGGATCGCCCATCCTGGACGCGATGTCGGCCCGCTTCGACAACGGCGACTACGTCGCACCGACCGCGTCCGGTTTCGGGAGCACGCTCACCGAGGAGATGGTGCTCGACGCGCGCCTGCCGGGCACGTTCTGACCCGCGCGGGTCACGAGTCCGAGGGCGTTCCGTGGCGGCCGTACCGCTGGCGGCTTCGGCCGCCCACGGCGCGACGCGCCGCGCGGCGCCTCACTCGTCGGCGATCTTGTACAGGTAGCGGTAGCCGCGCAGATACAGCTCGTCGTCGACCAGCGCGGGCGAGGCGTCGAAACCGTCGTCGAGCCGGTTCACCGCCAGCACCTCGTAGCGCGGTCCCTGGCGGATGACCAACGTCGCGCCGTCGCGGCCGGTGATGTAGACGCGCCCCGCCGCGCCTACCGGCGACGCGAAGACGTTCGGTATCCCCTGCAGGCGCTGCAGCGCGTAGTGCGGCTCGCCGGTCGCCGGGTCGAAGGCGGACAGGATGCCGTCGTTGCTCTTGAGCAGGTAGAGCGTGTCGTCGTAGAGCAGCGGCGACGGCACGTAGGGCGTGTCGCGGTCGAGCTGCCAGGCGATGGCGCCCGTGCCCGCGATGTCCCCCCGCGCGTCGGCCAGCCGGATGGCCTGCAGGTTGTTGCCGCGGTAGCCGCTCGTGACGTACACCAGGCCGCCGGCGTGCACCGGCGACGGGATGGCGTTCATGGTGGTGCCGCGGCTGCGCCAGACGGTCTCTCCGGTCTGCAGGTCGTAGCTGTAGACCTGGTTCATCGCCGGGGTGATCACCTGCGCGCGTCCGGCGTGCTCGACGACGAGCGGCGTGGCCCACGTGTCGATCTCGTCGCGATTCGATCTCCACCGCTCCTCTCCGGTGCCGGCGTCCAGCCCCGCCACGAACGACTGGCCGCCGATGTGATCCCAGGTCACCACCAGCGTGTCGCCGTGCAGCGCCGGGGTCGTTCCTTCGCCGAACGCGTTGCGCATGAACCGATCGCCGAGATCGACCTCCCAGAGCAGCTCCCCGTCGAGGTCGTAGGCGTACAACCCCCACGAGCCGAAGAACGCGTATAGCCGCTCGCCGTCGGTCACCGCCGACCCGGAGGCATAGCTGCCGTTCGGCTGCTGGTACCCCTCGTGCGGCAGCGCCTCGCGCGCTACCCGCTCCCAAACGACGTCGCCGGTCTCACGGTCGAACGCCAGGACCGTGAACCGCTGCGCCTGCACTTCGCGCGCACCCCGGGGGCCGCCCCGGCCGCCCCGACCGCTGCGGGCGCCGCGACCTCCCCGCCGGTCCCGGGGAGCCTGACGGCGCCCAGCCTCGGGCCGCTGCGGGCGCCGGGAGACCTCCGGCGCGGCCAGGGTCACCGGAGCCCCGACCGGGACGGCGGTCAACAGGAACACCTTGTCGCCCCACACGATCGGCGACGCGGTCCCGCGGCCGGGAACCTGCACCTTCCAGGCGAGGTTCTCCGCCTCGCTCCAGGCCAGCGGCGGGTCGGCGTGCCGGGCAACCCCGTTGGCCTCGGGGCCGCGCCACTGGCCCCAGTAGCGCTCGGCGTCCGAGGACTGGGCTCCGGCGGGCGATACGCACCCGAACGCCAGCAAGAGGATCACCGCCGCAATCGCCGCTCGATCTCGATGTGGAACGCGCATTGCTCGTCGTCTCCTGGAGCGCGAGCGCGACGCTGCCTGCCGCGCCGCGCGGCCGCCCCGCGACCTCGCCGGCCTCCCGGCGACTCTCCGGCGGTCGCGATTGCCGGTCCGCGGGACGCGCCCGCGGGTCGCCACCCTCTGTCGATCAGGACGCCGGCGGGGCGAATCCGTTACGCTTCCTGTTTCTCCGTCTTGCGCCGGAATGGAGTCCATGAGTCTACAGAAACCCGACCTCCGCCGACCGAGGACCGTCCGGTGATCAAGGCCTACGACGAAAAGGGCTGGGCGGTGTTGCCCGACTGTCGGGAACCGGTCGCCGGTTCGCTCGACCTGCTCGACGCGCTGCACCGCCGCTGGGTGGCGCTGCTGCGCGGCCTGAGCCGGGCGCAACTGCAGCGCGAGTTCGTGCATCCCGAATCGGGCCCGGCCACGCTGGCGGTCACGGTCGGCTCCTACGCCTGGCACGGCCGGCATCATCTGGCGCACATCGAGCGGCTCATCGAGCGCGAGGGCTGGGTCTGACGGCCGGATCCAGCCGGGTCTTCACCGACGAGGAATCCGCCAGGGCTCGCAGCATGTCGGACCAGCCACTCCATGGCCGGGTGGCCGTCGTCGCCGGGGCCACGCGGGGCGCCGGCCGCGGCATCGCCCGCATGCTGGGCGCGGCAGGGGCCACCGTCTACTGCACCGGCCGCAGCGTGCGCGGCCGCCCCGCCACCGAAGGGCGCCCGGAGACGATCGAGGAGACGGCGCAGATGGTCGCCGCGGAGGGCGGCCGCGGCATCGCCGTCCGCACGGACCACACCATCGAATCCGAGGTCGCGCGGCTGTTCGCCCGCGTCAGCGACGAGCAGGGCCGACTCGACATCCTGGTCAACGACATCTGGGGAGGCGATGCGCTGACCGAGTGGGGATCACCCTTCTGGACGCTCTCCATCTCGCAGGGACAGGAGTTGTTCGAGCGCGCCGTCCACAGCCACATCATCACCAGCCGGCACGGCGCGCCGCTGATGATCGAGCGCAACGCCGGGCTCATCGTCGAGGTCACCGACGGCGACACGTTCGGGTACCGCGGCAACCTCCTCTACGACCTGGCCAAGAACGCCGTCATCCGGCTCGCCTACGGCATGGCCGGCGACCTGCACGCCCACCGGGTGACCGCCCTCGCGATCACGCCGGGTTTCCTCCGCTCCGAGGCCGTGCTCGACAGCTTCGGCGTCAGCGAGGCGAACTGGCGAGACGCAATCGACAAGGACCCCTACTTCGCGGAATCCGAGACGCCCTGCTTCGTCGGCCGGGCCATCGCCGCGCTGGCCGCCGATCCCCATGTGGCGCGGAAGAGCGGCGGGCTGTTCTCGAGCTGGGGGCTGGCGAAGGAGTACGACTTCACCGACCTCGACGGACGCCGGCCGGACTGGACCACCTTCTTCCGGCGCAAGGTGCGGGAGATCCTCGAACGGGACGCGCCGCCGGACGAGATGGACGCTTTCGTGGTCCGCAGCCGGCTCTACCAGGCCGAGCTCGACCCGTCGCGCGCCGAGGAGGCCGCGCGCCTGCGCGGTTGGCTCGACCGGCAGGAGTGACTTGAACCCTTCAACCGTCGAGCAGCGCCACTCCTCGATCTCGGCGCACCGCGCGCGGGCCACGTCGGGGTTGAGCGTCACGCGCCGTACGCCTCGATGGTGGCCCGGCGCAGCAACGGCTCCATGTCCAGGTACTCGCGGACGGTCCGCTCCATCAGATCGGCCAGACGCTCCGCGGCTCTACCGCGGATACCAGTCGCCGTCGCGCACCTCGATCGGCTCGCCCTCGAGGGCGTCCCGCAACGCCTGAATCGTGCCGGCGATCTGCTCGGCGTTGTCCGGGCGCGGCAGCTCGCGGTTGCCGAACCAGCGCGCGGTGGCGTTGTCGTAGTGAATCAGGTAGACCAGGTCCGGGCCGAAGGTCTTGACGCACTCGGCGACCGGAATCGGGCGCATGCGGTCGACCGGCAGGTTCATGGGCATGAACGCGACGTCGATGTCCTCGAGCGCCTGGATCTCGGGCACGCACTCGCCCACCCCGGAGAAGAAGAGCCGCTTGCCCCCGAGCGTGACGACGTAGCCGTTCGCCTCCCCCATCGGGTGCCAGGGCTGGCCGGGGGTCATGTCGTAGGCCGGAACCGCCTCCACCGGCACGCCGGCGAAGACGCCCTGCTCGCCGTTCGCGAGCACCTCGCCGTCGCCGAACGCCGCATGGGCGGTCGCGGTCAGCACGACCGGCGCGCCCGGCTTGCGGAGCTGCTCGATGGCCGCCGGATCGAGGTGATGGCCCGGATCGTCGGTCACCAGGATCAGGTCGGCCGGCTTCGCCGAGGACAGATCGCCGGCGATCCACGGATCGATGTGCACGACCGTCCCGCCGTGCTCGATCTGCACGCTCGAATGGAGAATCGGCGTGATGACGACGTCGCCGCCCTCGGCCGGAATCCGGTCCTGCGCCGAGACCGAGACGGCGATCAGGAGAAACGCCGCAGTGAATGCCGTGAACCTGGAAAGACGCATGATGCCCCCTGCTTGCAATGAATCCCCGACGACGCCCCGGGCGGCGCGGATGACCGCGCGAGCCGCAGACGCCGCCGGAGCGCCGGCAATGCCGGCGAGAATTCGATGACGCGGCCTCGGGTCGCCACGCCCGCCATGCTATGGCCGCCGCCGTGCCCCGTCAACGTCCCGGGCGCCTCCGCGGATGACGCGGCCTGCCCCCTCGCGGTACCCTGATCCCGGAACAAGGGAAGGAACCGATGATCTCACCCAACCTGCGCGCGGCGTGCCTGGCAATCGCAATCGCCGCGACGGGGTGCGCCGGCGGTCCGCAGGGCGAACGGCCGGAGACGGCGCTGCCGCCGACCGCCGCGGGCTACCCGCAGGGCGCCGTCACGCTGATCGCGCCCGCCAACCCCGGCGGCGGCTGGGACCAGACGGCGCGCCAGATCCAGCAGGTGTGGACCGAAACCGGCATCCTCGGGGTCCCGGTGGAGGTGGTCAACCGGGGCGGCGCCGGCGGCACCATCGGACTGGCCGATCTGGTCACCCGCTACGACGGCGACCCGCGCAACCTGATGGTGTTCGGACAGGTGATGCTCGGCTCCATCCGCACCAACGCGAGCCCGGTCTCCATCGACCAGACCGTGCCGCTCGCGCGCCTGCTGAACGAGTACGAGGTGGTCGCCGTACCCGCCGACTCCCCCTATCGCACAATCGAGGAGCTGCTCGAGGACTTCCGGCGCGACCCCGCGGCGGTGAGCTGGGCCGGCGGCTCGGCGGGAGGCATCGACCACATCCTCGCCGGTCTCATCGCCCAGGCGGCAGGCGTCGATCCGCGCCGGGTGAACTACATCGCCTATTCGGGCGGGGGCGAGGCGGCGGCGGCGGTGATGGGCGGCCACGTCACCCTGGGACTGTCCGGCGTCGGGGAGTGGAAGGCGTACATCGCGTCGGGCCGCATGCGGCCGATCGCCGTCTCGTCACCCGAGAGAACCGGCGACGGCGTCACGCCGACGCTGCGCGAGAGCGGCCTGGACGTGGTCCTGTCGAACTGGCGGGGCATCTCCGCGCCGCCCGGAACCGACGACGAGACCCGCGAGTGGCTGATCCGGGCGCTGGAGGGCATGCGCGAGTCGGAAGCGTGGCAACGGATCCTGCGCGCCAACGAGTGGGAGGACAGCTTCCTGCCGGGCGCGGCGTTCGAGGCGTTCCTGCAGAACGAGGTCGCCACGGTCGACGAGACCCTGCGCGCCATCGGCCTGATCCGCTGACGCAGGAGCCCGCGCGGCGGAATACGGACGCGGACGACGCGCAGCGCCGGATGGAGAACAGGCCCATGGCCCGGCAGGAGGCGGCATCCGGCGCGCGGCCCGGGCGACACGCCGGGCCCGGAGATCGCGGACTCGGCGCGGGTCTCCTCGCCATCGGCGGAGGCTACCTCGCCGCCGCATTCCTGATATCCGAACCCGAGGGAGGCTACGCCGCGGTCGGGCCGCGCGTGTTTCCCGTCGCCATCGGCATCGCGCTCGTGGCAGTCGCCCTCCGGACGGCGTTCCGGACGCGCGGAGGCACCGGCGCGCCATCCTCCGGCACGGCGGAAGCGCAGACCGCACCGGCCCCGGCTTCGGACGCGGTTCCGCCTGCCGCCGACTGGCGTGCGGCCGCGCCGAGCGCGCTCATCTTCCTCGCCTACATCCTGCTGCTGGAACCACTCGGCTACCTGTTGGCGACCGCCGCGTTCATCGCGCTCGAAGCGCGCCTGCTCGGCAGCCGGCGCTGGCGCCGGGACCTGCTCGCGGCCCTCGTCGTCTCGGTCTCCGTCTACGCCCTGTTCAGCCTGCTGCTCGGACTCCGCCTGCCCGCCGGCCTCCTCGGCGGACCGTGACATGGGCGCCCTGGGACAACTCGGCGACAACCTCGCGGTCGGCTTCGGCGCCGCGCTCGCGCCGGTGAACCTGCTGCTCGGGATCGTCGGCGTAACGCTGGGCACCGCAGTCGGCGTCCTGCCTGGCGTCGGCCCGGCGCTGGCCATCTCGATGCTGCTGCCGCTGACCTTCGGCATCGACCCGGTCGGCGCGTTCATCCTGTTCGGCGGCCTCTACTACGGCGCGATGTATGGCGGGTCGACCACGTCGATTCTGGTGAAGATGCCCGGCGAGGCGTCGAGCGTGATGACCGCCCTCGACGGGTTCCGGATGACGTGCAAGGGACGCGGCGGCGCGGCGCTGGCAACGGCGGCGATCGGCTCGTTCATCGCCGGCACGTTCGCCACGCTGATGCTGATGACCATGGCGCCGGTGCTGGTCGAGGTCGCGCTGACCTTCGGACCGGCCGAGTACTTCGCCCTCATGGTGTTCGCGCTGACGGCGCTGGCCGGCCTGTCGCAGGGCTCGCTGGCCAGAGGGTTGGCGGCGGCGCTGATCGGCCTGGCCATCGGCACGATCGGCATCGACGTGCAGACCGGGCAGGCGCGCTTCACCTTCGGGATGGCCGGCCTGCTGGGCGGCGTGAACGTCGTGGTGGTCACCGTCGGCCTGTTCGCGGTCGGGGAGGTGTTCTGGTACGCCGCGACGCGTGCGCGCTCCGCGGGCTCCCGTTCCGGCGAGGCGCGGGGCTCGGTCGGGGGTCCGGTGCGCCTGACCCGCGCGGATTGGCGCCGGTCGTGGCCGGCGTGGATCCGCGGCACGGTGATCGGCTTCTTCTGCGGCGTGCTGCCCGGCGCGGGCGCCACGGTGGCGAGCTTCCTCGCCTACGACGCCGAGCGGCGTGCGTCGAAGACGCCCGGCGAGTTCGGCGACGGCGCCATCGAAGGGGTGGCCGGACCGGAGGCCGCCAACAACGCCAGCGCCGGGGGCAGCCTGGTGCCGCTGCTGGCCCTGGGCATCCCCGGCTCCGGCACCACGGCCGTGATGCTCGCCGCCTTCCAGATGTACGGCCTGCAACCGGGACCGCTGCTGTTCACGCAGGACACGACGCTCGTCTGGGGCCTGATCGCCAGCCTCTACGTCTCCAACGCCCTGCTGCTGATCCTCAACCTGCCCCTCATCCGCATCTGGGTGCAGCTCCTCCGCGTGCCGACGCCCCTGCTCTTCGCCGCGGTGCTCGCCTTCGCCACCCTCGGCGTCTACACGCTGAACAACAACATCTTCGACGTCGGCGTGGTCTACGTGCTCGGCCTCCTGGCGTGCGTCATGCGGCGCTACGGTCTGCCTCTCGCTCCGACCGTGCTGGCCGTGGTGCTCGGCCCGCTCCTCGAGCAGGAGTTCCGGCGGGCGATGGCGATTGCCGGCGGCGACCCGACCGTTTTCGCCACCCGTCCGCTGTCGGCGGCCCTGCTGCTGCTCGCCGTCCTGGCGGCGGCGGCGCCGGCCCTGGCGCGGCGCCGGGCGGCGGGCCGAAGCTGATCCGCCGGCGTTGCCGATGGTGACGGTCGATGAACCACAAGGACAGCGAGGAGTGACCCCATGAACCCTTCGAACGTGAACTTCCTGGCGGTGGGCCTGGCGACGGTTCTCACCTTCGGCCTCGGCGCCCTGTGGTACTCACCGCTGCTGTTCGCCAAAGCCTGGATGGCCGGCCACGGCTACACGCAGGCCGACATCGAGACGCTGCAGGCCAGCATGGGCCCGAACTACGCCATCTCGTTCGTCTGCTGGTTCGTGATGGCCGCCATGCTGGCGATGATCGCCTCGCACTTCGGGGACAGCCCCGGCACGATTTTCGGCGTCGGCCTGCACATGTGGCTCGGGTTCTCGGCCACCGTGGGGCTGACCGGCAACCGCTTCTCGAACAAGCCGCTCAGCGTGTGGCTGATCGACGCCGGCTACCAGATCGCGTCCATCGCGATCATGTCGGTGGTCCTGGGGATGTGGCGATAGGCGACCGGCACTCGGGGGCCCGTTCCTACCCCAGCCCAGTCGCGGCGAGAACGTAGTGGTCAGCGTTCGATTCCGAGGTCCTGCTTGAGCTCCGCCAAAGTGGATGTTCTCCGCCCAGCGGCACGATCGGTTTCGCAGTCGTCGAGGCGTCGGCGATCCGATCCAGACGCTTCATCAGACCAAGCGTACGCTGCTCGAAGCCGGCGGGCGATCCCAGCGAAACGCGCCAGGCGCCGGGCTCGGAGCGCACTCTACCTGACGGCGCGCTCCTCGGCGCCCAGCGCGCGCAGCAGGGCCTCGGTCGCCGGCGCCGCCTCGATGTCGCCCCGCCCTCGCATGACGACCGCCAGCGGTGTCTGGCCGCGGTAGTTCACCACGTTCAGCCCGGCCCCATGCTCGACGAGCAGCTCGACGACACGAGGGAACCCCTTGTCGGCGACGTAGTGCAGCGCGGTGCTGCCGGTCTCGTCGACGGCGTTGACGCGGCCGCCGGCGTCGAGAGCCACCCGCACCGCGTCGAGCGTGCCCTCTTCGTCGGCGTGCTCAGCCTGGAAGGCGAAGTCGCGGTGGAGCGTCCGCTCGCGGCGGTCCCACACGCCGTAGCGCCAGCTCGCACCTGACGCCAGCATCAGTGGGGTCCAGCCGTTGCGCAGGGGCAGCACGCCGTCGGCGCCGGCTGCCAGCAGCGTGCGCATCATGTCCGCCTCCGCGAACTTGGCGGCCAGTGCGAAAGGCGTCGCGCCGAGCAGGTGCTCGCCGATCATCAGCACTTGGCCGTTGCGCGTGACCCGCGTGGCCTCGGTCACCTGCGCGTCGGGGCGCGCGTCGGCCGCGAGCAGCGCCTCGAGCATGCCGATGTCATCTTGCAGCACCGCGGCGTGCAGTGCGGTGTAACCGGCCGCGGATGCGTTCGGGTTGGCACCCTCGGCCAGCAGGAACTCGACCAGCTTGCGGTGCCCGCTGTGCGCAGCGACGAGCAACGCGCTTCGCCCGTCCGGGGCCGTGTCGTTGACGTTGGCGCCGGCCGCCAGCAACAGGCGCGCCGAGTCGACCGCACCCTGCCGCGCCGCGAACAGCAGCGCCGTATAGCCGCCGAGGTCCGTCTCCTCGGCATCGGTGCCGTAGCGCCGGCCGAGCTCCCCGTAGCGCAGGTCCGACTGCAACCGCCGGCTGATGACGAACCGCCGCACGCGGGACCGCTTGTGCACGTCGGCGCCGTTGTCGAGCAGCACCTGCACGACCCCCGGATGGCGCTGGGCGGCGGCCCACATCAGAGCCGTCTGGTCCTCCTCCGATTCGGCGGCGTTCACCTCGGCGCCGTGCGCCAGCAATGCCGCCACGGCCTCGGCGTTGCCGGTGCGGGCGCAACTCATCAGCACAGTCTCGCCGGTCCCGACGGCAGCCTTTGCATCGGCGCCCGCCGCCAGCAGCAGATCCACCATCGCGGCGTTGGCGTTGGTGCAGGCCAGCGTCAGCGGAACGACGCCGTGCGTGTTCGCGGCCCCGCCGTCAGCGCCCGCGTCGACCAGCAGCCGGACCATGTCCAGGTCGTCGAGATAGGCCGCCCAGTGCAGCGCGGTGGCGCCATCGGCCTGCGCGCCGTTCACGTCGACGGACGCATGCAGCAGGCGCCGCACCGCCCCGGCGTCCTGCAGCTTGACGGCGTCGATCAGACGCAGATCGAGGGCTTGCGCGCCCGCCTCGACCGCGCCGAGCGCCAACGTGCCGATGACAACGGGCAGCCAGAAACGCATCGACCCGCTACACCCCGGTCAGCCGGTCCGCCGGCCCCACCGGCCCCGCCAGCCGGGGCAGCGCGCCCGTGCTGTCGCCGATGCGGTCGATGTCCACGCCCAGCTTGTCGAGCAGCGAGACGTGCAGGTTGGCCAGCGGCGTCCGCGACGGGTAGACGAGGTGCCGGCCGCCCTTGAGCTGGCCCGCGCCCCCGCCCGCCAGTACGATCGGCAGGTCGTAGTACGCGTGCCGGTTGCTGTCGCTCATGCCCGCGCCATACATGATCATCGCGTGATCGAGCAGCGATCCGTCGCCGTCCGGCGTGGCGGCCAGCTTCTCGAGGAACGACGAGAAGAGCGTCGTGTGGTACGTGTTGATCTTCGTCAGCTTCGCCAGCGCCTCCGGCACGTTGCGGTGGTGCGAGAGCGGATGGTGCGCGTCGGGCACCCCGATCTCGCGGTAGGTGCGGCCGCTCAGCTCGTGTCCGGCCATGAACGTGCAGACGCGGGTGCGGTCCGTCTGCCAGGCCAGGAGCTGCAGGTCGTACATCAGCCCGGCGTGCTCGGCCAGCGTCGCGGGGACGCCGCGCGGCCGCTCCAGCAGCGGCACCTCCTGCTCGCCCTGCGCCTCGGCGATCTCGATGCGCCGCTCGACGTCGCGGACGGCGTCCAGGTAGGCCCCCACCTTGACGCGGTCGCCGGCGCCGAGCTCCCGCTGCAGCCGCGCGACGTCCGCGCTGACCGAGTCGAGGATGCTGCGCTGCGCCTCCCGGCGGGCGCGCCGGGCGGCCGGATCGGTGCTGTCGTTGTCCCCGAACAGCCGCTCGAACACGGCACGCGGGTTGTGCTCCATCGGCAGCGGCGTCGAGCCGCTGGCCCACGAGATGGTGTACGAGAACGCGCAACTGAAGCCGCCGCTGTCGCACGAGCCGGCGAAGTTGGCGCCTTCGAGGCCGAGCTCGAGCGACGCCAGCGGGGTCTGCTTCCGCAGCTCCTGCGCCGCGATCTGATCCATCGAGATGGCGTCCGGAATCCACGCGCCCGGATGCTCGGCCGTCAGGAACTTGGTGGCGGCGCGCGAATGCGAACCGCCGGAGATCCCCGGCGGCGGCGTGCTGGCGAGTCCGGAGAGCACGAGCAGGCGGTCGCGGTACGGCGCAAGCGGCTGCAGGATGGGCGTCATCTCGAAACCGGCCCCCGTGGTCGCCGGCGTCCAGCTCTGCATGACCATGCCGTTCGGCACGTAGACGGAGCCGAAGCGGACCGCCGGCTTCGCGGCCGTCTTCCGCAGCGCGCTGAGCGCCGGCACCATTCCGTCGAGGAGTGGCAGGGCGACGGCCGCACCGACTCCGCGAAGCACCGCACGGCGGGAAATCGCCTTCTTCGTGATCATCATGATTCCGCACTCCTCATCTGGAACGGCATGCTCTTGACGATGCCGAGCACGATGGACGACCAGCGGTAGCCGTCCGCCTCGGCCTCGGAAACGATCCGTCGAATCACCGGTTGATCGGTGTGCTCCATCGTGCGCCCGACCGCGTAGCCGAGCAGCTTCTCGGTAATCGTCCGCACGATGCTGACGTCGTAGGCCAACAGCGCCTCGCGGAAACCCGCGGGGGTCTCGACCTCGGTGCCGTCGGCCAGCGCGCCCGCCGTGTCCACCGGCGCCCCCGCCTCGTCCGTGTCGCGCCAGCGCCCGATGGCGTCGTAGTTCTCCAGCACGAAGCCGGGCGGGTCCATCACGCGGTGGCACGATGCGCAGGCGGGGTTGGCGCGGTGCTGCTCCATCAGGTCGCGCATCGACAGCACCTTGCGTCCGCCGTGGTTCTCCTCCAGCGCCGGCACGTCGGCCGGCGGCTCCGGCGGCGGCATGCCCAGCACGTTGTCGAGCACCCACTTGCCGCGCAGCACCGGCGAGGTCCGGTTGGGATAGGCGGTCAGCGTCAGCAGGCTGGCGTGGCCGAGCAGTCCCCCGCGTTGACCCGGATCGACCGGAACCCGCCGGAAGCGCTCGCCGTACACGCCGGGAATGCCGTAGTGGCGGGCGAGCCGCTCGTTGGCGAACGTGTAGTCGGCGGTCAGCAGCTTCAGCAGGCCGCGGTCGTCGCGGAGCTGGCTCTGCAGGAACAGGGTCGTCTCACGCTCCATGTCCGCCCGCAGGTTCTCGTCGAAGTCGAAGAAGATGTCGGCGTCCGGCGCCACCCCCCGGATGCGGCGGAGCTGCAGCCACTGGCTGGCGAAGTTCTCGACGAGCGCGTCGGCCCGCGGATCCGCCAGCATCCGGCGCACCTGCCGCTCCAGCACGTCCGGCTCGCCCAGCCGACCGTCCTCGGCCACCCGCAGCAACTCGTCGTCGGGAATCCCGCTCCACAGGAAGAACGACAGGCGTGAGGCCAACTCCAGATCGGTCAGCCGGTAGGCCGCCCCCGCGGGAATGTCGACCGGGTCGCGCTCGATCCGGAACAGGAACTCCGGTGCCACGAGCAGCCGTTCCAGGGCCTTCTGAATGCCTCCCTCGAAGCCGCGCTCGGCGTGGCCGGCCGCATAGAAGCGCATCAGGGTGTCGACGTCGGCGCCGGTCACCGGCCGGCGGTAGGCGCGACGCGCCAGGGTCGCCAGGATCTCGCGCGCGCACTGCTCGGCTTCCGCCTCGGCGTCGCCGGCGGGCCGACAGGTGAACAGCTTCCGGCGGCTCGGCGTGTCGCCCGGTCCGGTGGCGTCGTGCGGGCCGGCGATCTCCACCCGGTCGATCGCGGCGTTGCCGTGGTAGAAGCCGAGCCCGCTCAGGGAGAACCCGGACAGGCGGCGCTCCAGCACGCCGGTCGGCTCCGTGCGGGCATCGACGAACGAGACGCCTACCACGCGCGGGCCGGCCGGCGCCGGGAACCGCAGCACCAGGTTGGCGTCCGCCTCGTTGGAGACGTACTCCTCCCAGGCGGGGTCGCCGCGGATGGTCCCGAAGAAGCTGTAAGCCGACGGGTAGCCGTACCGGTCGGCGTCACCGACCGTGAAGCTGCCCACGAGCGCGCCGTCGAGGCGCACCTCGATGGTGTGGGGCCGGCCCATCCCCACGATGTAGTCGTAGATCATCCGCCGCAGCCGGATGCGGAGCTCGTACTCGCCGTCCAGCGGGAAGTAGTGGTGGATGGCCATCCCGCCGCGCGAGCCGAACGGCAGCTCCTCGCTGGCCCGGTCGTTCTGGTACTGCAGCCGCGGCGTGCTGTAGGTGGCGGCCACGTAGCCGGGCCCGATCGTCGGATCGCCGACCGCGAGGCGGCTCACGCGGTTGGCCGCCGCCAGATAGCGCTCGAACAGCGCGGGAGAAACCGAGAGGACCTCGCTGTTGGTGTCGAAGCCCTGCTGGTCGACGTCGTCGGCCGGAAACAGCAGCCAGCTCTCGTCGACGTCGAGATCGATCAGGCTGCGGACGGCGTTGACGTATTCCGCCGACGTCATCCGCCGCACCGCGGGACGACCCGGATACGGCTGCGACGTCGCCGCGCTGTCCAACTCCGTCTCCAGCCAAGTCACGAAGCCGTCGTGCGCCGCCCGGTCCGGCCGGGGACGGCCCGAGGGCGGCATCATGCCGAGCCGCAGCTTGCGAACGACGGTCTCCCAGACCTCCGGGTCGGCGCCGACGTCGGCCACGTCGAGCCCGTCGAAGGCGAAGGGGACGGTCCCCCGCGCGGCCATCGGCTCGTTGTGGCACGTGACGCAGTAGCGGTCGAGCAGCGCCTGATGGGCCGCGACCGGCGCGTTCGGCTCCTCGGCCGCACCCGGAGCGGAAGCCGCCGGCTGGGCCGCAGCAGAGCCTGCCGCCGCCAACGCGACCAGGAAGGTCGTCAGCACCCGCTGGGTTTTCATGATTGCCCATTCTGGCGGGGCGACTATGCGCTGTCAACGGCGTTTCGCAGGCCCTTCAGCAGAACGGCCGGCAGTCGCTTCAATTGCTGCGTGCGCGGGTCAACCTCGAAGCCGTTCAGCGGGTTCGGTGGTCGGCAGCGCCACGAACGCGTCCGGATCGTCGGGCGACATCACCACGACCCGATTGCCACCGGCCCGGTCCCGAAACCGCAGTACGACGGTACGCGCCGGGTCGGTGACGAACGCACGGTACGACCCGAGCACCGCGTTGTGGAATCCCCCCGTGTACGAGAACAACCCGCCGTTCGCGAGCTCGCTGCGGGACCGCCGCATCGCGTAGGGCGAGACGGTGGCAGACTCCAGTTGATCGAGCGGAAGCGAAGACGACCAACCGAGGCGATGGACCCGGATGGCGTCGTCGGTCACGGTATATCCGCGCACGGCATACCGTGCCGCTACGGCGAGAATCACGAGCGGGATTGCGACTCCGAGAAGCGCAACCAGCCATTTCCGGGGCCCGGGCTCCGGATCGAGTGCGGCGAAGAACACGGGGGCGGCGCCGACTGCGAGCAGGAAGACCACCTGCACAATCGACCCGATCAGGAGCGATCGTCCCCACGGAGCGCCGAACGTCGTCCGATTCACCGGCGTCCCGCCTCGAGAGACCTTCCGGCCTCCATCACGCTCGATCCGGGTCGTTTCGCCATTGCACGTAGGAATAGACGGTCAGCGCACCGGCCCAGGCGAGCACCCCGCCGCCGACCCCCAGACCGAGCCCCACGCCCAGGATATCGCCGACAATCAGGACCGGCCCGATGACGCACGTCGACCAGGCCGCCATGCGGTGAGTGCGCTTCCAGGCATAGTCGCTCTTCAGCGTCCAGGGCGTGCGGACGCCGATCAGCGGATTCCTGTCAAGGTGTGGAAGCAACGGAGCGAACGCCATCAGGAAGAGTCCGATCAGCGCGCCCGGATGCAGCCGATAACCGCGGAACGCGATCAGCGTGTCGATGTACATCACCAGCATGACCGCCGTCACCAGCGTCGTCGCACAGGCCCAGTACCAATGCTCGTCGTCCTCCGCATCGCCGTCGGCGTGGAGCCTCAACTGCACCGGTGCGACGCGGCGCGCCACGATCCGCAGAATCCAGTACTGAATCACCGCAAGCACCGGCAGGAACAGCAGCGCGAACGCCTTGGGAGCGTAGGAATCCGGCGGCTCGTCCGCGGACGACCAGTGCATCGGCAACTCGTCGGGCAGTAACGGCCAGTTGACCGCCGCGAGGCCGAACATCAGGGCGAACATCGCCAGCGAGGTCCGTTCGTCGCCGAGAAGCTTCCGCATTCGAGTTCACCTCGCCAAGCGGGCACAGGCCTTGAACGCAACCGCACCGGCCGCGACGGCCAGCAACGCCACGGGCGGACTGACAGAGGATGACGGGAATCGTCTCGAAGGAGTTCCGGGGCACCGCCGTCAGCGAATGATGTAGATGCCGACGATTGGCCACCCGTCGGACTCAGACATCGCCGTGACCCGCTCGCGGGCGTTCGGCCGCAGCTCGTAGACGCCGTCGAACTCGAACACGAAGTAGTCGCCGGGCGGCGCGTCGGGCACCGTCGACAGGCGTTGCGTGCTGCCGAGAGTACGGGACTCGACTGCGCCCAGGATGGCCTGCCGCTCCTCCATCGAGCTCCGAAACTCCTCGGCCGTCACCTCTTCCCGGAAGATGCTTCCCGTCGCGTCGTAGGCTTCCGCATAGTTCCGGGCGTCGAGCAGCGCAAACCAGGCGTCGACGGACTCCCGCGCCGCGTCCTCGTCCGACTGCATCTCGACCGGGGGCGTCACGGGCGTTGTCGGTGCTGTCGGGCCACGGCCATCGTCGCCGCATGCCGCGGACCCGGCTACGACGACGGCGAGAAGCACCGCCAGGCACGTCCTGTGTCGACGTGATCTCATCTCCGCACCTCCATTGGGGTCAGCTTCCTCCTTGCGCACCAACTGCCGCCGAACCGCCGAGCAACCCCGCCAGCAGGAACTTCGTCGCCGTCTCCCCCGCGATGATCGCCGCCACGAAGATCGCCACCGCCCGGCCTCCGCGCTGGTTGCAGGAGACCGAGAACGCCTTCCACATGAGCCAGACCATCCAGATCGCGCAGGTGCCGGCAAGCAGCCCCGCGACGAGGGTCGCCACCGTCGGCGTCACCATGCGGCCGTCGACCACGGCGGCGACCGCCTCTGCATTGGCGTCGCGAACCGGCGCGGGTACGCACGCCAGGGCGGCGAGCAACAGCGGGGCGCGCGCCAGCGCCTGCGTGCCCGCGATGTCCACGAGGCGGACGGTTCGCGGGGCGACGAGCAGCGAAACCAGAACGAGAAGCACCGAGCTCACGGACCAGTTCACGAGGCCCTCGACTACGGGGACCCAGAACGACACGCGGTAGCCGGGGTGGAAGTCGAGCAGTCCGTCGAAGTGCACGCCCCCCGCGGCCGCCACCAGTCCGCTGGCGACGATGACGGTCAGCCCAATCGCCAGGGCCTGCCCGCCGGCGATGCGGATGAACGGATTGAAGAGCCATCGCGCAAGGTTCATCTCTCCCGGGATCACAGCGCTATTCGTCGTTTCCTGCGGCATCGGCGTCCTCCCCTCCGACATCGTCGTCGTCTCTTGCGGCGCCGGCGCCGTCACGCGTGGCACCGGCGCCCTCTTTCGCGGCACCGCCGGCCGCCTCGGCGTCCTGCTCCTGCGACTCGATGATCGCGCTCAGGCCCGCGATGAGGTCGTCCAACCGGTTTCGGACGGTGGGATACGACACGCCGTAGATCCTCGCCATCTCCTTCAGGCTGCCGCTGTGCAGGATGAAGGCGAGCGCGAACTGCTGGTCCTCGCCGTCCAGCCGCGACAACGCGGGCAGCAGATAGTCGCCCTGCACCGCGGTCCCGCACTCGGGGCACGTGAGCTGCGCCACACGCAAGTGGCCACTGCAGCTCGGGCACGCAGTCGGCAGCCGGCCTCGACGAGCCACATCTCATCGTGGCAAGATATGACATTTTATTCAAGTTGTCTTTAATAAAAGTTGTGTCGATCTAAATTTTCATGAATTTCCGCGAGAGTTGAGAAGACGCAATGCGCCGAGGACAGGGTCCGGGCGCCCGACCTCGCCCGCCGCGGCTCCACCCGCGCTCCCTTCCCGACGGCCTTCGTCTCCCTGCTTGGCTTGGGCTGCTTGGAGAACGGCCTCGCTTTCCATCATGATCGAGAGGGAACCGCGATTCATGATCGACCTGTCCGCCTGGCAGTCACGCGCGGCGACGCTGTTCGGATCCCTTGCCCTCGTCTGGGCGGTGTCCCTGTACGGCCTGCTCGTCGACGAACGGCTCGTCTACGCCCTGGCGCTCGTGCCGCGCAGCATCGAGGGGCTGCCCGGCATTCTCAGCGCACCCTTGGTGCACGGCTCGTTCGCCCACCTCCTTGCGAATACCCTCCCGCTGCTGATTCTGGGCGGCATGGTGGTGTCCCGCGGGGTCGCCTACTACTTCGCGGTGACTCCGGCCATCGTCGTGCTCGGCGGCCTCGGGCTGTGGGTGTTCGGAAGAAACGCGGCGCACATCGGCGCCAGCGGGTTGATCTTCGGCTACTTCGGCTTGCTGGTCGCCCGCGGCTACTACGAACGGAGCCTGCAATCCATAGCCGTCGCGATCGTGGTGGTCGTGGTCTACGGCGGCATGGTCGCCGGCGTGCTGCCGCGCGGAGACCAGGTGTCGTGGGAGGCCCACCTGTTCGGGCTGCTCGCCGGCGGGCTGTGCGCGCGTGCGGCGCTCGGCCGGGCGCGCTGACGGCGCGATCAGAACTGGAACCGCGCGCCCAGCTTCAATGCAATCGGATCGAGAGCCGCGATGACCCGCTCGTCGTCGCCGGTGCGCAGCGAGAAGTTGGTCACGGCGTTGGAGTTGAGCGCGTTGTAGACGTCGGCCATCAGCGTGAGCCGGCCGCCGGACCCGACGTCGAGCACCTTCTCCACGCGCAGGTCCATCAGCGTTACGTTCTCCGACCGGTTCGCGGACAGATCGGTCAGGAAGATCGGCTGGTTGGTGCCGACGCCGGGGATGTCCACCCGCTGGATGAACGCGTAGGGCCAGCCGCTCTGATGCCGGACGTTGGCGGAGAGGCCGACGCCGTACGGCAGCGGGGCGCGCGCCAGCAACCGGCCGCCCCAGTTGGTGGTCCGCTGCCGGAAGTCGACGTCGAGGCCGTGGTTCTGCCAGATGCGGCCATGCCCGCCCGCGCCGACCACCAGCGGATCGGCGAAGAGCGGGCTGCGCGACTCGCCGGCGGCGGCGCGGAACTCGTCGCGCCACTGGTAGTCGAGGCTCGCCTGCAGCAGGTAGCCGCCGGAAAAACGCCGGTTCACCGCGAGCTGGAAGGTGTCGTAGTCGGCGCCCATGCCGGGGAACGCGGCGATGCGGGTGTCGACGACGCCGGCGACGTCGTCCGGGACCCGCTGGACCCGCAACGTTGCCCCGGTCAGCGCGTTCAGCGGACAGGCCCAGTCCGCGTCGTCCGCGCACGAGATGCCGCGCCCTCCGAGCAGCGCCGTCTGCTGCGCGACGTTCCACAAGCCGCTGTCGCCGTTGAGGGCCTTGCGGACGTAGGAGACGCGGATGGACGTGTCGGCGGCCAGCTCGTGCTCGAACGACGAGCCCATCTCGTCGACGTACTCCGGCGCCAGATCGGAATCCACCGGCGTCCCCTCGGCCGCGAGCGCGCCGACCGCACCCTGCTGGTCCAGGACGGCGCCGAGCTCGTCCAGGCCGTCGTAGGTGCCGTTGGCGTTCGGGTCGAGGAAGTCGTAGCGCACCCAGGCCGTGCCGCCGGGGTTGGCGGCGGCGTGGGCATCGGCCAGGTTCACGTAGTAGCGCCCGTAGTGCCCCTTGAGCACAGTCCGCGGCGCGAAGGCGAACGTCACCCCGATGCGCGGCGCGAAGGTGTTCCAGACGACGTTCGTCCGGCCGGTGGTGGTCCCCGACGGAAAGACATCGGCGAAGAAAGGAGCCGCCGTCGACTCCAGGAAGTAGGTGTGCTGCTGCTCGTACCGCATGCCCAGGTTCAGGGCCAGCCGGTCGGTCGGGCGCCACGTGTCCTGCAGGAACAGCGCGTGATGCCGGTTCCGGTCGTCGGAGGAGATCTCACCTTCGGCCGGCATGCTGAAGAGCGTGATGCGGTCGACGTGGAACGGACGCGCGTTGCCGCTGTCGTCCAGGTAGCGGACGTGTCCCGAGTTGGCGTTCGATCCGAAGCGGCTGCTGTCGATCTGGAACTCGTAGCCCGCCTTGATGTCGTGGCTGCCGCCGAACGCCGGCGCGTAGTGGTTGGCGGTCACCGTCACCTGCGGCTTCCAGCGGCGGAAGGTGAACGGCGGCGACCCGTTGACGCCCGGGAACCAGCCCGCCCCGCTCAGGCGGCCGGTCGCGGCGTCGAGCCGCGGCGGGAATTGCGCCGGGTCCACCTGCGGCACCATCGGCCAGCCGAACCCGAAGTGCTTGAGGGCCGTCGCGGTGAACGTGCGGTCGTTCCAGACGCGCTGCCACTCGGCCTTGTGCGCCCAGCTCCAACTGTCCTGCGCCAACACGGAATCGGGCCCCACGTCGGTCGACAGCCCGCGCTTCGGCTTCTGCTTGAGGCCCCAGTTCGTGTAGCCGATGAAGCGGTCCCGCCGGCCCGCCTGCACGGTGACCTTGCCCCCGAACTGGTCGAAGTCGCCCAGGTCGGTGGCGACGGCGCGGTCTACGCCGGACACCGCCTTGTCGATGCGGAAGTGGTTGTAGAAGCCGTAGAACCAGGCGCGGTCGCGCACGACAGGACCGCCGAGGTCGGCGTGGGTCTCGAAGAAGAGCAGGTTCGGATTGCCCGTGTAGCCGCGCGACGCCAGCGCGTCGTCGATGTTCTCGCCGACGAAGCTCTCGTGCTCGTAGTCGCCGTGGAACATCCCGCTCCAGTCGTTGCCGCCGCTCTTCATCGTCATCATGACGAGCGAGCCGGGCGCGGTCATCTGCACGTCGGCGCCGGCCGCCGTCGTCGTGAACTCGCCGATGGAGTAGTAGTCGAAGTAGAAGCCGGTGCCCCCCTCGCCCTCGGTCGTGTCGACCCCGTCGGCGAGCACCCGGTTCTGGTCGCGGATACCGAAGCTCTCGTAGCCGGTCTGCTGGCTCTTGTGCGAGCCGCCGACGTCGAAGCCGCGCATCCGAACCCCGGGGGTCTGGCCGAGCACCGCCCAGACGTCGGTGGCCGAAGGCACGTCCTGCAGCTCCTCGACGCCGAAGTCGTTCACCAGCGCGGTGGTCTTGAGGTCCACCACCGGCGCGTCGCCGGAGACGGTGATGGTCTCGGCCACCGTCGCCAGCTCGAGTACGGCGTCGATGCGAACCGCGCGGCTCCCCTCGACGATCATGCCTTCGCGCACGAGCACCCGGAATCCGGGGATCTCGAACGTCAGATCGTACGCTCCGCGCCCGAGCGCGCGGAACAGGTACGACCCGTCGACCAGGGTCACCGCGGTCAGCGGCGCAATCAGGGCCTCTCCCTCCAGCGTCACCGTCACGCCCGGCACCGCGAGGCCCTGCGTATCCGTCACCGCTCCGCCAATCTCGCCGACCGTCTGGGCCGTCGCCGGCGCCGTGGTCACGAGCGCCAGCAACAGCGCGACTCCCAATCGCTCTTCGGCGATCTTCCGCACTCTCGGCATCGACGTCCCTTCCTCCGCTGCAACACAGGTTGTTCGTGGGGCCACGTATACATTCTGACGTACTTGCCGCAACGCGAGCGGGAGCCGGGCGCCGTGAACGGTGGCTGGCGTGCACAGGATAGAATCGCGGAGCGTTCATCACCGGATCGTTGGCGGAGACGCGTCGAGATCTGGAGGCCTGCAATGCACCGACCATATCCGCCCGCGTCCCGCGCGCTCCTCGCCACGCTCGGAATCGCGACGCTCCCACATGCCGCTGCTCAACGCCTGCGCCTCTCTTCGTTGTGGCGCCGGGGGATCTCGATGCCGCTGACGCGGGCCCCGGGGTACGAGATGTACGAATACGCCTGCCACGAAGGGAACCTGGACGTCGCCATCCACCTGGGTGGCGGGCGCGTCGAGGAGGCGGGGCGCTGATGGCGCGGCGTTTGCCATCGGCCGGCCGGGCGAGCCGGGTCATGGCGGCCGTCTGCGGCATTCTGGTACTCTCCTCGGCTACGGACGCGGCGGCCCAGAGCGGGGCCGGCGCGGGGCGTTCCGGTTGGTACATCGGCGGCGGCATAGGTGCCGACCGGGGGTCACGGATCGAACAGACCGGCTTCAACCGCAATCCGCTCTGCTATCCGACGAACGCCTGCTTCGACGAAGACCCGCGGCCCGAATTCTCCGGCTACCGCTGGGCCTACGACCTGGACGCCGCCGCCGACGCGACGTTCGACATCTCGGCCGGATACGTTCTCGGTCGGGCACGCGTCGAGCTGTCGTTCGGACAGCGCGGGAACGACGTCGACCAGATGTTCCGCAGCGTCACCACCCTCGACGGAATCGACCTCGAGGATCGGCGCGGCAGCACGGTCACGTCGAACACCACCTCGTCGATAGACAGTTTCGCGGTCCGCACTCTCGCGATCACCGCGTACTACCACTTCCGGGACGCGGCGTCCGGGTTCTCGCCCTACGTGGGCGCCGGGGTGGGTCCCGCTTTCGTCGATGTCCGCGGCGTCCGCTTCTCCGACGAGTACTTCGACACGGCCGGCAACGACGCCACGTACGATCCGCCCCTGTCGTCCTACAACGCGCGCCTCGACGACGACTTCGCGGACACGGTGCTGGCCGGGCACGCGCACGCCGGCGCCGACATCGGCCTGAACGACCGGACCGCGCTCGGCGTGAAGCTGACGTATTCGGTGTTGCGGGATGTCGAATACACGGGCACGTACCAGCGCCACGCGGCGCTCAGGTTCGACCCCGATTTCACGCACACGAACACACTTGCCGGTGCGCGCTACTGGTCGCTGCAGTTCACGGTCAGGTACGTGTTGGGCGGCTGAGGCGGCCCGCGTGCCAGGAAGCGATCCAGGCGCTGTATTCGACGCGCGGGCTCGAGAAGCGCGCGGGCACGCCAAGGAGAAAAGATGACGTCGTTCCGCGCGTTCCGGGTCGAGAAGACCGAAGACCGGCAGTTTCTCCGCAGCATCGTGGCGCGCGACGTCGCCGACCTGCCCGCCGGCGACCTCCTGATCGACGTGGCGTGGTCGTCGCTCAACTACAAGGACGGGCTCTCGGCAACCGGGAATCCCGGCGTCACGCGCAATTTTCCGCACACGCCGGGCATAGACGCAGCAGGCACGGTGGTCGAGTCGTCGTCGAGCGACTTCGCGCCGGGAGACGCGATCCTCGCCATCGGCTTCGACCTCGGCATGAACACGCCGGGAGGCTTCGGCCAGAAGATCCGCATTCCGGCCGGCTGGGCCATCCCGATGCCGGACGGACTCGACGCCCGCTCCGCCATGATTCTCGGCACCGCCGGCTTCACCGCCGCGCTGTGCGTCCACAAGCTCGAGGCGGCCGGCATGCGGCCGAACAGCGGACCCGTGCTCGTGACCGGCGCCACCGGCGGGGTCGGTTCGATCGCCGTCAAGCTGCTCGCGCATCTCGGCTACGAGGTGCACGCGGTGACCGGCAAGGCGTCGAGCCACGACTTCCTGCGCGGCCTCGGCGCGCGGGAGATCCTGTCGCGCGAGGACGTTCTGCAGGGCGCGGAGCGACCGCTGCTGAAGCCCCGCTGGGGCGGCGCCGTCGATACCGTCGGCGGCCCCATCCTGTTCAATGCGATCAAATCGCTGCGTTACGGCGCCAGCCTCGCCGCGTGCGGTCTGGTGGCGTCGCCCGAGATCCCCGCCACCGTGTTCCCGTTCATCCTGCGCCATGTCAACCTGCTCGGGATCGACTCCGTAGAGCTGCCGCTGCCGCAGAAGGCAGAGATATGGAACAAGCTGGCCGGGCCGTGGAAGTTGGACGGACTCGATGCGCTGGCCGTGCCGCTCACGCTCGACACGCTGTCGGACGCCATCGACCGCATCCTCGCCGGCGGGATGGTGGGCCGGGGGGTGGTCGACCTGAACGGGTAACCTGCATGCGCAGCGGCGATGATCCCAGGTGCGGGACGCGAAAATGGCTCGTGCTCAACTGGTAACACGCCCGCCGCACCGACATTCCTACGGCAGACCTCCGCCTCGCAGGAACTTCAGCACCACTTGCCCGCGCGGCGAGAGCTCGTAGCCGGTCTCGAGGCTGATGGTCAGCCCGAGGTTCTTCAGCTTCCTCACCTGCGGCTTCAGCCAGCCCCTCTCGCAGCCCAGCCGCTCGGCCAGCATCCGGCTGACGACGCCGGGCTGCGCCTCGATCGCCGCCAGCACGCGCTCCGTCCACGGACCCGCGGGCGACCGGGCGTCGAGCCGTTGCAGCCTCTCAAGGACCTCCCCCATCTCCGCATCCGACAGGGCGTCCTGTCGCCGCAGGACGTTACGCGGGTCCGCGCCCGCGTACTCCACGGCGATGCGATACACCTGCCCCTCGCGCGAGCCGAGCCCTTCCAGTAGCGCCCTCCGCGAGGAGAATCCTGCCCGGGCCGCTTCCGCTTCGGAGATCTCCGCCTCCATCACCGCAGCAACATCGAGAATCCGGAGCACCCCGAGCGCGGTGCGCAAGCTGCCGCCGCTGCGAACGGTCGGCTTGCGCCAGCGGCGGAACACCAGCGAGACCTCGCCGCGGACGATGCGCTCGAGCACCGCCGTGCGCAGCAGCAACGGCCCGCCCTCCTCAGTCTTCCTTCCAGGGGTTGTTGGCGAAGATCGCGAACTCCGGCCACAGCGCGCGCGGGTTCATGCCGAGCACCGCCATGACGGCCTCGGCGATGTCGATGGCGTACAGCTTGTTCGGGTTGTTGCGCCCGGTGCGGCCCATCCAGTCGGTCTGCACCTCGGACGGGCAGACGCAGGTGACGTGCACGCCGTGGGGCCGCAGCTCGGCCTGCCAGCACTGCGTGATCCCGCGCACCGCCCACTTGCTCGCTGCGTAGACGGTGCCCGTCCCGGCGCCCTTCATGCCGGAGGTCGAGGCGATGTTGAAGACGTAGCCCCGCTGCTGTGCCTTGAGCAGCGGCGCTACCCGGTTCGTCAGGTCGACGAGGCCGAAGACGTTGATGTCGAACAGCGCCCGCATCCTGTCCATGTCGATCTCGCCCAGCTCGGCGAGATAGCCCACCCCCGCGTTGTTGACCAGCACGTCGATGCCGCCCATCAGGTCGACGCACGTATCGACGGTGCGCTGGTTGTCCTCGGCCCGTACCACGTCCGCACGGATGCCATGAGCGCCGCTCTCGGCCGCCACATTGTCGATGCGCCCCTGGTCGCGGCCGGTGAAGACGACCTCGTGCCCCTGCTTGCGAGCGAGCGAGACGAGGGCGGCGCCGATGCCCTGGCTGGCGCCGGTGATCAGAAATCGTTGCTTGTCCATGCTAACGGTCATCCTTCCACAGGGTCTTGACGTGGGGGTACTCGAGTATCCGTGCGTCCGCGGTAACGACGGGAGCGGACAACCCTCGCGCCGCGGCGACAATCAGCCGCGTTGCGACGCGCACGCGATCTCCGCGCAACCGATCGCCGAGACGCAAACTCTGGTGTCGTCGGCGGTCAGGATCCTGGTCGCCGCGTCAGGCAGCCGCACGGGATCGGCACCACGCGCCAGCGGGACGTTCCGCTTGCGAATCTCCACCTCCTCGCCCGCCGCCACGGCGGCGAGGTACTCCCTGAGGTGGTTCTTGAACTCCGCAATGTTGGCCACCTTCATGGCCATATCTTAGATGTCTTAAGCTTATGCGCGAAAATCACCATGACCACGATGAAGGCTGTCCGCTGTCACCGCTACGCCGGCCTCGACGAGGCCGGAAAACCCGTTCCGAAACCCGATCCCCTCCGGGACGTCCTGTCGCTGGACGAGATACCCGCGCCGGTCTGCGAGCCCGGCGACGTCGTGCTCCGGACGCACTTCGCGGGCGTGCAGTATCCCGACGCTCTGCAGGCCCAGGGTCTCTATCAGCACAAGCCGGACCTGCCCTACGTCCCCGGCATGGACGCGGCAGGCACGGTGCTGGAGGTCGGAGACGGCGTCGATCACGTCCGGGTCGGCGACCGGGCGATCGCCCAGATGAACCTGGGCGGCCTCGCCGAGACGGTCAAGATACCGGCGTCGTCCGTCTGGAAGGCCCCCGACGGTGTTCCCCTGGAGCACTGCGCCAACCTGGGACGCAACTTCTTTCCCGCCTACCACTCGCTGAAGGTCCTCGGCGAGGCCGGCCCCGGCAGTCTCGTGCTGGTCGACGGGGCGTCGGGCGGCGTCGGGATGGCCGCGGTGGAGCTCGCCAAGGCGATGGGCGCACAGGTGATCGCCGGGGTCAGCGTGCCGGAGAAACAGGACCCGCCGGCCGCGGCGGGGGCCGACCGGGTGCTGTGCTACGGCCGCGACCGGCAGAGCTATCGGCGGTTCAAGAACGACGTGCGGCAGGCCGCGGCGGAGCTCGGACATCCGGATGGGGTGGACGTGGTGGTCGACATGGTCCAGGGCGAGCTGTTCGAGGCGGCCCTGCTCTCGTCCATCCGGCCGCTCGGAAGGATCTGCCTGGTCGGGTTCACGGCGGGACAGAAGCCGATCCGACCCGGCCTGCTGCTCATCAAGGCGGCCGTCGTCATGGGCAGCATGTGGGCCGGCTGGGCCGCCCGGAATCCGGAAGCGCACCAGCGAAACGTGGCACAGATTCTCGACTACCTGGCGCGCGGCGTCATCCGGCCGCGCGCCGATCGTGTCTACGCCCTCGACGACTTCATCGCGGCCTTCGAGCTGTTCGAGCGCAACCAGGGCCGCGGCAACACGGTGGTCCGCTTCGCACCGGAATGACCGGAGGCCGCTGACGAACCGGGAATCGTCGATGCAGGCACAGCCGAGGCGGCAGTAGTCGCTGAACGAAGCGCCGGCGGACGGCGTCGCCGTCGACGGGGGCACAACCGAGGCGGAAGCAGTCGTTGAACGAAGCGCCGGCGCCAGCCGCGCGCTACGGACGCTGCGATTGGGGCGGCGAGCGACCCGTGATAGCCTCTGCGGGATCGGACGGCCGCAGTCGTCGCGGCCGGGCCACCTCATCGAATACCAGGAGATCGAAGGTAGGGACACGACCATGCTGACGAGAAGAACGATGTTGCTGACTCCCCTGGCCGCTTCCCTGGCGCGCGTCGCCGCCGCGCAGTCTGCCGCTCCCGGCAAGATGCTGCTCGCGATGCACCAGAACACGTCGAGCGGCGCCGGCTTCCGCGGCTCGCTCGAGGGCTGGTCGCGGGCCGGCATCCGGTACGTCGAGCTGGGCTCGCCGCTGCTGCAGGGATTCCTCGAGAACGACACCCTGCCGGCCGCCCGGCGGCTGCTCGAAGACCTCGATCTGACGCCGGTGTCCGCCGCCGTGGTGCTGCAGGACCTCTGGCTGCCGGGTCCGGCGCGGGCCGAGTCGCTGGAAGCGTGGCGGCGCGGCTGCGACCAGTTCGCCAACCTGGGTCTGCAGAGAATCTACTCGCCGTCGGTCACCAACCGGCCGGTTACCGCCGACGACTTCGCGGCGACCCCGGACTGCATCCGCGAGGCGGGCGACATCGCAGCCGAGTACGACCTGACCGCGATGATCGAGTTCACCCGCAACTCGACGCACCTGTCCACGCTGACTTCGTCGCTGCAGGTGATCCGCGCCGCGGCGCATCCCAACATGCGGCCGATGCTCGACTTCTTCCACTTCTGGTCGGGCCTGAGCAAGTTCGAGGACCTCGACCTGCTCGAGCCGGGCGAGCTGGCCCACGCACACTTCCAGGACCTGCTGGATGGCCCGCGCGAGCTGATCGACAACGACTCGCGGATCATTCCGGGCGACGGCATCGCGCCGGTGGTCCGCATCCTGCAGAAGCTGGCCGAGAAGGAGTTCACCGGGGCCTTGTCGGTCGAGCTGTTCCGCGCGGAGTACCAGCAGGGAGACCCGTTCGAGGTCGCCAGCGAGATCCGCGGGAAGTGCGAGGCGGTGATGCAGGAGGCGGGGGTCCTGTAGACCGATGCGCACCGGACTGACGGCCGCTCTGGTGCTGCTGGCCGCGGGATTGATGGCCTGCACGAGCGAGCCGGCCTCCGACATGGAGCCGACGGCAACGGTCGAGGAGTTGATGCGGTCGATGATCGATCCGGCCGGCGACGCGGTCTGGGACGCGGTGGTCATCGATGCCACCGCGGACGGGATCGTCGAGACCAGGCCCGAGACCGAGGGGGACTGGCTGCGTCTGCGCCGCCACGCGCTGGCGTTGGCCGAGGCGTCGAACCTGCTGCTGATAGAAGGGCGGCGGATCGCGGCGCCGGAATCACGCTCCGAGCTGCCCGGGATCGATCTCCACCCGGACGCCATCCAGGAGCTGGTCGACGAAGACTGGGACGGCTGGGTGGAGGTGGCGCGCGGATTGCGCGCGACCAGCGGCACGGTGCTCGACGCGGTGGAGGCACGCGACGTCGATGCGCTGCTCGAAGCCGGAACCGAGCTGGATCTCGCCTGCGAGAACTGTCACTCGGTGTTCTGGTACCCCGGCTACGCCGACCCGCGGCCGGCGCCGCCGGGGAACGACTGATTCCCTCCGGGCGGCCGGCGCCGCCTAGTCCGCCGGCTGAATCGGGCCGCCGTCCGGGCGGGTGATCTCGGCGCAGCAGATGCCGTGAGTGCCGGGATTGCGCGACGGCTGGCCGACGACGCGGATGCGGTCACCCACCTGGATCGTCTGGGGCGTCCAGCCGCGGCGGCTCATCGAGACGGCGGTCCCCATCTCGACCTCCCACGCGATCGTCTCGCCGTTCTCGTCCTCGCCGTCGAGGAAGAGGAACGAGTGCGGATTGCGGAAGAGGAACCGCGTCACGACGCCTTCCGCCTCCACGCTCTTCGTGTTGTCGTAGAACGGAGCGCTCGCGTGGTGCGCGTCCGCCGGCGCACCGGTCAGAAACACCACGACCGCGACCATCGCCAACGCCGCCGCCGTCCCAAGCAGGATTCTCACCGACCTACCCTCCTTCCGAGCTCTTTTGGGGCAATCTCTTCACCCGCCGAACATGCGCCCGCGCATGCCGACGACGCGGCGCTCCCGGCGAGACGCCGCCCGACTGTATTCGACTACCGGTACTTCGGCACCATGAACTTCACCGGCATCCGCGCGATCTCCGCGTCGCAGCCATAGGGCGCCAGCTTGTAGCCCTCCGGCGCCGGCAGCCAGCGGGTCGTGTACGACGCCGGCTCGCGCAGGAACAGCTCGTCCTCGACGGTGACCGTGGCCCGCAGTTCCTCGCCTTCGCGCCAGTAGCGCTCGGTCACCTTCTTGAGCTGCGACGACGGGATGCCGTTGTAGTCGTCGAAGCCGCTGATGTCGAAGGTGTAGTGGGTCGTGGTCACGTGCAGCGCCCCGCCCTCGTAGTGGCCGACCGAAACGCCCTGCAGGCTGTAGTCCATCGGCGTCGCCTCGCGTCCGTCGAGCCAGACGGTCCGGAGCTGATCGTCCTTCTCGTAGCGCAGCAGGACGCGATCCGGCCACTGCACGATCTCCATCATGTAGGGGTCGTACTGCAACGCGGGCGGCGTCGACGGAACGCAGTCGTACTTCGCCGCGATCGCCTCGTCGAACACTTCCTGATAGGCCAGCGCGCGCTCGTTCAGCACGGGGAAATTCTCGCCGGGCACCCACGGCATGTTCGGGCCGTTCACCGGACGCACCCGGCCGCCGCCGTCCCAGATGCCCGAGAGCTGCGGGACTTCCTCCGCCTCGTCCTGCGCCTGCAGCGGCGCACCGACCATGGCCCACACCAGAGCGGCGCAGGCGGCCACCACGGCCAGGCGCCCCATCGACTTCCAGTTGTTCGTTTGCGTCATGGTTCTCGACCTCTCGTCCCCGGTCACCGTCACCCGGCGCGTCCGCGCGCCGCCCGGCGCGCCCGCGCGACTGCCCCGGATTTTACACCCTTCCCGCTCGCCGCCCGACGAACGCCGAGGACCGGCCGGGGGTCTCAGAGCGGCAGCGCGACCTGCGACGAGAGCGCCGAGGCCTCGTACGCCTGCAGTTCGCGCCCCAGGTACTCCGCAATCCCGCGCATCCCGGACCGTCCCGCTTCCGCCTCCGCCTGGCCGTTGTAGTTGGTGTTGGTGTTGACGTCGTACGTATACGGCACGCCGTGCCCGTCGAGAATGAACTCGATGCCCGCGATGTGGATGCCGTTGTCGGCCAGGAACCGCTGGTAGCGGGAGACCAGATCGCCGGGCACGCCGTCGACGATGCGGAACAGCGACACCGGCGACGCAGGCTCCGAGTCGGCCGGACAGAAGGCGTCGTCCACGCGGCAGACATCGGCCGGGCAGAGCTCGAAACCCTGGCTGGTATCGACGCGCACGGCGTAGAAGTAGCGTCCCCCGATGAACTCGACCCGCGTGATGTACGGCTCCGGCGCCTCGATGTACTGCTGGATGAGCGTGATGCCGTCGACGGCCGGCTCGAACGCGTCGCTGTCGACGTAGCGTGCGAGCGCCTCCCGGTCCTGGAAGAGCCGGACCCCGAGCCCCTTGCCCGCGCGGTTGTGCTTGGTGATGAACGGCGGCTCGAACTCGCGCGCCGCCTCGACGATCCGCTCCCGCCCGATCGCGGCGACCGTCGCCGGCGTGCGGATGCCGCAAGCCTCGAGGGCCGCGTACTGCGCCACCTTGCTCACCTCGAGCTGCAGCGCCCGGCCCGAGTTCAGCACGCGCCGGCCGTGGCCCTCCAGCCAGGCGATCACCGCCGCGGCGTACTCCGGCCCGTAGCGGTGATCGCGGGTATGCGACGACGCGCTCATCCGGTTGTAGAAGACGCCCTCCGGCGGCGGCTCGCGCAGATCCAGCACACCGGTGTCGAGGAACCACTCCGTGTACGGCAGGCGGCGCTCGTCGAACGCCGCGCGCAGCGGCTCGACCCAGGCGTCGTTCTCGTGAAGGACGTAGATGCGGCTCATGGGCCCGTCACCGATCGCCGCGAACCGCCATCCGCCGGCATGCCCCTGCGGTCCCGGTCACTGGGATGCGCGTTCCGCCTCGATCACGCGCTTCGGCAGGGCGAAGCTCAGAATGAGATCCCCGCCCCGCCGGCCGCGATCCCCGCCTCCCGACGCCACGGTCACGAACTGCTCGCCGTTCGCCATGTAGACGGCGGGCGACGAGAAGACGCCGGCCCCGGTGTTGAAGCGCCACAGCTCCTCCCCCGTCCGCGCGTCGAACGCGAAGAAGTAGCCGGCGATGTTGCTGCCCGTGCCGACGAAGACCACCCCGCCGGAGGTCACCACCGGACCCGCCTGCCCGTAGCCCTCGCGGATCTGGCGCCAGATCAGCTCCCCGGTGGTCGGGTCGTAGGCCGAGAAGAACATGCGCGGTCCGCGGCCGGCGTCGAACGGCCGGTCGATGGCGTTCACGTACAGGAGACCGGCGTCCGGGCTGTAGGCCATCGGCCCGTAGCTGGCGCCGCCGCCGAAGCCGGGCGCGAAGATCTGGTTGGGCGCGATCGGCGTGAAGATGGGCACCAGGGTCTTCCCTTCCGCATGCTCCGGCGGAATCTCCTCGGGGAAGATCGGCGCCACCGGCTCCATCCGCTCGCCGTCCGCCTTGTGCGGGATCGGCTGCGTCGGCCACGGCTCCTCCCCCTCGCGGTCGGTCTCGGTCGGGACCGGCGTCTCGATGATCGAGTGGATGGCCGCCCCGGTCTCCCGGTTCAGCAGGTAGAGAAAGGCATTCTTGTTGGCCTGCCCGAGGGCGCGCACCGGCTCGCCGTCCACCTCCATGTCGAAGAGGATCGGCTGGCTGCCGTTGTCGTAGTCCCACACGTCGTGGTGCACGAGCTGGTAGTACCAACGCAACTGGCCGTTCTCGATGTCGAGGGCGAGGACCGAGTCGGTGAACAGGTTCATGCCGTCCCGCTCGGTGCTGTCGCCGAACGGGTTGCCGACGGCGACGTACAGCAGGCCGAGCTCGGGATCGAGCGACGGCGTCTCCCAGATGCCGCCGCCGTTGCGGACGCTGCCGACCCAGGTCGGCCCGGCGATGTCCCAACCCTGGTCGTTCTCGTCCTGCGGAATCGTGTTGAAGTGCCAGATCACCTCGCCCGTCGCCGCGTCCACCGCGAGCACGTGTCCGCCGGGAATCAGGCTCTCGCTGCGCGTCGTCCCCACGTAGATGACGCCGTCGTGGATCTGCGGCGCGGTGGTAAACCAGTAGCCCATCGAGATGGCGGTCTCGACGTCCGGGTAGCGGAGCCGCAGCACGTCGAGGATGACGCTGGCCTGGCCGTTGTCGCCGAAGGTCTCGATCGGCTCGCCGGTCTCGGCGTCGAGGGCGAAGATGAACGAGCCAGCGGCGCTGTACACCACGCCGTCCTCGTAGGTGACGCCGCGGTGACGGAAGATGTAGCCCTCGCGCCGGCCGCCGCCGAGCAGGTCCGTGACGTCGTAGGTCCACAGATGATGCCCGTCGTAGGCGTCGACCGCGTAGACGCTGCCCCGCGAGTCGGTGAGGTACATCACGCCGTCGACGATCACCGGCGTCGTCTGGTTGCTGACGCCGTCGATGACACCGTGCTGGAAGAGCCAGCGCGGGGTCAGCAGATGCGCGTTCTCCGGCGTGATCTGGCCGATCCCGGCGTAGCGGCTGCCGTGCAGATCGAGGTTGTGCAGCCGCCAGTCGACGTTCTGGGCCGCTGCGGGGGACGCGATCAGCACGGCCAGCGCGACCGCGAGCAGCACACGGCAGGGGGTAGGCATCATCTCGTGGACCTCCAACCGCGAAGCATAGACGAATCGATCCCGTTGTGCCGGGACCGCGGCGCCGCGTAAGGTTGACCCATCAGCGGCAACATAGAGAGGATGCACCATGTCCAGCATAGACAGGCGGCGGTTCCTGGAGGTCGGCGCGCTCGGCGTCGGCTACGGGCTCGCGACCGGGGCGCCGCGGCAGGCGCTTGCGCAGGCCGAGTCGGGATCAACAGGCGCGGTGAGCGCGCCCGCCGCGGCCGGCGGGAACGTCCGCATGAGCGGGGACGGCCTGGGACTCGCGCCGGAAGAACAGGCGCGGCTCTGGGCCGCGCTCGCCGCGGACGGCGGCATCGTGCGCGACTCCTACTCGAACGGCGGCGCGGTCGAGCGGCTCGAGAACGCCTTCGCGGAGCTGCTCGGGAAGGAGCGGGCGGTCTTCATGCCTACCGGCACGCTCGCCAACCACCTCGGCGTGCGGGCGCTGGCCGGGGGCGAAGGACGCGCCATCGTGCAGGCCGACAGCCACCTGTACAACGACTCCGGCGACTGCGTGCAGACGCTCAGCGGCATCACGCTGATTCCGCTCGGCTCCGGACGGCCCGACTTCACCCTGGAAGACGTGGAGGCGACGCTCGACCGCACGGCGAGCGGCCGCGTTCGCACGCCGCTGCGGGTCATCTCCATCGAGACGCCGGTCCGCCGCCACTTCGGGGCCACCTTCGACCGGCGCGAGCTCGACCGGGTCGCCGCCCTCGCGCACCGCGAAGGGATCCGCCTTCATCTGGACGGGGCGCGGATCTTTCTGCAGGCGGCCTATGAAGGCCGCTCCGTCGCCGAGTACGCGGCGCCCTTCGACACGGTCTACGTGTCGCTCTACAAGTACTTCAACGCGCCCTCCGGCGCGATCCTGGCCGGCCCCCGCGATCTGCTCGACGGCATGTACCACACGCGGCGCATGTTCGGGGCGGGGCTGCCGGCGGCGTGGCCCTTCGCCACGATCGCGCACCACTACCTGCCCGGATTCGTCGACCGCTACACGCAGGCCGTCCACGCCTCGGAGTCCTGGCTCGCGCAGGTCGCCCGCCACGACGCGTTCTCGGTCGAGCGGGTTCCGAAGGGTACGAACCTGTTCTGGCTGCGGGCGAAAACCGGCGACATCTCCGCGTTCAGGCGCCGGCTGCGCGACCGCGGCGTCGCGCTCGGCGCGCCGCGGGACGGCCGCATCCTGGTCGGGGTCAACGAGACATGGAACCGGCGGCCGGCCGACGAGCTGGCGGAGCTGTTCGTCGATTCCGTCTGACGGGTTCAGGACGAGCGAAGGGCCACGACGGCCAGCAGCGCCCAGCCGGCGATCATGCACAGGCCGCCGATGGGAGTGATCGCGCCCAGCCAGCGGATGCCGCTGACCGACAGCACGTAGAGGCTGCCCGAGAAGATCAGGATGCCCGCGACGAAGAGCCAGCCGGCGGCGGCGACGAGCGGGCCCGGCCAGCGCGAGGCGGCCCAGGCGACGGCGAAGAGGCCCAGGGCGTGGATGAAGTGATAGCGCACACCGGTCTCGAACACGGCCAGCATGTCGGCAGTCAGGCGCTCGCGAAGCCCGTGCGCCCCGAACGCGCCGAGCACCACGCCCAATCCGCAGAGAATCGCCGCCGCCGCGAACCAGTTCGCCGCCATCGCTCTGTATGATACAGCGGTGCTCCCGGACTGGACGGCGTTCACGGAGTTTCTGGATGCGCAGCTCCTGGCGCTGATCGAGACGGACTTCGCGCAGGTGCGCTACGGCGACGTCGGCACCGCGACCCTGGCCGCCTTCGTCCTCGGCGCCACCGCCCTGCTCACCGCCGTCCGCCTGATTCTGCTGCGGCGGCGGCACGCGCGGCAGCACTCCGGCCACGACGTGCCGCTCCGCTACCAGCGCGGCATCTTCGGGCGCTCCTGCTACGCCCTCCCCAAGATCATTCTCGGACTGGCCGTCGCGATGGGCGTCGTCGCGCTCTCCGACCCGTTCCTCACCTCCACCGAGCAGATCACCGGGAACGTCGAGTCGCGGGTGCGGATCGATCTCGTCGACACGTCGCTGTCGATGGCCTGGGAGTTCAACAACACCGAACGGTCGCGCGCCGAGGTGGCCCGCGAAGCGCACCTCGAGTTCCTGCGGATGCGGCGCGAGAAGAACGACCGGGTCTCGCTCTGGCTCTTCTCGTCGTATCCCTACATGGTCGACGACTTCGTCCTCGACGACGAGCTGTACTACTTCCAGGTGCTGGGCGCGCCGTACGTCACCGTCAAGATCCTCGCCCCCGAGCCGGGCACGCGGCGCGACCGGTTCTTCGTGCCGGAAGAGAAGGTCAGCATCATCGACTCGGAGGGCACGACCAACATCACGGGGGCGCTGCGGTCCATCGTGCGGCACTTCGACATCGACGCGTCGGTCGTCAACCGCGGCGCGAACCGGAACCGCGCGCTGCTCATCATCACGGACGCCGACGTCGACGAGATCCCGGAGGCGGAGCTCGCGGCGCTGTCCGCGCGCAACGTCGTGCCGTACATCATCTACATCAACACGGATCGCGGCCGCACGCCGATCGAGGGCATCGAGACGCCGTCGCTCATCGAGACCATCCGCGACTACGGGGGCGACTACTTCGACGTGTCGAGCGAGGACGGCCTGCAGCAGGCCTACCGGGCCATCGACGAGCGGGAGACGGTGGCCGTGCCGCTGAGCCACCGCGCGCTGAGAGTCCCGATCTACTCGCGGTTCCTGCTGGTCAGCCTGGCCCTGCTCGTCGTGGGCATTCCGGCCGGGTTCCTCGCCGAGCTCGTCTGGGGCATCCACCCGTAGCCGTGCCGCCCGTACCCGCGCCGCATACCCCGGATCCCCGAACGTCCAGCGGCGGCGGATCGACCCTGTCGTGCTCGGGCTCCCCAACCAGATGAACCCGCAGATCGCCAAGTGGAACGCGCGTTACGCCAATCGCGAACCGGGCGCGCTGCCGGAGCCGTCGCCGCCCGTGTCCGACGCGGTAGCGGGCGTGCCGCCGGGCCGGGCGCTGGACCTGGCGTGCGGCGCCGGCCGGCACGCCGTCTGGCTGGCTGTACGCGGGTGGCGGGTCGCCGCGGTGGACGGATCGGATGCCGCCGTCGCCCTGCTGCTCGCCAACGCCGAGAGAGCCGGCTGCCGCGAGCGCATCGAGCCGCACGTCGCCGACCTGGAAGCGGACCCACCGGAGTTCACCATCGAGCCGGCGGCCTACGACCTGATCGTCGACTGCTATTTCCTGCACCGGCCGCTGTTCGCGGCCATCCGGGAGGGCGTGCGTCCGGGCGGGTTGTTCGTCGCGGCGCTGCACCTGCCCGCGCCCGGCGCCGGTCGCGGGCACGGCTACGTCCTGCGCCCCGGCGAGCTCGAGCACCTGGTCGCCGGGTGGCGATGGGATGTCCGCCACAACGTGGAGCGGGCCGCCGAAGCCGGGGCGGACGACGACCTCGGCGTCGCCGAGATCGTCGCCTGCCGTTCCGGGATCGTGCCGCCTACTGCTGCGCCGCCGCCGCCCGCTCCGCCGCGCGGGCGCCCGACAGGATGTTGAACAGCCCGTAGTTGCCCTCGTGGCAGGCGTACTCGTACATCCCCTCGCCGAGCTTCATCGGCAACGCCGCGGTGAAGGGCCGCGTGAAGGTGGCCGGGTCGTTGACGGTGAACTCGTAGAGCAGCGTGTCGCCGGCGACCCGCGTGAAGCGCTCCGTCAGGTGCAGCGTCGAGCCGGTGCCGGCCGCCGTGGCGACCGACGGGTTGAAGCTGGCCACCTTGTCGGTGAAGTTGGTCGACTCGACCACTAGGGTGTCGCCGTCCCAGTAGCCGCGCGAGTCGCCCATCCACTGCCTCACGCCCGCCGGCAGATGGTCGCGTCCGTCGAGCGGCACGATGCGTGCATCGTGCACCATCTCGTGCAGGATGACGACGTGGTCCGGCGTCTGGAAGATCTGCAGGTTCTGGTTGTAGCCGGCCGGCACGATGGGCGGGCCGGAGTTGAACCCGAGCAGGCAGCGCTCGGCCAGCCCGCGGTCCTCGTAGCTGTCGGCGCCGATGCCGGCGGCCCGGACGCGAACCGGGCGCGTCCCCGGCCGATCCTCGCCGAGCGACAGCTCGATCAGCTCGAACCCGGGCTGCAGCGGCGGCACGCGGCCGTCCGGCGGATCGACGATGAGCGAGGTCCGCTGGTCGTCGACCACGCTCGCGCCCTGATCGACCCAGTAGTGGTTGTAGCCGCCTACGTTGCCGCCGACCGGCAGCAGCTCGCCGCTGCGCTCGGTGGGCGCGTTCAGCTCGGCGCTGCGCTCGGCGGACCGCGCTTCGATCTCGGCTGCTTCCTCGGCCGTCAGCACCGCGCTCTCCTGCTCCTCGGGCCTCTGCAACGGCGTCAGGGTGCGGAAATCCCACACGCCCTGCAGGTCGGGCCTGCCGTCCGCGAGACGCGGCGGCTCGAACTCCTCCTGAGCCGCGGCCGGCGCGGATACACCCGCGGCCAGCGTGAGCAGGACCAGAACCGCCGCGAAACCACGAACCGTCATGTCAAACCTCCTTGCCTTCCTAATTCTACGATGGTCTTCGTACTCCTCAGCGGCGGGCCTCGACCGCCCGCGACGACGTGAGGAGATTCGTCATGCCGTAGTTGCCCTCGTGACAGGCGTACTCGAACGTCGGGCCCTCGGCGGGACGCCACGGCACCATCCCGCTCCACGGTCGCGTCCAGACGCTCGGATCGGTCACCGTGAACGAGTACTCGACGGCGTCCGCACCGCGCCGGGTGAACCGCTCGACGACGCGGCGGTTCGAGCCCGATCCCAGATAGTCGGTCTGCGCGTGGAAGTTGCTCGTCTCGACGACCAGCGTGTCGCCCTCCCAGTGGCCGCGCGACACTCCCAGCCAGAGCCGGACCTGGTCGGGCAGCGCCGGCTGCTCGAAGACCGGGATGATGCGGAAGTCGTGGATCTGCTCCTGGAAGATGGCGACGTAGCCGGGCGACTGCAGGATATGGACGTGGTTGTTGTAGCCGCTCGACGTGATCGGCACATGGCGGTAGACGAGACAGCGGTCTCCCAGATCCATGTCCTCCGGCCCGTGCGCGGGCACCCGCCCCCGCTTGGCCGCGGCCAGCCGCTGCGCCTCGGGAGTGGCCTCGTACTCCAGACGTTCCGGCGTTCGGGGCGGCAGCCGGCCGTCCGGCGGATCGGTGATCAGCGACGTGCGGCCGATCGAGATGCCGCGGTCCCACCAGAACTGGTTGTAGGCGAGAGCGACGTCCTGCTCCCGGGTCAGCTCGCTCCGCCGTTCGGAGGTCGCCCGGGTCTCGGACGCGAGGTTGGCCGCCGCGATCTCCTCATCGGTGAGCCGTTCCCGGCCGGCGTACTCCGGCGGTCGTTCCAGAGGTGTGATGGTGCCGTGGTTCCACAGCCCCTGCAGATCCGGATCCCCCCAGGGTGTCCGGGGCGCCGCCGGCAGCTCGTCCGGCGCGACGCTCTGGGCCGCGGCCGTCTGCGGGCTTCCGCCTGCAACCACCGCCAGCACGGCGAACGCGAGAACACGGCCTCTCATGTGGACATCCTCCAGGTTCGAGCGGGATCCGGCTGGTCCTTCGCATGATCGCCCAGTCGAGCGTCCCGCGCAAGCGAGGGCAAGCGACGCCCCCGAAACCCGCCTGCTGTAGTATTGTTCGGTTCCGCCTGTGCATCAGGTGAAACCCGGAGGTCAGGCGTTCATGCGCATCCACTTGATCAACCCCAGCCACATCGCGTTCGGACTCGCGGTCATCACACCGCGTTGGCTGTACGTTCTGGCCCATGCGACTCCCCGCAAGTGGGGCGACCCGCACATCGTCGACGAGACCCTCGAGCCGCTCGACCCGGAGACGATCCAGGCCGGCGACATCGTCGGCATCGGCATACACACCGGCAACGCGCTGCGCGGCTACGAAGTGGGCCGTCTGTGTCGCGAGCGGGGGGCGTATGTCGTCTACGGCGGCATCCACGCCACGCTCTATCCGGAGGAGTCGCTCGAACGGGGCGGCGCGCACGCCGCGGTCAAGGGCGACGGCGACGGGGTCTGGCCGCAGGTGCTCGACGACGTCGCGGCCGGGAGCCACGAGCGGATCTACGAAGGCGGCCGGGTCCAAGGCGCTTCACTGCAGAAGGCGCGCTGGGACCTGATGCCGCGCGATCGCTACATGTGGGCCTCGGTGCAGACCGTGCGGGGCTGCCCGAAGCACTGCTCCTTCTGCTCGGTCTGGCGGACCGACGGGCAGGAGCCCCGCCAGCGAACCGTCGACGCCGTGGTCGAGGAGATCGTCGAGCTGCGCCGGATGGGCTTCCGCTTCATCGCGCTGGCGGACGACAACTTCTATCCGGTGACGCTCGAAGACTTGGCCATGGCCCGCCGCCGGGAGGATCCCTCGCGGCTGCACGAGCTGGAGGCGCTGCGCGACGAGCGCTTCGAGTTGATGGAACGCCTCGCGAAGCTGCCCCGGGACACGGTCTTCTTCACGCAGATCACGATGGAGGCGGCCGAGGACCCGGCGTTTCTCGACGCCATGCGCAACGCGCGCATCCGCGGCGCGCTGATCGGCGTAGAGGCGGTCACCGAGGAAGGCCTGAAGGACGTCTACAAGGGGTTCAACCTGGCCGGCGATGCCCTGGTGAACCAGCTTCAGCAGTTCCGCGAGCACGGCGTGCACGTGCTGGGATCGTTCATCTTCGGGCTGCCCAGCGACCGGCCGGACAGCTTCGAGGCGACTGCCGCGCTCGCCCATGCCGCGGACATCGACTTCGCGCAGTTCCTGACCCTGACGCCTTTCCCGGGCACGGTCGATTTCCTGAAATGGGAGAAGAACGAAGCCGCCGAGCTGCCCGACGTGGACGGCGTGCCCGTCAGCCGCTACTGGCTGATTCCGCCGATCAAGCGGCCGAAGATCTTCTCGCCGCACCCGGCGATGACGGCGGAGGAAATTCGGACCGGCACCCAGCGCGCGTGGGATCGCTTCTACTCCCTCGGCAAGGTCTGGCGGCGCTCGCGCTGCGTCCGCTCCATCCGTTACCGTCTGGCGTTCATGCTGGTGTCGAAGCTGTACCGCCAGATGTACGGCAACACCGGCATCGCCACCGACAGCGCCCGGGTCTCGCGCTCCGCCGCCTGGGCGCGGTGGCTCGCCATTCCGCTCAAGCGCCTGTTCTCCGCCGCGCCGATGCCGGAGTTACAGGTACCGGTACGATAGCACCGCGACGGGCGGGCAATGCGCCAGAAGCGCGCCGGCGTCGTCCGTCCGGGCCGCCACCTGTACCGGTGTAAACGGTAAGGCCGGCGGCATCGTCTCCGAAGGGGCCGCGACGATCCGGAACGTGGTCGAGACGTCAGGTGGCGCCCGGTGAGGTAACAGCCTATGACTGCCGCCCTGCAGCGTGCGACGCTCACGGTCGTACTTCCGACTCTGGCCCTCGTCGCCGTCGAGCCGGCGATATCGAGCGGCTCGCGAGCGCTCGGGCAACCGCCTCGGCAAGCGCTGGCCGCGGACGGAACGGCGGCGGTCCTGTCCTTCATCAACATCTCCGGCGATTCGGCGGACGACTGGATCGGTACCGGTATCGCCGAGAGCCTCGCGGCCGACCTGAACCGCGCGGGTCTCGGCGCGACCCGCGCCGAGACAGCCTTGGTACCTCGGGCGACGGAGGTGGGCCTGGGTGCGCCGGACGCCATCGTCGAGACCGGCCGGATCCTGGGGGCCTCCTGGCTCGTGACCGGCGCCTATCAGCGAATCGGCGACCGACTCCGCATCACGGCGCGAGTGTTCGACGCCGCCACGGCCGCCGTATTCGACGCGGTGACGGTCGACGGCGCATACGACGAGCTGTTCGACGTCCAGGACCAGGTCGCGGCGCAGGTGCGCCAGGCCCTGGCGTCGGGCTCGAGTCTCGCGTCGGCTCGACCCGCGACGGCGCCGCCCGTGAGGGCGCAACCTCCGGCTCCCGCAGCCGAGCCCACGGAGCCGCCGCGTCCGGGCCCCGGCTCCCTGACCGGGCTCCCCGGACGCGGGCCCGGCCCCATGGCCGGTCGCCCCGGACGTCCACCCGGCGGGCCCGGTCCGATGGCCGGTCGTCCCGGACGTCCACCCGGCGGGGCCGGCCCCATGGCCGGTCGTCCCGGACGTCCACCCGGTGGGCCCATGACCGGACGCCCCGGCGGTCCGGTGTCCGAGACGGGCGCACCGCCCCGCTCCGAACCGCCGGCGCAGCCGGCCGGCTTCAGCTCCGCCACGGCGGGTTCCAGCGTCATCATCGACGGTCCGCCTTCTCCGGTCGCGCCGGAGATCGTCGCGCGCGATGCCGCGGGCCGCGCCACGGTTCGGGCCGTCCGCCTCAACGCACCGTTGCGCGTGGACGGCGTGCTCGACGATGGGATCTACGAAACGGTTCCCTCCATCGAAGGCTTCGTGCAGCAACTCCCGATCGAGGGCGCACCGACGACGGAACGCACCGAGGCGTGGGTCTTCTTCAACGACGACGCCGTCTACGTGGCCGCGAGGCTCTGGTCGTCCGTCCCCGAATCGCAGTGGATCGCCAACGAGATGCAGCGCGATTCGTTCCAGATCATCAACAACGACTACTTCAGCGTCGGTCTCGACACGTTCTACGACCGGCGCAACGGCTTTGCGTTCATGGTGACCCCGATCGGCGGCTTCTTCGACTACGAGATCACCGACGAGGGCAACCCCAACAACGACTGGAACCCGATCTGGAATTCGAGCACCGGCCGCTTCGCCGGCGGCTGGACGGTGGAGATGGAGATTCCGTTCAAGTCGCTCCGGTTCCAGCCGGGCATCGGCCAGGTGTGGGGGCTGCAACTCGGACGGCGCATCCGCTACAAGAACGAGACCACCTATCTGACCACCGTCCCCATTTCCGCCGGGCCCGGCATGTTCCGCCTGTCGGCGGCGGGCACGCTTACAGGCGTCCAGGTGCCGAGCGGCAACCGCAGGTTCGAGATCAAGCCCTACGCCATCGGGTCGGTCAACAGCAACCTGACCTCGACGCCGCAGATACTGAACGAAGGCGCCGGCGACGGCGGCCTCGACGTCAAGTACGGCCTGACCCAGAACCTGACCGCCGACTTCACCTACAACACCGACTTCGCGCAGGTGGAAGCAGACGAGGCGCAGCTCAACCTGTCGCGCTTCAACCTCTTCTTCCCGGAGAAGCGGGAGTTCTTCCTGGAGGGCCGCGGCATCTTCGACTTCGGCCGCGCCGCCGGAAACGCCGGCGGCCAATTTCGCGCCACGCGTCTGGGAGGTTCGGGCTTCTTCGGCGGCGGCGACGTGCCGCAGGTCTTCTACAGCCGCCGCATCGGTCTGAGCGGCAGCGGGACGGTGCCGATCCTGGGCGGGGCGCGGCTGACCGGCAAGGCCGGGCGCTACTCCGTCGGCGCGCTGAACATCCAGACCAAGGACGTTCCGGAAACGGCCGCCGGCACCAACTTCTCCGTCCTGCGGGTGAAGCGCGACATCCTGCGCCGAAGCCGCATCGGCGGCATCTTCACCGGGCGCTCGGTGTCGGTGGACGGCAACGACACCAACGAAGCCTACGGCGTCGACGGCGCGTTCTCGTTCTACGACAACGTCAATTTCTACGGGTACTACGCCCGGACGCGGACTCGCGGGCTCGAGCTGGAGCCGGGCGCCCACGGGAATGAACAGAGCTACCAGGCGGCGTTCAACTACGCCGGCGACCTGTACGGCCTGCAGGCCGAGCACCTGGTGGTCGGCGACGCCTTCAACCCGGAGGTCGGCTTCATCCGCCGCGACGATTTCCTGCGGAACTACGTGCTGGGCCGCTACAGCCCACGGCCCTCGATGGATCTCGTGCGGCAGTTCACCTGGGAAGGCAGCTACGACTACTTCGAGAACGGCGCGGGGATAACCGAGACGAAGATCGCGCAGGGCATCTTCGGCATCGAGTTCGAGAACAGCGACCGGCTCAGCGCCAACTACGAGCGCCGCTACGACTTCGTGCCGCAGGAGTTCAACGCGGCCGGCGTCGTCCCCATTCCGATCGGCGAGTACGACTACCAAAGCATCTTCCTCTCCTACGCCATGGGACAGCAGCGCCGGGTCTCGGGCACGCTGTCGCTGTGGAGCGGCGACTACTACCACGGCCGCATCAACGCGGTCGGCTACCAGCGCGGCCGGGTCGAGCTCACGCCCCAGTTCTCACTGGAGCCGGGCCTGTCGATCAACAACATCTCGCTCCCCGACGCCACGTACACCGTGCCGCTGGTGACGAGCCGCGTCACCTATACGTTCACGCCGCGGATGTTCTTCGGCGGGCTGATCCAGTACAGCCCGGTCAGCGACACCATCAGCGCCAACCTTCGCCTGCGGTGGGAATACCAGCCGGGCAGCGAGCTGTTCGTCGTCTACAACGACCAGCGCGACGTGGCGGACTTCTCGTTCGGCGGCAGACGCTGGCCGGAACTGCAGAACCGGGCGTTCGTGGTCAAGTTCAACCGGTTGTTCCGCTTCTGACGCGGCGTCGTTCCTGGCCGGAGGGTTGCGACCGCTCGGAAGGCGCCGAGACCGACGGCGGCAGAGCAGGCAGGAGAGAATGGGTGCGGGGACCCGCCGGCTCCGTCCGGCAAGGTCCCCGCCACGAAGCGTCAGTCGCGGTAGCTGCTCACCGGCGGAAGCTGCGCACCGGTCAGCCCCTTCGGCTCCTCGCCAGCGACCACCGGCATCCGCAGGGTGCCGATGCCGTCGATGCTCGCCTCGACCACCTCGCCCGGCCTCAGGTAGCGGTCCTCTTCGCCGCGCGTGTCCGCCGCGCCGGCCGCGGTGCCGCCCGACGTCCCGTTGTTGATGACGTCGCCGGGATAGAGCGTGATGATCGACGAGGCGTACTCGATGATCTCCCACAGCGAGTGGATCATGTCGCCGGCCCGCGCGTCCTGCAGCGTCTGGCCGCCGACGCTGAGCGTCTGCCGGAGATTCGCCATCGGGTCGCCGTAGAACTCCTTGGGCGCGATCCACGGCCCCTGCGGCGCGAACGAATCGTGCCCCTTGCCGACGAACCAGTCCGAGCGGGTCGCGTTGCCGCCCGGCGGCCGGCCGCCGCGGTCGGAGACGTCGATCGACACCATGTAGCCGAAGACGTAGTCCTGCGCGTCGTTCGCCGAGACGTACTTCGCGGTCCGCCCGATGACCGCGCCGAGCTCGACCTCCCAGTCCGTCCGGTCACGGCCGTGCGGAATGACGATGGGGTCGCCGTTGCCGACGACCGCGCCGCGGCTCGGCTTCAGGAACAGGTACGGCACGCCGCGCTCCTCGCGCCGGCGGCGCTGCTCGGCCGCCCGCTCCTCGGGCGACGCGCCCTCGCTGACGTGGCTGTAGAAGTTGACCGCCGCGTTGAGAATCTTGCCCGGATACATGATCGGCGGCCGGGTCCGGAGGTCGCTCACGTCGTGGACGTAGTCGGCCCGGCCGGCACCCATCAGCATGTCGTTTCCGATCACGTGGTTGACGATCTCGTACAGCCGGTACTTCAGACCGTAGTCCCAGCGCCCGATCAGCTCGAGCGTGTCCTCCGGCATCGGAACCGTGGGATACGCCGGATCGGCTTCCAGAGCCGCGTTGGCCTGCTCGATGTCGATGACCAGGCTGTCGCGCAGGACGAGCCCGACGTGGGGCACGCCGTGGATGTCGAAGGTGCCGACCTTGAACCACTCGGCCACTTCGATGTCCGGCCCCTGGGCCGTGGGAACGATCGGGGCGAGCAGTGCAATGACCGCCGCCAGGACAAGAATGCGTCGCATGGATTCTCCTCGTGGGTATCGGTTGGGGTGACCAGTGAGTGCGCAGCTTCCGGTTGTACTCTCGCCCCGACCCGCTGTCAAGACGGGAGCGCTTCTCGGACTTCCACGTCGAACGCCGCCGTTTCGACCTCCGCTCCGATCTTCACCTGCACGAAGATGCGGTAGGCGCCAGACTCCGGAAAGACGAACGGAAACGTCACCGTGTTCGACCGTGGGGACGCGGCCTGAACCGGGGCGTCGAGCGCTCCGCCCGGCGAAGTTCCATCGTGTCCGCGGTCCACCGCCCGGGCGGCTTGCCCGCCGGCGCGCACCGCCCGATCGTTCCCGCCGTCCGGCTCCGGTCCGGCTCCGGCTCCCTCCGTTTCGGCGAAGCGCATCTGCGCGGTGAGGTTGATGCTGCCGGCGGGGTGCAGGTGCACGAACACGGAACCGTCGTCCCGGAACACGGCCGCGTGGCTGAGCATGCCCATGTAGGGCGCCAGCGCCGACGGCGACCCGTCCGGCTCGGTCACTGAGAATCGCAGCGTGACCTCCTTGTCGGCTGCGATCCGACCGTCCCGCTCCCAGCGGACCGTGCGCCCGCTCGCGAGCGGGTAGCTTCCCGCCCGCGCTGCGCCGCGAGGGCGCAGCGTCGCCCACGAATCGTCCGGATCCGGATCGGCCGACGGGTGATCGGCCGACTGCGGGTCGCCGCCCGCCGCTACCGAACCTCCCGCCCCAGGCGAGGCTCCGAACGCAGCGGAGCCGGGAGGCCCCACGCTCACCGTGTCCACCAGCGTCGGTGCGAAGCCGTTCTCGAGCACGATGTCCGCGTAGATGCGGTACTCCCCCGCGGGCAGCGGCGGCAGCGGAACGCTGAACGAATCGTAGCCGTCCCGCACCGGGTGGATATGGGCGAACGCCGCCAGGTCTCCGGCCCGCACGAGGAACATGTGCATCAGCTTGCCGTGGTCCGGCAGCAGCCCCGCGTCGGGCAGGCCTTCGATGGCGCGCCAGTCGGGGTCGTCTATCGCCAGCGTCAGGATGCGCGCTCCGCCGGCCTCCGTCACTGCCGCCGCCGTGTTCCAGGGGCGATATATGCGGCTCTGGTACGCGGCGTCCACCGCATCCCACCAGATCCAGCCGCCGCCCAGCACCGCGCCGAGAATCAACGTGAACGCGGCCATCGCGAAGCGTCCGCGCCGGCGCCGGCCCGCATCCGGGTCCCTGCCGGGCTCGAGCACGCTCTCGCGGACCGCGGCGCCTACGATCGTGACCGCGCCGACGAACAGGAACAGCGCCGCCGCGACCAGCCCGGCGCCGAAGGCCGGGTTCATTGCAAGCCGCCGCTCGGCAAGCGCCAACACGGGTACAAAGACGGTTCCCTCGCCGGCGGCACCGGCCACGCCGACCTCCACGCTGTACGAGCCGGCGGTCATCAGCCACAGCTCTCCGCTGAACAGTCCCGCCTCGCCGGGGACGGGGCCGGCGACGTCCGGGGGCGGCGCGCCTTCCAGCCCGACGTCGGACCGCAGCGGCCGGAGCGTCACGCGCTCCACGCTCTCGCCGCCGTGGACCCGGACCGAGGCCTGCGCCAGGCCGGGGATGACGCCGGGGGTCCGAACGATGACGCGGACGCGGTAGGGACCGGCGGCGCCTTCGAAATAGGCGTTCGAGGTGCCGACGTGCGCCGACGCCGCCGACGCCCCGGCAGCGATCAGGCCGGTGACGATCAGGATCGCGGCGCCCGTGCGACGCCGATCGACGCGGCAGGGGCGCCAGCGGAAGCTGCCGTCCACGGGCGCGGGAACGCGACGCCGCGCAGCCATGCTACCTGCGCACCCGCGCCATCCAGTTGCCCATCCAGAGGCCGCAGAGGGCCGACACGGCGGCAATCAGCCCCGTCCAGCCCGCTGCAGCCGCGGTCATCGGGCGGCCCCAGAACACGTACTGGTACGCGCCCGGCGCGCGGGTGTAGCCGAACTGGTCGCCGGCGAAGAAGAAGTTGCGGGCCGGCTCGGCAAGCAGAAACTCCGCGAACGGCCACTGCACGGCCGTCAGCGCCAGCATGGCGGCGATGCCGGCCCCGACGGCAGTTGCGCCCCGACGCAGGCGGCCGGCCCCGGCGGGAACGCGATTGACGATGAGATCCACGACGAGCGCCGGCGCCACCAGGAGGATCGGAAACGACGGCGGCACCATGTGATCGATCTGCCGCATGATCGGCGCCAGCATCGGCTGCGCCGGAAAGAGCTGCAGGATCCAGATCATGAGCATCGTGACGCCCATGTAGACGCCCGCGGCTCCGGTCGCTCCCCAGCGCGAGGCGGCGCCCCGCGCGATTCCCACCAGCAGGAAGGGAAAGACAGCGGCGCTCGTGAAGAAGTAGCGCGGCCCGTGCTGCAGGTTGGGAATCCCGATGTACTCCATGAAGAGCGTCGCCGCCTGCAAGATCAGGAAACCGCCGGTGTACGCGAACAGCGCCTGCAGCACGCGGCTGCCGGCCGGCCCGGCGTTCTGGCGGGCCAGCACCATCAGCATCGCGCCGACGGAGACGGCGTTGATGCCGAACGCGAGCACCATGTGGGGCGGGCTCAGTATCTCGACGTCTAGCCCGTAGGCGTTGTGCCACCAGTCGTCGAGCGGGGCCGACACGATCATCGCCAGCGCGCCCCAGATGCAGACCCAGGCGCCAAGCGGCCCGCGGAAGCCCCAGAACGAGACACCGGCGGCCCGCTCGCGCGCGCTGCCGGCGAACGTGGTCTGCAGCACGAGCCAGCCGCACGACAAGCCGGCCACCACGCCGCCGAGATAGATCGCCATATGGGCCGGCGTCCAGAACGAGTCCCGGCCGATGGACCGGTGCCAGGAGATGTCCCAGATCACGCCGACGATGACGCTCGTGGAGGCGAAGGCGACGGCCCACAGCGGCCAGGGTACGACCGCGGACGCGGCGCGCGACGACCAGGCTGACATGGCGACCCCGGCCGTCGAGGTCGGCGCCGCCGGCGCGAGAGTGGACATGCGTCAAGGTTAGCCCGAAAGCCGTCGCCTTCGCGCGGGTGTACGCGCGACCGCCAGCGGGTGTATCCTGCCGCGCAGAGACCCTCGCGACATGAAGCCGGGCTCCGGAGCAGAGTCGCCGGGCCCGGACCGGCAAGGAGGTTGAGATGATCCAGCGAACCGTGAAGCTCTCGGCCGTGCTCGTGACCATGCTGGCACTCGTGACCATGGCTCCGGCAACGGTTGGGGCCCAGGCCCAGTCGCCGGACGCGGACTGGACCGCGCCGCGCACCCCGTGGGGCCATCCGGATATCCAGGCCATCTGGAACAACGGCACCATCACGCCCCTGCAACGCCCGGAGAACCTGGCGGAGCAGGCGTTTCTCAGCCCGGAGGAGGTGGCGGAGATCGAGCAGCAGGCCCAGGCGCGCGTGGACCGCGAGAACGCGCCGAGCGAGGTGCGCACCGAGCCGCTTCCGGTGGGGGGCAACGTCGGCGCCTACAACAGCTTCTGGACCGAGCAGAGCACGTCGGTGGTCGGCACCAACCGCACGTCGATCATCACCGATCCGGAGAACGGCCGGCTACCCCCGCTCACCCCGGAGGCGCTCGCCCGGATCACGTCGCCCGAGTCCGTGCGCCTGGCAGACGCGCAGAACGGCGCCGTTCCCGCCGAGGGTCCGGAGGACATGGGCCTGAGCGAGCGCTGCCTCTGGTACCGCGGGATCCCGTCGATCCCGACCGGCTACAACAACAACTTCCACTTTTTCCAGACACCCGACCACGTCGCGATCCTGCAGGAACACATCCACGATCTGCGGGTCATCTATCTCGACGACCGGCCCCACCTGCCGGACGGCATCCGCCAGTTCGCCGGCAGTTCGCGCGGCCGCTGGGAGGGCGACACGCTCGTGGTCGAGACCACCAACCTGCGCGAGCCCTTCATCCGGCGCTGGAGCCGTCCCGAGCACGCGCTGTCGCGAGGCAAGCTGAGCGAGTCGGCGACGGTGACCGAGCGCATAACCCGCACCGGGCCGGACACGCTCGACTACACGTTCACGATTGACGACCCCGAGACCTGGACTCGGCCGTGGTCGGGCGCCCTGCCGCATGCCCGCCAGGACCTGCCGATGTACGAGTTCGCGTGCCACGAGGGCAACTACGGAATGTTCAACATGTTGACCGGATCGCGCGCCGAGGAAGCGGCTGCCAGCGAGGGTCCGTAGCCTCGCGCCGCCGGGACGGGTCCGGCCGCGGTCGATGGGCGCGCCCACGGCCGGATCCGTGAGCTTCAATCTCGCGGGGAGCCGTCGAGCAACGGCTCGAGCGGTAGCAACTCGCCCCCGTTCTCCGTGCACACGGCGTAGCGGCTGGTTTCCCCGGCGTACATCGACACGCCGGCGTGCCGTCCCTCTGCATCCAGGATGTAGAACGTCAGGCCGAACGCGGGCAGTTCGCGGCTGTTGAGCAGCCGGGCCTCGACGGTGTTCGCCTGCACGCGGCGTAGCGCCTCCATTCCCGCATCCTTGGGATGCATCCCGGCTCGCATCCGCTCGACGATCAGGAATGACGCCAGGTTGTAGAGATTCGCCTCGCCGCGCCCGGTGGAGCCGGCCGCGCCGACCGCGTTGTCCACGTACAGCCCCGCGCCCAGGATCGGTGAATCACCCACCCGACCCGGGATCTTCCAGGCCAGTCCGCTCGTCGTCGTGACGCCGCAGATCTCGCCCGCCGCATTGATGCCGTTGCAGTTGATGGTGCCGTACAGCTCCTCCTCCGTGATCACCCCGTCGGCCAGCATGGCGTTGTCGACGTCACGCCCGCGCGCCGCGGCATCCCCGCCGGCCTCGGTCCGGTCGGGATCGAGATAGTGGCCGGGATCGGTGCGGCGCTTCCATTCGAGCCACATGCGGCGCGAGCGGTCCGTGTTCAGGTCGTCCTCGATGGCGAACCCGAGCTGTCGCGCGAACCGTTGCGCGCCGGCCCCGACCAGCAGGTGATGATCGGTCAGGTCGGCGACCTTCTGCGCCACGCTGGACGGTGTGCGCACGCCCTCGAGCGCCGCGACCCCGCCGGCCCGCCGTTTCGGCCCGTGCATGCAGCAGGCGTCGAGCTGAACCACCCCGTCCGCGTTGGGACGGCCGCCGTAGCCGACGCTGGCGTCCTCGGGGTCCAGCTCGACGATGTTCACCCCGGCGATGAGCGCGTCGAGCACGTCCGTGCCCGAGGTCATCAGGAGGAACGCGGTCTCCACGCACGTCCGGGTCCCACCGTTCGTGTAGCGGTGGCCATTCCCCGACGCGATCACCACCGGCGAGACGGTCCGTGAAGTCCGGATTGCCGGGGCCCGGCCGAAGGCGGAACCGGGCGCCGCGGCGGCAAGACCGGCGGCGGCGCCGGCAACGAACTGACGGCGATCGAGCTTGGGGGCCATGAGACGCTCCTCTCGCGGGCCAGAAATGTCGATTGACGGACGAATAACGGTTGGATCGAGATCCGCACGGGGCTATCATGACGGATGCTCGTGACAATCAGGCAGCAGTGCGTCCGGCTCGCCGCCGCGGGGCTCCTGTGCACCGTGTGGGCGGTGGGTCCGGCCGCCGGCAATTCCGACCGGCAGATCGTCGACGCGGCGAAGGACCGGGACTGGGCCACGGTGGGCATCCTCCTGGACCGGGGCGTCGCCGCCGACACCCCGCAGGGCGACGGCGCGACGGCGCTGCACTGGGCGGCGCACTGGAACGACCTGCCCACCGTGGACCGGCTGATAGAGGCCGGCGCGAACGTCGACGCGGCGAACGAGCTGGGCGCCACGCCGCTGTGGGTCGCCTGCGCGAGCCGCAACACCGGGATCGTACAGCGCCTGCTCGCCGCCGGCGCGGACGCCGACCGCGGGCTCCTGGCGGGCGAGACCGTGCTCATGCGCTGCACCGCGACGGGCGATCCCGTGGCGGTGGAGGCGCTGATCGAGCACGGCGCCCAGGTGGACGCCACCGAGCCGGAGAACGGGCAGACCGCGCTGATGTGGGCCGCCGCCCATCTCCAGCCGGACGTCACGCGAGTACTGCTCAAGCACGGCGCGGCGCTCGACGCCCGCACGATCACGAGGCGGCAATTCCGGGGCACGGGCTTGCGCAGCACGACCAGCCCGGCCGGGGCCACCTACTTCGGCGCCGGGGGTTTCACCCCGCTCCTGTTCGCCGCCCGTCACGGCGACATCAGCTCTGCCCGACTCCTGCTCAACGCGGGAGCCGACGTCGACGAGGCCGGCGCGGACGGCAACAGCGCGCTGGTGCTCGCCACCATGAGCGGCAATCTGCGGCTCGCGGAGTTCCTGCTCGCCCGCGGCGCCGATCCGAACGCCGGGGGCGCCGGCTACAGCGCGCTGCACGCGGCAGTTCTGCGCGCCGACCAACCGCTGGTGAGACCACTGGTGAGAATGCTGCTGGCCCGCGGAGCGGACCCGAACGCCCGTCTCACCCGGAGCACGCCCGTTCCCCGCTGGACCTACGAGTTCGTCTTCACGCTCCGGGAGAAGGGCGCCACGCCGTTCCTGCTCGCAACCAAGTACCTCGAGCCGGCGCTCGCCCGGATGATCGCCGCGGCCGGCGCCGACCCGCTCGCCCGCACCGACGACGGCACGACGGCGCTGATGGCGGCGGTGGGACATGGACTGAGCCGCAGCACCACCCGCCGCAGCCGGTTGATCGCGCCGGAGCTGGTCAGCGCCCAGTGGAGCGACGAGGAGCTCGTGCTGGAGACCGTCGAGGCCGCCGTCGACGCGGGCGCGGACGAGACCCTGCACGAGACGATCCGCGCGGGCGAAACGGCCCTGCACGCGGCGGCGCGGTACGGATTCACGAGCGTGGTCGACTACCTGGTCGGCCTCGGGGCCGATCTGGACTGGGAGACCGAGGACGGCACGACGCCGCGCGATCTGCTGGAACAGCATCTGGCGCGATTGGCGAGCCGGGATTGACGCAAACCGCCGGAACGGAACCGAGCCCCGGATCGGACAGGACACGAGGGGCTCTTCACGGAGGCGCAACGATGTCACGCTGGATACTCGCAGGCGTGGGAATGGCGGCCCTCATCGGCGCCGCGCAGCTCGACCTGCGCGCGGAGCCCCGGCCCGCCGCGCAGCACGAAGCCGCAGCCGAGACCGGGTCCGCGGAGGCGCGGGCCCTGCTCAACCGCTACTGCGTGGCCTGCCACAACCGGCGCACGCTGACCGCGGGCCTGGCCCTCGACACGCTGGACGTCGCGCAGGTGGAGACGAACGCGGACACCTGGGAGCACGTGATCCGCCGGCTGCGCGCGAACGCGATGCCGCCGGCCGGCCGGCCGCGCCCGACCGCGGCGGCGACCCACGGGTTCATCGAGTGGCTGGAAACGGAGCTCGACCGGGTGGGCCTGGAGAATCCCGACCCCGGCAGGCCCGCCGTCCACCGGCTGAACCGGGCGGAGTACGCCAACGCCATCCGCGACATCTTCGGCCTCGAGATCGACGTCAACGCCCTGCTCCCGGCCGACGACGAGCAGGAGGGCTTCGACAACATCGCCGAGGTGCTGTCCGTCTCGCCGACGCTGATCGAGCGCTACCTGGCCGCGGCGCGGCGCATCAGCCAGCTCGTCGTGGGCGATACGAGCGTGCGCGCCGTGTCCGAGGTCTATCCCATCCACGGCGCGGTGGACCAGGACGGACCCGTCAGCGACGATCTGCCGTTCGGGTCGCGCGGCGGCGTCGCGATCGAGCACCACTTTCCGGTCGACGGCGAGTACATCATCCGGCTCAGCCTGCGGAAGCAGGAGTACGGCTACGTGCGCGGCCTCGGCCGGGCGCACGAGCTCGACGTGCGCGTGGACGGCGAGCGCGTCGGCGGCTTCACGGTGGGCCGCGACTGGGAGCCGGGCAAGCGTCCCCCGATGGGCTACGCCGGCAAGTTCGAGAGCATCTACGACTCGAGCTCCTTCCCGGAGTGGGAGCTCTACTCGCTGCACGCCGACGAGGGGCTGGAGGTCCGCACCGCGGTCACCGCCGGCCGGCACCAGGTCGGACTCTCCTTCCACCGGCGCCCGGCGCTGCCGGAAGGGATTCTGCCGCTGCCGCTCGACCGCTCGACGTACTCGTTCGGGCAGAACGAGTTCCAGGAGGGCAACCCGGGCGTCTCCGAGGTACAGATCATCGGCCCGTACAACCCGAGCGGCGCGGCCGAGCTGCCGAGCCGCGAGCGGCTGTTCGTCTGCGAGCCGACCGGCGGCGCGGCCGACGAGGAGCGCTGCGCGCGCACGATCCTCTCCACGCTGGCGCGGCAGGCCTATCGCCGGCCGGCCACCGCCGAGGACGTCGACACGCTGCTGCCCTTCTACCACGACGGCCGCACCGAGGGAGGCTTCGACGCCGGCCTCCAGGCCGCGGTGGAGCGGATCCTGGTCGACCCGGAGTTCCTGTTCCGCATCGAGACCGATCCTGCAGGCGTCCCCGCGGGCGCGCCGTACCGCCTCGCCGACCTCGAGCTCGCCTCGCGCCTGTCCTTCTTCCTGTGGAGCAGCATCCCCGACGACGAGCTGCTCGACGTCGCGGCCGCGGGCAGGCTGAGCGAACCGGAAGTGCTCGACGAGCAGATCGAGCGCATGCTGGCCGACCCCCGCTCGAAGGCGCTGGTCGAGAACTTCGCGGGCCAGTGGCTGCAGCTCCGCAAGCTGCGCAACGCGACGCCGGACACGGCCACCTACACCGCGTTCGACGAGAACCTGCGCGAGGCGATGTGGCAGGAGACCGAGCTCTTCCTGGAGAACGAGCTGCGGGAGGACCGCCCGGTGGTCAACGCCCTGCGGGCGAACTACACCTTCGTCAACGAACGCCTCGCCCGGCACTACGGCATCCCGGACGTGCACGGCGTGCACTTCCGCCGGGTGGATTACCCCGACGACACCCGCGGCGGCATCCTCGGGCACGCCAGCCTGCTGACCATCACGTCGTACGCCAACCGCACGTCGCCGGTGGTGCGCGGCGTCTGGCTGCTGGAGAACGTTCTGGGCACGCCTCCCTCGCCGCCGCCGCCGGACGTGCCGAGCCTGCCGACCGCCAGCGAGGGCGGTACGCCGCGCTCGGTGCGCGAGCGGCTGGAGCAGCACCGGAGCAACGCCGTATGCGCGAGTTGCCACAGCACGATCGACCCGCTCGGGTTCGCCCTCGAGCAGTACGACGCGATCGGCCGCTGGCGGGCCACCAACGGCGGCAACACGCCGTTCGACACCGGCATCCCGATCAACGCGTCGGGCACGCTGATCGACGGGACAGAGGTCCACGGGCTGGCCGGGCTCCGGAACGTCATCCTGGGCCGCGAGGGCCAGTTCGTCGAGACGGTCACCGAGAAGCTGCTGACGTACGCCCTCGGCCGGACCCTGGAGCACTACGACATGCCGGTCGTCCGGCAGATCAGCCGTCAGGTGGCCCCTGGCGATCTCACCTGGTCGACCCTCGTCTCGTCCGTCGTCAAGAGCACACCGTTCCTCATGCGGAGGTCAGAGTCATGATGATTGCGAAGAAGGCCATTCCCCGCCGGACCATGCTGCGCGGCATCGGCGCCACCCTTGCGCTGCCGCTCCTCGACGGGATGGTCCCGGCGCTCACCGCGCTGTCGAAGACGGCCGCCAAGCCGATCGCCCGTTTCGGTACCGTGTACGTGCCCAACGGCATCATCATGGCCGGGTGGACGCCCGCGACCGAGGGAGCGGGCTTCGAGTTCACCCCGACGCTGAAGCCGCTGGAGGCGCACCGGAAGCAACTGCTGGTGCTGAGCGGCCTCGACAACACCGGGGCCAGCTCGCGCACGGGCGGGTCCGGCGCCCACGCCAAGCCGGCCGGCGCGTTCATGACCGGCATCGAACCGTTGCGGACCACGAGCAGCGCGAGCCTGCAGCTCGGCACCTCGCTGGACCAGATCCTGGCCCAGCAGATCGGCCAGGAGACGCCGCTGCCGTCGCTCGAGCTCGGTCTCGAGGGTACCGACACCGTCAACGGCGTCGGCACCTGCGACGTCGGCTTCAGTTGCGCCTACCAGAACCGCCTGGCCTGGAGCAGCCCGACGACGCCGCTGCCGGTGGAGGCGAACCCGCGCGTGGTCTTCGAGCGCCTCTTCGGCAGCGTCGAGAGCACCGATCCGGCGGTGCGCAAGGCCCGCCTGCACCGGCAGGGCAGCATCATCGACTCGGTGCTCGACAAGGTGCACGCCCTCGAAGGCGACCTCGGACACCGCGACCGCCTGAAGCTGGGCGAGTACGTCGATTCGGTCCGCGAGATCGAGCGGCGCATCCAGAACGCCGAGACGCGCGGGCGGGAGCTGCCGCTGGTGGACTCGCCGGCCGGCATCCCGGTCAGCTACGACGAGCACGCGCGGCTGATGTTCGACATGCAGACGCTGGCCCTGCAAACCGACACCACCCGCATCATCACGTTCCAGATCGGCCGCGAGCAGAGCGGCGCGACCTATCCGCAGATCGGCGTCTCCGACTCGCACCACCCCATCTCGCACCACGGGGGCGACGAGACGAAGATCGCGGCCCTGCGGAAGATCAACACGTACCACGCGTCGCTGTTCGCCTACTACCTGGACCGGCTCGCCGAGACGCCGGACGGCGACGGCTCGCTGCTGGACAACGTCGTCATCCTGTACGGCAGCGCCATCAGCGAAGGCAACCGGCACGACATCCGCAACCTGCCGATCCTGCTGGCCGGCGGCGGCGCAGGCCGCATCGCAGGCGGACGCCACGTGAAGTACCCGGACCGCACCCAGCGGCTGACCAACCTGCAGTTGACGCTGCTGAACACGCTGGGCGTGCCGACGGAGAAGTTCGGCGACAGCACCGGGGAGCAGCTCGAGGAGCTGTCCGGGGTGGCGAGCGCCACGAACTGAGTCCGGCGTCCCGCGAAGGGTGCCGGCGCGTACATATGGAAGGGCGGCTGATCAACGGCTCGATCAGCCGCCCTTTCCTCGTTCAGCACGCCGCGCGCATCAGAACATGGCGATCGGATTGACCGGCGACCCGGTCCCGTTCGGGATCGGCAGCGGCGCGATGGTCATCATGAACTCCCAGCGGTTCCGTTCGGCCGCGGCGTTGGCCAGCGCCTGGAAGTCCGCGCGGTCCAGGACCTGGATCCCGAGGATGGTCAACGCGAAGTTGTGCAGCGCGGTGCGCGGCAGGTCGCCCTCCGGCTGCGGCGCGTAACCGGGCGTCTCCCAGCCGGCGATGGCCACGTCGCGCTCCTTCAGCCACGGGATCACGTTGTTGTCCAGGCCGGCCGCCTCGCGACCGGTGTCGAACGGCCCGAGCGCGTCCTGGCGGGCCCAGCGCCCCCAGCGGATGAGGAAGGCATCGCCGGGACCGACCTTCACGCCGGCCATCTCCTCCCACGCCTCCAGGTCCTCTACCGTGATGCGCGTGCCCGGCTCCAGCCACGGCACGCCCTTCAGCCGCGGGATGTCGTACAGGACGCCGCGGGTGACGAGCCCGTCCTTCACAACCATGATGGAGTTCTTCGCGGCGCCGCCCTCCATCGTCACCAGCCCGTCGACGTCGTAGCCGTTCCACATCTTGCCGTCGAAGAAGACGTGGGCGAAGGCGTCGAGGTGGGTGGTGCCGGGGCCGTGGATGCACGGGTAGGCGATCTGGTCGCTGGCCCCCGTCCGCGTGGCGCGCACCATCCGCCACTCGATCGGGCACGGTACGTCGGCGGTCTCGTAGTTCTGCGCATTGGACGACAGCGACACCGTGAACCCCTCGGTGACCAGCGCCGCGGCGGCGGCGCGCCTGGCCGGCGTGATCAGATTCGCCATGCCCAGCTCGTCGTCCGGGCCCCACCGGCCCCAGTTGGAGAGCTCGGTGAGCCAGCGATCGAACTGCTCCTGGCTCACGAGCGGCGGCTCGGTCGATTCCTGGGCGGACGCCGGCGGCTCCACCAGGGCCAGAGCCAGGGCGCCAATGACGAGCGCGCCAGTCCACCATGTCTTCATTTCGTCCTCCTTGCGTATCGGCGACCGCGCCGCCCGTCGCGGCCGGGCCGCCGCCGAGTTCCCGGGTCGGTTTCCGGCACCTTACCACTGCAACTCCACAGACGACCAAAGCCCGGCGGATCGCGCCTTGCAGAATGCAGCACGGTTTCCGTGTTGTCCTTTCTTCGTGTCATGCCTGAGATCAGAGGATCCGCGATGAAGAACGTCACCATCACGCTGCCCGAGGATCTCGCCCGATGGGTCCGGATACGCGCAGCGGAACAAGACCGCAGCGTGTCCAGGTGGGTGGCCGAGCTTCTTGCCGGAATCCGGCGCCAGGAAGACGTGCTCGTGTACCGGCACGACACCTGTCTTCGGGTTGTCGACCCCTTCGATTCACCGGACAGGCCCCCGGAATCGATCCTGACGGAGCTGGCGCACTGACCGGGCGAAACGGGGCCGTACGGATCAGTCGGGGACCTACGGCTCCACGCCCTCACCTGGCACACCCAGCTCCTCCATCAGCGTGATCAGGGCCGACAGGTCGTCGCGCCCCCGGCCCCGCCCGTGGAGGCCGTTGATGAACTGCATGGTCACGGCGCCGGCCGGCAGCGAGACGCCGAGGTCGTGCGCCAGGTTCAGGACGATGTCCAGGTCCTTGTGATACAGCCGGCTCTCGATGCCGGCGTCGAAATCGCGCCGCGCCATCCGGTCGCCGAAGAAGTCGAGGACGCGACTGGACGCCATGCCCTGCAGCATCGCCTCCCGGACCTTGCCCGGGTCCAGCCCGGCGCGGCGGGCCAGCGTCAACGCCTCGGCGACCCCCTGCGCGGTCACGAGCAGGAGGAGCTGGTGGCACGCCTTCGTCGCCTGACCTGCTCCGTGGTCGCCCATGTGCAGCACCTTCGTGCCGACGCAGTCGAAGAGCGGCCGGGCGCGCTCGAGGGCGCCGGCCTTCCCGCCGACCATGATCGACAGAGTGGCGTCGCGGGCGCCGTGGGGGCCGCCCGACACCGGCGCATCGAGCATGTCGATGCCTTGTTCCCCCAACCGGGCCGCGATCGCGCGGGTCGCGGTCGGATCGATGGTGCTCGTGTCGACGACCACCGTGCCCGGCCGGGCCCCGTGCACGACGCCGTCGTCGCCGAGCAGGACCTGCTCGACGTCAGCCGTGCCGGTCAGCATGGTGAAGACCGCGTCGCAGTCGGCGGCCAGCGCCGCCGGGGTCTCCGCCGTCGCGGCCCCGCGCTCGACCAGCGGCTCGAGCGACGCCGGTCGCCGCGCGTAGACGGTCAGCTCGTGGCGCGCCCGCAGCAGGTTGAGAGCCATCGAGCGCCCCATCACGCCCAGGCCGATGAATCCCACTCGCATGGTCGACTCCTTCTGTCCCGACGGCGCCGCCCGCCGCCACAGGGCCAGCGTACATAATCGGGGCGCGGCGCGGCGGACTGTATTAGAGTGAGTCCGGCGACACGACGTGACCGGTCGCGCGCGCCTACCTCGACGAACGACAGCAGTGAGGCAGACCATGACCTATCGACGACTCGGCTACGGACTTCTGCTCTGTGCGCTCGGAGCGGCGCTCGCCGTCGTGGCGGCGGCCCCGGGCGGCGCTTCCTCCACCGGGACAACCGCCCAGTCCGGCGACGGCATGCTGGGCGGTGCCGGCTTCGCCTTCGATCCGTACTGGCCGAAGCCGCTGCCCGACAACTGGACCCTCGGCAACGTGGTGGGCGTGGCCGTCGACTCGCGCGACCATGTCTGGATCGTCCACCGGCCCGGCAGCCTCAACCAGCAGGAACGGGGAGCCGACGCCGACCCGCCGCTCGCCGAGTGCTGCCGGCCGGCCCCGCCGGTCATCGAGTTCAACCAGCAGGGCGACGTCGTCCAGGCCTGGGGCGGCCCGGGCCACGGCTACGAGTGGCCGCAGTCCGAGCACGGCATCTTCATCGATCACCACGACAACGTCTGGCTCGCGGGCAGCGGGGGCAACGACTCCCAGATCCTCAAGTTCACCCGGCACGGCCGGTTCCTGCTGCAGATCGGCGCGCAGGGCGAGGGCCAGGGGAGCAACGACCTCGCCAACTTCGGACAACCGGCCGAGATCGACGTCGACCCGGAGACCAACGAGGTCTACATCGCCGACGGCTACGGCAACCGGCGGGTCGCGGTCTTCGACGCCGACACCGGCGAGTACCGCCGGCACTGGGGCGCCTACGGCAACGTCCCCACCGACGACGCCTACACCTACGATCCGGACGCGCCGCCGTCGCAGCAGTTCGGGCGCCCGGTGCACTGCGCGACGCTGTCGGCCGACGGGCTGGTCTACGTCTGCGACCGCGTGAACGACCGCATCCAGGTGTTCCAGCGGGACGGGACCTTCCTCGACGAGGTGCTGATCGCCCCGCGGACGCTCGACTTCGGCTCGGCGTTCGACGTCGACTTCTCGCCCGATCCCGAGCAGCGGTATCTCTACAACATCGACGGGATGAACCAGAAGGTGTGGATCATCTCGCGCGAGGATCTGTCCATCGTCGATTCGTTCGGCTTCGGCGGGCACCGGGCGGGCGGATTCACCGCGGCCCACAGCCTCGCCGTCGACGCGAGCGGCAACATCTACGTGGGAGAGACGCTCGAAGGAAAGCGGGTCCAGCGCTTCGTGCGGCAGTGAGCGGCGCCTGCCGCCCGGACCGGCAGTCCGCGCCACGGCAACGGGCGGACGCAGGCGACGCCGCACGGGCCGCCTGATCCGAGCCGGCCGGCGGGAATCGTGGGGGCGCGCCTGCCGCGCGGGTGCAGGTCCGCGACCGGGCAGCCAGATACAATGATGCTGCATGAGTCGGGCGATCGCCGTGCCGGCGCAGCCCGCCGACGTCCGCATCGAAGAGGAGCGCAGACCGTGATGTTGAAGGCGACGAAGACGATACTCACCGCGGCGGTCGTGCTGGCCGGGATCGGCCTCCTGGCAGCGGGTCCGGCCGCCGCGCAATCGGCGGACTTCGATCCGCCCCGGCTGGCCAACGGCAACCCCGACCTGAACGGCATCTGGCAGGCGCTGAACGCGGCGCACTACGACGTGGAGCCGCACATCGCACGACCGGCGATGCAGCTTCGGCAGGGTCCGCGCAGCCCGCTTCCCGACGTGCCGGTCCTGCGGCTGGGCGCGGTCGGCGCAGTCCCCGGCAGCATGGGGGTCATCGAGGGCGGCGGGCGGATCCCGTACACGGCGGAGGCGCGCGCGCGGAAGGAAGAGAACCAGGCCAACTGGATCGACCGCGACCCCGAGATCAAGTGCTACATGCCGGGCGTCCCCCGCGCCACCTACATGCCCTTCCCGTTCCAGATCTTCCAGAACGAGAGCAACATCTTCATCGCCTACGAGTTCGCCGGCGCCGTGCGCGACATCTACCTGGAAGACGTCGGGCCGGCCGAGACCGACTCGTGGATGGGCCAGTCGGTGGGCCGCTGGGAAGGCGACACGCTGGTCGTCGAAGTGACCGGCCAGAACGATCAGACGTGGTTCGACCGGGCCGGCAGCCACCATACGAATCAGTTGCGCGTCGTCGAGCGCTACACGCTGATCGGTCCGAACCACATCCAGTACGAGGCGACGATGGAAGACCCCAACGTCTTCACGGAGCCCTGGACCATCCGCATGCCGCTCTACCGCCGTATCGAGCCCGGCGCGCGGCTGATGGACTTCAAGTGCGTCGAGTTCGTCGAGGAGCTGCTGTTCGGCGATCTCCGCCGGAATCCGCTGCCACGTTAGGCGGTCGTCGACGATTCCGAGTGGAGGAAGGAGATTCGCATGCGCATTTCAATACGACACAGGCTTGCCGCCGGCGCGGCCCTCGCGCTCGGCCTCGTGATCGCGACGGGCGCCACGATCGAGGCGCAGGAGATCCCGCGCACCGCCAGTGGGCGCCCGGATCTGTCGGGCACCTACGACACGGCGACGCTGACGCCGCTCGAGAGGCCCGCGGAGTTCGGCGACCGGCTGACGCTGAGCGAGGAGGAGGCAGCGGCGATCGCCCAGGGTGAGCCGGTGGCGCTGGCCGCGGTCTTCGGCATCCCGCCCGACCGGAACATCGAGAGCGCGCCGCCCAGCGAGGCGCCCCCCGTGGGCGGTGACGGGTCGACCGGGGCCGCGGGCGCCGTCGGCGGCTACAACACCTTCTGGATGGACCGCGGCAGCGGGGCGTTTCAGATCGACGGCCAGTGGCGCACGTCCATCCTCACCGACCCGCCGAACGGCCGCCGGCCGCCGCTGACCGCCGAGGCGCAGGCGCGCAGGGCCGAGGCGGCAGGCTTCTTCAGGCCGAACAGCGGCACCGCGTGGTGGCTGATCGAGAACGGCCTCGACGCCCCCGGCCCCTACGACGACCCGGAGATCCGGCCGCTCGCCGAGCGCTGCCTGCTCGGCTTCGGGTCGACGGCCGGACCGCCCATGCTGCCGGTCCTCTACAACAACCTGAAACGGATCGTGCAGACCGACGACCACGTCATGATCCTGGTCGAGATGGTGCACGACGCGCGCGTCGTCCGGATGAACGACGAGCACGCCCCGCCGGAGATCCGCAAGTGGCTGGGCGACTCGGTCGGCCGCTGGGAAGGCGACACGCTGGTCGTCGACACCACCAACTTCACCGACACGCCGGCGCTGAGCGGCGCGTCCCGGAACTTGCACGTGGTGGAGCGCTTCACGCGCATCGACGCGGACACGCTGCTCTACCAGTTCACGGTCGACGATCCGACGGTCTGGAGCGCGCCGTGGAGCGGCGAGTACATCTGGCCGGCCACGCGTGACCGCGTCTACGAGTACGCCTGTCATGAGGCGAACTACTCGTTCCGCGGCATCCTGGGCGGGGCGCGGATCCTCGAGCAGGATGTCCGCGAGGGACGCCAGCCGTAGAGGAAGACCGCCGGCAACGGAATGCGGAACAATCGATGGAGGTTCTCATGCGCAGTCGACTTCGGGCGCCGATCCTGATCGCGTGCGCGATCTCCGTGTCGGCGGTCGCGCCCGCGCTGGCCCAGTCCGCGGACATTCCCCGCACCGCCAGCGGCCGCCCGGACCTGTCCGGCACCTACGACATCGCCACGCTGACGCCGCTGCAGCGGCCGGAGCGCTTCGGCGACAAGGCGTTCCTGACGGAGGAAGAGGCCGCCGAGATCGCCCGCCAGGAGTTCGAGCGCAACACCAGCCGCAACGAGGCGAGCGACCCCAACCGCGAGGCGCCGCCCGCCGGCGGCGACGGATCGCCGGGCGCGGCCGGCAACGTCGGCGGCTACAACACGTTCTGGATCGACCGGGGCAACGACGCCTACCAGATCGACGGCCAGTGGCGGACCTCGATCATCGTCGACCCGCCCAACGGCCGCCAGCCGCCGCTGACCGACGCGGCGCGGGCTCGCCAGGCCGAGCTGGCCGGCTTTCGCCGTCCGAACACGGGCACTGCGTGGTGGATGATCGAGAACGGTGCCGACGCCCCCGGCCCCTACGACGACCCGGAGATCCGGCCGCTCGCCGAGCGCTGCCTGCTCGGCTTCGGCTCCACGGGCGGACCGCCCATGCTGCCGGTCCTCTACAACAACCTGAAGCGCATCGTGCAGACCGACGACCACGTCATGATCCTGGTCGAGATGGTGCACGACGCGCGGGTGATCCGGATGAACGACGAGCACGCCCCGCCCGAGATCCGGAGTTGGCTGGGTGATTCCGTGGGGCACTGGGAGGGCGACACGCTGGTCGTCGACACCACCAACTTCAACGACACGCCCGCGCTGCGGCAGGCGACGCGCGATCTCCACGTGGTGGAGCGCTTCACCCGCCTGGACGCCGATACGCTGCTCTACCGGTTCACGGTCGAGGACCCGAACGTCTGGACCGCCCCGTGGACCGGCGAGTACGTCTGGCCGGCCAGCGACACGCGCGTCTACGAGTACGCCTGTCACGAGGCCAACTACTCGTTCCGCGGCATCCTGGGCGGGGCGCGTATTCTCGAGCAGGACGTCCGCGAAGGACGGGTCCCCGAGCCGCCGCGGTAGGCGGTCGGCTCCCGCACGGACCGGTCCATGCGAGTGGATTCGAGAGATACCGACAGAGAACGAACCAAAGAGAGAATCGGAGGCAACGTCATGACCACCAAGCCACGCCGTTCGTCACGCATCACGCTCTGCGTGCTCGCCGCCGGCCTGCTCGCGATTGCCGCGACCAGTATCCCGGTCGTCGCCCACCACGCCTTCGGCGCCGAGTTCGACCCGAACCGCCCGGTCCTGCTCCGGGGCCCGATCGTCCGCGTGGAGTGGGTCAACCCGCACACCTGGATCCACCTGGAGGTGACCAACGACGACGGCAGCACCGAAGTCTGGATGGTCGAGGGAGGCACGCCGAACACGCTGCTGCGGCGCGGCCTGCGGCGGGATTACGTGCAGCCGGGAACGGTGGTCGTCGTCGACGGCTACCAGAGCAAGGATCGGACGGCCCGGGCCAATGCGCGCGACCTGACCTTCGAGGACGGGCGCAAGTTCTTCATGGGCTCGTCCGGAACCGGCGCGCCGTACGACAACGAGCGGCGGGACCGCTAGCGCGCAACCTGTACGGGTCGCGGCGCGACCTACGGGTCGCGTGGGAGTCTCGCTGGCGCGAGCTCCTACGGCGCAAGCCCCCCCGGTAGACTTCGGTCCGGAGTGCGGGCGGCCCTTGGCGGCCGCCCGCATCGACTCTCAACCGCGGTCGCCCCGCCGGCCCCTTGCGGTACCCGCCTCGGCCGACCGAAGACTCCCCTACTCGTAGAACGCCGGCGCCGTCCGCAGGGTCTCGAACAGCGCCAGATCGTGCTCGATCCAGAACGTGGCGTTCCGTTCGGCCACGAACGCCTCGACCTTCTCCATCGACTCCAGCGTCATCTCCGCGTCGAAGTTGAAGGTCGGCACCCGGCGCTCCTCGCGGCTGAGCCGGAAATGGTAGAGGTCGCCGGACAGCACCAGCGGGCCGGTTTCGGCGAGGTCGAGGAACAGCACCTGGTGCCCCGGCGTGTGGCCCGGCGCAGAGACGATCTGCACGCGGCCGTCGCCGAAGACGTCGTGGTCTCCGTCCAGGACCATCCGCTCGAGGTTCCGCATGTTGTCCAACAGCGGCTCGGCCGCCTCGGCGCCCGGCCCTTCCGGGAACGCCGCGTCTAGATCGCCCTGCTGCACCAGCCAGGTCCCCCCGGTCAGCTCTCCGGCCACGCCGACGTGGTCGAAGTGGATGTGGGAGAACGCGACGTAATCGAACGACCCGAGATCGACGCCGAGGTCGTACTCCGCGAGCTGCTCGGCCAACGTCCGATCGAGCCGCTGGCCGCTGTCGCTCCAGCCTTCGGTCTCGGCCACCGCCGAAGGCAGGCCGCCGTCCCACAGCAACGTGCCGGCGGGATGGTCGACGACGTAGCAGGGCACGATCAACTCGCGGACCTCGGTCTCGTCGTCGGCGATGCTGAAGCGCTCGACCGTGTCGAAGCGCAGCCGCCCGCACTCGAAGACGTACAGCTTGAGCGACTCCTCGGCGACGGCCGGCTCCTCGGCGGCCGGCGCGGGCGCCGGCTCCCCTCCGCCGCCGCACGCGGCGGCGCCGAACACCGCCACGCACACGACGGAAAGGAGCCTGGCAAGTACGCTGCGGACGGGCCAGTCGATTCTCATGGCCCCCCTTCTCGTGGCGCTACTGGGCGCCGCCCGCTTCCCGCTCCTCTAGCCGCGCGCCGCCGAGGATGCCCGGCATCGAGTAGTTCCCCTCGTGGCAGGCGTACTCGAAGATCGGGTCCATGGTCGACTCGTGGAGCAGCTCCACCGTCCACGGCCGCGTCCAGGTGTCGGCGTCGTTCAGCGTGATCTCGTGCCGCAGCACGTCGGGGCCGATCCGCGTGTAACGCTCGACGAGATGGAGACTCTGCGTGGCCCCGCTGAAGCGCGTCTGCGGCGAGTAGTTCAACGTCTCGACGACCAGCGTGTCCCCGTCCCAACGGCCGCGGGCGTCGCCGGCCCACTGGCGGATGTCGTCGTCGATGTGCGGGCGGCCGTCGATCGGGATGACCCGCGTGAAGTGCCCCATCTCCTGGAAGATCGCCACGTGGGTCGGCGTCTGCACGAGCTGGAAGTAGCTGTTGTAGCCGGCACCCATGCGTGGCGCATCGAAGTGCAGGCAGCGATCGCCCAGGGTCCGATCCTCCGGGCCGTCCGACGGATGCTCGGCCGCGTAGGCTCGCCGCTCGGCCGCACGCGCCGCCGCCTCCTCCGTCAGTGCCGGAATGCGTCCGTCCGGCGGGTCGATGATGAGCGACGTCCGGTTGTCGAGGTGGCGCTCCACCAGCCAGAACGCGTTGTAGTTGCCGGTGACGACGTCGAAGTCCTGGAACTCGGGGTTGCCGAGCGCCTGCTGGATGAGCCGATCCCCCAGCAGGTCGCCCGCCTGCTCGGCGTCGCGGAACTCCTGGATTCTCTGCGTCAGCTCCGCGAGCTCCTCGTCCGACAGCGTCGCCTGGCCGGCGAGCTGCTCGGGGCGCTCCATCGGCGTCGCGCTGTTGTTCATCCAGATGCCGGACAGGTCGGGCTGTCCGAAGGGTGTGCGGGGCGCCGTGTACTCCTGGCCGAACGCCGCGACCGGCGCCAGCGCGAGAACGGCGGCCAGCGCCGCCCATGCCGTGAAACTGCGGCCTTTCATCGAAACCTCCCGTGCTCCATCGTGGAATACCGTCCGGCGAGGCGCCGCCGGCCCGTCATCCGATCACGATAGACGGCTGCGCGCGCGGGCGCAAGCGCTCCGTGGTACAGTCGCCCGACATGCCGACCGCGACGCCCTGGCAACGCTGGCTCCGCCAGCCGCAGTCGGTCTGGCTGCGCAGGGCCGTCTTCCAGGTGCACCTCTGGTCGGGCCTCGGCATCGGCCTCTACGTCATCGTCATCTCCATCAGCGGCAGCATCCTGGTCTACCGCAGCGAGCTGCGCCAGACCTTCGAGCCGCAGCCGCGCCTCGTCGAGATCGCCGGCGAGCGGATGACCGAAGAGGAGCTGACCGCGGCGGCCGAGCGCGCCTATCCGGACCACAGCGTGCGGCGGGTGATCCTGCGCGACGACCCGGCGCAGGCGAGCACGGTCACCATCGCTCGGGACGGCGAACCGTCCCAGATGCTGTTCGACCCGTACACGGGCGAGGACCTCGGCCACCGGCTCCCGCTGCCCTACCGGCTCACGACCTGGCTGCTCGACCTGCACGACAACCTGCTCGGCGGCCAGACCGGCCGGCGCGTCAACGGCGTCGGGGCGATCCTGCTGACGCTGTCGGCCCTGACCGGCTCGATCATCTGGTGGCCGGGCGTCGCGGGCTGGCGACGGGCGCTCGCGGTGGACTGGCGCGCCAACTGGCGCCGGCTCACGTGGACCCTGCACGGCGCCATCGGCATCTGGACCCTGCTGTTCGTCCTGATGTGGGGTGTCACCGGCATCTACCTCGCCTTCCCCGAGCCGTTCAACGCCCTCGGCGACGCCATCGAGCCGTTCGACGAGGAATCGTTCGAGCCGCGCACCGTCGACATGATTCTCTACTGGGTGGCCCGCGTGCACTTCGGCCGTTTCGGCGGGACGGTCACCAAGGTCTCCTGGTTCGCGATCGGCCTGCTGCCGCCCGTCCTGTTCGTCACCGGCGCGATCATGTGGTGGAATCGGGTACTCCGCCCCCGGATGACGTCCGCTGCGCCCGGCCGCGGCGCCGTCCCGGCCGCGGCCCAGAGGTAAGGAAACAGCCATGCACAGCCAGAATCCGCGTCGACCGTCCCGCGTCACCATCGGCGCCTTCGTCATCACCGCACTGCTGACCCTGACACACGCCATGACCGCAACAGCCCAGAACCGCATGCCTCCGCTGCCGGAGGATCAGATGACCCCGGAGCAGCAGGCCGCCGTCGAGGAGTTCAAGGCGGCCCGCAACACCGACCGCTTCGGCGGCCCGTTCATGGTCCTGCTCCGCAGCCCCGAGATGATGAACCGCGCGCGCAACGTCGGCGACTACGTCCGCTTCCGCAGCGCCCTGCCGCCGCGCCTGAGCGAGTTCGTCATCCTGCTCACCGCACGCCACTGGACGCAGAACTACGAGTGGTACGTACACGCCCCGATCGCCGAGCGCGAGGGGCTCGACGCGGCCATCATCGAGGCGGTGGCCGACGGGCGCCGGCCGGCGGAGCTCGCCGGCGACGAGGCCGCGGTCTACGACTTCTGCATGGAGCTGCTGCGCAACCACGAAGTCAGCGACCCGACCTACGCCCGGATGGTGGAGCACCTGGGCGAGAACGGGGTCATCGACACCATCGGCATCCTGGGCTACTACCAGTTGCTGGCGATGGCGATGAACACGGCGCGGACGCCGCTGCCGGAGGGCGTGGAGCCGGGGCTGCTGTCGTTCCCGCGGTAACTATCCGGCAGTGGTTGAGGACGCAAACCGGCATGGCCGTCGGGATCATGCTCTCTTGACGGATCGCGGACCCCTTCTGACGCCTCCCTTGCGCCGCAAATTCAAACCGGACAAGTACAGGTCGGGCACGTCAATCTGGTCACCGGACCGCTGCCGGAACACACCGAGATCGATCAGGTAGTCAACGAAATCCGCCGGCTGCTCCACCGGCGGGCGAACATCGAGGCCTTCACGGGGCCCCCACGTTTTCATCCAGTCGGCATCGAACAAGTCGACAATCTCCTTCCGCGTCCAGGGCACAAGTCGATCCAGCGTCAGTCGCTCCTTCACCCCCTCCAGCCAAGGCCACTCGCTGGAAATTCCTTGCGTCACATGACTATCGGAAACATCGTCGAGCGCTTGGCGAAGCGCGGTGGGATGAATCAGCCGAGGCGGACGCAAGGTCCGATTCACGGCATCCTTGCCAGCGGCTTGCTCGATCAGCCGCACCAGTGCTCGAGGACTGACCCGATTGTTGCCGTCACGAAGGTGGGCAAGCACCCAGTTGCGCACGAAGCCCTTCTTCTTCCCGGCTCCCATGAACTCACCAGACAATCGCTCCAGGAGAGGGTGCGCTTCCCGCGGCTCCTCGATCTCGGGAATCAGCCCCAGTACGTGGTCCTTCTCGAACCGAATGCGCGCGCTGCGACAGTACGCGGCCAATTGTTCGGACGTGTTGGCCATGCGCTTCACCAGCATGGCGAATAGCGCCGCATCCGACCATTCGAGCTCGGCTCGGTTGGCCGCGAGCTTGGCGAAGTCGGCGGTGCCCATTCCCGCGTGGCGACGAAAGAGGTCCGAGCGAAGGAAGATCTTCGCCCGGATCCGCCGCCAGCGCCGGCTGTAGTCGGACCAGAACGCGACCAGCCCGCGTACCATCCGAGCCATGAGCGTCCAGTCGAAGCCACCGAGCGTGTCGAGTTCGTCGTAGCCTACGTAGATTCGAGAATCCTCCTGCTGCAACCGTCTCTCCAAATCGTCCAACGCACCGGTAGGGCTTGCCGTGTCGTACGCCACCAAGAGTTCGGCCAGGTCCACCGCTGGTGGTTGCAGTATCGGTCGCAACGCATCCCGCTGCCGTTCGTCGAGCCGGTCTGCAAGACATCGGACCAGCATGATGTGCCAGACGTTCTTCGCGTCTTCGTCAGAAAGCACCCCATGCGCAAGCGCCTGGGTATCCGGAAAACCCGTTCCCGCCGGATAGGCGGCTCGCCATTCCGAGGCATCGGATTCGTTCTGCAGTGGCCGCGCCTTCGACATCCAGCGGGAGACTCCGGCCGCCAGATCACGGTTCTTGGAGAAGAACGCCTTGAACAGGGCGCTCTTTCCCGACCCCCTCGGGCCAACGACTAGAACGACTCTCGGATCGAGCGCGCGGAGATGCTCGGACACCGGATGCAGTCGATACGCGAACGATTCCTCTCCTTCGGATTCCGCTTGCCCGTAGCCCAGATCGGTAAGCTGCCTCCGCAGGTCGATGCAGTCCTGCTTGTTGAGTCGTCTGGACGTCCCGCTCATCTGCCGCGCTCCCTGGACCTGCTGAAGCCGGTCTGAAGTCGTTCAAAGAGCTCCGCATAGGGACCGCCGAGCAGAATCGGTTCTGCAACTTCGCGGAGATCGCGAAAGGTCGCAAGACGTTCGTCATAGGGCAAGACGACAGGGACATGCGGCGCGTCGGCACTCTCCAGGTCGTCCAGCGTCCAGAACTCTTCCGCTTCCTCGGGTTCCGCGTAGTAGTGCTCGCTGAATGCTTCCCGCGCCCTATCGGTAAACTGCTCCACGCATCCTCGAAACAAGGCCTCATCGGATCGTGGCACCATCGACGCCACCAGCACGCATTCAGCCTGGAGCTTGCCTTGCCGCACCCGGTCACCGCCGAGTCGTTCCAGAATCAGCTCCAGCCCGCGCCAGCTCGCGTCCGCGAGCGTGCCGAGCAGGACATGAAAATGGCACAGACCGCCTGTCAGGAACCCGGACACTTCGCCGAGTCCGGCGCGGGCATCGATGAGGATCCAACCGGGCGAGAGATCCTCGCGGATCCGCTCCAGGAGCACAACGAAGGGATGCGGTGTGCCATCCTGTGACTCCCCGTAGTCGATCCGGGCGAGCTTCTCCATGTATCGGCGATCGAAGTGACCCGCGGGGCACACGATGATCTCCCCGGCCCCGCGAACCCCATCCGCCGCGTACCGGTGACAGTAGTCCTCCGTGTCAATACCCGCAGGTTTGCCCAGAATACGCTGTTCCAGGAGGTAGTCGGCGATCCCACACGGGGCGATGGCGCCATCGTACCCGGCGAGCAGAGTCCCGACACCAGGTGCATCCAAGTCGGCGTCGAGCACCGCGACCCTTTCACCGGCTGCGGCCAGATGCAGAGCAGTAGCCGCGAGCGCCGTCGACCGGCCGGCTCCACCCTTGAACGAATAGAACAGCACGATCGGAGGCACGCCCCTCGCGCCGAGTTCCCATGGCGGTTCGGTCGGCGCGTCGAACCAGCCGGCCTTGGACAGATGCCGGTCCAGCATCCGAAGCCCGTCGGCCGCTTCGTGTCGCCGCGCAGCACTCCACGCCTGCTCTTGCCAAGCCCCGTCCGGATGTCCTTTGTCGCGGCCTCGAAGCACCGACTTCGACCAATAGCCCGCCGCCAACTGGCTCAATCGATCATCGATCTCCCTCCGACTCGATTCCCAAGTCCGGTCCGAGCACCAGAGAATCACACGGAGCCTGGCCAGCACGTCCTTGACGATCAAGGCGCGCCACGTTTGGGGCTTCGCGGTCAACCACCCGGCCATCCATGCTTCGGCCTGCTCGTGAGCATCATCGAGGTGCTGCATCAGATTGCTCCCGCGAGACGAAGTTTGCCGATGATCTTCCGATAGGCGAAGCCGGCTTCCTGGTTCCATGCCCCGGCTTCCGCGGCGCCGACCCCGGGCCCGCGGTAACGCTGTTCCGGCCTCCAGTTATGGAGAACCGTCGACGCCCTCAACGCCGCCTCGGCAGCCAGATAGACCTTACCCTGCCGGGCACCCGCCTGCGCCGCGAGACGGTCGAGTTGGTCGCACAATCCGCCCAGATCGTGAGAATGTTCTGCGTTGCCGGTCTCCAGTTGGATCAGTGTCTTCAGCGCGCACTCCACGACGTACCCCGCCAAGTATGCGGCGCCGTCGTAGCGACGTTCCGCCAAGAGCACGTTGGAGTCTTCCATATGCTTGCCCGCAGCGTCCGGATAATCGTCACCGTTGCCTTGCATCAACCGGCTCATGCTCGGAACTTCCCTCGATGATCGAAGCAGCCCGGACAGAATCGACCAGTGCCGTGCCGTCGGCGGCCAACAGGATCACGTTCGGATGATCGAGCCAGCTCTGCACTCGATCCAGAGCGTCAGCGACGCCGAGCGGCGACTCGAACATGCAGCGGCTCGTGGTGAGTCGGACGAACCCGAGCATGCTGGGAAACACAGCCCCACGGCGACAGTCGACGAGAGCATGTCGTCCCACCATGCGCGCGCCCGGTCATGGAACGGACTCGTCGCATCCACGGCGTAGACGAGCCGGCTCACGTTCACGCCGCCGACGTTCTTCGATCTGGCCTGCGAGGTCGTCGTCTATCGTCAGCGTGGTTCGCATCACTGCATCGTATTCGTTCGCCAAATCGACGTCGCACGGTAGATTGCAGCGCTGCGATCGGCAGGGCATCGCCGCGCTCGCCGGCAAGCTGCGCGGGATAGGCCGCCCACGACCGCACCGCGTCAACGGACGCACGTCGCGGGGCGAAACTCATATGGCGGTCGCCGACGAGCGGTAACGACGGCTACCGGCCGATTCACCTCTCGAAGGAAGACCATGCGCGGGCGGCCGCAACCGGGCCGCCCGCGCTGGGAGATGCTCTGCCGACCGGGAAAGCGCCTATTCCGGCAGCGCCAGCGACACGAGCGATCCGGGCAACCGACCGGGACCGCCAGCGATGGGGACGACGATGTACTGCCGGCCCTGGTGCATGTAGCTCATCGGGATGCTGGTGGCCGGCGCCGGCATCTCGACGGCGCCGAGCCGCGTGCCGTCGGCCTTGTTCACCGCGTACAGCAGCGGCCGGGCGCCGCGCCCCTCGCTGTACATCAGAAGCGTCTTGCTCACCAGGGCCAGCGCCTGGCTCCGCACCCCGGTGTTCGGCAGGTCGACGCCCTCGAGCGCCGGGTGGTTCCTGACGTTGTCGGGGGTATCTCCGTTGGGAATCGTCCACAGCGTGTCGCCGGTGTTCATGTCGATGGCGGTGATCCGGCCGTAGGGCGGCTTGAACAGCGGCAGCCCCTGCGGGCCTTGCAGGAACCCGTTGTCGGTGGCGTACTTCGCCACGGTACGGCCGATCGGGTTCGGATCGGCGGCGTCGCCCACCTCGCCGGGGCTCAGGATCGGCGCCGCGCACAGCGTCATCGACGCCGCGTAGAGGATGCCCGTCTCAGGGTCGGCCGCGGTGCCGCCGGTGATGTTGGTCCCGCCGCCGGGGCCGGGGCAGTGGATCGCCCCCCGCTTGCCGAGGTCGTTGTCGGGGTGCAGGGGCGGCGTGAACATCGAGCCGTACTCGTACCGGTTGAGAATCTCCAGCGCCTGCTGCCGGAGTTCCGGCGTGAAGTCGATCAGGTCGTCCTCGGTGACGTCCTGCAGGTCGTAGGCGGCCGGCTTCGTCGGGAACGGCTGGGTCGGCGAGTACCACTCGCCCGGCACGTGCCCGCGCGGCACCGGACGCTCCTCGATCGGCCAGATCGGCTCACCGGTCTCGCGGTTGAACACGTAGGCGAACGCCTGCTTGGTCGTTTGCACGAGAATCGGCACCTCGCGCCCGTCGATGGTGACGTCGAGCAGGTTCGGGGCGGTCGGGTTGTCGCGGTTCCAGATGTCGTGGTGCACCGTCTGGAAGTGCCACTCGCGCTGGCCGGTTCGGACGTCGAGAGCCAGGATGCTGGTCGCGAACAGGTTGTCGCCGGGGTGGAAGCCGCCCCAGTAGTCGTTGGTCGGCGGATCGGTGACGACGTACACGAGCCCGCGCTCGGAGTCGGCCGACAGCGGCGCCCACGCCGAGACGTTGCCGGTCCACTGCCAGGCGTCGTTCTGCCACGTGTCGAAGCCGAACTCGCTCTCCGACTGCGGAATCACGTTGAACTTCCAGAGGTGCTCGCCGCTGGCCGCGTCGTAGGCCAGAACGTGACCCGGCACGTTCTCCTGCCGGGTCTGCCGGTAGCCCTGCTCGTGCGAGTTGCCGACCACGACCACCCCGTTGACGACGATGGGCGGCGAAGAGTTGGTGATGTAGCCGACGGTGGACGGCAGCCCGTCGGTCGGGTGGAACTCGTAGCCGAAGTCAGCCAGCAGGTCGACCGTGCCGCCGTCCCCGAAGCTCTCGATCAGGTCGCCGGTGTCCGGGTCGAGCGCGTGGAGGAAGAACCCGGGCGTCACGACGTAGATGCGGCCCTCGCCGTTCACGACCTCGTAGGCGACGCCCTTCCCGTAGTTCTTGCGCATGGAGTTCTCCCAGCGCTTCGTCGTCGGCTCGCGGAAGGTCCAGAGAGTCTCGCCGGTCGCCGGATCCATCGCGACGACGGTGCGGCGGTAGCCGGCCACGCCGAAGAGCTTCCCTTCGGCGTAGATCGGCGTCGACCGCATGACGTTGTCGACGGTCGGCCCGTAGTTGTCGCCCCGCCAGAGCCAGGCGACCTCCAGGTCCTCGAAGTTCTCCGCGTCGATCTGGTCGAACGGCGTGTAGCGGCTGCTGCGCTCGTCGCCGCCCCAGTGGGTCCAGCCACCGTCCTGCGCCCCCGCCACGCCCACGCCGCTCGCCAGCCCGAACGTCACCAGCGCGGCCGCCAGCACGCTTCCCCATCCCGATCGTGTCATCGTGTCGTTCTCCCTGTAACGAAAACCGGATCATTATCTCCCATAAGATGAGTGGGTCGATGACGCCTGCACAGCGGAGGAGCGACCATGCCTCAGGTTCTTAGCGCCATCGTGGCGACGACCGTCATCCTCACGGGATTCGCCGCACCGGCCCCCGCCCAGGACGAGAACGAGCGCGAGTTTCTGACCGGCCTGCGCGAGGTCAACGTGTTCGTCGACGATCTGGCTCCGGACGCGGAGGCAGCCGGGTTGACCCGCGACGGCATCGAGACCGCCGTCGAGGCCCGACTGCGTGAGCGGGGCGTGCCACTGGGCCGCTCGCAGCTCGCCGGCGATCTCTACGTGCGCGTCGCGACGCATCAGGGCGCGACCGGCCTGTACGCCTACTTTGCGCGGGTGTCGCTGCAGCAGCTCGTAACCATCGAAGGCAACCAGGAGCGCGCGTTCGTCGACACCTGGGACCTGGACTCGTTGGGGACCGTCGGCACGGCCAACCTGCCGCAGGTGCAACGGGTCGTGCTGCAGATCGTCGACGCGTTCATCGACGACTACTTCTCCGTGAACGACCGGCGCTGAGACATCAACGCAAGTCGAAGCGGTCCAGGGTCATCACCTTGGCCCAGGCCTCGACGAAGTCGTGCACGAAGTCGTCCTGCGCGTCGTCGGCCGCGTAGAACTCGGCGACCGCGCGCAGCTCGGAGCTGGAGCCGAAAATCAGGTCGACCGGCGTGGCCGTCCATCTGCGCTCGCCCGTGGCGCGATCGCGGCCCTCGTAGAGGCCCTCGCTCGACGACCGGGTCCACTGCGTCGACATGTCGATCAGGTTGACGAAGAAGTCGTTGCTCAGCGTGCCGGGACGAATCTGTGAACACGCCGTGCGCCGCGCCCCCCGCGTTGGCGTCCAAGACCCGCATGCCGCCGACGAGCACAGCCATCTCGGGGACCGTCAGGTTCAGCTTCGCTGCCCAGTCCTTCTGCGGGGCGAGGCGAATGCGCGTCCCGTTGGCGCCGCCGCGCATGTCGGTCCCGCGGAAGGTGGATGCCGAAGCCCAGGCGGTCCTGACCAGCTCGGCGGTCGACAACCCGGCATCCAGAATCCCGGCCTTCAGCGCGGCCGCGTCCTGCGCGTCGATCAGGGCGTGGTCCACTTCGGGGACGGGGTCCTGCCATACGAATTCCCGGTCCGGCGCCAGATCGCCGAGGTAGCGCGAGGTCGGACCCAGGTCGCGGTGCGTCAGCTTGAACCAGGCCCGGGCGAACGCGTCCTCGAACTCCTCCGGGTCGTCGAGCCAGCGCGACGTGATCTCGCGGTAGGCCGGGTCGACCACCTTCAGTGCGAGATCGGTGGTGAGCATCATCGGCGCATGCCGTTGCGACGGATCGTGGGCATCCGGCACCAGGTCCGACGCGGCGCCGCCGGCGGGCCGCCACTGGGTTGCACCGCCGGGGCTCCGGGTCTGCTCCCACTCGTACCCGTACAGATTCTCGAGAAAGTTGTGGGTCCACGCCGCGGGATTCATCGTCCACGCGCCCTCCAGGCCGCTGGTGATGGTGTCCCCGCTGTTGCCCGCGCCGTAGCTGTTCGCCCAACCGAAGCCCTGCGCCTCGATATCGCCGCCCTCCGGCTCGACACCGACGTGCAGGGACGGATCGGCGGCGCCGTGGCCTTGCCGAAGGTATGGCCGCCGGCAATCAGCGCGGCCGTCTCTTCGTCGTTCATCGCCATGCGGCCGAAAGCCTCGCGTATCGCGTGCGCGGCCGACTGCGGGTCGGAGTTGCCGCCCGGGCCCTGGGGATTCACGTGAATCACGCCCATCTGCGTGGCGCCGAGGGGACTGTGCAGCTCTCCGTCCGCGTTGCGTCTGTCCGCGGCGAGCCACTCGCCCTCGGGCCCCCCAGTTCACTTCTTCGGCCTGCCAGGCATCGATGCGACCACCGGCGAAGCCCAGGGTCTCGAAGCCCATGGACTCCATGGCGACCGTGCCGGCGAGAATCAGAAGGTCGGCGGCGGGCAGCTTGTTGCCGCCGGCGGCGGGCGGCGCGGCGAAGGCGCCGGATGCACCACGCGGCCCGGCCGCGTCGCACGTTTCGGTAGAATCAGCGGCGATTGGAAGACACCGCTTCACGGAGGAAAGTCATGCGATTCGCCAGCGTTACCGTCGCCACGGCCGTCTTCACGGTCCTGCTCGCGGGTGCTGCTCCCGCCGCCGCCCAGTCGTGGTCCCCGCCGTCACCCGAAGAGCGCTGTCCCAGCAAGTGGGGCGCCGGCGACGAGCGGGGCGCGGGCAACCACATGGGTCCCGAGACCGTGCTCAAGGCGGCGAGCCTGATACGGACGGGCCGCGTGATCGAGCTCGGGCAGGTGCTGAGAGGCTCCATGCCGCTCGGTGCCCGCCACTTCGACCTCTACATGAAGCCGACCGGCCCGTCCACGGGTTCGAACCGGCGCGGGTCGAACGAGGAGCTGGTCGTCGCCGAGATGGGCCAGGTCGGCACGCAGTTCGACGGCTTCACGCACCAGACCATCGGCGACAGCCTCTACAACTGCGTCGACCAGAACGAGGTCATGACGCGGACGGGCTTCACGCGGCTCGGCGTAGAGAACGTCGGGACGCTCATGACCCGCGGCGTGCTCATCGACGTGGCGGCGCTCAAGGGCGTCGACATGCTCCCGGACACGTACGAGATCACGGTCAACGACTTGCAGCAGGCCCTCGATCGGCAGGGCGTGGCGCTGGAACCGGGCGACGCGGTGCTGATCCATACCGGGTGGGGCGTGCTCTGGGACACCGACGGGGAGCGCTTCATGGCGACGAACCCGGGGATCGGCGTCGCGGCGGCGCAGTGGCTCGTGGAGCAGGACCCCATGCTGCTGGGGGCCGACAACCAGCCGGTCGAGGTCTCGCCCAACCCGGACCCGGAAGTCTCGCTGCCGATCCACCAGATCATGCTGGTGGTCAACGGCATCCATCTGGTGGAGCGGATGCGGCTGGCCGAGCTGGCCGCGGCGGGCGTCTACGAGTTCGCGTTCGTCGTTCAGCCGCTGAAGATTGAAGGCGCCACCGGCTCGACCGTCGCACCAGTCGCGATCTACTGAACCGGGGAAGGGTGCGAGCGACGGCCCGGAGCCGCGGCTCGCACCCCCGGCAATCTACTGCTGTCCGCCGGCGGCCTCCCTGGCCTCCAGGGCGCGGGCGCCGCCGAGCATGAGGGGCATCGAGTGGTGTCCCTCGTGGCAGGCGTACTCCCACTTCTCGCCGTCGAGCATCTTCATCGGCACCTCGAAGGTCCACGGGCGCTCCCAGGTCTCCGGGTCGTTGACGGTGGCCTGGTAGAGCAGCGTATCGGCGTCGACGCGCGTGAGCCGCTCGGTCAGGTGCATGCTCCCGGTGGTGGAGCGCCACAGCCGGCGGGAATCGAAGTTCGCGGTCTCGATCACCAGAGTATCGCCCTCCCAGTGCCCGCGCGACTCGCCCGACCACTGCAGCATGTCGGAGGGTAGCGAGGGACGCCCGTCGAGCGGGACGATACGCGCGGTGTTCACCATCTCGGTGACGATCGCGACGTGGTCCGGCGTCTGGAACAACTGCATGTTGTTGTTGTAGGCGCTCGGGGTCATCGGCGGCCCGGCGTTGAAGCCCAGGATGCAGCGGTCGTAGGTGCTGAAGTCCAGCCAGGAGTCGGCGGGCTGGTTCCGGCGGTGCTCGCGGTAGGCGTCCACGCGGCGCTGCCCCTCCGCCGTCAGCGGCGGATAGCGCCCGTTCGGTGGATCGACAATCAGCGAGGTCCGCCCCGTGGCGACCGCCTCCAGGCCCTGATCCAGCCAGGTGTGGTTGTAGGAGCCGTTCCCACCGTCCGGCCGCCGGTCGACGTTCGTTCCCGCCTCGGTCCGCTGCGCAGGCGTCTCCAGGAAGTTGTTCAGGCGATCGAGCGCCTGCTGCTCCAGGTCGGCGACCTCCTCGGCGGTCAGGAACTCCTTGTCGGCCAGCTCCTCGGGCCGTTCCATGCGGGTGATGCTCCGGTAATCCCAGACGCCCCCGAGGTCGGGTGCGCCCCAAGCGGTACGCGGCGATTCGGTCTGGGCGCCGGCGGGCGCCGCCGCCAGGGCCAGGATCGCGCACGCCGCCACGAAGGCGCCGGCGAACGTCGTCATTCGATAGCTCATCTCGTCCTCCCGTTCACGAGGCTGCCCGCGCCGGCCTGCGGAGCAGCGATATCAACTCTCGATTGTACCGCCCCCCGGCTGCATCGACCGTCTCCCGAGCGGTGCGTGCGAGTTCTTCCGCCTGCGCACCGCCGCCGGATCGTCATTCCGCGAGCGGGTCCGGCCGGAGCTGGAAGTGAATGATCGAGCTCCGCCGGCCCTTGCCCCCTTCGATGTGCCAGTTCAGGTTCGACCCGTAGTTGGCCCACAGGCCGCGTCCCTTCCAGCCGGCATCGGGATCGTCGATGCGGCCGTCGAGCCCGCGGGCGAAGAAGCCGAGCGGGTACGGCACGCGCAGCACCACCCATTCGCGGGTCTCGGGAAGCAGGGCCAGCAGCGAGTCGGAGCCGGACCCGGGTGCGATCGGCACGTTGCCCCCCAGCCCGAGCGTGTCGAACTGGTCCACCCAGTTGTAATAGTGGTAGTCGGCGCTGCCGGGCTCCGTCACGTTCTTCATCTGCGGTCCGGGCGTCGGGTACAGGGTCCAGCCCTCCGGACAGTGCTGGCCGGTCGCCCCCGGACCGTTCAGGACGCCGCACTTGCTGCGGTCGAAGCTCGCCATGTGTCCGCTGCCGGACAGCGCCGTCCAGATGACGCCGCTGCGGTCGACGTCGACGCCGCGCGGCGCATGCCCGGTCCGCGCCGGATCGACGTCGGGGTTCTCGATGGACGGCGGCTCGTAAACCTCGGCGATGCACGTCTCCGGCGGGTTGTCGCCCCGGTCGAGCCTGACGAGGCGGCCGGGGAACGGCCCCGTCCGCGCGATCCAGGCCGAGTCGTCCACCGGGTTGGCGATGATGCCGTAGGCGAACCCGGCCAGACGGGTGTCGCGCGCCGCGTCGACTTCTTCGCCCGGCTCGTTCCAGGGCCGCGTGATCCGTCCGTCGCCGTTGGTATCGATGACGGTCGGACACCAGCCCTGCGACGCCTGCTCGTTGCCGGTCTCGTCGTACATCCGCGTGTCCAGCCAGCCGACTACGTTCGGGTCGCCGCTGAACCAGAGGGTGTCGCTCTGGTCTTCCGCGAACTGCAGATGGTGCGTTCCGTAGCAACTGTCGATGAGGGTGAACGTCTCGGTCTCCGGGTCGTAGACGGAGATCTGCCGCCCGCTGCGCTCGACCGGGAAGTATTGCGCCGACGGATGCGCCGATCCCTCCTTGCACCAGTCGGGGTTGTTGCGGCGGCGGATGGTGGAGGTCAGCCAGACCCGGCCCCGCGCGTCCATCATCGGGTTGTGGGGATTGGCCGGCGCGTCGAAGATGATCTCGTCCCCCCAGTACGGCGACGGCTCGAAGCCGGGGGCGGTGGGGAACATCGACGGCACCATCCCGGTCGGCTCCCTGAGCGGAATGGGGATCTCGATCGATTCATGCCGCGCCGTGTCTGTAACCACCAGCGTGTCTTGCGTGATGGAGACGCCGTAGACGAGGCCGTCGGCGTTGACGGTCGGCTGCCGCTTGTCGGTGGTGACCTCGTCGTGGACGTACGACGTCTCCCCCGCCCACTCCCACATGGTGAGCACTAGGTTGCGCTCGACCCCCTGCGGACGCGGCGGAGCTTCCGGCACCTCCCCGGCGGCGATGCGGTCGCTCCAGTCGGCGAACATCGCGAGTCCGCGCTCGCGGCCGAAGCGATTGACGACGCCGCTCATCTGCGCGCCCCGCTGTCCGAAGGTGACCCGGTGGTCCCACGCCTCGACCGACGAGTCGAACTGGTCGAGGTGGCTGACGTCGAAGGTGAACCGGTTGCCCATCTGGTGGCAGAGCTGGCAGCCCTGCTTGGTGACGTCGACCCAGGCAGCCTGGCTACGCAGCGCCGGCGAGATGCCGTTGCCGTTCGGCCCGGTGCCCGGGAACTCTTCCGCGGCGGGGGGCTCGAGCAGCGAGTACCAGTAGTTGGCCGGGTAGACCTCGGCTGCTTCCTGGGGCGTGGCCGCCTGCGTCGCCTCCAGCGTCACGGTCTCCCCCGGCCGGGCGGTCACCGGCTCGGAATCGACCAGCCCGTAGCCGCGCACCCAGACGCGATACACCGCGTCCGGCAGATCCGGTACGAGAAACCGCCCATCGTCGCCGGTGACGACTATCTTGCGGAACAAGGTATCGAGGTCGTCAGTCTCGGCGATCACCCAGACGCCCGCCTCCGGACCGTCCGCGCTGCGCACGGCGCCCCGCAGCTCGCCGTCTTCAACGATCTCCTGCGGTTTCTGAGCGGCGCCGATTGAAACAGCGAGTGCCGCGACGACCGCCGCCGCGAGCCACTTGATTCGAGTATGCCGTGTCATCGATCTCCCCCTGTTCCCAAGCTCGGAAGCCACCTGTGCCGTGATTTTGCAACGATTCCCGGGATCTTCCAACCCGGCCGCAACGGACGAAGCCGACTGGCTCCGACAGGACCACCCCGCATCCTCGACGGCTGAGGTACGGACCGACTCTTGCATCCACTCGGAGCGTACTCTGCCCCGTGCTCCGTGACCCTGCGCGCACGTCACCGGACGTTGTCGACTCATGTACTTCGAGATCGTCGGCGGCGTTCGCTCGGCGAAGACCATCGCTCGGGGCCACGGCATCCGCGAGCTGGGCCGCCTGGATCGAGCCTACGGTCACGGCAAGTGGCGAAAACGCAAGGGCCACGCCGACGTCAAGTTGCCGAGCGGCGCGATCCGGCAAGCGGAACTTCACTGGTACGAAGCGCACGGCAGGGGCAGGTTTGAGTTCAAGATCAAGCGATATGTAGAGTAACGCATGGCCAGTTCCACCTTCGTCGTGTGTGTCCGCAACGCCGGCTACGAGGCTTCGCTCGACCGCGGCAAGCGCTACCGGCTGCTGCCCGATGCCGACGCCGCGGAGCACCGTCAGGTGCGCGTCATTGACGAGTCGGGAGAGGACTACCTCTATCCACAGTCCTGCTTCTCGAGCGCCAACGAGATCACGATCTGTTGCGCCGACATCGGGTCGATCCGAAAGGGACGGTTCGGTTGGGCAAGTCTGTCCACCGAACCCGACGCACGGGAGTCGTCGGGACGCGACATCCGGGCGTTCTCGGACTTTGTCGCCGAGAGGCTCAGAGCCGGCAAGCGAGTCGCGCTCGGTTTCGAGTGTCCGTTGTGGGTGCCGATCGCCGACGAACCGTCGGAGCTGACACAGGCGCGCGACGGTGAGGGAAATCGCGCGTTCTCTGCCTCGGCCGGGGCTACGTCGCTTGCGACAGGACTGACGGAGGTCGCGTGGATCCTGCTCCGGATTCGCCAAGCGTCTCGAGACGTCGATGCCTTCCTGCGCTGGAGTCCGTTCGAGCGCGCGCAGAGCGGCCTCTTCCTGTGGGAAGCGCTGGTGACCGGCAAAGCGAAGACCGGCTCCCATGAGTCTGATGCCAGGGCGGCGGTCGACGCGTTCCTGCGCGCTCTGCCCGATCCCATGTCCCAGAATGCCCTGACTCCGACGTCCCGAACCCGCTCGTTGATCGGCGCCGCCCTGCTCTGGTCAGGCTGGTCCAAGGACATAGGTCTGTTGAACCGGCCCTGCGTAGTGATTCGAGGCGAGTAGAATTCGATCGCGCAATCGCTGCCGGCCCCCTGCTACGCGCGTGCCGAAATCGGCCTACGGCAAGGCCAGCGCCACGTACTCGCTCGGCATGTCGTCCCAGCCGACCACCACGACGATGTACTGCCTGCCGCCGGCCATGTAGGTCATCGGCGCCGAGGTCACGCCCCCCGGCAACTCCATCTCCCAGACCACCTCGCCCGTCCTCTTGTCGTAGGCGCGGAACATCTTGCCGCCGCTGAACGGCGGCAGGAACGCCGCCCCGACGTTGGCGCCCTCGCCCAGGAACACGAGGCTCTTCGTGACGAGCGGCGCGGCGCGCCCGCCCTGCCCGAGCGGAGGCAGGTCCAGGTGCCGGATCGCGGGGTGGTCGCGCGGCCCGTCGCCGTTGGGCACCGTCCAGAGGATGTCGCCCCGGTTGAGATCGATCGCCACCAGGCGGCCGTAGGGCGGCTTGAAGAGCGGCAGCCCGCGCGGACCCGGAATGTGGCGCGCCTGCTTCATGACCCAGTCGACCTCCGAGCGGGGATGCTCCGAGCGCGCCAGTCCCACGACGGTGCCGCTGTGCACCGACGGCACGTAGAGGATGCCGGTCTCCGGATCGACCCCGGCGCCGTTCCAGTCGCTCCCGCCGACGAGACCGGGCACGACGAGGGTCCCCTGCGTACCCCCGGGCCGGTCGTCGATGAGCGTCGGCGGCGTGAAGAACGGCCCCCACACGTAGTCGTCGAGCATGGCCAGCGCCTCGGCGCGCAGCGCCGGCGTGAAATCGATGAGATCGTCCACCGACACACCCTGCTGGTCGTACGGCGGTGGCTTCGTCGGAAACGGCTGCGTCGGCGCGTACCACTCGCCGGGCACGTCGCCGGCCGGCACGGGACGCTCCTCTATCGGCCACACCGGCTCGCCGGTCACCCGGTCGAACACGTAGGTGAACGCCTGCTTGCTAGGGATGGCGACAGCCTTGACGGGACGCCCTTCCACGGTGACGTCCACCAGCAACGGCGCGGCCGGGAAGTCGTAGTCCCACAGTCCGTGGTGAACGGCCTGGAAGTACCAGACGAGCCGGCCGGTGCGCGCCTCCAGGCAGACGAGGCTCTCGGCGAACAGGTTGTCGCCCGGCCGGTGGCCGCCGTAGTAGTCGCTCGTCGGAGTGGAGAGCGGCAGGTAGACGTAGCCGAGCTCCTCGTCGCCGGCCGGCGACGCCCACATGTTCGTGTTGCCGGTGTACTCCCAGGACGCGCGGTCCTCGTTCAGCGCCGACAGCCACGTCTCGTTCCCCGGCTCCCCTTCGCGCGGAATGGTGTGGAAGATCCAGAGCTGCTCGCCCGTCCGCACGTCGAAGCCGCGCACGTCGCCGGGCGGCATCTCCTTGAGGGCCGGCATGGTGTGGCTGGTGATGTCGCCTATCAGCGATCCGACCACGATGACGTCGTTGACCACCAGCGGCGCCGAGCGCCAACGGAAGCTGTCGACGGTCCGGTCGTCGTAGCCCTGCGTCAGATCCACCGCGCCGCCGTTCCCGAAGTCCCGATAGCGGGCGCCGGTCTTCGCATCCAGCGCCACGAGTCGCGATTCCAGGACGGCGAGCACGCGCGCGTCCTCGCCGTCGGTCCAGTAGGCCAGTCCGCGGGTCGCGAAGCTGCGCCTTGGCTCCCCGCCCTCGCGGGCCGGGGGCGCATCGAACCAGACCACCTCGCCGGTGACGGGATCGAGCGCCGCCACCATGCCCAGCCCGGTGCTGACGTAGAGCAGGCCATCGGCCATGAGCGGCGTGTTCTGCGAGCCGCCCGGCGCATCCATCGCGTTCCCCTGCCGCGTGGCGTCGGGAATCGTCGACTGCCGCCAGGCCACCCGCAGCTCGTGCACCGACTCGGCGTCGATCTGATCCAGCGGCGAGTACTTGGTGCCCGCCTTGTCGGCGGCGTAGGCGCGCCACTCGCCTTGCTGTCCGCCCGCCGAGAGCGGAACCGCGGAAGCCAGAGCGGTGACGAGACCGAACATCCCGATGCGGCGCAGGCGCCGAGCGACCGGATTCGACATGCCAGCCTCCTCATATCAGTCAACGGCCCAGGACGACGTCGAGCCCCGACAGCAGCAACTCGAGCTGGGCCTCCGGGAGCTTGCCGGCGCGTCCCACCGTATCTCGCCCTGCGAGATCACCATGGAAACCGCCGTCTTCATACCGAAAGTATAGCCACGGATCGCGGCGACGAGCGCCGCCGTTCCGCGAAGTGACGGCCCCCTCGCGGCGGCGTCCGAATGCTCGTACAATAGGGGCGTTTTCGGGAGCGGAAACTCGATGATGTGGAGCAATCGACGATGAGATATCTGGCGCGCGGGTTCATGGTGGTGGCGGCGGCAGCGCTGCTGACGGGCATCGCATCGACCGCGGCGGCGCAGGACTGGCCGCAGTGGCGCGGGCCGGAGCGCGACGGCGTGGCGGCCGCCTTCGACGTGCCGGCGAGTTGGCCGGACAGGCTGCAACGGCACTGGTCGGTGGATATCGGTCTCGGCTACGCCAGCCCCGTGCTGATCGGCGACCGCCTGTACATGTTCAGCCGCCAGAGCGAGGACGAGGTGCTGACCGCGCTCGACGCGGGCACCGGCGAAACGGTGTGGCGGACGAGCTACGCCGCGCCGTTCAACATGAACCCGTCGACCGCCCGGCATCGCGCGGGTCCGAAGTCGACGCCGACGTTCGCCGACGGCCGTCTCTTCACGCACGGCATGACGGGCACCGTCACCGCGTTCGACGCATCCAGCGGCGAGCAGCTCTGGCAGTATCCCGGCACCGGCCTCACGCCGCTCTTCCACACGTCGATGTCGCCCCTCGTGGTCGGCGACCTGGTCGTCGTTCACGTCGGCGGCCACAACGACGGCGCGTTGACCGCGTTCGACGCCGCCACCGGAACCGTGCGCTGGAGTTGGGACGGGGACGGGCCGGCCTACGGGTCACCGATGCTGTTCGAGCTGGGCGACACCCGGCAGGTCGTCGTCTTCACGCAGGACCATTTCGTCGGCGTGGCGCTGGAGACCGGCGCGCTGCTCTGGAGCCGGCCGTTCACGACACCAGCCGTGACCACGTCGCAGACGCCTCTCCTCTACGGGGACATGGTGATTCAGACCGGCCGCGCCAACGGCGTGACCGCGTTCCGCGTCAGCCCGGGCGCAGGCGGCTGGACCACCGAGGACGTCTGGCACACCGACGAGGTCGGGCTCCACATGACCAACGGCGTCATCAACGAGGGCGTCCTCTACGGGCTCTCACACTTGAACAGCGGCCAGTACTTCGGCCTCGATCTGGACACCGGCGAGGTCCTCTGGACCAGCCCTCCGCGGCAGGCCGAGAACGCCTCGATCCTGCGCTCCGGCGACACGATCCTCTCGCTGGAGGACGACGCCGAACTGGTCGTCCTGTCCCACAGCCGGAGCGCGTTCAACCCCGTGCAGCGGTACGAGGTAGCCGACAGCGAGACATGGACGGCGCCGACGCTCACAGGCAACCGGCTCTTCATCAAGGACATTTCGACGCTGGCGCTCTGGACGCTCGACTGACCCGAGCACGGCCTGTCATCTTCGAAGGGAGTGGGCAGAATGACGCTGACGCCCCGAACGCAGCTTCGACTCGGTCTCGCCGCCGCATGCCTCGCCGTCGCCGGTCTCCTCTACCTCGCCGCGGATTCCGGCTCGGTCGCCGCGGCGCAGAGCAACTTCGTCGGGGGCGATCCTACCCGTCCGGACTCGTCCGACATCCGCGCCGTCCGCCTGCGGTTCGAGGCAGGCGCGCGGTCGAACTGGCACAGCCACGGCAACTGGCAGATCATCATGGCCGAAGAGGGCGAGGGCCGCACCCAGGTTCGCGGGGAGCCGATTCAGGTCCTGGAGGCGGGCAGCAACCCGGTCTACGCCGGACCTGGCGTGGTCCACTGGCACGGCGCGGCGCCCGACCAGCACATGATCCAGCTCACCTTCGTCAGCGGCCAGACGAGTTGGGAAGGGCCGGTCAGCGATGACGACTATCTCGGCCGGTAACGGCAGCAGGAGAGGGACGCGGGGCAGGACGGTCCACTCCGCGTCCCGCCGCCTGTCGACGGCGTTCGCGGCGATCGTCTGCGCCGGCCCTCTGGCGCTGGTCGCCGCACCGCCGCTCGCGGCGCAGGAAACGGAAGAGCCGTCGGTCTGGGACGGCGTCTACTCCGCCGAGCAGGCGATGCGCGGCAAGAAGCTCTACGAGGCGACCTGCTCCCGGTGCCACGGCGAGGATCTGTCCGGCGCCAACGCGCGGCCACTGGCCGGCGAGAGCTTCATCCGCGACTGGGGCGGCCTGAAGCTGGACGGCGTCCTCACCCGCGCGAAGACGATGCCGCCCGGCGCCGCGGGCGCCCTCGGCGAAGCTGGGTACGTCGACATCATCGCCTACGTGCTCGAGGTGAACGAGTTCCCGCACGGCGAGGCGGAGCTGACCGCCACGCGCGCCGGCGACGTGCTCGTCTACGGCGCGGACGGCCCCGACGCGGTGCCCAACTTCGCCATGGTGCAGGTGGTCGGCTGCCTCGCGCGCGACGACCGCACCTGGATCGTCACCGACGGCAGCGAGCCCATCCGCACGCGCGACCCCGACGCCTCTACCGGCGACGTGCTCGCGCTCACGGAGGCGATGCCGCTCGGGGGCAACACGTTCGAGCTTATGTACGTCTTCCCCGATCCGGATCCCTATGAAGGCCACCGCGTCGAGGCCAAGGGATTTCTGATCCGGCGGGAAGACTCGGCCGACGCAATCAACGTGACGACGGTGGCCAGTCTGGACGAGGCCTGTCGGCCGTAGACGGCCGGCCCTTGTCGAGGCGCGGCGCTCACCTTTCCGGGGGGAGCGCCGCCGTGCCGCCGCTGCAGCACGAGGCTACACATGACCAGTCGTTGCGCGCCTCTCCTGGTGGTGGGCGGGCTCGCGATCTCGCTGCTCGCATGCGGATCCGCCGACCGTTCGGACAGCGCCGGATCGTTTCCGCTGGAGGCTCTGTCCCCGGCAGAGCGCCAGCTCGTCGGCGCGTGGTCGCTCGCCGGCATCGAGCGTCGCAGCGCTGCGGGCGAGCCGTTGACGGCGCCGGTCGAAGACCGGCTCGGATACCTCATCTACGACGCTTCCGGGTACATGGGCGTGACGATCATGCGCCCGGGCCGGGCGCCGTACGCGGAGGACGGGCCGACCGCCGACGAGGCGCTCGCGCAGTTCGGAAGCTATACGTCCTACTTCGGGCGGTTCACGGCGGACGAGGCCGAGGGAGCCGTCACGCATCACGTCGAGGGCAGTCTGAACCCGAACGGCGTCGGCTCGAACTACACGCGCTTCTACACCCTCACCGAAGACCGCCTGACCCTCCAGCCGCCCTCCGGCGCCGACGGTTCGACGACGCTGCTGACCTGGGTGCGGCAGGCCGATCTTCCCGCGTCCGAAACGACCGACACGCATCGCCGGCTCTTCGGCGCGTACCGCATCGATTCGCTCTCCCGCCACACCACCGACGGCTACGAGGTCGAGGTCGACCAGTACGAGAACGGCTACCTGTTCTACACGCCGTCCGGACACATGTCGGTACACCTCATGCGACCCGGACGCGCGCCGTTCGCCGATGATTCACCGACCGCCGGCGAAGCGCTCCGCCTGACGGAGAGCTACGCGAGCTACTTCGGCCCGTTCTCGGTGCGCGAGATGGCCGGCTGCATCACCTGTCCCGGGCCGCGCGACCAGGGATACCTGACCCATCACCGGATCGGCAACGAGGACCCTCGAGGCACCGGGACCGACGCGCGGCGCTACTACGAGCTGACCGACACGCACCTCACGCTGCGGCCTCCGGTAGGCACGGACGGCGAGGGCCGCGAGGTGGTGACTGCGATCCGCTGGGAGCGATTGGTGACTCCATAGCGGCACCTAGGAGTCTGCGCCGTAGAACGGTGCAGACTCCTGGTCAGGCCCGGTTGGGCGGCAATCGGCGCCGCAGGCGACGATTGTCGGGCTAGCGAGGCGGTTCCCCGTGCGCGTCCGGTCAGGGGACGCCCTCAGGTTTCGTCGCCGGGCGGCTCCCACCGCACCGCCAACCTTCTGCGATTGGCGGCGCAATCCCGCAAGTACAGGTTTATCAGCGTCTGGTACGGAATGCCGGTATCGGTAGCCAAGCCCTCGAAATAGTGAATGATGTCCTGATCGAGCCGGATCGTGACCTGCCGCTTCAGGCGCTTCGAGTAGGGATTCCGTCGTGCCGTGGAGAAGTCGTAGTGTTCCCTCATCGCTCAAGCCTGTCCGTGTACGTCCCGCGCTCCGCCCGGTTGGCCTTCCGTGCAGAGATGATGCGGATGGCGTCGCCCGCGGCCCGAACGCAGTGACACACCACGAGAGTCCTGGCCATGGCACTGAGCCCCAGCAGGACGAAACGCTCTTCCGGATGAGACTGGTCGGGATCGGGAATCAAGAGCGCAAACTCGTCCAGGAACACGGAACGAGCCTCTTCGAAGGACACCGCGTGCTTCCGCCGGTTCAGCGCGTTCTTCCGTTCGTCCCACTCGAAACGGACGCCAGCCATACTGCACGCACTACATTGTAGTTTAACTTTAACTGCCGTGGCAGGTGTACGAGGTCCTGGAGGCGTTGCGGCCGTGAGCCTTGTCGACCGGGCAGTGCTCGCCGAGCGCACCGCGACCGTCCAGCCGGCGCTCGCCGAGGGAGACACAGACCACCGCGGTGAGTGCGCCCATGGCGGCCCATCCCCCAACGACCACGGTAATCGTCGCACCCATACTCATTCGGCCTCCCCGCGCCCTCGATGGAATGCTCCGACTGGTGACTGCGCCGCAGGTCAGGAGGTCATTGCTCGACGGGAACCTGCACTCCCGCCGCTTCCATCGCCGCACGAACGGCGGCGGCGGTCGCCGGGCTGCTCACGATGTTCATGCCGCGATGCACGCCGGCCGCGATGTCGAACGGCGTCCAGCCCTGAGAATTGGGCTGGTTCCAGACATCGACGTCGGCGCCCGCCTCGGCCAGCAGCGTCACCACGCTGGGCACGTGCTTGTAGGCCGCGCCGTGCATGGCGGTCTCACCGTTGTCGTCGATGGCGTTCAGATCGCCGGCGCCGAGCTCCAGCGCCACCTTGACCGCCTCGAGCACCTCCGGCTCGGTACCGGGATCCTCACCCGGGGCGGAGGTGCCGACGCCGGCCGCCACCATGAGGGGCGTGGTGCCGTCGTCGGTCGGCAGCAGCGGATCCGCACCCAGCTCGGCGAGCAGGCGCATCAGGTCGGCGTCTCCGGTGCGCGCGGCGAGCAGGAACGGCGTCCCGCCGAGAAAGTTCAGCCGCGTGATCCCGGCCGGCGGTCGAGTGGTAACGCGGGCGTTCACGTCGGCCCCGGCGTCAACGATCTTCCGGACGAAATCCAGGCTCGTCATGTTGCCGGAGCCCTTCGGCGACGGGTTGTTGCTGCCGGCGATGCCCGCCTTGCGGACCCACGAAACCTGGTGCAGCGCCGTCCAGCCGCGCGAGGCGACGTTGACGTCGGCGCCCCGGTCGACCAGCAGGCCGGCCAGCTCGTAGTGCGCATTGGCCGCGGCCAGCAGGAACGCGTTCAGGCCGGTCGCCGAGCGCTCGGCGCTGGTACCGCCGCGGCGCGTCTCCTGTGCGACGGGGAGCGACTCCTCGACGTCGACTCCGGCTTCCAACAGCGTCTGCACGACGTCGATGCGTCCCTCGCGGACCGCGAACAGCAGCGGCGTCCACCCCTTCGCGGACCGCACGGAGACGTCGCCGCCGTAGGACAGCATCGTCGGGATCAACTGCGCATGCCCCTCGGCCGCCGCCCACATCAGGGCGGTCTGGCCGCGCCAGGACTCGGCCGCGTTGACGTCGGCGCCCCGCTCCAGGAGCAGCCTGACGACGTCGAGATCACCGGTCCGGGCCGCTGTCATCAGGGGGGTCTCGCCCTCTGCCAGCGCCGTGTTGGCATCGGCCCCGGCGTCGAGCAGCAGCTCGGCAACGGCCGCATTGCCGTTCGTGCAGGCCAGCGAGAGCGGACGGACGCCGTAGCGGTTGCCTGCCGTGGCATCGGCTCCCGCCTCGAGCAGGAGTTCGACGATGGCTGCGTCGTCGGCGTGCACCGCCCAATGGAGCGGGGTGGTGCCGTCGGGGTCCGCGGCCGTGACGTCGGCCCCGCGCGCAAGCGCCGCGCGCACGCCCTGTTCGTCGACCGCCTCGATGGCTGCGATCAGGCCGGGGTCGGCCGCTTCCGCCGCAACGGCCGGGCTGAGACCGGCCGACGCAACCGCAATCAACATGAACGCCGCCAACGAGAGGATCGAGCGGTGCATTGGAAACTCCCCACAAATGCGATGCGGGCTGCCGGCCTGATGAAGCCGACAGCCCGCGGTCGCTACCGTATCCCGGAAACCATCACCTTGCGCCTCCGCTTTCCGCACAACCAAGCCTCTCCAGGCGTCTACGCCGGTCTACGGCCCAAACGCCTGGCACAGTCGCCCGTCGACCGCTCCGCTAGAGCGACAGCGGCTCGACGACCTCTCCGAGGTGACCCGTGCTGTCAGCGAACTCGTCGAGGTGCACGCCGACGTCGTCGAGCAGCGTCAGGTGCAGGTTTGCCATCGGAGTCAACTCGTCGTACTTGACGTGCCGGCCGCCCTTGATCTTCGACCCGGCGCCGCGCGCCACGACGATGGGCAGGTTGCGGTGGTCGTGCACGTTCGGGTTGCCGAGACCGCTGCCGAGCAGGTACGTCGTGTGGTCGAGCAGCGTCCCGTCGCCGTCCTCGGTCGTCTTCAGCTTCTCGACCATGTAGCCGAAGAGCGAGACGTGGTACTGGTTGATCTTCGCCAGCTTGGCGAGCTTCTCCGGATCGTCGACGTGGTGCGACGTCGGGTGGTGCGGCTCCGGCACCCCGATCTGCGGGTAGGTCCGCGTGCTCGCCTCGCGCGCCATCTGGAACGTGATGACGCGGGTCAGGTCGGCGCGCAGCGCCAGCACCTGCAGGTCGTACATCAGCTTGACGTGCTCCTCCCAGACCTCGGGCACGCTGGTCGGGCGAGTCAGATTGCTCAGCGGCGAGTCGGCCGCCGACGCCTCGGCGCGCTGGATGCGGCGCTCGACCTCGCGGACGGTGTCGAGGTACTCGTTCACCCGGTGCTTGTCGCTGGTGCCGAGTTGCGACTGCAGGCTGGCCATGTCGTCGAGCACCCAGTCGAGGATGCTGCGGTTGGTCTTCAGCTCCGCCTGCCGCTCGGCCGGCGTTCCGCCGTCGCCGAAGAGCCGCTCGAAGACGACGCGCGGGTCGGCTTCGGTCGGGTTCGGGGCGGTCGGCGACGCCCACGAGAGGCTGTTCATGTAGACGCAGGCGAACCCGTTGTCGCAGTTGCCGACCTGCGCGATCAGGTCGGTCCCGATCTCCAGCGACGGCAGCGGCGTCTCGCCGCCGATCTGCTTCGCCGCGATCTGGTCGACCGAAGTCCCGTTGACGTAATCGCTGCCCTCGGTGCGCTTGGGCCGCACGCAGGTCAGGAACGAGGAGTTCGCCGACGCGTGGTTCCCGGAGATGTGCGCCTTGTCGATCTCGAGGTTGGTGATGATGCTCACGTTGTCGAGATGCGGAGTCAGCGGCGACAGCGAGGGCGACAGCTTCGTCAACCTGCCGACCTCGGACGGCGTCCAGGGCTCGGGGTTCATCCCCATCGGGATGTAGACGTAGCCGAGCCGTCGCGGCGCCGCCGCGGCCGTCTTCGCCATCGCGGACGCCGCCGGGACCATGGCGTCGAGCAACGGCAGCGCCAAGGTGGCCCCGACGCCGCGCAGGAACGTCCGCCGGGGGAGCGCCGTCTTCGTGATCATCATGACTGGGATCTCCTCATCTGGAAGGGAGTGCTCTCCACGATGCCGAGGATGAGCGCCGACAGCCGATAGTCGTCGGCCGCGGCCGCTCTGGTTATCGCGCGAAGCGCCGGCGCGTCGGCGTGGTCGAGTCCACGGCCGAGCGCGTAGGTCAACAGCTTCTCCGCCACCGTGCCGACGAACACCGCGGGCCGCTCGAGCAGCGCCTCGCGCAGGCCGGCCACGCCGTCGAAGTCCTCGCCGCCCGGCAGGTTGCCCGCCGCGTCGATGGCCGCGCCGCCCTCGGCGTACCGCCAGCGGCCGATGGCGTCGAAGTTCTCCATCGACAGGCCGGCCGGATCCATGATGCGGTGACAGACCGCGCACTGCGGGTTCCGGCGGTGCGCCTCCATCCGCTCGCGCATCGAGACGACACGCGTGTTCGAACGGGTCTCTTCGAGCGGCGGCACGTTCGCGGGCGGCGCCGGCGGCGGCGTACCGAGCAGGTTCTCGAGAATCCACTTGCCGCGCAGCACAGGGGACGTCCGTGTGGCGTACGACGTCACGGTCAGGACGCTGCCGTGTCCGAGCAGACCGGCCCGCGGGCTGCCCTCGGGCAGGTCGACGCGCCGGAAGTGGTCGCCGTAAACGCCGGTGAACCCGTAGTGCCGCGCCACCCGCTCGTTGGCGAAGGTGTAGTCCGCCGTCAGCAGGTCGAGGACGCTGCGGTCCTCTTCGAGCACGCTCTGGAACAGCAGCTCCGTCTCGCGGCGGAAGCTCTGCCGCAGGTTGTCGTCGAAATCGGGGAAGAGCCGGGCGTCCGGCCGCACCGCGTCCAGGTTCCGCAGGTGCAGCCACTGCGAGGCGAAGTTGGTCGTCAGCGTCGCCGCGCGCGGGTCGGCCAGCATCCGCTGCACCTGCGCCCCGAGCACGGCCGGGTCGCTCAGCCTGCGTGCCGCCGCCACGTCGATCAACTCGTCGTCGGGCACGCTGCTCCACAGGAAGAACGACAGCCGCGAGGCCAGCTCCAGGTCGCTGACCCGGTAGGGGGCGCCGGGCGCCACGCCGGCCGGATCACGCTCGATGCGGAACAGGAACTCCGGGCTCGCGAGCAGCGCGCGCAGCGCCGTCTCGACGCCCGTCTCGAATCCGCCGGCGCCGTAGCCGCGGTGATAGAAGGAGACGAGCTGATCGAGATCGTCCACGGTGACCGGCCGCCGGTAGGCGCGGCGCGCCAGCCCGGCGATGATCGCGGTCGCGCACTCCTCGGCCTCTGCGTCGGAAGCCCCGGCCGACGGCCGGCACGAGAAGATGCGCTCGCGGCTCGGCGTCACTCCCACGCCGGTAGGATCGAACGGCCCGACGATGGACACCGACCGCACCGCCGGCTGCTGCCGGGGATGCCGGTCCATGTTGAAGTGGGCGTCGTAGGGCTGCCGCGTCGTCTCGATCAGCGCCGAGTTCTTCTTGATGAACGTCGCGCCGACGGCGTGCGGCCCCGCCGGCACCGGAATGCGCACGTTCAGGTGATTGTCGATGCCCTCGTCCGCGTAGTACGCGGCGTTGGCCTGCATGACGTAGTTCCGGCTCGGCTCCATCGTGAACACGGCGAGCCGTTCGCCGTCCAGGGTGATCTCCACGTCGTGCGGCTCTGTCAGCCCCTCGACGTTCTCGTTGCGGTTCCGCTGCAGGCGGACCTGAATCTCGTACTCGCCGTCGGCCGGGAACGTGTGATCGACCGCGGTCCCGCCGCGCGTGCCGAACGGCAGGCCGGCGACGTGGTCCTCCTGGGTGCGGTCGGCGGGCACGACCACCACCCGGCTGCCCGCCGCCGGCAGATCGCTGCCGACCGCCAGCCGGCTGACCCGCTGCGCCGCCGCCAGGTAACGCTCCATCAGGGTCGGCGACAGGCCGCCGGCATTCACGTTGTCGAACCCGAACGCGGCGTCGTCGCGCGGCAGCAGCGCCGTGACGTCGATGTCGAGGGCCAGCACGTCGCGCACCGCGTTCTGGTACTCGGTGCGGTTCAGGCGGCGGAACGTCGCCGTGCGCCCGGGGTCCGGATTGGTCCTGGCGTCGGCGTCGAGAGCCGTCTCGATGGAAGCGAGGACGCGCGCATAGGTGGCGTCGTCCGGCCGGGGGCGCGGCCGCGGCGGCATCGCGCCAGCGCGCATCTTCCGGACCACCTTCTCCCAGACGTCGCGGTGCGCGGCGACGTCGCCGATGTCGACGCCCTGCAGCGACAGGTTGCCGGTCTCCAGCCGGTCGTTGTGGCAGGTGACGCAGTAGCGCTCGATGACCTGCTGGTCGGCGGACGCGGCCCCGCCGGCGGCAGCGCTCTGGGGAGCGGCGGCTGCAGACCCGACGCCGCCCGCCGCGAAGAACACGCATACGACCGCCGCCGAGCCGAATTTCAGCCAGCGCATGGCCATCTTGCCTCCGGGTTTGGAATACGGCGCTCGGCGGTATTCTACACGCCCGGCGACCGGACCGCTACCCGAAAGGCAAGGACGGAGTCGCGCGCCCACGTGTGGGACGGCTCACGCGAAAGCGGCCGTCAGCGACGGTTGACCGCTGCACACGTTGCGTGCATATTCATGCATATGCGGACGACCATCAACATCGACGACGAGTTGATCGAGAGAGCCGCGCGGCTCACCGGCGTCGAGGAGAAAACCGCACTCGTGCGGCAGGGACTGGAGGCGTTGATCGCGCGAGAGAGCGCGCGCCGCCTGGCGGCCCTGGGCGGCAGCGAGAAGGATCTCCGCCCCATCCCGCGGCGCCGGCCGCCGGCGAGCGGCCGATGACCCTGGCGGACACATCGGTCTGGGTGGAACACGTGCGAAGCGACGATCACGAGCTCGCCACGTTGCTGGAGGATGGCGGGGTACTCTGTCATCCGTTCGTCGTCGGGGAGCTCGCGTGCGGCTCCCTGTCCGATCGCGAGCACTTCCTGCATCTGCTCGCCGCGCTGCCGCAGGCCGAGGTGGCGGAACACCGGGAAGTCCTGCAGCTCGTTCGCACCCGGCGCATTCACGGGCGAGGCCTCGGCTGGATCGACATGCATCTGCTGGCGTCCACCTTCCTGGAGCGATGCGTGCTGTGGACCCTCGACAAGCGCCTCGAGACCGTCGCCCGCGAGCTCGGCGTCGCGGCCTGCTGACTGGTAGCGCGACGCAAGGCGACAGATGGTCCTGTGCTACCTTTTGAGCTTTCCACGGGCAGATCTACGCATGAGCAAGCTCCACCGCGTCGCCATGTTCACGCTGGTCCTGGCCGCCGCCGCCGGCATCGGGTACGCCTCCGCACAGACCGCGGCCGGTGGAGCCGACGACGACGCGGCCCGGCATCCGGCCGCGCCGCTGCTGGAGCAGTACTGCTTCCGCTGCCACGGCGCGCAGACCCAGACCGCCGGGGTCAACCTCGACGGGCTGATCGCCCAGCGCCCGCTGGTACGCAACCGCGAGGCCTGGACGCGGGCGATCGACGCCGTCGAGGTCGGCAAGATGCCGCCCGCCGGCGCCCCGCAGCCCAGCGATGCCGAGCGCGAGACGCTGCACGCGCTGCTGTCGGACTCCATCGACGACTTCGACTACTCCACCGTCGACGACCCGGGCTACGAGCCGGCGAAGCGTCTGACGCATCGCGAGCTCGACAACACCCTGCGCGATCTGCTCGGCGCCAACTTCACCCTCACCGACCGCTTCCCCGCCGAGCTGGCCGGCGCGAGCGGCTTCGACAACACCGCCAACACGCTGTTTCTCGAGTCGACGCTGATGGAGCGCTACATCGCGACGGCCGAGCGGGTGGTGGAGCTGATGCTGCCGCGGGAGCCGGCGACCGAGGCCGAGCGGCGCGCGCACGAGCTGGTGTTCATCGTCACGCCCGGCGGCGGGCTCGGCGACGAGGAAGCGGCCGAGCTGGTGCTGCGCCACTTTCTGGGGCGGGCCTACCGCCGGCCTCCGGGCGAGCAGGACGTGTCAAGGGCGCTCGGCCAGTACCGCACCGCGCGGCGGTCGGGTCTGGAATTCGAGGAATCGGTGAAGGTGGTCCTGCAGGCCATCCTGATCGCGCCGAAGTTCCTGCTGCGCGTCGAGACGCCGCCCGCGTCCGCCGACTCCGCGCCCTACCGCATCAGCGACTGGGATCTGGCCTCGCGCCTCTCCTACTTCCTGTGGTCCTCGATGCCGGACGCCGAGCTGCGCGACCTCGCCCGCCGCGGCGAGCTGAGCAACCCGGCCGTCCTCGAAGCGCAGGTGGACCGGATGCTGGCCGACCCGAAGGCCGGCACCCTCGGCACCAGCTTCGCCGCGCAGTGGCTCGGCTTCCAGCACGTCGGCTCGCGGATCTGGCTCGACCCCATCGACAACCCGTGGTGCACCGACACGCTGATGACCGCGATGCGCGACGAGTCGTCGCTGTTCTTCCTGTCGCTCCTCCGCGACAACCAGCCGATCCGCCGGCTCATCGACGCCGACTACACCTACGTCAACGAGGAACTTGCCACCACCCTCTACGGCATGGAGGGGGTCGAGGGCGAGCACATGCGCCGCGTGCGCCTCGACGACCCGAACCGGGGCGGCTACCTCGGCCACGGCAGCGTCCTGGCCCTGACGTCCAACTACAAGGACACGAGTCCGGTCAAGCGCGGCCACTACGTCCTCGACGTGCTGCTCGGCACCCCGCCGCCCCCGCCGCCGCCGGGCGCCGGAGTCCTGTCGGAGGAGCTCGGCGACCTGCGCCGACTCAGCTTCCGCGAGAAGCTGGAGATGCACTCCAGCAATCCCACCTGCAGCGCCTGCCACAGCAGCATCGACCCGATCGGCTTCAGCCTGGAGAACTTCGACTACTTCGGCCGCTGGCGCGACGCCTACCACTTCCGGGAGCGCGTGGAGACCGAGGAAGAGGCCGACGAGATCCGCATCGTCGAGGACACCAACGTGTTCGCGCAGAAGCGCTTCTACCGCAACACCTACACGCCGATCGCGGCCGCCGGCTCGCTGCCGAGCGGCACCGCCTTCGACGGCCCGGCCGGCCTGAAGCGCACCCTGCTCGAGGAGCGCCACGACGATCTCGTCCGGCAGACCGCGTCGAAGATGCTCGCCTACGCCCTCGGCCGCCAGCTCGAGTACTACGACGAACCGTCCCTGCGGAAGATCATCGCCGCACTCGAAGCCGACGACTATCGTTTCCAGACGCTGGTCAAGGAGATCGTCGCCAGCTACCCGTTCCAGTACAAGAAGCAGTAGTCGATATGCGGATATGGTGGACGTATCGTCACTCGATGAACTCTTCGCTGCATCGGGCCCCAGTGGTCGCCGAATGGAGCATCTGTGAAGAAGAACGTCCCTACATCAATGGGTTGAGCCCATGAGCGACATAGACACTGAATGCGCGATGCTGAGTTTTTGTGAAGAGTACAAGGACCTTGAGGTCAAGATAGAGGGAACAGATCAGCATGAGTACGGCAAGCGACACCTGCGCATATACGAGCCAACTCTACTGGCCGCACTCGTGGCATATTGCAGCGGCCGACGACAGCAAGTATTCCTTCGCGGTAGCACAAAGAACCATCCGTTCTCCGTGCCATCGCTTTTGGGTGTGGCTCTTCTTCGTCGACCGTTTTTCCCCCTGTTCATAGGCATTTTCGCCCGCGGACGGTTCCTTTTCTGTTCATTTTCGCGGGGACAGAACTCCGGACA